>Ga0302282_1000008_pt1 | contig 152690 bp, 132 predicted proteins | sample III_Fen_E1_3_FD_198763 | JGI IMG/M metagenome (GOLD analysis project Ga0302282, IMG submission 198763) | Peat permafrost microbial communities from Stordalen Mire near Abisko, Sweden - III_Fen_E1_3 | ecosystem: Environmental > Terrestrial > Soil > Wetlands > Permafrost | place: Sweden: Abisko... | reverse complement strand
TCCAGAGTTTGGTGGCCAAATCCGTCGTGCTGAAATACACGCCGACGCTGAAATTCATCGTGGACGACTCTATTGTGCGCGGCAACCGCGTGCTCCAGATTTTGGACGAGCTGGAAAAAACTTCGCCGCTGGCCAGCGGCCCGGCGGAAGAGCCGGCTGACGAACCGTGAAAAGTTATCCGAAAATCATTGATCGGATCCTCGAAATCATCCGCGAACACAAAACCTTTTGCATCGTCGGCCACGTCCGGCCCGACGGCGACTGCATCGGCTCGCAGCTCGGCCTGGCGCTCGCGTTGCAGAACGAAGGGAAAAAAGTCACGGTCTGGAACGACGACCCGGTTCCGCAAAAATACAAATTTCTCAATCCCGACGGGCTGTTCGCGAAACCCAAGACCGGCGAAACTTTTGACTGCGTCATCGCCACCGATTGCGCGAGCTTTCAGCGGCTCGGCCGGGCCGGTGAGTGTGTTGCCGACCGGAAAGTTTTCATCAACATTGACCACCACGAAAGCAACACGCGCTACGCCGACGTGAATTGGGTTTCGCCGCGCGAGCCCTCCTGCGGTGAACTGATTTACCGGCTGATCAAGGTCGCGCGCTGGCCGATCACTAAGCCCATCGCGGATTTGCTGTTCACCGGCATTTCCACCGACACCGGCTCGTTTCAATATGCGACAACTCGGCCCGGCACGTTTCACGCCGCCGCCGAGCTCGTCACCCGTGGCGCCAATCTCGCGAAAATCTGCGACGAAGTTTATCAATCCTATCCGCTTTCGCGCGTCAAGCTGCTGAAACATGTTTACAGCAAATTCCGCCTGACAGACCACGACCGCATTGCGTGGTTCTGGCTGAAGCAAAAAGATTTCAACCGCACCGGTGCGGAGAGCAATGACACCGAAGGCTTGATTGACCACATCCGCGCCATTGAGCCGGTCGTGGTCGCCTGCGTGTTCGAGGAGCTGGCGCCGGAGCTCACGCGCCTCAGCCTGCGCTCGAAAAGCGACCGCGTGAACGTCAACGAAATTTGCGCCCAGTTCGGCGGCGGCGGCCATCCGGCGGCGGCGGGCGCGCGCATTCCCGGTACGCCGCTCGCGGTGCAGCGCAGAGTCATCGCGGCGGTGAAACGCGCGCTGAAGGCGGCGAAGTAATTTTTATTTTTCCATGCAAGAATTTTCCGCGCTCGACGGCGCCATTCTCGTTGATAAACCGGCCGGCCCGACCTCGCACGATGTCGTGGATGCCATCCGCCGGCGATTCAGCATCAAAAAAGTCGGCCACTGTGGCACGCTGGATCCGAACGCCACCGGCCTGCTCATCATCGTGCTCGGGCGCGGCACGAAATTGTCCGAGCGGCTCATGGGCGACGACAAGGTTTATGAAGGGACGATTAAGTTCGGCGAAGCCACGGACAGCTACGATTGCGACGGCGAGCTGACCGGCTCGCTGCCGGTGATGCCGATGACGCTGGAGGAATTGAACGCGGAGGCCGCCAAGTTCATCGGCGACCAGATGCAGCTGCCGCCGATGGTTTCCGCCATCAAGAAAGACGGCGTGCCGCTTTACAAGCTAGCGCGCAAAGGCATTGAGGTGGAGCGCGAGCCGCGCCTGATTCACGTTTACAATTTTCGTTTCACCGAATACTCCGAGCCGTTCGGCCAGTTTCGCGTGGCCTGCACGAAGGGGACTTACATTCGCAGCATCGCGCATGATCTCGGCCAGAAGCTCGGCTGCGGCGCGCACCTTACGACGCTGCGGCGCAGTGTGTCGGGAAAATTCGACGTGGCGGACGCGCTGCCGCTGGATATGATTTTGAAACTGTCGCCGGTGGAACTGGAAAAGCGCGTGCTGCCTTTTTTGAAGCTGGCGGCGGCGTAGCGGCGTTTCGGCAGAGCGCCGCCATCCAAAAATAATAGTGCGGCACTCTGCCGGGATGCCGCTACAATTTTCCCGTGAAACTGATTCAAAACGCCAAAGATTTGCCGCCAGGCAGCCGCAAGGTCTGTCTGGCCATCGGCGTTTTCGACGGCGTGCATCTCGGACACCAGCAAATCATCCGGCAGACGGTTTCTGACGCTCGCGGCCATGACGCGGTGGCGCTGGTGGTGACGTTTGACCGGCATCCGAGCGCCATCGTCGCGCCGGACCGCGTGCCGGCGCAGATTTTTTCGCATTCGCAAAAACTGCGCGCCGTCGAATCGCTGGGCGTGGATGCGCTGCTGGAGATTCCGTTTAATAGACCTTTCAGCGAGCAGTCCGGCGGAATTTTTATTCGTGAGCTGGCCCGCGACCTCGGGAAAATTCACAGCGTCTGCGTCGGCGCGGATTTTGTTTTTGGCCACCAGCGGAGCGGCAATGTTGCCTTGCTGAAACAGTTGGGCGCGGAACTCGGCTTTCAGGTTCACGGCCTGGCGGCGGTGGCGCTGGATGGCCAGGTGGTGAGCAGCACGCGGATTCGCGAAATGATCCGCGCCGGAGATTTTGACGCTGCCTGCCAGATGCTGGGCCGGCCTTACGCGATTTGCGGCCGCGTGGTCGAGGGCGACCAAATCGGCCACCAACTTGGCTTTCCCACAGCGAATCTGGACGCGGCGTATCTCATTCTGCCGCCGCACGGCGTTTATTCCGCCAGCACCACGTTGAACGGGCAGCTTTACCGTGCCGCGTTGAACATCGGCCTGCGCCCTACAGTGGCGGCGGCGAAACCGCAATTGCGCGTGGAGGCGCACCTGCTGGATTTTAGCGGCCCGCTTTACGGCGCGGAGTTGGAGCTGGAAATCGGCGCGAAATTGCGGGATGAGCGGCGTTTCCGCTCCCCGGAGGAACTGCGCGAACAGATTCAGCGGGACGTGGCGGCGGTGCGGGCGGCGGAATGATTTGATAAAGTATAAAATGTTTTGATTGTTTGACTTGTGATTTATTCCTGGCCGCACTGGCGGAGCTGGTTAAGCAAAGATTATCCTTGAAATTTCCTGTAAAGCGGGTAGGATTGACGCGCGTCAGTCTTCTGGTGTTCGCAGTTCCAGCTTCACAGCCAAGAACGCGGGAGTTTCGTCAGAAGCCGCCTATTCGCGGTCGGTCACCGATTTTTACTGAACCGGCATACGGTTTGTTTGTCTGATAATTTATGTTGAAACGCAAAGTTACGGCGTCGAAAAGCGCGCCGCGCACCAAACGCAGCGGCAATCCGCCGGCTCCCAAATTGAAAGCTCCGCCCGTCCGGCGGAGATTTGTCATTTCAAGTAAAGCCATGAAGCCGGAGGCGGCGAAAGCCAATTCTGCTCCACCGGTCACGCCTAAAGCTGTGGTAACCAAACAGCCTGCCAACGGCCAGACCCCGCCGCCTGCGTCGGCTGGCTTGACGCCTTCCGTGGACCTGACGGAGACGATCAAGACGCTGCTGCATCTTTCGCAGGAACACGGCTACATCACTTATGATGACATCAACGATATCCTGCCGGATAATTTAAGCCCGGAAGATCTCGACGCGGTGCTGTCCAAGCTGCGCAGTCTGGATGTGGAAATAGTCATGGATCAGGCCGAGGCTGAACGCGCCGAGCGCAAGCAGCCGGAGCAGGCCGCTGCCGAGGAGGCCGACGAGGATGCGCGGCTGGAAATTTTGGACGACCCCGTGCGCATGTATATGAACCAGATGGGCAAAGTCCCACTGCTCACGCGCGAACAGGAAGTCGAGATCTGCAAAAAAATCGAGGACGCGGAAGTGGAGATGAAGGCGATTGTTTACAGCCTCGGCTTCACGGCGAAGGAACACATTGCCATCGCGGAAAAACTGTTGTCCGAGCCCCCCAAGGAGCGTTTTGACCGCGTGATCGTGGACAAAAAAATCGCCAACCGCGAAGGGCATCTCAAGGATTTGCGCAAGCTCATCAAGAAGGTGCGCGACATGGACCACAAGGTGGATGAAAAGTATTTTGCCTGGCAGAAGGCGCAGCAAAAAGGCCGGAAGGAAACGCTGGCGCGCGACTTGAAAAAATTAAGCGCCAAGCTCCAGGAAACGTTCACCAAATTCTATTACAAGCAGAAGGTCGTCGAGGAAATGATCGTCGTGGCCGGCAACATCCACGAAAAATTCCAGGCCAGCGTGCGCCGGTTGCAGGAGCTGGAAGCGCACCGCGCCAGTGCGGAAAAACGCGCGGCGGTCGAGGCCGAGCAGCAGAAGATCCAGACGCTGGAACTGTTCGGGCGGATGCCGCGCGAAGAGTTCGTCAAGGCGTTCGCCGCGCTCAAGGCGGCGGCGGATCGCGGGCTGAAGGCCAAGACGCACATGGCCGAGGCCAATTTGCGCCTCGTTGTCTCCGTTGCCAAGAAATACACCAATCGCGGGCAGTCGTTCCTCGACCTGATCCAGGAAGGCAACATCGGCTTGATGAAGGGGGTCGAGAAATTCGAGTATCGCCGCGGCTATAAATTTTCCACCTACGCGATCTGGTGGATTCGCCAGGCCATCACGCGCAGCATCGCGGATCAGGCGCGCACGATTCGCATTCCGGTGCACATGATTGAAATCATGAACAAGCTCTGGCGCGCCCAAAAGCAGCTCACCCAGGAGCTGGGCCGCGAACCCACGCCGGAAGAATTGGCTGATGAAATGCACATGCCCGTAGCGCGCATCCACGCATTGCTCAAGATGGCGCAGCAGCCGGTCTCGCTCCACGCACCCGTCGGCGATGACGGCGACGTGAGCGTCGGCGATTTCATCGAGGACAAGTCGGCGGAAAATCCGTCCGACGTGACCAGCTACAGTTTGCTGCGCGAAAAATTGAGCGACGTGCTGACGACTTTGACCGAGCGCGAACGGAAGATTCTCGAAATGCGCTTCGGCCTCGCCGACGGTTACGAGCGCACGCTCGAAGAAATCGGCAAGATGTATAACGTCACCCGCGAACGCATCCGCCAGATCGAGGCGAAGGCGCTGCGCAAGCTGCGGCATCCGACGCGCGTGCGCCACCTGCAAGGCTTCCTCGAAGGTGCCGAGGTGCTGTAGCAATGGATTTCGAAGACCGCCCGCGATTTCAAGTTGCGGGCGGTTTTGTTTTTCAGACCTGGATCGGCAGGATGAGCATCGCCCGACCGTTCTGGTAGAGGCGGCGCTGTAGTTCAAAGACAGTGTGGTTGTGCAGCCAGCGCGTGACGAAGCTTTCGTCCTTGAACACCAGTTGGCCGGCGAAAAACTGCGCCTGGGGAAATTTCTCGGCGATGTCGGCGCACAGCTTGGCGGCTTCTTCCACGATGTCCGTGCCGAGCGCGAGCTGCGCCTCGGCATGGAAGCCGCGCCGGCTCATGTAGCTGACGTAGCGTTCCACCTCGACGCGCGAGTGTTCCCGCAGATTTTCCACCTCGGAGGCGCCCTTGAAATTGCCGGCATCCAGCACACCGACCTGCACGAAGACGAAGTTGTTGTAAACCTTCGGAAACATCCGCACCACGGCCAGCAGCGTGTGCAGGCCGAGGCCGTTGAAACCATTGACCAGAAAAACGGCGGTGCGCGCATTGTGGTCGCACGGCGGCGGCGTTTTTTCCACCACGATGGCGTCGTCCGCCAGCGCGGCGGCGACTAGCTCGTTGAGGCGGTGCAATTTTTTCTGCGTCTGGCGGTAATGATGTTTCACCCAGAACGCCACGCCGACCAGCAGCCCGGTGACGAGCAGCGTGGCCCAGCCGCCTTCATCAAATTTCACCACGCACAGCGAGATCAAAATGCCGCTGGTGAGCAGCAGGCCGAAGCCGTTGATGATGATTTTGGTTTTCCATTTCGGCTCCTTCGCCCGCTCAATCCACCAGTGCCGCACCATGCCGAGCTGTGAAAGGCTGAAGGTGATGAACACGTTGATGCTGTAAAGCACCACGAGCAGATTGACCGCGGCCGCTGTGAAAAATAGGAGTAACAGCGCCGCGCCGCCCATCAACAGCACGCCGTTCTGCGTCACGAGCCGGTCGCTCAACGTGGCGAAGCGCGTGGGCATCCAGCGATCCACCGCCATGTTGGCCAGCACGCGCGGGCCGCCAAAAAATCCCGTCTGTGCGGCGATGATCAGCAATGCGCCGGACGACGCCATGGCGGCGATGACAAAAACTTTGGACGCGAGCGGAGACCAGGCGGCGGTGATTTTTTCAAACAGCACCGCGTTCAGCGTCTTGCCTTCCACCGGCGTGACGTGATACAGCAGATACGCCAGCAGCAGTCCGCCGACGACGAACGACAGCGACGCAGCCATGTAGACCATCGTGCGTTTGCCGGTTTGCACGCGCGGTTCGCGCAGGGTGTTGAGGCCGTTGCTGACGGCCTCGATGCCGGTGTAAGTGCCCGCGCCGAGGCTATAGGCGCGCAGCACGACGGCGATGAGGCCAAGCCAGCCCAGTTCCGCCGCGCCGGATCGGACATCCGTCGCCATGCCGTGGGCGATGTTCGGCAATTCACCGAAATGCGCCGAAATCGCATAGACGATGGCGAACGTATAGCTCAGCACGAAAACAAAAAACACCGGCACCCAGAGCACCACGGATTCTTTCGCGCCGCGCAGGTTCAGCAGCGTCAGGAAGACGACGAGGCCGAGCGAACATTTCAGTTTCCACACCTGCATTTCCACCGGCAACATGCTGAAGATGGCGTCCGCCCCGCTGGCCACGCTCAAGGCGATGGTTAAAATGTAATCGCCGATCAGCGCGCAGCCGGACACCACGCCGACCGTGGGTGAGAGCAGCTTGCTCGCGACGAGGTAGCCGCCGCCGCCGGTGGGGAACGCCTCGATGATTTGTGAATAGCTGATGCAAATGATGACAATGGTCAGCACCGTGCCGACCGCCACGAACAGACTGAGACCGGTGTGCGTTTTCAGCGCCAAAAAAGCCGCCTCCGGGCCGTAGCACGAGGATGACAAGCCGTCCGCGCCCAAGCCGACCCACGCCAGCAGCGCCACGAGCGACATGTGGTGGAAAAGGCTTTTGTCCGAGATGTTTCTGGCCCGGCCAATGACCAAGTCTTTGGCCAAACGAAATACATTCATATTTTCGACACTGCGTTCAACTTCGGGAAACGTGGCCCCCACGACGCGCGGGGCCAGAGGATCGCCCTTCCAACTGCCGACGAGGTTAGCTGACGGGCTTGGCCTGGAAAATGGCCTTGGCTCGCGTCGCCGTGAGCTGTTCGCCCCGTCCCAGCTTTGGGAATTCGGTTCCCCCGTATCCGGCTTGAGGAAAGCAAGTCGGACTTAGGCTGCAACGCCATGATTCAACCAAATCCCCGCCGCGTTGTCAATTTGCCGGCGGGCGGGAGTGAAAATGTCGCACCCAAGCCGCACCTGCAGATAATGGTTTTTCAACCCCGCCTTCGCGGGCCACGCTTTCGTTGTGGCGGCGATCAAAATAAAATCACAAACCGGCAAAAATCCGTTGCCAAACCCGCCGCCGCCGCGTCTCATCTGCGAACGGCCATGCGTCGAATCATTTCAGCTGTCGCCACCGCTTTGTTGGTGCTGCCCGCCCGCCTGTCGGCGGCGGAAGAAAAAATCATGCCGCCGCCGCCCGCCCGCGAATTCCGCGCCGCGTGGATCACCGAGGTGGCCGCCCATCCCGACTGGCCGTCCCAGCCGGGCCTGCCGGTGGTGCAGCAAAAGATGGAATTGGTCGCGCTGCTTGACGGCGCGCAGCAGCTTCACCTCAACGCCGTTTTTTTTCAGGTGCGCCCGGCGAGCGACGCTTTTTACGCCTCGCCGCTCGAACCGTGGTCTGACCGCATCACCGGTTTGATGGGCCAAGCGCCGCAGCCGTTTTATGATCCGCTCGCTTTCGCCATCACCGAGGCGCACAAGCGCGGGTTGCAATTGCACGCGTGGTTCAATCCGTTTCGCGCTGCGCATCCCGACCTCAAATCACCGCCGGCGGCCAACCACGTCACCCGGACGCATCCCGAACTGATCCGCCGCTACGACGGTCAGGTCTGGCTTGATCCCGGCGAGCCGGAAGCGCAGGCGCGCACGCTGGCCGTCGTGCTGGACGTGGTGAAACGCTATGATGTGGACGGCATTGTCTTCGACGATTATTTTTATCCGTATCCGGCGAAAAACTGGCTTGGGAAAACCCTGGATTTTCCCGACGACGCTAGCTGGCTGAAATACGGATTGAAAACCGGCCGGTCGCGTGACGATTGGCGGCGCAACAACGTCAACCAGCTCATCCAAAAAATTTCGCCGGCGATCAAGGCCGCGAAACCATGGGTGCAGTTCGGCGTCAGCCCCTTTGGCATTTGGCGGCCCGGCGTCCCAACGGGTCTTAATCCCAAGGCGCTCGATGCCTATGGCCGGCTCTACGCTGACTCGCGGCTATGGCTCGCCAGCGGCTGGGTGGATTTCCTTGCGCCGCAGCTTTACTGGCCGGTGGCATCGCGCGAGCAAAGTTTTCCGGTGCTGTTCGACTGGTGGCGTTCGCAAAACACCAAGGGCCGTCACGTCTGGCCGGGTCTGACTGACGCGTCCGTCGGCAATACGTTTGCGAATGACGAAATCGTGCGCCAGCTTCAGTTCACCCGCCAGCGGAACGATCCGGGCGCGGTGCATTACCATCTGCGCAGCGTGCTGGATAATCCGGCGCTCGCCGCCACCATCCGCGCGCCTTACGCGCAGCCCGTGCTCGTGCCCTTGTCGCCGTGGCTGGCCATGCCGCCCCCGCTGCCGCCAAAGCTCCTCGTGGAGGCGGGCAATCATTCCGCGCACGTCCGCTGGGAAAATTCCGGCGGCGAACCGCCGCGCTGGTGGCTGTTACAGTCCCGCACCAACGGCATCTGGACCGTGCAGGTTTTCCCCGCCGGCCGGATGACGGCTGATTTGTACAATGTTGTCCCGGACGCCGTGGCCCTTCGCGCCGTGGACCGTCTGGGGAATTTGAGCCCGCCGGTGGTCTGGTCGCCCGGAAAATATTCGCCGCCGGCAGGGCCCAGGCAGAAGGGAAAATGAAGAATGAAGAAACGGAAAACGTTCGCCGCAGAAAGTTTCTTCATTCTGCATTCATCCTTCTGCCTTCGGGCGAAGGGGTGAGTTGGTTTTGGCAGGGCTGTAAGCCGAATTCTGTCTGCGCCTTGCGGCGGAGAGAATCATTTGTCTCAGCGACCGATACCCGAAACCTGCGGCGCTTTCACGCCGCGCGGAGCGGGCCGCTCCTCGGTTTCCTATTTGGCCTTGCACCCGATGGGGTTTTCCGTGCCGCGTCGCTTGCGCTTCGCGCGGTGCGCTCTTACCGCACCTTTTCACCATCACCGCCGGCTTGCGCCAACGGCTGTCTGTTTTCTGTGGCACTGTCCGTCGAAACGCCTTGAAACGTTCCGCCTGCGTGTATCTCCGGCGAAACCGGAGTTACGCAGCATCGCGCCCTGCGGAGTTCGGACTTTCCTCTGCCGGCAAAGCCGGCAGCGATTCTCCGCCCTTCCAAAACCAGGGGAACCATAACCGATGCCGGGAAAATCTCAAGGTTGCGTTGTGCCGGACTCGCGCCGGCGGCTGGCTGCCTGCCCCGTCGGTTCAACGCCGCAGTTGAACTTGCCCCGCGCATCGGGTATTTTCTACAAACTATGACGTTGACGGAAAAAATTCTCGCGCGCGCCGCCGGCAAAACCTCCGTGCAGGCCGGCGACAACATCTGGGTGAACGCCGATGTGCTGATGACGCACGATGTCTGCGGCCCGGGCACCATCGGCGTGTTCAAACGCGAGTTCGGCCGGGACGCTAAAGTCTGGGATAAGAACAAGATCGTCATCATCCCCGACCATTACATTTTCACTGCCGACTCCAAGTCCAACCGTAACGTGGATATTCTCCGGGATTTTTCGCGCGAGCAGGGACTGGAATATTTTTACGACGTGATTGATGACGCGAACGGCCACTGGGTTTTCGACGCCGTCAAAGGCAATCTGAAACGTCAATATGGCTCGCGCTACGCGGGCGTCTGCCACACGGCGCTGCCCCAAAAAGGTCACACGCGGCCCGGCGAAATTCTTTTCGGCACCGACTCGCACACCTGCATGGCCGGTGCGTTCAACCAGTTCGCCACCGGCATCGGTAATACTGACGCGGGTTTCGTGATGGGCACGGGCAAGCTCCTCATTAAGGTTCCCGAGACGATGCACTTCCGGCTCGAAGGCAAATTGCAGCCGGGCGTGATGGCCAAGGATATTATTTTGCATTGCATCGGCGAGATCGGTTTCGACGGCGCGACGTATCGCGCCCTGCAGTTCGACGGCGAAGGCGCGAGCAATCTCTCGATTGATGATCGCATGACCATCGCGAACATGGCCATCGAAGCCGGCGGCAAGAACGGCATTTTTGAATTCGATTCGCGCACGGCGGAATACGTGGATGCGCGCGTGAAATTGAACGGCACCAAGTCCACCTACCAGCCGGTCGAGCGCGACCAGCACGAAAAATTTGTTTACGAACTTGTTGTGGATTTGAGCCGGCTCGAACCGACGGTCGCGTGCCATCCCGATCCGGGCCAGCGCAAAAAAGCGAAGGACATGGGTGACACCAGGCTCGACCGCGCCTATGTCGGCTCCTGCACCGGCGGCAAGACGAGCGACTTTGTGGAATTTGCCCGCGTACTGCGGGGCAAAAAAGTGGTGATTGATACTTTTGGCGTGCCCGCGACGCCGGAGATCGTGCGCGATTTGCAGTCCACGTATTGGGGCAACACGACCATCTGGGATATTCTTGTGAATGCGGGCGTGCAGATGACCGAGAACGCCGGCTGCGCCGCGTGCCTCGGCGGGCCGGTGGACACGTTTGGCCGCATCAACAAATCCGGCATCAATTGCATCAGCGCGACGAACCGCAATTTCCCCGGCCGCATGGGCGACAAGGAATCGAAAGTGTTTCTCGCCTCGCCGATGACGGTGGCGGCGAGCGCCTTGACCGGCAAAGTCACCGACCCGCGCGAGTATTTGGGGAATTAAGCAGTTCGCCGTTTCAATTTCACCGCTGGAGTTGTCGCTGATGCGACTTGCCGGCGGCGATTTATTTAACGGCCTGCGAATCGGTCCAGTTTGCTGATAAAAGCGTCTGGTCCTCTTGGGCAATAGCCGACTTGTCGTCCCAATTCCCGGCCGTCCGCGTTCAGCAGCACATAAGTCGGATCGCTGTGCACTCCAAATTGCCCGGCCAGCGCCGCGTTGGCTTGCCGGATATCGTTGGGCTGCGGCGTGTGATGCGGAAAATCCAACTTCACAAGTTCCAGCCGGCTGCTGGCATAGCCGGTAAAACGGTCGGTGGACAAAACCTCCTGGTCGAACTTGATGCACCATGGCCACCAGTCGGAACCGGTAAAATCCAACAGCACTAGCTTGTTTTCCGCCCTCGCCTGCTTCAGCGCGCCGGCGAGGTCGTTGCGCCATGGCCGTTCCGCAGCCCCGGCGTCAGCGGCGGATTCCCGATTCATGTCCGGCGGATGAACCACCGGCTGGCGGAGGAATTGTTCGTGATACTTGCTGGTGTTCTCGGCCTGTTTGAGTTCCAACGCCCGTGCCTTTGAAGGATCGAACCGGAAATGCTTCTGCCAGTCCGGCAAAAGGTTTTTGAGCTTCACGTTGGCCATGCCGCCGTCGAAGGTGAAAAACACATCCGTCGCGCTGACGCTGGTGACGGTGACGTTGCTGTAAGCCTCGCTGCCGGCTTGGAGCACGGGAATTTTTTCGTCGGCGCGGGTGGTGGCGGCCAGTGCGGCCCAAATCATCAGGCAAATAATTTTGCCGCGCATGGGGAAAACTATTTTGCTAGCTCCGCGCCCGGCAAATAGACCTCAAACGTGGTGCCGGTGCCGATCTGGGTGTGGACGTGCAGCGCGCCGCTGCCTTCCTTGATGAGCCGCTGGACGATGTTGAGGCCGAGGCCGGTGCCCTGGCGCGGGCCTTTGGTGGTGAAGTAGGGCTGGAAAATTTTCGGCAGCACCTCCGCCGGGATGCCGGGGCCGGTGTCGCGCACCCAGAATTTCACCAGCGGCGCGGTGTTGTTCATGCTTTCCACGTTCAGGAAACGGTCGTTCGGGCCGTCCTTGAAATCCGCCAGGTTCAGCGGCGCCCGCAAAATCTCCGCCCCCACCACCACGCGATGCGGCTGCGGCGTGCATTGGAACGCGTTGACCGCCAGGTTCAACAATATCTGGATTACATCCGTGCCGTTGATCTTGACGCAGATGTCCGAATCCAGCGGCGTCACGCCGAATTCGTTCTCCTGAATGCTGGGATGCACGCGCACCAACTGTTCCAGATCGTTCATCAACTGGCACACGCCCGTCGGCGTGGATTCATTGCCCTGCTGCCGGAGGAAACCCAGATAACGCCGGGAAATCTCGATGCAGTTGCCGACCTGCCGTTCGATGATGCGCATCCGTTCCTTGATGAACTCCAAATCTTCTACCTCCAAGCGCGACGGCCGGTTCAGTTTTTTGTTTAACAATTGAATAAAACCGGAAACCACTGTCAGCGGGCCGTTGATGTCATGGATGATGCTGGCGTATATGTCGCCGCGCGTCTTGGCGATCTGCTCCTCGACCTTTTGATTTTGCAGTTCGCCGAGCAATTCATGGACTTTTTCGGCGCTGGTGTGGATTTCGCTTTCCAGCATCCGGCGCTGCATCGCCTGGTTCACGGCGCTGCGGATGGTGGCGATGTCGAACGGCTTGTTGATGTAATCGCAGGCGCGCAGCCGCAGCGCCTGACGGATCGTGTCCGTCGTCTCAAACGCCGTGATCATGATCGCCTCAATCTCCGGCTGCACGAACCGCAGGCGTTCCAACACCTCGATGCCCGACATGCCCGCCATGCGGATGTCCAGGATCGCCACGTCAATGTCCTGTTTCTGCGCCAGTTCAATCGCCGTCGGGCCGTCCTCCGCCATCAGCAAATCGTAGTTGTCCTTGAATATCACCCGCAGCGACATGCGCGGCCCTTCCTCGTCGTCCACGATCAGCAGCGTCCCGCGCCGTTTTGGCGACGGCGTCGCCGCGATCAGTTCGGAGAGCGCGGCATTAACCTGGGTGATCGGATCAACTGGAGCGGACATAATCTTTGAACACTAAACCAAACCCCTGCGTTCTCAAGCAGAAATCAACCGCGTCCGCAGCCATTCCAATGCCTGGGTTGCCGTGACTTCTTTGAAGGTCGCGCGATCCCAAGGATTCAGCATTTTCTTCACCTCCACGCCCGCCGCGGAGGCCAGCGCGATGAAAACCGTGCCCACCGGCTTTTCCGGCGTGCCGCCGGTCGGCCCGGCAATGCCCGTCACGGCCAGCGCGTAATCCGCGCCGAATTTCTCTCGTGCGCCCGCCGCCATTTCCCGCGCCACCGCCGCGCTCACCGCACCGTGCTGTTGCAAGGTTTCGGCGCGGACGTTAAGCAGATTTTTCTTCGCGCCGTTTGCGTAGCTCACCACGCCGCCGGGGAAAACCGCCGAGGCGCCGGGAACATTCGTGACCCGGTGTGCGAGATTCCCGCCGGTGCAGGATTCCGCCAGCGCCAGCGTTTTCTTTTGTGCCGTCAGCAGTCGCACCACGACGCTTTCAATCTCGTCATCGTCCCGACCAAAAATGTTCTCGCCAAGCGCGCTTTGTACCATCGCCTCGCCTGCGCTGACCAGTTTCTCGGCATCTTTGCCGCTGGCCGTCAGTCGCACGTCCACCGCGCCTGGCCGCGCGCAGTAGCCGACTTCCAAACCGCGTCCCACCAGCGGTTGCAAACCGCCTTCCACCATTTCCTGCACGCGTGACTCGCCGATGCCGGAGGAACGCAGCGTGCGGCAGACAAAGATTTCCTCCGCGAATTCCCGTTTCAACAACGGCCCGACCGATTCATCAAACATCGGCCGCAATTCGCGCGGCGGCCCGGGCAGCATCACCAGCCACTTTGAAGCAGCAGCTGGAAGCCGGGAGTTGGGCGCCGGGGAAGTTTCCGCCCGATCTGCCATCTGCCAACTTCCATCTGCTATCCGCATCGCCAGCCCCGGCGCGGTGCCGGTCGGGTTAAGAAAAACCAGCGCACCTTCGGGCACGAACGTTTCCACGCTGGTCTTCGCCGGGCGCGGCCGGTGGCGCTTCGCAAAAAAGTTTTCGATGTGCGCCGCAACGGCCGCGTTTTGAACCAGTTTTTTTCCAAGCAGTTCCGCGATGAGTTCGCGCGTGAGGTCGTCCGAAGTCGGGCCAAGACCGCCGGTGGTGATGACCAGGTCCGCACGATTCAAAGCTTCGCGCACGGCCTGCTGGATGGCGCCGCCATTGTCCGCGATGGCCACCTGCCGCGTGACAACATGGCCGAGGTCGGCGAGCCGCCGGCAGAGCCACTGTTGATGGGTATTCAACACGCGGCCCAGCATGAGTTCACCGCCCGTGTTGACGAGTTCGACCTTCATGCAAAAGCAGGGGAAATATATTCGGAGACGCTATTTTGTGTCCACTTGCATAGTGACCTGATCGAATTGCGCGGTGCTCAAAACTCCCGCCCGGTGCGAACACACAATCAGGCCGATCTGCGCGGACGTCGCCATTTCAATCGTCTGAGCCGCGCCAATCTGCGTCCACTCATCCTCCGCCTTCGCCTTGAAAAAGCCGCTGAAGGTATTGCCGGTCCGCACGATCTTCAGCCACTTGGGATAGCCGGCATCACCCGCCAGCGGCGCCGTTTCCGCATTTTGTCCGTTGGCTTTGCGCCATTGGAACTGTGCTTTGCCATCGGTGCGGACGTAGGCCAGAACGAACCTCGAATCGGCGTTGGTGGTTTCCCGGATCATCACGCCGGTCTTGGCCCAGACTTCGGTGGCTTTTGCGCTCAACACCCGGGCCGCGAACGCACCGTCGCCGGTGAGCGTTTGATGAACAAACTGAAGTCCATCCGCCCGCGCCCAGATGTCCGCGCCTGCACCGGTGACCGTAAAAACGCCGGCCGACTGGCTGAACGAACCGGCCGCGCCGACGGAACCGACGTCAATCGTTTGCCAAGCCGCCCAGCCGCCCGGGTGAAAAATCTTTCCGCGGAAGACAAACGCCGCCGCACCGACCGCCAGCACCAGGGCCAGCCCGATGACCACCGCCAGCGGAATTTTTTTCTCCGGCGCGCTCCCGGCGGCTGGCGGATTGACCAGCCGGTCGGGGATTTTCTTCTCGGTGAACTTGGTGCCGGTGAGGATGAACTTTGTATCTGCGGAGGCGGGCGCCTGCGGGGCGATGATTTTCTGGTAGCAGGTCGGGCATTCCATGACGGAGCCGCTCTGCGACGAGTCGCACTTCATGTGCTGGCCGCAGACCGGGCAGGCGTATTTGAATTCACTCATGGCCGATGCAGCGGGAAACATTTCACATTCGCGCCCCGACGGCAATGCGGTTTTTTCCAAAAGCTGCCACGCACCGGTCAAAACCGCGATGGCACCGGCCGGTAATGAAAAATCTTTGCGGCTTGGCGTCCTCGTGTCTTTGGGTTAAAACGGGTCAGCGTATGAGCAAAAAATCTCCCGTTTCCCGCAGCGGCCGTTTCAGCGGCGGCCCCGCCGCCGACGTCGCGCAATTCACCGAATCAATCTCCTTCGACTGGCGTTTGTGGCGGCACGATATCCAAGGCTCCATCGCCCACGCAACGATGCTGAAGAAAATCGGCGTGCTGAAGCAAAATGAATTGAGCGCCATCACCCAAGGCTTGAACCAAATTGGCAAGGAAATCGCCGCCGGAATATTTAAGTGGAAGCCCGAGCTGGAAGACGTTCACATGAACATCGAGGCCGAGCTGACCAAACGCGTGCCCGCCGGCGCGAAATTGCACACCGCCCGCTCGCGCAACGACCAGGTCGCCCTCGACGTGCGGCTCTGGCTGCGCAATGAAATCACCGCGCTGCTCGGGGACATCGCCGGCCTGCAACGCGCACTCGTTTCGCTCGGCGAGAAAAATGCCGACGTCATCATCCCCGGCTACACGCATCTGCAACGCGCGCAGCCCGTTTATCTCGCGCACCATCTGCTCGCCTACGTCGAGATGCTCGAACGCGATTGCGAGCGCCTTTGGGACTGCCATTCGCGTGTGAACATCTGCCCGCTCGGCAGCGGCGCGATTGCCGGTTCCACGCTGCCACTCGACCGCATGCTCGTCGCCAAGCTGCTCGGCTTCGTGAATGCCAGCGGCCAGGTTCAGCTTACGCAAAATTCCATGGATGCCGTGAGCGACCGCGATTTTGCCGTGGAATTTTGCGCGGCCGGCGCGCTGCTGTCCGTGCATCTCTCGCGGCTCGCGGAGGACGTGATTCTTTGGGCCGGCGCGGAATTTAATTTCATCAAGATCGCCGACGCCTACACCACCGGCTCGTCGCTCATGCCGCAGAAGAAAAATCCCGACATCGCCGAGCTAGCGCGCGGCAAGACCGGCCGCGTCTTCGGCAACCTGATCTCGCTGCTCACGCTGCTGAAAGGTTTGCCGATGACCTACAACCGCGATTTGCAGGAGGACAAGGAACGGCTCTTCGACACTGCCGACACCGTGCGCGCCACCACCCGCCTCATGGCCGCGATGTTGAATCATACCAAGGTGAACCAAGCCGCCTGCGCCGCCGCCGCGAGCGACCCGGCGTTGCTGGCGACCGATCTGGCGGATTATCTCGTGCGCAAAGGCATTGCGTTCCGGCCCGCGCATCATGTGGTGGGCGCGGTGGTGGCGCTGGCGGAAAAAACTGGCAAACCGCTGAACCAACTGACGCTCGCGGAACTGCAAGGTGTGAACCCGACATTCGGGCGCGATGCGCTGGGCGTTTTCAACCTGAAAACGGCAATGGCGAAACGGAACCTGACCGGCGCCCCGGGCACGAAGGAAGTCGCGAAGCAGCTGGCCCGCTGGCGGGAACAGCTTTCGTGAAATTCCGTTGGAAAATTTTGCTCGGTCTGGCCAGCCTGTTGGGAATCTCGGTGCTTGCCGCAGTAGTTTACCACTTCCAACTCAAAATGGTGGTGGAGCGCTATAAGGCCGAACTCAAAGCCCAAGGTGAGCCGATGGAACTGGCGGAGGTGATCCCGCCGCGCATTCCGCCTGATAAAAACTCCGCTCCTCAATTCCTTGCGGCTGTTGGCCTGTTTACAACTAATAAAGACTTTCTCACAACGAATTGGCTGTATGCCATGCGCGGCGTAGCTCCGGGCAAAGCACAAATCATGTGGCAACAGAAAACCATACGCGACGACGGGACGACAAATTCATGGGAAGACTTGGCTCAGGCTTTGGAAAAGGACAAGGAAGGATTTCGCCAGCTTGTCGCCATCACCAACTCTCCGCTTTTTGATTTCGGGCTGCACTATGAACAGCGGTTTGAAATGCGGATCACCAATCTGGTCGTGGAGAAAAAGACCGCGCAGAGATTAAGCGCCAAAACCCTCAATGATTTGCTTGAGGGACAGTCTGAACCGGCGGCGGCCAACATTCGGGCCATGCTCGCACTGGTCGAGGGAACACGTGACGAGCGGACGGCCATCTCGCAACTGGTCAGAATTGCCATCGCTCAAATCGCGTGCGGCACAACCTGGGAATTCTTGCAGTCTTCAAACCTTACGGACGGCCAGTTGGCTGGTTTGCAGGCGGATTGGAATCGGCTGGACTTTCTGCAAGCGATGACCAAGGTGCTGCCGGTGGAACGTGAAGGTGGTCTGACCACGGTGGCCCACTGGCGGAGTTCGAATGCGGCAATTGAGCAATACTTTGACCTTTCAATAAAGGCGCGTGAAGGCTTGGGGCAGGATGTCGAAGAAGAAAATAGGTTTGAAAAGATAAAACAGGGCAGCCAGATATTTCTGTGGCGATACTGGTGGTCATATCCCGATGAATTACGTTGTCTCAAAGGTTATGAGGTGCTTCTGGAATCCATGAAGCTGGCGATCACGAACGGTTCCTTTCAAGTTGCCTTGAAAAGACAAAACACCGCCCTTGATCAGCTTGGGATATCCAAGCTGAATAACGAGTTTGATTCGATTTTTTCAGGCAAGACGGATTTTCACGCGATGCTTTCCGAATCCATTGTTACCCTGGCAGGATTATCGCGCAAAGTTATGTGCGTCGAAGTTGCGAAGCAGGTTGCCATCACTGCGATTGCTCTGAAACGTTTTCAATTACAACATGGAAGCTATCCACCCAACTTGAATGCGCTCGTGCCGGAATTCGCTCTGACTGTTCCGCGTGACCCGGTTGATGGCGAGCCATTGCGTTACCGCCTGCTATTAGACGGAAATTTCCGACTTTATTCTATCGGTGAAAATGGCAAGGATGACAACGGCAATCCTGCATTGAAGAATAACGTCGAGGGTTCCACTTTCAACTGGCTCAATTCACAAGCTCTCGACTGGGTTTGGCCGCAACCTGCGACGGAGGCGGAAATCGAAAGCTATTTCAATAAGCAGGCTGGGAAACCTCATTGATGCCGACGGAAATTTTGCTTCCATCGGTCTAAAAATACCATCAGCGTTCAATGCTTTGCTCCCATCGCCGCCGCACTGGCGGGGCAACTTTTGCGACATCATCCTGTCGCCATTATCAACCTTGATGGGATGTATCGACGCTTGATTTATTTTTTGTCGGCCACAGAATCGACATTGTGAATACCAGATTAAGCACTACTCTCGCTTGGCTGCTGACTGTGTTCGGGCTGGAAATGGGGATCGTCCGGGCCTCGACTTTTCTGGAATTGCAGAGCACTTATCTGGGCGCCGGCTGGTTTCAATACCAGATGAAGGTGCTGAATGATCCATTCTTTACCCAAGTCAATGTGACGGGCGTGCAGGTTGGATTCACCAACGAGACCGACCACAGCACCAGCGCGACCAACTGGGGCAATACGGATTGGACCAATGCTTACTCATCCTGGTCTTTCACCAATTACGTTTCGCCGACACCACCCTTTGCGATCACGTGGAGGATCCGGAGTTCGGAAACCGCCTTCAAACTGCAAACCAACAACTTCAACGGGGATGCCTTGGTCATGTCCTTTTTGAATATGACCGGCATTTATCCGGGCGTTTTAAGCGGCGTCGTTTGGGGCCAAAATATTCTCGGCTGTGCCAACCTGCCTTGCCTGGTGCCGTGCCGGCCGGAGGAAGCGGATAATTCACCAACCAACTTTGTATATGATCTGAAGCTGGCCCCGGATGTGGTGATCAAGCAGATGATTCAAACGAACGGGGGAATTTATGGTGTGGATTTCCAGTGGGATTCGGCGGCGACCTTCCTGCTCCAAGGCACCGCTGATTTCAAGAACTGGACCAACATCGCCTATATTTGGAGCACTCCTCCTGAAACGCTTTGGACCACCAATCAAACCTTAAGCAGCCGTGGTTCTTTTTATCGGCTGGAATTAATGACCGATGGCTACAGCACAAATGTTCCGCCGCTGGGTTCCAATCTGAAATTTGCGCCCAATTTATTTGTCCCCCGTCCAACCGTAATAACCGGTTGCCGGTTGAACGGTGGGAGCATGGTCGTGGCTTTCACTTCGAGTCCGGGGCAGAGTTGTTCCGTTCAGGCCTTGGATTCGAGCCTGGTGATTCGGCAAAGCCAGCAAGTCATTCCGAGCAGCACTTCGGCCAGCGCCAGCTTTGACCCCGTCAGTCTGCCCAACCCCGTCTTTTTTCGGATCGTTCTCCAATAGATTGCATTCCGGTCAAAAACAGGCGGACAGATTGAATATGGAATTTCGGTTCCTTCGGTCTAAAAATGCCGACGGCGTTAAATGCTTTGCTCCCGTCGCCGTCATGGGCAACACACCCCATTTGCTTAAGCTGCCTTCCTGAGCCAGTGTGGCGGCATGGCATCGGAAACTTTTAAGGCGAGCCGCTGGACCAGCGGCAATCATCTGTTTCGCACCATCATTGAGGTGACGGACTTGGCGGTCATCCGCCGCAAGCGCTCGTGGTTCAGCCAGGATGAAATCAGCATCAGCATCAGCAAGGTCGCCTCCGTCCACATCAAAACGGGAATCATCTGGTCGGACATTCTGATCGAATCCACCGGCGGCTCGGACCCGCTCGCCAGCCACGGCCATGCCAAGGCGGACGCCAAGCGCATTCGCGCCCTGGTCGAGGCAGCCCAGGGAATCGGGAGCGGCCCGGAGAAACTGAAACTCTAGCTGGGAAGCTCCGGCCGACCTGAAGTTCAACCCGCCGCGTCTAGGCGGAGGACGCAGTGGCCGAAATCCACGATGGGTTTGCCGGGTGTGGGCAGGTAATGCTTCGGAATGGAATAAAGTTGTCCGTGCGCCTGCACGGCCAGACCGGCCGCCTTCAGCACCAGCAGATGTTTGCGCGCGCTGTCATATTTGCAGCCGCCGACCGCGGCCAGTTCGCCGATGGTGCGGGGTTTCCCGGCCGTCAATTCCTTGAGCATTTTCCAGCGCGTCGAATGGCTGAGGGCATCAATGAGCCGTTGGTGGTCGGGCAGCGGCTGAATCAGGGCGGTCTTTTGGGTTTCGGCGGCGGTATTCATGTGAAAAAGCCAATTTTATTGGTAATTTGAAGGCAAGAGCGGAATAATGGTTCTTAAAATAAGAATGTTGGTTCCGTAATGCGGTTGTCTGATTTTTAAATAAGAACTTTAGATTATTAACTTAGGATTACAGATTATTTAATGAGGACGATTGGTGATTATATTAGGTATCCGGTTTATTATTGGCGGGCCATTTGTTGTCCCGGGAGGCTGCTCGGAACTCTTTGGCGGGGTAATAAACGGTGGCGTACAAGGATTGTCGTCGGTTGACGCTCGCCAAACCTTGAAAAAACTTCGCGAACACACTCCGTGCGACGGAATGATGGTTTTAGCCGTCGCAAATGTTCGGCCACGTGGCGCCGGTCGATTTCCCGGCGGGGCAGGCTAGCGGACATTATCCGGTTCTGGCCTTCCGGAAATTCGATCTAAAAAGCCGGCGGCGCTTACGCTCCGCCGACGAGCTTGGTCGCGGAAGTCGTGTCGCCGAAATGGGTTTTCACCTTGGCGACGGTGTTTTCCACGGACAAGCCGTATTTGGCGCGGAGTTCGTCCTGCGTGGTGGCGTGCTCGATGAATTGATCCGGCCAGCCGATGCGCACCACGGGTGTGCGGACGCCTTGCTCGCTGAACAGTTCCAGCACCGCCGAGCCGTAGCCGCCCATCAGCACATGGTCTTCCAGTGTCACAATCAGATCCGCCGCGCGTCCGAATTGCTCATGCACCGCCGCGTCAATCGGCTTGGTGAAGCGCGGGTTGATGACCGCGACGTCAAAACCATCCGCGGCCAGCTGCGTGGCGGCTTTGCGCGCGATGGCGTTCATCGGGCCCAGGCCGAACAGCGCGACTTTGCGCTGGCCGTGGTTGGCAAAGTTTTGTTGCACGAGCGACTTGCCGACTTCGATGAGTTGCGGTTCGTCTTTCACCGGTACGCCTTCCGCCGCGCCGCGCGGGTAGCGGATGAACGTGGGATGATTAATGGTCGTGGCGGTGAACATCATGTCCGCGAGCTCGTCTTCGTTGGCCGGGGCCATGGCAATGACGTTCGGGAAACAGCGCAGATACGAAATGTCGAAAATGCCGTGATGCGTCGGGCCGTCATTGGCCGACAAGCCGGCGCGGTCCATGCAGAAAATCACCGGCAAGTCCTGCAAGCAAACGTCGTGATGAATGCAGTCATACGCGCGCTGGAGGAAGCTGGAATAAATCGCCACGATGGGACGCAAACTCATCGTCGCCATGCCGGCGGCAAAGATCACGCCGTGTTCCTCGGCAATACCGACGTCGTAGTAGCGGTCGGGCATGGCTTTTTCCAGATGTTTCATGCCGGTGCCACTGGGCATGGCGGCGGTGAGGCCGATGACGGCTTCGTTTTTCTTCGCCAGCTTCACGACGGTCTGGCCCATGACGTCCTGATACATCGGCGGCGTGCCGGGTTTGGTGGCGGGCGTTTCGCCGGTGGCGGCGTTGTAAGGTCCGAGGCCGTGAAATTTCTCCGGTTGTTTCAGCGCGGCTTCAAAGCCTTTGCCCTTCTGCGTCAAAACATGAATGACGATCGGATGATCGCAGGTCTTGGCAAATTCCAGCGTGCTGATGAGCAGCGGGAGATCGTGTCCGTCAATCGGGCCGAGATAGCGCAGGCCCATTTCCTCGAAGAGCACCGGCGAGCCGTGGCCGCCGCGGCCGTCGGATTCGACCAGGCTGCTGGCGCTGCGGTTGAGGCCGACGCCGGTGAGCGCGCCTTTGACGCCGCCTTCCGCGCGATGCGCGAGTTTCAGCGCGAGCTCGCCCTTGGGCAGGCGGCGGACGAAATTTTCAAAATCCTTCGCGAGCTGGTTGTAGCGCGGGTTGGTGATGAGCTTGTTGAGGTAGCCGGAAATCGCGCCAACGTTTTTGGCGATGCTCCATTCGTTGTCGTTGAGGATGCCGATGAATTTTTTCGTGGTGTGGCTGACGTTGTTCATCGCCTCGAAGGAAATGCCGTTGGTCAGCGCCGCATCGCCGAAGATGCAGACGACATTTTCATTCGTGCCGCGCTTGTCGCGCGCCGCCGCCATGCCGAGCGCGGCGGAAAGCGCCGTGCCCGCGTGGCCCGCGCCGAAGCAATCGTGTTCGCTCTCGGTGCGGAGCGCGAAGCCGTTCAGTCCGCCGGTCTGGCGGATGGTGCGGAAGCGGTTTTTGCGGCCGGTCAGCAGCTTGTGGACATAAACCTGGTGGCTGACGTCCCAGACAAATTTGTCCTTCGGCGTCGTGAAGACCTTGTGCAGCGCGACGGTGAGTTCCACCACGCCGAGGTTCGGACCGAGGTGGCCGCCGCCCTTGGCGAGGCCTTCGATCAGCTCGGTGCGGATTTCGCCGGCGAGTTCCTGCAATTGCGGCACGGTCAGTTTTTTGACGTGCTCAGGTGCGTCCACCATGTCCAAATAACGACTCATAGTTTGGTAAATTATTATTTCTTCCGCCGTTGGCGCGGATTATCGCAATGAAAAAACAGTTTGAATTTATCTGCGTATGTCTGCGAAATCTGCGGATGCCTCATCCGGCGTGTTTCTCATTGCGAACATCAAATTAGTCTTCGGCCAGATCCAGCGGCTTCAATTTCAATTCGCCCGCCGCGGTTTTTTCCAGCTGCTGGATTTTCAATTCCGCTTCGGCCAGTTTTTCCTGGCAGATTTTTACCAGCTGCGCGCCTTCCTCATATTTTGCCAGTAGCGTTTCAAGTGGCAAATCATCGGCTTCCATCGCTTCGACGACGGCGGCCAGTTTTTTCAACGCCTCTTCAAACGGCAGGCTCCCCTTGGCCGTGTCTCCGGCCCTGGCTGGTTTTGACATGGGCAAAAAATAGCTAGAAACCTTCGACGCGTCCAGTTTGGAGTCGGGATTAAATATCCTTGACACCGTTTTTACAGAAAATAATAATCGCCTCAACTCAAAGTAATTCAGAGCGCAATTTCGTTGTGAAGTGGAAATAAATTTTATGGCTATAAAATCTTGTTGCCGGGCATTCCTCACGGGAATTTTTTTACCCTCTGCCAGCCTGCTGCTCGCGGGCTGCGCCAACAACGAATACAGCCATACCAGTCCGTATCATCCCGGCCCGGTGGTCGGGAACACCGTCGGCCAGGGCGTTGGCGTGGTGGCGGGCAATGTTGCCGGCGTCGGCGTCGGCGCGGTGGAAGGCACGGCCCAGGGGCTGGCCGCGCCCTTTGATCCCAGCTACCACCTGGTGCGCCATTGGAAAACGGAAACCACCTCCGATGGGCGCACGATTCAGGTGCCGGTGGACATTTTGGTGGACAAGTACGGTCGCCCGGTGGATATGCCGGCCCCGACGGGAAATTCTCCCTTATCGCCACCCACAGCGGCACCGGTTAGATAGATTTTCTGCAGTTCACCCTTTTGGAAAAATTATGAAAAAAATCATTCACGCCGGCGTGCTGGCTGCCTTGGCAATCATTTTGCCCGGCACCAGCCGCGCGCAAAACAACCCGATTGAAACCGATGCCAACCTCAAGGACAGCACCACGCACGTTGTCGTGGAGCGTAAGGTCATTGAGACCACCAAGACCTACCAGCAGGACACGCCGCGCGAGGGCCAGCGCAAAATCGCCATCATCGTGCAGAACCGGGGTTCCGTCGATCTCAACGACAAGGTTGCGGCTTTGGAAGATCTCGTGAGCAGCCGTGTGGCCGGCAAAGGTTTTTCCGTCATCTCGCGGGATGATGTCACGCGCTCGCTAAAGGATTATTCCACCGGCAAGGATCCCAACGGCGAATTGGGTGGGGTGGATCGCTCGCTGGAGGATGGCAGTTCCGCGTTGCGTCTGGCGCAGAATCTGGGCGCAGATTATATTCTGGTGCCTTCCATCGTCAGTCTCGGGACGGAGAAAATCAGTTACAACGGCAATGGCATCAGTACTGTCAACATTGCCCACAAACTGCGCGTGACCTATAAGATCGTGGAGGCCGGCCAGGGCGGCGCGGTGCGCGGCGGTGCCTTCATATCGGAAAAAGACATCCGGCAGACGGGGGATTTGCAAACTGAGAGCAGCGACATTGTCAATGATCTACTGGACGACGCGGCGGATCAACTGGCGGACGCGATTCAGCAAAGCGGCAAAACCTTGCCCGTGGAAGTGGCGAAGGCGGCGATGGTTAATTTTAGCGTGGCCTGCACGATGACCGATCCGCGCCAGCAACCGATTTTGATTTCCGCCATCAGCCTCACCCCGGACAACAAAGTGGTGGCGAACAATCAGCCGATTGTGGTTCAAGCCATGGACGTGACGGTGGAGTTGGACGGCATCGCCATCGGTTCCGCGCCCGGCACTTTCCAAGGCCGCCCGGGCTTGCACAAAATCCGCCTGTCGCGCGAAGGTTTTGACACTTGGGAACGCACTATCAACATTTACGACGGCCAGACCCTCCGGGTGGCCTTGCAGATGAGCGACGCCGGTTATGCGCGTTGGATGGACACGACCGGTTTTCTGTCCACGCTCGACAATAACCGCAAACTGACCGACGCCGAGGTGCAGCGCATCGAAGGCATCGGCGAATTTTTCAAGAACAGCCATTACCGGGTGGATACCAAGGAAAATATCCACGTCACCTACAAAAGCCTGTTTTGATTTTTAACCAGCTGCAATCCCATCACCACCAACTCCCATGAAAAACTTTTCTTTCCGTAAAACCGGCCTGGTGCTTTTAAGCGCGGCGCTCCTGCCGTTGCTGGCTTCGGCGCAGGAAAAAGCCACGCTGGCAATTTCCTCCATCAAGCCCACGCCTTCGCTCGCCGAAGCCACCAAGCCGGATAAGAAGATCGAGTTGAACCGCATCGTTGAATCGCTCGACAGCCAATTGATTGACCGCGTGAACGCGACCCGGAAATTTGACGTGGTGGGCCGCAGCGACCTCAACGATGTCCTCAAGGAACAGGATCTGGGCGCGTCCGGCAACGTGGATCCGAAAACCGCCGCCAAAGCCGGCCAGCTTGCCGGCGCCAAATATCTGCTGGTCGCGACGGTGGATGATTTTCAGGATTACGTCGAGACGGCCACGTTTGAAGGTACGGGCCGCTCGGCGACCAAGCGGGTATTCCGCTTTTCTATCGTCGGCAAAATCTATGATTCCTCCACGGGCAAGCTGCTGGAATCCGCCAATTTCCAGACCGGCAACGACGCCTTCAAGCAGATCCAGGAGGAGCGCAATTACTCGGTGAAGGACGGCGAATTGAGCGATGAAATGATGGTGGCGGTTTCCCGGACGCTGGCGGAGAAAATCGCCAACCACGTGGCCGACGTGATTTTCCCGGCGAAGGTCCTGCTCAAGCGCGATACGGAGGTCACCATTAACCGTGGCGAAGGCGCAGGCGTGGCCGTGGGCGACGTCTTCAACGCCTTTGCGCTGGGCGATGAAATGATTGATCCGGATACCAAGGAATCCCTTGGCCGCGAAGAGGTGAAGGTCGGCAAGGTGAAAATCTCCGAGGTGGATCCAAAATTCTCCAAGGCGGATGTTTTGGAAGACACTGGCATCGCCGCCGGCGCGCTCCTGCGCAAGGTTCAGTAAGGCGGGCGGATATCGGCGGAGAACTCAAACCCAATCAGAAGGCATCCCATGAAGCTATTAGGCGCAGTGAAATTCAAAAGAAGTTTACAGCTGGTTTCGCTGGCGGGCACCGCCGGTTTGCTGGCCACCGGTTGCCAGACCTACCAGCAGCAAAACAAGGTGATCATCAACTGGCAGCAGGGCAACCTGCCGGGTGCCGTGGTTGAGGCCAAGAAACAGGCCGACGACAATGCCGACAACAAGGACACCGTCATCTGGCGGCTGGAGCAGGGCGCGGTGTTGCGCGCCGCCGGCCAGTTTGCTGACAGCAACGACGCGTTTGACCGGGCGCAGGCGAAGATTGACGACTACGCCCAGAAAGCCAAAGTCCGGGTCGGCCAGGAAGCCGGCGCCCTGCTGTCCAACCAGGCCAACCTGGCCTACGAAGGACGGGCCTACGACGGCATCATGCTTAACACTTACAAGGCGCTGAACTATCTCGCGCTTGGCGACCCGGACAAGGCCCGGCCGGAAATCATCCGCGCCTACGAACGCGAGCAGGACGCAGTGGAGGCGAACAAAAAACGCATCCAGGAAACCCAGGACGCCGCCCAGAAAACCAAGGACAAGGAGGCGATCGCCAAAGCGCAAAGCGATCAAAAATTCCAGTCGCAGGTGAGCGGGGTCACCGCCAACCTGGACGGGCTGCAAGCCTACGCCAACTATGTCAATCCGTTCACGGTCTATCTTGACGGCCTGTATTTCCTGGTCAACGCCGCCGACGCCTCGGATTTGGAACGCGCCCACAAGTCATTTGAGCGGGTCACGGCGTTTGCCCCGGACAATGATTTTGTCAAACAAGACTTGGCGGCGGTGGAGCAGGTGATGGATGGCCGGTCACTGCCGCCCACTACCTACGTCATCTTTGAAACCGGTTGCGCGCCCGTGCGCGGCCAGATCCGCGTGGACATTCCGATCATTGTTTCCCGGGTTTCATATGTGGGCGCGGCGTTTCCCACCTTGAAACTGCAGGACAATTATCTGCCGCAACTGACGGCCACCTACGGTGACACCAGCGTCAATACTAAACTGGTGGCCAGTCTGGACAGCGTCATCGGCCTCGACTTCAAAAACGAACTGCCGGTGGTCATCACCAAAACCATCGCCGCCACCGTGACCAAGGCGGTGGCCGCCTATGCCATCAACGAAGCCGCTAACCAGCAGAGCTGGGAAGCCGGACTGCTCGCCCAGGTTGCCACCGCCGGTTATCAGGCGGCGGTCAACATCGCCGATGAGCGCACCTGGACGACGCTACCCAAGGAAATTCAAGTGGCGCGCTTCCCGACCCCGGCGGATCACAAGCTGGTTTTGTCCGGCCCCGGTGGCAGCGCCAGAACTGAAGTCACGTTGAGCGATAGCACGGTCAATCTGGTTTATGTCAAGTCCATCAATGCCGCCACCCCGCTGCTGGTGACGCAGATGAAAATGAATGGTTCTCCGATTGTCACTTCGGCTCCGATCCATGTGCCCATACCCATGACGAACGTGGAATCCAATCCGCCGGCCCCGGCCATACCGGCGGCAGCGGACAATGGTGGCACCCCCGCCGTTCCCCCCGCCCCGGCCGTTCCAGCCCTGACGGCCACAAATCCCCCGGCAGCCACAGACATCGCCACCAACCATCAAGCTGAAGCCAACCCCGCACCGGATCCGACCTTGGCGCCCGCGACCCCGCCGGCAGTTGCGCCCGCCGCCGCCGCCGAAGCGCCGGTTCTGCCGGCGCCGGCAACCGCCATCAGCAATCCCGAAGTTGCCAGCCTTTGTGCAACCTTGAAGTCGGACAATCCGCGGTTGGTCATCAAAGCCCTGAAAGACCTTCGCCAGCTATACTGTCCGGAAGCCGTTCCCCAAGTTCTCCTCTGCTTGGATCACTACAATGTGAACGTCATTCGGGATGCCTGCCGGACGCTGGCGGTCATTGGCGACAAGAGCGTCATTCCTTCCCTCCAGCCGCTGCTCCTCCACCGTCGGGCGGATGTCCGCCGGGACGCCCAGATGGCCATCTATAAGTTGCAAGCCAAGTCCTGAATTGGTATTAGAAAAATATGAAAATTCAAAAACAATTGACTGTGGCGGCCTTCAGTTTCGCCGCCATCTTGGTTTTGGCCGGCTGCTCCACCGTTAACACCGTTGAAAATGCGGACAAGGCAGGCCAGCGCAATATGATCACCGACCAGCGCGTGATCACCGACATCGGTCTCAACCGTAAGGTTGCCGTCGTCGGCGTCAACACGGCCATGACCCCCGGCGGCTTGCTCAAGGTGCAGGTGGAACTCGAAAATCACACCCATTCGCTCCAGCGGTTCCTTTATCATTTCGAGTGGTTTGATGCGGACGGGATGCAGGTCAACAATATCCTTTCTGCCACCGTGCCGGAACAGATCGAAGGCCAGGAAAGCAAAATGATTTACAGCATCGCGCCCACGCCCGCTTGTCGTGATTTCCGGGTAAAATTCATCGAAGCTGATTGATTCCACCAACCAACCAAAACCAACATGAAAAATAAAATCCTCCTCCCCTTGCTCGCCGCCGCCGCCCCGGTGTTTTTCACCGGCTGCGCCACCGACGCGCATTATGTCCAGACCGGCGACAAGGAACAAATTGTTAGCCTCGGACAAATCAACATCCAGGACTACGCCAATGCCGCCAACGATGCCGTCAAGGATCTGCTCCAGTCCGGCGTGCTGGACAAGGTCGCCAATCCGCCGGCCTTGCTGGAACTCAGTCGCATCATCAACAACACCAGCCAGCAGGTGGACACGGATTTGCTGACCAAGAAAATCAGCATCGCCCTGCTGCAGAGCGGCAAGGCGCAGACCAAGACCGTGGACACCAAGGCCACCGGTTACCAGCAGGAAAACGAATTCATGAACGACCAGAAGACCACCCGGACGCCGGACTTTACGCTCTCTGGCAAAATTATTGAAACCGTTGACCGCGCCGGCGACACCCGCCGCACCACCTACAGCTTCCAGCTTTCGCTGAATGACACCAAGGCTGGCGTTCAGGTTTGGGAAGGCGAAAAAGAAATTGGCAAGCAGGGCACTCGCTCGTCCGTGGGCTTCTGATCCGGCTCCGGCTTTCATTCGGCGCGGCGGAATTTCATTCCGCCGCGCCTGACGTTTTTATTTGAGACAATGCCGAATTCGGGTAGAACGCCATCGTTCAACCGCCCAGATACGCGCTCTTCACCTGCGGATTTTGGCGCAACGCCGCCGACTCGCCTTGCAATGTGATTTTGCCGGTCTCCATAACGTAGCCGAAGCCGGCGACTTCCAGCGCGCGGTTGGCGTTCTGCTCCACCAGCAAAATCGTCAGGCCGCGCTCGCGGTTGATCTCCACGATCTTTTCGAAAATCGTCTTCACCAACCGCGGCGCTAGGCCGAGCGACGGCTCGTCCAGCATTAGAAATTTCGGCTGGCTCATCAGCGCGCGGCCAATCGCCAGCATCTGCTGCTCGCCGCCGCTCAAGGTGCCGGCAACTTGCTGTTCCCGCTCTTTGAGTCGCGGAAATGTGGCGAAGACAAATTCCAGTTCGCGCCGGACGATTTTTTTGTCGCGCACCAGATAAGCGCCCATCTGCAAATTTTCCAGCACGGTCAGATTTGCAAAAATCATCCGGCCTTCCGGCACGTGCGCCAAGCCGCGCTTCACGATTTCATGCGGCGGCCGGCCGGCGATACTTTTGCCGGCGTAAATAATTTCACCGGCCTTTGGTTTCAACAGGCCGGAAACCGTTTTTAGCGTTGTCGTCTTGCCCGCGCCATTGCTGCCAATGAGCGTGACAATGCCGCCTTCCGGCACGGCCAACGAAACGCTTTGTAGCGCGTTGATGGCACCGTAGCTGACGATCAAATTTTTAATTTCCAGCATGGTTTATTAGCCGCAATGACGCAAAGACGTGAAGCCGATCAATGCTCTCCGTCTTTTCCTTTGCGGCTTTGCGGATTGGTTGTTCATCTATTCCCCCAGATACGCGGCGATGACTTTCGGGTTTGCCCGCACTTCCGCCGGCGTGCCTTCGGCGATTTTGCTGCCGTAATCCAGCACGGCGATGCGTTCGCAGATGCCCATGACGACCTGCATGTCGTGCTCGACCAGCAATATGGAAATTTGAAACTTGTCCTTGATGAAACGGATGAGCCGCGCAAGTTCGACCTTCTCGGTGGGGTTCATGCCGGCGGCAGGTTCGTCGAGCAGCAGCAGTTTGGGTTTCGTCGCCAGCGCGCGGACGATTTCCAGCCGCCGCTGGTCGCCGTAGGGCAGGCTTTTTGCCGGCTCGTCCCGGAATTTTCCGAGCTGAAAAATCTCCAGCAGTTCCATCACCTGCCAGGCGACCTCGTTTTCGCCTTCGCGGAAGGCGCGGCCGCGCCAGAGCGCGTTGAGAATGCGTCGCGGACAATGCAGCTGCGCCGCCGCGCGCACGTTGTCGAACACTGTCAGCGAACCGAATAACCGGATGTTTTGGAACGTCCGCGCAATTCCCCGCCGCGCGAGTTGGTGCGCCTTGAGTTGGCTGATGGGTTGGCCGGCAAAGGCGATTTTTCCCGCCGTCGGCTGATAGACGCCGGTGATCAAATTAAAAACGGTTGTCTTGCCCGCGCCGTTCGGGCCGATCAGGCCGACGAGTTCGCCGTCGCCAATGTGCAAATCTAGTTCCGACACCGCCGTCAACCCGCCGAAGCGGATGGTCACTTGATCGAGTTGGAGCAAGGCGGACACGAATTAAAAATTAAAAATGCCAAATTAAAAAATCAGACTTCTCCACCACGTTTGGTTGAAATGATGATTGCACCGATCACGCGTTTGATTTCGTCGGCCTCTTGTATCAGCGGTTTCAGCACATCATCTGGAGCCACTTTGGCGGGGACAAGCAGCCGCAGGCCCAGGTGGATTTCGCGCGCCTCCTTCAAGGCGATACTCATCTTGCTGACGAAATCGGCCTTGCTCTGGGCTGCCTGTGCTTCCTCCACATTGGCTGGAACACTGGTTCCCGCGCGAAGAATCTGACTCATCAAAACCCGGCCGACTCCCGGTCGCTCGTCCAGCTTGACGCAAAGTTGAATGACCAACACGGCAAAGTCAAAAGTCCTTTCGACAATGTTCGGCGGCGGATTTTTCCCCAGACCGCCCGCCTTGGAATTGGCATTTTTCATTTTTAATTCCTTTGCCGGCGGAAGGCAAAGAGTCCCTGCGGTCTGACGATCATCAGCACAATGATGAGCAGCGCGTAGAGGATCATCCGGTATTCGGCGAAGCCGCGCAGGAATTCCGGCAGCAGCGTCAGCAGCACCGCCGCCACAATGACGCCCGCCGTGCGGCCCATGCCGCCTAGGATGACCATCATCACGATGTCTATGCTCTTGAGAAAATCAAAGCCGGTCGGCGAGAGAAACTGTTTGTGATGCGCGTACAGCCCGCCGGCGATCCCGGCAAAAAATGCGCCGAAAACAAAGGCGGTGACTTTGTAGCGGACGGGGTTGATGCCGACGGAGCTGGCGGCAATTTCGTCATCGTGGACGGCGATGAAACCGCGGCCGTAGGTCGAATTGACAATGGACGTGACGACGAAAACCGTGATGGCGGCGAACGCCCACGTCCAAAAAAAAGTCGTCTGGTGGGGAATGTCTTTCAACCCGCTGGCCGCGCCAACGGAATCCATATTTTGCAAAATTACGCGGATGATTTCGCCGAAGCCGAGCGTGACGATGGCGAGATAATCGCCGCGCAACCGCAGCGTCGGCACGCCGACGGCCAGCCCGGCTAGCGCCGCCAGCAGCCCGCCCGCCAGCAGCGCCGCGACAAACAGCGCCGGCATCAGCGCCGGTGAAACCAACCCGCCGCAAACGATGGAAATTTTCGCCGCCGTGTAGGCGCCGACCGCCATGAAGCCCGCGTGACCGAGCGAGAACTGCCCGGTGTGGCCGTTGATGAGATTCAAGCTGACGGCGAGAATGACGTTGATGCCGATGTCAATCGTCACGCCTAGATAGTAGCGGTTGAAGTGCGCGGAAAAGGCCGACACCACCGCCGCCACTAGGATGGCGGTGATCAAAAATCTTTTGGCGCCGGATTGCATTAAACGAAGAATGACACTGCCGCGCAAGTTTTGCAGCAAACGCCGGACGTGGCGAGCCGATTTCCAGGGGGTTAATTAAACGCCCAGCCTCCGCGGTCCAAAGCTTTCGTTCAAGCCGTCGCCAGATTGTCTTCCAGCACTTTTGAGTGCGCGGAATTTTCCGTGGCTTCGGTGGCCGGCGGCAAAGTCTCCGCCAGAACTTTGATCGGCTCGTAAAACGTGTTTCGCTGCACCGGCGTCAAACCGGTTTCGCGGATGGCTTTGATCATGTCCGCCTCGGTCTGCAATTGCGGCGAAGTCGCGCCGGCCATGTGGAAAATGTGTTCCTCGATGATCGTGCCGTGGAGGTCGTCCGCGCCATAGCTCAATGCCACCTGCGCCAGCTTCATGCCCAGCCCGACCCAATACGCGGTGAGATGCGGAAAATTGTCGAGGTAGATGCGGCTGACGGCAATCGTCCGCAGCGAATCAAAGCCGGTCGGCGGATGCGTCACGTGAATGTCGTTGTTTTCCGGCTGATACGCCAGCGGCACAAAGCCGGTAAAACCCTGCGTCTCCTCCTGCAATTCGCGCAGTTGCCGCAGGTGATCTACGCGGTCGGCCAGCGTTTCGACATGGCCGTAAAGCATGGTGCAGGTGCTGCGTCCGCCAAGCCGGTGCCATTGGCGGTGGACGTCGAGATATTCGGCGGCGGATTCCTTGCCCTTGGCGATCTGCGAGCGGACTTCCTTGCGAAATATTTCCGCGCCGCCGCCGGTGAGCGAATCGAGGCCGGCGGCCTTCAATTCCACCAGCGTCTGCTCGACGGACTTTTTGGCGAGCCACGCGAGATGCAAAATTTCAATCGCGGTGAAACATTTCAGTTGCAGTTTCGCGTCCAGCGATTTCAACGCTTTCAGCATGTCCGTGTAATGGCTGAACGGCAGCGACGGGTGCAGTCCGCCGACGATGTGCAGTTCCGTGATGCCGAGCTGCAACGCTTCGCGCGCCTTTTCGACGATCTGCGCGGTGGTCAGCTCGAAGCCATCGGCATCGCGCTTCTTGCGCGCGAACGAGCAGAACTGGCAAGACAAAATGCAGTAGTTCGAATAGTTGATGTAGCGGTTGACGATGAAGCTGGCGCGGTTGCCGACCTTGCGCTGCCGCACGAAATCGGCGATGGCCCCGACGGCGTTCAAATCTTTGGATTCAAACAACCGCAGCGCGTCGGCTTCGGAAATGCGTTCGCCGGCGACGACTTTGTCGTAAAGGTCCCGCAATTCACTGCGTTGAATGAAAAAATTCACGCCCAAAAAATAGCAGAAACGGAAGGCTTGGCAAATTCGGGTTTGGACCAAATGACCGACTCTGCAAGTAATTCTGGAAAATCGGTCGTGCGGTCGAAGGATTCAAACTTCTTTCACCGTTCCCCAATAAACATCCAGGCGGCGGTCCAGGTATAGCTTCACCGCCTTCACCAAAACGGCGGCTTCCAGCTGCTGGCCGCGCGCCACGAGGTCTTTCAGCGCCATGCCGGGGCGGATTTGAAAACTGCCTTGCGCGATGATCGGCCCTTCATCCAGCCGCATCGAAACGAAATGCGCGGTGACCCCGGCGATCTTCACGCCGCTTTCGTAAGCCTGTCGGTAAGCCTGCGGGCCGGGAAAACTCGGCAGCAGCGACGGATGAATGTTGATGATCTTATTCTTGTGCCGCCAGACGAAGTTCGGTGACAAAATTTTCATGAACCGCGCCAATACGATGAAGTCAATCTGCTGCTCCTCCAAAAGCTGCAGCGCCTGGTTCTCGGATTTCGCGCGGTCATGCCAGTCGAGGTGAATGAACGGTAGCCGGGATTTTTTGGCGCGCGGCGCAAAGTCGGCGTAGTTGCCGATGACCAGCGCGGGTTCGGCCTTGAACTGGGCCGCGAGCAGCGCGTCGAAGCAGTGTGTTTCCTTCGTGACCAAAATGGCGAAACGCTGGCGGCGGTTTGGCTCGGTGAAACGCACTGTGATCTCCATGCCTAGCTGGCCGGCGAGCGTGGCGAGTCCGGCGCGGAGGGTTTCGGCTTTCAGCGCCGCTTTTTTCCAGGAAGCCTGCAGCGTCATGCTGAACTGGCCGCGCGTGACCTGCTCCTCGAGCGCCTCGATGTTGGCGTGCTGCTCGAACAGGAAATTCGTGACGCGGGCGATGACGCCGGTCTTGTCCCGCCCGAGGACGGTGATGGTGGCGAACTGTTTCATTTGCTGACCCCGAATAAACACCAAACGGCGTGAATTCAAAAGGAATTTGCCGGGCCGGTTTCCCGCCCTGGCCGCCAATCCCAGTTTCTTGGCGGTTTGAATTGAAAATTTTTTGTTTTTCTGCAACTTTTGCCGGCTCGGTTTGTTCAAACTAGACCTAAATGGCTTTTAGCTCGGTAAAAAATCTCGTCGCGACGGTCGCCGACGCGTCTCCGGCGCAGTTCGACGACTGGCGCCGGACGTGGCGCGCCGCCGCGGACGCCGGTTCCACCGAACCGCTGCTGACGTTCATCGCGCGCGAACGCGGCGTGGGCGAAGATGCCTTCATTCAAAAACTCGCGGCCGCGCTCGGCTGGCCGTATCTCGACCTTGCCAAGCTCACCATCGAAGATGAGGTGCGCAGCAAGCTGACCACCAAGATCGCGTTTCAATTTTCCGTGATGCCCGCCGCCATCAACCACGGCGTCCTGCAGGTGGCCGCGAGCGATCCGTTTGACGCGGCGATGATGAGCGCCGTGCGCTTCGATGCCAAGATGCCGGTGGCGTTCGCGCTTTGCACGAAAACCGAAATCGAGAAGGCGCTGAAAAAATACTACGGCGTCGGCGCCGAAACGCTCGACGAAATGGGCGAGAGCGACGCCATGGATCTTGACGTCACGATTGACAAGGAAATCACCGAGGGCGACCAGGAAGCCAGCGTCATCAAATTCGTCAACCAGATCATCTGGGAAGCCTTCAAGAACCGCGCGACGGACATTCACTTTGAGCCGCAGGAAGATGAGCTGCGCATCCGCAACCGTATTGACGGCATCCTGCATTTGATTCCGCTGCCGCCGACGCTGAAGCGTTTTCAGTCGGCCATCATTTCGCGCATCAAGGTGATGAGCGGCATGAATATTTCCGAAAAGCGCCTGCCGCAGGACGGGCGCATCAACGTCCGCATCAAAGGTGAGGAAATTGACATCCGCGTTTCCACCGTGCCGACGGTTTATGGCGAAAGTGTTTCGCTCCGTTTGCTGACGCGCGGAAAAATCTTTTTGAGTTTGGACAAGCTCGGCTTTTCCAAAATGGAAGAAGACGCCATTCGCGACATCATCATCAAGCCGCACGGCATTTTTCTCGTGACCGGCCCGACTGGTTCGGGGAAATCCACTTCGCTCTACGCCTTTCTTTCGGCCATTAACTCGGTTCACAAACGCATCATCACGATTGAGGAACCCGTCGAATACGAACTCAAAGGCATCAATCAAATCGCCGTGCGTTCGGACATCGGGCTGACGTTTGCGATGGGCTTGCGCCACATTTTGCGCCAGGACCCGAATGTCGTGATGGTCGGCGAAATCCGCGACAGCGAGACGGCGGACATCGCCATCCGCGCGTCGCTGACCGGTCACTTGGTTTTTTCCACGCTCCACACCAACGACGCGCCGAGCGCCTTCACGCGGTTGACGGACATGGGCATTGAGCCGTTTTTGATCGCGTCTTCCGTCGAAGCCGTGCAGGCGCAACGTCTCGTCCGCACCATTTGCCCGCACTGCAAGACCGAGCAAAAAGTGGATCGCGATTATTTGCGGCGGATTGGTTTTCCTGAAGCCGACATCGAAACGGCGAAAATCTGGCACGGCCTGGGTTGCGAAGAATGCCGCGGCCAGGGCTACCAGGGCCGTAAAGGCATTTACGAGCTGCTTATTGTCACCGAGGCGCTGCGGCCGCTGATTATGAACCGCGCCCCGGCCACGACCATTGCGCAGCGCGCCATCGATGCCGGGATGCGGACGCTGCGCGTGGACGGTTGGAACAAAGTCAAGGAAGGCACCACCACCATTGAGGAAGTGCTGCGCGTGACGCAGATGGAAGAGCTCCGCGAAACCCTCGCCGCCAGCGACGATAAAACCCAGTTCATCACCCGCTCATGAAATTTCAAATTTCAAATCTGAATCATGGCCCGCTGGAACTCCTGTAACATTCTGTCCGTCGCGCCCGATGCCAAACGCCTTTGGCAGTTCGACGCGAAGGGTGGCGGCTTTGTGCTCAGCCGCGAGCAGCGCGTTCCGCACGCCGAGCCGTTGCCGCCGAAATTTGTCGCGAAAAACTGGGCGGCCTTGTGGCAGCCGAAGCTGAACGTCGCCTGGCTGCCGGCGGAAAGCGTGTTTCTCCGCGTCGTGGAATTGCCCGCCGCCAACGCGGACGAAACCTTTTCGATGGTCGAGTTTCAGCTCGAAAAACTTTCGCCGATTCCGGTCACGCAAATCGTCTGGACGATGCATGTTTTCGGCACGCACCAAAGCCCGCCCAAGGCGGATGGCACGGTGGAAAGTTTGCAGACCATCATCGTGGTCATCGTTTCGCGCGCGGTGGTGGAGGAATTTCTTGGCCGGCTGGAGCGCGACGGTTTTCTCGCCGACCGGCTGGAAGTGCCGATGCTGGACCAGCTCGAAGCGGTGGCGCCGACGGCCGACGGGACGTGGCTGTTTCCGAGGACGATCAGCGGGCAAAACGCCGCGCTGGTGGCCTGGTGGTTCGGCGGCGCGCTGCGCAATTTAAGTTTCGTCACCCTGCCGCCCGCCGGCGACCGGGCGACGGAATTAAAAAACCAGCTCGGCCTGCTGGTGATGGCCGGCGAAGTCGAAGGCTGGTTGACCGCGCAGCCTAAGTGGCATCTCGTCGCTGATCCGGTGAACGCCACGGAGTGGGAAAATCTTTTGCGCGCGGGTTTGAACGAGCCGGTGCAGATCGTCGCGCCGCCGGCCCCGGCGGAGCTGGCCGGCCGTTCCGCGAAACGCGCGGCGGCGGCGGAAGCCAGGGTGAATTTGCTGCCGCTGGAGTTTTCCACGCGCTACCGCGAACAGTTCACCGACCGGCTGTGGCTGCACGGCCTCGGTTATGCCGGCGTGATCTATGCGCTTGGGCTGGTGATGTATTTTTGCGCGGTCGGCTGGCTCGGCTACCGCACGCACAACGTCGAGTCGCAGGTGGCGGCGATCAGCAATGACTACACCAACGCGATGCAGCTCAAGGTGCGCTATGGCATTTTGCAGGAGCGGTCGCAGTTGAAATACGCGGCGCTGGACTGCTGGCAGGTGGTGGCCCAGGAGTTGCCGGTGGGCATCACGCTGCAGCGATCCAGTTTCGCCGACGGCCGCGAGCTGGCGCTCAACGGCTCGGTGGACGCGGCGGACACGCAGAAGCTGATTGATTTTTATGACGCGTTGCGGAAGGCGAAGTTGAACGGCCAGCCGATGTTTGACGCCACCCCGGGCAGCGGCGAGCAGCTCACCTACCGGCAGCAGGGCCCCACCGTCGCCTGGAATTTCGCCCTGGACCTGCTGCACTCGGAGGCGGAGGCAAAGTGAAAAAGTATTTTTCCCAACTGCGCCCGCTGGAACGCCGCCTCGTCGTGGGCGTGGCGGTGGTGCTGCTGATCGTGTTGAACTGGGCGTTCGTCTGGCCGCACTTTTCCGACTGGACCACCTACCGGGGCCGGCTCGAGGACGCGCAACACAAGTTGACAGTTTATCGGGCGGCGCTGGCGCAAAAACCGGGGTTGGAACAGCAGGTCAAGGCCTTTGAAAGCGAAGGCGAGTTTGTCGCGCTGGAAGATCAAGGTGTCAATTTCCTGCGCACCATCCAGACCCAGTCCGCGCAGAGCGGCGTGTCCCTGCAAAACACCTCGCCCACGATCACCCGCACGAACAACGCCTTTTTTGTCGAGCAGATCCAGAATATCAACGTCCTCGCCACCGAGGAGCAGTTGGTGGATTTCCTATACAAGCTCGGCTCCGGCTCCTCAATGATCCGGGTGCGGGATTTGGAATTGCAGCCCGACCCGCCGCACCAGCGGCTGTCCGCGCGCATCCGGCTCGCGGCGAGCTACCAGAATAATCCGCATCCGGCGACCGCCGCGAAAACCGCAACCGCAAAGGCACCATGAAAACAACTCTTCTCGCATTGATTTTGGCCCTGACCGGCCTGGAACTGTGGGCGCAAACGCCGCCCATGGGTATGCCCACGCTGCCGCCGGGCCGCTTTCCGCGCTATGGCACCAACGGCCTGAACGGCACGCTGCCGCGCTATCAGCGCCCCGCGCCCGGCGCGCCCGGCGCAATGAGCCAGCCCGGCGGCGGATTTCCGGGTGCCAACGGATTTCCCGGCGGGGCCGCCGCTGCGCCGCCAACCGCGCCGGCCGACGCCTCCGCCGCCGCGGCCGCATCGTCGGAAGAAATGATTGCGCCGGGTCTGATTGATTTTGAAGGCGTGGATGTCAATCAAGTGCTGGACATTTATGCCAAGCTGGTGAACCGGACGCTGATTCGCGGCGGGCTGCCGCAGGCGCAGATTATTTTGCACACGCAGACGCCGTTGACCAAGACCGAGGTGATCGAGGCCTTGCAGGCGGTGCTGGCGCTCAACGGCATTTCGCTCGTCAACATCGGCGATAAATTTGTTAAAGTGCTTCCCTCCGCCGATGCGGGCGCTTCTGGCGGCGAACTGGACCGCAGCGGCTCGACCAATATTCCGACCATGGGCACCTATGTCACGCACATCGTGCAGTTGAAATACGTCAAGCCCACGGAAATGGTGCCGGTCATCACGCCGTTCGCCAAGTTGAAGGACATCATTCCGCTGGATAGCAACGGCATTCTCGTCCTGCGCGACTATGCGGAAAACGTCAAGCGCATGTTGGAAATGATCGAGCAGGTGGATGTGAGTGTGCCGGCGGAATACATCTCCGACGTCATTCCCATCCGCTATGCGAAGGTGGATGACATCGCCAGCGCGCTGAACGCGCTGGGCGGCGGCGGCGGTGGTGCCACCGTCAGCATCGGCACCAGCCCCGGCAGCGGCCAGATCAGCGGGCTCGCTGGCAATCGCAGCAGCGGTTTGAGCAGCATGGGCGGCATTGGCGGCAACAGTGGCGGCATCGGTGGTATGGGCGGCAACAGTGGCGGCAACCAGTCCGGTGGTATGGGCGGCATCGGTGGTTTTGGCGGTCAGAACCGGACGTTTGGCGGCGCGACCACGCCCAATGGCACGCCCAACACCGGCACTACTTTCCAGCAGCGGCTCAACAACATCATCAATTCGACGGGCGGCGGCGGTGGCGCGGGCGGCAAGCAGGATCAAATCCAGTTGTTCGGCCAGACCAAGATCATTCCCAACGAGAGCAGCAGTTCGCTGCTCGTTTACGCCACGCGGCAGGACATGGAAGTTATCAAGGGCATCATCGCCAAGCTGGACGTGCCGCTGGCGCAGGTGCTGGTGGAGGCCGTCATCATTGACTATTCGCTCGGGCCAAACACATTCAATTTCGGCCTTTCGGCGGCGCAGAACCCGGCCGCCTTGAGTCCGGGAGGCAGCGTCCTCGGCGGCGGCGGCGTGAACAACGGCAACACCTTCGCCAGCTTTGTCAATTCCGTTACCAGCGGTTCCACCTCAAACGGTTTTTCCACCAGTCCGATTTCCACGATCACCTCGTCGCTGGGAACTAATGGCAGTTCGTTTGCCAATGCGCTGCCCGGCGGCTTGAGTTATTTTGGCAACATCGGTCCAACTTGGGACGTGGCGATGAATGCGGCGGCGTCCGACAGCCACGCCAGCGTCATCCAGCGCCCGCGCATCCAGACCTCGCAGGCCAAACCCGCGCAGTTTTTTGTCGGCGACACCGTGCCCTACGTCACCGGCAATTCCTACGGCAGCGCCTACGGTAATGGCGTGTCTTATTCGCAGTTGTCCGTCGGTGTGGAACTGGACGTCACGCCATTCATCAATCCCGACGGTCTGGTCGTCATGGACATCCAGCAGGAAATTGACGATCTCAACGGCTACACCGCCATCGCCAACGTCGGTAACGTGCCCAACACTATCAAGCGCACGCTCAACGCCGAGATCGCGGTCAAAGACCGGGACACCGTTATGCTCGGTGGCTTCATCAAGTCCAACAAATCCACCAGCCGGTCGGGAGTGCCTTTTTTAATGGACATTCCCATCCTCGGCAACCTGTTTACCCAGCGCGCCGACAGCAAGGGGCGCGAAGAACTGATCGTGCTGATGCGGCCCACCGTTTTGAAGACGCCGGAACTGGCCGCGAAAAACACCATTGCCGAAGAACAGCGGTTGCCCGGGGTTTCTGCGACCGTTGGGGATAACGCCGCCGAGGAACGCAAACTGATTGATGCGCAGCGCAAGCGCGAGCTGCAGAAATTACATAACACTAAACAATACGACGGTTTCTTTGTGCCGCCGCCGGACGACGAAGCCACCAACGCCGCGCCATCTCCGGAAAATTACCCTCCGCCGCAGACCAGCAACCCGCTGCAGACCCCTCCGCCGGTGGACGCCGTGGCGAATCCGGCCCCGCCGGTTGAGCCGATCCCGGCCGCCCCAACCACCAGCCAGATGACACCGCTTGACAACTCCGCTGCGCCGCTGGATGCCGCTGAAATACAGCAACGGGCCGCCGCCGCGCTGGCGCAGAAAATGATGGAGCTGAATTCAACCAATGCTGCGCATTGAGGTGTTTGACTAGTGACTTAACCGGTGCCGGGTTCCGCCAAGTTAAATGAACCGTTTGGAAAACATATTCGCGCTGTTGGTCACGTTGCTGCTGCTGGCGACCGTCCGGGGACACGCCGAAACGGATCTCTGGTCAGACAATTTTGCGGGCAATGCCGGGAGCCGCTGGACCACCAACAGCGTCTGGCAAATTGGGGTGCCAACCTACGGTCCCGCCGGCACTCATACCGGTTCCAGTTGCGCCACCACCGGCCTGAAAGCCAGTGCGCCGGTTTACGTTGATGCCCGACTGATTTGCACCAATTACAACGGCACCAACTGGATGTTGGTTCCCGCGGTTAGCCAGTTCCCAAGATTGCGCTTCTGGCAATGGTATAATTTTGTCAATTCCGGCGGATATGTTGAGATTCGGGAGCAGACGGGCAGTACCAACTGGCAGACCATCTCCGGCACCAACGAAAGCATTGGCGGCAACCCGGCCAGTTACAGCAGCGGCGTCTGGTCGCGGCCAGCCATTGATTTGAGCGCCTTTGCCGGACAGTATGTGCAAATTGCTTTTCATTTCACTGACGGTGGCGGCGGTTGGGGCAGTGATCCCGGCTGGTATATTGATGACGTGGCGGTGGTAACCAACCTGCCGGTGTTCCACAATCCGGATGGCTTTGAGGCCGGCCTCGGCGATTGGTCGGTGAATGCGGGAACCTGGGAGGTGGGCCAGCCGACCAGCGGTCCGGCCACCAATGCCGCCGGTTGGCGCGCCCATTCAGGCACCAATTGTGCGGCGACGGTTTTGGCCGGCAATTACGGATGGAACATGGATACGCGGTTGGCCAGCCCGCCTTTTGTGGTGCCCGCGGCCAGCAGTCCTACGTTTCGCTTCTGGCAATGGTATAGTTTTGTGAACGCCGGCGGTTTTGTGGAAATCAACAACGGCATCGTCGCCAGCACGGCCATCACCAATAGCACCATCACCACCAATGCGGTATTCTCCAGCTTTAACACCAATATCTACCAATTGTCCGGAGCGGCGGTTCCCGGCTATGCCATGCCGTTCTATTGGAATTCAACGATTGGCGGCTGGACCAATGCGACCAAGGCTTTGGGTAATGTGCTGGATGCAACTTTTGGTAGCTATCTTTTTGAGGCGGGAAACGAACCGTTCGCTTCCATTGGCGGAGTGAATGTGGATTATCGCACAAAATCCATCACCCCTATTCCGCCAACCGCCGCACCGACCAATTTCCCCGCCTGGCAAGGGATGACCTGGATCTCGGTGAAGGGCGTGGCCGATAGTCCGATTGGATATTTTGGGACTAATTACAGCTATACTTTTACCACCAACACCACTGTGACCATGACCGTGAACAACTGGCAATCCGTTCCCAAGACGAGCATCAAGGGCGTGGGCGGCGTGTCGGTTAGCAGCGGTGGCTGGACTAATTCTGCAATTGATTTGAGCGCCTATGCCGGCCAGACCGTGCAGGTGGGTTTCCACTTTCAATCCGGTCCCAGCGGCTGGGGCAACGCACCTGGCTGGTATGTGGATGATGTCAGCTTGGCGGCGGCGCCGGTGATCAATGGGCCGACCAACCTAGTGGTTTTATATGGGCAAAAGCTGACCAACACCATTTCGGCCACCAACATCTACTCGCCCAGTTCCACGTTTAATTTCGGCTTGGTGCCTCCTTCCACTAATGGCGTGATCAAATCAAATAGCGTGCTGATCTGGACCAACACCGCCGCCCCGCCCGGCACCTATGCCATTGTTGTGGCGGTTACCGACAATAGCCTACTGCTGTCCGCCACCAATAATTTTACCGTGACCGTGTTGCCGCTGCCTTCGCAACTCATCCTCACCAACGCGCTCAGCGGCGGTCGCGGCTTCAGGCTTGGCGTTAAAACCCCGTGGACAAATAATACGTGGCGGATTGAAGCTGCCACCAACCTGAATACCTCCGCCACCAACTGGCTGCCCGTGTTCACCAACATGCCCGGCTCCGGTGGCACCTTGCAGTTCACCGACCGGCTGGCCACCAACTATCTCCAGCGCTTTTACCGGGCGGTTTATCCGTAGCTGTTTTTATTTCCTCAAGGTTTCGCCGCCGGATTGTTGGTCGTGGATGAATTGAACATTTGCTCGACGCTGCGGATGGGATGCAGTGGCGCCAGCAGGATTCCCGGCACGTAGGCCGGCGTGATTCGCGGCTGCGCCAGCGTGCCGGTGACATCGCATTCAAACACCTTGCTCACCGGCGACAGCAGCAGGCTCACCACCGAGCCGATCACCGGCGTGTTGCGGAGCAGTTGCGCCCGGGCGCGCGCCGAAACGTTCTGCTGCAAATCCACCGTCCCGACATACTGCACTCGCATCGTCAGCGAGCGGATGTCCAGCGAGTCGGTGAAAACCACGCCGTTGGTCATCGTGAAACGTCCCGAACCGTCGGTCGCCCGGCTGTTGCCCACGTCCAGCCCGGGCGTGATCGTGTTCAGCACCGGCGATACGTAACCGAAAATCGGGAAATTCCACAACAGTCCGTTCCGCAACTGGGCCGTGCCATAGCCGTTCCACGTATTCCAGTCCAATGATTTGCCGGAGGTCACCACCGCCTGCCCGGTCAAGATCCCGGCGAGCTGGTTGGTCTTGAGCGCCGGAAAATCCTCGGCGAACTGCCGCACATCCACGTTGGTCAGCGCGACGTTGAAATTAAAATCGCAACCATAGCCCTCCGGATGAAAATCAAAATACGCCCCGCCGCTGGCCGCGCCGCCGTAAAAAGTCGCCACGAGATTTGACAGCACTAGCTCCTGACCGAGCCAGTGGATGGTGCCGGTGACGTTCGTGGTCTGCACTTTGGTCCAGCGGAACGGCGCGCCCTGAATGATGTCAAACCGCAGATCCGTGCCGGCCAGGTCATGACCGCCGTTGATGTCCCGCAGCGGCAGCCGGCCGGCCGCGCGCACGGTCGGCGGGGCCAGAAATTCATACGGCTCGACGGTCCTGGCGGTTTTCGGCCCGATGGCGCGGCACACCGCCATCGGTTCGGTGGTGCTGAAACCGTTCGTGAAAAAAATCATCCGGGCATTGAAATCCAGCGCCACCGCGTCCGCCGTCATCGTCTGCGTCCCGCCCGCGCGGAACATTTGCGGGCGCAGAAAATCCACCACCAAGTTTGAATACGACAAATCCGCCGCCACGCTTTCAAAGGTTTCACCGCGCACCGCAAAATTCGTCGCCGCCACGCGGCCGGTGGCCGCCAGCCTGGCAAAATCGCGCAGATTGCCGCTCACGTTCAGATTCAGCGCCAGCGGTTCGTGAAACGTCAGCAGGCCGAACCCGCGCTGCGCATTGGTCGTCGTCAAAAACGGCTGGGCGCTGGCCGCATCCAGCCGGCCGCTCACGGCGCAGACAAAATTTTTCGTGGCCTCGCTCTCCTCGCCGTTCAACGCCAGCCGCGTCTGGCCCTGCGCCAGTTCCAAGTCCGGCAGGCTCCAGATCAAATTGCCATAGCGGAAATGCGTCCGCCCGGAATCCACCGGCGCGACGCCGTCCACCAGCGCGTTGGTGAACGCCAGTTCGCCGCGCAGCCGTACGCTCGGCTCGATGTTGTCGCGCCAGTCGTCCGCGCCGCCCGTCCACGCGGGCAGAGTCAGCGCGCCGGTGGCGTGCAGTTGTGGCGGCTGCGTCCAGGAAATTTCCGCCAGCCGCGCCCGGGTTTTTTCCGTCAGCAGGGCGCCGACCGCATGCAGGTCAAAACTGGAATCGTTGGTAAAGTTCACTTCGCGCGTGCCCACGTCCAGGCTCGCCGCCGCCGCCAGCCGGCCGCCGCCGAGCCGGGCGGACAGCTTGGTGACCGCCAGTTCCGGCGCGCGCCAGACGCCGTCACATTCCACCGCGCCGGTGGTCAGCTTGTCCGACCGCAAGTCTGCGGCGCGCACCGTCCAGACGGCCCGGAACGGCTGCAAGTTCGTCCAGAAACCCCAGGCCGGATCGCAATTCGTTGGCGCATCGGCGGGCGCGGCCAGCCGGGCGGCGAACTGCAGTTCGCGCGCGGCGAACCATGGCGTCCGCACGCCGGGCACGCGGGCGTTTAAATCCAGCCGGAACGAGTGGACGTCGCGCGCGTCGCCGCTTAACTGCACGTTCAACTGCGGCTGGCCGCGAAAATGAATTTGCGCCAGCGTCTGGTAAAACCGGTCCAGCGCCGCTTGCACGCTGCCGTGGTCGGCGCTCTGGGGGCCGGCGAATAGTTTCCAGTCCCGGATTTCCGGCGCGTGGGCGATTTCCCCGCCCAGCGACAGGCTGGCTCCGGCGAAGTCGGCGCGGAACTGGTCAAGCGCCCAGGTGTCGTCCACCGCAAAACGGAGTTCGCTCTGGAGATTGGTGAGCGTGAGAAAATTGGTCGGCGAAAGCGGCACCGTGATGTTCCCGTTGCGCAGCACCAGGCCGTCCACCTGCCAATGCAATCGCAGCAGCGCCGGGAAATTCACGCGCAACTGTACTTCGCGCGCCGTCAGCACCGGCCCGTCAGCCTGGTTCGCCGCCCCGACGCGCACCTGGTCGCAGATCAGGCCGTGGACGATCCGCCAGCGCATCCGCTTGAATTCCAGCTCTACGCCGCGGTCGTGCAGCGCGCTGACGAGTGGGGTTTTCAGGAAACCGGGGAGACCGATGACGTTCAGCCATCCGAACGCGGTCAGCGCCACCAGCACGGCGGCCCACAACGCATAGCGGAGCCAGCGGAAGGCAGTCCGAAACTTGCGCCAGAAGCCGGCCATATCACGGGGCCTCCGGCGGGATGGTCAGGTAGCTGGCGACGAGCGGATAGATCACCGGCGGAAACACAAACGCCCAGCGTTCGCCGTCGAGCGTCACGGCGGCCAGCGCGGTCTGCGCCACGCGGGCGTTGATCTGCGCGCCGAAATCCAAGGCGTATTTTTCGCCGGTTTTGAGTTCGATGGCGAGGGCCAGGTTGTTGGTGTTCAGCCCGATTTTTGCCAGCGTGGCGTCACCGCGACCCAGCCAGCCAGCGGCGGTGAGTTCGCCGAGCCGGTGGACGGTTTCCTCGACGGCAGGCGGATTGATCAAGCCGGAGCCGGCGGCGACCGTCCACTGGTTGGTGCCGGTGCGGACGAGCTGCATTGTTTTTCCATTTTGCCGCACCGTGACCGCGGCGACATTCGTCTCGGAAAAATGCCAGACATGCCGGTCGCGAAACTCCTCACCGCCCAGCGGCAGGCGGTTGAAATCGGCCAGCGCCAGCGCATAGACAAAGCCCTCGTCGCCGCGCTTCACATATACCTGGTTCGTGGTGGTCGCGCCGAACAGCAGTTGGGCGATATTGCTGTTCGTGTCGCCGGCGACGGCACGCAAGGTGATCTGCCGGGCTCCGTTGGTGAGGCCGAAGCTTTGCAGGCCCGGCCCGGTCACGACGTCCTGCACAAAATCCGCGACGCGGAAGCCGGCCAGCAGTTGGATGAACGCGTGAACATTGTCGGTGTCCACGGGAAATTTCTCGCCCGCCACCGTCCAGACGTTCGAGCCAAGCTGTTGCAAGGTGAAATTATTTTCCGGGTTTTCCCCGCGCACCTCGATTTCCGCGACCGGCGCGGTCAGCTCCACCAGTTGCGGGTCGCGGAAATCATTCACCGACCCGCGCCACGGCGCGAGCGGTTCCCGGGCGGTGGTCACAATGGTGTTCCAGCCCTCGCGCTGGGCGAAAATCTGGCCCGGGTTGCCGGCAACGTCTTTCCCGGCGTGTAGCGCGGTCAGGAAATTGGTGCCTTGGCCCAGCCAGATATCCAGGCTGGCCGGCTCCAGGCCAAAGGTCGTCAGGTCGGACTTCAGATCGTCGCTGATAAACTGGGCCACCTGGGCGGTGCGCAATTGCTGCAAGGCGGTGACGATGCGCAGGCTGTCGGCGCGGGTTTGCAGCGGGCGCGTCATGTGCCAGAGTCGGTTCGTGGCGTTGCGCCGTAGCTCAATGGTTGCGCCGTTGGTGATGACGATCCAATCCACCGTGCCGGCGGCATCCACGAGCGTCGTGTCGCGCCAGCCGGCGGCATCATGCGGCAGGAATTGCAGCCAGCCGGCGTCCGTCACCAGCGCGCCGGTGGTCCCGACCACGCGGACATAGACGCCGTCGCCGGGCGCGGTCTTGTTGCCGACGCGCAGATGCCAGCTTTGGTCGCCGGCGGTGACATCCAGCGTGAACTGCGGATTTTCAAAGCCAAACTCGGCGTCCGCATTGTTGTGTCCGCTCATTTCGGCGGCGGTGAGCGACATTACCGGCGTGAGTTTTTCAAGCGCGCCGAGCAGGCTGTCAATCGCGGTGGCCTGCGCCGGATAGGCAAACGGCTTTTCCAGCTGCCACGCCTGGTTGGTGCGGCTTACGCTGATTTCCCGTGCCCCGGCGGGAATGATCTGAATGCGGGTGACTTGATCGGCGCGCAGCCCGGTGAACAAAACATTGGCCGCCGGCGGGGCGGGTGAAAAATGTTTTTCCAAAAACCAGATGGCCGCCGCGAGTGAAGCGGCGAGCACTAACCAAAGGACGGTGGTGTTGGATTTCATTTTCGACGCACGAGCCATACCAGCCAGCCAAGAAATAAAACGCCGCCGGGCAGCGCGCCGAGCAGCAGCCAGCGGAGCTGCAGTCGTTGGTGCCGGGTGATCTGCAGCCGGAAATCTTTGACCGGCCGCGGCCCGATGCCGTCCAGCAACTGTGGCCGGTCACACAGCCAGTTCACGGCCGCGGTGAGAAAATCCCGGTTGCCGCCGGAATCAATGTAGTAGTTGCCCAGAAACACCGAGTCGCCGACGACGATAATTCGGGTGTCTCCGCGCGGATTGGTGGTGCCGGCGACTGGCTTCTGTTCGACGGCGCACGCCAGTGGATAATTGTGCGGTGGCTCGGCGCGGTTGCCCAGCAGCGTGCCGCCCGCGCTGGTGGCTAAGAGTTCGTCCACCTCCGGCGCATTGGCCGGCAGGTTCGCGCGGTTCATTTTTAGGATCGGGCGCGGCAGATACAGTTGCATTTGCTCCGCTAGGGAATTCACCACCGGATGCTTCCCAAACTGATCCACCACAATGTCGCGGGTGGAGATGGTATGGTCGGCATCTTGTGCGATGTCATCGAGGACATTGATGCCCCACGCCTGCAAAATCGTTTCCAGTCCGGTCGGCCGCGCCTGCGTGGCGTAGTTGAACAAAATCAGCAGCCGCCCGCCCTCGCGCAAATACTGGTCGATCTGCTGCCGTTCCGGTTCGCTCAAGGCATGGTCGGGCGCGGCAATGATGAGCAGATTGCAATCCATCGGCACCCCGGCGTTGCCCACCCAGTTCAGGTTGGTGACGCTGATATAATTTTGCTGCAGCACGGCCGCAAATTTCTGATAGCCGATGTTGCCGGAATCCGTCAGCGACGGCTCGCCGTGGCCCTGCAAAAAATAGGCCCTGAGCGGCTGGGGATTGGCCAGCCCCAGCAGCATCGCGGTGAACGCCAGCTCGCCGTTGAAGGCGACCGGCCGGCGCTCAAATTCCAGCTCCTTCTGCGTCGGGTCTTTCGCCGCCACCTGCACGGTTTTGTATTGCGTGAGCGCGGCTCCGGGAAAAACTTTCACCCGCCCGCCGCAGTCGAAGATGACCAGATCCTTGTCCGACTGGGCGCTGAAAAATTGTTTATATTGTTCCTTCACCTGTTCCGCCGCGCCGGCGTCGCGGACATAATCCACCGTGCGCACGGAAATGTTTTTGTTCGCCGCCTGATATTCTTCCAGCAGCGCCACGATGGTCGGGTAAAAATCCGCCTTGCGGTCGTAGTAAAGCGTCACGTCCACGCGGTTGGTCAGCGAATGCAGCACTGTAAGCGTGCGCGACGACAGTTTCACGTCGGTCTGCGAACTCAAATAAAACCGGTAAAAAAGCTTCGCCCCCAGAAAATTCGCCATCACCACCACCGCCAGCACCAGCGCCGTGCGCAGCCCCACGTCCAAGCCGATCTGCCAGCGGCTGGCGCGCGAGAAGCTGGGTTTGGATTTGGCTTCGGCGCTCATGTTATTTCCAGCGGCGGCTTTCCACCACGCGTAGGGTCAGGAACAAAAAAAGGAACGTCGCGCTCACGTAAAAAATCACCGCGCGCGTGTCCACCGCGCCGCGCGCCAGGTCGTTCATCTGGTCGAACAGGTTGAGGCACGACCAAAGCTGCGACTGCCATTGCTCGGAAACGGGATTGTTTTTCGCCCACCACGCCAGCGCGAACTGGCTGACGCCGAACGCGAGCGCAATCATCGCCGCCACCATTTGGCTGCGCGTCAGCGACGATGCCAGGCAGCCGAAGGATAGAAAAAACCCGCCGGCCATGAAAATGCCCAGGTACATGCCGCCGATGGTGCCGTAGTCCAGCGCGTTGGCCTGGTTGGTGAAGCGGCCGACGATCAGCAGGCAGACCAGCAGCGGCAGCCACATCACCGCATAAAACAAAAACGCCGCCGTGAACTTTGCCGCCACCACCTGCAAATCGCCGACCTGCGTGGTCATCAGCGTTTCAAACGTGCCGCTGGCCTTTTCCAGCGCAAACAGGCGCATCGTGATCACCGGCGCCGTCAGCAGCACGATCATCCAGAAATAAAACGAGCCGAAAAACATCTGCGTCACCGGCATCGGCCAGGCATCGCCGCCCAGCGCGTCAATCAATTGCACAAAGCTTTCCCCGGTCAAAAACGTGATGGCCGCGATGATGACATAGCCCGTCAGCGAAAAGAAAAACGACGATAACTCGCGCCGCAGGAGGACCCAGAAAATTCTCATTCCGCTTCCTCCGCTTTGGGTTTGGTCACCTGCACGTAAATATCCTCCAGCGAATGCCGGCTGCGCGTCAGTTCGCGGAGCGTCCAGCCGTTCTTCTGTGCCAGCGCAAACACCACCGGCCGCAAATCGCAGCCGGCGCGCGGCGTCATGGCGCAGCGGAAAAATTCCCCGTCCATCGCCGAAATGTCAAAGTGCTCCACCTCTGGCAAATTGTCCCACGCCGCGCGCAACGTTTCCGCCGGCGCGGCAATTTCCGCAATGACCTGGCTGCCGCCCGCCATGCGCTGCTGCAAATTTTCCGGCGTGTCCGACGCCAGCACGCGGCCGTCAAACATGATCAGCACGCGCCCGCACATCATTTCCACTTCCGGCAGAATGTGCGTCGATATCAAAACCGTGTGCTTGCCGGCCAGGCTTTTGATCAAGGCGCGCACGGACCGGATTTGATGCGGATCCAGCCCGATCGTCGGCTCGTCCAAAATGATCAGCTCCGGCTCGTGTACGAGCGCGTCCGCGAGGCCGACGCGCTGTTTGTAGCCTTTGGAAAGCTGGCCGATGACGCGGCGGCCCACGTCGGTCAAGCCGCACTGCGCCATCACCGTCGTCACCCGCTCGCGCGATTTTTTCCAGCCCAGCCCTTTCAGCCGCGCGCGGAATTTTAAATATTCGCGGACGCGCATTTCCGGATAGAGCGGATTGTTTTCCGGCATGTAGCCGATGCGGCGACGTACCTCGTCCGAATCGTGAAACACGTCGAAGCCCGCCACGCGCACCGTGCCGCTGGTCGCGGGCATGAAGCCGGAAAGCACGCGCATGGTCGTGCTTTTGCCCGCGCCGTTCGGGCCGAGCAGGCCCACGATTTCGCCGCGCGCGACCGTGAACGAAATGTCGTCCACCGCTGTGCGTCCCGCGTAGCGCTTCGTCAAATTGGAAACTTGAATCATCAGCTTCGCCAACCGTAAAAAATCTTTGCCAGCATAGCCGGAAAATGGCCGCCGCGGCGAACAAAAACTTCGGATCTTCCGGCATTAAACAGGCAGAAAACCGATTGGTTGCGTTCAAAATTAATTCTTCCTCATCCTGGTGCTCATCGTCATCCTCAAATTCAAATCCGCGCGGATGCGGATGCGCCCGCTGATGAATCTGAATTTGTCCGCTTGACTTTACGCCCTAATCGCGCAAAAAACTTCGGTGTGAACTTCCGCGCGGAAAACTTTTACGCCGTCTGGCGCGAGCGTTGCCGCGCGGTCAATGGCTTTCATGACGGCGGCTCCGCGCCGCCGGAAAAGCTGCTGCAAATCATCTGGCAGCACCAGCGCCTTCGGCGCGGCGAATTGCAGACTGCCGACGGCAAAAGCCTGCGCGTGCTGCATCCCGGTTTCATCAGCGCCGAGGGCGGCCCGGATTTTCGCGGCGCGGTTTTGCAATTCGGCGATGAAAAGCCGGTGGCCGGCGACGTGGAAATTGATTTGCAGTCAAGCGGCTGGCACGCGCACGGCCATGACCAGAATCCCAATTTCAAAAGCGTCATTTTGCATGTCCTCTGGGAGGCCGCCCAAAGTCCAAAATCTAAAGATCAAAGTCGCCCCGTGCAGTTGACGTTGAAGAATTTTCTCGATGCGCCGCTGGCGGAACTGGCGCTGGCGCTGGAAAATGAATCCGGCCTGCCGGAAGATCTGCGCGGCCAATGTTCCGCGCCGTTGCGCGAGTTTTCCGAGCCGCAGCTCGCGGAACTCCTGCACGCCGCCGCGAAAGTGCGTTTTCAAAACAAAGCCGGCGCGCTGCTGGCCCGCGCCAAATATTCCGGCTGGGAAGCGGCGCTTTGGGAAAATCTTTTCCGCGCGCTTGGCTACAAGCACAACGTCTGGCCGATGCTGAATCTGGCGGAGTCCAAGCCGGCTTGGTTGCGCGGCGCGGATTCCGCGTTTGCCCTTCAGGCGCGCATGCTCGGCATCAGCGGCTTGTTGCCGGCTGATTTAACGCGCGCCCAAAAAAGTTCGGACACGTTTCTGCGCCGCGCGTGGGATTCCTGGTGGCGTGACCGGGATGAGTTTGAAAGCTGCATTTTACCCCGCGAAATGTGGAAGTTCCACGGCCTGCGCCCGGCTAATCATCCCCAGCGCCGGTTGGCGCTGGCGGCGCACTGGCTGGCGGCGGAAAATCTGGTTTCAAAAATCGAGCATTGGGGGGCGGCGGAATTGCCGGAAAAAGTGTTGGTCAAATCGCTCCATGAGATTTTTCAAGTCGAGCGCGATGAATTCTGGTCTTGGCACTGGACGTTCAAATCCGCGCGCTTGCCGAAACCGCAGCCGTTACTCGGGGCGGCGCGCGTGACCGACCTGGCGGTGAACGTCGTTTTGCCGTGGCTGTGGATTCGCGGTGCTAGCGCCCGGCCTTCCGGCGGCCATGAAAAATTCCTGCGCCAAATCGAGCGCCGGTTTTTCGCCTGGCCGGCGGCGGAGGACAACTCTGTTTTGAAACTGGCGCGGCAGCGTTTGCTGGGAACTTCCCGTCCCCGGGTTTTGACCGGCGCGGCCCAGCAGCAGGGTTTGCTGCAAATCCTGCGCGATTTTTGTGAACACTCAAACGCGATCTGCGCGGACTGCCGGTTTCCCGATCTGATCCGCAACTGGTCGCTGCCGGCGGCTACTTGATATCCAGATTGGCGAACGGATTTTGCAGGCCGGCGGCCGGCGGCGTTTCGGCCGCGGGGACTTTTACTTTTTCCGGTGCGTGCTGCGTGTGCGGTTTTTCGTGCTTGGGTTTTTCCAGCTCGGCTTCGCCTTCGTCATCGGCTTCGTCCGCTTCATGCAGTTCCGCCAGTTCGTGGCGCGGATTCTTGGCGCGCTTGTTGCGCGGCAGCGGGCTGATCATAAGGTTGATCGCGCGCCCCACGAGCTTGGGCGTGAAATCGGGATGGCCGAATGGCGTGATTTCGGCGATGAACTTGTTGATGACTTCAAAACCGATTTCGGTATGGGCCATTTCGCGGCCGCGAAATTTTAACGCGACCTTGACCTTCATGTCTTCGCACAGAAAATTCACGGCGTGCTGAACTTTGATGCCCAGGTCATGCGGATCAATCCGCGGGCTCAGCTGCACTTCCTTAACGGTCGAGGCGTGCTGATGCTTCCGCGATTCTTTTTCCTTTTTGGCGAGTTCGTAGCGGAACTTGCCGATCTCGATGATGCGGCAGACCGGCGGCACGGCGTTCGGGGAAATCTCGACTAGGTCCACGCTGTGCTGGCGCGCGAGGTTGAGCGCTTCGTTCAGCGGGAACACGCCGAGCTGTTTGCCGTCCGGTCCGATGACGCGCACTTCGCGGGCGCGGATCTTGCCGTTGACACGCATCTGCGAGGCGGGTGAGGAATTACGCGGGGAAAAAGGGCGACTCAAGCGACCCTCTCTGGTTGGGGCTGATTGGTGATGATCATCAAAACTGGCGTCTGGCTAATTCTTATTATGCCGCTTTTTTAAGCCATGCGCGGAACCGCCGCAAGCAAATAATCATAATAAAATCACGGCGAATGGCGAAATGCCTGCACGCTGCGGACGAAATCGTCCGGCACCCCGAAGTCAAAGCGCTCCGCGCTGGCCATCTCCAGCGCGAGATAGCCGTGGCGCTGCCGCTGGATTTCCTGGGCGCGCGTGAGCTGGAATTCGCCTCCGTCGCGGATGTTGTCGCGGATCATTTCGCCCAGGATTTCGTAAATGCTCGGCGCGAGCAGATGCAGGCCAAACCAGCCGAGCCACGTGCCGGCGGGTAAATCGTTGACGTGCAGTTTTTCCTGCGCGACAGCGGCGGCGGGCTTTTCGATGATGAGCGAAACGTCAATCAGGCGCGGGTTTTCCGCGCGGCGCGTGCCGGCGATGGTGCCGTAGCCTTTCAGTTCATTCGCCGAAATGCGGTTCACGGCGGAAACGCTTTTGCCGCCGGAAACTTTCGCCATTTCCGCCAGTTCGCGATACGGTGAAATGGTTTTGCCGCGAAATAAATGATCGCCCAGGCCGAGCAAAATCATTTCGCCGGCCGCAAAAGTTTTCGTCTGGAAAATAGCGTGGCCGTAGCCTTCCTGCTGCTGCTGGACGGCGAAGGAAACGCGTTTCGCAAAACCGCGCATTTGTTCGGCCTCGCGCCAGAGCGCGGGATATTTTTCCAGCCGCTTCAAATAGCTGTCCTCCGGGCCGCGCAGATAATCGCGCACCATTTCGTCCTCGCCGGGCTGGACGATGATGCAGATTTCCTCGATGCCGGCGGCTTCGAGTTCCAGCAGGTGATAATGAAACAGCGCCCGCGCAATGCCGTCCGCGCCCACGACGGGGAACATTTCTTTCTTCACGGCGTGCGACGCGGGAAAATGCCGCGTGCCGAGGCCGGCGATGGGAATGACGGCCTTGCGGACGATGGTTTTTGCATTCATGGAAAAAATTAACCGCGAAATACGCGAACCACACGCAAGGGAAAAAGGATTTTTCCCGCCTGGCTTTCGTGTGGTTCGCGTATTTCGCAGTTCACCTCAAACCTCAAACCGCTTCCAGCCGCTCGCGCCGAAGGCATAGCGTTTCGCGCCGAACTCAATCGCGCCGGGCGACGTGCCTTCAAAAATGTCCGGCATTTCGCCGACGCGGCGGGAATACTCGATGGCGATCTGCGGAATGTGCTCCTTCAGCGCGGCGATTTTGCCGAAGACGGCCACGGTGCCGCCGGTGCCGCCGCCGGTGATCTTGGCGCCGTAAAGCCCGTTTTCCGGCCCGCGCTTGCGGACGGCTTCGACGAGAAAATTCACTTCCGGCACGGAGAGCCGGCAGTTGTCGCGGTAGCTCTCGTGTGCGGCATGCATCAATTCGCCGGCGGTCACGAGCGCCTTTTCGTCGCCGGTTTTGGCGGCTTCGAGCGCGGCGATGAATTTCAGCACGCGCTCGTTTTCGGCAATCGGATGCCGCGCCGGGCCCACCACGCGGTAGGTCGCGTCCGGTTGCACCGTCGTCACCGGATCGTCGTGCGTTTTGTATTTCGAGAGAAATTCGGAGCCGAGAATTGTTTCTGGAATTTCCTTTTCGTATTCGGTATGAAATTCCGCCGGCGAAATTTCCGTCAGGTAATTCAGCGGCGCGCGCCCCGTCTTGGCGCGGATTTCGTTGATGATTTTTTTGCCCATGAACGCGCCGATGCGCACGTTGCCGTAGGCGTTGCCGGCGACGGAATGGCGCACCATCGAGTTGATGCCGACGAAGCCGGTGCCGGGCGGAATCTCCACCTCGCCGACAATCGAGCCGGGCCGGCAGAGAATGTGCGTCAGCTTGCTCTCGCGTCCGCTGGCGACCGCGATCTGGTCCATGATGCCGCACGGCGCGCCGACGACGTGATTCTCCGCCATCTGGCCCAGCCGGGCAATGCGCGCCCCCTCGAGCTTCAGGTTTAAATAGGCGTTGAGACACGAAAGTGTTCCGATTTCCACGGCGGCGGAACTGCCGATGCCGACGTTCATCGGTACCGCGCTCAATAGCAGAAAGCTGAAACCGTAGGGCAGCGCGACGGATTCCTCTTTCAGCAAGGTGAAAATACTGCCGCCGATATATGCCGCCCAGGCGGCAATGGGATTGGCATGACATAGTTCCCGAATTTGCGCGTAATTGCCAACGGCGTCGCCGGAGGTGAAAAAATCCAGCGGAATGCGCGTTTCCACCGGCAGGCTGCGCGGGCCGACCTGTGCGGAGCGGATGCGCAGCGTGCGGTCGGTGCGCGCCTGCAAGGCCATCAACATCCCGCGGCCCAGCACCGCTTCGCAGACGTTCGCGCCGGAGTAGTCGGCGATGCCGCCCATCACATCCAGCCGGGCCGGCACGCGCGCCACCCAGACTTCGCCGCTGTTGAAAAATCCGGCGAAACCCGTCGGGTCGCTGTTCGGTTTGCGCAACAGGTTCTCAAACTCGGAAACTTCATACGGCAGCGCGGTTTTCATAAGTTCAATGGTGATGATGCTTGATGAGCCGCGCGCGATTGGCAAACAAATACCACACGATCAGCACGTTCACGGCGAGGATGAAAAACTTCACCCACGAGGGGCGGTGCACCAGCTCAAACAATTCCACGGGGATGAAGAAACAGGATTCGCCAATGACCAGCCAGACGATCCAGCTCACCCGGAATACCAGGCCCACAGCCTGTAGAAACATGAACACACTGTAAAGCAGGGAGCCCGCCACCAGCCAGTGCAGGTTGGCGGGCGTGATATCCGCCACGCGGTCGGCCAGGTCGGAAAAAAACTTTTTTTCCGGGTCGAGATGTAGGAACAGCAGCAGCTTCTGAAACTGTTCCGGCAAATCTTCCTCCCGCAGCCGGTGGATTTTCAGCGCCAGCAGCAGCGCCACCGCGCCTTTCAGCAGCTTGAAGCCAACAATGAAATACAGTGTTGGCGCGTGCCTGGGCCGGCTGACCGGGGTTTTTGCGTTTTCAGCCATCAACGGACTTTAGACAGCAAAAACGCCAAAAGTTCAGAAATTTTCAAGCGCTCTTGTTTTCCGTCGTCACGCTGGCGGATAGTCACCGTGTCGAGCAGTTCCGGTTTTTCGCCGAGCGTGTCAAAATCGATCGTCACGCAAAACGGCGTGCCGGCCTCGTCCTGGCGCGCGTAGCGTTTGCCGATGCTGCCGCCGTCGTCGTAAATCGCCTTCAGGTGCGGCCGCAGCAATTCATAGACGGCTTGCGCCTTGGCCACCAGCTCCGGCTTGTTTTTGAGCAGCGGAAAAACGCCCGCCTTGACCGGCGCGACGCGTGGATGAAATTTCATCACCACAGTCGTCTCGCTCTTGCCCTTGTCATCGGTCTTCGTGACTTCGGAATACGCGTTCGCGATGAGCGCCAGAATCAAGCGGTCCACGCCCGCGCTCGGCTCGATGACGTGCGGTATGTATTGGCCCTTGGCCAGTCCGTTCGCATCTTCCGTCGCCTGCTGCGAAATCTGTTCCGGCGTTTCGTCCGGCTTGGCGGACTTCGTTAGGTAATTTTTCCGGTTGTCGTAATAGCGCTTCCATAGCGCGTCCGCTTTTTCCTTCGGCAGCTTGGCCCAGGCGGCCCGCAGTTCTTCGTCGAACACGCCCATCGGCTTGCCGGAAAATCTTTGATGCTGCGACAAATCAAAATCGCTGCGCGCGGCGATGCCTTCCAGTTCGTCGCCGGTCACGTTGCCGGCTGCGTCTTTTTTGCTGAACGGGAATTTGAACAAAATATCCGTGCATGCCCGCGCATAATGCGCCAGTTCCGCCGCCGTCTGATTATGAAATCCCAGTGTCTCTCGCGCCAGTCCAATACCTTCGTAAAAACGCACGCGTTCCTCGACCCAGTATTGATGCCACGCTTGCCAGCCCCAGTTAGGTTGAGGAGATAGGAGTTGGGAGTTGGGAGTTGGGATGGCAACCGCGCCGAAAATCGCCTCGATGACTTCATCCGGCTTGATGAAAAATTCCAGCTCCATCTGCTCAAACTCGCGCGAGCGGAAGGTGAAATTGCGCGGCGTGACTTCATTGCGAAACGCCTTGCCCACCTGCGCGATGCCGAACGGCACTTTCTGCCGCGACGTTTCCAGCACATTTTTGAACTGCGCGAAAATCGCCTGCGCGGTTTCCGGGCGGAGATAGGCGATATTTTCGTCCGACTCCAGCGGACCGGTATGCGTCTTGAACATCAGGTTGAATGGCCGCGCTTCGGTTTTTTCACCGGCACATTCGTTGACCATTTTGCTCGGCTTTTGCGGACAGGAAATCTCGCCGGTTTGATCCGCGCGAAAACGGCCCTTGCACGTTTTGCAGTCAATCATCGGATCGCTGAACGTCGCGACGTGGCCGCTGGCCTTCCAGATTTCCGGCGACATGATGATGGTGGCTTCGAGGCCGGCGATGTCATCGCGCTGGCGGGTCATGGTATTCCACCATAGCTCCTTGACGTTGCGCTTGAGTTCCGCGCCGAGCGGGCCGTAATCCCAGAAGCCGTTGATGCCGCCGTAAATCTCGGACGATTGAAACACAAACCCGCGCCGCTTGCACAGCGACACGATCTTTTCCATCTGCAAATTCTCTTTTGGTTCGGCCATAGGATTGGCCAGTGTCGCGGATTATGCCGGAAAATCAATCCCGAAGGCTTGGTGGAAGGTGGCTGCAAGGTAGGGCGCGTCGCTCCGTGCCCGCCGGTCTTTGCCGACGACCACCATTGTAACCCCCGCATTCCGCCGGCCGTGGACGGCCCAACCTGCCAATTTTGTCACCCTTCTTCGTCCAAGACATGATTTCACTTTTTGCTGGACATTCTGGATGAAATCGCGATTCATAGATTCAATCACCAAAATGAATTCCTCAATATCCTTCACCACCGGCCGATGCGGTTGGTCGCCGGATTTGCCGGATCGGCGGGATCATCTTTCCGCCGCTGCCAAGCCGCGGTGGGTTGTCCGCAATTCCTGTGGCCCCGGCTGGGAAATAAAAGGATATTTCACCTTGCCATCCGCCTTTGGGACGGACGACAATCTGGCAAGCGAATTTTGGACGGTGCCGATTGTCCAATGATCCATCAGCAGAAAATCATCAGAAATAAAACTATGACCCTGACCAAACGCGATCTCGTGGTGCGCATCAGCGAAGAAACCGGGTTGATCCAGACCCAGGTGTTTGATGTCGTGCAAAAAACCCTGGATTACATTGCCGAGGCCCTCGCCAAAGGGGACAAGGTGGAGCTGCGCAACTTCGGCGTGTTCGATGTTAAGATCCGCAAGGCCCGCGTCGGCCGCAACCCCAACAAGCCGGAGACCGACGTGCCGATCCCCGCCCGCGCCATGGTGAAATTCAAGGCCGGCAAGGAAATGCGCGCCGAAGTCCTCAAGCTCACGCCCGGTGCCAAATAGCAATCCGCGGTTGGACCCGGCTGGCTCCAGCTGAAATAGCTGACTCGCGTCAGGTTGGATCGTCCAAGCTTCTTTTAAATCCGGATTCTGAAATAGAAATGGGAGCGCGCCCGCCCCGGGTGCAGTTTTCCGTGCCCTCGCGAAAACCCGTGCGTCCGGAAAAGTTTCAAGTGTTAGTCGTTCCCCGCGCAAAAAACCGCACGTTCCAGTGAATATTGATTGGCAGTGTCCGAATTAGGTGGGGCGAGCGCCCTCGCGAGCCGCTCAGACCCAAGGTGCCTTTGTGCCATAGCGACCCGGCAGCAGATGAATTGTTACTTTAAAATTCATAATTCATCCTTCACCCTCCTCCGTCCCCTTCGTGCGACCACACCATTCCGTCATCCGTGTAAATTCGTGTCTAGATTTCCTTCCGTTCCGGTTTTTCTGAATGTTGATTCAGCATTTTAAATTTTTGTGTTTATTCGTGTAAATTCGTGGTTAAAAATTCCCCCGTTTACGGCGTGTAGCGGCAGGCATCCCTGCCTGCCGTAGAGCCGTTGCTTCCAGCCCGGCGGAAAAAACCACCCGCCCGCCACGTTCCTCTCGCCCACCGCCCAGCTCCCAACTCCCATCTGCCATCTGCCTCCGATAGTGCCTTCGTGACTTGGTGGTTAAACCTCCGCCTCCGCGTCTCCGCGCCTCTGCGTTAAATTCCCTTCCTTCATCCGTGTTAATTCGTGTTAATTCGTGTTAATTCGTGCCTAAAACTTCCCCCGCTTATGCATTCATCCGTGGTTGAAAATTGATTCGTCTTCTCTTTTCGCCACCAATTTTTTACACTGGCCGGATGGAACGACTGCCCGGATTCCGCGATTTTTATCCCGAACCGCTCCCGCATCAAGACGTGTGGAGCGCCGACGCCCGCCAATACATTTTTGAAAAATGGCGCGCCATCGCCCGCCGCTACGGCTTCCGCGAATACGACGGCCCGCCGCTCGAACCGCTGGAACTGTTCACCACCAAAAGCGGCGCCGAAATCGTCGGCCAGCTCTACAACTTCACCGACAAAGGCGAACGCGCCGTCTCATTGCGCCCGGAAATGACGCCGACGCTCGCGCGCATGGTCGCCGCGCACGAACGCAATTACAAAAAACCCATCAAGTGGTTCGCCATCCCGCAGCTCTTCCGCTACGAGCGCCAGCAGAAAGGCCGCCTGCGCGAACATTTTCAATTTAACGCGGATTTGATTGGCGAAACCGATCCGGCGGCGGATGCGGAATTGATCGCGCTGCTGATTGACACGCTGCGCGCGTTCGGCCTGACCGCCGAGGATTTTGTCATCCGCCTGAGCAGTCGCAACGCGTGGCACGATTTTTTTGAAAGCGGAAAGCGGAAAGCGGAAAGCGGAAATGCCGCCGGGCATGAATATGACTTCTTTCAGATCATTGACAAGCTGGAGCGCACGCCGCCCGAAGAATCGGAGAAAAAATTGGGCGTCATTGGCTTTTCCCTCGCCGCGGTGAATGACTTCATCCAGTCCGGTAAACCCACGGCGGAATTGCAGAGCATCCTCGACAATCTCGCGGCGCGCGGGCTGAAGGATTTTGTCAAAATTGATTATCAGGTGATTCGCGGGCTGGCGTATTACACCGGCGTGGTGTTCGAGGCGTTTGACCGCAAGGGCGAGTTCCGCGCCATCGCCGGCGGCGGCCGCTACAACAACCTCGTCAAGCTCATCAGCGGCGGCAAGGTGGATCTCCCCGCGCTCGGCTTCGGCATGGGCGACGTGGTGCTGCTGGAAATCTTGAAAGCGCGCGGCCTCCTGCCCAAATTCGATTCGCCGATGGACGTGTATGTGCTCATCGAAGACGAGGCGCTGCGGCCCGATTCGCTGAAGCTCATCCACGAGTTGCGCGCCGCCGGCTACGCCGTGGAATACCCGCTCACGCCGACGAAGTCGGACAAGCAGTTCAAGCGCGCGCAGGAATTGAAAGTCGCCCGCACCGCCCGGCTGGACAATGACGCCTACGTCCGCATCCGCAATTTAAAAACGCGCGATGAAATTGTCACCGGCATTTCCGGCGCCGCTAATCATCTGGGGTGAGACTTTGCGGTATTTGCATCTTTGCGCCTTGGCGTTATTTTTTTTGCAACTTGTTCACCGCCGGTTTTTCCGCGCCTTTTTGCGGTGAATAACTCGATGGTTGAAGCCGTCAAAAACCTTGATTTCACAAATGAATTTGAATTATTCACCCGTTGCTCACCGCGCGTTTTTGGTGGATAAACTGTGCATATCAAAAACTGGGCGGAAATCAAATCTCTGCTATGCTGTCTTTAGTTCATTGAAAGAACGAAGCGGGCAGCGGCGAGTAAAATTGAAGTTGTTCGTTTCCGGATAATCCCAGGCGACTGGGGAATAGTCAGGTCAGGCTGGTTGATCTGGCTCCTCACTAACCGGAGCGCAAGTTTCGGCGAGGCAAAATTCACCAGTTCCTCTGGCGGTGTTCGCACACCGTCACATGCGAATGAGGGACTTGGCAGCAAGCAGCGATAAGAAGCCGTTGCAAGCTGAGTCAAGTAGTTCAAGCTGGTTTCGGGCTTGGATGAATCGCAGTCACCCAGAGGGTGAATAGTTGCTACTGTGTATCAGCACGGTCGGATGACTCTGGCGGGTTCAAAACTAAAAGCTTGGAACCGCCAAAAGAAAGACGCTGAAAGGCGGGACAAAGGGAGCATTCGAACCGGGAAGACCACGAAGGCCAGGCAAGCCGCGTGAAAAACTTCCGAGCGCCGGCGATGTTAAAAACAACACCGCTGGACTGTGAGATAAAATGCAACTTGAGAGAGCAGAGGCGAGACCCGTGGTTTTGGGCGAACGCACCGCCATCAGCGGTGGCTGACCCGGAGCCAGTGGTCAAGACGCGAACGAAAAAATCGCAGGCGTGTCTTGTCCTGGTTCGCAGGCCGGTGGCGCAACCACCAGCCGAAGCGAGCTGAAAAGCCTCACTCAAAATCCGCGCGGCGCAAGCCGCCGGACGGCCCTGCTACGAGGCCGATAACTCCGCTTGCCGTGGAGAATGGCGTCGGGAAACCGGCAGCCCCCGAAAGGGCGCGCGCCTAATGCCGGTGCGGGAAAGAGAGAGTGGCGAACTCCCATCCCCCATTTGTCCCGGTTCGACCGCAAGGTTGGACCGGGACTTATTGTTTTTATTTTTATTGCCTTCTCCTGATCGTAATCCTGCTCCTAATCTTAATCATCCAGCTGAACCGATTACGATTAGGATCACGAACCGGCTAAAGCTTGAATTAAAAAACTTGCCCGCGCTCGATGTCCCCCCACCCGTAGTGAACGGGTCCTCAACTCCCATCTGCCATCTGCTATCTGCCAGCTCCCAACTGGGCCTGCCCGATTTTGTCAGCTCGCCGCTGGGGTCGGTTTTTATAGCGGTTCGCTTAAGCCGCAATTTAAAAACTTGCCCGCGCACTTCTTTTCGCCAAGATTTCTGGACGCGCAGCTAAACCAACCAATCAAATAAAATTATGGGACGCATTTACAATAACATTGTCGAAACCATTGGCCACACGCCGCTGGTCAAGTTGAACAAAGTAACCGCCGGCCTGGACGCGACCATCGCGCTCAAGTGCGAGTTTTTTAACCCGCTCGGCAGCGTCAAGGATCGTATCGGCATGGCGATGATCGAGGACGCCGAGCAGCGCGGCATTCTCAAAAAAGACACCGTCATCATCGAGCCGACCAGTGGCAACACCGGCATCGCCCTCGCGTTCGTCGCGGCGGCCAAAGGCTATAAGATTATTTTGACCATGCCGGAAACCATGTCGCTCGAACGCCGCACGCTGCTCGCGATGCTGGGCGCGAAGCTCGTTTTGACGCCCGGCGCGGAAGGCATGAAAGGCGCCATCGCCCGCGCCGAAGCCTTGGCCAAGGAAACGCCGAACTCGTGGATTCCCCAGCAGTTCAACAACCCGGCCAACCCGGCCATTCATTCCAAGACGACGGCCGTGGAATTGTGGAACGACACCGATGGCAAGATTGATATTTTGGTTGCCGCCGTCGGTACCGGCGGAACCATCACCGGCTGCGTCGAAGCCATCCGCGCGAAGAAACCTTCGTTCCAAGCCATCGCGGTGGAACCGAAAGATTCACCCGTCATTTCGCAGACGCTGGCCGGTCAGCCGGTCAAGCCCGGTCCGCACAAGATTCAAGGCACGGGCGCGGGTTTCGTGCCGCAAAATTTGCATTTGAAGGACAGCGCCGGCAATGCGCAGATCGTCGAATGCGTGCAGGTCAGCAACGACGACGCGTTTGCCATGGCGCGGCGGCTGGCAAAGGAAGAGGGTTTGCTGGTCGGCATTTCCACCGGCGCCAATGTTGTCGCCGCCATCGAAGTCGCCAAGCGGCCGGAAAACAAAGGCAAGCTCATTGTCACGGTGGCCTGCTCGACGGGCGAACGTTATTTGAGCACCGCGCTCGCCGCCGAAGCCAAGGCGGAAGTTGGCGGCTGAGCGAAGCCGCAAATTCCGGGGCCGTAATATTCCGATGACGAATGCGTCGCCGGGCGCGGGTCTATTTGCCATCGGCAGCCCTTTGAAGTTTCCGCCGCCGGCGCTGGTTCATCACGTGCGGCGCAACTAAGATTGCGCCCGAATGCAGTGTTTTTTGTTTGTCCCGGCGAACGAACCTGGGATTTGCGGCTGACAGCTTCCTGCCCGGTTCATATTTTGAAGCGACCATTTTAAATCAAATGAAATTTTTCCGCGTATCGCACTGGCTGCCATTTGCGCTTCTGTTTTTGTCCGCCCTGGTGTCCGGCGCAGTTTTGGTTCCGGCCCCGGCGCCGCCGGTGGTGTGGGGTGATTGGCAGAGCTGGGGCGACCAGCGCGATGGCACGTACCGGAATCCAGTGCTGCCGTCCGATTATAGCGACCTGGACTGCATTCGCGTGGGCGCGGATTACTACGCGATCTCGTCCACGTTTCAATTCTCGCCGGGCGTGGTGATTTTGCACTCGCGCGATCTGGTGAACTGGACGATTGCCGGTCACGCCGTCGCCGACCTCACGCAAATCGGGCCGGAGCTGAACTGGGATCGGATGAACCGTTACGGCAAGGGCGTCTGGGCCGGCGCGATCCGCTTCCACGACGGGAAGTTCTGGATTTATTTCGGCACGCCGGACGAGGGTTATTTCATGACGACGGCCAGGGCCATTGCCGGGCCGTGGGCACCTTTGCACGCGGTGCTACGCGAGGCCGGCTGGGATGATTGCTGCCCGTTCTGGGATGATGATGGCCAGGGCTATTTCGTGGGCTCCAATTTTCGCGACGGCTACAAAATCCATCTGTGGAAACTGACGCCCGATGGCCGCGATTTGGTTCAGGAGTCCGACCACGTCATCCACCAGTCGCGCGGCAGCGAGGCGAATAAGCTCTATAAATTCAACGGCATTTACTATCACCTGTTCAGCGAAAACGACAAGGAAGGCCGCGTGGTGATGATGGAGCGCGCGACCAACATCCTCGGCCCGTATGACCAGGAAAAACAGCTCAACCACGCCGATCGGCAGGCGAAGGAACCGAACCAAGGCGGCCTGGTGCAGTCGGAAAATGGCAATTGGTATTGGTTCACGCATCACGGCAGCGGCGACTGGTCGGGCCGTAACGCGAGCTTGCTGCCGGTGACATGGTTGGACGGCTGGCCGATCATCGGCCAAGTCGGTGCGGACGGCATTGGCAGCATGGTCTGGGCCGGCAAAAAACCGGTGGCCGGCACGGCGGTCGTGACGCCGCCGGCGAGCGATGAATTTGACGAAACTGTTTTGCCGCCGCAGTGGGAATGGAATTACCAGCCGCAGGCGGACAAATGGTCGCTGACCGAACGGCCCGGCTGGCTGCGCCTGCATGCGTTTCGTCCGCTGGAACCGGACAATTTATTGAAGGCGGGCAATACGCTCACGCAGCGCAGCTTTCGCACGCTCACCAATGAAGTTGTCGTTAAGCTCGACCTCGCCGGCCTGACCGATGGCCAGCAGGCGGGGCTGTGTCACTTCGCCAAATCCCATTCCGCCGTGGGTGTGCAGCAGGACGGCACCACGCGCACGCTGGTCAACCTCAACAATGGCAGGGCGACGCCCGGCCCGGTCATCACGGGTAATGATCTTTGGTTGAAATCCGTTTGGGGGCTGGACGGTTTGAGCCGTTATTCCTATAGCCTTGATGGGCGGACGTTCACCGGGTTCGGTTCGCCTTATCAACTTTCCTGGGGCAGTTATCGCGGCGACCGCATCGGCCTTTACAATTTCAACGCCAAAGCGGGCGCGGGCTGGGTGGATGTGGATTATTTCCACTATGCCTACGCCGGCGGCGCGGCGCCAGGTTCAGTGTCAAAGAATTAGAGCCTTGCTAGAAATAATGTCGTGAGGCGGAGCGAGGTTTTTTGGTGATGGGCGAGGCCTTTGGCGCCGGCGCCGGTTTGAAAACTGTAACTGAGCCAAAACAAAGCCAACTCCCATCTGCCTCCGATAGTGCCTTCGTGCCTTGGTGGTTAAATCCCCACCCCGCGCGTCCGTGAATGTTGATTCAGTTTTTTTGAATTTTCGTGTGGTTCGGGTATTTTGTGGTTAAAAATTCCCCCGCTTACGGCATGTAGCGGCAGGCATCCCTACCTGACGTAGAGCCGGTGCTTCCAGCCTGGCGGAAAAAACCACCTGCCCGCCACGGTCCTCTCGCCCACCGCCCACCGCCTATATGCCAACTCCCAACTGCCAATTGGCGTTGAATTCCAAATGGTGCCCGGTATTTTTTTTAAATATTACCCCTTGACAAAAATGTATCTATAAATTATAAATACACCGTGTCCGCCGGCAGGCGGACACCTGATGATGGCGCTGCCTTGCCGGCAGCGGGGCGGGTTTTACGGGGTGACCGTTCTTTGACATCTGGATTTTGTCACGCAATCGTTTGGCGTTGACCGGGTGAAGCCAGCCAGGCTTCACCCGGCACCCTGGAAATCCTCAAAAACATGATTTTCGGTCATCTTTGGTAATCTCTGGTAATCTCTGGTAACCTATACCAGGCATTGACCAGCGCTAAATCCATCAGTTTGGCGCTGCCTCCTTTTGAAACTTTACCCCCTCAAAAATAGAAAAAGGGTAAAGAAAAGGTAAAATTCCGGATGCTCTATCAAGCACTTACAAAAGTTTGCCCGCTGCCTGGTAAAGAAACGGTAAAGAAAAAAACCGCTTTTCTCCAATCTGATTCTGCCTCGCTACCGGATTTATGGAAATGCTCAAGCGTGGCGAAAGTTCGCAGTGATCCTGCCTCACAGCTCCGCCGCGTGCAACAAATCCGCCACGCTGACCCGATCGCCTTCGCCGGTTGTCAGGATATGCCGCTGCCGCTTGAACTCATAGACGATCACCAGCGTCTTGTTCCAGCCCGGGGTCGGATCGTCCCCCAACGACTGCGGATGGACAAAAAAATTGGCGTGGGGATGGCCCAGCAACTCATTGACCCGGCCGGTCACGTCCACAAAATTTGTCCCGGAACCATAGGTGGCGGAAATAATCACCACGCCGGCGGCTTGCAATTCGTTCGCCGGTTTGGCGCAGCCCACCAGCAGCAGGCTGACGGTGATGACGAGCAGGCAGAACAATTTCATGGTTTGGGGATGAATGGCTGACACCGGTCAAAGATCCATGCCGGCACCCGGAAGTCAACCGCCAAACAAACCGGCGCATCGCCCGCCCGCCAGTCCCGCCGCCGGCTCAATTTCCGCAAAGCAATTCCCAATTGGCGGTGAGAACTGGCCAGCCTATCGCTTATGGTGAAATGCACCTCATGAGCCAGCCAAGTCATCAGCCCGGCCGGGCGGAGCAATTCGTCGGCTTCAGCATTTTGCTGTGCCTTGCCGGCATCGCGGCGGGCGTTTGGCTGCGACAATTTTCCTTCAACCCCGCCGTCCTTGCTGTTGCCACCATTTCCCCGGCGGCGGCCAAAACGGTTTCCACCTCACCGGCTGGCGAAGCGTCCGCCGCGCTGCCGCCGGGACTGGCCGCGTTGAGTTCGCCGGAAAATTTCGGACCGGACGATGTCTATAACAAGATTGACGGCAAAGCCGACCTGTATCTCACCGCCGGGTTTGTTCACTTGACCTGCCAGCGTTTTGCGCTCACGGCGACGAACGACGTCTGGATGGAATGGTTTGTCTATGACATGGGAACGCTGCCGCAGGCATTCTCGGTGTTAAGCCTTCAGCGCCGCGCGGAGGCGCAGCCGTGGGACGTGACGCCCTACGCCTACCAAACCCAAAACGCGCTCTACTTCGTTAGCGGACGTTTCTATGTCGAGGCGGTCACGGCCATGCCGCTCCCGGCGATGCTGGCGGGCATGAAAGCGATGGCGCAGCAGTTCGTCGCGGCGCATCCGCCCGGCCCGGCGGAGATACCGGAATTAAAACTTTTTCCGTCGGCGAATTTGGAGGCCGGCAGCCAGGGCTTGCAAGTGGCGGACGCCTTCGGCTTTGACGGTTTCACCAATGTGTTCACGGCAAAATATCAACTTCCAGCCGGCGCTACCAACGTCGAGGCGCTCGCCTTTTTGGAAATCACCAAAACCGCCGGCGACGCGGCCAAAGTACGCGACGCCTACCGTTCGTTTCTGCTGTCCAACGGCGGCCAGGAACTGGAATCCGCCGGCGCGGCAGCATTGGGCAAACCAATCAATTTCATGGACGGTATCGAAATCATTTTCACCGCTGACAACGTGGTGGCCGGCGTTCACGCCGCGCCGGACGCGGCTTCAGCGGCAAAGGTCGCACAGCAGTTGGTAGACGGTTTGCCGAAAGGAAAACCATGAGTCAGGCCAACGATTTCAATCAGCTCGCCCGGCGCGATTTTCTGGTGCGCACGGCCAAGGCGGGCGCGGCCATTGTGACGGCGGGCGGCGTGGGTTTCTGTCTGCATGACCGCCAAGGCCCGGCGGCCAATCTTGCCGGTAAAACAGTGTCGCTGCCGGATTTTTCGCTGCCGGCGTCCACCGCGCCGAAGCTGAGCATCGTCACCGGCGCGGACCGCGTGAAGACCGTCAACCGTGCGCTCGCGGCGCTCGGCGGCATCGAACGCTTCATCCAATCCGGCGACCGCGTGGTGCTGAAAGTCAACGCCGCCTTTGCCTCGCCCGCCGCGCTGGGCGCCACGTCGCATCCCGATTTGGTTGCGGAAATGACGCGGCTTTGCCTGCGCGCCGGGGCCGCGTCGGTGATCGTGACGGACAATCCCATCAACGACCCGCAAAGCTGTTTCGCGCTCACCGGCATTGCCAGGGCGGCGGAAGCGGCGGGTGCGAAAATCGCCTTGCCGATGGCTTCCTCGTTTCAGCCGACGACGCTAGCCGGGGCCACGTTGATCAAGGACTGGCCGCTGTTGATCGAGCCGTTCAAGGGCGTGACCAAGCTTATCGGCCTCGCGCCGGTGAAGGATCATCACCGCAGCGGCGCGTCGTTGACGATGAAAAACTGGTACGGCCTGCTCGGTGGCCGGCGGAATGTTTTTCATCAGGACATTCACACCATCATTCTCGAACTGGCGCGGCTCGTCCGGCCCACGCTGGTCATCCTCGATGGCACGATGACGATGATGACGAACGGGCCGACTGGTGGTTCGCTGGACGATCTCAAGCCGACGAATATGATGATCGCCAGCACCGATGCCGTGGCGGCGGATGCCTTTGGCGCGACGCTGCTCGGCAAAACCGCCGCCAGCCTGCCGTTCATCGGCAAAACCGCAGCCGCCGGCTTGGGCACCGCCGATTTTGAATCCTTAAATCCTGTGAGGGACCATGTGGATTAGGAACAATTCAAACCCGCGTAGCGGCTTTCGGCAGAAAGCCGCAGTCATTGGCGGCGGTTTGCCAACCGCCGCTACGATTGACGGCAGGAGGTTCCAGCCATGAAAATCGTCACGGTTCGGCGCATCGCGCAGATTTTTTTCTTTGGACTGTTCGCGTGGTTTTGCGTGGTCACCACCGTTGGCGACCGCTGGTGGCAGTTGCGCGGCTGGCCGGTTAACTGGCTGCTGCAACTGGATCCTCTGGTGGCGCTCGGCACGCTGCTCACCACCAGGACAATTTATGCCGGCCTACTTTGGGCCCTGGTGACGGTGGTGTTGACGATTCTACTGGGCCGGTTTTTCTGTGGCTGGGTTTGTCCGTTCGGCGCGCTGCATCAATTCATCGGCTGGCTTGGAAACCGGCGCAAAAAACACGCTGAACGCGTGGCGGCAAACCAATACCGCAGCGGCCAGGTAATCAAATACTACATCCTGATCGCCCTGCTGGCTTCGGCGAGCGGCGGGCTGCTGGCGGAGGTTTTGCGCTGGCCGCGTGAAAAGCCAGCGGCGGGTTTGGTGGTGCTGGTCGCGAGCCTGATTTTGACTTTGTGGTTCGCGATGCAAAAAGTGGTGAACGGCTGGAAGCAAGCCGCCGAATGGTTCGCGGGTTTGCTTTTTATTGGCACGGTGCTGGGTTTTCTCGTGCAGCCGGAGGCGCTCGTTGCCTCGTCTTTGCAGATCGGTTTGCTGGATCCGATTCCGCTGTTTCAGCGATCGCTGAACCTCGTGATTCTCACTGCTTTTGATGGCTTGGCGACGGCCTCGCGGTTTTATCTCGCGGCGTGGTCCATAGCCGCTGTCTTTTTTGCCGCGCTACTTTTGAACTGGTGGATACCGCGTTTTTATTGCCGTTTCATCTGTCCGCTTGGCGCATTGTTCGGCGTGCTGGTGCGCTGGACGCCATGGCGCGTGGGCAAACGCCAGGGCGAATGTCGCGGTTGCGAGCTGTGTGAAAACAACTGCGAAGGCGCTTGCGATCCGTTCGGCAAAATCCATCCGCACGAATGTCTCCTATGCATGAACTGCCTGCGCGCCTGCCGGCAGGCACAAATGACCTACGGTCCGAACCGTTCCGCGGCGGGCGAAGAGCCGTCGCCCGGAATCACACGGCGCGGTTTTTTGACGGCGGCAGTTTCGGGGCTGGCGGCGGTGCCGGCCGTGCGGCTCGCCGGGTTGACGAGTCAAAACTGGAATCCCGGTGTCATCCGTCCGCCGGGCGCGTTGGCGGAGGAGGATTTTCTCCAGCGCTGCATCAAGTGCGACCAGTGCGTCCGCGTTTGCCCGACGAACGTCATTCAACCCGCCACGCTCGAAGCCGGGCTGGAAGGTTTGTGGACGCCGCTGCTGAATTACCGCGTGGGCACCAGCGGCTGCCAGCTCAACTGCATCGCCTGCGGCAATGTTTGTCCCACCGCCGCCATCCGGCCGCTGACGCTCGATGAAAAACTTGGTCGCGGCAGCTTCGCGGACCACGGGCCGCTCCGGCTGGGCACGGCGTTTGTGGATCGCGATCGCTGCCTGCCGTGGGCGATGAACAAACCGTGCATCGTCTGCCAGGAAAATTGTCCGGTCAGCCCCAAGGCGATTTACATCCGCGAAGAATTTCAGGTGATCCACGACGGCGAGCGGACCATCAGCGCCGTCGCCGCCGACCGTCTGACGCTGGATGGCGCAGTGCTGCGGCCCGGCACGCTGGGGACCGGCGATTATTTTGTCCGGCTGGAAAACGCCGCCGCTGGGGAACGCCATTTGATTACAGATAATTCCGCTCAGGAAGTAGAATTCGCTGCGCCATTTGCCACTGCGCCTTCCGCTGGCGACCGGATATTTCTAGAAGCGCGGTTGCAGCAGCCCTGCGTTGATCCCGCGCAGTGTATTGGTTGCGGTATCTGCGAACACGAATGTCCCGTCAGCGGCCTGCGCGCCATCCGCGTCAGCGCGGAAAATGAATCTCGCAACCCCCGACACTCGCTCACCGCGAGGTCATAACCGAAGCCTGAACCAAATCCAGCTATGAATGAAAATCACGTTTCCCGCCGGAACTTCGTTAAAACGCTTGGCGCGGTGGGGGTCGGCTCGCTCATCGGCACCGGCCAGACGCTCGCGCAAACCAATGCCCCGACCGAGGCGCCGATCATGGCGGCGAAGAAAATTCCCGCCCGGCCGTTCGGCCGGACAGGTGTGCCGGTTTCCATGCTCGGTCTCGCCGGCGACTTTGACACCGAGTCCAACCAGTTTCTGTTCAAGGAAGCGCTGGACTGGGGCGTGACCTACTGGGATACCTCCGGCGGTGCCAACGGCGGCCGGAGCGAGACCGGCATCGGGATGTATCTGGAGAAAAATCCGGCGGTGCGGCGGGAGGTTTTTCTGGCGACGAAATACGACGGCGGCGGTATGACGCCGGGATTGGAGCAATCGCTTGCGCGGCTCAAGACGGATTATGTGGATTTGTATTTTCTGCACGGCCTGAAAGACACCACGTTGTTGAATGACGAATTGAAGCGCTGGGTGGAAAAGGCGAAGGCGGACAAGAAAATCCGTTTCTTCGGCCTCAGCACCCACGCCAACATGGAAAATTGTCTGGTGGAGGCGGCCAAGCTCGGTTGGGTTGACGGTGTGATGTTGAAATATGATTTCCGTCTGATGCACACCGACCCGATGAAAGCGGCGGTGGACGCCGCGCTGAAAGCCGGCATCGGTTTGATTGCGATGAAGACGCAGGGCAAATCCCCGATACCCACGGAAACGGAGGCGGATTTGAAGCTCGGCGGTCATTTCCTCCAGCGCGGTTTTACACAGCAACAAGCCAAGCTCAAGGCCGTCTGGGAGAATCCGCAAATCACCACCATCTGCTCAAAAATGCCGAACACGAACATCCTGCACGCGAACATCGCGGCCGCCTTGGACAAGACCGGCCTCACGGCGGCGGATCGCTCGGCGTTGCAGCGATACGCCGTCGAAACGAGTTCCACTTTTTGCGCCGGTTGCACGGAGTTCTGCGAAAACGCTCCCGGCCATCAGGTGCCGGTGGGCGACGTGATGCGCTGCCTGATGTATCACCGCGCCTACGGCGACCAGGAACTGGCGCGGAAGGTGTTTGGTCAATTGCCGGAAACCGCTCGGCGCGGATTGGCCGGCTTCGACTACGCGGCGGCGGAACGGGCTTGTCCGCACGGTTTGCCCGTCGCTCAACTGATGCGGGAAGCCGGTGAATTGTTCGCGTAACGATGAGCTTGCATTAAATTTGAAACCGCCAGCGCTCGTTCACCCTCATAAACTAAACTAAACACCCATAAAAAACCCATGAAAGAAAACAACTTTTCCCGCCGGAACTTCGTCAAAACGCTCGGGGCCGTGGGCGTCGGCTCGCTGGTCGGTGCCGGCAAGGCGCTTGCCCAGTCCAATGCGCCTGCCTCCGCCGCGCCGCCCAAGCCGGCGAAAGTCTCCACCCGGATCTTCGGCCGGACGGGCCTGCCGGTTTCCATGCTCGGCCTCGGCGGCATGTTTGACATCGAAAACAACCAGCTCATGTTGAAACAGGCGCTGGACTGGGGCGTGACTTACTGGGACACCTCCGCCGGCTACAACGGCGGCAAGAGCGAAGGCGGCATGGGAATGTTTCTGGAGAAAAATCCGCAGCGGCGGAAAGATATTTTTTTGGTGACCAAGTATGACGGCGGCGGCATGACCAACGCGCTGGAACAGTCGCTGGCGAAGCTCAAGACCGATTACCTCGACCTATATTTCCTGCACGGCCTCAGCCATCCCGACCAGTTGAATGATGAAATGAAAGCCTGGGCGGAAAAGGCGAAGGCGGATAAGAAAATCCGTTTCTTTGGTTTCAGCACGCATTCCAACATGGAAAACTGCCTGACCGTCGCCGCCCAGCTCGGCTGGATTGACGGCATCATGTTGAAATACGATTTCCGCCTAATGCACACCGACGCCATGAAGTCGGCGGTGGACGCCGCAACCAAAGCCGGCATCGGCCTGACCGCGATGAAGACCCAGAGCAAAAGCCCGGTGGCGACTGAGACCGAGGCCGACTTGAAAATGGGCGGTCATTTCATCCAGCGCGGTTTCACCCAGCAGCAGGCCAAGCTCAAGGCCATTTGGGAAAATCCGCAAATCGCCGCCATTTGCTCACAAATGCCGAATCTCAACATCCTCCATGCGAACATCGCAGCGGCCTTGGACAAGACCAGCCTCACGGCGGCGGATCACGCGGCACTGCGGCAATACGCCGAAGCCACGCGCATGGAGCATTGTGCCGGTTGCACCCACATTTGCGAAACCGCGCTCAACCAGCCGGTGCCGGTGGGCGACGTAATGCGCTGCCTGATGTATCACCGCGCCTACGGCGACCAGGAACTGGCGCGGAAGGTGTTTGGTCAATTGCCGGAAACCGCTCGGCGCGGATTGGCCGGCTTCGACTACGCGGCGGCGGAACGGGCTTGTCCGCACGGTTTGCCCATCGCTCAACTGATGCGGGAAGCCGGCGAATTGTTTGCATAGCGAGTAACGCCTCTTGTTGGTCGTGGCCCGGCCGAAAAACCACCTCGCCAAACCGGCGGCAAACGCCAGGACAGGAACCGAACTTCGCGCCTCAACGCCGGCGCTTGGAGAAGTTCCGGCTGGCGCTGGCGTTTAACAACGGCCGCTGCGAGGTCGGCAACTGCGAACCCGAGGTGCGGAACATGGGTTTCGCATCCTGAGGACGCGAATCTCCGCGCCGGGATGGTGTCGGACGTGCCTCCTGCCGTCGTGAATTTTCCGGGCGTGCCGACGGCGGACGTTTGGTTTCCGGCCGGGCTGAAGGACGTTTCGCATGCGCTGGATGAAACGCTTGCGGCCGCGCTGGTGCCGGGCGCGACACCGGCGGGCGCTGGCCGGCGGGTTTGCGTTCCTCAGCGGCGAGGCGGAAATCCACCTGTTTCTTGAACGTATCCACCTTCGCCACCTGCACGGTCAGCTTGTCGCCGAGTTGGATCATCCGGCGCGTGCGGCGCCCCACGAGGTTGCGCCGCATTTCGTCGAACACATAAAAGTCATCCTCAATCGTGGACAAGGGCACGAGGCCGCTCATTGCCAGGCCGGTCACGTCCACGAAAAAGCCGAAGTTCCGCACGTCCGTTACCAAAGCGGGATATTTCGTCGGCACGCCGGATTCCAATTGCGCCTTTAAGAATGCAAACAGCTTAACATCCTTGCTGTCACGCTCGGCGTCCGCGGAATTGCGTTCCGTGACGGAAATGTGCTCGGCGATTTCCTTGAGCGCAGCGCCCTTCACCGCGTTTTTATCGAACAATGCGCGGTGCACAACGAGATCGGCATAGCGGCGGATGGGCGACGTGAAATGCGTGTATTTTTTCTTCGCCAGACCGTAATGGCCGAGTGGTTCCACCGAATAACACGCCCGCATCAGCGATTTGAGAAAGCCGATCTTAAGCGCCGAGCCGATGGGCAGTGTGCCCAACTTCTGCAATAGCTTCTGGACCTCGGACGGCTGGCTCAAGTTGCCGCACGATACGTGGTGCGCCAAAACTTCCTGCCGGTATTCTTGCAAACGTCGCGCGTCCGGTTCCTCATGGATGCGGTAAATCGCCGGCGTGTGCAGCGTCATCAGGCGCGTGGCAACGGCTTCGTTCGCCAGCAGCATGAATTCCTCGATCAACTGGTGCGACACGTCATTCTCGTTTTTCTCTATGCGCAGAATCCTGCCGTTTTCGTCGAGCCGGATTTTCGTTTCCGGAAAATCCAGGTCGAGCGAACCGTTCTTGAACCGGTGCCGGCGGATTTTTTGCGCGAGCTGGTGCGCCGAATTCAGCATCTGCTCAATCGGGTCATCCGCCGGTGGCCGTTGCAAAATCTCCAGCACCTGCCCGTAGGCGAACCGGCGCTGCGAATGGATGACGGCCGCGTGAAACTTCGTGTTCAATACGCGTCCGTCTGCCGATACCAGAAACTCCACGCACTTCGTCAGCCGATCCACATTTGGCTTGAGCGAACACAGTTCGTTGCTCAACGCCTCCGGCAGCATCGGGATCACGCGATCCACGAGATAGGTCGAGTTGCCGCGCTTGCGCGCCTCCACGTCGAGCGCGGTGCCGGGCTTGACGTAATGCGACACATCGGCGATGTGAACCCACAGCCGCCATTGCTCCGGCGATATTTTTTCCAGGCAGATCGCGTCGTCGAAATCCTTCGCGTCATCGGGATCAATTGTAATGACATTGTGCGCCCGGCAATCGAGCCGGCCCGCCAAATCCTTTTCATGAACCACCGACCCGACGGCGTGGGCCTCGGCCAGCACCGCTTTAGGAAAATGCAGCGGCAGATTGTATTGGCGCAGCACGGAAAGCATATCCACGCCTTCCTCGTCCGGCGCGCCGAGCACCTCGATGATTTCGCCCTCGGGATTGCTGTGGCGCGATTCCCATTCGCGCAGTTCGACGACCACCTTGTCGCCCAGGTTCGCGCGCCGGCCCACGTCGCGCGGCGGGGTCACATAAACATCGTGCGGAATCCGCGGGTCGTCGGGAATGACGTAGAGAAAGTTTTTGCTCTGCGCCAGCGTGCCGACAATCTGCGTCCGCCGTCGTTCCAAAATGCGGACTACCGTGCCGGTTTCGGTGTCGCCATCACGGAATTTTTTGCGGACATCGCGGCGCACTAGCACCCGGTCCTCGTGCAGCGCCGTGCCGGTGGCGCTTTCGGCAATGGCGATTTCCTTGAGGCTCGAATCATCGGGCTGGAGAAATCCCTTGCCGGCGCGGTTCATGCGGATGCGTCCGGAAATCAAATCCGCCTCGCGCGGCAGGATGTAGCGGTTGCCCTTCACCCGCGCGACTTCGCCGGTCTGTTCCAGCTTTAGGAGCACGGTCTGCAGCTCTTGCTGGCGGTTTGGCGTGAGTTGCAACCAGCGCAGCATTTCCGGCACATTCGCCGGGACGTAGTCTTTCTGTTCCAGCAGCCGGATGATTTGCTCTCTCATGGTGGTGAAGTATGCCCTAAAACGGGCGGTCTGACCATAGATTACCCGGAATTATATCTTTGCCGGTGGAATCTGATTTGACGGAACGGCCTGTCCTGCGAGTTGCCGAATTGTAACTTTCCATCTGGGAGCGTCGACCCTATCCTCTTTGCCTTTCAATCGAGGCTGATGCCATGGATCATATTGTTGCGCCAAAACATTTTCTGAATCGCGAGTTGAGCTGGCTGGAATTCAATCAGCGCGTGCTCGACGAGGCGCTGGACCCGGCCAATCCGCTGCTCGAACGCCTGAAGTTTTTCACCATCGTCAGCTCCAATCTCGATGAATTCTTCGAGGTGCGCGTCGCCGGCTTGAAACAGCAGATTGAAAGCGGCCATACCGAACGCAGTGTGGACGGTTTGACGCCGGCGGAAATTTTTCACGCCATCACCAGGCGCGTGCGCAAAATGGTCGCGGACAAATACGCCTGCTGGCACGCGGAGTTGCAGCCGGCGCTCGCTAAACACAAAATTCGCATCCTCGAATTCGACGAGCTCAAGAGCGCTGACCGTTCGTGGCTGGACGATTTTTACCACGCCAAAGTCCGGCCGGTGCTGACGCCGCTGGCCATTGACCCGGCGCATCCGTTTCCGCAGTTGCTGAACAAGTCGCTCAATTTAATGGTGCAACTGGAGATGCCGAAGAACGGCGCGCCGCACCAGCATCTGGCTGTGGTGCAATGCCCGGCAATCCTGCCGCGTCTCATCCAGTTGCCGCGCACGGACGACCGGCGCGAGTATGTTTTCCTTGGTCAGCTCATCGGGAATTTTCTGGCGGATCTTTTTCCTGGCACGAAGATTCTGGGCTGCTGGGCATTCCGCCTTACGCGTAACAGTGAGCTTTACGTGGATGAGGGCGACACGCCGAACCTCCTCAAGGCGGTCGAGGAGGAATTGCACAAGCGGCGGCGCGGCCACGCGGTGCGGCTGGAGATCGCGCACAACTGTCCGAAGCCCGTCCGCGAGGCGCTGCTGGAAACATTGCACCTCACCGAACAGGATTTGTATCTGGTGGACGGCCCGCTGAATCCTTCGCGGCTGATGGTGCTGTATCAAGGCAGCCATTCGCCGGAGCTGCGCGATGCGCCGTTTCTCGCGCCCGTCGGGCCGGCGTTGCTCGGCAAGAAAGATTTGTTCGGCGCCATCCGCGAGCGGGATATTCTGCTGCATCATCCTTACGAGAATTATTCCAGCATCGTTGACTTCCTGGAATCAGCCGCCATCGACCCGGACGTGCTCGCCATCAAGATGACGCTCTACCGCACCGGCGGCGACCCGCGCATCGTCGGCGCGCTGATGAACGCGGTCAACAACGGCAAGCAGGTCACGGCGGTGGTGGAATTGCGCGCGCGGTTTGACGAAGCGAACAATATTGAGTGGGCACGCAAATTGGAGGAGAACGGCGTGCATGTGGTCTATGGTTTGGTCGGTTACAAGATCCACGCCAAGGTCGCGCTGATCGTGCGGCGCGAGGGAAATGAAATTCGCCGCTATGTCCACCTTGCCACCGGCAATTACAATCCCACGACGGCGAAACTTTACACCGATCTCAGCCTGCTGACCTGCCGTGCTGAATTCGGCGAAGATGCGACGAACCTGTTCAACCTGCTGACGGGCATCTGCCAGTTTCCCGGCATGAACAAGCTCGTCGTCGCGCCGTTCGATCTGCACGCAAAACTCCTGCAGCTCATCGCTCGCGAAGCCGAGAACGCCACGCGCGGTCTGCCGGCGCGTATCATCGCCAAGTTCAATTCGCTTGTGGAACCAGCGCTGATCAAGGCGCTTTACGCCGCGTCGCAGGCGGGCGTGCACATTGACCTGATCATCCGCGGTATCTGCTGCCTGCGGCCCGGTGTGCCGGGTTTGAGCGACAATATCACGGTGCGCAGCATCATTGACCGGTTCCTGGAGCACAGCCGGATCTTTTATTTCGAGAACGCCTGTCAGCCGGAAGTGTTCGTGGGCAGCGCGGACTGGATGCCGCGCAATCTGTTCCGCCGCATCGAGGTGGTGTTTCCCATCGAGGACGGCATCCTGTGCGACCGCATCATCAACGAAATTCTCCGCGTCAGCGTGGCCGACAACGCCCGCGCGCGGTTTCTCGGCGCGGACGGAATTTATCGCCGCGCCAAAATTCCCGCCGGGGAAAAGCCGCGCCGGAGCCAGACGGAGTTCATCGCGCTCGCCACGCCGAAAGCAAAAGCGCTGGCGCAGGAAAAATTTCCGCGGGTGCAGCTCGCCGCATCGCCGTTTGCCAAGCTGAAGAAAGTGTGAACCGGTTCGGCCTCCGCTGCGCAATCGCCAGTGGTTGTGCCCGCAAATTTTATGTTTAACGGTTCGAATACTGCCAGACCCAGTCGCCTTTTTTGTTGTCCACCGAGCCGGTTTTGGTGAAGAAGATTTTTCCACCGTCGTCCGTTTCATCCCAGCCGACGGAATAGAGAACAAATCGCCCGTCGTCTGTGCGGCGATAGTGCAACGGCTGGCCGTTGATAATATCGTGCGGCAGATTCTCGATGAACTGCGGCGCGAGCGCGGCGAGCGTTTCGGGATAATTGCCATGCGCGAGACGAAAGCGTTCCAACGCACAGGCTGTCCGCGCCAAATCCACCTGCGACTGGATTCTGGCAACCTTCATCACACAGGCACTGATGGCGGGAAGTGCCATCACCGCTTGGGCTTTGTAAGGCCAAAAGCAGTGTTTCATTTGGGCTTGCAGCGCTTCCAGGGTTTTCCGGAGCGCGGCCGGGGCAACCACCCGGTTCGTCAAATCAACCAGCGGCATAATAAACCGATCATCCATCTGCGCGAAGGCCAATTTGTTTTGGTAGAAATAGGCGCTGGGCATGAAACGAAAGCTGACGGTCACAATTTTATTGGTGCCGGAACTGTCATCGTCGTATTTCATTTCGCGGGTGAGGCGTTGCTTCTCGAAGGTTGCCACGGCCGTCATTTTTTCACCCCGCATGGCAAATTCATAGTCGGCCAGATAATCCTGCCCGGCCAGCACCTGCTCCAATTCCACGAGTTGGGCATCCGACCAGCGATGTTGCGCCAAGCCTTCGTAAATGGGCTGGATACAGATGGCCGTCATCGCGATGCGAACGAGTTGCGAAATCAGAAACGGCTGTTTCAAGACGCTATCGGTCACCCGGAACAGCAGCTTCATATCCGCTAACGCCGCTTCACTCTGGCCCGCTTCCAGTTCGACAAGGATTCGCAACTGCAAAAACTGTGCGCAGCGTTTTATGGTGGCGAGCCAGGGCAGAAGTTCACCGGCGGAATCGAAACCATTTTCGTAGTGCAGCGGGATCCGCGCATACGGACGCAGGCTGGCCTGGCGCAGTTCCTCCAGCGCTGGATTGAAATTACTTAACGCCAGCAAAACGTCGGCGGCCGGTTCCTGCGGCTGCGGCGCGATGGGAAAACCGTTGGTTTTGCCTGCAGGCGTGAATGCGAAATTTCGGAAGTAATGCTGCCATGGTTTCAAGTCGGTCAATTTGCCCTTCTGCCAGTTGCCATAGTCGGTCGGCCAGAGTTCTGAATCGCCGCGATAAATGTCAAACTCCATTCGGTTGATGCTATTTGTGCCCTGCGGCTGCGAACTATTTGGGTTCCAGTTCCGCATTGCATTCAGGGCGTCAGCCACAATGGGCGCGCAGAAAAAGTTCTGGTCGTTCGGCACCGGCGGCACCAGCGACGCCAGGTCAAAAGACTCGCCGCGCGCCTCGGCCGCGCGTTGGTAGTTTTCCCAGTCCCGCTTGCTGCGCCAGTTTTCTTCGGTAACGAGAATGGCGGCGAGGGTGATGATGACGGCCACCCCAATCAATCCCCAGCGCAACAGCCGCCAATACCATTTGGCCTTTGGTTTTTCATTCATAAATCAAACACAGCGTTCTTCGGATTTTTCCGTTCGCGGCTTCGGCAAATAAATCCTTGGCCGCTCGGCCTCTGCCGGCAGCGAACGGTCGGCGAACAGTTCATTCAGCAATTTTTGCTGGTCGCGAAACGTCATCAGCGAGACCGCTGGTGGAGATGCCTTTGCCAGGTTGACAGACGCCCGATCGCGCTGCGCGACATTGATGACGAGCAGCAAAATCCAGACAACGGCCAGCCCGCTCCAAATCCGGCGGCAAGGCCAGACCAACTCCCGCCAGAGCTGAATTGAACCACCAAGACACCAAGACACCAAGATCATTGTCCAGCTTGGTGCCTTGGTATCTTGGTGGTTGAAATTGGTCACGACTTCGCGGCGAATCGCGTCAAGTTTCGGCATGGCGGCCCGATGGCGGGTAAATAAAATGTCACGCGGCGTTTTCATTTCGGTTCCTCCAGTAATTTTCGCAGGGCGCGCTTGGCGTAGTGTAAACGCGATTTCACGGTGCCGAGCGGCTTTTCCGTGATGCGGGCAATTTCTTCGAGGGCAAAATCCTCGACGAAGTGCAGCAGCAGGACGGAGCGTTGCGGCGGCGGCAATAGATTCAGCAAATTCATAAATTCAGCTTCCTGTTCCTGCCGGATGAGCAGTTCGTCCGGGCCGTCATCGAATTCATCCGTCGTTTCGGGGATTTCGTCGAACAAAAACTCTTTTCGCTGGCGCCAGCGCTGGATGCATTTTTGGTGGGCGATGCCGAACAGCCAGCTGCTGAATTTCGCATCTTCGCGCAGGCTGCCGAGATGCCGGGCGGCGGCGATGAAGGTTTCCTGCACGAGGTCGAGGCCAGCCTGTTCGTCGCGGACGAGTTCAAACACATAAACATAAAGCGGCAGTTGGTAGCGCCGGAAAAGCGTGTCCCAGGCCGCCGGTTCCCCGGCGCGGGCCTGCGACACAGGCAGTTGTTCGATGTCGGCCACTTCCGGCATTTTCACCAAGTGGAATGCGCGAGGCGAGCAAAGGTTCAATGGGAATGAGAAATTATCGCCGCCGGCCGGGACCGACGGATGCCACCGGCAGTTTAAGTAGCCGGTTGTTATTTGACAGGCAAGTCAGCTCTTGCCGCCGGTGCGTTGTGCCGCTGATTTTTACAAACAACCGTCAGCCAATGCCGAGCAGTTCGACTTCAAAAATCAGCGTGGCGTTTGGTGGAATCGCGCCGGGATAGCCAGCGCGACCGTAGGCGAGTTCCGGCGGAATGGTCAGTTTCACCTTGTCGCCAACTTTCATTTGGGCCACGCCGAGATCCCAGCCGCCGATGACTTCGCCTGCGCCGAGCGTGAAGCTGAACGGCTCATTGCGATCCACGGAGCTGTCAAACTTACTGCCGTCGGTGAACGTGCCGGTGTAATGCACGGTCACGGTGTCGCCTTTTTTCGGAGCCGCGCCGTTGCCGGTCGCGAGCTTTTCCATTTTCAATTCAGCGGTTGCCATGTCGGATTTTTGCCGCGACCGGCCGGGGCGTCAATCAAACCTTTTTCTTTTCGCGCGCCGGTCGCAACGGTCTTGGCGGGTGCCGGAAAGGCGAAAGCGCGGGCCGAGGCCCGCGCTTTAGCACTTCAGGTTCCGGCCAGGGCCTATTTATTCAAACTGACTTTTCGCCGCCGGCTGGCTGACCGGGGCGGGCGTTTGGGTGCGCAGGGTATTCACTTCTTCCGGGGTCACTTCCAGGCCGGAGTTGCCGAAGGAATTATAGACGTAGGTCAGCACATTGGCGATGTCCTGGTCGCTGAGCGGGAAGAACGGCATATTGTTGTTATACTTCATGCCATTCACCACGACTTCGCCCTGCCGGCCGAAGAGGACGACTTTGATTGCCCGGTTCTTGTCGGCATTCAAATAATCCGATCCGGCCAGGGGTGGAAAAAGATTGGGCCGGCCCAAGCCGGTGGGCTGGTGACACGCCGCGCAAATGGAGGCGAACAGTCGCTGGCCCAGGACGATCTTTTTCGCCTTCGACTTGGGGCCGGTGGCTAGCGGGGTCACGCCGCGCGGGCTGCCGCTGTCCACCCAGTTGCGGATGGTGGTGCGTTCCTCATCGGAGAGCGCCAGCGATTCCGGACTGTTAGCAATCGGCATGGCTTCCCGGTAATACGAGCCTTTCCAACTGTCCCATACCCGCCGGCGGATTTCCCAGCGGTCGGCGAAGGCGGTTCGATAGTCGAGCCAGTTATAGACAAACCGGGACTGCTGGTTGTGGCAGCGGGAACAGTTGCCCATGAAGATCGGCTGGATGTCGCGCAGATAGGTCGGACTTGGATTTGCCGCCGGCGTGGTCTGGCCTTCCTGGCCAACGGCGGTGGGGCTTTGCGCCAGAACCACGGCGAAAACGAGCGCGCCGAGGGTCGTCGTGAGACACGGCCCAATCAACTGCTTCCGCCGCTGGGGTTTTAAGAATTGAAAGATATGCATGGCTGCTGCTGGTTTATGGGTTCAATCTTGATGTTAGCCGGTGGTTTTAGAATCCATAGGACATCTGCAAAATCAACTGCGTGGCGGGCACGGTGGAATCGGTGCTGTTGTAAAATTCATAATCGCCTTCGAAGAGCAGGGCGTTCGACAGATAATAAATGTAGCCCAGCGTGTAGCGGTCGGTGGTGGTGGCCATGCCGTCGCGATAAGAATCATAGCGGCCCAACAATTCCACGTTGTTGATGCCCGGCAGTTCCAGATTCAACCCGGCCAGTTTGTAGCCGGCCTGCACCCACCAGCCGGATTGTTGGATGGTGCCCGCGGCGTCGCTGCCGTAGCGGTCAATGATATATTCGCCTTTGACTTCTAGGCTGGAACCCAGGTGCAGCGATGCATCCAGCACGCCGGCCGTGTAAAGATGGTTGCCGGCGTTGTCCCATTCACCCGCCTGGGCGGAGACGCCCACTTCTAGGTCGTAATGGGGTTTGAAAGGTAAAAACACGGCCAAACGCCCGCCGCCGGTTGGATGGCGGTGCAAATTAGCCGTGGTGTTGCCGTCCGACCAAATGCCCACGTTGCCGTTGACATCCAGTGAACTGGCCGCTCCGGTTCCGTCCGTTGAACCGGGACCATTTACGCCATAGACGGCATAGTTCAACAATTTTCCGGAATCTCCCAGCGGCACCGCGCCGCGCAATTCCGCACCGACACCGCTGCCGGGAATCAGATCCACCGCCAGCGGATCATCCGGGATTTTGTTCAACCAGCCGGCCCCGCGTTCGGAATACGTTCCGAGCGGGAGCAACAGGTCGCCGGCGCACAGGGTCATGTAATCATTCATCACATAATCCAACTGCGCGAAGCTCAAATTGACGGTGGTGGTATAACCCGCGCTGCCGCCAATTGTGCCGCCGCTGTTCTGCAGGCCGAAATCGAAGCCGGCCTCGAACAAAACATTGTCCCCGCCGCGATACAGGAAAATGGGCGCGAAATCCGCGAGCAAAAAAGCGCCGTTTTGCTTGTCGGCCTGCGCGTATTGAACCTCCGCGTCGCCGAGAATCTGGAAGTTGTGGTTAACGGTGGCTTCATCAATGGGCGCACGCAAGGGCGGTTGCGCCTGCGCCGTCGCCGCCGCCATGCTTTTCTGCTCGGCATCCTCGGCGGTTTGCTGGGTGGCGGCCAGTTTGGCCTGCAACTCCTTGAGTTGTTGGACGTCTTGCGCGTGCGTTTGCTGTTCCAGTTGGTTGGTCTGCCGCAAACTTTGGACCTGCGAGTTCAATTGCAGCACCATTTGCTTCAAGGCGTCGAAATCCGCGTCGCTCACGGCGGCGTTGGTGTGAGGCGGGAAGCTTATCCCGGCGGCTCCGGCGGCCACCAGGCCCAACATCAAGCGGCGGTTTTTGATGGTTTTTTTCATTCGTGATTTCAAGGTGGGAAAATTGTTCAATGGCTCAACGACCGCTGTTCTCCTGCAGATATTCCAGGATCATGCGGGCCTGTTTTCCGGGAATGCTCGCGCGCACCTGCATGTGCAGCATGATGGTCTTCCACTGCGCCGCCGTCCGCTCGGTGGGATAACGTTCGGGATGGCACCGGTTGCAATGGATCGAGTAAAGCTCCGCCCCGGTGAGTGATTTTTTGACCGGCTTGTCGGCCGGAGCCGCCGGACTGGCTACCGCGGGCGCGGAATTGGTCGGTACCGGGGTGGTCGCGCTGGATTCGTCGGCGTAAAGCGTCGGAGCCAGCCCCACGATGGTGGCGGCCGTCAGCCCGATGAAAAGTTTGGCCAGATTTTCGGCTTGCTTCAATTTCTTCATGTGCTTTGCTGTCATTGGTTGGCGTTTATGGCTTGGGAAAGCCGGCGGCGTGATTAAATCATAAACGCCGTTAATTTTATTCATGCAATTATGTGTTGGTTGCGTGGCTAAGACTATCCATATATTGCCATTATTGATACTTTTATTGTGGTAGAGAACAATGGCTGGCTGCTGGCGTCAATAAAACCTTGGCCGGGTGAATCTGCAAAATGAAAAAGCGCGGATGAAAATCCGCGCTTTTGGATTGATTTGGTTGAGCGGCGCTGCTGTGCGGGCTAATTTACACGTTGTAAGTGCTGCTGCTGGTGGTTCCGCCGCGGCCGGTCCAGTTCGTATGAAAGAACTCGCCGCGCGGCTTGTCCACGCGCTCGTAGGTGTGCGCCCCGAAATAGTCGCGCTGCGCCTGGAGCAGGTTCGCCGGCAAAACCGCGCTGCGGTATTGATCGTAGAATGCCAGCGCCGTACTGAATGCCGGAGCGGGAATGCCTTTCTTCGCCGCTGTCGCCACGATGTTTCGCCAGCCTTTCTGCGAGCGCTTGATCTCGCCCCGGAAATAGTCATCGAGCAGTAGGTTCGAGAGCTTGGGATTGTGGTCGTAGGCTGCCTTGATCTTGCCCAGGAAACGCGAGCGAATGATGCAGCCGCCGCGCCACATCAACGCGATGCCGCCGTAGTTCAGGTTCCAGCCGTATTCCTTCGCCGCCGCGCGCATCAGCATATAGCCCTGCGCGTAGCTGACGATCTTCGAGGCGTAAAGCGCGTCGCGGATGTCGGCGATGAACTGTTTTTTCTTTTCTGGATTCGCCGCGATGCTCGTAAGAACCGGGCGCGGGCCTTTCAGTTTTTTTGACGCTTTGACGCGCTCGTCCTTCAGCGCGGAAACGCAGCGCGAATAAACCGCCTCCGCCATTAGCGTGATCGGGATGCCGAGATCCTGCGAGTTGATGACCGTCCATTTGCCGGTGCCTTTCTGTCCGGCGGTATCGAGGATCTTGTCCACCAGCGGCGAACCGTCGGTGTCCTTGAACGCCAGAATGTCCCGCGAAATTTCGATCAGGTAGGAATCCAGTTCGCCCGTGTTCCATTCGGCGAAGACCTGGTGGATTTCGTCGGCGGAAAGCTGCAAGCCGTTTTTCAGTATATTGTAAGCCTCGCAGATCAATTGCATGTCGCCGTATTCGATGCCGTTGTGAACCATCTTGACGTAATGGCCGGCACCGCCTTCGCCCACCCAGTCGCAGCAGGGCACATTGCCTTCCACCTTCGCGGAGACGGCCTGGAAAATATCCTTTACGAACGGCCACGCGGCGGCCGAACCGCCGGGCATGATGCTGGGTCCCTTGCGCGCGCCTTCCTCGCCGCCGCTCACGCCGGTGCCGACGTAAAGCAGACCTTTGCTCTCGCAATACTTTGCGCGGCGGCTGGTGTCATCGAACAGCGAGTTGCCGCCGTCAATGATGATGTCGCCGGGCGCGAGGTGCGGGATGAGCTGCTCGATGAATTCGTCCACCGGCTTGCCGGCCTTGACGAGCATCATCACTCGGCGCGGCAACTTGAGCTTGGAAACCATCTCAGCGATGGAATGTGCGCCGAGCACTTTCGTGCCCTTGGCCTCGTTCGCGAGGAAGTGATCCACTTTTTCCGTGGTGCGGTTGTAGGCGACGACGGTGAAGCCGTGGTCGTTCATGTTGAGAATGAGATTCTGGCCCATGACGGCCAGACCGATGAGAGCGATGTCGCCTTGAGGTTGTTCCATAAATATGTGTTGCACGATACCGAAAAAGCGGTGTTACCGGCGAGCAAAAAAGCGGGAGCAACGGTGGCCGGCAGAGTGGTTGGTTACTTTGGCAGCCGTTTAATTTCCGCCTCGACTTTGCGGATGTCGGTCAGCGTGCCGGTCTGAAACCATCGGCCGTGGTGCGGCAAGCAGAACAGGCGGTTTTGCGCAAGCGCGCGGAGCCAGAGCGCTTTTACGGAAAATTTCCCGTCCGGGGCAGCGCGCAGCACGCGCGGATGAAAAATGCCGATTCCGGAAATGATGTAAGGCGCCTCCGCGTCACTCCAGCCGAGGGTGTTCTCCGGTTTGATGAACAAATGGTCTTCCCCTTGGTCGTGGCCGACGGCGCGCGCTTTTGCTTGCGCGAGCAACAGAAAATCCATCTGCGCATTGTCCCAAGAATTCGCGAGCCGGTTCAGCGCGGTTTCGCCGGTGTCCGTCCAGAGGATGTCGCTGTTGATGGCAAAGACCGGTTCGTCGCCGAGGAAGGGTTCGGCTTTTTTCAGGCCGCCGCCGGTTTCGAGCGGCTCGGCTTCTTCGGAAATCGTGACCCGCAGTTTTTTTTCCGCCGCGAAATAATCCACCAGTTGTGCTTTGAGGTGCGAGACGTTGATGACGATTTCATCGACGCCATAATCCCGTAGCTGGTCCAGCGCATATTCGATCATGGGCCGGCCCGCGACCGGCACCAGCGGCTTGGGCGTGTAGTCGGTCAGTGGTTTGAGCCGCGTGCCGTAACCGGCGGCGAGCAGCATGGCCTTTTTAATCCGTGGTGGCATGGCGTTCAATCCAGGTTTTCAAGTCGGCGAGAACCGGATGTTGCAGTGCGCGACGCAGCCGGCGTTCGACGCGTGGCGAATGGCGCCGCCGGTAATCCAACTTGCCTTCATGCCGGGCCAGCCGTTCAAAAATGCCCAGCACGCGCATATGGCGCTGCGCCGCGATAACCGCCCACGAGGTTTCAAATGCCTTCCGGTCCAGCGCGGGAAAGGCTGCGAGATAGCGTGACGTCATTTTTTCCTGCAAATCCGGCGGCACATCGCGACGCGCATCTTCGAGCAGCGACACCAGATCATACGTCACCGGGCCGCGATAGGCATCCTGAAAATCCAGCAGCCCGGCCTGCTGGATGCCGGCCCGTTCCGGCAGCAACATCAGGTTGGCGACGTGATAATCCCGCAGCAGCAGCGATTCCGGCACGCGCTGCGCCATTGGCAGCACGGCCCGCCAAGCGGCGCGAAAATCGTCTTTCGCCATCGCGGAAAGGTTCGGCGTGCGCCATTGGGCAAACAGCTCGACGTCTTCCAGCATTTTTTCCGGCTCGTATGCCCGCAAATTTTCCGGCACTGCCTTTGGATGCTGGTGCAGCGCAATCAACACCTCGGTGGCGAGGGTCAAGAGCGATTCCCAATTGCGACCAGCAACGGGATTTAATTTATTGCCGATTTGAAGATTGTTTTCCATCAATTTGGCAAAAGTGTCGTCGCCGAAATCCTCCAGCAGGAGTAGGCCGCTTTCGGCATCGCGGGCCAGAATTTCCGGCGCGCTGAAACCGATTTGCCGGAGATGGTTGGCGAGGCGGATGAACGGCGCGAGGGAATCCGGCACCTGCGCGGCGTCCATCAGGATGGCGGTTTGATTTTTCGCGCGCAGGCGGAAGTATTTCCGGGCCGAGGCATCGCCGGTGAGCGGTTCGCAGGCGGCGGTCCGCCAGTGCGCGAAGCCGGGCATTGCGCGTTCGTCGGCCACGGTCAGGCGTGGTTGCCGAGCTGCAGCCGCGTGTCCGTTTCCAGCCGCACTTTCAGGTTCGGCCAGCCGGCGGCGTTCATGTCGTTGAACGCATTCAGATAAACCGCCACGACTTCATGCGGATATTTGCCGAGCAAAATTTCCACGGCGGCTTCCAACTTGGCGTCGTCCATCGCGGCCGGCAGATCTTCGACCACGCCGTTTTCATTTTTGATTTCGAGCGCGTTCAGAAAATCCACCAGCATGGCGGCGTGCTTTTTCACCAGCCAGGCGCGGATGAAAGTGGCGGCGGCGGTTTCAAGCTGCGGCTTGGTCAGCGCGGACAGCATCGTGGTGTGGCGCTCGGCGCGCGGTTGGCGCTCAAGGAAAATTGGGCGGACACGTTTGACTTCGGCGACGGCGGCAAGCATGGCGCGGTAGGCCGGCTTGTCCGACTCGAAGATAAAGGACAAAATGTCATTCGCCAGCGCGGGCGACATGAAACCGAGGAGTTCGTGGGACGATAACATAAGATGGGAGTTAGGAAATGGTGGTGACGGAAATTTTATTTTTCTGCGCGAGCGTTTCGCAAGCCGCGCGTTCCAGCAGCAGGGATTTGCCGGACTCCAGCGCGAGCACGGAAATTTTGGCGGCGGCGCATGTTTCCAAAGTCTGCGCGCCGAGGCAGGGGACATCGAACCGCATATCGTGATTCAGCTTGGCGACCTTCACGGCCACTGCGCCGCCATCCTTGCCGGCGAGTTCGCCGCCGCGCGCGAGGCATTTATCCGTGCCTTCAAAACCTTCGACGGCCAGCACCGTGCCGTTTTTAACGACGACGAGCTGGCCGATTTCCAGCCGTGAAACTTCCTTGGCGATGCGGAAGCCAAATTCCACATCCGCCTGTTGGTCGGCGGAAAGTTTCGGGCCGAGCGCAAAGCCGGTCTGCGGCATCAGCGGCGCGAGCCACGGCGTCGCCTCGATGAGTTCAACGCCGTCCTTTTTCAGTTCGTCGGCGATGGCTCCGAAAATCGTGTGCGCATTTTTTTCCTTCAACCGCATCAGCACGCCCACGGCCCGGAGGTCGGGGCGAAGGTCGAAAAGATTTTTCGGCGCGACCTGGCCGGCCATGACGCATTGCTTCACGCCCCGGTCGGTGAAGGTGGCAATCATCTTGTTGAGTTGGCCAACCTTCAGCCAGACGATGTCGTCCACCAGCGTCGCTAAGGCGGGATCGGTCTCACCCTCGACGGCCGTGCATACGATGCGCTTGACGCCGGCGGCGCGGGCCAGACGCGCGAATTCGAGCGGCAGCGTGCGGCTGCCGGCGATCAGGCCGATGGATTCGAGCGCAAGAGTCATGCAATTCGGGACGAGAATCTTATCGGTTCACGCGTCGGAAGCCAGCCGGGAATTTGTCTTTGATTGGGGCAGTGTTGTCAATTCGCTGCGCATACCTGGCTAAAACCAACCTGTTTCTTGAACCGAAACCGTCTTGGCGCGGAGCTTGCTTATTGTGAATTCATGTCATCCTTGGACAACATTTATCAGAAGATGGTGCCCGCACTGGAACCGGCGTCGCTGGCCGGTATGCATCACGAACTGCCGCCTCCGGAGCCATCGCGCCAGATTAGCCGCGAGGTCGCGCATGAGCTGAACAATGTCCTCACCATCATTCAAGGCTATGCCGAACGGATGCTTCTAAAGCATGGCGACAATCCAGCGCTGCGCCCGGAACTGCAGCTAATTTCCGACAATGCCCGCCGCGCCGTTTCCGTCGTCCGTCAGGCCGCGCCGCGCAATCCTACACTGATCGGCTGAAAATTTCCGCCTTCGATTCATCGAATCGTTGCGCTTAGGCAACGAATATTACCGCCGAAGCACGCTGAGGCAGGACATATTGATCACCGCGCCAATTTCCGTCGCGATTCTTAATTCTCATCCGCGACGCATCCCGGCATACTGTCGCCGATGTCCGTTGAACTCACCGAAGCATTGCTAGCCCAGGCCGCTGGCTGGGATGCAATTAAGCGCGCCCGTGCCTATCTCGACCAAGGCCAGGTGGTGAGCTCCTATTGGGCGCCGCCGCTGCTGCGCGGCGTGGTGCAAATCGGCGAGAGCTCGTATCGCGCCTCGCTGGTGATCCATAACAGTGTTGACATCGAAAACCTCTGCAACTGCCGCGAGGCGCGCGAATGGGGCAAAATTTGCGCCCATGTCGTTGCCATCGGCCTACACTGGCTGAAAGCGCAAAAAAGTGAAAGTCCTCCGAACCCGGCGAAAACGTCTGTGGTTCCACCGGCCAAAAAAATTTCTGTGCTCCGGCGCGAGGCCGGCGGCGAACCGGTGGAACTGTTTCTCATCCTGCCGCCAAATTTCGATAAAGCCCTCGCGCGCGGCAAGGTGATGCTGGTGTTGGAGGCAAAATGGGCGGGCGGACGTTGTCCGCTGAACGCTCTGCCGAAGGGCCGAAGTTTTGAATTTTCGCCGCAGGACAATTCCATCCTGGAACAACTGGAAACGCTGACTAATGGCGAGACGCCCGCGCTGTTGCAACTGGAAGCAAAAGAATTCGCCGCACTCATTCCGCTGCTGGTGAACCATGTGAACCTCACGCTCGGCAAATCCAGCGCGGTCAGCGTCACGCGCACGCCGGCGAAATTGCCCTTGCGCGCCACGCTGGAAGCGAATGGTGAAATCGTTTTGGCGTTAAATGATAAATCACCGGCACTCGTCATGGCGGGCGACTGGCTTTGGTGCAACAATTCATTTCAGCCGCTCGGCTTGCCGCCGGAGTTGCAGGAAATTATCCGCACGCCCGTGCGCGTGCCTCGCTCGCAGGTGCCGCAATTTTTAAGCGTTCACTGGCCGCAGTTGTCCGCCGCCGGCGGACTGGCGGCGGATTTCAAGCTGGCGGATTTTTCGCTCGCGCCACAAGTCCCGCGTTTTCTACTCGCGCTCAAGGGCGGCCTCACGCAATTGAGCGCGCTGCTGCAATGCGCCTACGGCCCACGGATCATGACCGTCGGTGTGACGGCGGCGGATGAAAATATCTGGCTGCCTGATCCCGAAGTAATGACCCGCTATTCCACGCGGGATTTCCCTGCCGAGAGCGCAGCGCTGGGCCGCCTGTGCCGCAGTGGATTTTCCGTGCCGGACGCCAACGGCAAACTGCTGCTGCAAGGACAGAGCGCCGTGCTGAATTTCCTCGCGCGCGAGTTCCCGAAACTTCAGCGCGAGTGGCGCGTCACGCTGGATGAGCAGTTGGAAAACCGCACGTTGAAGCAGATCGAGCGCGTGGAGCCGCAGTTTCAAATCACGTCGTCGGGCGTGCAGTGGTTTGACCTCGGCGTGGTCTTCGCGGCGCGCGATGGCGAGACTTTTTCGGCGGCGGACATTCAGCGGCTCATCCTGTCCGGCCAAAATCATACTCGCCTGAAGAGCGGCAAATTGGCGGTGATTGACACCGGCGCAGTGGAGGAATTGCAGGAAGTGCTGCTTGACTGCGCGCCGCAGCAGAACGCGGGCAGCTACCGCATCGCCAGCACGCAGGCCGGCTTTCTGGAGGCGACGCTGCGCCACCATGCGGATTGGAAAGTGTCGGCCCCGACCGCATGGCGCGACCGCGCTGCCCAGCAAAGCGGCGAAGCCACGCTGGAATGTCCGCCCCTCGGCGATTTGGAAAACGTGCTGCGGCCCTACCAGAAACAAGGTGTGGCGTGGTTGCACTTTCTGCGCGCGAATGACTTTGGCGGCATTCTCGCCGACGAAATGGGCCTGGGGAAAACGCTGCAAACACTGGCGTTCCTGAAAACATTGCGGAGTGCGGAGTGCGGAGTGCGGAATAATCTCCCAGCTGCACCCGCTGGCAGTCTGCCATCCGTACTCCGCACTCCGCATTTGATCGTTTGCCCGACGAGCCTCGTTTTCAACTGGCTCGCGGAGGCGAAGAAATTTACGCCGGAATTAAAAATCCTCGCGCTGCACGGGCCGGGCCGGCTCGCGCGCTTTGCGGAGATGGCCGAGAGCGACGTGGTCGTCACGAGCTACGCGCTCATCCGCCGCGATGCGGGAAAATATCTCGGACTGGAATTCGATACCGTCGTGCTCGACGAGGCGCAGCATATCAAGAACCGCCAGACGCAAAACGCGCAAGCCGTGAAAGCCGTGCGCGCCAAGCACCGGCTCGTGCTGACCGGCACGCCGCTGGAAAACTCGGTGTTGGATTTGTGGTCCATCTTCGATTTTCTCATGCCCGGCTATCTCGGCACGGCGAAAGATTTTCGCGAGCGCTACGAATTGCCCATCGCCAAGGAGAAAAATACCGAGGCGCAAACCCGGCTCGCCCGGCGGCTGCGGCCGTTCATGCTTCGGCGCTTGAAAAAGGATGTCGCGGCAGATTTGCCGGCCAAGATCGAACAAGTTTCCTTCTGCGAACTCACGCCGGATCAGCGCGGTGTCTATCAGCAGGTCATCGAGGCCAGCCGTAAGGAAGTGCTCGCCGCCGTCGGCGCGCAAGGTCTTGCCAAAAGCCGCATGGTGGTGCTGACCGCGTTGCTGCGGCTGCGCCAGATTTGCTGCGATCTGCGGCTGCTGAAATTGGACAAAGTGAATCCGGCGAATGCGTCCGGCAAACTGGATTTGTTCGGCGAACTGTTGGAGGAAGCGATTGACGGTGGACATCGTGTTTTGGTGTTCAGCCAGTTCACCGGCATGTTGGCATTGTTAAAAGAGCGGCTGGCGGCGGAGAAAATTGATTTTTGTTATCTCGACGGTTCGACGACCGATCGCGGCGCGGTGGTGGAACAATTTCAGCAGAGCGAGGCGATCCCTGTTTTCCTCATCAGCCTGAAAGCCGGCGGCGTGGGCTTGAATCTGACCGGTGCGGACACCGTGATTCATTTCGATCCGTGGTGGAATCCGGCGGTGGAAGATCAGGCAACGGACCGCGCGCACCGCATCGGCCAAACCAAAGTGGTGACGAGCTACAAACTCATCACGCGCGACACGGTGGAAGAAAAAATCCTGCTGCTGCAAAACCGCAAGCGCGACGTCATCCTGGCAACGCTCGGCGGAGAGGAGGCGTTTGCGGAGTCGCTGAACTGGGAAGAAATCCAGGAGTTGCTGGCCTGAATCCTGCCGGTAAATTGGGAAACGATTGCCCGCCAGAGTTTCAATTCGGCGGTTTGGTGCGGGCGATGATTTCTTCCCGTTTCGGGTGAAGACAGTAGGCCACCTCGTCTAAAAATCCGGCGTGCTTGCAATCATACGGGGTCGTCACCAGGCAGAAAACCAAGCCTGGCCCGTCTGTGTGTTGAGCGCGGCAGATATCCGGATCCGGCAGTTTCCGAATCGGTGTCGAACCACGATTGATGTCGCCCATGACTGACATGAACCCGATTTTAGCCTCTTCCGAGAACGGTTGAAATGGCCGAAATCGGTAATGCCGGATTAACCATTTTGGGTGAAGGAGTCTGATATTCAAATGAATCTGATTTTTAAGTCATCCGGCGTGTTGAGTCTAAACACCCTGTCATCGTGATGGTTTGCGGCTTGCGGCTGCATGGTTTAAGAGACGTTGGCACCTTTGGGCATGGTATTGCAGCCATGCTAGACCGTTGACGATTGGTTGATTTTTGGCAGCCTGAATAGAATGCACCATGGTTCCCGCCCGAATTTTTTGGCAGATATTATGTCCGCCGGCTCGTTATCGGGGAATTGCCTAGTAAAAACTAGGGGGTTATCATGGTGGTGGTCTAGCCAGTCCGTCTGGCGGCTGGTTGGCATCGGGCAAGCTTGCATCCCGCCATGGGGAGCCAAGAAGAAATTGCAACCACCGTCACGCCAGTTGCTAGTACGATTCCGGTGACGGCGGGGCCGGCCCATACCTTTGCGCCGACGGTCAAGGTCTGGCTGGTGGATGACAATGACCAGATTCGAACACTCGTGGCTGAACTGCTCAGTAGTCAGGGCGGCATCGAGTGTGCGCGGCATTTCTCCTCCCCGGACGCGCTGTTGAGCGAACTGGCTAGCAAGCCCGGCCCGGATGTCATTCTGCTGGATATCCAAATGGGTGATCGCAACGGCTTGGACGCTGTGCGCCCGATCAAATCGCTTACCCGCGCAACCCGCGTGCTGATGTTCACCACCAGCAATGATCCAGCCTGGCGGGAACGAGCCTTGAACGAAGGCGCTTCGGATTATCTCCTGAAAAGTTCACCGGTGGATACGGTGGCTGAACGGATTCGCGGTTCGGCCAACGATCCGGCTCCCGGTCCCAATCGCCGTCGTCATGTGAGTTGTCCAGCCAACCGCCCGCTGCATCGGCATCTGACCACTTCCATCACCGACCCCGCGCCGCATTTGTTGAGCCGCACGCTGAAGCGCCTGCTGGGTTAGGTTTCGGCTTGAAGACTTGGCAAAACCGCCATTGACGGCGGGCAATTCCGGCGTATGCTATCCCGCTCGTTGCCGGCGGCAATACCCGTTTTCCGGCACCCGCGTAGTGTTGGCGCAAATTCCCTCTTCGCGTTGCGGCGTTTATTCGCCGTCCATTCAATTTATGCTGACAATCCGAGATTTGAAGATGACCTTCGGCGGGCGTGTGCTGTTCGAAGACGCGTCGTTCGCCGTGAATTATGGCGACCGCGTGGCGCTGGTCGGGCCGAACGGTGCGGGCAAAACCACTTTGTTTTCCATCATCCTCAAGCAACTCGAGCCGGACGCCGGCGCGGTGGAGCGCGATGAATGGACGATGGTCGGCTATCTGCCGCAGGAAGCCGAGGCGCAGGCCGAAGAAACAATTCTCGATGTGGCCACGGGCCGCGTGGACGAATTGCCGCGCTTGGAAAAGCGCCTGCACGAGCTGGAAAAAGCCGGCGACGTGTCCTCGCCGGAATATCTGGAATCCCATTCCAAGCACGACGCCTTGAACGATCCGCAGGTGGAAACGAAGGCAAAAAAAATGCTGCGCGGACTTGGCTTCCGCGACGCGGATTTCGACCGCAAGGCGAAGGAAATGAGCGGCGGCTGGATCATGCGCGCGCGGTTGGCGCGGTTGCTCGTGATGGAGCCGGACTTGTTGCTGCTCGACGAGCCCACGAACCACCTGGATTTGCTGGCGCTGCTGTGGCTGCAAAATTATCTGAAGAATTATTCCGGCGCGGTGCTGTTGATTTCCCACGACCGGCAATTCATGGACGAGGTGGTGGCGCAGGTGCATGAGATTTCCGAGCGCAAGCTGGTGGCTTACACTGGCAATTACACCGACTACCTGCGCCAGCGCGAGGAACGTTACGAGCAGCAGCTCGCCGCCTACAAAAACCAGCAGAAGGAAATCCAGGCGCTCCAGGAATTCGCGGACCGTTTCCGTTCCGTCACCTCCAAGGCGTCTCAGGCGATGGCCAAGCTCAAGCAGATTGAGCGTATCGAGTTGATTGAAAAACCGCTCGCGCCGCGCAAGCCGTTCCGTTTTCAAATCCCGCCGCCGCCGCGTGGCGGGCAGCGCGCCGTCACGCTGAACGGCATTCACATGGCCTACGGCGCGAATAAAGTTTATTCCGGCCTCGACCTCATCATCGAACGCGGCGAACGCACCGTGCTGGTCGGACCGAACGGCGCTGGTAAATCCACGTTGCTCAAAATTCTGGCTGGCGTCGTGGATATTCAGAAAGGCGAGCGGGATCTCGGCCACAACGCCAAGATCGGTTATTTCAGCCAGCATCGCGCCGCCACGCTGGACCCGGAGAAGAACGTGCTGGACGAAGTTTTAGCCAGCGCGCCGGAGATGCGCGAGGACGAGGCTCGCGCCGTGCTGGGTTCCTTCATGTTCCGCAAGGACGACATTTACAAGCTGACGAAAGTTTTAAGCGGCGGCGAAAAAAGCCGGCTGAACCTTGTCAAATTTCTCGTGGACCCGCCGAATTTGCTGCTGATGGACGAGCCGACCACACACCTCGACATTCACACCGTTGAGTCGCTCACGCTGGCGCTGGAGCGTTACGAGGGCACACTGGTGTTCATTTCCCACGACGTGCATTTCATCCGCCACCTGGCGACCAAGGTGCTCCACATCAATGCCGGCCAGGTGACGCCCTACGTCGGCGGCTATGAATATTTTCTGGAGAAGACCGGCATGGCAAACGATGCCCGCGCCGCGCTCACGGCGGGCTGATCAGTTCGGTGCGGAAACGATTTATCGGGGCGTTTGCTTTTGGTGGACGCATCGGCTTTCCACCAAACTGAATGTTTTGCTGATTCAGCTGCGTGTTCAGGGCAACGCTACGATGACCCTAAGCCCGTTCATAAAGTTTCCGCCTATAAAAATGTTTGCCGACATGGCCATTCTCCGCTTGATCAGTGGATGTTGGGTTCCATGTCATGGCGATAAAATTTTCGCCAGCTAAATCCGTAAAACGCGATGAAGGCGAAGCAGCCTAGCGGCATCAGGAAGCCGGCGCGCATAGAATATTTGTCCGCAATCAGGCCCATGAAATAAGGCAGAATCGCGCCGCCGACCACGGCCGTCACCATCCACGACGCGGCGAGCTTGGTCTTTTCGCCCAGCCCGCGAATGCCCAGTGCGAAGTGCGTCGGATACATGATGGACATGAAAAAGAAACTTAAAAATAGTGCGCTCACCGACAGCCAGCCCAGCGGCAACATCACCAACGTCATCATCACGACGTTGATCACCGCATAGACGCCGAGTGTAATGTGCGGCCTGCAATAGCGAGTGATCGCGCTGCCGGAAAAACGCCCGACGGTGAAAAAACCAAACGCCACGGACAGGAAAACGCCCGCGCCATATTCCGTGATGCGCCAGACATCCGGCGCCTGCGAAAATTTCATTGTCGCCGGCAAAAGGTTCGCCGCCCACAACGGCAGCGCCGGCACGTACCGGTCATCTTTCATGTAGTTAACAAAAAAGCTGAAGATGCCGATCTGTCCGGCGCAGTAGAGAAACTGCGAAACGATGGCCAGAACGAAGTGCATTTCCTTGTAAAGCGGACGATCGGGCTGCGCGTTGGCGGTGACGGGTTTGGTTTCTGCTGGCGCGTGGATTTCCGGAATCGGCCCGACGCTGAACACCAGCACCAGCACCGCGACGATGCTGGCGACGACGAGATACGGCATGAAGAGCGCGTCGTTGCTCGTATTTGCTACGCTGGTTTTAGAAAGTAAAAAACTGCTGGCGAGAAACGGTCCGAGCATCCAGCCGACGGAGTTACAGCTTTGGCCGAGGTTGATGCGCGCGACGCCCGATTCCGGCGGGCCGAGCACGGTGGAATAGGGATTTGCAATCGTTTCCAAAAATGTCAGGCCTGCGCCGACCACGAACAGCGCGCCGAGAAACGCCGCGAAGTCCACGGCTTGTGATGCGTGAAGTTTTGTCGCGGGAATAAACAGCAGCGAGCCGGCAATGACCGTCACCAATCCGGTAAGAATTCCGGCACGATAGCCGAATCGCCGCGCAACCCAGCCGGACGGCAGCGCCATGAAGAAATACGCCCCATACCAAACCGCCTGCACAAACGTCGAGTGCGCCTTGGACACGCCGAGCGAGTTTTGGAATTGCTTGTTCAGCACGTCAATCATGCTGTTGCACAGGGCGGAGAGCAGAAACAGCGTGCAGACCAGCGCGAACGTGACTGCGCGGTTCTTGCCGTCGGGTGTGGTGAAAATTTTGTTGGCCATAAACTTTTAGTGCAGGTTGATGTGGATTTTTGTGGTGGTTGCTGGATTGAATGACCAATCTTGGAGAGCCTCACCAGCTTGGGCGAACGGCACGACGCGCGTGACGGTTTCGGCAACGGGATAAAGTCCCGACTCCAGCACGCGAATGACATTTTCAAAATCCTCCGGCAAAGCGTTGCGCGAGCCGAGGATATCGAGTTCCTTCATCACAAAAAACTTCGTTTCGTAGGCCACCGGTTTTTTCGCGTAGCCGATGTAAACGACGCGACCGGTAAAACAAACTTCGTTCACCGCCGCCACAAAGGTTTCTGCCGCGCCTACGGCTTCGATGGCGATCCCCGGGCCTTCACCATCCGTCAACTCTTGCAGCCGCTCGTGGAGATTTTCGGTTTTGGAATTGATGACTTCCGCCGCGCCCGCTTTTTTGGCGAGCGCGAGTTTCTGGTCGTCGAGATCAATGGCGATGACGCGCGCCTTTTTGCGCAAGGCCGCGCCGGCGATCGCGCCGAGGCCGATCATGCCCGCGCCAAAAACCGCCACGGTGTCAGCGGAGGTCACACGCCCGCGTTCGACCGCATGAAAACCCACGGACAACGGCTCAACCAGCGCATAGTCCTGTGCGTTGAGTTTGGGCGAGTGCAGAATTTTTTGCCAAGGCACGGTCACGAATTCCGTGAGCGCGCCGTCGCGCTGGACACCGAGCGTCTGGTTGAACTGGCAGGCATTTGGCCGCTGCGCGCGGCACGACGGGCATTTGCCGCAGGTCGTGTAAGGCACAACGGTGACGAGCAAACCCGGTTTCAAATGTGCCGGCACGCCCGCGCTCACTTCCGCAATGGTCGCCGCAATTTCATGGCCGGGAATCCGCGGATACGACACGAGCGGATTCAAGCCACGAAACGTCGTCAAATCCGAACCGCACAAACCTACGCGTTCGATTTTGAGCAACACCTCGCCGGCTTTCACTTCGGGCATTTTCGTTTCGCCGAAACTGAACGCTTCCGGTTTATCAATCAGAAAGGTTTTCATACATTTAATTTTTTAGTCAAAATCGCCAGCCATGCTGGTTCGGCGCTGCGCGCGTCGCTGCGGTCATGTTCACGGGCTTGTTACGCGGTAAAAACTCTGGGTCGCAGCGGCGGCTGCGTCGGTGTAAGAAATTGAACCCGCCGCCGCTCCACCGGCAGGATAACCAGTTGCGATGACCGGCCAGTTGGTTGCTGTGCCGGTGAGTTGATTGGTTTTGAACACGCTGTAGGTTGCCCCGGGAGTGGTGTTCCAAGTCAGGACGAATGTCTGGTTTGAATAAATTGCGCTGGAGATGAAGATGTTTGCCGGGATCGTATAAGCCTGCCCGACAAACGTCACAACACTCATGGCGGGCAGTGAATAAGCGAAGGTTGAATTGGTCGCGCCCACCGGCGTTTGTTTTGAAAGCGAAAGGCTGCTGGAAGTGATCCATGGCGTCAAGTTGCCCGGCACAAGGCCGTTGGTCAGTTGAAACGTCTGGGTGACCGCGACTAGGTTGGGATTGATAGCGACGATGGTGAATCCCGATGAAGCCGAATCTTTATAGGCGCTAATGGCAACGCCAGTGGTGTTGGTCGGCACGCCGATTCGGTAAAAGTTTGGCCGCACAAACCGACTGTAATTCCCCATCACAAAAATGCGCTTTGCCGGCGCGGCCCAAGTATTGCCGACCAGCGACCCGGTGCCGCTGCCTTCCAGCCACCAATAATGATAGGCGTTTGCGCTCGCCACCGTCATGAATGCGTGGATCTCCCCGGCCAATGCCACCCCGTTGACGATGGTGTCGTCCGTGCCAAAATAATGTTCCGTTTCCCACAACGGCTTCGGACACGGCGTGCCAAACTGCGTCACGGCCGCGGGAGCATTGTTGTAATTGTGCGCCGCCAGCACCCCGACCTGATTCGAAGTGGCCGGGTCAGCCATCGTGGTAACGGCCAGATTCCACTGCCAAAACTCACCCTCCGGCACCATGATCTTGGTGGCGGTCACTTTGCTGTTCGCCAAGGCGGTGGACAGGTAAGGAACAAAGTCGTGAATTTGCTGGGCGGTCCACAGGCACGATTCATAGGTCTGGGCGACATCCGGCTCGTTCTGCACGGAAACGGCGTAAAGATTGATGCCAAATTTGTTTTTCATCGTGGCGACGTAATTTGCAAGCTGCGCGGCGTAGTTTTGATAGTTGGCGCTGCCGGAAACAAAACTACCGCCGTTAACCGAATTAATGCTTTTATAAATTGCCGGTGGACTCCACGGAGCGCTCCAAACCCGCGCCCCGCGCGCTTGGGCCATTAGCATAATATTGGTTTCAACCGAGCTGCCATCGGGCGTAATCCTGCTGCGCAGCAATGACAGGCCGCAGCCGTTGTTGGTCGAGAAAAACAAGTCGGCTTCCGCCGGGCTCCAAATGCTGCTGTCCCAGGCTGAGGACGCCCCAAAACCGTCAATCCGCTGATGCACGTCATTCCAATCCATCGTGCATTGCCCCGCAGTTACAATTTTTGCAACCAGAATGGAATTGAGCTGTGTGCCTCCCGTGCCGGTGGAAACGGAATTGGAATCCGTTACCGAAATAACTTGGCTGGTGGCGTCGGCGGTGAAGGTGCCAAGGACGGATTGCCCCAGACCGCCCGCCGGCGAACTCGACGTGCCGCCAACATAGTGTGCGAGGCTTACCGAATTTCCACCCGCGCTGCTCAAGAATGCCGTCCGTGTGGGATAGGAATTGGCACCGCTAGAAGCGCCGCTGCGGCTGTCATTGATCCAAATTTGAACCTGATAACAATTTCCCACGGTCAGTCCTCCCAGCGTGATGATCCCCGCCGTGGTGGTTCCGGTCGCGCCGGTGCCTCCAAACACCAAGCCTTGGACGAGTTTTCTATACGCGGTGCTCAATTGACTATACGGCGCGCTGGTGCCACCGCCAACCGCCGTGGAGCTAACACCCCCGGAAGCCGGAAGGGCGATGGTCACGTTCGCATCCCCGGTTTTACTGCTGTTAAACGTAAAAGTCACACCATTGACCGTGGTGCCCGCTCCCCAAGTTTCAGCATATAATAGTGTGCCCACGGTGGAAACGTCAGTATCCCCGGTGATATTGACCGGTGCCGCCCAAGTTATGGCCGCCGCTTGAACATTCGATCCACCTGAATAAAGAATTTGACTAATGATCGCACACCGGATCGCTGTAAATGTTGTTAATTTCATCAGTCGCAAGACTTTTATTAAAATGGGTATTTGGCTTCCTGGATTTCGCACTTTCGCATGCCTTTGCCTAGCAAAAAGGAAGGCTCAAGTTTAACGATCAGGAAAGTCTTCATGCGAAAATAATTTTCATTTCAGAAACCGATGCTCGCGCCGCCGTCAATCGGCAGCACCACGCCGGTCACAAATTTCGCCGCCGGTGAACACAGATAAACCGCCGCCCAGCCGATGTCGTGCGGTTCGCCCATGCGGCCCATCGGCGTGCGGCTGATGATTTTCGCGCGCCGCGCGGTGTCGCCCGCGAGCGCCTTTTCCAGCATCTCGGATTGAATCCAGCCCGGCGCAATCGCATTCACGCGGACGCCCTTGCTCGACCACTCGGCGGCCAGCGCACGCACGACGCCCAGATAAGCGGATTTCGCAGCGGAATACGCCACGACTTGCGTCATGCCGATGAACGAAGTCATCGAAGCGGTAAAAAGAATGCTGCCGCGACCGCGTTCCAACATTCCTTTGGCCGCCTCGCGGCTCAACGAAAATGCGGCGAACAAATGCGTTTGAATCACGGCTTGAAACTCCGCATCCGTTGTCACCGCCGCGGGCTTTTTCAAATGGACGCCGGCGTTGTTGACCAAAATGGTCAGCGGGCCGTTTTTATTTTCCGCTTCGGAAATCAAAGTCGCGACGCGCGGCGGATCGGTGATGTCCGCCGCGAGATAAGCGGCGTTCGGGCCGAGTTCCTTGCCCGCGGCTATCAGCGGTTCGGGCCGACGGCCGACAATCGTGACGCGCGCGCCGGCGGCGACAAAACACTGAGCCATCGCCAAACCAAGTCCCGTGCCGCCGCCGGTGATCAAGGCGTGTTCGCCGGCGAGCGAAAATATATTTCCTAAGTCAGATGCTGGATTGTTCATGGTTCGGAAATTACAAAATGCCGTATTTCTTGAACGCGGCGGTGCTGGACATGCCGGCCTCAATTTCCTTGCGCACCAATTTTTCACCGCGCGCTTTTTCGAGCGCTTTGGCGATGACTTCCTTTTCGTGTTTGTGCGGCACGATGACCACGCCGTCGAGATCGCCGAAAACCAGATCGCCCGGCTCGATCCACACGCCGCCGACTTCGAGCGGACAACGAAAATCCACCACCTTCGTCCGCACGCTGGAATCCTGCGCGTAACGGCCCCGGCTGAACACCGGCCAGTTTTGCGACAACATCTGCGGCGTGTCGCGATGAAATCCATTGATGACCGCACCGACCGCGCCGCGTGTGCGCGCCGTGGCCGTGAGAATTTCGCCCCAATACGCGCAGCGCATGTCGCCGCCGGAGGCCACATAAATCTCGCCGGGCTGCAATTGATCCAGCGCTTCGGTCAGCAGACCGAACGGCTTTTTCTGCGGGCCATGTACGTCAATCATCACCACCGGCATCGCGCGGCCGGCGACTTTCATCGTGTCGAGCGCGGGCTGCACCGGCTGCGGCAGAAACTGTTGGCAGCAGCCAAGTCCGTCCAGAATGTCGCCGACGACCGGCGTGTAGAGAACTTCCTTCATCAGCCGAAACAGTTCGGCGTCGTTTTTCCATTCGGTGAGGATGTCGGGCATAAAAAATCAGTGAAAATCGGTTTCAGATTTTCTCGTTTTCGACGGGGTTGGTGAGCGTGCCGATTTTTTCGATCTCGATGTTCACGTGGTCGCCGGGTCGTAGCCAGCGCGGCGGTTTTTGCGCCATGCCGACGCCGTGCGGCGTGCCGGTGAGTATCACGGTGCCGGGCAACAGCGTCGTGCTGCCGCTCAAAAATTCGATGAGCGTCGGCACGTCGAAAATCATATCATTCGTGTTCCAGTCCTGCATAACCTGGCCGTTCAGCACGGTGGAAACTTTTAATGAATTCGGATTCGGAATTTCGTCGCGCGTGACGAGGCAGGGGCCGAGCGGGCTGAACGTGTCGAAACTTTTGCCGCGACACCATTGCCCGCCGCTGCGCTTGATCTGCCAGTCGCGTGCGCTGACATCGTTGCAGCAGGTGTAGCCGAGGACGAAATCCAACGCCTTCGCGCGCGAAACATTTTTGCAAGATTTGCCGATGGCGACGGCGAGTTCACATTCATAATCCACCTCGTCGCTGCGCATGAATTGCGGAATTTGGATCGCCTCGCCGGGATTCAGCAGCGTGTTGATCCCTTTGAAAAAAACTATGGGCTGTTCGGGGAATTTCGCGCCGGTCTCTTCGGCGTGCCGGCGATAATTCAAGCCGATGCAAATGATGGAACTTGGCACAATTGGCGCGAGCAGTTTGGCAACGTCAGCTTTTTCCTGGGTGACTTGCGGCGAGTTATAAATGTCGCCGGTCAACTTCAACGCCGTTCCATCGGCTTGCTGCGCGGCGTGTCCGATGATTCCGTTTTTGTCCTGATATCGAATTATTTTCATAAATTATTTTCCTGCGCTCCAGCCGCCGTCGAGCATCAACGTGCTGCCCGTGACCATTTCGCTCGCATCCGCCGCGAGATACAGCGCGGCGGCGGCGACCTCCTCGGGTTTGGCCATCCGGCCGTTGAGTTGTGTTGAGGCCATGTCGCGATAGGCCTTTTCGGGATCTGGATATTCCTTCAGCCGCGCTAGCACAAATGGAGTTTCGACGCGGCCGGGACAAATGCAATTGAAGCGCACGCCCGTGTGCGAATGATCCAGCGCGAGCGCCTTGGTCAAACCGACCACCGCAAATTTCGTCGTCGTATAAGCGAGCCGTTCGCGCACGGCGATGACCCCGGCGATGGACGCCATGTTGATCACGCTGCCGGATTTGCGTTCTAGCATCGCGGGTACAAAAGCTTTGCAGCAGTTGAAAATGCCGCGCACGTTCACGGCAAAAAGTTTGTCCATGTCCGCCGCCGTCGTGTTGAGCAATGTGCCGACATGCCCGATGCCCGCCACGTTTGCCAGCACATCAAACGCGCCGACGGTTTGCGCCGCGCGTGAACAATCTGCCTCGCTCGCGACATCCAGCGAAAGAAAATTGCCGCCAATTTTTGCCGCCATCGTCTTGCCGTTCGCTTCGTCACGGTCGGCAATCCAGATTTTCGCGCCGGCCTCGGCGAAAATCGTGGCGATGGCCGCGCCGATGCCGGATGCGCCGCCGGTGACGAGCGCAGTTTTTTTCTTGAGGTCAAACACGGTAAATCCTTTCAGCGTTGGTTTGAAACAGTTTTTTCAAATTGGTTTCCGGCTCGCCGGCGAGTATGGTCTGCAAAGCGGTCAACCAGTTTTCATAAGTCGTCGCAAGCTGGCACACGGGCCAGTCGCCGCCGAAGAGCACGCGGTCGAAACCAAAACAGTCCAGCGCGTGGCGGACGTAGGGCTGCAAATCGGGCGCGCTGCAATGCACCGGATTCGCCTCGGTGACGAGGCCGGAAATTTTGCACGCCACGTTTGGCAGCGCGGCCAGTTCACGAAGCTGCTTCCGCCACGGATCCAGTTTTTGATCGCGAATGGCCGGTTTCGCGCAGTGGTCGAGGACAAAATAAACTTCCGGACAGTGGGCAACGAGTTGTGTCACCGCTGGCAACTGCGAATAGACGATGCAGAGGTCGAATGTGAAATTGAATTTTGCCAGTGCGTGAATGCCGGTGATGAAATTTGGCTGTAAACAAAAAAAGGTGTCGGTTTCGCCCTGCAGATTTCGGCGAACGCCTTTGATGAGCGGATTTTTTGCGAGCGTCGCCAGCTCGCCTGTCACCCGCGCCCCCAATTCAACCGCGGCCTGCGCGACGATTCCTTTCAGCCGCGTTTCGCGCGTCGCGATCTCGGAAATCCACTTGGCTTCGTCAATGCTTTGCGATGCCGCGCAACCGCACTCGACAAAAATCATTTTTCCAATGTTCGCGGTTTTGGTGGCCGCCGAATAATCTTCCGGCAAAAAGGCGCGGCTCAATGCCGGCGCGCTGGCAAGCCACGGATAATCCAATATCGCGGGATTCCAAAAATGGACGTGCGCGTCAACGATGGGAAATGGCAACTTCATTTACACGCTGGGCAGACAGGACGGGCCAATGGGTTCAAATGATTTGTAGGTCAGCACAAATTCCTGATGGCCGAGTTCCTCGGATTTGGTCGGCGCGCCGCGAGCGACGGCCAGCGAAAGTTCGAGAATTTCGCGGCCCACTTCGTCCAGCGACGCACGACCTTCGAGGATTTTTCCCGCGTCCACGTCCATGTCCTCGCTCATGCGACGATAAGTTTCCGGATTCGCGCACACTTTGATAACCGGCGAAATCGCCGAGCCGACGACCGAGCCACGCCCGGTCGAAAACAAAATGACGTGCGAGCCGCAGGCGATGAGTTCGGCAATCTCTGCGTTGTCGTTGATGTTCGGAAAACCGAAGCGCACTTCGCCGTCGGGCACGACATCGAGTAGATACAAACCGCCGCGCGGCGGAATGTCGCCGGGTTTGAGCAGGCCGGAAATGCGCGACGCGCCGCTCTTGGCGTAAGCGCCCATGCTTTTTTCCTCAATCGTCGAGAGTCCACCTTCCGCGTTGCCGGGCGCGAAACTGCCGTGGCCGAGCACCGCATAATATTTGGCCGCCTTGGTGACGGAATCGCGCAAAATTCCCGCGAGTGCCGGCGTGGCGGCGCGCGCGGTCATGATGTCTTCGCAGCCGATGAGTTCGCCGGTCTCCTCAAAAATGCAGCCGGCTTTCTGCTCGACCAAACGGTCGAACGCGCGGCCGATGCCGGGATTCGCCGTGATGCCGCTGGTGGCGTCGCTGCCGCCGCAGACCGTGCCGACGATGAATTCATTGATGTGCAGCGGCGCGCGCGGAACTTGCGCGACCTTCGCGAGCATGTCGTCCATCAGCTTGCGGCCTTGCTCGATGGTTTTGCGCGTGCCGCCGTTTTGCTGGATGACGAGCGTTTCGACTGGCCGGCCCGACGCGGCGATGGCTTCGCGCAGGGAATTGCGGTTGAAACTTTCGCAGCCGAGCGAAAGCAAAATCACGCCGCCGATGTTCGGGTGGGTGCAGAGCGTGCGCATCATGCGCGCCGCGTAATCGTTCGGATAGCAGCCGCCGAAGCCGATGAGATGCACCCCGCGCTCGCGATACGGATAAACGATCTCGCGCGCGACGTGGTGCGCGCACTCGACGAGATACGCGACGACGATGTGGTTGCGGATGCCTTTGCGTCCGTCGGCGCGCAAATAGGCCTGGTCAGTGATGATCATGTTTCGTGGAAAAAGTTTGCCCGCTTTCGAGTGTGAAGGTTTGGATGTAATCGCTCTTCATGTTGTGCAGATGAACGTGTTCGCCGGCGGCGATGTCCCGCGTGGCCGAGCCGATGGGCACGCGATATTTTAATATTCTTTCACCGGCGCGGATGGCGCGGGCGGCGAGTTTGTGGCCGAGCGTGAGGCGGGTCGGCACGTTCACCCGCTCGCCGGCCACGGTCAAAGTGTCGCCGGCTTCCAGCGTTTGAATCGCGACGAGCACGTTGTCGGCGGGATCAAGGAGCAACAGTTTGGGATCGTGCATGATTTTCAAAATTTACGGTATTGCAGATAGGCGTCAACTGGATCAACGCCTTTGAGAATCGCGGTGCGGACCTTGTTTTCCGTGCGCAACACTTCTTCCACGCGGTCGGTCACGTCGGCGATGATTTCCTGCGGGATGATCACCGCGCCGTCGCGGTCGGCCATCACGTAATCGCCGGCGCGAATTTTCACGCCGCCAATCACGATTGGTTCGCCAAAACCGTCGGCGACCCAGCGGCCGACGACATCGCGCGGGGTGAAGTAGCGGCACCAGACGCGGAAACCAATTTTCAAAATGAAACTGCTGTCGCGACAGCCGCCATCCACGAGGTAGCCGCGCACGCCACGATAAGTGAACGTCTCGCTCGACAGTTCGCCCATGTGTGCAAGTGTGGAATCGTTCGGCTGGCAGACCACGACGCTGCCGCCGGGCGCGCGTGAAAGCAGCTTCGTCCATTCGAGCAACGTCGCGTGGGCGTCAAGCGTCGTGTCCACATGACCGCTCACGGTGAAAATTCTTCCGGCCAAAACGCGCTCGGGATCGAGCGGACGAATCGTCTGCGGCAGCAATTGATCGGGAAAACCCATCGCGCGAAGCGTGTCATAGACCGCGCCGGAATAACATTTTTCCAAACGGTCGCCGTAAGCGTCGTGGTAGTCGGGATTCATTTTAGCGTTTCGGGATTGATGCCGCCTTGGGCGTCGGAGATGTAGCAGGCTTCGACCAGTTTCATCGTTTTCAGCGCGTCGGTGACAGGTGAAACCAGCGCGGCATCTTCGCCGCCGACGAAGCGTTGCAGGTTTGACATCGTGCCGATGAAACCATCAGGAAACCAGCCACCGGTGAGCGGCACATCGGTCCACTCCGGAACGGATTTGCCGATGATTTCCAGCCGGTCGGGCAGGCCGCGTGGATAGTCCATCAGCAGCCCCAGCGTGGCGACGGCGCAGCCCTCGGTGCCTTCGACGCGAATGGTCGCAGCGTTGTGGCGCGGACCGAACGGATGGCAATGATTGATCGAGAGGCAGCAACGAACCAGATCGCCGTAGTTGAGAATAATGCTGGATCGCGTGCTGGCGAAGTTCAGGAACTTGGGATGTTTCACGGTGCGGGCATAAACGCCGTGCGGTTCGCCGAGGAAATGGCGAATCAAATCAAGGTAGTGGACGGTGTGAATGAGAATCTCGACGCGCTGCTCTTCCAGCAGGTAGGGAAAAGTGTCCCACGGCGTCAGCAAATTCAGCCGCACTTCCAAGTCCACGATGTCGCCCATTTCACCGCGTTGGATGAAATCGCGGATGGCGAGCATGTAGGTGCTGAAGCGAAACTGGAAATTGACCGCCGCCGTAAGCCGTTTGCGCTGGCATATCGCAACGATGTTGATGGCCGCGTCCAGCGTGCGGCCCATCGGTTTTTGCGAAATCACTGGGGCGCCATCCGGCAACTGGGCGAGCACGGTTTCGTGCGCCTTGGGCGGCGTGGCCACGTCGAAGACCGCTTCGGGAACCGTCGTGGCTTCGGCCATCGAAGCAAACACCCGGAGTCCCGGAAATTCCCGCGCGCGGGCCTCGGCAACCTTTCGATCCAAGTCAAAAATACCCGCGACCGGAAAACCGGCCTTGCGATAGGCCGGCAGGTGCGCGTCCCGAACGATGTCGCCCGCGCCGATGATGACGATGGGCCGGAGGCGTGACGGACGCGGCCAAGCCTGGCGGAGTTGCGTGAGCGCGAGGTTCATAACAATGTCCGGGCGCAATCGGTCTGGGCCGCGGAGAAAGCATGCGCATCAGGCCACAGCCAAAATTGGGCGATCTTAATTATAAGCATGGGAAAGAAGTGCTTATAAGCTTTACCATTAAGAGTGTTGGCTCAAGGTGAAAAGCCAACTTTTGTGAGTAAGAAAAACGCCGGCGGTTGGGTCAGGGTTTGAGAAAATTCTTCCGAAACTGTGCGGGTGTGATGCGAAAACTTTTGCAGAACATCAGGTTGAGGTGCTGCCGGTCGTTGAACCCGGTTTTCTCAGCAATCGCCTCGATACTCAATTTGCTGTGATGCAGCAGCGAGGAGGCTTCTTTCAGGCGCAAATTCTGAAGATATTGGCGGGGCGTCTGGCTGGTCACGCGTTTGAACATGCGGATGAAGGCGTTCATGTTCATGCCGGCCTGCCGGGCGAGAGTGTTGTTTGGCACTGCCGCAGGATAGTTTGATTCAATGTGCTTGATGGCTCCAATTGCCCGCGCGTCCTGGTAGGAACTCGTCCAGTGATCCCGCTCGGTCAGACTCAAGGCTAGGCTCACCAGCGCGAGCGGCAGTGACAACAATGGCGACACATCCTCCCGCTCCAGGGCTTTGAACTGCGCCACGAAATTCCGGATGAAGCGGCTTTGCTCGGCGGAGAGTGGCAGGACAATCAAATCCGGAGCGGCTTGTTCGTAGGTAGCTTCAACAAAAAAATGGATATATAAAAAACCGATGACTTGCTGGTTGTGGGCGGAAAAATGGGTGTTGGGTGGAATCAGGACGATCTGATCGGGAACCAGCTCAAAATGCTTTTTACCGAGGTTGATGGAAGACCCGGGGCGATCCACCCAATACCAACGCCAATAGGGCGCGGTCAGATCCGGAAAATCCCAAGTTTGCAATAGAGCATAATGACAGCACAAAACATCAATCGGCGGTGCCAGCGGCAATTGATAAAGGGTTAAAATGTCGGATGGCATTCGGTGTAAAGGTTGCTCAAATAAAAATGGCGCAACGGATGTTTTTCGACAAAAAAACTGTGATGGTAGGCTGTAAATACTTCCATCAACAGGTCGGTTTTTTTATGTATGCGTGTATTTGTTACTCAAAAAAGATGGTTTTAACTCTAGTAGAAAAGCGGCGGGTGTGCAATATGTTTTAATACAGCCAACTAAACTCCCACTCATTACGCCGGCCGACGATGCCGGTGGTTTGTGACAGGAGCGAAGATGAGACGGCTTTGAACCCTTGAAAACCAGCTCAACCTTTGCTTGCGAACATAAGAACTGAATTATGAAAAAATCCAGGTTCTCTCCCGACGCCCAGTGCCGGGCTGAATTCAAAGCCCTTCCACCAGCTTGCCGCCGGGCCTTTACGTTGATTGAACTGCTCGTCGTCATCGCCATCATTGCCATACTGGCGGCGATGCTGTTGCCCGCATTGAGCAAAGCAAAGGATAAGGCGAAGTCCATCGCCTGCGTGAACAATCTCAAGCAACAGGGTTTGTGCCTCATTTTGTATAAGGATGACTATCAAGGCACTTACCCACTGGGATTGGACAACGGTGTAAATCCTAACATTTGGATTTGGCCCGCGCTTTTGCGGACTTACACCACCAAAGGTTCTGCCACCGGGGTTTTCAGATGTCCTTCGGCACCGGATCAGTATTTGTGGACTCCAACCTTCGGCAGCGGTTTGCCAGCCTCAGATGGCTATCTCGCCAACGAAAATCGTTTGTTGGCGGATGGCCTTCATTATTTGAGTTACGGTTACAACGTGTGGGGCTCGGTTGATGCCGCTCCCCCGCTCTATGGTTTGGGAATTTATAAGCTTTATGGTGCCGTCAAAGAAAGTTCCGTTGTGAAGCCGGTTCAGATGATTGCCATCGGCGACAGCAATTGGGATGTGGCTAATGGCGGTGACGCCTTTTGGAATGGATACATCGGAGGATATTCACACGCCCCCAATTATTTAAGGCAGTCGCCCCTGGACTTGCACAGCAAACGCGCCAACATTGACTTCTGCGATGGCCATGTTCAGAGCATGAAGCGCATCGATGTTGTCCCCTATTTGAATACTACTCAAGGGGCCAAGGACGCAGCCTGTCAACTGTGGAATATTGACAATCAAGCTCACTATAATTGAGCATCTATTGCATTCTTCAGCCAGCCATTTTACATGAGCACAACCATTCCCCGTCCCAGCAACGAAACAATAAGCGCCAACTTGACACGTGACGCCCGAATGCAACGCTTGGCCGAACGCCGCGACCGTTTGGGCCGCGAAGGCCGCCGCAGCAACTTCGTAGACAACCCGGAGTTCCTTGTCTATCACTGGTCCGGCGTCGGCGAAGGCTTTGCCCCGCCGACTGGCGAACAGGCTATCACCGGGCGCATTAACATTGGCGACAACAATTGCCGCGTCGCCCTCGGCATTCCGTTTCCGCACGCCGCCGAAATGCCCTCACGCGTGGACGGCCATGTGAATGACGTGCTGAACTGGGCGCGCGACTACGCATTTTTTCTGGATCACAATCCTTGCGAAATTCATCCGGAGGAAGAAGTCGTCGGCGAATTTCACTGGCAACTCGACGAGGCGCGTTGCTTCCGTTATCCCGACGAAGTGCGAGAGGCTGGTTTCAACGCCCGCAAGCTCGGCGCGGGCGGCATCAGCTACGCGCACACCTGCCCGGATTTGTCGCTCGGTCTGGAACTCGGCTGGGGCGGATTGCTGAACAAAATCCGGCATTGGAAATCGCGCCACGAAGCCAACCGCAACGAACCGGCGGCGCGCTACCTCGCCGCACAGGAATTGGTCGTGGAAAGCATTCAACGCTGGGTCAAGCGTCACGGCGAGAAAGCCGCACAATTGGCAACCGAAGCCGCGCCTGATTTGGCTAGGCATTATCAGGTGGTCGCGGCAACTTGCGAAGCGATTGTCAGCGAGCCGCCGAGCACGTTTTTGCAGGCGGTCCAGTGGATTCAATTTTTCCAGCTTGCCGAACGCATCATTGCCCACGGCAACGGTTATGGCCGACTCGATCAATTGCTAGCTGATTTTTACCGGCGCGATCTGGCGGCGGGACGCATCACTCGTGACGAAGCGCGTGGCTGGATTGCCGAGCTATTTTGCAAATACGGCGGTAATTATTTTTCCGTCGGCGGGCGCGACCGGCAGGGCCGGGATGCCACGAATGAGTTGAGCCGCGTGATTCTGGAAGCCTACGATTTGAACGGCGGCGACAATAACCTCGGCGTCATGTGGCACGAGGACATTGACAAATCGTTTTTCAAATACGCCTGCGAAGTCCTGGGTCGCCACGGCACTGGCACGCCGGTGTTGATCAATTACGACGTGTTGCGCGACAGCGAACTGCGCAGCGGGGTCAGTGAGGAACACGCATGGAACGTGGCTTATTCCGGTTGCCAGTGGTATTGCGTGGTGGGCCGCGAATACAACGATCAGGATTTGAATTCACTCGTGTTGTTGCAACCGATGCAGCGCGCCATCCGCCGCGCCGTGGAAACCGGCGTGGAAGAGTTTGATGATCTGTTCCGCCTGCTTGGTCAAGAAACACTGGCTACGGCGAAAGCGTTGCGCGATTTCAAGAACAGCACTTATATGTGGCAAAGTCGCGTCTGGCCGGAGATGGTCACGTCGCTCTGCATGCACCACAGTCTGGAGCGTGGCCGCGACTGCACGGACGCCAGCTCGGTGGATTACAATCTGACCTCGGTGAATGTGCTCGGCGTGCCGAACGTTTCGGATTCGCTCTACGCCATCAAGCGGCTGGTTTTCGACGAGCGTCGCTATACGCTGGCTGAAGTCGAAGCGGCGGTGAAAACCGACTGGGCTGGGAAGGAACCGATGCGCCGCGAATTTCTCAACGTGGAAAAATTCGGCAACGACTTGGCTGGGCCGGATGCCATGATTGTTCGCCTTGCCGAAATGGTGCGGGAACATCTGGAATCGCTGCGCCAGAACAAAGGCGGACATTTTCGCGGGTCATTATTTCAATACATGGGCCACACTTTTGCTGGCCCGATGCTCGGCGCGACTGCGGACGGTCGCCACGCGGCCGAGCCGCTGGCGCACGGCATGAATCCCATGCACGGACGCAACACCAAAGGCCTGACTGCCACGGCGAATTCTTTCTGCAAGGTGGATTTCCGAAAATTCCAGGGCGGTTCGTTTCAAATTGAACTAGAACCTTCCTATTTTCCCGAAGGCGCCCGCCGCGACGAATTGATTCAGACCTTTGCCCGCACATTCTTCAAGCTGGGCGGGGTGCAAATCAATTTGAACATCATCGCCATGGAAACACTGAAGCGCGCGATGGAGCAGCCTGAACTGCCCGAACATCAAGCCATCGTGGTGAAAGTCACCGGTTACTCGTCGCACTTCCTCATCATGGATCGGAAGTTTCAGGAGGAATTCATCCAGCGCGTCAATTATCCGGCGCTCTGAAAAGGCTGCTGGATGCACTCCCAGGAATCCCAGTTGTCGGCGTTGGTTTTTGATGTTCATCGCAACTCGACGCATGACGGGCCGGGAATTCGCACGACGGTTTTTCTCAAAGGCTGTCCGCTGCAATGCCACTGGTGTCACAATCCGGAAAGCCGGCGGTTCACGCCCGAAGTCTGGTGGGCGGCGCAAAATTGCATCCGCTGCCTGCGTTGCGTCGAATCCTGCGAAGCGCACGCGCTGACGGCGGGCGACGAAGGCATCGCCATTGACCGTTCACTTTGCACCGGCTGCCAGGCTTGCGTCGGCGTGTGTCCTTCACACGCAGTGCAACCTCTGGGCGTGCGCCGAGGCTTGGCGGATTTGCTCGCGGAAGTGGCACTGGATCGTGTGTGGTATGAAGCCACCGGCGGCGGCGTTACGTTGTCTGGCGGCGAGCCGGGCGCGCAGGCGGAGTTTGCGGAACAATTTCTTGCCCGCTGCCAGCAGCGCGGATTGCACACCGCGTTGGACACTTGCGGCCAAATTCCAGCGGCGGTTTTTGCCCGGCTGCTGGATCACGCTGATTTGGTTTTGTATGACCTCAAACATTCGGACGAAGCCAGCCATCGCGAATTGACCGGTGCCGGGCTGGCGACCATTCACGCCAACCTTCTGGAAGCTGCCCGTCGCGCGCGAAATGAAAAATTGAAGTTGTGGGTGCGCACGCCGCTGGTTCCCGGTGCCGCCGCCGCGCCGGAAGTGTTGACTGCCATCGGCGAATTTTTGCGCCGGGAACTGGCCGGGGCCGTGGAGCGGTGGGAATTGTGCGCCTTTAATCCGACGTGCAGCGCTAAATATCGTCGGCTGGGACTGCCTTGGGAATATGCCGGCTTTGGCCTGCCCACCGAATCGGCCACGGCCGACCTGCTGGCGGTCGCGCGTGCGGCCTGCGGTCAAAGTGACCTCGTTCAGCTACAAGGCATTCGCCGGGGCACCGGGAGCCAATAAACCCCCTGTGTTATTGCGTTTGCCTAGAAAATCAATTCGTGAAACAGGTGTGTGCCTGCTCAACCAATCGCCCAAGGGTGTCGTCCATTGGACGAATGCTAGCGATGGTAGCTGGGTGCTTTATTTTGCTCGGCGGCTTGCTGGCACATGCGGATGACACCATTAAGCTTGCCGCTTCCGAAAGCTTGGATTCGCTTCATCAACGCGGTTCTTCTGATTTTAGCGACATGGGCGACTGGATCTGGGACAGCACGACGTTTCACCGGCAAACCGTCCGGTTTTGGAAAGCGTTTCAAATTCCCGCCCGCATGATAGTGTGGTGTAATCATTATCGGGAAAACCTCACGTTGAAAAATTTGGCCGGCATGGCGCCCAATTATTTCCACCGCCGGTTTAAGCGAGTCTTGGGGGTCACGCCTTTCGAATATGTAACGGGCGAGCGGTTGAACCAGGCCCGCCACCTCCTCGCGAGCACCCGGTTGACAATCAAGGAAACGGCCGATGTTGTTGGTTACCCTGACCCGCTTTACTTCAGCCGGGTTTTTTCCAGGCGTTTGCTGATGTCGCCGACAAAATACCGGGCGGCCCATCAATTGAGTCAACGTTAGCAATACGTTTTGGCTTTATCAAAAAACTTTGATTGTTCAGTTCCGGTTGATGGTCGGAAAATATTTGGCACATTTGGAGTCTTAATTTCGCACTGTTTAGTGGAGTGGGGATTCAAATTGTACTGATCTAATGCTAATTAACGTGGCTATTGTCGAGGACGATGCGGAGGCTTTAAACAGCTTGGCTAGGCTGATTAATTCTACCGACAGTTTGCGTTGCCTGGGGTTATATTCCAGCGCGGTTAGTGCACTAAATGAGTTTCCCGTTTCCCTGCCGGATGTGTTGTTGATGGACATCAATCTGCCGGGAGTGAACGGGGTTGATTGCGTGCGCCGCGTCAAGGCTGCTCACCCTGATATTCCGATTTTGGTGCTGACCAAATTGGATGGCACGAGCGTGGTCTTTTCCGCCCTTTCCGCCGGGGCGGTAGGTTATCTGCTCAAAAACAGTTCTCCCGAACAGATCATTGCGGCTATTTTGGATGTTCATGCAGGTGGCTCGCCTATGAGCCGCAGCATTGCCCGACGGATGGTGAGGTTATTTCAGCAAACCGCCGTCCCCCTGCCGCCTTATCATCAAAAGCTGTCCCTGCGGGAACAGCAGGTGATCGACTACTTGGTTCAGGGATACAGTTATCAGGAAATCGCCGACGCCCTTAAAATCAGTTATAATACGGTGCATACGCATATCCGGCATCTCTACAAGAAGCTTCAAGTCACTTCCCGCACGGATGCCGTGACCTTGCACCTGCGCCAAACTGCCAGCTGGCAGGTTCAACCTGACAACGGCCGGCAGTTTGTCCATCCCCTCGGGTTGGTGGCGGCTTTGGAAAAGCCCGCGCTGATGTCGTTTGCCGAATCCAACGTTCCTGGCCAGTAAATTGGTCAGTTGAGCCTTTGCCTGGTGCGGGCCAGTTGATCCAGCTGTAATCCAACAAATTCCCTTTGACCGACCGCCCATGCGATAACGAGCGGCATAACTATCGCGATCGGACGAAACAGCGTGTGAGTGCTGCTCTGGTTTTTGAGGAACCCATCGCTATTATGTCGATAAATTCAAAACTGCCCCTTTGGGCCATGCCACATTCAGTTTTGCCCTTCGCAGAAACTGCTGCTTCCTCGCCGAACCCTGCCTATTGAAAACGACAAAGATTATACTGGTTGTCCCGCAATTCCGAATTATTGTGAGGCAAATAATTCTGCCGCGCCTGTTTGACGAGCGGTCGAATCCCTTTTTTGTTTGATGGACGAAAATCTTTGGTAGCTGTATACTAGCCTTGTTTTCATGGCTTTAGTGCGTATTCTGGTTGATGGATATAATTTGATTCATGCTCTGTCTAGGCAAGCTGACTCTAAGGATTATTCCAAATGCAGCCTGCTGCACAGTTGGCCAGAGCTGGCGGCGGGCGCAGCGCGCCATTCCGAGGCCGCTCGCGACGCGCTGGCTGAAATGCTGACGCAATATCAGGACGCCGTCGGTACACCGGTGACGATTTTTTTTGACGGCACGGGCGCGCGACGCAGCAAGCCGAAAAATCGTTCCGCTGGCGCGGTGGAGATTTTGTTTTCCAATCACGGCCAGACGGCGGATGATTTGATCGAGCGCGCGGCGCACCGGTTCCAGCCCTACGGCGAGGTGCTGGTGGTGACGGATGATTTTGCGGAGCGCGACACGGTCAGCGGCTTCGGCGGCTCCGTGGCGAGCTGTGCAAATTTCATTCTCCTGATTGACCAGGCGCTGGGGAGTTTGCAGGAAGTTTTAAACCGACACAACCGGGCGGCGCGTAATGCGTTCCGGCGTCCGCAATGAACACATGAATTTTTTGACCGCACAACCCCGGAGCCGGAACGCGTGGCGCTGGTGCCTGCTGCTGGTGGGATTTTTTCTGGCCGCCGGCGGCCGGGTCCACGCGCAGGAGCCAAACCGGTTTCTGCTCATTTTTGAAACGTCGCCCGGCTTGAAGAAAAACCTGCCGGCGCTGCAGCAGACGCTGGACGGAATGTTTTCTAGCAACCTGCAGCACGAATTGCAGGACAATGACGACCTGGCCGTCTGGACGGTGGACCGGGATTTGCACATGGGAACGTTTCCGCTGGCGAGTTGGTCGCCGGATGACGCCGAAATGTATTCCTCGCGGCTCAAGGATTTTCTCGGCCGCCAAAGTTTCACCCGCCACGCCACGCTCGCTGCCGTCCAGCCGTTGCTGAACCGCGTGATTAAAACCTCGCCGCAGCTCACCGTGCTGATTTTCTGCGACGGCCAGAGCAATCTGCTCGGCACGCCCTATGACAATGGGGTCAATACAATCCTTAAAAAAGCCGTGGCGGAAAGCAAAAGTACCCCCGCGCTGTTTGTCATCGTTCTGCGGTCCAGCCAGGGCGAATGCCTGGGCTGCTCGGTCAACCGGCTGCCCGGGCTGTTAAACTTCCCGAAATTTCCGCCGCCGCCCAAACCGGAACCGTCGCTAGCCGTCAAGCCCGCGCCGGCCGTCGTGCCCGTCGCGGCTCCGGTACCGGCGCTCATCATCGTCGGCACCAAAGTCGGGACGAACCCCGCTGCCTTAAGCCCGCCGGCCCTCGTACCGGTGGCAAACCCGCCGGCCAAAAACCTGCCGCCAGTTTCAAATCCGCCTGCACCGGTCAAATCTGTGCCTGCACTGGTTCCCCCCGTTCCGGCACCGGCGGTCACTGCGATACCATCACCGGCGGTCGTCCGTCCGCCTGTGTCGGTTCCTCCGATTGCCACGGCGGCGGTGGTGGCGGACACGCCGCCCGACTCGGGCTTTCAAAAGCTGATCTTCATCAGCAGCGGACTGCTCGTGGTAGCGCTGGGGTTGGTGGTCTGGCTGGCGACGCGTTCACGCCGGCCACGCGGCAGCCTCATCACTAGTACCATGCAAAACGATCCGCGCCAGCCGCCCCGGAAATGATTTCATTCCGCGCGTGACTTTCGCCGCCGATTCTGGAAAATTTGCCGGCTATGAAATCATCCAGTTTAATTTTCTGCATCAGCCTGCTCGCCAGCTTCGCGCTGGTTTCCTGCGGCCAGGCGCAGCCGACCAACCCGCCCGCCGCCCGCCCGCTGGCCGGCACCAACAGCGTCAACGAAGTCGCCGTCATCGCCACGAGCGAAGGCGTGCTGGTGGTGGAATTTTACCCGGACGTGGCGCCGAACCACGTCGCCAATTTCAAGAAGCTCGCCCGCAGCGGCTTTTACGACGGCACTTCTTTTCACCGCGTCATCCCCGGCTTCATGATCCAAGGCGGCGATCCGAATACCAAGAATGATTCCGCCAAAGATACCTGGGGCATGGGCGGGCCGGGTTACACCATTAACGCGGAATTCAATGCCAAGCACCATGCGCGCGGCATTCTTTCCATGGCGCGCACGTCGGATCCCAATTCCGCCGGCTCGCAATTTTTTATCTGTCATGCCGACGCCGGAAATCTGGACGGGCAATACACCGTCTTCGGCAATTTGATCAAGGGCTTTGACGTGCTGGACAAAATCGCCGCCACCCCGACGGAACCGCCGGACCGGCCGATCAAACGCGTCAATGTTGACAGTATCAAAATCGTTCCCGCCGACAGCGTGAAATAATCAACCCACACCCCCAAAAAATTATGAGCGAAGTTGCCATCCTGACCACCACCGCCGGCGAAATGATCCTCGAATTCTGGCCGGACGTCGCCCCCGGCCACGTTAAAAATTTCACCGACCTGGCGAAAAAGGGCTTTTACGACGGCACCTGTTTTCACCGCGTCATCAAGGGCTTTATGATTCAGGGCGGCGATCCGAACACGAAGGACGACGCCCAGCAGCAGCTCTGGGGCACCGGCGGCCCCGGCTACCAGATCAAGGCGGAGTTCAATGACAAAGCCCACGTGCGCGGCGTTCTTTCGATGGCGCGCTCGAACAATCCGGATTCCGCCGGCAGCCAGTTTTTCATCTGCCACGGCGACCCGCGTTTTCTGGACCGCCAATACACCGCCTTCGGCAAGCTCATCAAGGGCGACGACGTGCTGGAAAAGATTGCCACCACCCCCACGCAGCCCGGCGACCGGCCGGTGAAGAAGGTGAGCCTCACCAGCGTAAAAATCGTCCCGGCCGATTCGGTTAAATAAGGAAAAACGGCAGTCCGAAATCAGGTCGCCCGGAAGCCGGGAAATGAATTTAGCCATTCCTGGTTTCTTGGTTTCCTCCTGATGCGTTCCGCGTTTTGCGACATGGAAAATTCTGAACTGGCGCAAGTTCTTGTCGCGCTCGGTTGTCCGGCGGATAAATCCGCCGCCATGGCCCTGCAATTGGACAAGCGTGCCCGCCAGCTCGCCGCCGAGCAAGGCCGCAGCTACGAGGACGCGTTGTCGCATCTCGTTGGCTTGATGCGTCAGGGCTGGTCGGCCAAGGAAAAAGGGTTTTGAATTTGCAATTTACGATTTACGATTGGCGCGCATCAAACGGTGCTACTCTTAAATCGTAAATCCAAAATGATTACTCCTTGGAAAAAAATCAGTTCCCAACCGGTCGGCGACTTTCGCATCTTCAAAATCCGCTCCGACCTCTGCGTCAGCCCGCGCACCGGCCGGGAACACGATTTCTTCATCATTGAAAGCGTCGGCTGGGTAAACGTCATTGCCCTCACGCCCGACCGGCAGCTGGTGATGGTGCGGCAATACCGCTTCGGCTCGCAGACCGTGGAGCTGGAGATTCCCGGCGGCATGATGGATCCGCACGAAACCGACCCGGTGGCGACCGCCGTGCGCGAACTGCGCGAGGAAACCGGCTATGCCGGCGAAAACGCGCGTCTGCTCGGTCAGGTCTGGTCTAACCCCGCCATCTTGAACAACCGGACTTACACCGTGTTGATTGAAAACTGCCGCCGGCAGTACAGCGTGGAATTCGACAGCGGCGAAGACTTGGAAACCCTGCTTGTGCCGGCGGCGGAAATCCCGCAGCTCGTCGCCGATGAAAAAATCGGCCACCCGCTCGTCGTCGTCGCGCTGTGCTATTTTGAATTATGGCAGCGGGGAATTAAACCGGCCTGATCGGGAATCGGATTCGCCCATGCCGATTTTCTATGAGTGTCAGCGCTGCACGGCCTGCTGCCGTTGGCCGGGGCAGGTGCGTTTGACGAATGCGGAAATCACCCGGCTCGCCGCCTTCAAAGGCTTGAGCGAACCGGATTTCATCCAGCAGTTCACCCGGCTTCGCTGGGATCGTGGCGGGCTGGCCTTGCAGGAAAAGTCGGATGGCGGCTGTGTTTTTTTGGACGGCGACGACTGTTCCGTGCAAACCGTCAAGCCGCAGCAATGCCGCGATTTTCCGAACCTCTGGAACTTCCCTGGCTTTCAGGAAACCTGCCACGCCATCCCGCGCGAAGTCAGCGCAGCGGAATACGCGCGCCGTCTCGCCCTGATCAAACAAGCTGGAAACGAACGCGACCTCGCATGAGGCCGCCCCCGCGTTCCGCGCGCAGAATTGAACCCTGCTTCCGCGCAAAATCCGCTCGCCCGGCTCGCCCCGTTCAGCTCAAACTCACCGGGTCAATGTCCACGGCCAGCGAAACCTCTTCCGGCAGCGTCAGCGACTCGAGCATCTTCGCCAGTTCACGGCTTAGCGCGCTCATCGCCCGCGTGCGCAGCATGATCTGGTAGCGGTAAAAATTTTCCGCTCGCAGCAGCGGCGCCGGGGCCGGTCCGGCGATGATCAAATCTTTGAAGCGGGACGGGCGTGCCGCCTCGCGCGCGCCGTTATCGGCAAACGGATCAGCGGCGGGCAGGGGATTGCCCGCCCCACCTCGCCCCTTCAGTCTTTTCTCCAGCTGGCGTTTCAAATGTTCGGCGGAGAATTTTACTTTTTCCTCGTTGCGGCCCTTGAGTGTCAGCAGTGCGACGCGGCTGGCCGGCGGATATTTCAATTGTTCACGAAATTCAATTTCCTGTTCGTAAAAACCCACGAAGTCATGGCGGCGCGCGTATTGAATCGCCGGGTGAAACGGCGTGAACGCCTGCACAAACACCTCGCCCTCTACCTCGCCGCGCCCCGCGCGCCCGGCGACCTGCGTGAGCAGTTGAAACGTGCGTTCGCCCGCGCGAAAATCCGGTTGATGCAGCGCGGAGTCCGCATAAATGATGCCGACCAGCGTGACGTTCGGAAAATGCAGCCCTTTCGCGATCATTTGTGTGCCCACGAGTATGTCAATTTTGCCCGCGCGAAAATCGCCGAGGACGTGCCGGTAATCGTCTTTGCGCTTCATCGTGTCGGCGTCCATGCGCTTCACCCGCGCCTTGGGAAAAAGCTTCGCCAGCACTTCCTCGACTTTCTGCGTGCCGGTGCCGGCAAAACGGATCGCGGGATTTTTGCACTTCGGTTCCGGGCAGGCGGCGGGAACTTTTTCGCTGTGGCCGCAAATGTGGCAGGCCAGCTTTTGTTCGGTGCGATGGTAGGTGAGTGACACGCTGCAATTCGGACAATTTGCAACGTAGCCGCACAAGGGGCACAGCAGCGAAGTCGAATAGCCGCGCCGGTTCAAAAATAAAATCGTCTGCTCGCCGCGTTCCAGCCGCTGGGTGATGGCCTCCTTGAGCTGCGGCGAAAACAGCGGCGGACCCTTGCCGTCGCGCATTGCCTGGCGCATGTCCACGACGCGCACGAAAGGCATTTTTTGGTTGTCCACCCGCTCCGGCAATTCCAGCAGCGTGAACTTGCCGCGCTTGCAATTGTAAAAACTTTCCATCGAAGGCGTGGCCGAGCCGAGCACGACGACGGCGTTTTCCATCTGGCCGCGCATGATGGCCACATCGCGCGCGTGGTAGCGCGGCGCTTCCTCCTGTTTGTAAGTGTGCTCGTGTTCCTCGTCCACGATGATCAGGCCGAGCGGCTCCACCGGCGCAAAAATCGCCGACCGCGCGCCAATCACAATCCGCGCCCGGCCTTGGCGGATTTTGTGCCATTCGTCGTGCCGCTCGCCCGCGCTCAAATGCGAATGCAGCACCGCGACGAGCGTCTTTAATTTTCCCGAACTGAACCGCGCCTTGAAACGCTCCACCGTCTGCGGCGTCAGCGAAATTTCCGGCACCAGCACAATCGCGCCCTTTCCTTGTTCCAGCGCCTGCGCGATGGCCTGCAAATAAATCTCGGTCTTGCCGGAACCGGTGACGCCGTGGAGCAAAAAAGTCGAGGATGAAAAATTCGGAATGGAGGATGGCGATTTTGCCAACGTGTCCGCCTCCAGTGATGTAGCACCCGCGTCTCGCGGGTAATGTTCGGCGTCCCGCCTAACATTTTGCGGCGGAGCCGCAACCGAAGGCGTCCAAATGTAAGCATATTCTTCCATCGGTCCCACCAGCCCGATCTTGCGCGGATTGTTCCAGATATAATTCCACGTTTTGTGCAGGTCAGCTTCCGAGCGGATCAGCCGGTCAAACGATTCATCCATCCAAACCGGACCGTTGCGCTGCATCACCTGATTCACCTCGTGCGCGGAAAATGATTTGATGCTGTGCAAAATGTCCGCGAGCGAATGCACGCCTGCCTTGCCAGCTTCTTGAACTGGTAAAGGCTGAATTAGCAGATGAACGTGATCCGGCATCACGCACGCGGCGTAACATTTCAGCTTGTTGCCGTGCCAGAAATGACAGGCCGCCAAAGTTTTCGCGCGGGCCTCGGGTGACAACACCAGCTTTTCGTGCGTGTGCCAGGTGATGTGATAAGTGAAACCGGGAATCTCGAGGTGCGGCAGATGGCGTTTGCGTGAGGTGGCTTCGGTGATCGGAGTGAATGCTGTGGGCGCGCGCGAGGCGGGCGCCACGCCCGCCGCTACCCGCGAGAAGCGGGTGCCACCCGCATCCATCGCCGCCTTGATTTTTTCCAGCGCGACCGCTTGGGCCGGATTCACGCTGATCGGCTGGGTTGCCAAAATGGTTTCGCGCGCATACGGGTCCCGTTCGGAAATTTCCGAGCTGATTTGAATCAGGCCGCGATCTTCAAGTTTCCGGACGGTCGCCGCCGTCGTCGCCGCCAGCTCGACCAATTCCGATAATAAAATATCGCTCCGTTTCTCGATGAGGTTCCAAACCTCCTGCTGCCGTTTCGGCAACTTGGGAAACTCGCCGCTCGCCGGCAGCACGCGGACCAATAATCTTTCTCGCCAGCTGGCGTCTTCCTTGCGCACGGCTTCGGGCAGCACGGCTTTCAGCGCGGTTTCCGGCGCGCAGCAGTAATATTCGCCGATCCAGCGCGCGAGCTTCAAGACCTTCGGCGTCACCAGAGTTTGCGCGCCGATGACTTTGAGAATGGCTTTGAGCTTCGCCTGCCCGGATTCTTCGGCGACCGCCGTGACGACGCCGAGAATTTTGCGCGGGCCAAACGGCACCTGCACGCGGCTGCCCACGTCAACCTGCGCCGCCAACGCCGCTGGAATGGAATAATCAAATTCCTTCCGCAGCGCGATCTCCAGACTGACGCGGGCGATCATTTTTTTAATCGCGCGTGATGGCGCGCAGTTCGGCTTCGAGCTGCCCGCGCAATTTTTCCCGCGCCGCATCGCTGGCATCCGCCGGCACGTGAAACGTCCGGCCCACGCAAACTTCACAGCGCGCGAACGGCAGCGGAATCTGAAACCGGTCCCAGCTCTTGATGGAAATTTTCCAGTTCAAATTCAAGGCCACCGGCACGATCGGCAAGCCCGTCAATTGCGCGAGCGACGTGATGCCGTCCTGCACCTGGTAGCACGGTCCGCGCGGGCCGTCCGGCGTGATGGTAAGGTCGTGGCCTCGTTCCGCCCACGTCGTCAGCTCGCGCAACGCCTGCGCGCCGCGCCGGCTGCTCGAGCCGCGCACCGGCTGGATGCGAAACCATTCAAGAATGCGCGCCAGCAGCGCGCCGTCCTTGCTCGCGCTCACCAGCGCCGCCATGCCCGCGCCGGAATTGTTGGGCCGCCGGTGAACGTCCAAAACTTTGACGCACGTCGCCAGGCGGTTGTGCCAGATGCAGAAAATCGCCGGCGCCGGCGCGTCCGGTGAAAAAAAATCCGAACGCGCTTTCATCCGGCAGCGCACCGTGAGCAATAGGCCGCGCAGGGAAATGAACACCAGAAACGCCGCCAGCCGCTGATGCCATTTGGGCGCGTGCGGAATGACCACGGCGCCCGATTTCGGATTTCGGATTTCGGATTTCGGATTGGCTTCGGCCATCATGCTCCCTTTTTCAAACACGCGCGGACCAGTTGTTCGACCGTCGCCGCGCTGCCGAGCATCGCCTGCGCGGCGCGGACGGCGTCGTGGGCCTCGATTTGTTTAAAGCCCAGCGCCATGAGCGCAAGCGTGGCGTCGTTCGTTTTTTGGTCGTCGGGCGACCGCGCGTGTTTGGCGCTCGCGGCTTCCAGCGCGCCGGCGGCGCCGATTTTGTCGCGCAGTTCCACGACGATTCGCTCGGCGGTTTTTTTGCCGACGCCGGAAATCTGCGACAGCGCCTTCACGTCGCTGCCGGCCACCGCGCCCCGAAAAGTAACGACGTTCATGCCGCTCAAAATATTCAGCGCGGTTTTCGGGCCGATGCCGCTGACGCTGTTGATGAGCAGCCGGAACAAATCGCGTTCCGCCGCCGCCATGAAGCCGTAAAGCGTGTGCGCGTCTTCGCGGACGATGAGCTGCGTGAGCAGCTTCACCGGTTGGCCCGGCGCCGGCAGCTTGTCGAACGACGACAGCGGAATCAGCGCTTCGTAGCCGATACCGTTGACGTCCACGATGACCTGCGTGGGCAGCGCTTCGACCAGTTTGCCTTGGAGAAAAGTGATCATAAGCCACAGATGCACACAGATGGAACACAGATGAAACGCGGGGGAAAAAACATCCGCAGATTTCGAAAATGAGCGCAGATTAGAATTAAATCTGTAAAAATCTGCGACCGCTGCGGATAAAAAAATCTGTGTTTCATCTGTGTTAATCTGTGGCTAAATCTTTTTTGGCTGACTCAAGCCGTGCCGCGAATTTTCCTGCGCGTGGGCCAGCGCCAGCGCCAGCGCATCCGCCGCGTCGGGCGCTGGCAGCTCGGCGAGGTTAAGCATCCGCTGCACCATTTTCGCAACAGCGATTTTTTGCGCCGCGCCGTAGCCGACGATGGCCTGCTTCACCTTGCGCGTGGCGATTTCAAAAATATCCACGCCCGTTTCGGCCACCGCCGCGAGCGCCGCGCCGCGCGCCTCACCCATGATGATGGCGGTTTTCAAATTCTGCGCGAAGAACAAGCCTTCGACCACGCAAATTTCCGGGCTGAATTCCAGCAGCACGTCGCGGAGCGCCTGCGAAATCTTGGCGAGGCAGCGCGAGCGCGCCCAGTCTTTCGGGCAGGCAATCGTGCCGTGCGCCAGCGCGACCGGCCCGGATTTGCCGGTGCGGATGACGCCGTAGCCTGTGCCGCGCAGTGACGGGTCAATGCCGAGAATGATTTGATCTGCGGCCCGGGGCGTGGGGTGTGAGGCGCGGGGCAACGTGGAAGCTTCCGCGCGCTTGCCGTTGAGGCGCGCTTTCATCTGCTCAAATTGTTGCACGGAAATTCCCACGCGAAAAGGTTGCCAGCGGCGGCGAAATTGCAAAAGCAAAAACGCCGCGAGGTTGCCCTCGCGGCGCCGGCTGACCAATCCGCTCAATGGTTTTGTCTATCCTTGTCCGGGTTTTGGCCGGAAACATTGCTGACGTTCCGCGGCTGACTTGGCACCGTTGCCGGCGCGGGTTGCTGCGGCGGCGTGTAGCTCCGCGGCACCACCGGCGCACTCGGCACACTGGGTGGGGCAAATTGGCGGGTCTCCGGTTGCGGCGCGGCATGTTGCCCCGGCACGCCCACCGCTGGCGTTTCCACGCTGCGAGTCTGGTGCCAGTCATTTTGCGCCCCTCCACCACCAATTGTGGCCGGCGGGTTGTATTGCCGGATCTGGGGCTGCGTTTGTTCGCGCAAAATATTTTGCGACTGGATCGGGTTGTTCTCGCCAGCGGGCCGGTTGTTTTGCACCTCCCGGTGTTCCGGCGGCGGCAGTGTCGACGTTTGAAAATGGTTGTTGTTCATTACCGGCGGATCGGTGCGGCGCTGATTCTGATAACCACCCGCACTGCCATTGTTCGCCGGCAGATTCACTTTTTGCTGTGCTGACGGATTGTAATTGCGGTTGCCGGGCGATTCCGACAACGACGGATGTGCCGGCGAGAATTGATTGCCGCCTGGATTCGGTGATGGCACCGGCTGGCCGAAATTCTGGCTGCGGCCGCCATTTGCGTCGGCTTTCGGATTGTTGAGAAATTCCGGCCCGTGGCGCAGCGGATCGTTGCCGTTGGAAAAATTCCGGCCCGGATTGTTATTGTTGTTCCCCGTGGTATGAAGCGCCGGTTGGTTAAAGCCTTCGCCGCGCCAGCCTTGCCGGCCGGCATTGGGCAGCGAACCGATGTGAACTGGTTCCAGCTGGCGATGGGTCACGCCGGTGATGTGCTCCACGGGAATGCCGCGATTGATGATGGTGCGGTTGTTCACGTTGAAATTGTTGATCACCGTCGTCTGATGGAAAATCTGCATGGCGCGCTGCGGCTCAACCCGGAAGTAGCGCGGGTGACGCTCCGCAAAATGTCCGGATGAGATGAAGGTGAACCGGTCGGCCCCCAGGCCAAAATCGAAATCCACCGCCACACTGGCGCCGCGATAAAAAAATCCGACGCCTGGACGAAACACGGCAAACGGCGGCAACGGTGCCCAGCCGCAGTAATCACCGCCGGACCGCCACGTCACCCACGACGGTGCCCATTGCGTGTCCGGATACCAGCACCAGCCAAAACGATCTTGATGAAACCAACGGCCATAATGGAACGTCACGCCCCAAGAATAATCCGAATCCCAATACCAGCCGTAATCCGTATAAACCCAGTGGCCACGGTCGCAATACGGCCGCCAGGTCGAATCATAAACCACCGCCGTTGGCCGCCAGCAGCGGCCATAGCCGTCCACCTCCACCCAGGAACCGTAGGCTGAAAGCGTGTTGTTGAAATAATTGACATCCACTTCCGTCGCCGGCGGTGCGGTGTCTTCGGCGGTTGTCGCGCCGCTGGCTGGGGCCGGAGCGGGGGCCGTGGCAATGTTCGCGCCATATAGGATTTTGTCTCGTTCCAGCATGGCGTTCACGAGGTCGGACGAGACCCCTTCGTCCTTCAGGAAAAGAATCTTGTCCGCATCCAGATTGAATGCGCTTTGTGAATTGACGATGTAGCCTTTAATCGTGTCAGCATCCACGCCGGCCCGCACCAGCTTGATTACTTCTGCAAGCGGACTGCCGGGCACAATCGCGGCGGGCAGCGCGCTGTCGCCCGCCAGTGGCGGCATCGGCTGTTCCTGCGCCTGACTGACCGCGCCGGCAGCCGCCGCGATCGCCACCGCCATGGCAATGAGGGTTTTGGAGTGAAAAAGAGTCTTCATAAATATTGTTGTTGGTTGACCGACAATCCATTTAACAACGAATAGACCCGGAAGTTGCGGCCACCGTTCAGTGCCAAATCAGTTCATTCTGGTTGACAACGATTTATAGCTGATGCAGCCGTCTTGAAACCGCTCCTAGCCGGGCGCTTCGCACGGTTAATAATCTGCTCTGAGGCATCAGCTGACGAACTGCTGGCGGCGGCGACCCCACAAAGATTACGGCGCGACTGACAGGTTTTCCCAGCGCACATTCCACTGGCCGTTGTCAGGAAAACCGGGCGCGTTTTTTTTCGGTGCCCCGTCCCAGCCGGCGGCCATCAGCGCGGTTGCGTAAAGCAGCCCGCCGTTCGCCGGCAGGTAAATCGTCAAACCGGGCCGCTGATAAACGTGGCCATTGAGGCCATAATGATTTTTCGGCGTGTCGAGCAGCAGCGCGTCAATCGCCCGCTCCGGTTCGCCGAGCCGTGCTGCGGTCATGGCCAGCAGCGGATAATCCCAGCCCCAGGTGTCCGGCCAGTTCCAGTGTTGCCAGATCCAGTCGAACGTGTTTCGCATCGTGGCCGCATCAATCTGCGGGCCGGGCACAAAGCTCAACGCGCCGACCACCGCCGGATGATCCGCGTTCCATTTGGGATTCGTGTAACTGTCCGGCGTTGTCTCGGTGAACAGATATTTGCCGTCGGCCACCGGCGGCTTGGCGAGATCGCGCAGAACGGTGTCCCATTTTTTCTCGCGCGGCAGTCCGAGCCGCGTGCGCCAGCTCTGCGCCGTTTCCAAGGCCCAACGGAAATATGTCAGTTCAAAAGTCGGGTTGAACGTGCGGTTCTTTGGAAAAATTTCCTGCGCACATTGCAGCACCGGGCCCAGCACGTAGCGGCTCGTGTTGGTATCCCACGTCGCGTAGCTCGCCATGAAATCTGCCGTCTGGAAAACCATATCGCGGTATTTTTCCAGCGTCGCCTGGTCCTGGTGCTCGCGCCAGCTCAGTTCCGCGTAAAAAATTGGATGCGGCTCTTCCCACACCAGAAACGGCCCGACCGGCGACGGCGATTCCGCGCCGCTGGGACTCGTCATCTTCGGCCAGCGCGCACCGGCATAGCCTTGTTTTTTGGCCGTGCCTTCCGCCCGCGGAAGAATTCGTTGATAGTAGCCGAGCGATTTTTCCAAGAGCGGCAGCCGGTTCCACAGCGCGAAATGAGCCTCGTGCCACCAGTGCATCTCTAGGTGAAACTTGCCTTCCCAGGTATTGTATGTCAGCCCGGTTTCCTGCGGCGGATTGCTGCCGGCATCTTGGATCGCCGTCAGGTATTGCGACAAAACGATGCGCCGTTCGAGTTCAAACCAGCGCGGGTCTTTGCTGCCGGAGAGATCAATCGCGCCGCCGGTTTGCCAGAATGAATTCCAGTTCTGTTGCGCCGCCATTTTGGCTTCGGCAAAATCCGTCAGCCGGGTGTTCGCTTTCGGCGCAAATGCGCAAACCAGTTCCAAATCGCTGGAATTGGTTCCCGCTAAAATCTCAAACTGATGCTTCGCCGTGTTCGTGATGCTCGCCCCGGCTGACCATTTGGCATCCACCGCATAAGTGTCGTTATCCAGCTTGCGCGCAAAATGGCCGGTGTTGGTTTTATCCTGCGAGAAAACCGTTTCATGCGCGTCCGGCTGGCTCCAATCCGCCGTCGTCGTTTCACCGGTGCCATAGGGAAAATGGATTTGCACCGCCAGCCGCCCGGATTTCAGCAGCGGCGATTGCACGCGTACCGCCACCGCATCCAGTTTCGGATCACAAACCGTTTCCACGTCCACTGGCTCGCCGTCGAATCTGAAATGGCTGATGATTTCGCCGTCCCACAAATCCAGCCGCTGTCCGATGTCCGTCAAATCATTCGTCTGCGCCAACGAACCGTCCGCGTGTTTGAGAATGAAGCCAATTTGCCCCAAGTGCAGCCGGTGCGGATTGGCGCGGAGCCATTTGATCTCCGGTGTTTGCTTGTTGCCTGGCACATCGGCATAGGGAACCCGGCGTCCATTGAGATCGGTGTATTCCTTGAATTGAAAATGGTCAATGTCCCAGCCGTTCGTATTTGGGATCGTATGCCAGCCCCAGTCCGATAGCGTGCCCAGCGGTGTGGTTTGAGCGAATGCTTCGGGAAACGTCTGCAGGCCCGTCGCGTCCACGGTGAAGCAAAATTGCCCGTTGCCGACCGAGAGCGGATTGGCCACATCAAAATTCGTCAGCCTCACGTCGTGGCGTGTGACGAGCGCGTGGCGGTCAATCGGCGCGGCGGCCAGCGCCGACGCAAGTCCGAGCAGAAAAAGGCTCGTAAGCAGGGATGATGGCATAAGAACCTGTGCAAAATCAGGCAAAGCGGGCCGGAACACAAGCGCGATGAAAGACTGACCGGTATGCCAGTCTCAATCGTTGTGGTTTATTTCGCGCCAAGTTGGCGCAGAGAATGGATTTTATTCTTCGGTTTTATTTGCGTCCTACGCGCGACCCTCAAATTCTTTCAAACCAAACCTTCACCCATTATCCAAAAACAAAAATTATGAATAAAACCCAATTAACTTAAATCACCAGCGGTATTTTGTCGGTCATCGCCAAGCCGCATCCGGTCATCGGTTCGGTCAAGATTTCCAGCGCCGGCCTGAATATTGGCGGCAATTCCGGCGTGGGTTATGCCAATTTTTATATACTGGGTTCAACCAACCTGACGGTCCCAATTTCCAACTGGCTGCGGTTGCTGACCAATCAATTTGATGCGGCCGGCGGTTTTAATTTCACCAACGCGATAAACAGTAATTTGCCCTGCACCTTTTATTTGCTGCAAATCCCCTGAAGCCTGGGCGGTCTTTGGGGTGCCTCATTGATCAACCTCGGCATACAGTTTCACCAGTTCCCTCTTAATCTCATCCGCCGCTCTTTGAATCGCCTCTTCCGTGGTTCCGCCATAAGCTGTTTGCCCCGATCTCCCCTCAGCCTCAAACACCTCAATTCGGTTTTCCGAAGTCAAATCCGAGACCGTCACCCTGACCACAATTCTCGCTTTTCCAGCCAATACCCCAGCCCAATTGCGATCTTCAGCCGACACCCTTTTTATTTCCGTTATCTTTGCCTCGACCTTGACGCCTGGGCTGGCATTCGTTGCCGCTTTGATGTCATTCACATTCTTGAATAATGCGGTTTCCCTCAGACTAGAAATGATCGCATCCTTCAGCTCCCCCGCCTCAACCCCCTCACCGGTTGTAGCGCTGGCGGTTCCAACCAAAATGCTTTCCATTGAGGCTGCTTTGCTGGATACGACGGGCTTGGGTTGTATCGCTGGACTGGCTGCGCAGCCAGCGAATGACAGCACCATGAACGGAATCGCTGCAACTTTTAGAATGGTTTTGATCACGATGTCGGTTTAAGCGATGATTTTCTTTGATCGAAATGATATGAGCAAACTCTCCACCCGGTCACGCGATATTTAGAAACTGCGGATTGTGGGTGAATCAGCTGACCAAAAAATATTTATAGCCGGTCTGAAAAAGGAGCGCGGCTGTGTCGCCGACCAGCCGTAGCCCCTGGCCATGCCAAAACGATCGAGCATTCGAGACCGGCTGCGGCGGGTCGCGGACGACCCAGCCGCGCTTCGGGATTTTCAGACACGCACTAAGCAAATCGGCCAGCATAGTTCGTAAAACGCCCGGCGCTCTGGATTTAACTCGCCGGCAATCAGTTTTTGATGCTCTGCCCATGTGGTGGCGCGGGTTTCCTTGTGTTTGATCTTCGGCCACTTCTTTTTTGGGAGAATGGGCCCAAGCAGCCAGTTCATATCGACGGCAAAATTATGCATGCGGCGCAGGAAGACGTTGGTAAGGCCTAAGCTGGGAGTAGGCTGGTGTATGGCAGACCTGCGGGAATCTGCTGACAGTTTTGCTGACAGTTGGGGGATTTATATGCGTAAACCATTGTAAATCAACGCATAAGCTTGGAGGCGAGGGTCGGAATCGCGCAGAGACTTGCATCTGATCCGACCTGACACACTCGATTTCAAGGCTTATTCTACCCTTATTTTATGCGGGTTCAAGCACTTTCGACTTCGTTCGCTCATTGCTCGCTCGACGCTCGTTTAACGCCCCGTTTTTGCTCGTTCGGTGTAACTTCCGGTGAAGATTTGGGTGAAACTTTTTCCGGAATTTCAGGCCGGAATTTCAGGCGAGGGTCGGAACGAGAACCTCGCCCGCAAATTGCAAAAGCGGACGGCAAATAATATAAAAACGACCGGCAGAATTTCTCTGCCGGTCGCCTATCAGGTGAAGATTCAGGTGAAACTTTTCAGTTCAAACTGGCGCGCGTATTTGCCCCGCTGGGAACCATTGCCGCGACCACCGGAGTCATGCGCCGGCCACGTTTCCGCCCAACCCGCTCGCGCTTGTGCTTCCAGTATTTCGTCAGATCACGGGTCGCCTTGTGCAGCCAGTCCTCGTCAATCGCGAGCCGGAAGACGGCCACGGCGGAAAACCATTTTGGCGCATTGGGCGCGGGGTCCCCGAGCGGCACCAGCTTGCCCGTGTTCATCAAAATCTGAATGTCATGTTCCGCGAAGCCCAGCAGCTTGGCGGTGGCGGCCACGTCCAGGCGGGCCGGCAGGTTTCTGGTCGCCCAAACGGAAACGGCCGGTGGCATCACGTCGTGGTTCATCAATTTGATTCCTTTCCAGCCGCGACCGGTTCGGTGCGGTCATCAATTCCATTTTTGTTCGCATCCACGAAGCCCTGCAAACGGCCGTGCCGATGCGCGAGAAACCAGCCACCCACCGCCACACCGACGCCACCCAAAATTAGAAGTTCGTTTCCGACCACCAGTGTCGGCAAAATCATGAGCGCCAAACCGCCGACCGCGATGGCCGCGCTGGTCGTCACGCTGCCGATGATGAGCTTCAGCGGCGGATAAAAGATCGAAGCCAGGCCGAACAGGAACATGGCGACGCCGACCCACACAATGCCCTTGAGGCTCGCCAGCTTCGCGCTCAATTCGCGCGCCGTGTCCTTCTGAGCCGCGCCAAGCTCCGTCTTGGCTCGCGTCTCTTCATGTTCAGTCACGGCCATCGGCGCGCTGATTAACAACGACTGCGCATTGGTGGCGGGCGCTCCGCCCGCGTCGGCGGTGACATGCGTCTCCACCATGCGGGACCCGGCCGGCACGGTGTAAGATTTCGTGCGAATGGTTTCCTGATCCTGCCGCGAGGCTTGCGCCGGGTTGTCGCCCTGGACAACCGATTGCTCAATACCTTGAGTGGATTTACTCACCGTGCTGGCATGACCGCCCTTGAGCGGCGCCATCGCACAGCCCGACAACATTCCGGCCGCCGCAAGGACGACCACATCAATCAACAGGTTTTTCGTTTTCATAAATTCAATGGACCGGGCGGTTAATGGCCGGTGCGGCTCGCACCGCCCTCTTGAAACCGCCGCAGTTCAAACGCGCACTCGCGCAACGCCTCGCTGTTCTGGTCGAGGCACACGGCCAGTTTCAACGCGGTTTCATTTTGCTTCTCGATGATTTGCGCCAGCGCGGCGTGATGTTCGTTGCGCAATTCCTTATGATCGGCAATCACAGATTGCAATTGGCGCACGAGCCAGTAAATCACGATGCCGCAGCCGATGAGCAGCAGGCAGAACGCGGCAAGAAACAACCAGCGGTCATTCATGCCGGCGGCATGGTCAATCGCCTGGATAAATTCAGTCGGATTCATATTTGTGTTCATGTTTTGAATGGTGGCCCGTCCGGCACGGACTCAGACGCGAACCAGTTTCACGGCCCCGCTCTTGGCTTGGATCAGCGAACCATATTTCGTCAACAACGCCTGGACGACGGCGGGAATAATCGGCCGGCGATCGGCCTTGTCGTAGCCGGTTTGAATGCCGCCAGCGTTGTAATACTTGAGCCCTTCGCCCGCGGGCGCAGCGGTGCGGTCCGCAATCAGAAGTTCCCGCGCCAGCTCGCACGTAGCCGCGATGACATTTTTCGGCACCAGATTTTCCGGCAACCAGTTTTCCCAAATCAGAAGGGAGCTTGTCCGCACCATCGGATCACGGTCAGGATCCGAGCAACGGTAGCGCGGCCACGCCAGTGCCTGGCCATCCGTCGTTTGCACGCCGCCGAATTGATACTCGGCATCAATCAGTCGCGACGCCATCACCAGCGCGGTAGCTTTTTGTGCATCCGTCGCTGCCGTCCACGCCGTCCCATACAAATGGCCATCGTGATAGGTGTTGCCATCAGCCACGGCGGCGTAGCTGTTGGCATCGGCTAGACCGGCCCCGGTCTCTTTGATGAGCGTAAGCGCCATAAAATTTACAAGCCGTCCGAATACACCGCGTTGGAGTAAGGCGGCACATCCGCGCCGTTGTCATCGCAAACGCAGACGCGGAAGAATCCAACCGAACCACTGCAATCGCGGTTGCTAGTCGCTAAATCCGAACCGTCGTAAGCGTCGCCGGGCCATGTCAAACCATCAGCGGATTTGTAAATGTTGACGCCGCCATAGGTGCTGGTGAAATTCAACGTCCAAGACAAACGACCGTGACCATCCGAAGCCAGCAGGATGGCCGGCACCGGGTCAGCCGGTGCGGACTGCGCCGCCGCTCGTTTGCGCCGACGCTTCTGTTCCTCCAGCGCCAGCCATGCGCGGCGTTGGCCGACGGTCATCGGCGGATTACTCCGATTCGGGTTGGGGAATGTTTTCGCCATCGCTCAATGTCGGTTTTGCTGGTGGAGGCACGGCTGGCACGGATTCAACCAGCGGATTTGCGGCCACTGGTTGAATCGGTCCGGCAGCATCAGACGGCACGTCAGCTTCAATGAGCGGACGCCGCTTGCGCCGAATGATGGGAAGCAGTTGATCCATATGTTGCTTGCGTCTTGGCGATTAAATCGCGTTCGCGCCAATGGCAACCTGTTTCCAGTTCGCGCCATCGCTGATGGCCAGACACGGCACGCTGCCGGTGCCGCCGGCACTCAGATGAATGATGCGACGCGGAAATTGCGCCGCCGTCACGCCCGCCGCGACCGCTGCGGCGACGTTGGTGAAAGTGGCGAACTGGATTTGTTCGCCGCTACGAATCTTGTCATGCCCACGAGGTAGATCTTTACCCATAAAATATCAGTTAAGGTTGAGGTTGATGTTTCAGTTAAGCGCTGGCGCACGGTGGCCCTGACGCAGTCAGTCCCGCGCGCCAGCGCAATTGCCCGCGCCGGCTCGGCGCTCAGTTGTGGTCGATGGCGACCATGCGGACGTTTTTGTTTTCAAACACGCGCGACCAGTTCGCGGCCGTTTCCAGTTCCGCATTCGTCGGCGTATCACCGGCGACCGACGCCGAAGTGAACTTCACCCCGCGCGGATGCAGGATGTAACGCCGGCGATTGATCAGCACCGTGTCGCTGTCCAGCGGCACGCGGGCAATTTCGACGCCCTCCGTGCCCGTGCCACCTTGCAGCGGCTCGGATTCCAGCGGCGCCGCGCCTTTGCCGAATGCGCCGGGACCGAACAGGTAGCTGGTGTAAACCACGCCATCCGTCGTGCCGGCCCGCGTCGGGAGCGTATCATCCACGATGACGCGGCGACCTTGGAACGTCTTGATCTGCGCCTTGCCCTCGCTGTCGGGAACAAAGTCGATCAAGTCCAGCTTGCGCAGCGCGGCTTCCGTGCTGCTGTGAATGGCAATCGCCGTGAGGCGATCCCCGCGATCACCGAGCTTCACGGTGGCATCCACGAACGTGGAACCATTGAGCCGGGTCGTTGCCGACTGTCCGGCAATCGTTTCGCTCGCAATGGCCAGCTTGTTGCCCGCCATCGTCGCCGAGGCGAAGATGCCCTTCAGCGAACTGATGACGAGGCCCTGGTCAATGCGCGCCCAGTAATCGGCCACGAGATCCACGATCGCCTGCAACGGATCGTCGCCCGAAACCACCTTTGCCAGATGGTTTACGCTCCACACCTGCGCGTCGTTCTGAATGCGCGCCGTGTCCTTGTCGCTGCCGATTTTGTTCACCGCCAGCGTCGCGCTGTCGCTCAGGAGCTGGCGCGTCGCCGTGAGGTCCTTCCAAAACGGCATCATCACTTCGCGCCCGCCACCCGCCGCCAGCAGGTCGAATTCCGGCGAGTGTTCGAGGATGCCGCTTTGCACGAAGGCGGACAGCGCTGCCGTCCGCTCAATCGCGTATTTTTCAAACTCTGTGGGGATGATGATGTCCGCCACTGCTGTCTTTGCCATAATGTTGCCTTTCTATTTTGGTAGGGCGGTGCTGCTGCACCGCCCTAGTTGGTTCACGCAGCCGCCTTGAGCCGGGCGGCCAAGCCGGGATCAGACTTCTGCAGTTTCATTTGTTCCGTGAGATTCCACGTGTCCTTGCGGAACGGGTTTTTCACGGACCGGTTGACTCCAGCGGCACCCCCGGCACCGTTGCTGGCAGCCCCGCCACCAGCGTTGGATTCAAATAGATGCGGAGCTTCGGACACTTGCGCGTCCACCCACTCCTCCAAAGTCATTGGCGAAATGCCATCGCGGCCGTAGCGAACGGTTTTGCCATCCGCCTCAAACGCATGGGGCGCACCATTGACCAGCTTGAATACCGTGCGCGCCCGCGAGGTGATGTCCGGCAACGCCGTCGGCCGCAGCCCGCGCTTCGTTGCCACCGTGATGACGCCCTGATCAATCTGAATGGTGGTCAGCCGCGTGTTGGCGACCTCCAGCTCGGTCGATTTCGCCAACAATTGCTTGTCCAGATCAGCCTTGATGACTTTCAGGCGCTCCGTCACCAGCTTCTCGATTTCCTCCGGCTTATGCCCCTGCGCAATCAGCTCCAGCCGTTCCTTTTCTGACTGCAATTGCTGCAGTTGTTGCCGTTCCTCGGTGGCCGTCCGCAAGGACTCCTCGATTTGTTTCTTGAGCGCGATGTTGTTGTCGCGCAGTTCATCGGCCTTGGCCTTGTCCGTCACGCCCTCGGCGTCCAGGAAGAACGCGCCATCGCGCTCAACGTAAAGGGCTGCGTGTTCCGCCGGGATTTCCTCCCGCGTTTGGAATTTGTATTTCAGTGCCATAAATTTTTGTGGTTGCACCACCGGCCACCATGGCCGATGAATTTATCTGTGTTCATCCGTGTCCATCCGTGGTTAAAGCGGCTGCTGCTGGTTCGGTGGAAATGGTGCCCGTCCGGAAGGACTTTCCAGGCTTAGGAATGACCCCGGTCGGATTCTCCTGACCGTTTTGGTTTTTAATGGTGGCTAGTCCGTCACGGACGAGATTCTTTTCTTCTACATCCGTGCGTCCAGTGGGGAGGACTTCACCCTTGCGGAAGAGATCGAACATGGTGGCCTGACTGATGGCTCCAGCCTGCCAGGCGGAGACGATGGCAGTGAGTTCCAGGCTGGTCAGACCTTTGGCAGTGAAGTCAGTGTTGATCTGGATCAGCACGAGAGATTCACTGACATCTTCAGGCAGTGATTCAGTGCTGTTCCACCAATAGACCCAGCGAAGGACTTGGCTGATGGAGTCGGACACAGACATGGCCAGCGTCATCAAGATGCTGTTCTCACCCGCCTGGCGTAGTTCAATGGCATCCGCAGTTTCACCGACACGTTTCGTATCTTCCAGCATCCGGGAACCCAAGACAGCCATGAGACGTTCATCACGGCTTTGTGCATTTTCAAAGGTGGACAGACCATGACCTTTGAATTCAAGGAAGCCAGCGACAGCACCGACCGTGTCCGAGACCCAAGCCGTGCTGCTGCCGATGCGAAGTTCGGCGGTCTTGTCAAAGCCGGCGACCCAAGCGGTAGGCAGTGCAGTGAAGTGCAGACCATGTTTGTAATCAGCATCCAGACGGTAGTGATCCAGATTGACGGAGATGATGTCCGCCAGCGGCATCTTGTCCACATCAGGCAGGGAGTTGCGTGGACCATGAAAGACAAATGGAATCAGTGGCAGCGGCTTACCCAGCCGGAGCGGGATGCGGCTTTCCACCAGCTTCCAGTCCGTCCTGGCTTGGCTGGATTTTTGGCCAGACCAGAAGTTGCCCATCCAAGAGGATTGGCTTTTCGCACGGTGGCCGTCCGCAAGGACTTGCCAGATTTCTACGACGTAACGAGTGCCACCATCGGGCAGCTCTTCCAACTTCAGCACGCGAACCGTTTCCGTGATTTTCGCGGCGAACGGATCGGCGTCATCAGAACGTTCCACCATTTCACGGAGCGCCACCATCGTCACCACGTTGCGGCCATTGATGCGTTGCGTTTGCCAGTTGAGGATGTCTTCGGCTTGATAGCGGACGACGTAGGCGCGTTGCTCACCATCATTCTGCCAATCAATCAGCGTGCCACTACGACCCACAGCGAGGACTTCACCGACTACACCCTTGCAAAATGTGAAGAGCGACGTGCCCATCAAATCCACGTCATCGGTGAAGACACGCAAAGCACCGCCGACACCAGCATGGTGGTCAGGCAGTTTGACTTCGGGATCACGACGAAAAAGCAGACCGAGGAAGCCATCACAGGTGCGACTTGTGGCGTTGAAGAAGCACGCGCGGGATTTGTAGCCGAGATATTCGTTGTCGGATTGCGAATCGAGACGAGGTAGATACTTGATGCCACCAAGTTTCACGGCATCTTCACCAGCGATGACATCACGAGCGCGCAGCCAGGCAGGCAGGCTGGCGTCGTAATCAGGATGTGTCGAGTTCGCTGGCACGGGGCGACTCTAGCACGGGAATTATTTACAATCGGATCACCTCAAAACACACGACTGCCGGATGCTGCCACACGCTGTCACACACCGTCACACGCTGCCAAACAATTTTCTGATTCCCGCTTGACGGTTTTTTAATTCCAACCGGAGGGACGAGTTCCACGAGTCCCATTTTGAATGCTGATTATCCCGCAGGCGACCCCTCCATTGGGAATTATCCACTAGACAGAAAGACCCGGCTCGGATTTTCACGACCGTTTTGTTTTTAAGTAGCAGCCGACGTGAGGAGGCTCAAACATTCCAAAAACAGCAGTATTTCGTTCAGCGTTGCGATGATGGCAACCGTTCGTTTCACTTTCCTGTCCATTACCGGCTGGGCTTTGCAGGCCAAGCCGCCAGCCTTGATTTGCCCTTGGATATTTGTTTATATATAAGCAAATCCCATTTGCGTCATGAAAAACATTTTCAAAATGTTGATGATCATCTCAGCCTTGGTGTCATTCAGCTTTTCAAAGGCCGAGGATTTGACTGGCAATTTGAATCCGCCAAAATTGTTTGCCGATGTTGTTAAGGAGCATTTCAGCCAATGGGATAGCAACGGTGATGGACAACTATCGGAGGATGAAGTCATTGCTGCGCTATCCAATCCGAATATCAAAAATGCCTCGGCGGCTGCGATTGTCGCTATTGATAAAGTAATCCGTCACCATAAATACAAACTACCGCCACTGACCAAGGATTATTTGATTTCTAGTCCGTTGAAGGAGGTGTCCAAATCCCAAGAAGAAGCCGATTCTGCCGACGACGGATCCAAGGCAGAACAAATTGATCACCCACCCTCATTTCAGCATCGATATACTGGAGCCATCAAGAAATTAAGCGAAACCTCGCCGGAACTTTTTCCACAATCACTGCCATCATTCACCGCCACCCGTCAGGGTGCACTTGGTGACTGCCCGTTTGTTTCAACTGTGGGAGCAATGAACTATTGCAATCCACATGACATCAAAGCCATGTTCAAACAAAACAATGATCGCTCATTCACAGTTACTTTTGGGGATGGTCAAGTTGTCAATATCGCGCATCTTACCGATTCAGATATTGCTATGTGGTCAAGTGCCGGCACCAACGGTTTATGGTTCACGGTGTTGGAAAAGGCCTATCGCAAGATTCTCGTTCGAGCCCAAAAAAAGTTCGGAGAAAAAGAAGCTAATGTTTACGAAGGTTTCAACAGCGAACATACCGTTGAGATTTTTACGGGTCACGATATTCAAAATATTGAACTCAAAGGATTCACGCCCGATAGTCCCAAGCTAGCCTCCCTGCGCAACAAACTGGAGAAGGCTTCAAGCGAACATTTAATAATCAAAACCGGAACCGCCGGTAAGGGTGGTCCCAATTCAAAAAAACTGCCGCCTGGGATACCACACGGACACGCTTTGGCGGTTCTTGGCTATGACCGGAAAACCGACGTGGTTGATGTGTGGAATCCGTGGGGAAACAATTTCACCCCGGATGGACCTGATGGATTTAAGAATGGCTACACGACCAAAACCGGCCAGTTTTTTGTCCCCTTAAAAGAATTTGTGGAAATCTTTCAAAATATCCAAATCGAGACCAAAAATCTTTATCGCAATTGAATATTTCCGCGTCGTCTGGCAATTCGACGAGCGCAGCTAGGTGAATTTGTGAGCCGTGGTTTATTTGAAACGTTGGGTAATTCGGTTGCGCTCAAAACACAAAGTCAGTTCGCGTTGCTCAACCGATAATTTAGTTCGCGCTCCGTTCCTGAATCACTGTGCGCTCAACAATGACGAACGCGCCGGCCATTCACGGTCTCCATTCGCGAATGGCTTCAGGCGCGTGCGCGGACGCCTGACGCTCATGCTGGCGGCGGCGGCTGACGCCACCGCTACGCCAGCACCGGGCCGCCTCCTTGGTTCACGAATGGTTTCTCACGGCGGCCCTTTCGCTCCAGCGCGCACGCATTGTGCGTCGCCGGTGGTTGAAAGTTTTTCGCGCGTTCCAGCCATTCAGGTTGGCGAATGATTCAGGCGCGCTGGCAGGCGTTGAATTCTCGTCGCTGCGCTCCTCGGTTTTGAAATTACTGCGGCAGACACAAGCTATAGCCGGTGCTGCGTCCACCCGCCTGGTCTTTAACCAAGATTTTCCGGCTCACCAGATCGCTTATGTCGCGCAGCGCGGTGTCTTGCGAGCACTTCGTCAGCTTCGCCCATTTTGAACTGGTCAGTTTGCCCTCGAAGTCATCCAGCAGCCGGTTGATGACCTTGCGCTGGCGCTCATTGAGCGCCTTGTCCGCGTGGGCTTTCCAGAAGCCGGCTTTCACCAGCACCGCTTCCAGGGTTTGTTCCGAGGCGGCGATGGCGTGCTGCAAACAGTTCAGGAACCATTCAATCCATTCAGTGATGTCCAGCGTTCCTTTTTGGCAGCGTTCCAGCACGTCGTAATACGCTTTGCGCTCACGTTGGATTTGCGCCGACATGCTGTAAAATCGCTGCGCTGTTTTTTCCGACCGTGCCAGCATCAGGTCCGCAATCGCGCGCGCAATGCGGCCATTGCCGTCTTCAAAAGGATGAATCGTCACAAACCAGAAATGTGCCAGTGCGGATTGAATCACTGGATCCACGGTCGGTGTGGTGTTGCACCAATTGAGGAAGCGGGCCATTTCCTTTTTCAGCCGGTCAGCTTCGGGCGCTTCGTAATGGACCTTCTCGTGTCCAATCGGGCCGGACACCACTTGCATCGGCCCACTTTTTTCGGTGCGCCAGCCACCCACCGCAATGCGACGCATCCCGGTGCGCCCAGTCGGAAACAGCGCGGCGTGCCAGCCGAACAATCGTTCCGTCGTCAAAGGCTCATCATGCTGGCGCGTGGCGTCCAGCATGACCTCGACAATGCCCTCCACGTTGCGGTCAATGGCTGGCAGTGCCCCGATGTCCAACCCCATGCGTCGGGCCAGCGATGAGCGCACTTGTCCGGCGTCCAGCTTTTCGCCCTCGATCTCGCTGGTCTTGAGCACATCCTGGGTGAGGGTTTGCAAAGTCGCTTCTTCCCGCAAAGGGAAGCCCAAGGCTTCCATACGACCAAGCAGGCGGCCCTGCGCATGGCGCACTTCCGCCAGCCGGCCGGTCAGGGCTGATTGGTTCCAGCTAAATTCCGGCCAGTCTTTACGTTCGTGGATATACATACATTCGCCGCAAGGCTTGCGGTGAATATGCCCCCGATTCACCGCATCCGGCAAGCCTAATCGCCGCACGATATGCGGTGATTAAGGACTCATTCACCGCACGCCACTTGACTGATAACTTGACTCACACTTGACTAATGCGAGGCGTAACCGAAATACAAACTGCGCGCTATTTTTACAAAAGCACAAAAACGATAATAGCGAGATTCCTTATTTTCACGGCTGGAATTGAGTTCGCTGCGCTCAATAGCATATTTGTTCGCGCTGCATTGCTCGCCGGTGCGGCTCGCACTTCGCGTGCTCAACAGGAGAACACGAACGCGCTCAGGCTCACGGTTTCCATTGTTCACGTTGTGCGGAGTTTGGTTGTGTTCGCTGCGCTCAATAACTAAGGCCGCACATCAGGCGCGTGCGCGGACGCCTGACGTTCATGCTGGCGGCGGCGGCTGACGCCACCGCTACGCCAGCACCGGGCCGCCTCCTTGGTTCACGAATGGTTTCTCACGGCGGCCCTTTCACTTCCGCGCGCACGCGGCGAGCGTCGCCGGTTATTGAACGGTTTCCGCGCGACTCACACGTTCAGGTTGGCGGATGATTTAAGCGCGCGGACAGGCGGGGAAAAGTTAGTGGATTGGACGGTGGCCGTCTGCCAAGACCTTGTCGCTGTCGCTCCTCGCGGGGGCGAACGCGCACTGCGTTTGCGGTCGCCTTTTTGGTTTCAGAGGCCGCGAGGCTTCGCCACGGCCGAGACACGGCATTAACCCCGGCGTCAGCAACCAGCCGCTTGAGCTGCGCTCCAAGTGTCTGGACGCTTCCGCCCGCGGCCTGGCCGGACTCGACAGTTTGCCGCCTCTCCATTCCGCTGCACTGCAACTGCGCAAGCTGCGTTTCCGTTCCACTGCATTTCGAAGTCGTCAAATCTGACGAGACCGGATGAAACCGGCCACGCCCCGATGGTGCCAGTCCGGAAGGACCTCGGAGCTGCGCTCCTCGCGCGGCTCGAACCGTCACTGCGTTTCCGGTTCTCGCTGATCGCGCTCGGGCGAGCGAGAAAAGCAGGCCGCGATGCTTCGCATATCGGCCCGTTGGGTGCAGGCTTCGCCTGCCAATACGGCGCGAGGCTTTGCCTGTCGCCGAAGGCAAATACATTAGCACCGCGAGGCTGCGCCCGGTGCAAGGCATCAGCAATAGTCGCGGGGACGGTCCAGCTTTTGCGGCGCTCCGCAGGCTGCGCTTGCAAAACTGGCCGACCCCGCTGGAAAAACCAAATCAGTCCGAGACCCCAGCGCTGGGTTTCGTTGGCCTGCTGGCTCAGGTTTGACCCTCCCCCCCGCAAACTGGCCAGCATTCCACTACACCCATCGTCGGGGACTCAGAGAAATTGGCACTGCGCTGGCGCGACTGTGCCCGGTGGCTGTGACGCAGTCACTGACCCGGCGAAATTGTTGAAGCGGCTCCGCTCACGGGGTTGGCATGACGGAGCATCTCCGGCTACGGTGCTCGTGCCTGCGCGCCTGTGCCTCCGATTTGCTTCCGGGATATGCACACAACACATATTGTGCGTGACCCTCCGGTCATTTATTCCGGGCGCACAGGGAACCCCGAGACCCTGTGCTGGAAGTAAATGACGCACAATATGGCGTTGTGTGCAGTCCCGCGTCAGCACTGTCATGCTGATGGCGGCTCATCCCTGCGCCCCAACATTCGCAGCCATCATCCCGCCAGCTTGACGGCATCCGTCATGCCAACCCCTGAAGCTGCGCCTTGAGTGTGATTGGGCCGGGTCAATGCAGTCAGTTTGTTTTCGCTACGCTTCCAAGTGAGTTAGCTCCCTCCGGTCGGAAAAAAGTTGGGTTGGGTTTTTTGTGTGGGCAGCTTCGTTTTCAATGCCGTTTTTTCTGCAAGCCCGTCACTCGTTCGGTCGCCTTGTCACGGCCTCGCCTAACACACCAGCCCGCCCGCTCGTGGTGCCCTCCGAGGATTCCTCCCACGGGGGAGGGCTGGAGGCTCGGCTTTTTCGCGAACAAGGCGACCGACGGATGACGGGCGAGCAGTGCAGAAAAAAAAGCATATGAAAACTACATCACAAAAAAAATCGAACAGGCTCCCTCAAGAATCAAAGCTATCAGCGCAGGCCGCGCAAGCGCAGCCCACAGCCGCACCGGCACAGCCGGTTGAGAAAAAAGACGAACGTCTTCCGATTGATACCGAGACGCGCAAGCACAACCGCACACTGCCCACCGAGAAGGTTTTGGCTTGGGGGACATCTTTTGTGAAACATTCAGAGCCGAGCAAATCAAATGGGTAATTTGATCCAGCGGCTGGTCGAAAAGAATTTCATCAAACCGGCCCGCCACCTTCTCCCATTTGCCAAGCGCGTCGTCGAGGACTCGCTGACGACGCGCGACGGCGCGGCGGATTTCGGCACGGCGTTTCATCACGGCGCGGAGCAGATCGCAAAATCGTTGGAAGTTGACCGCGCCGATTTACTCTCGTCCTGGCTCGACCTGTATCGCGACTGGTTTCAGGCGAACGTCGTGGACTGTCGTTGGACGGAGCAGCGCGTGGTTTCCTCCCTATTCGGTTATGCCGGCACGGCGGATTTGCTGATCGAGCACAAGGTCCACGGGCTGTGCCTCGTGGATCTGAAAACCATGAAGCTAAATCCGAAATACAAGATCAAGCCGTATTCGACCTGGTGTTATCAGCTCGCGGCGTATCGGGCCGCGCTCGGCGTCCGCGCCACCTGCATCAACCTCATCGTCAATTCGGTCACGCCGGAAATGCCGGTGGAACACGTGTGGACCGAATCGGAAATGGAGTCGGGCCTGCGAGCATTCATGGCGGCGCGCGAGCTGTGGAACATCGAGAACAACTACACACCTGGCGGTGGGCCACCGGTCATTGATGTGGAATCCACCGTGGTGAGCGCAACCAACTAAGGAGGCCAGTGGACCCAACAGAAAGGTAGTAGCTGATGTGGGCGTATCTACTAACTGAGGGTCTAACGGACGATCACGGTCAACTGACGGACTAACGCTACATACTGTAACGGACGACTGTCACGGCCACTGACTGTTCTATCTGGGAAACGATCAACTATCACTCACGCCCACATCAGCTGCGGCAAAAAATATCAAAAGTCTTCCGGGCGTCAAGCACGACCAGAAGTTTTTTGGAAAAAATCTGAAAGGAAAAATATGCTCCGAAAAATCGATAGATTCTGGTTCCGCGTCCTCGGCGTCGTTCATCGCTGGACGATTCGGCGGGCCTGCGCGCATTGCCAGCGGGAAAAGCAACGCCGCTTCCGGCGGCTGATGGTCCTTGCGGACGGCCACCATTGGAAAAACTAGCCACAGATGGACACAGATGAACACGGATTCACCTCACCCCGGCCCTCTCCCCATTGCTCCGCCGACTCCGCAACGCGGAGAGGGGGAAGCCCCGGTGGCCCTCCGCAAGGAGCGGCTCCCGGTGCAGGTGGTGGAACATCTGCACCGGCTGGTCGGCGGCGATGCGCGCACGGAAAGAATGGTGGAGCGCTTCATCGCTGATCAATACGGCGCACAAAACCTGTTTTATCTGCCGCCCAACGTGGCGAGCGGAATCATCCGGCGCCCGGCGGATTTTCTCACGGCCGTAAAAAATCACTGCGAACCCGAACTGTCCTTCCGGACGGGCACCATCATTTTATGACGCGTTCTGAAAGTGAAACCTTGATTGCAGTCGCTTTGTGGCAGGCGGGCCGCCTTACCGACGATCAATGCCAGTTCTGGGTGGAGCGAGCGGCGATGCTGCCGGATTTCCGGTGCCAGGACATTCGCAATTGGAAACAGCCGCCCACCCGTTCGGTGTGTGACTGCGGCAATGAGATGAAAAATCAGTTTGGTCCTTGCGCACAGTGCGAGGAGGAGCACGCGGCGATTTATCATCCGAATGGTCGGCGGCGCATTCTCGGCCCCATAGATTATGACTGATCCCAAACAGATTGCTGTCGGCATTGTCGGCGCGGTGGATTGGCAGACGGAAGCCTCCGGCTTTTGTCGCTGTCCGGGCGAATCACTCCACACGCACAAGACAGGCAAAAAAGATTGCCGCGTCAGCGTTGACGGTGCGCCGACGATTTATTGCTTTCACGCCTCGTGCTCGCCAGCGGTCGCGGAAGCGAACCGCACCTTGCGGCGGGCCATCAATCAAAACCCGTGGACGCTCACTTTGCCCGGCGGGCGCGTGCTGCGAAACGGCGACGTTTTGCAGTCGAGCGGCACGGTGCTGCCGCGCGAACTCCTTGCGGAGGGCCACCTTGGTTCACGCAAAGATGCAAAGGCGCAAAGCGAAGAAAAACTTTTATTGGAAACCCTGCGCGCGAATGCGGAGCGATTTAAGCCTGAACTCTTCGATTTCTTCCGATGGCCGCTCGCGCAAATCATCGAGGACTCGCCGCTGCTGGTTCACCAGCGCGATGCGGAAGATCAATTCCGCACCTGGTTGCGCTTGTGGCCGGCGCATTGTCACGTTTGGATTGGCGACATTTATAGCTCCGGCAAGCCCGAACACCGCACCCATTTCCGGCCGGTGGCCGACTGGTATCAGATCGGGCCGGCCATGGGTAATTTCACCTGCGGCTCGTCGTTCAAGCCCGGCAGTTTTCAGCGCAGCAATGCGAATTGCAACGGGACGCGCTTCATGGTCGTGGAGAGCGACACACTGCCGAAGGATGAGGTGGGCGCGATCTTCGCGTATCTGAACCGGCGGCTGCGGTTCAATCTGCACGCCATCATTGATACCGCCGGCAAAAGTTTGCACGGGTGGTTTGACGCGCCGCGCACGCCGCGCATTGAAGCGCAGTTGAAGGCGACGCTCACGACGTTTGGCTGCGATCCAAAACTTTTTACCTATTCCCAGCCGGTGCGGGTGCCCGGCGCGTATCGGGATGGGCGGCTGCAACGGATTGTTTGGTTAAAGAACTAGCCACAGATGGACACAGATAAACACAGATTTGAACAACAAAGACGCGAAGGCGCAAAGGACTTTCCATTAACCCATGCCGAGGTCTTTGACGAAGTTGGCATCTTCGCTGAAATCAGGTTTCACGCCGAGTTGTTCCACAATGATTTCCCGCACGCGGATAGTTATCTGGTCGCGCGTCCAACCGGGCGCGGTGGCGTTGGCCAGATCGGATTTGTGGGTCATCACCCAGCGCGCAAGGTCGCCGACGGTCTGAAGTTCCTTGGGAAATTCCCGGCACAAAGGTCTGGTCAATCGGATGCCTACACCGGCGGTGATGATGACAACCCCAATGAAAACGAAAACGCTCAAGGATGCCAACTCGGGGCAGGCTGCAATCGCCCCACCGATTCCCGCCGACAGCGAACTGCCCAGCAAGGCGGCGTTGACGCTGCGCGAGCGAACCAGTTGGGGCGGCTTTGGGATGCCCAGCTCCTGCATTATTTGGTGCAACCGGTCGCATCGTTGTTGGACTGGCAGCAATTTCGAAAGTCCGGTGGCGGGAGTAATTTGCGGCCGTTTATAGCCCTGATGGATCAATGCACGGCGCAGCAGATTAAACGCGCGCTGGGTGAGGCAAACGGTGGCGGTGGTGGTGGTGACTTTGCCGAGGACGAAATCAATCAACAAGCGCGGAGTGACAAGTTTGCCCGCTTGCGCATCGTCAATCTGGATATCGAAGGCATCTTCGACCGCCATCACAAGTTCAACACCGTCGAGTCCCATGCGGGGATTGTGCTTTCACCGTTTCCGGCATTCAACACTGAAATCCGAATGAAACAGAACGGGGAGTTTTTCGGCGGGACGCCGAAAAGAACCCGCGAGACGCGGGTGCTACCGGACTGATTTATGGAGATCAAAACCTTTTCGCCGCTCGAACAGATTGAGCCCGCCGTGGATCTGGGCGCGGTGCCGCCACCGCTGCCGGAGATTCTGAAGCTGCGCGATTTTGCGGCGTCACCGCCGGTGACACCGCCGCAAATCATCGAGGGCATTTTGCACCAAGGCTGCAAAATGATTCTCGGCGGCACGTCGAAGTCCAACAAGTCGTGGTGTCTGCTCGATCTGGCATTGTCTGTCGCCAGCGGTCAGGAATGGTGGGGCCGGCGCTGCACCAAGCTGCCGGTGGTCTATATCAATTTCGAGCTGCAACCGTGGGCGCTGGCGGAACGGATCAACGCGTTGTGCGCGGCCCGGCCGGATTGCAAAGGCGTGGCTGACACCTTTCACCTGTGGAATCTGCGCGGGCACAACGCCGACATCACTCTGCTCCGGCCCAAGCTGGAGGAGCAACTGGCAAAACATTCGTTCGGACTGATCATCCTCGACCCGGCTTACAAAGTCCTCGGCAACCGGGACGAGAACGCCAACGGCGAGATTGCCGATTTGATGAACCAGTTTGAAGCGATGGCGCAAAAGACCGGCGCGGCCATTGTGGTGGCTCACCATTTCGCCAAGGGCGATAGCACGGCGAAAAACGCCCTCGACCGCATGAGCGGTGCCGGGGCCTGGGCGCGTGACCCGGACAGTATCATGGTGCTGACGCCACACGAGGAGGCCGACTGTTTCACGGTGACGAGCATTCTCCGCAACTTGCCTCAGCTCCATGAATTCGTGGTCGCGTGGGACTTTCCGCTGATGCGAGTCGCCGGCGACTTGAACCCCGATGCACTGCGCCGTCCCCAATCGAAAAACAAGGTCTGCTCGGACAAGGAATTTCTCGATGCCGTGATGACTGATGATGGCAAATCATTCACTAAAATCATGCAGGAAGCCAAAAGCGCGCTGAACCTGAGCCAAAGCACGGCGCAGCGGGCGCTTAAACGCTTGGAAACAGCGGGTTTAGTCCGCAATTCGGGCGGCCTTTACTGGCGAACAGTCACAACAGTCACATCCCTTAAAGAGTAATGACTGTAAACCCACAAAACCAGCAGTGGGAAGGGACAACCCTCCTTGGGGTCGGGTTGCCCTTCACCTCTGCCATACAGGCGACACAAAACTAGAAACGAAATTTATGCCGATGATCTATGAACAACAACCGAGGGAAAGCAACAAGGCCTTTGCGGCTTTCAAAACGTATCTCGAACTGGGGCCAGAACGGTCGCTGGCAACTGCCGGTGCCCAGCTCGGCAAATCCAAACGGATGATGGAAAAATGGTCGCGCAAGTTTGACTGGCCGGCGCGGGTGCAAGCCCATGCCGCGCAGTTGGCGACCGTCGAGCGCGAGGCCATCGAAGGGCTGGCGCTCGAAAGTGCCGTGAAGTGGGAGAAGACCCATGAAGCCATCCGCCGGGAAGCCTGGCTGGAGGCCGAGAAGACCATCGCGATGGTGCGCAAAGCGCGCGAGCGGTGGGAGAAGTCGGGGCGCACGCCCGGCTTTGAAGGCATGGCGCGAATGCTGGAGCTGGCATTCAAGCTGAAACAGTTTGCCGCCGGGATGCCGAGCGAGATCAAGGAGGTGAACACGAACTTCACCGCGACGATTGATGTGGATTGGGAGATTGCGCTGCGCAAAGCCTACCAGGCGGAGCCTGGACCCACCATTGATACCAAGCCGGTGGAATCACCGGCGAAAACTGAAACCGTAATTGATGTTGAGGAGGTAAAACCTTGAATGATCGCGATCTTTTTTTGAATGCCGCAAAAGCGGCAGGTTGTCCGGAGGACCAAGCCCGCAATCTGGTGGCGGCGCGGATCTGGTTGCAAGAGCGTCAGCTCGCGGCATCCGCGGCCGCCCGGCTGTGCGACTTGCCGGACGGGCCGACGGCCATTGGCTACGGCGGCGCGCGCGGCGGCGGGAAGTCGCACTGGCTGCTGGCGCAGATGGGCGCGGACGATTGTCAGCGGGTGCCGGGTTTGAAGTGCCTGCTGCTCCGCAAGGTGGGCAAAGCCAACCTGGAGCACTTCGAGGATTTGCGGCGCCGGTTGTTCAACCGGCTGCCGCATGAGTTCTCGGCGTTTCGCGGCATCCTGGCGTTCGCCAATGGCTCGCGCATCATCGCGGGCCATTTTCAGAACGAGAAGGACATTGATGCCTACCTCGGTTTGGAATACGACGTGATTGGTATCGAGGAGGCCACCACCCTAACCGCGCGCAAATACCAAGACATCACGACTTGCTGCCGCACGTCGAAGTCGAACTGGCGTCCGCGCATTTACAGCACGACGAATCCCGGCGGCGTGGGCCATGGCTGGTATCGGACGAAATTCATTGTGCCGTTTCAGAATAAACGGCAGACCGACACGGTCTTTGTGCCGGCGCGCGTCGGCGATAATGCGTTTAACAACCCGGAATATCGCAAGGTGCTGGAAAATCTGAGCGGCTGGCAGAAGCGGGCGTGGTTGGACGGTTCGTGGGACATCGCGGCGGGTCAGTATTTCACGACGTTGCGCCGCGAGGTGCATGTCGTCGACTCCGTGCCGGAGGGGCCAATGTTCGACGAAACACGCGCGGTGGAATGGTTCGCGGCGCTGGATTACGGCTTCGCGCATTACACCGTCTGCCTGCTCGGCTGTCGCGACGGCGACGGGAACACTTTCATTGTCGATGAACATGCCGAGCGGCTCTGGCTGCCGCAGCGGCACGCGGCGGCGATCAAGGCGATGGTGGAACGCCACAAAATGAACGGGGTGGTGGCGATGCGGGGAATTCCGCGTCTATCCATGCGGAGCCAGGACGAAGTCCAGAACCGGCCGCTGGCGCTTTCTGACCTGAAACGGTTCGTGGCCGGCGCGGATGTTTTCTCCCGGCAATCGGACGGGACGACGATTGCGCAACAATACGCAAAACACGGAATTACGCTGCGTTGTGCCAACACCGACCGGGTAAATGGTTGGGCGGAGGTGTTGCAAGGGTTCGGCGAGCCGAACGTCGGCCTCGCAGAGGGTGGCGTGCGACCGACGCTTTTTATTCATGCCCGCTGCCGCCGGCTGATCGAGACGCTGCCGGCGCTGCAACATGATCCGAACCGGCCCGAGGACGTGCTGAAAGTGGATGCCGATGAAGACGGCAACGGCGGCGATGATGCCGCCGACGCACTGCGGTATCTGGTGGCGACGAAAACCCGGACGGTCACGCAACGGAAGTTGCGGGGGCTGTAGAAATTTACTTTGCTTTCCGTTTTTCTTCGGTGGCGATCATGACTTTGACTTCCTCAATCGTAAACCGAACGGGCCGGGATAGCTTTATCGCCATGACTGAACCGATATTCCCGATGATTGTGCGAAAAGGCTCTTTCCAGGTAAAAATTTACCGAGGCAAGAACAAGGGAGTTGACGCTTATTACGTGTGCTATTATCTGGGCGGAATTAGAAAGCTGGTGAATTTTTCGGATTTCGAACGGGCCAAAAAAGAAGCCAAATTTGTTGCGAACCGATTGGACGCAGGGGAATCCAGCGTGCTGGTGATGACGAGTGCTGATCGCGTGTCCTACCAATTCGCCCGGCGGGAATTGGATCCGCTGGGGCTGCGCCTGGAGACGGCGGCGATAGAGTATGCCGAGGCCATGAAGAAATTGGGTCCGGTGCCACTATGGCAAGCGGTGGATTATTTTCTGGAGTGGGGACCAGGACAATTGAAAAAGCCCGTTGCGGAGGTGGTGGAGGAGCTGCTCACTTCAAAGGATGAGTCGTTGGTTTCCGACTTTTACATCAAGGCCCTACGTTATGCCTTTGATAAGTTTTTGCAGCGGTTCAAGGGGAACATCCTGGATATTCGCGGAACGGAAATCAATGTGTGGCTGCGAGGATTGGGTCTGGGGGCACGTTCGCAAAACAACATGCGCCAGGCCATCAAATCATTATTCATATACGCCATGCGCCGGCGGTATCTGCCTCGGGATCATGACGAATTAAGCGCAGTGCCGGTGGTGAAGGAGCCGCTGATTGACACCGAGGTTTTCACTCCAGCTGAGCTGATTGAAATCCTTTGCTTCACACCGGAGCGAATGCTGCCATTCATGGTGATTGGGGCTTTTGCGGGCGTGCGCCACGCGGAACTTCAACGGTTGGAATGGACGGACTTGCTCTTGGACCGAGGTTATGTGGTGGTGCGTGCGACGCAGTCAAAGACGGGCAGTCGCCGGCTGGTGCCCATCCAAGAAAATCTACGGATTTGGCTGTCGCGGATGCAACCGGGAGAAAGGGAAGTCTGTGAGGTGGCCAATATGGCGAGCGCCATCGCCTTATTGGTTCGCGAAATCAACCGAGGCCGGCGAGCAGTCTGGGCACAGGCCAACCAGGTAAGCGAGGACCAGTTGAAAGAAACCATGAAAGAGGCGCGCAAAGACCTGGCAGCCGCCAAAGCTGCGCGGTCCAAGCAGGCACACAAGAATTCACTGCCGCCGGGAGCGGAAACCTCGGACACTGAAGGCTGGACTCCCTTTGTCTGGAAACAAAATGCACTCCGGCATTCCTTTATCAGCTACCGCCTGGCAGAGAACCCAAATATGGCCGAGGTTTCATTGGAATCGGGGACTTCGCCACAGATGGTTCACAGACATTATAAAGCACTGGTGAACGTCGCGGAAGCCAAAGAATGGTTTAGCATCACACCGGAGGTGGTGGATCTGAGAAAACTGCAATTGATGAAAATTCCCGAGCCGTCGGTCACAGACCGCGCGCTACAACCTTCATCCGGGGAGTAGGCAATCCGGGCTATCGTGCTTGGCGTTGTTGACGAGTTTGGAGACGCGGTGGCAGGCCATGTCTTCGGCGGGATACGGGCGCAACAGCGTTTTCAAGAATTGCGGCTCGAAGCGGTCGGGTTGCAGCCACCATTGATAATGCTCGGGGCCGAGGATCACTGGCATCCGGTTGTGGACGGCGGCGACCATCTGGTTCGGCTCGGTGGTGATGATGGTGAACGTCTCAACGATCTGACTGACGGCGGGACCGGTGGATGCCAGACCGGACAAGCTGCCTTCGCTCGCGGAAATGGAACGCACCGGCGGCGAACCGGATGTGGTGGGTCAGGATAAAAAATCGGGCGAGTTCGTCTTCGTGGTTTATTCCGCGTAAAGTCCCAAGGGCCGCGTGAGTGTTCACCATTTTATTTAGTCGCAAATCCAGACAAGGATTGCTCGGTTTCATGCCGGTTTTTGGCGGAAGAGTTGCGCTAAAGACTGAAGAATTGGCATAACCCATGCCCAGCGAGATGATTGTGGAAACACGGCGCCCAGAGGTCTGGTCGCCCTATCATTAAAATAAAGTTCCTTGAACCGGTTTGGTGGCAGCGCCACGGGCATTTTCGCCCCACAGTTTTGAAATCATTTCACGCTGGGGCGTGAACGGGCATTTGGGCGAAGCGCCGGGCACGGGGCGTGAGGCGGTGGGCGCGGGGTGCGCATGACGAAGGGCGAACTGCGCGCCGGTCATCAGAGCCGTTTTGCCTAGCTTTTGATTCAGTTCGTGCGTGGCGTCGTCGAGGGCGCCCCAGCGTTCCTCGTGCGTGCGGCCCCAGAGCGTCGGGTGCGTGTCCAAGCGTTCCAGATTGAACATGGCGATTCTGATTTGCCGCACGGGACGCTGCGCGTCGGCCATGATTTCACGGAACATCTGCTGCAACACTTCGTTTATGACGGAATTGAGAAATTGCGGATGATTGAACCGGTGGCTGGTGCCGACTTCGGTGAAATCGTTGAACCGCACGGCCAGGCTGAACTCCCGCGCCTGCATTTGTTCCCGGCGCAACTGGCCGGCAAGGCGCGTGGCTTCGCTGAGCATGAAGGTCAGCGCAGCTTCGTAATCGTGTTCATCTTGCGGCAAGGTGGTGCTGCTGGAAATGGTGGTGCGGTCTTTGATCTCCAGCACGAGCGGTTCGTTCCACTGGCCATTCGAGAACAGCCACAACTGCTGGCCCCAGATGCCGAACTTCTGTTTCAGCAACATTGAAGGCAATTCGGCGACGTGACCGAAGGTCAACGCGCCCAGCGCGGCGAGCGAGCGCTGGCGGTTTTTGCCGATGCCGGACATTTCGGACACGGGCCGATCTTTCAGGAATGATTTTTCCTCACCAGCGGGCACCTCCAGAAAACCAACCCCCTTGGCAGCGTCGGTGGCGAGTTTGGCGAGTTTGGCAGAATTGCCGAGGCCGGCGGTCACCGGAAGACGCGTCTCGCGCTTGATGCGGGAGCGGATGCCTTGGACATAGTCGGCCGGCGTGGTGTGGCGCCACATGTGTTCGTCCATGGTGGAAAAATCCAGAAAGCCTTCGTCAATGGAGTAGGGGACCAGCGTCGGCGTGTATTCCTCCAGAATCAGGAACATCTGCCGGGACAATTCGCGGTAGGCGTCGTAGTGCGGTTTGCAGAGGACACCGCTGGGACAAAGTCGTTTCGCCTCAAAGCAGGCGGTGCCGGTTTTGATGCCGAATCTTTTGGCGAGCCGGTTGGCGGCAATGACGATGCCGTCGCCGCGCCGGCCGCCACCGACCCAGACGGGGCGGCCCTCCAGCTTGGCATCGAGCGCGATTTCGCAACTGGCGAAGAAGGAATCTCCGTCAATGTGCAAAATTCTGTTGGTCCGTGCCGGACTGGCCATAATTTTCTTTGTTCAACCGCAAAATACGCTGACTACGCGAATGGGATGGCGGCGCGGCAACGCCGCCCTACCACGGCGGTCATAGACCGCACGCTACACCCAGAGCATCGGCTCGCGGGGACGCTCGCTCCACCCGGGAAAAGACACCGCAGCGCGGCGTCCCTACCGGTGCGAGCAGGTGGCAGCGCCACTGGCAAACGGGCCAGTCAGACACGGTAGCGTTTCGGTGGCGTCCGTCCATGCGGAGTTGTTCACAGACCCACAATGTCAGCCAGGGTTGGACATCCGCTGTCCAAAACTA
>Ga0302282_1000003_pt1 | contig 222929 bp, 203 predicted proteins | sample III_Fen_E1_3_FD_198763 | JGI IMG/M metagenome (GOLD analysis project Ga0302282, IMG submission 198763) | Peat permafrost microbial communities from Stordalen Mire near Abisko, Sweden - III_Fen_E1_3 | ecosystem: Environmental > Terrestrial > Soil > Wetlands > Permafrost | place: Sweden: Abisko... | reverse complement strand
GGTCACCGTCAGTTTCGGCCCGCCATTGTCGCCCACGATCGGCACGCAGCCGGCCAGCATCGCCTCCAGCATCGTCAACCCCACCGTCTCGCGCATGCTCGGCAACAGATAAATATGGGTGCGACCGAGTTCCTGCTGATATTCTTCGCGGCTCACCGTGCCGCCGAAAATAATTTCTTCGGTCAGGCCGAACTTCGCCGTCAGTTTTTTCAAATGAGGAATCTCCGGTCCGCCGGCACCGAGCAGATAACGAAAATTCACGCCGCGTTGTTTGACGCGCGCCAAGGCTTGCAGCGCGAGGGCGATGCATTTTTGTCCGCCCAGATTGCCTGCGGCATACAGCCGCAACACGCCGTCCACCTTTTTGCCCGGCAGGAAGCGCGCAAACGCGGCCACTTTGTCCGCCGAATAAAATCCCGGCGACAATTGGGAAATCCCGGCGGCCGAACTGCGCAAAGTTTTCGTCAACTGTTCCGCTTCGTGCGTGATCGCAAAAATATGCGCCGCCTCGCGCAGGCTTCGGCGCACGCCCGGCGAATACCAGGAATACACATTGGCGATCTTGCGCAACAACTCGAAGGCCGCGCCCGCCGGACTGAGAATGGGAAATAACGCGAACGGAAATTCTTCATCGCCACAAATCGGGCCGAACACAAACGGGATGCCCAGCCGCCACATCGGCGAAGCCACGCGCCACGTCGAAAACGTGACATGCTGGACGACATCAAACTTTTCCACGCGGTGCAGTTCGCGCGCCACCGCGAGCGAATCTTTGGCAAAATGAATATACTCCTTCCAGCTCTGCATCCGGGCCAGTTGCCGGTGCGGGTGCCACGGCTTGTGCGCGCCGGCGTAAATAAATTTTACATTAGCCGGCACCAGTCCCTCGCGTTCCGCGCGGCCGAGATCCTCGCGATTGCGGCTGCCGGTGATGACCCAGAGCGGATGATCCTGCGCCAGACATTTCACCGCCGCCCAGCCGAAAAAATTCTCCGAGCCGAGATACGGGTTGCAGGCCACGGCGGAGATGAGGGCTTTCATTGTGCGGCCCTTGTCTAATCGGAACCTTGGGTGGACTCAAGCGAATTCGCCGCCGGTGAACGCGCGCAAATATTTTTCAAATTAAATAAATTGTTGCCCCGCCGCCTTCCAGATTATTCTTCGTCCCGGCATCCCCGCGAGATGCACAAATGATTTGAGTTGTCCGCGCCGGTTCCGGCAGAATGCCTTCTGAATGTCATTTCGCGTCTGCGGTGATCAACCGGTGCCATGAAACCAAAAGTGCTTTTGGACATATCGCTTTTGGGCCACGCCAGACCGGTGTGGCGGGGCATGGAACGGGTGGCCAGTCAATTTTTTCACGGTTTGCGAAATGAAAAGGCGTGCGAACTCACTTTCGCCGCTACGTCGCACTTGGTCGGGGCTTATGATTTTTTGGTGGCCGAAGGCATATCACCCGAAGAAAAATTAAAATTCCGCGCCGGTCAATTGCGTTCCAGCCGCATGGGTTTCAAACTGGGGAGCCGGGTTCATCGTTCGATTGAAAACCGCAGCCTCCCCGCCCGCGCCTATCGGTGGCTGCTGGCCGAAACCGCCCGCGCCTGCATCGCGGGCGAATCGGTTTTGACATCGGACATGCTTGACGCCGACATTTTCCATTCTTTGCATCAGCCGTTTCCGCCGGCCGTGCGGCAGGCAAACCATTTGCGAAAGTTCATGACGGTATATGATTTTAATCCGCTCAAATATCCCGAATTTTTCGGCGGCAGTGACTCGCAATACATGGACAATTTAATTGCCTGTCTGACGCCGGACAATTTCGCCTTTTGTATCTCGGAAACGGTGCGGGACGACATCCTCAAATTTTCCACCATTCCTCCCGAACGGATTTTCCTCACGCCGTTGGCCGCCGACGAAAATATCTTTTATCCCGAAACCAACGCGCCAATCCTGGCCGCGATCCGTTCGCAATATCACATCCCGGAAGAAAATTATTTTCTTTCCCTTTCCGCCCACGCGCCCCATAAAAATTTCCCGCATCTCATCCACTGTTTCAGCACGCTGGTCGAAACGGGCGAGCTCAACGACACCAACTTGGTCTTGGTGGGGCCCAACCCAAACCGAAATCCCGAAGTGCGGGAGACCCTCGCGAAGTATCCCAAAGCCGCCGCCCGCGTCATCATCGCCGGCCGCGTTCCCGACGAACATCTGGCGGCGATTTATAGCGGAGCCAGCGCGTTTTTGTTTCCCTCGCTGTTCGAAGGTTTTGGCATTCCGCCCTTGGAAGCGATGCAATGTGGCATTCCGGTCATCGCCTCCAATACCACCTCGATGCCGGAAGTCATCGGCGATGCGGGAATTCTCCTGCCACCCACAGACGCCGACGGCTGGCGTCAGGCCATGCTGCGACTGGCGCGTCAGCCCGCGCTCCGGGCAGCATTCAGTGAAAAATCTCGGCAGCGTGCGAAATTATTTTCCTGGCACCGCTTCATCCAACAGACATTGGATGGTTATCGGGCGAGCCTGCAAATGCCGCGTTCTTAATTGTTATCCTCAAAAGCAAACCAGTTTTTCACAGAAAAAATGAAACATTTAATTCAAAGCTTGCTCGGTCATTTTGGCTGCCGATTGCAGGACATGAAAAAAATCGGGCGCGCTCCGTGGCGGGACATTCAAATTTTGCTCGCGGCAGTTCCAGCTCCCGTTTGTTTCGATGTGGGTGCGCATCGGGGCGAAACGATCCAAAGCATGATGACGTATTTTCCGAATGCAATCATTCATGCGTTTGAACCGGATCCGGAAAATTTCACCGCCTTGCAAACCGCCGTCGCAAACTTTCCCCAAGCCCGGCTGCATCGGTTGGCTTTGGGCGACCGGCAGCAGGAAACAACACTGATTAAAACGCAGTTTTCCATGAGCAATTCGCTTTTGCCGGCTGCAGCCGCACTGCAATCCGCCGCGCATAAAAAAATCGGCGAGGTGGGAATCACCCTGACCACGCTCGACCAATTCTGCGCGGAGCAAAAAATCGCGACGATTGATTTGCTGAAGACGGATTGCCAGGGGTTTGACCTGCGCGTTTTCCAGGGTGCCACAAAAATGTTGTCCGAACGGCGCATTCGGGTCGTTCAATGTGAGAGCCTGTTCGTCCCCGAATACGAAGGCCAGGGTTGGTTTTACGACATCCTGCATTTTCTGTCCGACTTGGGCTATGCGCCGGTTTCGTTTGGCGAACCCGCCCGAAACGTGCATCACGAAGTGATGTGGACGGATGTCATTTTCAAACTCCGTGAACCCGCGCGGACTGTCACTGCCAATGCAAGGATTTAAGCCGTCGCGCCCCACCGTTGCCAGAGGCGCGAACGCATCGCCGCCGCATTGAACTCGGTCTGGGCGCTATGCAGAATTGCCTCACGAAAAAATTGGCGCGGTGCAGGCGGCAACAGGCAACTCAGCAGAAATTTTTCCAAGCTGGAATCATCGGTGGCACTCGTGAAACGGCCGACCGGTTGGGCTTGCATCAGTTGCCCGAGGCTGCTGCCAGGATGGCCGTAGCCGAGCACCGGCACGCCGGCGGAAAGATAAGTGCCGACTTTGTTCGGAAAACTGAACCGGCTGTATTGCCGGTCCGTGCCTTCCGGGTCCATGACCACCAAGCCCCAATCGCAGCGGCGCAATGCCGTGATCAGCCCGTCGTCGGTGAACATGGGATGCTCCACCATCCAGGCTGCGTCAAACCACGGGCGTGCGGAATAATTGCGGCCGCCGAAAAATTCCAGAACCAGTTTTTGTGGCAGCGCGGGCCGGATTTTTTTCAACGCCGAAAGCATTTTCAGAAAACCATTTTCGGAAATAATGGTGCCGACGTAAGCGAGGCGAATAATTTCATCGCGCGTCCGCTCTTCCTTGGAATTTTCGAGCGCTTGCAAATGGTGTGGCTCGAAACCGGAATGGATGACCAAGCCGTCGGCGCGGCCGGTTTGATTTTTAATTTCTTCCAAGACGGCGGGGCAAATGCCGTCGAAAGAGCTAGCCGATTGCACAAGTTGAAAAACGGCCTGGGTGAAACGCCGGCTGCGGGCCGTGCCGAGAATTTTTTTCATGCCGTTGGTGTCGGGAAAATCCCAGAGCGAAAAATGCCGCCGCTGTCCGGCCGGCCAGCGGACGCGTTGCAGCACGGGCACGGACCAGCCGAACAGCAGCGCCACCACGAGATCGGGCTGAATTTCGGCGATGGTGCGTTCCAGATGCCGGGCGGCGAGCGGTGCCCAGAAATTTTCCAGAAGGCGGGATTTTATTTCCGTCAAACGCGCATGCGGAACAAGCTTTTCGGGAATACAAAAACCGTCCACGCTGGTGGCGCGCAGATCCGGCTGTTCATAGAGCGCGGTGCGCCGGCAATGCCACCAGTGGAGGCGGTCCACGGGGTAACCTAAAAATATTTGCCGGATCAAATCGGCCACGGCCCGCGCCTCGGGCGGGAAATCATGCACGAACAGGATTTTCGGATGGGAATTCATCGGCAATAAGAATGGCGCGGAAATTATGCGTCGAACCGCGCGACAAGTAAACCGAGGCGTTCCGCGCCGACGCGGAAGCGTGGGTTTGGATTATGATTGCCCCGATCAATGGTCGTTTGCGAAAATTTTATTTGCGCTGCCGGTAATCGCCGCGGCTGAAATATTTTTCCAGCCACACATACGCGCAGATGAAAAAATACCGGCTGCCCATCTCCTTGATTTTTAATTTGGCCTCGCCGAACCGTCGGTTGCGCCAGGTGATCGGCACCACCGTCCACGAATAACCGCGCACCACGGCCTTGAGCGGAATCTCCACCGTCAAATTGAAATGCGGCGCGATCAGCGGCTCGCAGCCTGCAATCACATTGCGCCGATAGGCTTTGAACGCATTGGTCGTGTCGTTCAACGGAATCCGAAACACGAGGCGGATGAGAAAGTTGGCGATCCGGTTCACCAACAATTTCACTTTCGGATAATCAATCGTGCCGCCGCCTTTGACGAAACGGCTGCCGAACACGCAGTCCCAGCCGTCATTCAATAATTTCCAATAGCGCACCGCGTCGCGCGCATCGTCCGATTCGTCCGCCATCATGATCACCACGGCGTCGCCCGTGCAATGGCGCAGTCCGAAAACAATCGCGCGGCCGAAACCGTGCTCGCCGGAATTTTGCACGGGCCGCAGCGCGGGAATTTTTATTTTCAACGATTGCAACACCTCCCACGTTTTGTCCGTGCTGCCGTCATCCACGACGACGATTTCGTGCGGCACATGGTTCAGGGAAAATTCCAGATGCAGATGTTCGATCGTGGCCGGCAGCGATTCCTCCTCGTTGCGCGCCGGCATGATCACGGAAAATAATTTCAGCGGCGGCGCGGCGGGATTGGGCGAAGTCGCATTCATGCCTCAATGCGGTTTTGCGGCGACGACGAGAAATTGCCGGCCTTGCACCCACCACAACCACGGCAGCGCCAGATACAATCGCAACAGGCCGAGCGGATATTCCGGCGCGTTGACCAGCGTGTAAGGCAGAAAGCGCGGCGTCACTTGTTGCAGCGTGAAACCTTCCATCACCAAAACTTCGGCCAGCGATGCCTCGGTGAGAATCGTGTGGTGATCAAAAAAATCCCAATACAAGCCGGGCAGATATTTGATGTTCGGCCCCATCGCGATCAAACGGCCGCCGGGTTTCAAACAACGAAACGCCTGCCGCAGTGTGCACTTGAGACATTGCTTGTCCGGCAGATGCTCAAAAAAATTGCTGGTGAACACGGCGTCCAGCGAGTTTTCCGGCAACGGCCACGCGAGCGAACAATCCTGTTCAAAAAAGCGGACGGCGGGCGCGAGAAATTTCGGCGCATCCGGATTTAAGTCCATCGCGTATTTCTGGGCGGCCGCGATGTGGTTGATGAATTCGCCGTAGCCGCAGCCGAGGTCCAGCACGGCGGCCTCGGACGAAATCCAGCGGTTGAAAAACGACCGCGTCAAAACCTGCCACACGCGGTTGCGATAGGCGGACGTGGCGCTGAAACGTTGCCGGTAAATCTGCTGCAGTTCTTGGGCGTTCTCGGACATGCCTGTTTATGAGTTTGAAATCTCCAGCCAGTCGGGATTTTGTTCCGCGTGGCGAGCGATTTCGTCCAGCACCTGCGGCCATAAAATTTTCGGCGACCAGTCCCAGGTTTTTTCGGCGAGCGATGAATCCAAAACCAGCCAGGGAATATCGAACGGGCGCGGCGCGGCTTCGCTCGCAACCGCGTGTGGGCCGAAACGCGCGTCGCACCAGTCCGTGAGTTGCGCGAGCGACATGGAATTTTTTGCGCCGCCGCTGAAGTTGGCGATGCGCGGTTTTTCTTTGCCGTCGCTTTTCATTTGCGCGAGCAGCACCGGCACGAGATCGCGCGGATGCAGGCAGTCGCGCACTTGGTGGCCGCCGCCGGCGAAGCCGATGTATTTCAGCGGCCGCCGGCGCAGATGGGAATTGATCCAAAAAGAAAAAATTCCCTGATCAGGTTTGCCAAATTGGCCCGCGCCCGCGAGCACGCCGCAGCGATTGATCCAGACGGGAAAATGAAACGTCTCCGCGTATTCGAGCGCGATGACTTCGCTCGCGAGCTTGCTGGAACCGTAAAGTGAAATGGGCGGCGCGGTGGAAAAATTTTCGCTGACGCCCGCGGCGGAAATTCCTTCCGGGAAACTTGCGTTTAGGTTTGGCCGAAATGCTTTCTGGTGAATTTCCACCGGCAGCGCCGCGAGCGGCGGCACGGAATAAACGCGGCTGGTGCTCAACAAAATCAAGCCGGCGCGATGTGTCTTGCAGTATTCGAGCAGGTTGAACGTGCCCCACAAATTATGTTCCAGCAACTGGCGCGAGCTGGTCTTGCCGTCCACGCCGGCGAGCACGCTGGGATTCGCGGCGGCATCAATCACGAAATCAGCAGCAGGCAGCGTTGCAAAATCCGTGGCGCTGCGGACATCGGCGTGAACGATTTTCACGCCGAGCTTGGCGAGTTCGCGGCGATTCAATTCGCTGCCCGGGCGGATAAAGTTATCCACGCCGACAATCTGCAAATTTTCCACCGCGTCCAGCAGCGTCCGCGTGAGCGTGCTGCCCACGAATCCGCAGATGCCGGTGATGAAAATTTTCATGCGCGGTTCAACTGGCGACAACGGCGGCGTGAATCTGATCGAGAATCGCCTTCAAGTCGAACTGGTATTTCCACTGCGGATAATGCTTCTGAAATTTCCTCACGTCGCTGACATACCAGATATGGTCGCCGATGCGGTTGTCCTCGACATAAGTGTAGTCGAGTTTTTTGCCGCTGATTTTTTCGCACAGGCCGATGGCTTCGAGCATGGAGCAGTTCGAATGACGGCTGCCGCCCATGTTGTAAACTTCCGCCACGCGCGGTGCCTTGGTGAACTGCCAGAACGCCTCGACGAGATCGTGGCTGTGGATGTTGTCGCGCACCTGCTTGCCCTTGTAGCCGAACACGCGATACGGCCGGCCGGTCGCCGTGCATTTCATCAGGTAGGCGAGGAAGCCATGCAGTTCGGTGCCCGCATGCGCGGGGCCCGTCAAACAGCCGCCGCGAAAAATCGCGGTCTTCATGCCGAAATAGCGGCCATATTCCTGCACCAAAACATCCGCCGCCACCTTGCTCGCGCCGAACAGCGAATGCTTGGTCTGGTCAATGGACATCGTTTCATCAATGCCTTCGTGATACGCGTGCGCCGGATCAATTTCCCAGCGCAATGCCAGTTCGCGCAACGGCAGCAGATTCGGCGTATCGCCATAGACCTTGTTCGTGCTGGTGAAAATAAAAACCGCTTCGGCACAATGCTGCCGCGCGGCTTCGAGCAAATTCAAAGTGCCGACGGCGTTGACGCCGAAATCCGTGTGCGGTTCGCGCGCGGCCCAGTCGTGCGACGGCTGCGCGGCGGTGTGAATGACGACTTTGACGGACGTGCCGAGCTTGGCGAAAAGTTTGTTGACCGCATCATTGTCGCGGATGTCCAAACTTTCGTGGCGGTAATTTTTCAGGGATTTTTCCAGCTTCGTGCGCGTGAGCGCCGTGGAGGCTTCCGCGCCGAAAAATTTCGCGCGCATGTCGTTGTCCACGCCGACGATGTCGTAACCTTCCGCGTGAAAGCGTTTGCACGTTTCCGAACCGATCAAACCAGCGGAACCAGTGACAAGGGCAATGCTCATGTTGGGATTAATTTACCTAGCTTCTGTCACGGCATGATGCCTGTGCGCCAAAGCGGGCGGCAAGGAAAATACGGAAACGGCAACGCCGCGTTGCGTTTTGAAATAATTCCAAAATAATCCGGCGCGGATTTGGTCAAGGATTGCGAATCGCGACCGCAAACAGGGAGCTGCCGGTCTTCAAACTGCCGCGGGCAGCAAGCTGATGTTCAAACGCGTAAGCCACGGACATCAGGGCAGGCACGGGCCATGGCGGCAATTTTAAATAATCCGCGTAGGTTTTTTTAACGCCGTCGACCGCCGTTGACCGGCTGCGCATGCGGCGCAGAACGGGCACCATCCACGCGCCCCACCAGAAAATTTTTTGCACGGAAAAGCCGGTGTCAACAAATGCGGCACGCAACGTTTCCGGGAGGTAACGCCGGCGATGGCCTTGGATCTGGTCGAAATCGGAAAATAATTCGGGCAGGGCGGGCACGCTCACGACGAGGGTGCCACGGGGTTGCATTAGTGGCGCGATTCGCTGGAGCGTGCCGCGGTCGTCGTCCAAATGTTCGATGACATCCAGCAGTAATGCGCCGGCAAAAAGTTCGTGGCCGGCGGGCGCGGGCTGGTTCAAATCTGCTTCGATGAGCTGGCGGCCGGGCTGGTCAATGAGTTCGAGAATTTGCCGCGAGATGTCAAGGCCAACGGCGCGATAACCAGAGTTTTCGAGCGCGGATAAATTCACGCCCCAGCCGCAGCCGACATCGAGCACGGCCGCCGGCGGAGCCACGTCGTTGGCGTGCAAAACGGCGCGCGCGAGCCGCGCGCGCGCTGCCCACCACGGATGCCGGCGGACGCAGGCGAGCGTCTCCACCAGCATGGCTTCCGGCATGTTGGCGTCGGCGGGACCTTGCGACCAGCGGGCGATCATTTTATTTCAATTCGGTTTCATCGAGGCCGCGGGTTTCGCGGATGATCCAGCGCGGCCGCTGTTTCACTTCATTGTAAATGCGGCCGATGAATTCGCCCATGACGCCGAGGATCAGCAACTGAATGCCGCTCATGAATAAAATCAGGCAGACCACCGAGGTCCAGCCCGGCACTTCGGAGGGATAATGGCCGAGCAGCTGGAAATTAAAAATTTTCCAGAGCATCACGATCACGGCGGCGATCAGAGAAAGCACCACGATCGCAAAACCCAGATACGCCGCCAGCCGCAGCGGAATCGGCGAGAACGCAAACACGCCGTCCAGCGCCAGTCGCACGAGTTTGCGGAAAGGGTATTTGGTCTCGCCGGCGGCGCGCGCGGCGCGATTGTATTCGATGCCGATCTGCCGAAAACCGCTCCAGGCGCGCAGGCCGCGAACAAAAACATCGCGCTCGGGCATCCCACGCATCACGGATACGACGCATTGGCGCATCACGCAAAAATCACCGGAGTCCAGCGGAATTTCCACTTCGGCGATGGCCTTGAGCAGCCGGTAAAACGTGGCATAGCAGGTGCGCTTGAAAATATTTTCTTTGCGCTGCCGACGCACGGCATAGACGACATCGTAACCTTCATTAAGTTTAGCCAGGCAGGCTGCCAAAAATTCCGGCGGGTCCTGCAAATCGGCGTCCAGCACCGCCACAAAATCGCCGTAAGCTTGCGAGAGGCCGGCGAACACGGCGGTTTGATGGCCGAAGTTGCGCGAGAAGGAAATCACCTTGAAGCGCGGGTCGGCGGCATTCATCGCGGCCAGTTGTTTGAAGGTATCGTCGCGCGAGCCGTCGTCCACGAGGATCACTTCCCAGGACATTTTTAATTCCGCCAGACTGTTCAGCAATCGTTCCTTCAGAAACGGCAGCACCGTGCTTTCGTTGTAACACGGGATGACCAGGCTGAGGTTGACGGCGGCGCGAGTTTGGCGGCTTATGGTTTGCATGCGTCAACGGCCGGCTGGCAGGCGATACAGGCCAAAGATGGTGCCCACGGTGTATTCAAAATGCTGGTCCTGCGCGTTGCGCTTGGAAATTTTTTGCGCATACCACGTTGAAAGTGGCTGCACGAGCGGCAGGGCCCGCAGCGCGGATTTTTCCGAATGCGCCACGAGCGGTAACTGGGCCAGCGGTGCGGCGGACAGCAGCAACAGATTTTCGCCCGCGGGCCGCGGCGCGTTCAAGTCGGGCAGCACGACGATGCGCCGATCACAACTTTCGGCCAGCGCATCCGTCTGTTCGGCCATTTGAGGATCCAAATTTTGGACCAGCACGATGGTGTCGTTGCGCTGCGTGTGTTGCAAGACCAGCGCCGTGAGTTCCAAGCTTTCGGCGTGATAAACCCGATGCGCGCCCAAGATCAGCAGCGCATAAACCAACGAGCCGGCCAGAAACAATCCGGCGAAGAATTTTTTTTGGCCGCCCGCGTTTTCAGCGGGATTGCGTTTAAGTAGCGCCGCCAGCGACAGCACCAACCCGGGAATCAACATGGGGGCCGCCATCCACGGATGATGGCCAAAATAATTCCGCATGGTCATGATGCCGAGCACGGCGGCCAGCAGCGGCAGAAAGGCCAGCAGGTCCACGGAGCGGTTTGCCGGACGGAATTTCACGGCCAGCCAGGCGCTGAAGCCGAGCAGCGGCAAAAGGCCCATGGCGTTCGCGGCGCTCAATCTCACGATGGCCTTGGCGGTAGTCACATGGATGCCATAGCCATTATGACCCCAAGTGTAGCCGGACAAAAATTCTTTAAAATTCGATCCGCCCGCGGCCCCCGGCCCGACGTTTATTTTGTCGAGCACCGATTGGCAGGCAACGACCCCGACGCTCAACGCGGCCAGTCCAACGTAGATGGCCAGCCGCGTCCACGGCAACGCCGGGATGACCAGCAACGTGCAGAATAAAATTCCGTGGCCGAAGGCCGTGCTCCAGTTCAACGAGGTGTAGCCGAAGGTGAGCAGCGCCAAAAAGACGAGTTGCAAAGGCGAAATTATTTTGCCGGACAGCACATAAATCATGATCGCTGCATACGGCAACGCCATGTAAAGCGCGACCGCGTTCGGATCCAACACCGTCGGATAAATCGTATAACCCGGGCACAAAGCCGTCGCCGCCGCGCCGGCCGCCGCCAGTTGGCTGCGGCCCAGCAAAAACCACACGGAGAAAAAAAGCGCCAGCGAAAAGACCAGATGAAACATCAGCAGACCGTCGCCCGCCCAGCCGAGTAATTTGCCCACGGCGAAAACCTCGTAATAACTGGCCGCGCGATGGCCCAGATAAATGACCGGTTTGGTCAACGCCTCAAATCCGCCGGGGTTCGTGACGAGTTTGCCGTGCAGTGCGCGGAAACCATATTCGTTCCAGTTGTGAACCGCATTGCCCGGCCAGGAAGAAGTCTCTTCGTGCCCGACCAGCATGTAAAACAGGGCGGACACCACAAGCACGCCAAAGGCGCTCAAGATCAGCAGGCGGGGGCGGCAGGCGGCGATCACAATTTGTGCGGCACAAAAAACGCAATTCATCCCTTTCGTCAAGCGCAAAGCAAAACGGGCGCGTGGCGGGAAAACTTCAAACTTCACTCGGCGGTGGGTTCCGCTTAATCTCCGTCGGATGAGCCGCTCTGCCACTCTGGATTTCCGCCCGGCGGGACATCGCATGTCCAACCTTCTTGCTTCATGATCTCGCCGGCTGAATTTCAAACGGAAATTCCCATCGTGCTCACGGCCACCATCCAGCCCAACGTGACCGGCGCGGCGGCGGCAAATCCCGCGACGCGGCTGGCGGAATATCTGGCGGTGGTGGAATTCTGCCAGCAATTCGCCCCGGTTTTTTTTCTGGAAAATTCCGGCTATCCATTGGAACGCCATCCCCAATTCGCCGAATCCTCCCGGCTGCACGTCCGGCGTTTTGCGCCGTCGGCCAGCCCTGAACGTGGCAAAGGTTTTCAGGAATTTGAAATGCTGGATGCGTGGCTGGCCAGCGAACCTTCGCCGCCAGCGCGCTGGTTGAAAATCACCGGTCGTTACCAGCTGCTCAACCTAGCGACGATGCTCGGCGAGTGCCGCCGCAGCGCGGACGCGTCATTGCTCATTGATCAATTGCATCGGCGGCGTTGGGCGCGGACTTATTTGTTCTGCGCCCAAACGGATTTTTATCGGAGGCACATGCAAGGCTTGTATCGCCAGTGTGATGATCGCGCGGGCGAAAATCACTTCATCGAGCGCGTGCTATTTCGCGCCTTGGAAAAAATTCCGGCCGGCGACGTGCGGCTGTTTAAAACCCAGCCGCATCTTCACGCCGTGGCGGGCACGACGGGCGCGGCCTATCCGCGCGGAAAATTTCAATGGGCGGTCAAACAAGGTCTGCGCCGGCTCAACCGGCTCGTGGACCAACGCAGCTTGCGCTACGCCCGCTGACCATGCGCATCGCCATTCTCACCACCGACACGCGCGAGGCCATGCCCGGCTGCGCCGATCCGCAGCCGCGCCTCGGCATCGCGCCCGGCGATTTGCTCCAAGGTTTTGCGATGGTGCCGGAGGCGGAAATCCATGTGGTTTCGTGCCTGAAAAAGCCGCTGCCTTCGGTGGAAAAAATCGCGCCGAATATTTTTTACCACGGTGTGGCGGTGCCGCGCCTCGGCTGGCTGCGCACCGGCTATCAAGGTTGCATTCGCGGCGTGCGAAAAAAACTGCGGGAAATTCAACCAGATATTGTTCACGGCCAGGGCACGGAACGCGACTGCGCCATCAGCGCGGCCCTTTCAGGTTTTCCGAATGTGATCACCGTCCACGGCAACATGCGGATGATCGCGCAACTTGACCGCGCGCGGCCGTTCACTTTTTTATGGCTGGCCGCGCGGCTGGAACGGTTCACGTTGCCCCGCACCAACGGCGTGGTGTGCATCTCGCGTTACACGCAGTCGGCGGTGGCCTCGCTCGCGCGCAGAACCTGGCTCTTGCCGAACGCGGTGGACGCCGGATTTTTTGAACTGCACGCCGCGCCCCCGCCGGATCGTCCGCCCGTCATCCTTTGCGTGGGCACCATTTGCCCGCGCAAAAATCAAAATGAATTCATCCGCGCGCTCGACCCGCTGGCGGCGCAAAAAAAAATCCAGGTCGTCTTTCTCGGCCACACGGATGCCAGCGCCTACAGCGCGGAATATTTTCAACTCGTGCAGGCGCGGCCGTGGTGCGAGCACATCAATTTCGCCGGGCGCGACCGCGTGAAGGAGCATTTCAAAACCGCGTCGATGCTGGTGCTGCCGACGCTGGAAGATAATTGCCCGATGGTCGTGCTCGAGGCGATGGCGGCAGGCGTGCCGGTGCTGGCCGCCAACGTCGGCGGCGTGCCGGAATTGATTGAGTCGGAAAAAACGGGCCTGTTTTGCGATCCGCAGCGGCCGGAAAGTTTTCGCGAAGGGGTGGAAAGATTGCTGGCCAACCGCGACTTCGCCCACCAACTCGCGGTGGCCGCCAAGGCCGAGGCCGTGCGCCGGTTTTATCCGCAGGTCATCGCCCGGCAGCATTTGGAAATTTATCGACAGGTTCTTGCCGCCGAGCGTTAATTTTTTTCATAATCGCCTGAATCACGCAGCGGCTCGCCAAGATCTGATTTGCCATCCCCGGAAAAAAAAGGTCGCCGCAATGAACGGCGACCTGTGATTCCATCCAATTTGTGAGCGCGACAAAATCAGGCGCGCCGATTTTTAATAATGATGCCAGCCGTGGTCATAGCCATACGCATGGCCATAGACGAGATGCGCGGGCCGGTGTTGCCAGAAACCGGGCACCCACACGCGGCTATAGCCAGTCACCGACCAATAGCCCGGCGCCCACACAAAGTCCGGTCCCGGACAGGCTGGGCTGACCACGGTGACCGCCGGGGCGCAAACCACCGGCGCGGCCACCACCACCGGGGCGACCGGCGCCGCGACCACGACGGGCACGGGCAATGGCAGACCAAACCCGAAACCGAAGCGGACGCCGGCTTGGGCCGAGAGACTCGCCGCACCGATCAGCGCGGCCGTAAGGAGCAGTTTAGTTTTCATAATTTTTATAAGTTTCGTTTTTTTATGGCGTGATTGCCATTCACCAAACCAGACGGAGGCTTTTGGGGAAAGTTACAGCCTCGGCAATGAAATCAAGGGTTGCGCAAAGATTGCGCAGCGGGAAAGACAGCAAGTAACCGTCCAGTTACTTAATTGCAAGCCAGATTTTTGCAAAAATATTGTGAAGGATTTTCCGCCGGCGTTGGCCGGATCATTCCACGCGCAGAATTTTCGCCGCACGGATTTCATTGCCGAGCTTTAATTGCAGCGACTCACCAGATTTTTTACCCAGGAGCTGTTCGCCCAGCGGCGATTGCGGGGTGATGACGAGGATTTCCTTGCGGTCGTGCAACACTTCGGTGCCGCCGGCGCGCGGGCCGAGAAAATAAATGGCGTTTTCGCCGCCGTGGGCCAATTCCACCAACGCGCCCACGGTGATGGCGTCGCCGGCCGCAAATTTTTTCGTGCCGAGCTTTTCAAATTCGGCGAGGGCGGCCTCGAGTTCCGCCGCCTGCTTGGATTGGCCGCGCGCGAGATAGGAGGCTTCGAGGCCGCGCGTGTCGTATTTGTTTTCCGCCTTGCTGGATTCGTGCGTGGCCTCGGTGCGCGAGGCGTGGGCCGCGCGGAAATAAACTTCCAGCTCCGCGACGAGCTTCGCGGTGATCTTCTGGATGACGGCGCGTTTGTTCACGGGGCGAAATTTTTTCAGCGGCGAAATTATTTTATTTCCGGCGGCGACTGTATTTTGTCGCGCCGTTTCCGTCCAGCGCAGTTTTGCGGTTTTAGTTCGTTTGAAAAATTTAAACCGGGCGATTCAACCCGGCGGCCACGCGAGGTGCCGCCCGCCAAGAAGGTGGCAGTGCAGGTGCGGCACGGTTTCGCCGCCGTCCGTGCCATTGTTGATGACGAGCCGGTAGCCGCTTGATAGCAAACCGACTTGGGCCGCGACCTCGGCCGCCTTGAGCAACAGGTGTCCGAGCAAGGGCTGATCGTCCGCCGCCGCCTCGGCAATGCGCGGAATCGGTTTCTTGGGCACGATCAAAATGTGCGTCGGGGCCTGCGGATGGATGTCGCGGAACGCGAACACGAGGTCGTCTTCGTAAAGGATCGCCGCCGGAATCTCGCGCGCGGCAATTTTTTCAAATAGGGTTTTGCTCATGACCAAGAATTATTATCCGCGAATGGCGCGATCTTCACGAATTATTTTCCTGGCTCGCCGAAGTCTGCACCAGGATTTTCCATTTGTGAAAATTAGCGGAATTCGCGGACAAAGATCATTCCACGACCAGCGCGCAGTCGCCCGGCTCGGTTTCGGCGGTCAGGCATTCTCGAAGATAGGCCACGATTTGCTGTTGCAACTGGTCGCAGCGATCACTCCAGCGGCTCGCGCCGGCCAGTTTTTTGACACAGGCGCGCAGGCCGCGAAAGCGCAGGACGCGCGGGGAGAGGCGAAGCTGCGTGCGCAATTCTTTTCGCAGGCGCGGGTAGAAAAAAAGTTCGAAGCTGCCGGCCGCTTCGTGCGCGAACAAGCCGAGGTCGGTTTCGACGATGCCGGCCGCGAGCGACTGGGCGTCGCCGGTGGCAATCGTGAGACCGAGATGGCGCAGCACTTTTTCTAGGGCGACGGAAAATTCGCCGACGGTGACCGTCTCGCGCGCGAGCTCGATTTTGAAATAATGAAACACGCTCGCGGCGGCGTGGCGGAGCACGTCGGGTTCCAGCCAGTGGCTGTCGCCGAGCACTTCGACGGAGATCATTTCGGCGGAGCAGGGCACGCTCTCGCCGGTGGCAAGTTGGAACAGCAGGCAGTTGGTGTGCAGGGCGATCATTGCATGGCCTCCAGTTTTTTTACTTCCTGAACAAAATCCGTGGCTTCCTGAAACCGGCGATACACGCTCGCAAAGCGGACGTAGGCGACCTCATCAATGCCGCGCAAACCGTCCATCACCATTTTGCCGATGAAGTCGCCGGGCACTTCATTTTCAAATTTGGCAGTCACCGCGGCGACGATGTGATCCACCAAATCTTCCATGGCCTTGGGCGAGACGGGGCGCTTTTGACAGGCTTTGCGGATGCCGGAAATCAATTTGTCGCGGGAAAATTCTTCGTGCCGGCCATCGCGCTTCAACACCATTAGCCCATCGTGTTCGAGCTCTTCGTAAGTGGTGAAGCGATGGCCGCAACCCGCGCATTCGCGGCGGCGGCGGATGGTCGCACCCTCACGCGAGGCTCGTGAATCTATGACTTTGTCATCCTGACAACCGCACTTGGGGCAACGCATAAGGCCACTGCTAATGGTGGCTGGCCTTATGTAACATACAAAGTTTTGTGGTGTCAAGGCACGCGCCGGTTTTTTGCCCGCAGATTTCGCAGGTTTAAATCAAATTTATTTTGGAAAAGTTTGTGTTTGTCTGCCGGCAATATTTTTCAAACCGCTGCGCGAGTTCGCAGGGGCGAAACCGTTCTTGCGTTCGCCTTTTCTTCGGCTAAAATCATGGACTCATTTTGGAAAATAAAACGAAATTTGATTTTTAAATTATGGCAACAGCAAGCGACCTCCGCCGCGGCATGGCGATCAATTACAACGGCGACATTTCCGTCGTGCTCAGCTTTCAACATCGCACGCCGGGCAACCTGCGCGCGTTCGTGCAGGCCTCGCTCCGGAGCATCCGCACCGGTAAAACGTCCGATGTGCGCTTCAGCTCGACCGAGAAAATCGAGCCGGTGCCGATGATGGCCAAGAAAATGGAATACAGTTATAAGGATGGCCAGGACTACGTTTTCACCGACCCGGAAAATTATGAAACGGTGACGCTCGCGCCGGAACTCGTCGGCGACACGAAGGATTATCTCGTGGAAAACGGTCTGGTGACGGTGACGTTCGTGGAAGACAAGGCGGTTTCGATCGAGCTGCCGTCGAGCGTGATCTTGACCGTGACGGATGCGCCGGAAGGCATTCGCGGCGATTCTTCCAACAATGTGCAGAAGACGATCACGGTCGAGACCGGCATCCAGATGCAGGCGCCGCTGTTCATCAAGACCGGCGAAAAAATCAAGGTGGACACGCGCGACGGCAAATACATGGAACGCGCGTGAGGAATTTTTGAATTAAAAAATTTCGCATGACAAATCCAAGCCCGCCGCGCGCGGGCTTTTTTATTTTCGATTTTGGGTGGGAAATGCTTTGCAACGACAAGGCATTCGTCTATTTCTGTGGGTGACTCGTATGTCAGCGCAAACCAAGGGTGAAAAGGTGTTTCGCGGCATCGCCGTTTCGTCCGGCGTTTGTCGCGGGAAAATTCTCGTGCTGCATCGCGCCCGCCACATCATCGCCAGACGAGAAATCTCCGACGCTGAAGTAGATGACGAGGTGAATCGGTTTCAAAAAGCCCTCTTGCAGACACGCCAGCAGATATTAAGCATTCAGAACAAGGTCATTAATAATCTTGGGTCAAAGGAGGCGGACATTTTTGAAGCGCATCTGCTCATGCTCGGGGATCCTGATTTGTTAAATCAGGTGTTTCATTTGATAAAGGATAAGAAGTCCAACGCCGAATACGCCTTTCACGCCACCACAGAACGTTTCGCTCAAGCATGGCTCGCCACCAATGATGAATACCTGAGCCAGCGCGTCAGCGATATCCGCGATTTCACCGGGCGCGTCCTTGATAATTTATTTGAGGTCAAAGACGCGTTTAATCTGAACCATCTCACTGAGCCGTGCATTCTCGTCAGCCACGATTTAAGCCCGTCCACCACGGCGCAGCTTGATAAAAAATTTGTCCTCGGTTTCGCGACGGACATCGGCGGTCGCACTTCGCACACGGCGATCATGGCGCGGTCGCTGGACATTCCGGCGGTGGTCGGCCTGCAACATATCGCCGAGGAATTGGAGAACGGCGATTACGCGTTGCTCGATGGTTATAACGGCACGGTCATCGTCAACCCCACCGACCAGACGCTGTTCGAATACGGCCAGCTCGAAAAAAACAAGGCCTCGCTTGATGCCAAGCTGCAGGAAATTCTCTGGCAGCCGGCCGTCACGCTCGACGGCAAACCGATTCATCTCTCGGCCAATATTGAAGACCAGCACGATGTCGAATCGGTGATCGCGCACGGCGCGGAAGGCGTCGGGTTGTTCCGCACGGAATTTTTATTCATCAACCGCGAAAGCCCGCCCGACGAACAGGCGCAATACGAAGCGTATCGCGATGTGGCCGTGGCGATGAAAAACCATCCCGTCATCATCCGCACGCTGGATTTGGGCGGCGATAAATTCGCTTCCAATCTGCAACTGGCGCAGGAGATGAATCCGTTTCTCGGCTGGCGCGCGATCCGTTTTTGCCTTGCGCAGCCGCAGCTTTTTCGCACGCAGCTCCGCGCGATTTTGCGCGCCAGTTCGGCGGGCAACATCAAGATGATGTATCCGATGATTTCCGGTTTGGACGAATTGAACCAGGCCAACGCGCTCGTCGAAAAATGCAAAGCGGAATTGCGCGCGGAAAAAATTCCCTTCGATGAAAATCTGGAAATCGGCGTGATGATCGAGATTCCCTCCGCGGCGCTGATCGCGCCCGCGCTCGCAAAAATTGCGAAATTTTTCAGCATCGGCAGCAACGATTTGATCCAATACACGCTCGCCGCCGACCGCACCAACGAAAAAGTTTCGCACCTTTACGAGCCGACGCATCCGGCCATCATCCGCCTCATCAAGATGACCGTGGACGCCGCGCACGCGCACGGCATCTGGACCGGTGTTTGTGGCGAGATCGGCGGCGATCCGGTGCTCGTGCCGCTGCTGATTGGCCTGGGCGTGGATGAATTGAGCGCCGCGCCGCCGGTGATCCCCGAGGTGAAATACATGATCCGCCGCGTGAAAATGTCCGAGGCGCAAGCCCTCGCGGAATTCGCGCTGCAATGCGAATCGCCATCGGAAATTTATGCGCGTTGCGTGGAAGTCGCCCACCAAATCGCGCCGAGCTTGTTTGAAAGCAAGCTGTGACCGCCGCGTCCGCGCGCGAATTTTTTCTCGCTGTTTTATCGAGCGGCCCGAGCCCAATCGCTTTTATGGATTTTTTTGACCGCGAAGCGCGCGCGCAGAAACGAGCGCGCCGGCTGATCTGGCTGTTCGGATTGACGGTGTTGCTGGTGGTGATCGCCGTTGACCTCGTTTCGGCTTCCGTCGTTTGGGCATTTCAAAATCCGTTATTTCATGAAGCGCGATGGAATCCGATGGCGTTTTTGATTTCGTTGGTGTTTCTGATCGGCGAAGCGCTCGTGCGCCCGCTGCATTTTTTGAAAATAATTTGGAACCCGACGCACGCCGCTTGGATCACGCTGGGCACATTGACCTGGATCGCCCTCGGCTGTCTTTACAAATTCCGCGTGCTCTCGGCCGGTGGATCCGTCGTCGCGGAATTGCTCGGCGGCCGACGCATTGAAACCAACACCGCCGACCTGAACGAACAGCGCCTGCGCCACGTCGTTGAGGAAATGGCCGTGGCTGCCAGCGCGCCCGTCCCCGAAATTTATCTGCTCGAAAATGAGCGCGGCATCAATTCTTTCGCCGGCGGCCACACGCGCGACGACGTGGCCATCGGCGTCACCCGCGGCTGTTTGCTGCTGCTCACGCGCGATGAGCTGCAAGGCGTCATCGCCCACGAGTTCAGCCACATTGTGAACGGCGACACGCGGCTCAACATGAAATTGATCGCGCTCGCGCACGGCCTTTTTTGGCCCACCATTCTCGGCCGCATGTTGATCTACGGCGCGAGCGAGGTGCCGGCCGAGGGCGAATCTTTTTTGCTCGAAGAGGACCAAACCAAGTTGCTGCCCACCGCGCCGCTCGGTTTTTTATTTGTCATCATTGGTTCGATCAGCCTGCCGTTTGTGCGCCTGCTCAAAAGCGCCATCTGCCGCCAGCGCGAATGGCTCGCCGATGCCGCCGCCGTGCAGTTCACGCGCAATCCCGACGGCATCGGCGGCGCGCTGAAAAAAATCGGCGGCGCGTCAAAACATGGACGGCTCGACACGGCGAATGCGGAAATGGCCAGCCATCTTTATTTTGCTAATTCCGCCGCCGAATCCTGGTTCCGCATTTTTTCCACGCATCCGCCGCTGCCCAAAAGAATTCTTGCGGTTGATCCCGCGTTCGACGGCCAGTTTCCCAAAGTGAAAGCGCTCGCGCCGAATCAATACGAACGCGATCAGGCTTACGAAGAAAATTTGGCCCGCGTCATTTCCGTCGAACAAACTTTTTTGCCGGACGCCGTCGTCTCGCAAGCCAGCAACGCCACCGCCGCGCACATCAGACAAACCGCCCTGATGCGTTTTGGTTTGCCGCCGGAAGTGAAAACCGCCCTGCGGGATTCCGCCGGCGCCGCGAGCGTGATTTATGCGCTGCTGTTGAGTGATGATGAGGAAATGCGGGCGCGACAAATGGAACTGGTGCGGTCCCGCCTCGCGCCGGATCTGTTCGCGCAAACGGCGGCGCTCGCCCCGCAAATCCAGGCGCTGGGCGGCAAATACAAACTCGTGCTCGCCGAATTTGCCGTGCCGGCATTGAATCCATCCAGCCCGGATGAATCCACTTTCCGGCGCCTGTTGCAACAACTCATCGAGAGCGACGGGGCGATTGACCTGTTTGAATTTGCGCTGATGAAAATGATCGCGCGGCAGCTGCGCGGCAGCGTGGAGCCGAATCCGGCCCATTACGGCCGCGTGCAGGATGTGCTGCCGGAATGCGCACTGCTGCTGTCCGCGCTCGCCCATGTCGGTGAAGAAAACGAACCGGCGGCGCGACGTTCCTTCGCTGCTGGCCGGCAATTTTTGGACGCGCCGCATGCGTCCATCGAATTTGTTCCGCGCGGCGGATGGGATTTGAACAAGGTGGACGCCGCGCTGACCCGGCTCGCACATTGTCCGCCGAGCGTGCAACGGAATATTATTTTGGCCGGCGGCAAGACCGTGAGCGCCGATGGTCAGGTGACCGAGCGCGAAGCCGAGCTGCTCCGCGCCATTGCCGCCGCGCTGGATTGTCCCATGCCGCCGTTTGTGGACGCGCTCCGCATGGAAGCATTGACCAAACCTGCCTAATTTGTTTTGCCCGCGCAATCACGTCTGCTTAAATCTGGTCATGCGGATTTTTTATTTTGGCGATGCGAAATGTCGCTCACCGATTTTTCTCCGCTGCGGGCTTTGGCTGGCCATGATCTTAATTTCTTCCAGCGCATCGTTTGGTTTGGCTGATTCCGATCCCGCGCACAGGGAAGCCCATTCCGAAAAACCGCAGCCGTGGCCGGGCGGCATCATTCCGTATGACATTTCCAAACTCACGCCGTCGCAGCAAACCATCGCCTTGCGCGCGATGCAGCGCTGGCTGGACACCGGCGCGAAAATTAAATTCATCCCGCGCACGAACGAAATTGAATACGTCAATTTCACCGGCAACACGAACGCCGGCAACAACACCAGCCACGTCGGCTACCAGAAAGGCGAACGCACCGACATCAACATCACCGCGTTCTGGTGGCGCGACCTCGAATGGATGCCCGCGCACGAGCTCGGCCACGTCCTCGGATTTTTTCACGAGCACGAACGCTGGGATCGCGACCAGTTCGTGACCATCCACTACGAAAACATCAAGCCCGGCCGTGCGCACGACTACGACTGGATCGCCCGGACCAACTGGCTCGTCACCAGCCTGCCTTACGATTACAAATCCATCATGCACTACCGCATCTGCTGGGCGTCCAAATGCGAGGACGAATGCACGGACGGCGTGGGCAACAGCCCGTGTGCCGTGATCGAACCCGTGGATAAAAAATACGACGGCGTGATCGGCCAGTGGACCGACAACGGCATCAGCGCGCTCGATGCGGAAAAAGTCCGGCTGGTTTATGGAAGCAAATCTCCGTAGTCACGGAAAACAAACAGACGAATTTTTTGCAGCCGGCGGCGAGGACTATGCCGCCGCGATGGAGCTAAAATTTATTTGGTCTAGGCTTCAAATACGATTCTTCAGTTTGTTGATATTTTGGGCAACATTGCTCGTTCAATCATGTAGCTCACATCGGTGTTTACGTGCAAAACGCGAACTTTGGTTTTTATTTCGACCAAACCCATTGCTCGATACAACACCCCAAATAATTCGTCGGCAAAGCTGGCCGAAATCATTCGAATTCCCCCAAAATCGAAAGTGACATGGGGAACTCCTTCGTTGAGCAAGTTCCGCGCGAGTATTCGCGCCGCCTCGCCTGATTCGCGTGTCGCTGTTCCAAGTTCAAGCTCTCGAATTTTTATGACGTGATTGCCAAATTCATCCTCGAATGATTCCAAACGCAAATCTACATCCACACGTATTTGATCCTTCAAAACATCCTTCAATAAAATGCGCTGGGCTGCGGATAATTGAAAATCAATAAAGGTGCAACCGCCTTTCTTTTCAAAACTCGGCACTTCGAGAACGCGTTCGCTTGTGAGATTATTTGATGACAAGTGAAGCCCAGCCTCTCCGCTTTGCAGAGTATATTGACCACCGTTGTGTTTAACAGTTTCGCTCAAAATCCACAGCCCGTTTCCCCGGCCAACTCGCTCATCACGAGTAACACCTTGCTTTATTGCCAGCCTTAAGGCGTCCGCATGAGTTTTTGGCCGATGGCTTGACGAAGCCAGCGACTTATAAATCCCAATGCCGCTGTCGGCGACGGCAAAAGCAATCTTCCGAGCCTCACGATGAAGTTGAATCATGACGAAACCTTCTGATTCCTCTGAATGTTGAAGCACATTGTCCATGATTTCACACATGGACAAAGCTAACGCTGCTAGAAACCCTTGTTCGCACAACTCTGGCCGATGGCATGGATGGTGGAATCAATAAACCGCTGTATTTCCTTTCCGTTCGAGAACCGCCAAATTCGCTGGAAGAGATTTGGAAAGTTCTCAATGTTCACATCCGATACGTTGACCGGATTGGTAAATTGGATTTCGGCGATATTGCTGGTTTTATCAATGATGTTAATTACATAGCCTTGCCGTTTCAGTTTGCTGAGGATGCTTGCCACCGGCACGATAATGTTCGCATAAATTGAAAAATCTCCTTCAAGATAAATATTGATTTCTTTTTTGTGCCGCTCGCCAAGTAATCGGTTCAATGCCCGTATAAAATGCCCAACATCCGGCGGTGTGGAGAGATTTCTTAAAAAAAGTTCGTTGCCAAGCAGGGCGACGCGAGAATTTTCTCTGTCATTGCGCTCGCTAAAATAATGAGCTTGCCCCGGCAAATAATGGACTTTCATAAATCTGTGTGACTTTATTGCACGCGCGAAGTTTTAATCCATGTTTAGTGCTGTCGAGGAAAATTGCATTCACTTTGCTGTCACGACGACGTAATTTTTTTTGCCTTTGCGGAGCAGGACGTGTTTGCCGAAAAGCAAATCGCCGGCCGATACGGACCGCGTGACGCTGGCTTCGCGAATGTTATTGAGGTTCACGCCGCCGCCTTCAATGTCTTTTCGTGCCTGGCCTTTGGACGGACACAAACCGGCGTGAACCAAAAGTTCCACCAGTGGAATGCCTGCACCATCCAGTTTGTTCTTTTCAATTTCCTTCGTCGGCACTTCGCCGATGATTTCGCCAAACGTGCTTTCGGTGATGTCTTTCAATTCGCCGCCGAACAAAATTTCGCTCGCGCGGATGGCTTCAGTCGTGGCGTTTGCGCCGTGGATCAAATCAGTCGCGGCTTTGGCCAACGCCTTGTGCGCCACGCGGGCGCCGGGATTTTCGCCGTGCGCTTTTTCCAGCGCGGCAATTTCCTCTGGCGCGAGGAACGTGAAATATTTCAAATACCGGATGACGTCCGCGTCCGCCGTGTTGATCCAAAACTGGTAAAACTTGTAAACGCTCGTGCGCTTCGGATCGAGCCAGATGGCACCGGCGGCGGTCTTGCCAAATTTCGAGCCGTCGCTGTTCATGATCAGCGGCAGCGTGAGACCAAAAACTTGTTTGCCCAGTTTTTTGCGCGTCAACTCGATGCCCGCCGTGATGTTGCCCCACTGGTCGCTGCCGCCGATCTGCAATTCGCAATTCTGGTCGCGGGCCAGCACCATGAAATCAAACGCCTGCAGCAGCATATAGCTGAATTCCGTGTAGCTGATGCCGACCTCGCGGTCTTCCATGCGCGCGCGGACGGATTCCTTGGCGACCATCTGGTTGACGGAAAAATGTTTTCCGATGTCGCGCAGAAAATCGAGGAACGAAATGTCTTTCGTCCACGCCGCATTGTCCACGAGGCGCGCGGGATTATTGTTCGGAGTTTTTGCCGCGTCAAATTCAAGCAGCTTCGCGAGCTGAACTTTCACGCTGGCGATGTTGTGCTCGAGAATTTCTTTGGTGAGCAACTGACGTTCGTTGGTCTTGCCGCTCGGATCGCCAATGGAACCGGTCGCGCCGCCGGCGACGGCGATGGGATGATGGCCGAGCAATTGAAACCGGCGCAGCGCGAGCAGCGGCACGAGATTGCCGACGTGCAAACTGTCGGCGGTCGGATCGAAGCCGCAATACAGCGTGATCGGCGCGGCGATTTTTTTGGTCAGTTCCGCCGTGTCGGTGCAATCGGCGACGAGGCCGCGCCACTGTAATTCTTCAAGAATGCTCACGCGGGCAGAATAAATTGCCGAATGCCGAATGCCAATGGCCAATTGCTACGGAAGATTTTTCCGCCACGAATCCGGGTGGCGATGCAGGTGCATCACGGAGACAATTAAGATCTCACCGTTTTCCACCGCGTAAATTATGCCATAAGGAAAACGATGCGTGCGGCAACGGCGGATTTCCGCATCCAGCGGCTGCCACGCTTCTGGCCATTGGAAGATGCGGATAATGGTGGCGCGGACTTCTAGCAGAAAATCATGGCCGAGGCCTGGAACTTGTCCTTCGTAGTAACGCGCGGCGGAACGCAATTCGCCGGCGGCGGGCTGCAGCAGCCGATATTTCATTGGCCCAACTCTGCGGCAATCGAACGGATGGTTTCTTCGCCGTCCAGCGCCTTGAGTTCCCCCGCGCGAAAGGCTTTCAACCGGTCTTGTGATTCAGCGAGCCAGGCGTGATCAACGGATTTTTGCTCCGCCGAATCGAGGCTTTGCCAGAGCGCGTCAATCATCTGCGCCTTTTCAAAGGGCGTGAGTTGCAGGGCGGCTTTGGAAAGGATTGCGCTGTCCATGGGATGACTTTAGCGCAGGTTCGCGGCGAAGGCAAAATGAACTTTGGACTTTGGACTTGGGGCTTTGGACTTTAATCTGCGCGCGTGTCAAAAATGTTGAAAGCCTCCGGCGCGATGGCCGCCGCCACGCTCACCAGCCGCGTGCTCGGCATGGTGCGCGAAATGGTCTATTACCATTTCATGGGCATCGGCTGGGTCAACGATGCGTTTCAATATGCGTTCACGATTCCCAATCTGTTCCGGCGGCTGCTCGGCGAAGGCGCGTTGACGGCGGCGTTCATCCCGATTTTCAAAGAGAAGGAAAAAACGCACGGCGAAGTGGAGATGTGGCGCGCGGCGAACGCGGTGATTTCCGGCCTGATCATCGCGGCCACGGTCATCATCGCGGTCGTGATGCTCGGCATTTCCATCGCGCTGGACGTGCATCAATTCAGCGAGAGCCGTGAACTCACGCTGCGGCTGCTGCGCGTGATGTTCCCCTATATGCTGCTAGTGTGTCTTACCGCCGCCATGATGGGCATGCTCAATGCGCGCGGCCATTTTTTCATCCCCGCAATGGGCGCGACGATGCTCAACGTGGTGATGATTTCGTCCGTTTATTTTCTCGCGCCGCACATGGGCAGCCATCTGCATGAACAGGTTTTTGCGCTGGCCATCGGCGTGCTCGCGGCGGGTGTGGCGCAGGCGGCATTCCAACTGCCCACGCTCTGGCACGACGGCTTTCGTTACCGCTGGGTTTCGCCGTGGCAAAACGAAACGGTGCAGCGCGTCGTGCGGCAGATGATTCCCGGAACCATCGGCGTGGCCGCGTTTCAAATCAACGTCGCGCTCGTGCAAGGCGTGGCGCTGTTTGTCGGCGCAGGCATCGTGTCATCCTACAACGGCGCGGTGCGGCTGATGGAACTGCCGCAGGGCATTTTCGGCATCTCGCTCGCGACGTATCTGCTGCCAACGCTTTCCGGCCTCGCGGCGGACAAAAATTATCCCGAATTTCGCACCACGCTGCGGCACGGTTTGGCCTCGCTGATTTTTCTCAATCTCATCGCGTCCGTTTTGCTTGTCGTGCTGGCCGAGCCGATTGTGCGCCTGCTGTTCGAGCACGGCGACAAATTCACCGCCGTCTCGACGCAACGCGTGTCCTTCGCGCTCATGTGCCTTGCGCCAGGCCTCGTCGCGTTCTCCACCGTCAATATTTTGGCGCGGGCCTTTTACGCGCTTGGCGACACGCAGACGCCGATGAAAATCAGCCTCGTCTGTCTCGCCATCAATTTTACCGCCGCGTGCCTGCTCATCAAGCCGCTGCACGAAGGCGGACCGGGCATCGCGAACACGTTCACGTCGCTCATCAACGTCGGCCTGCTGATTTTTGCGCTGGGGAAAAAATTAAAAAAACTGGAGATGGAACCGTTGCGCGACACGCTGCGGCCGCTCGTGCTGGCAACAATTCTGGCGGGCGTCATCGCGTGGTGCGGCTGGCATTATTGGGAACGCACTTTCGGCCACGCGACGCTCGCGTTGAAGCTCGGCGAGGTGTTTGTGCCGGCGGGTGTCGCGGGCGGAATTTATTGGCTGACCGCGCTGGCTTGCAAAATTCCGGCGGCAAAGGAAATGACCAGTTTTGCGCTGGCGAAGTTCAAACGGAAAATTTGAACAGAAGGCAACGAAGGTAAAATCTGAAACGAAAACCCTTCAATCTCCTTGTTTGGCTTTGTTCAAATCGGAACTGCGGCGGTCCAACATGTTTCGCCAAATTGCGATTTAAATTTTTCCGCGAGCGCTTCCGCCGCCGCCAGATTTTCCGCGATGGCGAACGTTGTCGAGCCGCTGCCGGACATCAGCGCGGCCAGCGCGCCGTGTTCGCGCAAAAATTCCTGGTAGAGTGCGAGCACGGGAAATTTGTCCAGCGCGGGCGCTTCCAGCGAATTGTAAAAGTCGCGCGCGGCGGCAGCCAAATCATCGCTTTGAAGTTTTGCGATGAGTTTTGGCGCGCGACCTTTTTCGCCATTTAATGCTTTGGGAAACCGCGCGAGGTTTTGATACGCCCACGGCGTGGCGATGCCGAAGCCGGGATGGATCAGAAAAAACGCCTTGCCGCGCAGCGCCGGAAAATTTTCGAGCGATTCCACCTTTTCCCCGCGCCCAATTGCCAGCGCCGGTTTGCCGTAGAGAAAAAATGGAATGTCCGAGCCGAGTGCCGCCGCAAGTTCATCGAGCTTCGCCAGACTCAATGGCTGGCCGAACAGTTCGTTGAGCGCGAGCAAAGTGGTGGCCGCGTTGCCGCTGCCGCCGCCCAAACCGGCCGCGAGCGGAATTTTTTTCTCCAAATGGATTTTTACGCCGTCCGCAATTTTGGCGGCCGCCAAAAAATTTTGCGCCGCGCGGAAGACCAGATTTTTGGCATCCACCGGCAGATTTTTTTCGCTGCATGAAAGTTGAATCGAATTTCCCGCGCGGTCGTAAAAAAGTTCGTCGCAAAAATTCACCGGCTGCATGACGGTCTCCAGTTCGTGAAAACCATCGGCGCGCTTGCCGAGGATGTTCAGGATGAGGTTGACCTTGCAGGGCGATGATTTTTCCAAGCGCATGGTTCGGGAAATAAAAACGCGCCAACAAAAATTGTTGGCGCGTGGGCTAAATTTTTTTCACGTTCAGTTGTCGAACACTTTGAAGCGGCTGCCGGGAATGTAGGGGGCGACGTCGCCGCCGCTGAAGCCGGTGTAGGTGTCGGTGTCAAACAGCGCGTCAGAATATAGTCCGGGCTTGTAGCTTTCCGGGCCGACGGGATCAGGTGAAAAGGTTTTGGTGAGGATCGGGGCGTAACTGGGAATCGGGAAGGTGACCGTTTCGTAAATGCCGATGCCGGCGCGGGCCACGGAGCGGTCGAAGCCGTGGATGAAACCGTAGTAACCGTAGCCCGGGCGGGACAGAACGGTGTTTTCCTCGACGCTTTGGCGGAGTTCACCCCAGCGCACGAGTTCGTAAGTGTTGCTCAAACCGCGGCCGAGTTTCTGTTCGGGACCGGCGCAACCGGCGGCAACCAGCGCGGTCAGGACGGCGGCGAGAGGGAATATGATTTTGCGCATACGATGTTCAGATTGATATTGGAATTTACGCCGTTTCATCGGCTTGTAAAGCGCGTTTTCTAAAGTCAACCGGGGAAATGCGGGCGCACCAGCGGCGCGGCGTATTTCCAAGCCATCCAAAGCACCGCGGCGACGCATAACAGCAGGGCGAGCACCAGCCAGAGTTTGCGCCGCGCACGGCTGCGGTCGGGCTGGTCCCAATACCACGCGATCCAGACGGTCAGCTCGTAAAGAAATTGCAGCGGGATGAACATCAAGATTTGCGTCACAACTTCGGGCGTGGTCAGCACCGCGCCGAGGATCAAGTTGATGACGATCATGTAGCGCCGCGCCTTCGCGAGCGTTTGGTAGCTCAGGACCCCGATTTTCACCAGCGTCAGAATGACGACCGGCAGCTCAAAACCGAGGCCCATGCCGAGCAGAAACCGGCAGACGAAGCTGATGTATTCCTCCGCGCGCCATTGCGACGCACCGAGGCCGAGCCAGTTGGAATATTTTTGCGACGCCGCCAGCGCCACGGGCATCAGCGCAAAATAACAAAAGCTCACGCCGATCAAAAAAAGGCCGCCGCCGATGAACAGCGCGCGGAAAACATATTTTTGCTCGTGCATTTTCAGCGCCGGAAAAACAAACGAGATGATGAAGTAAAACAGGAACGGCGCGGCCAGCACCAGCCCGCCGTAAAACGCCAGTTGGATGGCCACGAAAAATCCGCCCGCCGGACTCAGGTTCACCAGATCAATCTGCATCCGCTGCGCCTCGTCCGCGCCCGCGCCCGCCGGATCAACGTGCCAGCCGAGCACTTGATTCGTGCCGAGCGTGAGCGGTTCGACCGTGACGGCAACGAACCGATTTGTGCCGAGGTTCAGGGATTTTTCCTGCGCGGCAGAAAGTTGAAAATGTCCGAGCTGATTGGTGCCGAAATTGACGGTGACGATGTGATTGGTGCCGGGATAACTGACCGTGGCCTGGCTCAACGGCCATTTGATGATGGCCATGACGTAGTTCGCGCCGATCAGGCAGACGAGCATCGCGAGCGCCAGCGATACGCTGAGTTTCACCAAGACCCAGCGAAAATCTTCGAGATGTTCTAAAAAAGATTTTACGGGACCGCCATCCTCATCCGCAGAGGACGGTTCTGAAGAAAAATCGGCCATGAAAAACGGCGGCGGAAATCAGGCCGTCAGATCACCTTGGTCTCGGGCGTGTGCGACTGCGGCGTGGTGTTGGCGGGCGGCAGTTTTTGCACCGGCGTGATCGTGGTTGAAGCGCTGGTCGTGTCCGCGTTCTGGATTTCATCCGTCACTTCCTTCGTGGCTTTCTTGAATTCTTTGATGCCGCTGCCGAGGCCCTTGGCGAGTTCCGGGATTTTTTTGGCACCGAACAAAATCAGCACCACGGCGAGAATAAGCACCACTTCCATTCCACCGAGTCCAAACGCTGCAAACATGGCATTCATAAAATTTATTTTGACTGGTTACAGCCTACGCCCGTTTGCGGTTTTAGTAAAGCGACAAAAAAGGCCGCGTTCGCACGCGGCCTTGAAAACTCAATGGGATTCGTGGCTTAGACGCCCGCTTTGGGATGGAGCAGGACGAAATCGCCGCGGCGGTTTTTGGCCCAGGCCGCTTCATCGTGGCCGGGATCGGCCGGCTTGTCCTTGCCGTAGCTGATGGTGCGGATGCGGTCCGGGCTGATGTTCAGTTTGGCCAGGGCTTCCCGCAACGCGAGTGCCCGACGTTCGCCGAGCGAGCGGTTGTATTCTTCCGTGCCGCGTTCGTCGCAGTTGCCTTCGATGAGCAGTTTGGCGTTCGTGTCGGATGTCAGCGCCTGCGCGACGCTGGCGATGTTGGCCTGTTCGTTGTCTTGCACCACGGCGCTGTCGAATTTGAAATGCACCGTGTAGGCCGCAAGCGCCGCCGGGTCTTTGACCATGCCTTCAAATTCGTCCAAATTAGCCGTGGCCCCGCCACCCGTTGGCGTTGCCACGCCAGTGCCCGTGCTCGGCGTTTCACCGCCAATGGTTCCCGCCGACGGCAAGGTCTCTCCGCCCGTTTCACCGCCAACCATCGCCCGCGGTCCCGGCAGCGGCGTGACTTTGGTAAAACCTTTTTTGCAGCCGGTCGTGGCCATCAGCGCGGCCAGCGCGAGCACCAGCGGAAAAACTAACTTGTTCATTTTCATAGATTCAATTGTGTTAAAATTTTTGTGACGATCGGGAAAATTATTTCGCCCAAGCAGGCTGGGAATCACTTCCGTTCGCTCGCTGACAATCCTTGTATTGTTTGGTGAAGACGTCAAGCACAGACAGCACCTGCCGATAGCCGGGTGTGCGGTGGTTGAACACCAGCGTGCGTGAGTTCGGCGCCCATGACGGATTTTGTCCGGCGACCAACACGCTCGGCGCCAAACTGCCGTCCGCCGGCATGACGCAGATTTCAAAGTCGCCCGCCTGCCGCGTGAACGCGATCCACTTGCCGTCCGGCGACCAGTCCGGCTCCGTCGGATTCGGCGCGCCCGAGGTGTTGAAGGTTTTGATCGGACCGCCGCTGGCGGAAACTTTGGCGAGGCGCCGGCGCTCGGCGATTTTGGTCGCAAAACAAATCCACTGTCCGTCCGGCGACCAGCACGGCGACGAATCTTCCAGCCCGGTCGTCAGGCGTTTCAAATTGGAACCGTCCGCGTTGCAGACCCAGACGTTCGGGCTGCCGCTCTTGCTCAAAATCATCGCCACCTTCGAGCCGTCCGGCGACACCGCCGCGCTCGTGTTCAAACCCGAATAACCCGCGATCACGCGCCGCTGCCCGCTCGACAAACTGTGGTAAAAAATATCCGGATTGCCACGCGCGTAGCTCGTGTAATACAACGCCAGCTTGCCGGGCACCCACGCGGGCTTGGCCACGATGGCATTGTCCGAGGTGACGGCCACCGCATTGTGCCCGTCAAAATCGGCCACGTAAATCTCGCCGTTGCCAGTCGGAGCCTGCGCCTTGAACGCGATCTTCGTCTGCCCGATGCCGGGTTTGTTCAAGATCGTCTGCACGATGTCGTCCGCGAACGCGTGCGCCTGCCGCCGCACGCTCGCGCCGTTGTAACTGCGCGACAAAATCACGCGCTTGGCAAATTTATCCGTCACGCGGCCCGTCACATCGCCCGCGCTGCTGCCGCTGATCTGATACTGCGCCGCGTCCGGCGCAACAAAACTGAAGCCTTGAACGTAAAGATCAAATTTCAGAACCTCCGCCGCCTCGCCCGAAAAACCGTCAAGTGAGACCGGAATTGGCTTTGTCTGCCCAAGAATGTCGATCGGTTTTTCAATGTTAATGTCCTCCGCGCGCGCGCCCGCCAGCGCGCCGGCGACGAGGCCAAGTGTCAAAAAGTTGAGAATTATTTTTTTCATCCGAGCATCCGTTTCGCTTTGAGGTTGAAGTTGATTATGAATGTTTTTTCTTTTTCTTTCGAACCGTCCGGAAACGGCGCGATAAAAGTCACGCGGTCCAAAGTCCGCTGCACGCTGTGGTCCACGCTGCCGTCGCCCGACGGCGTGAGCACCGACGCGGAGATCACGGTGCCGTCGCTGCCGATGACCACGCTGACGCGCACGTTCGCGTCGTCGCTCGCCGTGTCGTCCGGCGGCGTCCACGCCTGCGTGTAAATGCTTTTGACCACCGACGCGTAATTCGCATACGACACGCTGCTGGTGCCGGGCATCTCCACCGTCGTCGCCGACGAGGAATTTTTCTGGATCGAACGCGCGGCGTTCAAAAATGCTTTCCGCCGCAAATCATTCAACCGCTTTTGTTCCTTCGCATCGGCGTCGGCGTCGCTCGTGTCCGTAACTTTTGGAACCACGCGTTTCACCTTGGTCAAATCCGGCTTGACGACATGTTCGGTGGTTTTCTTCGGCGGTTTTTCCACCGGCGTCAAATCATCCGGCGGCAATTTTTCCGGCGCGGGCGTGAAAAGTTTTTTAACTTCGTCCGCAAACGTCGGCGGCGTCACCACCGGTTTGGGCGGCTCCGGCGCGGGCGGCGGCGGCGTGACGACCGGTTTGATTTCCGGCGGCGCGGGCGGCGGCGTTTGGGCGCTTTTCACACCGCTGGTGAAAGCGGCATCAATCAAGTTCGCCGGGATCACGTCGAGCACCTGCGTGTCATCCGGCTTGGGCGACGGCGCGAAAAAGGCGGTGCCAAAGACCAAAACCAGCAGCAGCAGCAGATGCAAACCCGCCGTGACGATGAGACATTTTTTTTGCAGCCGGGTCATCGGGGCGTCGGGTCGGTGCGCAGCGAGTAGCGCGTGATGTTGTTTTTCTGGCAGCCGTCAATGACCTGCGCCACCAGGTCGTAACGGCAATCCTTGTCCGCGCGGATATAAACCACGAGGTTTGGATTCGCGCGAAAATCTTCGCCGAGCTGCGCGATCAATTTCGGCAGGCTCGTCCGCTGCTTGTCGAGCGCGAACACGCCGGTGTTGGAAATCTCCACCGTGCGGATGTCGGACTTGTCCAATTTTTTTTCCGTCTGCCCGCCGCGCGGCAGTTTCAGATCAATGCTTTTTTCCAGCAGCGGCGTGGTGATGACGAAAATGATGAGCAGCACGAACGCGAGGTCGAGCAGCGGCGTGATGTTGATGTCGCTCAACGTCACCAGCGAATTGCGTTGGGAAAAACGGCGCATGAAAAATTATTCCTCGGCCAAAAATTCCGTTTCCATTTTCGACACCAGCTCCTGCGCGAAGTTGTCCAGCTCGACGGTGAACGCGCGCAGATTATGCACCAGCCAGTTGTAACCGAACATCGAGGGGATCGCCACGAGCAGGCCGGCGACCGTCGTGATGAGCGCGGCGGAAACGCCCGGCGCCATCGCCGCCATCGTGGCCGAACCTTGCTGCGCAATGCCGGCGAACGTGCTCATCACGCCCCAGACCGTGCCGAGCAGACCGAGAAACGGCGCGCCGCTGACCGCGATGGCCAGCAGGATCAGGCCGGATTCCAGCTTGAGCGATTCTTTGGCGACGACGTTTTCGATGGCGCGTTTGATGTGCTCCATGTTTTTGAGACTGATATGTTGCTTCACACGTTCACCCGTGGGCCCGCGCAGCCGCGCGTCAAGTTGCACGCAGCCCGCCTGATAAACTACGTAAAGCGGACAGCCGCTGACTTCCAGTTTGCGGTCGAAAATCGCGAGCACCGCCTTCTCCGAGGTGAATTCCTGGCCGAACAGGGAATTCAATTTCCGCGCGCGCCGCATCTGGATGGCCTTGGACATCATCACAAACCACGCGGCGATGGAAAAAACGAACAGCAGCGCGATGATGGCTTTCGCCTCCACCGTCGCTCTGTCCCAGATGTAAAGGAGTTCAGCCTGATTGGTGGCCGCTCCGACAAGTGCAAAAGGTAACCCGCTCATAAATATAAAAACTTGGTGGTGAGGAACCGATTTTAGGCCAAGTAACGGCTTCCGAGCATTCGACCGTCCCGCAGATTATCATTGGAGCGGGCGCAAATTGCAAAAACTTTTTGCACCAAAGATGAATCGCCCTTTGCCTCCATCGCAAAATCGCTTACAAATTTGCCGGATGTCACGTCCGCGCCTCATCACACTCTTGCTTGCGTTCGCCACGCTGGTGGTGTTTCTGCCCGTCGGCTCGCATGAGTTTGTGAGCTTCGATGACACCGATTATGTCACCGAAAATCCCTTCGTCAAAAACGGACTGACCTTTACCGACATCGTCTGGGCCTTCAATACATTTCACGCCGGCAACTGGCATCCGCTCACCTGGATCTCACATATGCTGGACTGCCAGCTTTTCGGCGCCAACGCCGGCGCGCACCATTTCGTCAATGTGCTTTTCCATGCGGCGAACACGGCTTTGCTTTTCACACTGCTGCTGCGGTTGACCGGGAAAATTTGGCCATGCGCCTTCATCGCCGCATTGTTTGCGTGGCATCCGCTGCACGTGGAATCTGTCGCGTGGATCGCCGAACGCAAAGACGTGTTGAGCACTTTTTTTGCGCTGCTCGCGCTGTTGAACTATGCGAAATATGTGGCGGAGTCCAAAGCCCAAGGTCCCAAATCCAAACTATTTTTTACTTATAGCTTGCTGGCTTTCGCGCTGGGCCTGATGGCCAAGCCGATGCTCGTCACATTGCCGTTCGTGATGTTGCTGTTGGATTTTTGGCCGCTCCAACGTTTTTCGCATTCCACGTTTCCGCGCGCGCTCGTGCGGGAAAAAGCCCCGTTTTTTTTGCTCGCGGCCATTTCCTGTGTCGTCACTTTTTTCGCGCAAAAAGCAGGCGGCGCGGTTGCCTCGCTCGCCAAAGTTTCGCTGCTCTACCGGCTGGAAAGCGCGCCCGTCGCGGTGATGGACTACCTCGGGAAATTTTTCTGGCCCGCCGGCCTCTGCGTTTTTTATCCGCTCCGGCAAAACATTTCGCCGTTCGCGCCGATCGCCGCGACCGGCGCGCTGATCCTGATTTCCCTCGCCGCTTGGCGCGCGCGCAATACCAAACCCTATTTGCTCTTCGGCTGGCTGTGGTTTCTCGGCACGCTCGTGCCGGTCATCGGCCTCGTGCAAGTCGGCGGCGCCGCGATCGCCGACCGCTACACTTACATTCCCTCCATCGGTTTTTTTATCGCCGTCGTTTTTTGGCTGGCCGATTTCGCCGCCCGCCTGCAAACGCCGAAAATCATCGCCGCCGGTTTCGCCGCCGTCATTTTGACCGCCTGCGTGTTGGTGACGGAACATCAACTGACGTTTTGGCGCGACAGCGAAACGTTGTTCCGCCGCGCCATCGCCGTCACCCGCAGCAACGACGTCGCCCTCATCAATCTCGGCGTCGCGCTGGACGTGCAATTTCGTTTTGCCGAGGCGCTGGAAATTTATCGGCAGGCCGAAAAACTGGATTCCCAGCGCTACCAGTTGCATGCCAATCTCGGCAACATTCTCGACAAACTCGGCCGCCCCGCCGAATCGCTCGCCGAATATCGCGCGGCCGTCCAATTGATGCCCGGCGACGCGCAATTGCACAACGACACCGGCAGCGAACTCGTCGCCCTCGGCCAGTATGACGCCGCCTTCCAGGAGTTTGCCGAAGCCGAACGGCTCAATCCCCATTACGCGCAGCCGCACGCCGAGCGCGCGAAGGCTTTTTTCCTGCAAGGCCGCGACACCGAGGCCGTGAACGAACTGCGCACCGCGTTGCGGCTTGAACCGGAAAATTTCCAGATCCTCGCCACCACCGCGCATTATCTTGCCGCGAATGAAAATGCGGCCGCGCGCGATGCCCAGACCGCGCTCGTGCTCGCCGCCAAAGCCAGCGCCCTCACCGGCGGCAACCAGCCAATGGTGTTCGACGCGCTGGGCATGGCCTGCGCCGCCACCGGCGATTTCACCAACGCCCAAATCTGCGCGGAAAACGCGCTCATCCTCGCCACCAAGGCGCATTTGCCGCTCACCAATCAAATTGAACAACGACTGGAACTTTACAAAAAAAATCAACCGTGGCGCGAATCGTTCCGCGCCATGAATGCGCCGGCGGAAAAATAAATTTCGTTTCGCCCGCAAGATTTTTCCAAAAAATTACGCCGCGAAAAATTTTTCACAAAAATGAATCCGCTTTGCCCGGCCGGAAAAATCGCTTAAAAGAAACGCATGTCGCGCCCGCGCCTTCTCGCTCTGCTGCTCGCGTTCATCACGCTGGCCGCGTTTCTGCCGGCGACGCGTTTTGCCTTCGTCAATTACGATGACAACGATTATGTGACGGCCAATCCACCGGTGCAGCAAGGCCTCACGTGGGCGGGCGTCAAATGGGCGTTTACCACCTATCACGCGAGCAACTGGCATCCGCTGACTTGGATTTCACACATGCTCGATTGCACGCTGTTCGGATTAAATCCCGGCGGGCATCATCTGGTGAACGTGCTGTTTCACACGGCGAACACCGTGCTGCTTTTTGGGTTGCTGCTCCGTTTGACAGGCGCGCTGTGGCCGGCGGCGTTCGTTGCGGCGCTGTTCGCGTGGCATCCGCTGCACGTGGAATCTGTCGCGTGGATCGCCGAACGCAAAGACGTATTAAGCACTTTTTTTGCGCTGCTCACGTTGCTGGCTTATGCGAAATTTGTGGCGGAGTCCAAAGCCCAAAGTCCAAAGGCCAAAGTTTTTTTTGCGTTGAGCCTCCTCGCATTCGCCTTTGGCCTGCTTGCCAAACCAATGCTGGTCACGCTGCCGTTTGTTTTGCTGCTGCTGGATTTTTGGCCGCTCGCTCGAGTTGCCGGTGTCAGGTTGAAAGTTGCGGGTTCGGAGCAACGCAACTTGCAACTTGCAACTTTCCAACTGCAACTTTGGGAAAAATGGCCGTTCTTTTTTTTGACCGCGTTGTCGTGCGCCCTCACGCTGGTGGCGCAATCGCAAGTCGTGCATGGCGGCGCGGCGGTGGCGACGCTGAACATGGTGCCGTTGCATTACCGGCTGGAAAATATGCCCGTGGCTTACGTGGAATATTTATTGAAACTGATCTGGCCCAGTCCGCTGGCGGTTTTTTATCCATTGGCAGACCGCATCCCGCTGGCCCGCGTGGCCGGTGCCGCAGGGCTTTTGCTGGCCCTCTCCGGCGGCGTCTGGCGCGGGCATCGCGCGCAACCCTATTTGCTGGTCGGCTGGCTGTGGTTTCTCGGCACGCTCGTCCCGGTGATCGGCCTCGTGCAAGTCGGCGGCGCGGCGCTGGCTGACCGCTACAGTTATTTTTCGTCCATTGGCATTTTCATCATCGTCGCATTTGGCGCGAACGAAATGGCGAAGAAATTTTCCGGTGGTGGAAAATTTTTGGCCGGCGCCGCTCTGATCGTGCTGGCGAGTTGTCTCGGCGCCACCGAAAAACAACTGGGCTATTGGCGCGACAGCGAGACGCTTTTTCGCCACGACCTGGCGGTGACGGCGGACAATGATATTGCCCGCAACAATCTCGCCAACGCGCTCGAACACGCCGGCGACCTGCCGGCGGCGCTCGTGGAAGCCCAGGCCGCCGTGAAGCTCGCACCCGAGCGCGCCGCCTTGCACATCAATTTGGGGAACCTGCTGGCGCGTTCCGGTCGCCACCCCGAAGCGCTTGCGGCGTATTCCGCAGCGATCCAGCGGCAACCCCGTGAGGCTGGCGGGCACCTTGGAGCCGGCGATGAATTGACAATGATGGGAGATTATCCCGGCGCGCTAAAAGAATTTGCCGCCGCGGCCCGGCTGGAAACCAATTCCGCCGCGCCGCACATCGGCAGCGCCCGGGTTTTTTTTATGCAAGGGCGCGACGCCGAAGCCGTGGAAGAACTGCGCGCCGCTTTGCGCTGTGCGCCGAACGATGCGGAAAATCTCGCCGCCGCCGCGCGCTTCCTGGCCGTGAATGAAAACGCCGCCGCGCGTGATGAGCCGACCGCGCTGGCCCTCGCCAGCAAGGCGACCGCTTTGTCCGGCGCCAACCAACCGGTTTATTTTGATGTGCTCGGCATGGCCTGCGCCGCCAACGGCGATTTTACGAACGCGGAAATCTGCGCGCAAAATGCGCTCACGCTTGCCCGGGCCATGCACCTGCGAAACACCGAAGCAATCCAGCAGCGCCTCGATCTCTACAAAAAAAACCAGCCGTGGCGGGAATCGTTCCGCGTCCCGAACGCGCCCGTGAAAAATTAAATCCGGGCGAGCGCGCGGAGCGTTGGGGCGACGCGCCGATTTTGCAAAACTTTTGCGGGCGCAAAATTTTCGCCGAGCCACGGCAGCGAAAAAATTTTTTCGCCGGGGAAAAACTGCGCCAGTAATTTTTGGTTGGTCGCGGTCGCCGCGTCCGCTTTCGGCGGCGCCATCAAAACCACCTTGGCGGCGGCGCGGCGTTTTTTTGGCAACGCTGCGAGCGTGAGCAAAACGTGGTTCAACGCGCCCAATTTATTTTGGGCGACAATGATCGGGGTCGCGCGCAAGGCGACAATCAGATCGCGCGAATCAAAATTTTCGCCGAGCGGACTCAGCAGGCCGCCCGCGCCTTCAACGAGCAGCACGTCGAATTTTTTTTGCGCGGCGCGGAGATATGCAAGCCCTGCAAAAAGCGCCACGGATTTTCTCTCAAGGCGCGCCGCGAGCGCCGGCGCAATGGCGGCGCGGAAATGCCACGGATTGATTTCATCCAGTGTTAATGCGCCATTCATCGCCGCAAAAATTTTGTGTGCGTCGTCGCGGCCGCCGGAGCAAATGGGTTTGAGCGCCGCCGCGTGGACGCCGCGCGCCCGCAAAAACCGCACCAGCAGCGCCGTCAAAACCGTTTTGCCGACGCCGGTGTCCGTGCCGGTGATGAAAATTGTCCGCGCCATTTCCGCTCATCAAAGCGGAAACAACGGCCGCGCGCCATCAAAACCGTTGACGCAAACGGCGCGGGTCAGCTATCCTGCGCGGCTATTTAACCGAAAATTTTATTGTGAACATCACCGTTGAAAATCTGGCCCCGTGCAAAAAACTCGTGCGGGTGGAAGTGGACGCGAAGTCCGTGGACGAAATCTTTGACGCCATCACCAAGGACATCCAGAAACAGGCGTCGCTGCCCGGTTTCCGTCCGGGCAAGGCGCCGCGCGCGATGGTCGTGAAAAAATACGAGGCGGAAATCAACGAGGAAGCCAAGCGCAAGCTCATCGGCGATAATTATCGCAAGGCGCTGGAGGAGAAAAAAATTCACGCCATCAGCCATCCGGACATTGAAGAAATCCAGTTTGGCCGCGGCCAGGATTTGCAGTTTGCGGCGACGATTGAAACCGCGCCGGAATTCACGCTGCCGGATTACACCAAAATTCCCGCGACGCGCGAAATCAAATCCGTGACGGACGCGGATGTGGAGCGCGCGATTGATCTGTTGCGCGGCCAGCAGGCGAAGTTTGACACGGTGGCGCGCGAGGCGAAGGCCGACGACGTGGCCGTGGTGAATTACACGGGCACGGTGGACGGCCAGCCGATCACGACGCTCGCGCCGACGGCGAAAGGTCTCACCGAGCAGAAAAATTTCTGGGTGGAACTGAAACCCGGCTCTTTCATTCCCGGTTTTGGCGAGCAGCTCATCGGCGCGAAGGCCGGCGACAAACGCACGGTGAATGTTGATTTTCCGGCGGATTTCGTCACGAAGGAACTCGTCGGCAAAAAGGGTGTTTACGAAGTCGAAGTCGTCGAGGTGAAGGAAAAAGTGCTGCCGGCGGTGGACGATGCGCTGGCGAAAAGCTTCGGCGCAGACGATCTGGAAAAATTGAAAGCCGGCGTGCGCGCGGATCTGGAAAATGAACTGAAACATTCGCAGGCGAAATCGGTGCGCGGCCAGATCGTGAAAGGTTTGATGGACCGCGTGAATTTTGAATTGCCGGAATCGGCGGTCGCGAACGAGACGCGCAACGTGGTTTACGACTTGGTGCGCGAAAACACCAAGCGCGGCGTGGCGCGCGATCTGATCGAGTCGCAGAAGGACCAGATTTATTCCATCGCGGCGGACAACGCCAAAGGCCGCGTGAAACTGGCGTTCCTGGTGCAACGCATCGCGGAGCAGGAAAAAATTTCGGTGACGCAGGAGGAGGCGCTGCAACGCGCGCAGCAACTGGCGGCGATGTATCAGATTCCGCTGGAGAAATTCGTGCAGGATTTGCAGAAGCGCAACGGCGTGAACGAGATTTTCGAGCAGTTGCTGCACGAAAAAGTTTTTGCGCTGCTGGAACAGACTGCTATCGTCACGGAAACCGCCCCGGCGTAGTAACCAACTGGTTACCTTGCGCGGTCGGGCGGCGTCCGGCTCGTTTTATGAAACGCATTGGCATCAGTCTGATTTTTTCCGCCTCGCTGGTGGCGGGAATGGCGCAAACCAACACCGCGCCACGGGCATTGTCATTGACGGACTGCATTCGTGAAGCGCTCCAGCATAACTTTGATGTGCAGGTGGTGCGGTATGAGCCGCAGGAAGCGTTGTTCGGCCTGCGCGCGGCGTATGCCGGCTATGATCCGACGTTCAGCCTTTCCGGCACGCATTACCACAATGATGCCGGGGGGTTGATCCTGCCAGGCGGGACCATTGCCATCACCACCAACAACAGCGTGGTGACGACCAATTTTTTCGGCAACGGCATTGCGGTCAACGATTACGACACGTTTGATTCCAGCCTCGGTGGCGCGTTGCCGTCGGGCGCGACGTATAGTTTGGACGGCAACGTGGCGAAGAATTATCAAGTCGGCGGGGACAATGCTGCGGGTGACGTCGGCCTGACGCTGACGCAGCCGTTGCTGCAAAATTTTTGGATTGATAAAACGCGGCTGAACATCACCGCGGCCAAAAACCAGCTGAAATTTTCGGAACAGGGATTGCGCCTGCAGCTCATCACGACGGTTGCGGCCGTGGAGAATGCCTTTTACGAACTGGTTTACGCGCGGGAAAATGTGACGGTCGAGCAGGAAGCGTTGACGCTGGCGCAGACGCAATTGGATCAAGATCGGCAGCGCGTGCAGGTGGGCAGCCTTGCGCCGCTGGACGTGCAGCAGGATGAGGCGCAGGTCGCGCAGAGCCGCGCGAACTTGATCGCGGCGCAGTTCACTTTGGAGTCCGACCAGAACGCGTTGAAAAATCTGATCACGGACCATTATCGCGACTGGCACGACACGGACATCCAGCCGTCGGAAACGCTCGAGGCGGTGCGGCAGTTGTTCGATGTGCAGGACAGCTGGAGCCAGGGTTTGACGCAGCGGCCGGATTTGTTGCAGGCGAAGATCACGCTGGAACAGCAGGGCATCCAGTTGAAGTATGACCGCAACCAGATTTTTCCGCAGCTGGACCTCAAGGGCAGTTATGGTTTCAACGGTGCGGGCCAGAGTTTCAACGATGCTTACAGTCAATACGGGACGGCCAACCGGCCGTTTTACAGCTACGGCGCGCAATTGTCCGTGCCGCTGAGCAATGTCGGGGCGCGCAATGCTTTCAAGTCGGACAAGGCTGTGCAGCAGCAGGATTTGCTGAAGCTCAAGCAGCTCGAGCAAAATGTCATGGTGCAGATTGACAACGCGGTGAAGCAGGCGCAGTCGGCTTGGGAAAGCGTGGATGCGACAAAGCAGGCGCGCATTTATGCCGAGGCCGCGCTGGACGCGGAGCAAAAAAAATATGCCGTCGGCAAAAGCACGACGTTCACCGTTTTGCAATTGCAGAACAATCTCACGTCGGCGCGGTCGCAGGAAATCCGCGCGCTGGCGAATTACAACGAAGCATTGTCCAATCTCGCCCAGCAGGAAGGCAGCACGCTCAAGCGCCGCAATTTGGATCTGACGGTGAAGTAAAAAATCGCCTCACCAGAATTTCCAATCGCCGCGCCAGACGATCCAAACTCCGAGCAGAAAATTCGTGATCGCGTGCGCGGTCATCGCGTCGCCGAGCCGGTTTTTGCGGAGGACCAGCCATTGGTAGGACGCGCCGCAGAGGATCCCCGCCAGCCATTCGTTGTGGGAAAAACCGAACAGCGCCGCGGTCGCAAAAAATGGCAGGGGCAAAAATTGGTTCAACGGCACGGATTGAAAATCGGGCTTGGCGATGTAGCGATACAAAAAGGAGCGGTAAAAAATTTCCTCGATGGGCGGCACGATGAACGTGGAACCGAGGATTCGCACGGTCACAAAAAACCACGCGAGCGCGGAGCCGGAACCAAACTGCGTGTTTGGATTCCATGCGGCTGCGGGATTTTTTGGCGCGTGGGAAAGGCCCAGCTTCAGCCACAAAGAATTTTGCGTCGTCCACTCGCCGCTGATGCCGACCCACACCGCAAAAATTCCGCCGCCGACGAGGACGGCTTCCCAACTGAACGCCCAGCGCATTTCAGCGACGAGCGGGCGGATTACAAAAATCAGCCAAAGGCCGACGAGCGTTTTGGCGAGGTAAAACCAGTAGGCCGAGGCTGCGCCGAATTTTCCCTGCGCGGCGGTGAGCAAAAGAAAAATGACGAACGGCGCAACGCGCGCCGCCGCCGGCGACCTGGAAAATATGTTTCGCACGCCAGCGCGTCAGTTGCCCATGCCGAGTTGGAAAGGCTTGCCGTCGGGACCGATCAGCGTCACGGTGTATTTCGAGATTTCCTTGACGGTGTATTGCTTGAACTTGTCGCCCGGGCGGACGGTTTTGCCGTCCACGATGGCGCTGGGCGCGGTGGGTGAATAAAAAATTCCCTGCAAAACCGGGGCATCCGGCGGATTGAGCGGCGCGGGCGTTTCTGGTTTTGGCGCGACCACGGGAACGGGGGGCACCACGGCCACTTCTTGATTGGTCGCGGTGCTTTGGTCGGCGACGATGCGGCGAACGTTGTGATGCGCGACGGACCAGCCGATGAAAAAAATCGCCGCGAAAATCAGGAGGATGATCACCGCCAACAGCAGCCACATGAATATCGGCGACGATTCTTCCGTCGCCGGCTGGAGCGACGGCAATGCATTGGGCGGGTTGCGCGGCGGGGCCTGCTTGGCGCGTTTCAGGGCGTCGTTGATCAAGCTCATGCGTGTATGTCTCCTTCGAGTTCGCGGATGGCGCGTCCGACCATCTGATAATTGACCCGGTAACTGCGTTCGACAAAGCCGGCGAGGAGTGCCTTGTCGCACACCGCGTTGACCAGCCGCGGCACGCCCTTGGCGTAATTAAAAACGCGCCACACGGCCGGGCCGGTGAAGGCCGGCGCGCCGTTCGAGCCGGCCAATGCCAAGCGATGCTGAATATATTGGCCGACCTCGACGCGCGTCAACGCTTTCAAATGATAGCGGACGGTGATGCGCTGGCGGAGCTGTTTCAGGCGCGGGCTGTTCAAGCGGTCGCGCAATTCCGGCTGGCCCATCAAGACAATCTGCAACAATTTCCGGTCGTCAGTTTCGAGATTGGAAATCAGCCGCACCTGTTCGAGCAAATCTTCCGTGAGATTCTGCGCCTCGTCCACGATCAGCACGGTTTCCTTGCCGCCGGTCGTTTGCTTCAATAAAAATTCATTGATCGCCGCGAGCGTTTCGAGCCGGTCCTTGCCCGTGACCACGAGGCCGAATTCCGTGGCGATGGCTTTCATCAATTCATCCGCGCTCAACACCGGATTCAAGATCAGCGCGGTGGAATAATGCTGCCCGTCGAGCTGTTCCAGCAGCGCGCGGCACAACGTCGTCTTGCCCGCGCCGACCTCGCCGGTGAGCTGCACGAAGCCCTTGCGCTCGCGAATGCCGTAGAGCAGATGATTGAACGCCTCGCGATGCTTGGTGCTGTGGAAAAGGAAACGCGGGTTCGGCGTGATGTCGAACGGGGCCTGTCTCAATCCGTAAAACTGCAAATACACCCGGGGCTTTTAACAAAAAACGGTGAGCGCGCAAAGAAAAGGTTTTTGCGGATGGCGCGTGTTCCTCGCCTGCTGTCAGGCTGGAATAATTTTCCGCGCCGCGCGGACGAGCGCCTGCGCCTCGGCCGGCGTGCCGATGGTGATGCGCAAATAATCTTTCACCGCCGGCGCACTGAACCAGCGGACGAGAATTTTTTGCTCGCGCAATCGTTGCAGCCAGTCTTGCGCCGGAAAAACGGGAGGCTGGGTCAGAATAAAATTCGTCTGGCTCGGCAAAACCTGGAAACCCAGTTGCGTCAACTCGCGCGCCAGCCATTCGCGCGTGGAAATGATTTTTTTGAAATTCGTGCGGTAATATTTTAAATCGTCCAGCGTCGCGGCGGCGGCGATCTGGCCGAGGCCGTTCACATTGTAGCTGTCGCGGATTTTGTCCAGCGCCGCGATGAGTTCCGCGTGGCCGACCAAGTAGCCGACGCGCTGGAAGCACAGCGAATAGGCCTTGGAAAAGGTCCGCGCCACGAGCACATGCGGCCATTGCAGCGCCAGTTTCAACGCATTTTCCTTGGCAAAATCCACGTAGGCCTCGTCCAAAATCACGACGCCGGTTTGCGCGCGGCACAGTTTCTCCAGTTCCGCCGTCGAGTAGCCGCGCCCGCTTGGCGCATTCGGCGTCGTCACCAACGTCAAGGCGGCGGTGAAGTTCCAAATTTTTCCGCGCTTTAATTCCGCCACGCTCGGCAGACTGAAATCCGCTTTGAGCGGCACGGCGTTTTTCGCCGCGCCGTGAATATCCGCCAACACCGGATAAAGCGAATAGCTCGGCGTGAAAAATTGCACCGTCGCTTTCGCGAGTATTGATTTTTTAATTTTTAATTTTGAATTCGGTTTTGGTTCCACGAACCCGCGCACCGCCAGCGCGATAACTTCATCCGAGCCGTTGCCCACGAGGATATTTTCCGGCGCGCAGCCGTGGAGCTGCGCGAGCTTTTCGCGCAATGCCTGGGCGGTGGGATTCGGATACAGCCGCAGCCGGCCGTCCACGGCCTTTTTCACCGCCCGCAAAACTTGCGGCGACGGCGGATACGGATTTTCATTTGTGTTGAGCTTGATCAATCCTTTGATCTTCGGCTGTTCGCCCGGCACATACGCGTGCAACGCGCGGACCAGATGGCGAATCAATGGCGATTTTGACATCGCTTTATTTCAAAGGAAAATCCGGGAAAAGTCGAGCCGCGCTTCCCGTCGCGGCGGCGATTGGCGGCGGCTTGATGCGCCCTCGGCCCAAAAGTATTGCGTGCCAAAACGACGGTTTCATGGCTTTATTTCCGCATGAACATTCAAGTGGCGGTGCTGTGCGACGCAGCGACGGATGACAACGGCAAGTTAAATCTGCTCGGGGCGTTTGACACAATTTACGCGCCGCAACTGCCGGCCGTGCATCCGCAATGCGCCGTGGCGTTGCGCGTGACCTTCATGCCCGGCGACGAAGGCCAGCGCCAACTCGGCGTCAATTTCATCAACGCCGACGGGCGGCCGATCATGCAGGGCATCAATTTGCCGGTGCCGGTGACGCTGCCGGACGACGCGCATTTTCTCACGCGCAATTTCATCGTGAACTTCCAGCAGTTGTCCTTCGCCGAGGCCGGGCTTTATTCCGTGGACATCCGTCTCGACAGCGAATCGCAGACCAGCATTCCGCTGCTCGTGAAGCAGCAGCCGGCGCAACCGGTCTGAGATTTTTGGAGACAGAAAGAATTAACTGAAGCCACAAAATTTAAAAAATCTGATGACGGCGATCGTCTTTGCGAGCGATTTTTTACCAATGATTTTGCAGTTCGCCGGCAACGTGGGCCGCCAATTTTTAATTCTGAAAATCCTGTTAATTCTGTCCAAAAATTTTTAAGTTTTGGGCATGAACCAAACCATTTTGCAGCTTGATTTTCCCGGCATCAAAAAAGTCCGCTCCGGCAAAGTCCGCGAAGTTTTTGATCTCGGCGACCGTTTCCTGCTCGTCGCCAGCGACCGCATTTCCGCCTTCGACGTGATCATGCCCAACGGCATTCCGCGCAAGGGCGAAGTGCTCACACAGATCTCGCATTTCTGGTTCGAGAAGTTTTCGTCGCTCGTGCCGAATCATCTGCTCGCGAAAGCCGACGAGCCGTTGCCAAAAAATTTGCAACCGTTTGCGGATAAGCTGGCGCAGCGTTCCATGATTGTTAAGAAGGCCAAGCCGCTCGCCATCGAATGCATCGTGCGCGGCTATCTTTCCGGCAGCGGCTGGAAGGAATATAAAAAATCGCAGACCGTCTGCGGCATCAAACTGCCCGCCGGCCTGACCGAATCCGCCGAACTGCCCGAACCGATTTTCACGCCGTCCACCAAGGCCGAGGCCGGTCACGACGAAAACATTTCGTTTGAAGCAGCGCAAAAAATCGTCGGCGCGGAACTCGCGAATCAGGCGCGCAACTTGAGCCTGAAGATTTATAAGGCCGGACGCGATTACGCGAAGCAACGCGGCATCATCATCGCCGACACGAAATTCGAGTTTGGTTTGTTCGAGGGCAAACTGATTTTGATTGATGAAGTGTTGACGCCCGATTCCTCGCGTTTCTGGCCCGCCGACCAATACGCGCCCGGCCGCGGCCAGCCGAGCTTCGACAAGCAATTCGTCCGCGACTATCTCGAAACGCTGACGTGGGACAAAACCCCGCCCGGCCCGCAACTGCCGGACGACGTCGTCGCCAAAACCAGCGCGAAGTATTTGGAGGCGTATGAAAAACTGACGGGAAAAAAATTGTAGCGGCAGCCGGGGTCACAGAGGATTGAAATTTCGGCGCACAGTGTCTTAGCTGAATTGATGCGAGCGCGAAGTTTGGAAACTCGGCGCGGTTCGCCACCCTTTGATTTGTAACGCCCGCGCAAAACCGCTTGAAATGTTCCTTCCTCAAACGCACCATACATTTTGACAACCCGAAATTCTTGAGCTAAAGAAAACTGTTCTTTTCACCAGCAGCAAAATAACAGCTTTATTCTCAATCCACATGCGTTGCCGCGCGGTCCGTAAAATTTCATCGTGAACACGCCGCATCTGAAGGCATTTATCAAACAACAATGAGGAAGCTGCCTGAAAATAAATTTTGCCGGACAAGTGGTTTCACATTGATCGAACTGCTGGTCGTCATCGCCATCATCGCCATCTTGGCGGCACTGCTGTTGCCGGCGCTCGCGCGGGCAAAACAAAAAGGCCAGCAGGCCGTGTGTTTGTCGAACTTGAAGCAGATCGGACTCGCATTTGAAATGTATCTCAATGATCACGAAAGTCATTTCGCGGACCGGCGCGATCTGAAAAATACGCTGGGTTATCTGCCGTGGACGACCTGGCCGGCCTCCGATCCACGCGGCGGCTGGGCGCCGATCGTTTTGAAAGAAGAAGGCTTGGCCGATGCGATGTGGTCGTGCCCCGCGTCGGTCACCGCGCCGGCGGGCAACGCGGTGCAATCCGTCCAAGTTGGTTCGACCAACGCCGCGACGCCGGTCGTGCGCTACTGGCTCTGGCGGTTTGACCGGCCGGATGATCCGGTGGGACTGGAAGATTTTTGGGGCAAGAGCGAATCGCAATCCGTCATCGATTTGCAGGCCGCGAACGATCCGACCGTCGGCCCCATCAGTGGCCCGACGGATGTGGAAGTGGCGGTGGACCCGTATTTCCCCAATACGGTTCCCGCCGTGCCGGCGGAATTGAAAGGCCGCACGGTTCACGCCGGCGGACGCTGCCGTGTATTTCTCGACGGCCATGTGCAATTTCTCCGCGATTTTCGCACGCCGCAATAAATGATTAAATCCATTGTCAAAGCGCCAAAATAAAATCAATTTAGCTCCGATGAAAACCGCCCTGTTCATCTTTTCCATCGCGCTTGCTGCCGTCGCGCCGACAAATTTTGCGCCGGCCGATACGGTTTCAAACTCGGCCGCCAGTTATCAGTCCGCCGTAATGCGCGCTGAAAAAATTCGCGCCGACTGCATCGCCAACCGCCGGATCATCTGCGGCAAAATTCTCAAAGTGCTGCCCAACGGCCTGGTCGTGGACAGCGGCTACACCGACCTGTTGCGGCCGGCGTTGAGCAGTTCGTGGCTCGTGCCCGGCAGCGTGGTCGCCAACCGCCCCGCCGATTTGATCGAATCCGCCACGCCCGGTTCGCCCTGTGTCGGCAAAGTTTTTATCACAGACCTGCCGCGCCTTCGCGGAACCAAGCCGAAGCTATACGATTATGTCGTGCTCCTGGGTTATCCCGCCGGCCAATCCACTTACACGTCCGTCGGCACCGTGCAAAAAACCTTGCGGCACTTTTCCGCCAGCCTTTCCAAAGCTGTCGGTCTCAATTTTACCAGCGCAGCAAAAGCTGATTCCCCGCCGAAGTGAAATGAAGCCGCCATTTCATTTCGTAAAAATAAGGCGGCCGGGTGCGGTCATTGCGTTCGGATTATTTATTTTTTTTATCCGGCCATTTTCACCACGGACATTTGCCGAATCTACCGGGTCTTACGGACTTGAATTGCAACCGCCCGCGCCAGCTTATTTGAAAATGCCCGCCCGCGCCGCCGGCCCTTTTCCAAAATTGCTGTCGCAAACCGGCGCGTTCAAAAACCCGGTGTCGCTCGCGATGGCCAGTGCACTGATTCCTTACGATTTGATTGTGCCGTTCTGGTCGGATGGCGCGGCCAAATCGCGCTGGGTCGCGGTGCCCGAAAATCAAAAAATAAAATTCGCGCCGACGGGCGACTGGGTTTTTCCGCGCGGCACCGTCTTCGTCAAAACGTTCACGCTTGCGACGAATGAACTGAATTCAAATTCGCAGCGCCGGCTGGAAACACGGCTGCTCGTGTGCGACGCGGCTGGCGGCGTTTACGGCGTCACCTACAAATGGCGCGCGGACAATCGCGACGCAGACCTGCTCGCAACGAATCTCACCGAAAATATTTCCATCCAGACCGCGACCGGCGTGCGGACGCAGGCGTGGTATTATCCCAGCCGCGCCGATTGCCTCACCTGCCACACCGCCAATGCCGGCTACGTGCTGGGCGTGAAGACGCGCCAACTGAATCACGATTTCGTTTATCCAACCGGCGTTTCAGACAACGAATTGCGCGTATGGAACCACCTCGGTTGGTTTGAACCAAATCTCGACGAAGCCAACCTGAAAAATTTTCCGGCGCTGGCCGATGCCAATGATTGGACCCGTAGCTTGGAAGACCGCGCGCGTTCGTATCTCGATGCGAACTGTGCCCACTGCCATCGCCCGCACGGCACGGTCGCGAATTTTGACGCGCGCTACGACACCCCGCTCGCGCAGCAAAACCTGATCGGCGGTCCGGTGCTGATCGACGAACGCATCGACCATTCGCGCGTGATCGCGCCCAACGACCCCTGGCGTTCCATTTTGTTCATGCGCGCCAACACAATCGAGCCCTTCAAGATGCCGCCGCTCGCGCGCAACACCATTGACGAGCGCGGCATGGAATTGTTGCGGCAATGGATTGAAAGTTTGCCCGGCCCGCCGGTGTTGCCGCCGCCGGAAATCTCGCCGCGCGGGGGAAATTTTCCGAAGCCCGTGGAAGTAACTTTGAAAAGCGAGCCGGCCGCAAAAATTTTTTACACGATTGACGGAACGGTGCCGACGCCTTCCGATTTGCTTTACGAAAAGCCCATTCAACTGACTGGGCCGACGATTGTGCGCGCAACGGCGTTCAAACCCGGCTGCACCAAAAGCATCACCGCGCAGGAAATTTTTCTTGTCGGCCAATGAAAATTATTTTGCGTCCGGCACGGCCACGACGCCCCACGGGCCGCCGGGCGATTTGACGCGCGCGATTTCCTTTTCCGTCGCGAGGTCCACCACCGAGACATCGTCCGACGGGCCGTTCGCGGAAAAAAGATATTTTCCATCCGGCGAAATCGTGATGCCCCACGGCCGTTTGCCGACTTTGATCGTGTTCAACACTTCAAACGTGTTCGCGTCCACTACGACCACCGTGCCGCCGCGACCGGTGCTGGCGTAGATTTTTTTCCCGTCCGGCGAAACCAGGACGCATTGCGGGCGCGACCCTTTCGGCAGCGTGATGACTTTTTCCAGCGTCTGATTTTTGGTGTCAATCACATTGAGTTCGCCGACCGATTCCGACGGGACGATCGCGTGCGCGCCGTCCGGCAAAAACGCGACGCTGCGCGGCCGCGGATGGACGACGACATGGCCGATAATTTTGTAAGTGCTGGCATCAATCGCAAAAACGTCGCCCGCCGTTTCGCACGTGACGTAGAAAAATTTTCCATCAGGACTCGCGCCCACGCCTTCCGGCTCACGCGTGACCGGGATAAAAGTTAGCGCCTTGCCGGTCGCCGCATCGAGCACGGTCGCCGCGCTGACGTCCTCGTTGGCGATGTAAATTTTCGAACCGTCGGGACTCAGGCAAAATTGTTCCGGGTCGGAGCCCGCGGGAATTTTGCGCAGAAATTTTTTCGCCGGCGCGTCCACGAGGCCGATGCCATCGGCAGATTTGTCGGCCGGCACTTTGTCATCATCATCGTCGGAATTTTTTTTCAAAATCGGATTCCCATTGGCGTCGAGTTGCGGCGGCGGTTCAACCGGCGTGCCGCTCAGCGCGACATACACCGTTTTACCATCTGGACTAGCGTGTATGCCGCGTGGCCGCTTGCCGGCGGGAATGGTGGCAACAACTTTAAAATCATCGCCGCTGATGACGGTGAGGTCGCCGGATTTTTCGTTCGAAACAAAAACTTGGTAGCCGCCGTCGGCGCGGCTGCCGGTCGCAAAACCCAGACTAAGCGTGATGAAAATCAGCGCAAACATGGCGAAGCCCGGTGGCCGTAAAATTGTTTTCATGATGAAGATTAAATCGCTCCTGCTGGCAAAAGCCAGAGCAAAAGTTTTTGAGCGCGGCGCAATTTCAAAGTCGCTGACAAGCCGTCGCGGTGCGGGAAAATTCTCGACTCGGTTCGAAAATGGACGCATTCAACTAACCATCGGACGCTGCGCCACATTTTTTCAACCGAGCGGGTTCAAAGTGAGCAACGAATTAACTTGCCAACGTCATGGACGCGACCAAAATAATTGTCGCTTGGGTGGCGGCTGATGATGACACTTGTCTCCTGCGCAGCCTTCTTTCAATTGCCAATGTAGCTCAGTGGTAGAGCAACGGTTTCGTAAACCGTAGGTCGGTGGTTCAATCCCACTCATTGGCTCCATTTTCTCACGGCCCGCTGGCCGGGCCCGCGAACGAAATCGCGTAGTTATTTCCCAGCGAATCCTCATAGGCCAGGCTGATGCCGGACACCGCCGGCCAATTCACCGCCGTTGTCAGCACCGCATTTGTTGTTGCGGGAGTTAGCTGATTTGAATCGTAGAGTTCGCCGGCTGCACTCGCGCCGTGAACCTGAAGCTGAATGTTGTTCAGAAAAGCGGGCGGACCGGCGAGTGCCGCGCCGGTGGTCGCATCGCGATAAACCCAGCTCACGCTTTGCAAAAGTCCGCCCGATATGACGACCGTCGGATAAGGAACCACCACGCGACTCGCGGCTTGCGTGGCCGGAACGCTGAATGTTTGATTGGTCCCTTTGTAATTAACAACCCAATTGCCACCGGGCACCACCACCGGATTGGTGACGTAAGCAGATTGATAGTTGCCGGAATTTCCATTGGTGTTGGAGTTGGCGGGATTGGCCGGCGAGTTGGTCAGTCCCGAACCGGCGGGACCGGTAAAAAAACATTCGTCGCCGCGAGATAATTGGTGTCTCCCTCCACGCCAAAAATGGCGGAGTAACTATTAAGCGTCACGGGGAAAATTGTATTCGGGGCATAACTCACGCCAAAGCTGCCGGCGTTGGCAAATTCGATAAATCCAAAATTATAGCTGGGCTGACTGCCACTGCCGCCGAGAACGATCCGATAAAATTGCCGTGCGAAACCCGCGGTCCCGCGCGGATCCACCAAGGTGATCAAATGGTTCGTGGCCACATTGGAGCCAACCGCGTTCCAGCTCGTGAGATTGGTGGAGGTTTCAATGGTGTAAGCGGCGTTGGAAACGATCAAAACTTGAAATTGAAAATTGCCGCCCACCAGTGTGGTTGGCGAAGAAAACCAAAGCAGGCCGGCGAGAAAAAACCCGTGCAGCAAACGCGACGGGATTTGAAACAAGTTCATATTTTTCAAGCGGGTTATGCGAAGGCTGTTCGCCACCGTTGCGATCAGGATTTTGCATGTTTTTGGGCAGGCACCCGTTTTAACCAATGCTATCCGCTGCAAATTATTCGCGCGGGTTCAACCGCGCCGGATTTCCGAACCTTGAAACCGGATTTCGATGCGAAAAACTTTTTTGGTCCGGCAAAACACTTTGCCGGTGGCGAGTTCGATCTGATCCGGAATTTCAATCCGGTGGATGTCCACGCCGGCGTGATATCCGCGCTCGGAAAACACATCGATCAACATGGCGAGCGCCAGCGGATCGTCCAAAAGTTTGTCTTCTGTGTTGATGTGCGCGGTGCCGGAAATGGCGTGGCGCAAAACGATCGGCAGAATTTTTTCCTCGATGAACGCGACGATGGCGGCGAAGAGCGCGCTGTGTTCCAATTCGTAGCTGTCGAGCCGTTTCACCAGTTCCTGCCGGGCGTGAATGATGATCTGGCTGGCCACGGGCACGCCACGGAGCCGGTCCACCGTGCGGGAGTCCAATTCCAGCGTGCTTTGGTATTCCAACTCGTGCAGGATGTTTTGCTCCACTTCGGCGACCGGGCCTTGCGCGTTGATGAAGTGGTAATGAAAAATTTCCTTCAACGATTGCAGCGCCTCCCACGTTTGCTCCTTGAACACGCGATAACGCCGGCGCGCCAATGATTCATCATGATCGGTCGGGCGATCTTCGGGCAGCGGACTGTTGGCCGTGCGCGTTGCCAATTCCAAGAGCGCCTTGGTTTCGCGCCCGCGCTTGAGCTGGCGGGCCACGGATTCCTTCTCATCAATGAAAAGCACCATGATGTGAATCGTCGGCTGACGAAAATGAATGCTCAAGGGCGTGTTGTAAAATTCACGGCGCAGCGCGTGCATTTTATCCACCAATAATTTCAGGCATTCCACCTGCACATTCGTGCGCGGGAAACCGTCCAGAATGACGCCGTCCAGATATTCCGCGCGCAACAATTCACGCAGCACCAGTCCGATCACATCGCGGTCGCCAACCATGTTGCCGGCATTTTTCAGCGCGCGCGCCTCGGGCGAATTCAGCAGCGAACTGATCACGATCGGCTGGCAGGTCAGGCCGCGCACCTTGGCGATGAAGGCGGTGTTGGTGCCCTTGCCGGCCCCGGGCGCGCCGCCGAGCAAAATAAATTCCTTGGGAAAGCGCATGTGCTCATGGCCAAATTCCGACTCGAGTTCCCGCCAGATCGATTGAAAAATAAGTTGGGCGTCCTTGATTTCGAGATCACTGCGCTTGGTGGTGCCCGGGGAAACGGCGGGCTGGGCTTGGTCAATGGATAACGTCATGGCGATTAAAGCGAGCGCTAGGCTGACCGCGCGCCTTTGATGAATTATTCTGCGGGGAAATCACGGCGCGGTCAATCTGTGTTCCGCGTTCGACAAGGCCACGAGCATTGACGAAAACTATCGCAAATGAAATGGTGGTAGGTGATGGATTCGAACCATCGAAGTCATAGACAGCAGATTTACAGTCTGCCCCCGTTGGCCACTTGGGTAACCTACCACGCGAAGGGACGAAGATTAAGCCACAACGCGCGGCGCGGCTCAAGGTGAAACTTTGATGACATGCTCGCGGCTTGGTTCGGCTTGACGGCGATGGCGATGTCCAGTTTGCTGGAAACATGAACCAGCCTGATCCCAACAAATCATTCCACATTTCCCGCCGCGCTTTTATTTCCCACTGCACGCTCGCGGCGGCGGCAACGGGACTGCCGCTGTGGTTTGTCGAAAGAAATTCTGCCATGGCGGCGGACGCGGCAACCAATGCGCCCAGCTTGCCGGCACCGAATGATCGTCCCGGCGTTGCGCTGATCGGTTGTGGCGGTCAGGGAACTTACGATGCTTTGAACGCCAGCGGCTACGGCGACATCCTGGCCGTCTGCGATGTGAACCAAGAACATCTCGACGCGGCCGCGCAAAAATTCGCCAAGGACGGCAAGTCGCCGGCCAAATACACCGACTTCAGAAAAGTTATGGAGCGCGACGACATTCATATCATCGTGCAAGCCACGCCAGATCATTGGCACACGCTGGTGAACATCGCCGCCGCCAGTGCGAAGAAGGACATTTACGGCGAGAAGCCGCTTACGCTCACCGTTGATGAGGGGCGGCACGTCATCAAAGCCGTGCGGAAAAATAAAATTATTTTCCAGACCGGCACGCAGCAGCGGAGCGACCGGCGGTTTCACCTCGCGTGCGAGCTTGTCCGCAACGGCCGCATCGGCAAACTTCAGGAAGTGAACGTCTGGGTTCCGGGCGGTCTGCGCGCGGGGCCGTTTCCGACCGGCCAAGTGCCGCCGGCGACACTGAATTTTGACTTCTGGCTCGGGCAGGCGCCGCAGGTGGGTTATATGCACGAACGTTGCGACAATACTTTCCGCTGGTGGTGGGATTACGCCGGCGGACCGGTCACCGATTGGGGCGCGCATCACAACGACATCGCCCGCTGGGGCATCGGCCAGGACGGACCGATTTCCGTTGAAGCCAGCGTGATCACCGGACCGATTCCCGGCGGTTTCACCACGCCGAGCGAATTTTCCGCGACGCTCACTTGGGCCAATGATATCAAGCAAACGGTCAAGACCACTTTGGACGACAGCCCGTTCGGCCAGATTTTAAATGCAGACGGCCAGCGCAACGGAATCAAATTCATCGGCACCGACGGCTGGATCTGGGTCAACCGCGATGAAATCACCGCCAGCAAAAAAGAGTTGCTCACCGCGCCGCTGCCGGACAACGCAATCCATCTTGAAGTCAGCCACAATCACATGCGCAATTTTTTCGATGGCGTCAAATCGCGCCAAGATCCCATCGCCACGGTCGAGAACGGCCATCGCTCGGCCGTCATCGGCCATCTCATCGGCATCGCGTTGCGCACCGGCAAAAAATTTGGCTGGGATCCGACCGCGGAAAAATTCACCGGGCCGGATGCGCACGAAGGCAACCGGCAGCTCGCCCGCGAAATGCGCAAGCCCTACGATTATCGATTTGCGAGTTGAAATTATCTCGGCCCGCTCCGCGATGTCCTTTGAAATTGTGCGGCGGCGGATTTTGTTTTAAGCTGGCAAGATGTTCGATTCGTTAAGCGGCAAGCTCCAGCAAGCCTTCAAAAATCTGCGCGGGCTCGGTAAAATTTCCGAGGCCAACGCGGGCGACGCGTTGCGCGAGGTGCGCATGGCGTTGCTCGACGCGGATGTGAATTTCAAGGTGGCGCGTGATTTCATCGAGCGCGTCAAAACGAAGGCGCTCGGCGCGGAAGTCATCGCCAGCGTCCAGCCCGGCCAGCAAATCATCAAAATTATTTCGGACGAACTCGTGGCTTTGCTCGGTTCGGAAAACGCCGCGCTCAAACTGGACGGCAATCCGAGTTGCATCCTGATGGTCGGTTTGCATGGCGCGGGCAAAACGACTTCGAGCGGCAAACTGGCAAAATTACTTTTGAAGCAGGGCCGCGCGCCGTTGCTGGTGGCGGCGGATGTGTATCGGCCGGCGGCGATGGATCAATTGGAAACGCTCGGCAAACAAGTGGACGTTCCGGTTTTTCTCAAGCGCGGCGAGAAAGATGTTTTGCTCATCGCGCGCGCGGCGCTGGAATTTGCGAAGGCGAACAATCGCAGCACGATCATTTTCGACACGGCGGGTCGGTTGCAAATTGATGAACCGCTCGTGCAGGAGCTGGTGCGCCTGCGCGATCTCGTGAAGCCGACGGAAATCCTGCTCGTGCTCGACGCGGCCACCGGCCAGGAAGCGGTAAACGTCGCCACGCATTTTGATTCGGCGCTGAACATCACCGGTTCCATTTTGACGAAGCTCGATGGCGATGCGCGCGGCGGCGCGGCTTTAAGCATGAAGGCCGTGACTGGCAAGCCGATCAAGTTCATGGGCGTCGGCGAAAAATTGGACGAGTTCGAACCGTTTCATCCCGAGCGCATGGCGTCGCGCATTTTGGGCATGGGCGACGTGGTGAGTTTGGTCGAGCGCGCGGCCGATGCCGTGAATGAGGCGGATGCCAAGCGCATGGAAGAAAAAATGCGCAAGGGCGAATTTTCACTGGAAGATTTTCTCGAGCAGTTGCGCGCGATGAAAAAACTCGGCTCGCTCGAAAGCATCGTGAAAATGTTGCCCGGCGGCGGCGATGCGCTGAAGCAGATGGACATCGGCAAGCAGGAAAAAGAATTCAAGCGCATGGAAGGCATGGTCTGCGCGATGACGCTCAAAGAACGGCGCAATCCGGTGATTCTGAATGCCAGCCGGCGACGTCGCATCGCCGCCGGCAGTGGTGTGACCGTGACGGAACTGAACACGATGCTGAACAAATTTTTTCAGATGCAGACGATGATGAAAAAGATGGGCAAGATGTCCAAGATGATGGGCAAAATGGGCGGCATGATGCCGGGAATGATGAAACGGTGACTGCGAGAAAAAATTGCTGCTGAAAATCTTTGAATTTCCGGTGCCCTTGGCCGGCGGCATTTTGACCGCGCCGCAACTTTGCACCGGGGTTGCGCAAAAACGGGTTATATTTTTTGATTTTCTTTCCGCGACGATTTTCTATTATCTCGGGCTGTCGGAAAAACCACCCGGGCGTCCGCCCTGAAAGAATAAAAATTTATGCCACTGACACATACCAAAGACCTGTTCGCCAAAGCGCTCAAAGGCAAATACGCCCTCGGCGCTTTCAACGTCAACAACATGGAGCTCATCCAGGCGATCGTCGAAGCTTGCGAAGAGGAAAAAGCCCCGTTGATGCTGCAGATTTCCAAGGGCGCGCGCTCTTATGCGAACCCGGTTTATCTTAAAAAACTCATCGAGGCGGCGGTCAGCTTGAGCAATATTCCGATCGCGGTTCACTTGGATCACGGCGACACGTTTGAGCTGTGCAAAGAATGCATTGACGAAGGTTTTACCAGCGTGATGATTGATGCGAGCCATGAACCGTTCGACAAAAACGTTGAGATCACCAAAAAAGTTGTCGAATACGCGCACAAATATAATTGCTCGGTTGAATCCGAGCTCGGCCATCTCGTCGGCGCGCAGTTTGACGAAGGCGAAGAAGGCGGCGCGCATTCCATGAGCGGCCATTACACGGTGCCGGAAGAAGCGGTGGAATTCGTCAAGCAATCCGGTTGCGATTCATTGGCGATCGCGATTGGCAACTCCCACGGCGCCTACAAGTTCAAAGGCGAACAGCATCTGGATCTGGAACGCTTGAAATTGATCAAGAAAGCGTTGATGGAAGCGAACCTTGGCGATTATCCGCTCGTGTTGCACGGTGCGTCCAGCGTGCCGAAATATCTCGCCGACCTGATCAACAAATACGGCGGCAACATGCCCGACTCGCAAGGCGTGCCCGAAGCCGACATCGAAGTCGCCCGTCGCGTGGGTTGCACGAAAGTGAACATTGACACCGACCTGCGCATGGCCATGACCGCCGGCATCCGCAAAGTGTTCGCGGAAAAACCGGGTGAATTTGATCCGCGCAAATACATGGGCCCGGCGCGCCAGATGGTCAAAGACCTCGTGCGCCACAAAGTCAAAGACGTGCTGTGCTGCGCCGGTCACGCGTTTGACTGAGCTCGATTTGGAAATGAAAAGCCCCGTGCGATTTTTCGCGCGGGGCTTTTTTTTATGGCGTGCCAATTGACTCACCGGCTGGCACAGCCTTTGTGCCAAAAAATTTCCTTTGGCGCAGGATTTTCCCATCGCGATTCGCAAAACACCCTTGTTTTCAATGTTTTTTACGTTGGCCTCGGTTGGCACTGATAAAGCTTAATGGCAGGTGGAAGCTGATTTAAAATTAAAATCAAAACAACAACATCAACCAAAGGACATCACATGAAACTAGTGCAATATGATAATTCGGGAGTCGCTTGGCCGACGTTCAGCCGCCTGGCGAACTTGCAGGAAGAGCTCGGCCGGTTGTTTGAAACGCCGCTGCGTTCTTGGGCCCCGGCGCTTGACGTGCATGAAGACAAGGATAGTTTTGTCATCCGGACGGAACTGCCCGGTTTGCGACGCGAGGACATTGACGTCTCGCTGCATGACGGCGCGGTCATCATCTCCGGCGAACGCAAATCCGAAGAAGTGAAGGAAGGCGTGGAAGTTCACCGGCAGGAACGCTACTTCGGAAAATTCCAGCGCGCGCTTACGCTGCCCGCGCCGGTGGCCGGCGACAAGGTGAAGGCGCAATACAAAGACGGCGTCCTGACCGTGACGCTGCCGAAAGTTGAGGAAGCCAAGCCAAAACAAATCACCGTCAGCGAATAAACTCGCATAAAAATCAAAAAAGCAGGAACTCGAAAAGCTCGGGTTCCTGCTTTTTAATTGATTGGTTTGCGAAAATTTACTGCGGGGCCACGGCGACGTTGGCGAGTTCGGCGGGAGTGGCTTTTTGGCCCCAGCCGAAAAGTTTTTTGGCTTTGATCACTTCGAAAATTTGCGGCGGGATGAGCTGCGCGAGCGCCTCGTCGCCGGAATGAATTTTGGCGAGGACTTCGCCGGAATAAATTTTCAGGCTATTGTCGTTGAAGCTTGAAATGCTTTCGATGAATTTATTTTCGACCAGATGCGCGTAGAGATGCCGCAGGTGCGGCACGACATCGAGATTTTCCACGGTGGTCAACTTGCCGGTTTTTTTGTCGAGCGAAGGATAGACGTAAAGTTTCGCGCCGTTCTTGAACAGCTGGCCGAGCGATTCCATCAAGCCGCCGGGCAGGTCGGTGTAAAATTTTTCGTCCAGCACATCGCGCAACCGCACGAGGCCGATGGGCAGCCCGATGGGCCGTTGCGTCTGCCGCGAAAGATAGGTGACGAGCCGATGGTAGCGGAGAAAATTGGAGATGAGCACGGGCTTGCCGAGCGCGCCGAGCGTGTCCACCCGGTCCAGAAAATCGCGATGATCGATGGCGTTTTCGACCTGCAACTGGCGCAGCGTCATCTCGAACATCACCACGGGTTTTTCGCCTTGCAGCGCGGGCTCCTGAACGAATTTTTCCTGCGCGCGCTCCAGCATGTCGAGCATCGGATTGGTGAGCGGACGAAAACTGCCGCGTTCGAGCAGCACGGGTTTTTTGTAGAGAATTTCTCCGGGAATGACCGTCTCGCCGTTGGCGGTGAACATGGCGGCTTCAGCGATGCCTTGCTCGACGAGCTGCATCGCCATGAGCCGGTTGTCCACGCCGGTGAAAGCGGGGCCGGAAAATTTGATCATGTCCACTTCGACGCGCTGGCTGGACAAGCCGTCGAGCAACGTGCCGATCAATGCGGCCGGATCGTCGTTCTGATAAAATGCGCCGTGGATGAGATTGACGCCGGTGATGCCGACGGCTTCCTGTTGGCGCGGCGTTTCCCAATCGAGCAACCGCACGTGGATGATGATCGTGGACGGATCGCCGTGCGGATGGACTTGAAATTTAATGCCGAGCCAGCCCTGGCCTTCTTCCATGCCGGGCCGCAGTCCCTGCTTGGTGGCAACCGTGTTGGCGAAGGCGAAGAACGTGCATTTGTCCCCGCGCGTTTTGTCGAGGCGTTTGAGGATCAGGTCAAATTCGTGATCCAACATGGATTGGAGCCGCGCGCGACTGACGTAGCGTTCGGCCGCGCCATAAATCGCATCGCTGATGGCCATGTCGTAGGCGGAAATCGTTTTGGCCACCGTGCCGGATGCTTTGCCCACGTGAAAAAACCAGCGCGCGACTTCCTGGCCGGCACCGATCTCGGCGAAGGTGCCGTAGCGCTTCGCGTCCAGATTGATCTGCAACGCTTTCTGGCCGGTGTTTAATTTTTCTTTGCTCATGGTTTGCCTCGCGCGGGGAAAATAGCGGAAAACCGGACCTTGTCCAACAAGATGCGATTTCGGCTTTTCGCAACCGCCGCTTTCGCTACACTGTCTCAATGTATCGGACGCAGGATTTACATGTTAAGGAAATAGTGCCGCTGCTTTCGCCGCGCGCGCTCAAGGCGATCACGCCCGTCAGCGAGACGGTGAACGCCACCGTCGCGCAGGCGCGCGAACGCATCGTCAAAATTTTGGCGCAGGCCGACCCGCGGTTGCTCGTGGTCATCGGCCCGTGCTCAATCCACGACCGCAAGAGCGCGCTCGAATACGCGCACCGCTTGAGCGAATTGCAAAAAGAATTCGCCGACAAAATGGAAATTGTCATGCGCGTCTATTTTGAAAAACCGCGCACGACCATCGGCTGGAAAGGGCTCATCAACGATCCGCACATGGACGGTTCACAGGACATCGAGACCGGTTTGAAAAAGGCGCGGCAACTCCTGTTGGAAATCAACGGCCTCGGCCTGCCCGCCGCCACGGAATTTCTGGATCCGATCGTGCCGCAATACATCGCGGATTTGATCACGTGGGCGGCGATTGGCGCGCGCACCACGGAATCGCAGACGCATCGCGAAATGGCCAGCGGCCTCTCAATGCCGGTGGGTTTGAAAAATTCCACCGACGGCAGTTTGCAGGTCGCGATTGATGCGATGGGTGCGACGCGGCATCCGCACAGTTTTCTCGGCATGAATGAAGACGGCGTGACGGCGATTGTGCGCACGAATGGCAATCCCAACGCGCACGTCGTGTTGCGCGGCGGCCGTGCGATGACCAATTACGATGCGGCGAGCATTGCGGCGGCGGAAGCGAAATTGATTTCTGAAAAACTGCCGCCCGTGTTGATGGTGGATTGCAGCCATGCGAATTCGGAAAAAAAATTCGCCAAGCAGGAAGACGTCTGGCACAGCGCCATCGAACAACGCGTCGGCGGCACAAAATCAATCATCGGCATGATGGTCGAAAGCCATCTGCACGAAGGCAACCAGCCGATCCCGAAAAATCTTTCCGACCTGCGCTACGGCGTGAGCATCACCGATTCATGCATCGGCTGGGAAGCGACGGAGCGGATGCTGCGCTGGGCCCATGAAAAACTGGCCGCAACAAATTCGGCAAAAGTGGCCGTGACGGCCTGATGAAAATTAAAAACAAAACGCCCCGCATTCGTTTGCGCGAATCCAGGGCGTTTTTTTAATTAAAATGAGTAAGTGTAGGCGAGCGAGAAGAGATGCACGTTGAAGGTGTATTTGCCGTGGATGGGATTCTCGGGCGTGGTGATATTGCGGTCGTCGTAAAAATCCAGGCCATAGGCGAACTCGAGTGAATTCCGTTTACCTTTCCAACCGAGGCCGATGGTGAAAACATTTTGGTTGGCGTCGGGAATCGTCGGCGAGAACGTCGAGTCGGGCACCGGGCTTTCAAAAAACTGATAGCCGGCGCGCACCACCCAATGGTCGGCAAACTGCCAGTCGCCACCGAAACCGGCGGTGAAAGTGTCGTGCCAGTTTTCCGCGATGTTTTGGGTGATGTTGCCGACGGCGGGCAAGTTGCCGGCGGTGATGCCGAGATTTTTGAACTGGGAAAACTGCACCCACTCGACGTCGGATTCCAACCGGATTTTATCCGTGAGGTCGATGCCGTAACCGAGTTGCAGGATGTTCGGATATTTGATCTGGCTCCCGAAGTAAGTGCTGGGTGTGCCGGGAAAATTTTCGAGCCGCGCGGCGCCGCTGTAATCCACGGTCATCGCGGAGCGATACGTCAGCGCGAGCCGCTGGCGATCGGTGATTTTCCAAGTGAGGCCGAGGTTGCCGCCAACGCCAAGGCCAGTCCCATCGCCATGAACTTCCGCGCTTGCCGTGGGCGAAACGGGGAAGGCCAATTGACGAATCTCCAAATCTGACCACATCACATCCAAACCGACGCCCAGCTGGAGATGATCGCCCAATTTGGCGGCGAGCGTGGGATTGAAATTGAAAGTGGTGAGCTTGCCGAAATTTGCGGCATTGTAAAGCGGACCGCCCGGCCGGTAAGCGGCGGAACTTTTGTCCCACTGATTGCCCAGCCCATAAGGCACGGTCACGCCCAAGCCCGCGACCAGCCGGTCGCCCAAGAGAGGCGTGGAAACAAAAATATTGGGCAGCACCTTCAGCGGATGAATCGTCGAGGCAGCCGCGCCGTTCGGCGATTGATAATCCACGTTGATGTAAATCACGGACGGGGCAAAGACCGCTTGGGTGTTGGTCACTTCGGTCAGGTTGCCGGGATTGTTTTGCACGGCGGTGGCGTCGTCCACTTGCGCGATGCGACCGCCAGAGCGGCCCAAATCAAAGGTGCCAATCGTCGCATCGCGGAAACCTTCGGCACGCGCGGTCACGGTTGCGAGCAACAAAAGTAAGATCAAGCCGAATCCAAATCGCGGATTGCTCATTGGCTGACGGGTGAAGCTCATCATCATACGCATAAACATGTTTAACCAATTTGGTTTTTTGTGACACAATCCGTCCGATTGCAAGACAAACCTTGTAATCCCTCCCCCGGAATTTTAAACGGAACTTTCCACCGAGCAAAGGTTGCTTTCGCGGACCTTTCATTGGATCGGATCACTGATGTGGTCTATCGGCAGATTTTTTGACAAGTTGAGCGATATCTTTTGCCCTTTGGCCAATAAACTCTTTGTGCTGGAAGGCAAAATGCTTTATCCATCCCGCATGAGCCAAACAGTGCATGGCAATGGAAATGGAAACGGCCATTCGGCCTCGCCGAGCCCGCCCGCCCGCAAGCCGGCGATAACGCACAAAACTGCCCCGGCTAAAAATTCCGAGGTCAGTTTTCAGACTTCCACCGGCATGAGACTGCGCGGTCAACCCGGGCGTTTCACGCGGGAAGCCGCGACCTTTGAGCTTCATGGCGGGGACGCTTGTCTGCGGACTTCGGAAATCTTGGCGGAATTCCGCCTCTGCATCCAAGGCAAAGTTATTTATTCTGGCCCGGCGACTGTTTCAAACTTGATCGATGAAGGCGGTAAAACCATCTGCGATGCGGCGCTCGAGGCGAGCCACTGGATTGATGCGGATTTTTTATCCGCCTTGCAACAGGGCGGCAGCGTCGCCACCGAATTCGAACAGTTCATGAACGAATGGGGGAAAATTCACCGCGTCTCTCCCAATTTTAAAATCATCGTGGCGGACATGCAGGCCTTTTTACATGATCTGCGCCTGTGGGTAGATCGCGTCGAGTCAAATATTAATTCGGCGCCGCCGGCCGAGCGGAGCCGGCTTGAGAAAAACCTCGCGCAGCAGATCGGGCAACGGACTTCGCCAAAGTTGACCGCCATGTTTGAAAAATTTGAGGCCTGCCTGCAACAAGTCGAACCCCAGTTGGCCAACGCCTACGGTTTTTTTGCGCAGCGTTTGCTGCATCCGTATTTGCTTTGCTCGCCCTTTCTGCATCGCACCTTCTTCAAGCCGCTGGGGTATGCCGGCGATTACGAAATGGTGAACATGCTGAGTCGGGATCCGTTCGAAGGCGGTTCGCTCTATGCCAAAATAATCAATCTTTGGTTTTGGGAACAACCGCCGGCCGAGGCCCACCGCAACCGCTTGAAATATTTAGCCAAACAAATTGAAAACGAAGCGCTGCGGCAGGCGCGCAGCGGGCGCCCGGCGCAGGTTTTTAATTTTGCCTGCGGGCCGGCAATTGAAATCCAGAATTTTCTCAAGGAGTCCACCCTGCGCGAGCACGTCAGTTTTACGCTCGCGGATTTCAACAGCGAAACCCTGCGTTACACGCAACGTTCCATGGAGGGGATAAAGGCCGCAGTGGGGGCGCAGACGCCCTTCGAATTCCAAAATAAATCCGTCCTGCAACTCCTCAAGGAAAGCGAGTCGTTGGCTGCGCGCAAAGGTGGTGCCAAGCCGCGTTTTGATTTTGTCTATTGTGCCGGACTTTTTGATTATCTGTCGGACCGCACCTGCTTGGAGCTCATGAATGCCTTTTACAATTTCGTGGCGCCGGGAGGTTTGCTCGTGGCCACCAACGTGGATTCATTCAACCCACGCCAGCCGACCATGAATCACATCATGGCCTGGCATTTGATTTACCGGAACGCGCGGGATTTTGCCACCCTGCGGCCGAGCTTGGCCGCACCTGAAGATTGTTCGATCAAGGCGGACGCTACCGGGGTCAATATTTTTCTGGAGGTCAGAAAGCCCGACCATGCCTAAGCCGTCAATAAACCTTGAGGCCGCCATCGCCAACGCCTTTCGCGCGTATGAAAACGAACAGCGGATCACCAACACGCGCATTGGTTCGTTGCTCGTGGTCCTGCTGATGCCGGCCGGCAGCATGCTGGACTATTTCGTCTATCGTGATTCTTTGCTCGCATTTTTTTACATCCGGCTGCTCTGCGCCGCCGCCGCGGGAATTATTCTGGTCTTTCTCTTTTCGCAGCTCGGGCGAAGCTGGAGCAAGCCGCTTGGGGTGGTGGTGCCTTTGCTGCCCGCCGTATCCATCGCCGGCATGATCGCCATGAAAGACGGTTTTGCGTCTCCATACTATGCCGGGTTGAATTTGGTTTTGCTGGCGGTCGGTGCAGTGCTGAACTGGACTTTTTTGGAAAGTCTTTTCGCCGTCAGCATTGTCTTGGTCATTTACATTGCCGCCGGCCTGCTGCACAACCTTTATGACCGGCCACCCTCCTTGGGCGTGGTCTTTAATAATTTTTATTTCCTGATTTTGATGGATATCATCGTGGTCGTCGGCACGTATGTGCAGGAGCGGCTGCGGTTCCGCGAATTTGAGTTCCGATATAAGTTGAATAAAAGCAAGCAAGACTTGGAAGACAGCAATCGTAATTTGGAAGTTTTCAATAACCGCTTGGCCGATCAAAACATCGCGCTCAACCGCGCCAACCGCGAAATCAAGGAGGCCGAAGCCCAGCTCGTGCAGGCGGAAAAAATGGCGTCGCTCGGCCGGTTCAGCGCGGGCTTGATGCACGATGTGTTGAACCCGTTGAACTACGTCAAGACCGGCCTGTTCACGTTGCAGAAAAAAAGCCGCCTGCTCGCACCGGACAAGAGCGCGGAGTTCACCCAGATCCTCGCCGACGTCAAGGACGGGCTGGACCGCGTCCAAGACATCGTTCAAGGCCTGCGCAATTTCACCCATCCCGGCGAACAGTCGGCCGAATTGATCGACCTGGCGGGAATTCTGGCCGATGTCCGCCGTTTTGTGGCCGGCGGTTTGAAAGATAAAAATATTTCGCTGGAAATAAATCTTTTGCCGCAACAAATGGTGTGGATCGGCCGCAACGATTTTTCGGTGATGCTGATCAACTTGCTGGAAAATTCGATCGATGCCTTCGAAAACAAAACGTTTGCCGACGGGGATCGGCCCGCCATCACGGTCTCCAGCCGTTCGAGCGGCGACCGCACCCTGGTCGCCATCCGCGATAATGGTTCGGGCATTGACCCGAAAATCATCGCCAAAATTTTCGATCCGTTTTTCACCACCAAAGACGTCGGCAAAGGCACCGGCCTGGGTTTGAGCATTTGCTTCGGCATGATTCGCGGTTATGGTGGCACCATCAGCGTCGCCAGCGAGCAGGGAAAATTTTCCGAGTTCACCTTGGATCTGCCGGCCAATGCCGAGGCCGCCGCCCAATACAAAATTGCCCATGCCGAACCCATACGACTATAAAAAATTCGCCGTGCTCTATGTGGACGACGAGGAAAAATCGCTGAAATATTTTGCGCAGGCGTTCGGCGATGATTTTCGCGTGTTCACCGCGAACAACGCCAAGGACGGTTTGAAATTGCTGGAGGCGCACGCGAATGAAATCGGCGTGCTGATGACCGACCAGCAGATGCCCGGCGAAAAAGGCACGTGGCTGTTGGAGCGCGCGCGCCAGTTCCGGCCGCAGACCTTGCGCATCCTCGTGACGGCGTTCGCGGACATGGACGCCGCCATCGCCGCCGTCAACACCGGCGCGATTTACAAATACGTCACCAAGCCGTGGGACCCGCAGGAACTGGAATTGACGCTGCAAAAGGCCTTGGAATTTTTCATGGTGCAGGCCGAGCGCGACCAGTTGCTGCACGAAAAAATGTCCGTGCTCCGCAACATGATGATCGCCGACCGCATCGTCAGCCTCGGTTTGCTCGCGGCCGGCTTGAGCCATCACATCCGCAATTCGATGGTCGCCGTGAAAACGTTTCTCGAACTCGCGCCAATAAAAATGGCCGAGGAAAAAAACACCGGCGACAGCCTGCGCGATCCGGATTTCTGGCGCGACTACCATCAAAACGTCCAGGGCCAGATCGAAAAAATCAACGGTCTGCTGGCCGATCTGCGCACGGCGTCGGAAAATAATTCCAGCGAACCGTTCGCGGATGAGATCAATTTGCAGTTGGTCATCGCCGCCCAATTGGCGACGATGAAGGATCTGTTCGCCGCGCGCCGGCTCACGGTGGAAAATCTGATTCCCGCCGGGCTGCCGCCGATGCGCGTGGACAAGCCGAAGTTTGACCGGCTACTGGATTTATTATTCAAAGACGAATTGGCGATGCTGCCCGCCGGCTGTCATTTGTCCGTGACTGCGCAAGTGGACGGCGCGGACATGGTCATGCAACTCACGGACAACGGGCCGGCGCTGCCGCCGGAAACGTTGCGCGTGATTTTTGACCCGTTCACCACGGCCGGCGGCGGGCCGTCCGAATACGGCATCAATCTGATGGCCTGTTTTTTTATCGCCCACCATCACGGCGGCAAGATCGAGGCGCAGAGCCGGCCGAACGGCAATCAATTTATTCTGCGCCTGCCGCTCAAGCCCGCGCCCGCGCCGGTCGCGCCGGAAGAAGCGGATTTTTTGAAAAAAGCGCTGCTTAATGAGAATATTTGGGACAAGCTCCTAAGCAACGGTTGATATTTTTTTGCTGATTGGCCGGATTAAATTGACCTGCTGGCGCGTTCAGTAGAAAATGCCTGCACTGACAGAAGTGAGCGCCACGCAACAAAACAATTTTTTTTCGGTCGCACCATGAAAACAATTTTGGTTTTGTCCTCGCACCCGGATTTTGCCGAAGCCATCCGCACCAATATTAATCCGGAACAATTCCGCGTGGTCCACCGGCTCAACGCCGAAGAAGGCGAACCACTTTTGATTCAAGGCTTGGCCAGTGTGTGCATCCTCGACGCCGATCTGCTGGGCGTCGAAAGTGTCTGGGTCATCGAACGGCTCCGCCGCCGCAACGCCAAAATTCCTATCATCGCCTACGCTGAATTTGTGCAGGCCGACTGGGAAGAAGAAGCGTTTTTGCGCGGGGCCACGCAGGTGTTGACCAAGCCTGTCCGCCAACGACTTTTAAATTCCGTGCTCGAACGGGTGCAAGCCGCGCCGCTGGCCGCGCGGGCGGCGTTGCCGACGATTTCCGCGCCCGTGCCGGCCAATCGCAGTCAGGATTCCATTTCCGTGGCGTCGTTCAAAACGGGCCAGACGCTGGACGTGCTCCGCGATTTTTCCTCCATCCTCACGCACTCGCTCGATGCCGAGGCGATGCTCAAACAGTTCATCCAATTCCTCCGCGAAATTTTGAGCATCAACCGCGCGGCCATTTTTTTGAACCGGCCGTGCGCGCCGCTGACGGAAATTCCCACGGCGGAAGATGCGCGCCGGTTGCGCTCGGTCGCCGCCATCGGTCTTTCCACCGGCCTGCTGGAGCATTTCGAACTTTCTTTGGACTCGGGCATCGGCGCGCAACTCTCGCAGCTCGGCCGGATTTTGCGCCGCGACAGCGACGAAGCCCGCGGCGACGGCGAAGTGCAGAAGGAATTTGAACTGCTCGGCGCGCAGGTCGCCGTGCCGATCCTCAGTCGCGACAATCTGATCGGCGTAGCTTTATTTGACCGGCGCATCACGGGCGAACCGCTCGTGAACAGCGAGCTGGAATTGATTTTTCATCTGCTCGAACAGGTCGGCCTGGCGCTGCGCAACATCTGGCTGCACGACCAGATTTCCGGCAACCACGAGATGATGACCGATGTGCTGCGCGAATTGAGCAGCGCGTGCATCGTCGTCGGCCGCGACTTGAAAGTGCTGCATGCCAACAAATCCGCGCGGCGGCATTTCGGCAAAAAAAACGAGCGCAGCGGCGGTCTGGAGTTCAGCGATTTGCCGCAACTGCTCGGCGCGAAGATTTACCAGGTTTTGAAAACCGGCGCGGCGCTGGAGGCGTTCCGCTTCGAACCGGAAAATTCCCCGGGCACGATTTACAGCATCAGCGTGGTGCCGTTTCAACGCGGCAATTCCGCCGTGCCCGGCTCGGCGCTGCTCACGGCCGACGACCTCACGCAGAGCGAGCAGTTGCACACGTTGAAACTGGAGACGGCGAATCTGCGGCTCATCCGCACGATGGCCGACCGGCTCGCGCACGAAATCGGCAACGCGATGGTGCCGCTTTCGACGCACCAGCAGTTGCTCGCGGAAAAATTCAGCGACGCGGAATTCCGCGAATCGCTCGACCTCGCGATGGCCGACGGCGTGAAGCGCGTCACGCGTTTGATCAACCAGATGCGTTTTCTGGCGCGCGACGGGCAGGTGCAGCCGGAATCATTTGCGGTGGAAAAACTGGTCGAGGAGGCGTATCAGGAAGCGCGGCGGCAACAGCCGGTGGAAGGCGCGAAAATGAAATTGGAAAACGGCGGCAAAATTTACAACTTCACCGGCGACCGCGCCGCGCTGAAACATGCGCTCGCGGAAATCATCCTCAACGCGCTGCAGGCCAATTTAAAAACACCGCACATCGGTGTCCGGCTTCAGGCCAACGGCAGCAATGGCGACCGCGCGTTGAGCATCGAAGTGCAGGACACCGGCGAAGGTTTCAGTCCCGAAGCGGCCAAGCGCGTGCCCGCGCCGTTTTACACGACGCGGAATGTCGGCTTGGGACTCGGTCTGGCGGTCTGCCGGAAAATCATCGAGACGCACCACGGCACCTTGGAAATCGTGCCGTCGCCCTCGGGCCTGGTGCGGGTTTCGTTGCCGATGGAAACGATGCTGCCCGGCGTGAATTAATTTTTTGCGCGCAATAAAAAACCCGCCGGATTTTTCCGGCGGGTTTTGCCTTGAAAAAATTGGCGTGAAAACTACGCGCCGTTGTCGCCGATGGCTTCGACCGGGCAGCCTTCTTTGGCTTCCTTGCAACGCGCTTCTTCATCGGGCGTCGTCGGCTGTTTGTAAACGAAGGAGTAGCCGCCATCGTCGTTGCGTTTGAAATTGTCCGGGGCCGTTTCGCGGCACAGGTCGCAGTCAATGCACTGGTTGTCCACGTAGTATTTGCCGGCGATGTTTTCGGGATAGCGATTTGCTGCGTCTGCCATAAATTTAATTGGTTAAAAGTTAAAGGCGGATTATGGCGCGCCTGCGGAGGGGTGGCAAGCGCGATTTAAAATCGGCATGGACAGTAAAAGCTTTTTCACCGCCGGCATTCCGATTATTTTACCGTCATGCAACGAGGAACCGTTCGCCGCACCAAAATCATTTCCACGCTGGGCCCCGCCACCGATTCCGCCGAGATGATCGGCAAGCTGATGGACGCGGGCGTGAACATTTTCCGCCTCAACATGTCGCACGCGCCGCATGACTGGGTGCGCCGCGTCTTCGCCGATATCCGCGCGGAATCCAAAAAGCGCCACCAATACATTGGTATTCTCATGGACACGCAAGGACCGGCCATCCGCACCGGCGATTTGAGCGTGCCGCTGGATTTGCAGCCCGGCCAGAAATTCACGCTCACCGTGCGCGGCGAACGCGATCTGGAACAGCATTCGGTGGACGTGAACTACGAAAATTTCATCAACGACATCAGTGTCGGCGACGTGGTGCTGATTGACAACGGCACGATCCAAATGAAAGTGCTCGCGAAAAATGGCAACAAGGTGGAATGTGAAGTTCTCACCAAAGGCAAGCTCGGCAGCCGCCGGCACATCAATTTGCCCGGCGTCAAAGTCAGTTTGCCCGCGCTCACGGCCAAAGATATCAAGGATGTGAAACTCGGCCTCGAACTGGAGGTGGATTTCATCGCGCTCTCGTTCGTGCGCGAATCTCGCGATCTCCTTCAGCTCAAGGAAATGTTTGAAGAAGGCAAGCCGCATCCGCTGGTCATCGCCAAAATTGAAGATCAGGAGGCGATCAAAAATTTGGAATCCATCATCCACGAATCCGACGGCATCATGGTGGCGCGCGGCGATCTGGGCATTGAAATTCCCTACGAAGAATTGCCGATCGTGCAACGCCGCATCGTCAAGACCTGTCTGCGCATCGGCCGGCCCGTCATTGTCGCCACACACATGCTCGAAAGCATGATCGAATCGCCGATGCCAACGCGCGCCGAAGTGACCGACGTGGCGAATGCGATTTTCGAAGAAACGGATGCCATCATGTTGAGCGGCGAAACCACGGTGGGAAAATATCCGCTCAAGTGCATCGAGGTGTTCGACAAAATTGCGACGCGCATCGAACGCAGCGGCAGCGCGGAATTTCATCAGGCGGCGGAACTCACCACCGCGCGGCAGAAACTGGTAAAAAGCGCCGTCGTGATGGCGAATGAATTGAAAGCCGCCGCGCTGCTCGTCTTCACGCGCCACGGGAGCATGGCGCAATACGCGAGCTGGATGCGTCCGCATTATTCGCCGATCTACGCCTTGTGCGAAACGGAAAAAACGGCGAATGAAATGGCGTTGTGCTGGGGCGTGACCGGCTTCGTGATGGAATTTGATTTCATTGATCCGCAGAACACGATTGAAAACGGCATGAAAACTTTGACCGAACAAGGCCGGTTGAAAAAAGGCGACATCGTGGTGATCATCGGCGCGATTTCCGTCGGCACCGAAATCGTGGACGCCGTGCAGATGCGGACGATTTAGCATCATCAAAACGCGGACGCTTATTTCAAACTGGAATGCAGCATAACCAATACGGTCGATGGTGACGGGCCCGGCATTTGGGTTAGATTGCGGGCATGAATCCCGTTTTTGCGTCTGGCTGGCAACGACTTGGTTTGCCGCGCCGGAATTTATTTTTCGCGGTCGCCTTCACATTGCTGGCGCAGAATTCCCCGGCGCAAACCCTCGCCTTTCCCGGTGCGCTCGGCTTTGGCGCCAATGCTTCGGGCGGCCGCGGTGGCACGGTGTATCATGTCACAACGTTGGCGGACAGCGGGACCGGCTCGTTTCGGGATGCGGTCAGCCACAGCGGCCGCATCATCGTTTTTGATGTCGGCGGCTACGTTGCTTTGAAAACTGCGGTGTCGTGCAGCGGCAGCCTTACGATTGCGGGGCAGACGGCTCCGGGCGGTGGCATCGGTTTCAAAGGTGGCGAAATTTCTTTTTCCAATCGCAGCAACATCGTGTGCCGCTGCATCCGCATCCGTCCGGGCAGCGACACGGCCAGCACCGGCGATGATGCGCTGGCGTTGGCGGACGCGCGGGACATTATCTGCGACCACGTTTCGCTGGAGTTTGCGCCGTGGAATAACATCGACGGTGTCAGCGATAATTGGCAGACCGTTCCCGTCACGGACATCACGTTTCAAAACTGTTTGATTGCCGATCCCACCGGCCAGCAATTCGGCGCGCACACGGAATCGGTCAGCAGCACTTGGTCCTGGTTCTACAACGTTTTTGCGAATTCGCATAACCGAAATCCGCTTGCGAAAGAGAACACCATTTTCGTCAACAATGTCCTCTACAACTGTTCGGCCGGTTACACCACGCACACCAGCACGTCGTTCAGCCATGACATCGTGAACAATTGTTTTATCTCCGGGCCGGCCACCGGGGCGAACACGGATTTCCCCTGGTTTCAGGTGGATGACAATCAAAGCATTTATTATTCAGGCAATCTTTTTGATGGCGATCAAAATGGAAGTTTGACCGGCAGCCCGACGACGCCTTACTGGTATCAAGGCGGCACCGGCACGATTTTAACTTCGCCGTGGTCGCCGCTGACGACCAACGCGATTATTTATTCTGCCACCACCGCATTTCGCTACGACACCTCGTTGGTCGGCACTTTACCGCATGATCAAATCGATGCGCTGGTTCTGGGCCAAGTGGAATCGCTTGGTTTTGGCGCCGTCGGCACGGGGGCCAATACGGCCGGCCCCGACGGTGGCCTTTATACTTCCCAAACGCAAACCGGCTTGGGCAATAATGGCTACGGCACCATCAACGGCGGCATCATGGCAATTGACACTGACGGCGATGGCATGCCGGACTATTGGGAGAACGCTGTCGGCTTGAATCCGAACAACGCGAACGACGCGATGACCATCGCCGCCGACGGTTATGCCAACATTGAGCATTATTTGAATTGGCTCGCTGCACCTCACGCGCTCGCCATCACCAACACGCCCGTGGATGTTGATCTGTGGCAATACACCGGCGGCTTCACCAATGCCAGTCCGCTTTACTCCGTCAGCGGTGTGAGCAACGGCGTTGTCACATTGAGCAGCGGCCATATCGCGCACTTCATGCCCTTGGCAAATTTCTTCGGACTTGGCAGCTTCCAATTCACGGTCGCGGCCAACGATGGCACCAGTTACTCCAACATTGTAAATGTTTTAGTAACTCCGCTCGCGCCGCCGTCAAATCTCGTGTGGCAGGGCGATGACATCAACAATCTTTGGGCGAATGGCAACGGAACCAACTGGCTGAACGGAACGAACCTCGTCGCGTTTGCCTCCGGTGACAATGTGACATTTGATGACACCGGCGCAAATACGCCGGCCATCAACTTGATCGGCTCGGTGGTGGCGGGAACAGTTTATGTGCTCGCGGATAATCAGGATTACACTTTTGGCGGCAGCGGATTTTTAGCCGGCGGCACCGCGTTGTTCAAAACCGGCAACGGCCAACTCACGCTGGACACGACCAACACGTTTGGCGGCGGCGTCACCATCAACGATGGCACCATGCAGATCGGCGACGGCGTTGCGTTCAACGGTGGACTCGCCGGCAATGTGACGAATAATGACACGCTGATTTACGCCACGCCGGGCACGCTCACGAGCGCCGTGAACATCAATGGTTCCGGCACGGTGACGGAAACCGGTCCGGGCGCTTTGACTTTGAGCGGCGCGCAAACTTACAACGGACTCACGGCCGTCAGCGCCGGCGCGCTCACGTTCAACGGCACGATTCCGCCGAGCGACATCACCAATAACGGTTCGCTGACGTTCGCGCCGGCGGCTTCGCAAATTTACAGCAACACGTTGAGCGGGCCGGGAACTGTTTCGATCAACGCGTCCGGCGTGCTGGCGTTGACCGGCACCAACCCCTTCACCGGCAACCTGACGAACAACAGCGGTTTTTTAATTTTATCCAACAGCCAAGCGGCTGGCGCGGGCAATCTCGTTTACATCGGCGGCTATGTGGCGCCGGCCAATGGCGTGGTCATCACAAACAATTTTACTGTTCCCGCCTCCGCCGCTTTTGATCTGAACATGATGGCGACCAACAGCGGCACGGCCATTTGGGCGGGCAATGTGATCATGGGCGGCAGCGCGCAGTGGCGGCCGGGCAGCGACGGCGGCACGTTGGAATTTGTCGGGAATGCGGTGCAGGGAAATCACATTTTCATCGTGCCACGCGGCGCGATAATTTTTGCATCGAATGCCGTGGCGAGTTCCACTGTCAGCGGTTATCTCGGTCGCGATGGCAGCGGCAACAAACGCAGTTCGAACATCACGATCCGTGACAATGCTGCGGTGGCGATGGCCGGCTGCTCCATTGGCGGCGGCAAGGTTGGCGGATCGGTGACCATCGCGGTGCAGAATAACGGATCGCTTTCATTCGGCGCGAATACAGTGGATCTGCATAACATCGCCAACAGTGCGGCCGTTTCCACGCTGCGGCTCAACGGTGGCACCGTGACGGCCGGCGGTTTCACCAAAACGCAGACGACTTACACCAACATCATTGATTTCAACGGCGGCATCTTGAAGGCCGGCGCGAACAACGCCGCGTTTCTGCCGGCATTTAATTTTACCACCAACGCCGTGCAAGCCGGTGGCGCGATCATTGATGACGGTGGTTTTTTTATTGGCATCGCCGCGCAATGGATCCACGACCCCGCATTGGGCACCACGCCGGACGGCGGCCTGACAAAACTCGGCAGCGGCACTTTGACCTTGGCAGCGGCGGATACTTACACCGGACCCACGATTGTGGCCAGTGGCACGCTGGCGGTCGATGCCCCGCCCCCCGGCGCCATTTTAAATTCCGCCAGCATCTATGTTGCGGCCGGGGCGCTGCTCGATTGCTCGCAAGGCGGAAACGGTTCGCTGAGTTTGGGCAGCGGCAAACTGCTTTGGGGCAACGGCACGTTGAAAGGAAATTTCACCCTCGCCAGCGGCGCAACGCTGGCACCCGGCAGCAACAGCATCGGCACGCTGACCTTCAGCAATAATTTAAACCTTGCGGCCGGCAGCACGAATTTGTTTGAGATCAGCCGCTCGCCGCTGACGAACGATGCGGTCGTCGTCGGCACGCTGACGAATGGCGGCGCGTTGATTGTCTCAGCCATTGGCAGCGGACAATTCGCGGTCGGCGACACTTTCAAACTGTTCAGCGCGACGAACTACAACGGCTCCTTCGCGAGCGTGCAGCTGCCCACGTTGCCTTTTGGATTGAAGTGGAACACGAATTCGCTCAACACGGCGGGAACCATTTCGGTCGTGCCAAATACAACGCCGTTGATTGGCAACTTTTCCATTTTGGGAAGCGGTCTGGTATTAAGTGGAACAGGCGGGGTCGGCAACGCGAGTTTTTATCTGCTCGGCTCAAGCAGCATCGCGACGCCGTTGAGCAACTGGACGCGGCTCTACACCGGACAATTTGACAGCGGCGGTAATTTCCATTTCACCAATGCCAGCGGCACGAACGACCAGAATTATTACCGGTTGCAACTGGCTCCGTGAGGCCGTCGGCCAGGACGAATTATTTCGTGAAAACCGCGGCCGCGAGGTTGGTCATGTTCAAAACTGTGTTGGGGAACAAACCAAGCCAGAAGATGCCGGCGAGGCAAACGCAGAGGGAAAATTTCGCCGGCGACGACAATTCAATCGGCGACAAATCCGCCGGGTCTTTGCTCCAATAAATCGCACGGATAACGCCAAAATAATAGTAGAGCGAGATGATCACGCCGGCGAGCGCGATGAACGCGAGGGCGTAATAACCGTTATTGCCCGTGACTTGCGCCGTTTGAATCACCGCTTTGAGCAGCAAAAATTTTCCGAAAAATCCGGCGAGCGGCGGAATACCGGCCAGTGAAACCATTGCGATGGTCAGCGTGGCGGCGAGCAGTGGCGAACGTTGGTTCAAACCGGCAAGGCCGCCGATGTCTTCCGTCGGCAGTTGCCGCATCACAAGCGTGATGACAAACAGCGCGGCCATCACTGTAAATACATAGCCGGCGAGATAATACAGCAGCGCCGACTGTCCGCTCGCGCTCAACGCCGCGACGCCGAGCAGCAAATAACCGGCGTGCGCGATGCTGGAATAACCCAGCAGACGTTTCAAATTGCGCTGCGGAATGGCGCAGAGATTGCCGTAAAGAATCGTGATCGCAGAAATGACGATGAGCAGGTTCGCCCAATGTGCCGTCACGCTCGGAACGGCGGTGAACAGCACGCGCAGCAGCAAAACAAATCCGGCGGCTTTGGAACCGATGGCGAGAAACGCGGTCGTCGGCGTCGGCGCGCCTTGATAAACGTCCGGCGCCCAGATTTGAAACGGAAACGCGGCGATTTTGAAACCGAGGCCGACCAAAACCAGTAACACACCGAGCAGAAAAATTTGGCTCGTCGCAACGTCCGGGTTTTGGGCGAGAAAATTAGCGAGCTTGGTGAAATTCAATTCGCCAGTCGTTCCCCAGATCAACGCGATGCCGAAAACCATGAACGATGACGACAGCGCGCCAAGAATCAGATATTTCACGCCGGCTTCGAGCGACTGGAGTTTGCTGCGCTGAAAACTGACGAGAACGTAAAACGTGATAGTGATGAGTTCGATGGACACGAACAGCATCGTGAAGTCGTTGGACGACGCGGCGAACAACATGCCGGCGAGCGCGAAAAGAATCAGCGAATAATATTCCGCCACGCTGCCTTCGGCGAGTTTGTCGGAAAATTCCGCCGCCATGAACAACACCAGAATTGCCGCGACGATAAACAATTGTTTGAAGAACAGGGACAGCGCATCGTTGATGAACATTCCGCCAAACGCAGTTCCAAATTGTCCGCAACTACCATTGCCACTCAAGCTCGTGACCAGCAGCACGCCCAGCGCCGCGATGGCGGCATAACCGATGAAACGACGGCGCTCGGCGGGCACGAACAGATCGGCCAACATCAGCACGAGGCCGAGGCCGATCACCGAAATTTCCAGCATGATCAGGGAGGAATTCATTTGTTTTGCGCAGCAAAATTGACGGCGGGCGCACTCGGCTCGCTGGCCGCGATCGCATTGCCAGTTGCCATGGCTACAATTTTCTGCGCGTCAGGATTGATTTTTTCTGTGAGCAACTTAGGCCAGAAACCGAATGCCAGCAGGCTCACCAGCAGCAGCGCGTAGGGCAGCTTGCGCCAAAGATTTGCGTCGGACAAGGAATTCCATTTTTCCGGCAACGGGCCGTGCAAAACGTTGCGGATGGCGCGCGTCATGTAAATGCCGCCGATGACCAGCGCGCCCCAAAGTGCAATGACCGTGATGCTCGGAAACATTTTCCAAGCGCCGAAGAATACCGTGGCTTCGCCGACGAAATTCGCGAAACCGGGCAAACCGCAGCCGGCCATCGCCGCCATCAACAAAGCTGTGCCGATGAACGGCAGCTTGCGGCAGAGTCCGCCGAGTTCGCTGATTTGCAGCGTGCCGGTCTGCTTGTAAATGTAGCCGCTCAGCGCGAAGGTCAGCGCCGCGAGGAAACCGTGCGCGACCATGATCAGCACCGCGCCGGTCACGCCGATGAGGTTAAGGCTGGCGATGCCCAGAAAAATAAAGCCCATGTGCGCCACGCTGGAATTACCAATGAGCAGGTTCAAATCTTTCTGGCGCATTGCCACCCAGCCGACATACAAAATATTTCCGACGCAAAGCCACGCGATGACGTGCGCCCAGCTTTGCGCGGCTTGCGGCAGGAGCGGCAGCGCGATGCGGATCAAACCGTAGAGACCGAATTTTTTCAACACGCCGGCGTGAAGCATGGCGGTCGGTGACGGAGCGACGCCGTAACCGAGCGGTGCCCAGGAGTGAAACGGCCAGAGCGAAACTAGAATGCCAAAGCCGAACAGCAGCAGCGGGAAGATGAAATTCTGCGCGTTAACCGCGAGCGGATTCGTCTTGGCGTGCTCGATGATCTTCGGGATGTCGAACGTGTTCGCGCCGGATTGCAGATAAAGCGCTATCAGGCCAATGAGCGCGATGAGCGCGCCGATGCTCAAATAGAGCGTGATCTGAAACGTCGCGTAGTTCTTTTTTTCGCCGCGACCCCAAACGCCGATCATGATGAACGTCGGCACCAGCGCGAGTTCATGCAGGAAATAAAAGAAAAACAAATCCAGCGACGCGAAGGCACCGAGGATGCCGCCGGTCATCACCAGCAGCAGGATATAAAATTCCTTTTCGCGCGTCTGGATTTCCCACGAGCAGAGCGCGGCGGCGAAGGCAACGATGGCGCCCATCAAAATCAGGCCGACGTTCAAGCCGTCGACACCGACGTGATAGCTGATGCCGAGCGATTCGACCCACGGAATTTGCTGCTCGAACTGGAAGCCGTTCGCGCCGGGCACGAATTGCGCGAACATTTTCACCGCGAGCACCGCGGAAATCAGCGTGGCCAGCACCGCGATGGCACGGATGATGACGCGGTAATTGCGCGGCACGACGACGAGCGCCAACGCCGCCAGCAGCGGCCAACCTGCGATGTAAGTCAGTATGGACATTTTATTTTCCCAAAACGAAATAGAGCAGCAGCGCCACGCCGAGCACGAACAGGAAGGCGTAGGTCTGGAGGTTGCCGGTTTGCGCGAGACGCAACGCGCGTCCGCTCAGATCCGTGCCGCCGCGAATCGTACCGATGATCGCGCCTTCCAAAATCCAGCCGTCAATCCAGTCGGCTACCGCTGCGAGAAAATCATGAGCAGCAATGAAAGTCTTTTCGTAAAATTCGTCGAAGTAAAAGCGGTTCTTCATCGCCGTAGCCAGGCCGCCGAGCTTCGCCGGCAACGGATCGGTCGCGGCATTTTTGTAGAGCGTGAACGCGAGGAAAATTCCGGCGAGCGCAACGCCGATGCCGATCAACATCGGGACGGGCGTTTTCAGCGGTTCGAGCAATTGCTGCGTGAGCGAAAGCGTTTCGTGGTCGGCGGCAAATTGCGAACCGTAGTTGTTGGTGATGCCGATGAAACCGCCGATGGTCGCGAAGATGGCCAGAATCACCAGCGGCGCGGTGATGATCAGCGGCGATTCGTGCGCGTGCTTGGCGTGGTCGGTTTTTTCCTTGCCGAAGAAAACGACGAAGAACAAACGGAAGGTGTAAAACGCGGTCAACCCCGCGACGAACACTGCAACGGCAAACAGCAAATAATTTTTCTGTTCGAGGCATTGCGCAAGAATTGAATCTTTCGAATAGAAACCGGCAAACGGCGGAATGCCGCTCAAGGCCAAGGCACCGATGGTGAAGGTCCAAAACGTGACGGGCATTTTCTTTTTCAATCCGCCCATGTGCCAGATGTCCTGCTCGTGGTGCATGCCGATGATGACGGAGCCGGCGCTCAAGAACAACAGCGCCTTGAAAAACGCGTGCGTGGTCAAATGAAACATCGCGGGCGTCGGACCGCTCAAGCCGACGGCCATGACCATGTAGCCGAGTTGCGACAGCGTCGAGTAGGCAATGATGCGCTTGATGTCGTTTTGCTGAACCGCCATCAGCGCCGCGAGCAGCGCGGTGAAACCGCCGATGTAGGCGATGACGTAGAGCGCGTCGGCGTTGTATAAAAAGAGCGTGCGGCAAAGCATGTAAACACCGGCGGCCACCATGGTCGCGGCGTGGATCAAGGCGGACACGGGTGTCGGGCCTTCCATCGCGTCGGGTAACCAGACGTGCAGCGGGAATTGCGCGGATTTGCCGGCAGCACCGCAGAAAACTAAAAGACCCGCGATGGTGGCACTGGCTCCGAGCGCGGCGGGATTTGATACCATTGCACTTTGTAGCGCAGAAAAATTCAGCGAGCCAAGCAAACCCCAAACCATCAAAATGCCCGCGAGAAAACCGAAGTCGCCGAGGCGATTCGTGATGAAAGCTTTTTTTGCGGCGTCGCCGGCGCTGGGTTTTTCAAACCAGAAGCCGATGAGCAAGTAGCTGGACACTCCGACGAGTTCCCAGAAAATAAAGGTCATCAGAAAATTATTCGCGAGCACGATACCGAGCATCGAGAACGTGAACAAACTCAAGAACGCGAAGAAGCGCGACTTGCCCGCATCTTCATCCATGTAGCTGTAGGAATAAATATGGATCAAGCCACCGACGCCGGTGACGACGAACAACATCATCATGCTCAGCGCATCGAGCTTGAGACCGAAGTCCACATTCAAACCACCGATGGTGAGCCAGTTGACGGAAGTTTCGACGTTGGTGTGAATCCCATTTGCTTGCACAAATAGAGCGGTCAAAACAAAGCCTGTTGCGACAGCTCCGATGGAAATCAGGCTGCTAAGAGTTTTGCTCTTCAACGTGAACAACGTGATGAACACCGCTGAAAAAAGCGGCAGAAACAAAATCCACCAAGCAAAGTTTATATGTTCCAATCTCATTTCGGAAAATCTTCAGAGTTTCATCGAGGTCAAATCTTCGACGTGCGCGGACTGGCGTTTGCGGTAGAGCGCCACGATCAGCGCGAGGCCGACCGCCACTTCCGCCGCCGCCACGGTGATGATGAAAAACACCAGCACCTGGCCATCGAGCTTGTTGTTGAACCGCGAAAAGGAGACGAGCGCCAGGTTGGCGGCGTTGAGCATAAGCTCGAGCGACATGTAAATCACCAGCAGGTTGCGGCGCATGATGACGCCCAGCAACCCCAGGCTGAACAGCATGAAGCTCACGAACAAATAATGATGAAGGCCAACGTGCATGTTATTCGAGTTTCTTTTTGCTGAGCAGAATCACGCCGATCATCGCCACGAGCAGCAGCACGGAGACGATTTCAAACGGGAGCGTGTATTGCGTGAACAAAAGTTTGCCGAGCGCGTAGGTTTCGCCTTCGAGCGTCGGCTCGGCGGCGGCGGGCTTGATGGACGCAAGCGACTTCACAAAAATGCTGACGACGATGCCGACCGAAACCAAGCCGGCGGCGAGGCCGAAGAATTTTATTTTGCGGCGCTGCTCTTCTTTTAAGTCGAGCAACATGATGACGAAAATGAACAGCACGATGACCGCGCCGGCGTAAACCAGAATCTGCACCGCCGCAAGAAAGAACGCGTGCAGCAGCAGGAACAGGCCGGACATCGAGATGATCGTCAGCACAAGAAACATCGCGCTCGTCACCGGATTGCGGCTGAACGGATTTGCAACGACAAGCACGGCGCACAGCAAAGTCAGCGCTGCGAAGACGTAAAACAAAACGTCTTCGACCGCGCCGCCTGCGATCAGATTGTTGATGGCTTCCATTACTGATTAAATTTTTACCGGGAAATTTTCCTGCGCCTTCGCTTCTTCCAGTTTATGTTTCCATTTCTGGATGCCGCCGACTTCGCCGCCGAGCGCCAGGAGTTTTTCTTTGTTGTAAATCAATTCGCTGCGGCTCAGTGCGGTCAGCGAATAATCTTGCTGCAAGAAAATCGCCTCTTCGGGACAGACTTCCTGGCAGAAGCCGCAGAAGATGCAGCGCAGCATGTTGATTTCGAATTCCGCAGGCATTTTTTCGGCGTTCGTGCGATCGGCCTTCAAGCCCGAATCGCCGGGCGGCGTGATGCGGATGGCTTTCGGCGGACAGACAAATTCGCAGAGCTGGCACGAAACGCATTTCGTGTTGCCTTCTTGATCCTTAACGAGATACGGCGCGCCGCGATAATTTTCCGGCAGCGTCCATTTCTGTTCGGGATATTCCATCGTCACGACCTTGCCCTTGAACAACGTGTTGTAGGCGTGCTTGAGCGTGACCTTCAATCCGCCGACGATCGCCGGCAGATAAAGCTTTTCCCAAAACGTGAGCGATTTGCGATTTACGACGACAGCCATATCAACTCCTGATCCACAGCCAGACGGCCGTGATTAAAATGTTCACCAATGCGAGCGGCAGAAAACGCCGCCAGCCCAAGTCCATCAACTGGTCATAACGAAAACGCGGGAACATCCAGCGCACCCAGATGAAGACAACCATGAAAAACAGCATCTTCGCGAGGAAGACAAAAATTTGCGCGATGCCCATGCCGAGCGACGTCGCCGCGTGATCGAGTCCCCAGAACGGCAACGTCCAGCCGCCGAAAAACAGCGTCACCATCATCGCGGACGAAGAAACCATGTTGGAATATTCCGCGAGGAAAAACAGCGCGAACTTCATCGAGCCGTATTCCGTGTGATAGCCGCCGACGAGTTCGGTTTCCGCTTCGGGCAAATCGAACGGCGTGCGGTTGGTTTCCGCGAACGACGCGACCATGAAAATGATGAATGAAATCGGCGCATACGCGACCATCCAGCCGTGCGTGGACTGCCACGAAATAATTTGGCCGAGATTCAAATTACCGACAATCAGCAAAACGGGAATGACCGACATGCCCATCGAAATTTCATACGAAATCATCTGCGCGCTCGACCGGATGCCGCCGAACATCGGATATTTTGAGTTCGCCGCGTAGCCCGCGAGCACGATGCCGTAAACGCCCATCGAGACGATACCGAACGTGTAGAGGATGCCGACGTTCAAATCCGCGATGACCATTTTCTGCGCGCCGATGTTCGAGCCGAACGGAATCACCGCGACCGTCAGCATCGCCGGAATCACCGACACTGCCGGTGCGAGGAAGAAATAGATTTTCTTCACGCCCGCCGGAGTGAAATCTTCCTTGAACATGAACTTCAAGCCGTCGGCGAGCGGCTGAAAAAGTCCGAGCCGCGTCAAAAATTGTCCGCCGGGAACAAATTTCATGAACGGCGGCGCGGTGCGGTTCGGGCCGACGCGATCCTGAATCCACGCGGAAATTTTGCGCTCGGCCAGCACGGAATACGCGACGAGTCCCTGCACGACGCCGACGACAATCGCGATCTTGACGATGCTGAAGATGATGAAATTCCAGTCCATGTTTATTCTTTTGCCACAGAGGCACAGAGGCACAGAGAAAATTTTTCCGACAATGCTTTTTCAAAAGCACCGGCAAATTCCATTTTCAATTTTTGTTTCATCTCTGTGTCTCTGTGCCTCTGTGGCCAATCAAAATTAAATCTGCACCGTCACTCCAGTGTCACCAAGGGATTGCCACGTCACGCCATTGAACGCCGGCACTTCTTTCGCCATTTGGTTGAACAAACCCTCGATGGTCACGAAGCCATTCTGGCCGGTGACATTGTGGACGAGATCGTGCAAAAATTCCCATTCGGCGCGCGCGTCGCCGGGCGCTTCGACGGCTTTCATGAATTTCTGGACGCGGCCTTTGCCGTTGGTGAACGAGCCGCGTTTTTCCGCGTGCGCCGCGCCGGGCAAAACGTAATGCGCCAGCTTCGTCGTCTCGTTCGGCAAAATGTCGCTGACGATGAGGGTGTCCAGCTTCGCGAGCAATTCCGCCGTGATGCCGTGTTCGTCCACGACTTCGCTGATGGTTTCGCGCTCGCGCAATTTTTCGTTCGCCACCGCGCGCTTGACGATGTTCTCGCCAAAAACGATGAGCGTCTTGATTTTTCCGCTGGCAATGCCGTCGGAAATTTTCACCAAATTAATACCCATTTCGGTGAAACAAATTCCAGTGAGCCGCGCGCCGTTCGTGTTCGGATTTTTGTCCGCGCTGACGAGCAGCTTGTCGGCTTGGCCGTCGCGCGGAATCGAATCACTGATCGCGCCGAGTTTGGCTTTCAGTTTTGAAATCAACCAAAGCTCTTCGTTCGTCTGTCGCGCCGAGGCGATGATGGCCACGGAACCCGCCGGAGCTTTTTTGAGCTTGTCCGAAATTTCGTTGAGCGCCGCCGTCCAGGTGGATTTGTGTCCGCGCACCAGAACATCTTTCAAACGATCTTCGCGGCCGATCCATTTGTAATTCAAACGGCCGGCGTCGCACATCCACGGGCCGTTGACGGCGTCGTTTTCGCGCGGCGTGTAGCGCTGGATTTTCTCCTCGCGCGAACCGATGATGATGTTGCAGCCCGTCGCGCAACTCGTGCAAATGCTCTTGGTTTCCTTCAAAAACCACACGCGCATCTTGAAACGAAAATCTTTCGACGTCAGCGCACCAACCGGGCAGATGTCCACCGTGTTCAGCGTGTAATTGTTGTCGAACGGCAAGCCGGGGAATGTCGCAATCGTGTTGTAACTGCCGCGATTGACGATGCCGAGCGCGTCGTCGCCCGCGATGTCGCGCGTGAAACGGATGCAGCGCGTGCAGAGAATGCAGCGTTCCGCGTCGAGCATGATGCGCGGCCCGAGGTCAACGGCCTTGGGTTTGTGAACTTTCGCTTCGACAAAGCGGCTCGCGCTTTGTCCATAATCCACCGAGTATTCCTGCAACTTGCATTCGCCGGCCTGATCGCAGATCGGACAATCGAGCGGATGATTGATGAGCAGCGATTCGAGCACGCCTTCGCGCATCTGCTTCACGCCGGGCGTGTTCGTGTAAATTTCCATGCCCGGCGAAATCGGCGTGGCGCATGAAATAGCGGGACGCGGCATCTTGGAAATTTTCGGCGAACCGTCCGCGTTCAAAATCGGTTTGCGATCCGGCCCCATCGCGGGCATGCCGTATTCGACGAGACACATGCGGCAATTGCCGACGACCGGCAATTTCGGATGATAGCAATAATGCGGCACTTCCTGTTTCGCCAGTTCGCACGCCTGGATCATCGTGGTCGGGATTTGCTTGCCGGAAATCGGATCGGCCATAGTCTTCGGCACTTCGATTTCGCGCCCGTCCACCTTCACCTTGATTTTTTCAATCGGCGGCGCGGACTTGATTTCAGTTGTGGCGGCGGTTGACATTTTTTTAATTGGCCACCGAGGCACAGAGACACAGAGAGAAAAAAATTTCTCTGTGGCTCTGTGGCTCTGTGGCAAAAAATTTCATTTTTAGTGATGCGCGGCTTCCAAATGTTTTTGTTCGGCAGGCGCGGCAACTTGCTTCGCGTGACGCGCTTCATCCGCCGCGCCTTTCGCGACAAATTCATCTTTGAACTTCGCGACAAAACTTTGCACGGGCCACGAACACGCTTCGCCGAACGCGCAAATCGTGCGGCCGCCGGGAATGTTGTCGGCGATCTTCACAAGATAATCCGCGTCGCTCGCGCGGCCTTCGCCGTGCGTGAGACGATGCAGCGCCTTGCTCATCCAGAGCGAACCTTCGCGGCAGGGCGTGCATTGGCCGCAACTTTCGTGCGCGTAAAACTCGGAAAGGTTCGCGAGCGCCTCGACGATGTCCGTCGAATCGTCCATCACGATGATCGCGCTCGATCCGCTCATCGAACCGGCGGCGGCGAGCGAATCGAAATCGTAAGGCAGATCAAGCATGTCGGTCTCGACCAGAACTTCCTTGCCCTCGGCGTCTTTTTTCTTGAGCTTGAATTTCTCACCCGCCTTGAAAACTTTCGCGGAGGAACCTCCGGGAATCACGGCTTTCAACTTTCTGCCATCGCGCAGACCGCCGCCGAATTTTGGATCGTTGATGAGTTCGCCAATCGTCGCCTTGCCGGTTTCGATTTCGTAGTAGCCAGGTTTCTTGACGTGGCCGCTCAAGCTGACGATGCGCGTGCCGGTGTTGTTCGGCGTGCCGAGTTTCGCGAACGCCGCGCCGCCCATCGCGACGATGTGCTTCACGTTGCAAAGCGTCTCGACGTTGTTCACGATGGTCGGACACATCCACAGGCCGAGGATGGCCGGAAAATACGGCGGCTTGATGCGCGGATACGGACGTTTGCCTTCGAGCGATTCAATCAAACCAGTTTCTTCGCCGCAAATGTAAGCGCCCGCGCCGCGATGGACATGAATCTCCAAATCATAACCGCTGCCGCAGATATTTTTGCCGAGAAAATTTTTCGCGCGCGCTTCTTTCAGCGCTTCGTTCAAAATTTTCGCGCCGTCCACCATTTCACCGCGAATATAAATGTAGGCGAGATGAACGTCGTTCGCGAAGCACGAGATGGCCATGCCTTCGATCAACTGGTGCGGATCCTTATACATGATCTGCCGATCCTTGAACGTGCCGGGTTCGGATTCGTCGGCGTTGCAGATGAGATAAATCGGCTTGCCGCTCTTGCGGTCAACGAAGCTCCATTTCAAACCACAGGAGAAACCCGCACCACCGCGACCGCGCAGGCCGGAGACTTTCACGTCCTCGCGGATTTGTTCCTGCGGTGAAAGTTTTTTGCCGTCGGGCAAATCTTTCGGCGAGATGGCGAGCGCCTTCTTCAGATCGTTGTAGCCGCCATGACGCAAATAGCACTCGATGTCCCGGCTGTAACCGGGTTCATCGGCGTATTTCAAAATCAATTTGTATTCTTGCGCCATATCAGCAACTTGACTCTTAATAAATTATCTTTAGCTTACCCGTCCTGTCATTGCCCGATGGTGTAACGGTAGCACAGCAGACTCTGAATCTGTTTGTCGTGGTTCAAATCCACGTCGGGCAACCATTTTTAATTTTCCGAAAGACAGAATTAACACAATTTACAGAATTAAATCCGGCAATTCCTAATTCAGTTGATTTTGTTAATTCTGTCTTCATTTGCATTTCCCAACAATCTCGTCCGCTTTCGCGTGTGAAACCGCTTCGTAAAAATCATCGTTGCACATCATCACCGGCGCGGTGCCGCAACTGGCGAGGCACTCGACAAATTCAACGGTAAATTTTCCGTCCGATGTCGTTTGCGCACCGTGCACGTGCGCATCCAGGCCGAATTTTTTGCACAGATGCTCGCGCAATTCATACGCGCCGCCGAGCGCGCAGCTCAATGTGCGGCAGACCTTGATCTGATATTTGCCCAGCGGTTCCTGCCGGAGCATCGGATAAAACGTCAGAATTTCCTGGATGTTGATCGGCTGCAACTCCAGTTTTTTGGCCGTCCACAAAACTGCGTCGCGCGAAATCCAGCCGAACTTTTCCTGGATCGCGTGCAGCACCATCAGCGACGCGGCGCGCTTCACGGGATAATGCGTGATCAGCTCGTCCACTTCGGCTTCCAGTTCAGTTGTCGCTTGAAAACTCATTTTCTTTTTGCCACAGAGTCACAGAGAACACAGAGAAAATAAAACTCCGTGCGCTCTGTGTCTCTGTGGCCAATAAATTTCATCGGTCGCTTTCTCCCATCACGAAATCGAGCGAGCCCAAAATCACGGGCACGTCGCTGATCATCGCGCCCGGCATCAGTTCGCCCAGGATGCTCAAATTGATGAACGAGGGCGCGCGGATTTTCAGGCGATACGGCGTGCCGCCGCCTTTGCTATTGATATAAAAACCAAGTTCGCCCTTCGGATTTTCATGGCCGAAATACGTTTCGCCGGGCGGACAATTCACGCCTTCGGTCACAAGCATGAACTGATGGATCAATTCTTCCATGCTCGTCAAAACCTTTTCCTTCGTGGGCAACGTGATTTTTCCATCGGCCACGTTGACCGGCTCGTGCGATTTATTTTCCGCGCCGCCGGGAATTTTGTTACAGCACTGCTCCAAAATTCTCATGCTCTGCTTCATTTCTTCCATGCGCACGAGATAGCGGTCGTAACAATCGCCGGCTGAACCGACGGCGATGTCAAAATCCAAATCCTTGTAGCAAAGATACGGCTGGTTTTTGCGCAAGTCCCATTCCACGCCGCTGCCGCGCAGGTTCGGGCCGCTCAAACCGTAGTCAATCGCCATTTCTTTCGAGATCACGCCGAGGTCGCGCAGACGGTCAACCCAGATGCGATTGCGCGTGAGCAGCGTGTGCGCTTCGTCGAGCGCGACGGCAAACTCTTTGAGAAATTGACGCACTTGATCGCACCACGTCGGCGGCACGTCGCGCATCAAGCCGCCGATGCGCGTGTAGCTCGTCGTGAGACGCGCGCCGCTCGCGGCTTCGGCGAGGTTGTAAATTTTTTCGCGCTCGGTGAACGTCAGCAGGAAAACCGTGACTGCGCCGGTGTCCATCGCAAACGCGCCAAGACCGAGCAAATGCGAGGAAATGCGCGCGAGTTCCGCGACCATCACGCGGATGTATTGGCAGCGCGGCGGCAGTTTGTCGTGGATGCCGAGCAGTTTTTCCACCGCGAGCGCGTAGGCGACGTTGTTCGCGAGCGGCGCGAGATAATCCAGCCGATCCGTGTAAGGGATGAACTGGGTGTAGGTCATGTTCTCGGCGATTTTTTCGTCGCCGCGATGCAGATACCCGACATCGGGATCCGCCTTGGTGATGACTTCGCCGTCCAGTTCCAGCACGATACGCAAGACGCCGTGCGTGGCCGGATGCGACGGTCCCATGTTCAGCACCATCTTCTCACCCTGAATATCCTGCGCCTCTTCCACGGCCGCGGCAGCGCGCGCGGCGGAATCCGGAATTTCAATGTCTTGAACAGTGGCCATGAAAAATTATATTAGCTTTCCACCAATGAGCCTCTTGTCGCTGATGGCCGGCTCGGCACCTTCGGGCACGCGAACGCGTGGCTCGCGCGCAATCGAATCACTGCTCGTCGGTAATGTCACGAACGGTCCGCCTTCCATCGGCGTGACTTGCGTGAACGCCACGCCCGGCAAATCCGACGGCTTGCCGGCGAGCGGGAAATCTTTTCGAAGCGGATGAAACGGATAGCCTTCCCACATCAGAATGCGGCGCAAATCCGGATGGCCGCTGAAACGGATGCCCATCATGTCGTAAATTTCACGCTCGTGCCAGTTGGCCGTGCGCCAGACGGGCAGCACGCTCGGCAGCTCGGATTTTTCCTCGCTTACGTCGGTTTTCAGGCGCAATTCCTCGCCGCTCGCGATGCCGCGCAAATGATAAACCACCGTCCAACGCGGGTCTTCGCCATAATTATCCACGCTGGAAATATCCACGAGATAATCGAAGCCAAGCTGTCGTTTGGCGAAATTGCAGACTTCAAAAATTTGTTCGGCGTCGGAAATTTTCAGCGAAATTTCGCCACGAAATTCCGTCGGCTCGGCGATGAGCGCGCCGAACTTGGCCTTGATTTTATTGGCGGATTCGAGGGCGGACACGGAATTATTTTTCTTCGAGGTGCAATAATTTTGCAGCGACGGTTCCCTGCAAAATGGGCTGTTTACCGATCTTATTTTGAATTTTTATCAGCGCGTCCAGCACGGCTTCGGGGCGAGGCGGGCAGCCGGCGATGTAAACATCCACCGGAACGACTTTATCCACGCCCTGCAACACGGCGTAGCTCCGATACATGCCGCCGGTCGAGGCGCACGCGCCCATCGCGATGACCCATTTCGGCTCGGGCATCTGGTCGTAAATGCGCTTGAGAAAGCCGGCGGATTTGTAAGTGACCGTGCCGGCGACAATCATGCAGTCGGCCTGGCGCGGCGAAAAACGCATCACTTCGGAACCAAAACGGGAAATGTCGAAACGGCTCGCGCCGACGGCCATCAACTCAATCGCGCAACAGGCAAGGCCCATCGGCATCGGCCAGACGGAATTTTTGCGGAACCACGCGAGTGCGGCGTCCACCGTCGTGAGCACGACATCGCCTTCCACTTTTGAATTGTAGCCGATTTCGGTTTTAGACTGCATCGCGTTAAAAATTATGCGCTCGAAAAAAGCGCAAGCGAAGCCTAGCTCCCGGCGCAAAAACGGGCAAGTCCAATTTGTGATTTTTTTCACAAGCAAATGCGAACGCCGCGTTTTGTCACCCAATTTTAACAATGCGCCGGCAAAATTGTGTTATCAACTTGGGCTTGTGACCGCCACCAGTTTCGCTATTTTAGAAAAACGCGCCTAGCGCCACGCATGAAATCATTTGCTGAATTAAATTTTCCGGGCCGGCTGATCGCCGTCGAGGGCCTCGACGGCTCGGGCAAGTCCACGCAGATTTATCTGCTCAAACGCTGGCTGGAAGCCGAGGGCATCAAGGTTTATTTCAGCGAATGGAATTCTTCTGAAATCGTCAAAGCCGCCACGAGCAAAGGTAAAAAGCGCGAGTTGCTCACGCCGACGACATTCAGTTTGATTCACGCGACGGATTTTGCGGATCGTTACGAACGGCATCTGCTGCCGTTGTTGCGCGCCGGCTACATCGTTTTGTGCGACCGCTATATTTTCACCGCGTTCGCGCGCGATGTGACGCGCGGTTGTCCGCCGGACTGGGTGCGCGGCAATTACAGTTTCGCCGCGCGGCCGGACTTGACGATGTTTTTCAAGGCGGATTTGGAAGTGTCGTTGAACCGCATTTTGGAAGGGCGGCCGAAACTGAAATTTTTCGAGGCGGGCATGGATCTGAATTTGTCGAAGGATCCCTACGAAAGTTTCAAGATTTTCCAGGGCCGCATCTTGGAACAATATCTGGCTTTGAGCAAGGAATTCGACTTCGTGACCATGAACGCCAACGTGAACGTGGAGAAGCAGCAGGTGATCGTCCGCAAACTGGTGAGCGAGCGGATTGACTTGAAAAAATTCAAGCGGCGCAGTCCGCTGCCGCTGCCGCCGGCGCTGCAGGTGGAAATCGAAACGTTGGAAATTGAAGAAGACAAAGCCGCATGAGCACCAAAAAACCCCGCCGTTTTTACGGCCATGGCATCCCGCGCGTCAAACCCGAAGAACTCGGCGGCAAACTGATCGTCGTCGAGGGCGCGGACGGTTCGGGCCGTTCCACGCAAATCGCCGAACTCGTCCAGTGGCTCGAAACGAGCGGCCGGCCGACCGTGCAGGTCGGGCTGAAACGCTCCACGCTCGTCAGCGCGGAACTGGAAAAAGCGCAGGAGGGAAATGTGTTGAGCCGCACGACGCTCGGGCTTTTTTACGCGACGGATTTCGCCGACCAATTGGAAAACATCATGCTGCCGGCGCTCAAGGCGGGATTCATCGTGCTGGCCGACCGCTATATTTATACGTTGATGGCGCGCGACCTCGTGCGCGGCATGGATGAGAAATGGTTGAAAAATCTTTACGGCATCGCGCTGGAACCGGACGCGGTTTTTTATCTTTCGGTGGAACCGGAAGAGCTCGTGCAGCGCAACCTCGCGAAAAGCGCGACGCTGGATTATTGGGAAAGCGGCATGGACCTTGGCCTTTCCCGCGACGTGTTCGACAGTTTTTTGACCTATCAATCCGCCATGCAGAGCGCCTTCAAGACGATGCAAAAAACATATGGCTTTGACATCGTGGACGCGAACCGCTCGGTGAGCGCGGTGAACAAAGAATTGCGCAAAAAAATCAGCGCGGTGCTGGACGCAGAGTGATTAAGGATTGGGCGTCAACGGCACGGGCGGCAAATTAGTTTGCCCCGCCGCGCGTTCAGCCGCGACCGTCTTAACTTGGTCTTCCGGCGACAAATTCGAACCGGTCCGTTGCAATTCAATCATTTTGTCCAGCCGCACTTTTAACTCATCGGTTGCCCCGACCGGCGAACCATTGGTGCCGCCCGTTTTGCGCGGCGCGCGGAACTGCTTCAGCATATTTTCAAAATCTTTTTGCTGCTCCTTGGTCAACTGATCGCGGATCTGCCGGCGTGAATCCTGCATGACTTTGCGCATCTGCGCCGTGCTGTTCGTCCAGATGGCGTGATTTTGTTCCTGGCCGTCGGCGAGGATTTTTTTGATGGCGATGGATTGTTCGGGCGAGAGATGCAAGACCGCGTCGATCTTGGCGAGAAAATCCTTGTCCAAAATTTCCAGCGGGTGCAATTGACGGGGCAACTCGATTTGGTGCGGCGGCGGACTGGTGGCCGGAGCATGGGCATCGGCCGTCATTGCCGGATGATGCGCCGGCCGGGCATGTGAATAATTCACATAGTTCACCAGCAAACCGCCGGTGATGACGCCCGCGCCAAAAATGACGATCGTGGCAAAAATGACCTTCCAATTATTCACGGCGCAGTGGCATCGCCTTGGTCCACCGAGGCCAGCAGCGTGTTCTCAAAATCCTGCGACAGGTCGTTCCCGGTGTCGGTCCTGGCCGGCGAAAATAATGAGATCGCGCCGAACACCACCGCCACCGCCACACACGCGCCGGCGGCGCGCCAGAGGCCACGGGTCCAGCCCAGCCATTGATCCCCGACTGGACGGGCCGCGAGGTGCGCCATGATGCGTTGCTCGAACGCGTAAGGCACCCGGTCGTCCGCAGCGCGCAAACGCGCGGCGGCAATCAGTTTGTTGTGCAATTCAGCGGGATTCATAAACACTGCAATTCATCAGACGGGCCGATTTTTTCGGGGTTACAAATACTTGTCCTTGGTCATGCGCGAAAGGATTTTTTTCATCTCGCCGCGCGCGCGGAACGCCCGCACTTTCACCAGCGGCACCGACCAGCCGGTGAGTTCGGCAATTTCCTTGACGGAGCGATCCTCGATTTCCAGCAATTGGATGATCAGCCGCGCTTCCGGCGATAATTTTTCCAACACCCGGTCGATCAACAATTTCGCCGCGTCCGCATTTTCCGGCGCGCTGCCCGGATCCGCCACGAACCGGTCGAGCCAATCTTCTTCCGGTTCGGAAATTTCGCTGAACGACGACTCGCGGTTGCGCTGGTGGCCGCGCAAAAAATCGTAGCACGTCCGCACCGCCATCCGCATCAGCCAGTGTTCAAAGGGAGCTTCGCCGCGAAAACTTTTGAGCTTGTGAAACGCCTTGAGCCAGACCTCCTGCACGATGTCCTCGATCTCGCTTTCGCGCCGCGCATACCGCCGCGCCGTCGCAAACACGCGGGGATTATATTTCACGATCAGCGGTTCGAAGCTCGCGCTGTCGCCCGCCAGCACGGCCGCGATGAGTTCCGCTTCAGTCCGTTCCATGCGTGCACCTCTCCGCGCGGCTCACGACTTCAGCAAACCCAGCTGCGACTCGAACATGTGGGAAAATTCCGCGAGACTTTCCGAGGCCTTCATCGGCTGGTCCAACAGCAGTTTCAACCGTTCCGCCGCCGTGTCCGGGCGCAAGCGGATCAATTCCGCCGCGGCCACAATGTTCGCCAGCCGGCCATTCACGTCATGCCGCATCTTGCGCAGCTCGCCGTGCAACACCACGATCTGTTCCTCGGTCAACGTCACCGGGCCTTTGGGTTTATAGCTGCTCGAAAACATTTTCTAATCATTGCGGAACGCGGCGCGAATGCAAGCGGCTTTGTGCATCTTGCGCCGACAGTTTTCCGGGCAAAATCCCGCATGGCAAAATAAACTGGCAGCCGGCTTCCGGAAATTTTTATTCACCCGTAAAAATAACCGAGCTCTCGCAACGACGCATAATCCTTCGCCCGGCTCGCCGTCGCGCGGCCGATGATCACGTGGTCCACCACTTCGATCTTCAATAGCTGCCCGGCGCGGATCAAATCGCGCGTCACCTTGATGTCCGCCTCGCTCGGCGTCGGGTCGCCGCTCGGATGATTATGAACCAAAATAATTCCCGCCGCATTTGCCGCGATCGCCGCGCGGAAAACCTCGCGCGGATGCACCAAAATCGTGTCCAGCAAACCATGCGAAATCTCCTCCGCGCGGATCAATTTTTTCCGCACATTGAGCAGCAGCACTTGGAACGACTCCACGTTCAGCAGCCGGTTTGTCTCGCGCATGAAATTTACGACCGTCGCCGGATTGTCCAGCACCGGCGATTCCTCGCGGCGTTCCTGTTCCATCCGCCGCGCCAGCGCGAACGCCGCCACCAGCGTCGCCGCCTTGTCCGGCCCGACGCCGGCGATCTGCTTTAATTCATCCACCGCCGCCAGTGCCAGCGCATTCAGCGAACCGAATTTTTGCAAAATATTTTGCGCCACCTGCACGACGTTTGCGCCTTGCAGCCCGGTGCGCAGAAGAATCGCGATCAACTCCGCGTGCGTCAGCGCATCCGGCCCGCGCGCCACCAAACGTTCGCGCGGCCGCTCGCTCATCGGCTGGTCCTTGAGACGAAAACTTTCTGCCATGGGCAAAAATTAATTGAAAGGCTCTCCCGTCCAAAGTCCAAAATGGCCGCGCGCACCGGTTTTAGACTTTGGACTTTGGGCGTTGGACTTTAGACTGGCGCGGAAATGGATTCGCCGCGTGTTGAAAAAAATTCTCTGACGGAAGCGCAACAGCACGCCGTCGCCGCGCGCGGCAACGTCCTCGTCATGGCCGGCGCCGGCACCGGCAAAACCAAGACGCTCATCGCGCGCTGTCTCGATTGCCTGGAACGCGACCGGGCGTCGCTCGATGAATTGCTCATCGTCACTTTCACCGAGGCCGCCGCCGCCGAAATGCGCCAGCGCTTGCGCAAAAGTCTGGAAGAGAAAAGCGCGGCCGCGCCGGCCGAACCTTTTTGGCCGGAACAAATCGCGCGGTTCGAGCTCGCCCACATCGGCACGCTGCACAGTTTTTGCCTGCGGCTGGTGCGCGAACATTTTTACGAACTCGGCCTCGATCCGCAGCTCGCGATTCTGGACGAGGGCGAAGCCCGCCAGCTCGCTGCCGAAACGCTGGCCGAACAATTCCAAGCGCACTACGCCGGCGCAGATGAATTTTCCCGCGCCGTCCAAAACCTGATTCAAATCCATGGCGGCGGCCGCGACGAAAAAATCCGCGCGCTGATTTTGCGCCTGCACCATTATTCACAAACGCGCCCGGATGCCGCCGGCTGGCTGGCGGGACAAATCCAAACATTTGCCACCGCCGAACCGATCGAATGGCGGCAATGGCTCATGGCGGCGCTGGCCGATTGGCGTGATGAATGGCTGCCGGTCCTGGAAAACTTGAAAAACGGAAATGAAAAAGCCGCTGAATTGACGGGCGTTTTATCGCGTTTGACCAACGGGTTCTCGCGCGAATTTGCGGCGGAAGTTTTGGAACAAATCATTTCTGCCGATGGCAGCTGGCCGGCGAAACGCAAGACCATTTTGCGCCAGCCGCTGGCCGACTGGTTCGCCGAAGCCGCATTTCTGGCCGCGCTCGCGCCGGTCAAAAACGGCCGCGATCCGCTCGCGGAAGATTGGGCGTGGGTGCGCGGCCACATGGCCACGCTGCTGCGGCTCGCGCAGGAATTCGCCGCAAAATTTGCGGAACAAAAACGCGCCGCCGGCGGTTTGGATTTTCACGACCTCGAACAATTTGCGTTGCAGCTGCTCTGGGACTTTTCCGCCGCCCAGCCGACCGCCATCGCGGAAAGTTGGCGGGCAAAATTAAAATTTATTTTCGTGGACGAATATCAGGACATCAACGCGACGCAGGATAAAATCATCGCCGCGCTTGCCCGTGACACAAAGGCGGCGAACCGGTTTCTGGTCGGCGACGTGAAGCAGAGCATCTATCGTTTCCGGCTCGCCGATCCGAAAATTTTCCGCAGCTACGCGCGCGCCTGGCGCAATGAAGATGGCGAGGTCATTTCGCTGGCGGAAAATTTTCGCAGTCGCGAATCGCTGCTGGCTCTGGCCAACTCCGTTTTCAGCGTCGTGATGCGCGAAGAAATCGGCGGCGTGATCTATGATGACGCAGCGCAATTGAAATTCGGTTCGCCGGAAATGCGGGCGGATTTTGGCACGGCAAAAAATCCCGCGCCGCGCGCCGAATGGCTTTTGCGCATCAAACATGGCCGCAACGAAACCACCGATGCTGAGTTGGCGGATGTGGCCGACGCGGACAAGGAAGCCCGGCTGATCGCGTTGCATTTGAAAACTCTGGTCGCGGAAAAACATGAAATCTGGGACGACGAAAAAAAAGTTTTTCGCGCGGTCGAATGGCGGGACATGGCGGTGCTGCTGCGTTCGCCGGCGGGCAGGGCGGAAATTTTTGCCAAACAATTCGAGTTGGCCGGCGTGCCGTTGACCGTGGCGCGCGGCGGATTTTTTGAGAGCGCGGAAATTCTGGATTTGTTGGGCCTGCTGCAACTGTTGGACAATCCGCTTCAGGACGTGCCGTGCATCGCGGTGCTGCGCTCGCCGCTCGTCGGCCTGTCGCTGGACGAGCTGACGGAAATCCGGCTTGCCGCGCGGGACAAACATTTTTGGACGGCGCTTAATCATTTCCAAAGTGCAAAGTCCAAAGTGCAAAGTCCAATTGTCGCGAAAACGGCTAAATTTCTCGAACGCTTTGCCCGTTGGCGGAAGCTGGCGAAACAAAATTCACTTTCCGAATGTCTCGAAGCCATGCTGGCGGAAACGCTGTATGCGGACTGGTTGCGGGCGCAGCCGCGCGGCGCGCAGCGGGCGGCGAACCTCGAAGGTTTTTTAAATGTCGCGCAGGCGTTTGACCAGTTTCAGCGGCAGGGCCTGTTCCGTTTTCTGCAATTCATCGCGGCGCAACGGGAGGCGGAGGTTGAACCGGAAGTCTCCGGGAGTGCATCCGGAAATGCCGTGCGCCTGATGAGCATCCATCAAAGCAAAGGCCTGGAATTTCCCGTGGTCGTGCTGGCCGATCTGGCCAAAAAATTCAACGAGCAGGATTTGCACGGTGAAATTATTTTTGATGCACAATTCGGGTTGTGTCCAAAAGTAAAGCCGCCGCACACCGGCCGGCGGTATCCCAGCTTGCCGCACTGGCTCGCGCAACGGCGGCAACGGCGCGAAGTGCGCGGCGAAGAATTGCGGCTGCTTTACGTCGCGCTCACCCGCGCCCGCGACACGCTGATCTTGTCGGCGACGCTCACGGAAAAAAAATGGGAAAGGCTGGGATCGGACTCGGGGCCGGTGACTCCGCAAAAAATCGTCGCCGCGAACAGTTTTGCCGATTGGCTGGCGATTTGTTTTGGCGGCCAAAGTTTTCAATCCGGCGCGCGCGGAGAATTGCCCCATTTGCGCTGGCGACTGGTCGAGGCTGAGGCCGGCGGCGCAGAAAACGCCGAAAACATTAAACCGACAGTGGACTCGGGTCTGCCCGCGCTGGATGACGCGACGGTGGAAAAATTAAAAGAAGTTTTGCGCTGGGAATATCCGCACGGCGCGGCCACGCGGAAAAAAGCCAAAGCGTCGGTGACGGAATTACGCCGCGCGGCCGAAGCATCGGACGATGAGGCGGAGCCATTTTGGGCGCGGCCTAAATTTGACGTGGAAAGTTGGCGCGCCGAACGCGGATCGCGCGAATTAAGCGCGACCGAAACCGGGACGGCGCATCACAAATTTCTCCAACATTTCACGCTGGAAAACTCCGGGCAACTGGTGACGGAAATCGCGCGGTTGGTGCGGGAAAATTATTTGTCGGCGGCGGAGGGCGCGGTTTTGGATCAGGCCGCGCTCGTGGATTTTTGGGATTCCAAACTTGGCAGAAAAATTTGCGCCAATGCCGAGGCGGTGCGCCGCGAACTGCCGTTCACGGCGCGCTTCCGGCCGGCGGAAATCGCGGCAATCACGGGCCAGCCAGCGGAAGCCGGGTTGGAAAATGAATTTATCGTCGTGCAAGGCGCGGCGGATTTGGTGGTGCTGCTGCGCACGGAAATCTGGCTCGTGGATTTCAAGACGGACGCGGTGGACGCGAACGCGCTGGCGGGCAAAATTAAAACTTACACGCCCCAGGTGCAGCTTTACGCGGCGGCGCTGGAAAAGATTTTTGCGCGGCCGGTCACGCTGCGCGCGCTGCATTTTCTGGCGGTGCGGCGGACGGTGGAAATTTAATCCGCGCCGAGTGTCAATTCATCTTCCTCGGCGGGCGGCGCGGGCGCGATGACCGGTGCGGCCGGTTCGCGCAAGCGCACGAGCGCGGGGCGGATGAGGCGACCCTGAAACGTCAAGCCGGGCGCGAGAGTTTCGGCGACGACGGCAGCGGCGGCCGGTTTTTCCACGCCGTGGACGCGCTGGCGTTCCGCGTCAAACGGCTCGCCAGGTTCGATGGCAAAGGGCGTGACACCGACGCGGCGCGCGGCATCGCGGCAGGCATTTTGGAAATGGCTGATCTGTTCCGTGAGTTCCGGTTGGCCCGCGCGGGCGGCGGCGAGGTAGAGCGCAAAAATGTGATCCAAAATGCGCGCGACCACTTGCAGCCATTCGCCCTCGGCGCGGCGGAGTTTTTCCACTTCGAGCCGGAGCGCGCCTTTTTCCGCGTCGTTCATTTTTTTCTGGAATTCGTTGAAGTCGCGGACTTCGCTGGCCATGCGCTCGGAGATTTCATTCGCCGCGGCGAGGGTTTTTTCCGTGCCGCCCTTGGTGACTTCCTGGACGCGCGCCCATTGGTCGGTGGCGGTGGCGATCTGGGCGGAATACGTTTTTAAATTCTGCAATTGCTCGGTCACGGTCGTGAGCGCGTTGGCCTCGAGCAATTTCACGGTGGCGCGATATTCCAAAATAAACGGCAGGCAGCCGAGCCACGCGCCGAACGCGACGCAGGCGATGGCGGCGGCCATTTCCCAAAGTGAAATCGGATGCGCGGCCGAGTAAATCACGGCGGCGGCGACGGCGAGCAGCACGGCATTGGCGAGGAGAAACGGCCACTTGGCCACTTTCCATTCCGAAATTTCTTTCATGCTGCCAGTGTCCGAAAAATGTGTGCGATACGCAAGCCGGCGGCGCGTTTATCCTCGACTAATGCGCCGTGCCGGAAATCATTTGCGCGTGCGCATCTGCGTCATTTTCAATCCCGCCGCGCGCGGCAACAAGGCGCGGCGTTTCCGCCATTTCCTGAACGAGCTGTCGCAGCAGTGTTCGCTCAAGGCCACCACCGGGCCGGGCGACGCGCGGCGGTTCGCGCACGCGGCCGCGTCGATCGGCTACGACATCATCGCCGCCGCGGGCGGCGACGGCACGGTGAACGAGGTGTTGAACGGCATTGGCGACGAACCGGATGGCTTTGCGAAAACGCGGCTTGGCGTGCTGCCGCTCGGCACGGTGAACGTCTTTGCGCGCGAGTTGAAAATTCCGCTGCGGCTCGAACACGCGTGGAAAGTTTTGAAACGCGCCCGCGCAACACAAATTGATTTGGCCCGCGCGGATTTTTTGGACGAGGGTAAATCGGCCGCGCGCTATTTCATGCAACTGGCCGGCGCGGGGCTGGATGCCCGCGCGGTGGAACTGGTGAGCTGGAAGCTGAAAAAAAATGCCGGGCCGCTGGCCTACGTCGTCGCCGGTTTGCAGGCCCTCGCGGAAAAACAGCCGCGCATCACCGTCCACGCCGACGGAAAAAAACTGGCGGGCGAACTGGCGCTGCTGGGCAACGGAAAATTTTACGGCGGCCCGTTTGAAATTTTTCCCGGCGCGGCGTTGGGCGACGGCGCGCTGCACGCCTGCGTTTTTCCGCGCGTGAATCTGCCCGCATTGCTCGGCCACGCCCCCGGTTTTCTGCTGCGCCGGAAACTGGCGGAGGAAAAAATCCAGCGGCTGCGCGCAGCGAAAATTGAATTGACGAGCGAAACGCCCGCCGCGTTTGAACTGGATGGCGAGTGGGTGGGCAACCTGCCGGCGACTTTTTCTGTCGAGCGGCAAAAATTGCGTGTCGTGGTGCCGTGAAATTTCGCCGGTGTCACCGGCAAGAGCGTGGGGTCCGATTATTTTTTTGCATAGGCAATGAAGTTTGTGTCGGCGCGTTGGCACCGCACAGAGGAAAAACCGATGTCGCAAAGCTCCTTTTTCATGGCGTCCATGGTCCAGCCGTATTTGTGACAAAAAAATTGGGGGAAGTGTTTTCTGGATTCATCCATTTTGGGATCGCGGCCTTGGGGAACATCCTGTCCGCCAAAAAGAAGATTCAATTTGTTGCTGATGGAAAAAGCGTCGGTCGCGATGATAAACTCCGCGTCCGGCACGCGAATTTCCAGCTGACCGTCTTTTCGCAAGAGCGCATGAAATTCTTTCAAAATTCGGACGGCTTCCCAATGGTAGTGGTGCTCAATGATATCGTTGGCCAGGATGTAATCCATTTCGCCGTTGGTAAAATGTGGCAGCAGCGACGCGGAGGAAATGTCGATGATTTTATCAACTCTGGGCAACGTATTGCTGCCATCAATGTTGATGAAGCCTTCGCGATAATCGGTGCCGCAGCCGACGTTGAGTTTTATGTTTGGGCGAATAGGGGAAACGGATCCAGGATCAACGGCTTCATCGAAACTGTCAGCAGGCTCAGCGGTTAGCCCGGGTGGCGGGAGTGTCAATTTTTTCGGGTCGCGCAAATTTCGCAGCCAATTCATAAGTCTCGATTTTGTCATCGCGCGGGCGGCAGCCCTTAAAAATTAATCGGCCGCCAATTTTCCAGTCCAACTGAATCCAGAGAATGAAGCTGCACGGGGCCAAATGTTTTGTCCAGCACAAAGCCCCGCCAAATCAGCGCATTTGCAACCAATTTATTTCGCCGCCGACTCGTCCAGGCCGGTGCCGTGGACATTTTCCGTGCTGACCAGCGCGCCGCTGAAGCCGGTGACTTGAATGGCCGAGAGATTTACGTTCGTCATGTTGGCGAGTGAAATCGCGCGGGCACAAGTGCCGGAAATATCCGCGAGCGTCAAACCATCCACCGGCCGGGCCAGCGGAATGTTCGTGCCCTCGACCAGCGTGGCGACGTCTTGCACATGGATATTTTTGAAACTTAGGTTGTGGACGAACGGCCATTTTTCAATTTCGCCGGGCACCGGATCGGTCGCTTGAATGCCTTTTTTCAAAAGATCAATGCCGATGAAGGTCGGCGATTTCAGCACGGTGATGTTCTCGCCGGAAATGTTTTCCATGAAGCCGCCGCGACCGTCGCGGCTCTTGATGAAGATCGCGTTCTGCCGGCCGGAGATGACACAGTTTTGAATCTTCACGTTGCGGATGCCGCCGGACATTTCGGTGCCGATGCCGAGCGCGGCGTAAATGGAGCTTTGCAGGCGGCAATCGCGGATGATGACGTTCTGCGTGGGCCGGCCAAGTTGTTGCGCGGCGAGGCCGCGGCCGGATTTGAGCGAGATGGCGTCGTCGCCGGTGTTGATGTCGCAATGCTCGATGAGCACGCCGTCGCAGGAATCCACATCGAGGCCGTCGCCATTGGCGTTCACGGTGCGGATGGTGAGGTTGCGCGCGGTGAAATGATTGCAGTAGAGCAGGTGGATGGACCAGAGCTGCTCGTATTGTGTGGTGAAATTTTCGAGCAGCGCATTGGTGCAGCCGGTCAGTTCAATCAATGCCGGGCCGCGCGGATTGCGCAGATGGCTCAGCGAAATGGGCGGACCGAAAATCGCGCCGCCACCGATGATGGCAAGATTTTCCGCGTTCGTCGCGGAAATCAGCGCGCGATGGCCTTCGCGAAATTCACCCTCCCAACGGATGGTCACCAGCGGATAATCCTCGATGTCGCCGCTGCCGACGAGGCTGGCGTGCGACGTGAGCTGCAACGTGGTGTTGGCGCCGAGCACCACGCTGCCGGTGAGATAAATGCCGTCGGGCACGAGCACGGTGCCGCCGCCCGCCGCCGCGCAGGTGTCCAGCGCTTTTTGGATCGCCGCCGTGTCTTTGACCAGCCCGTCGCCTTTGGCCCCGAAATCACGGATGTTCAGCGGCACTTTTTCCGCCGCAAAAACTGCGGCGCAAAAAATCACGGCGAGAAGGCAAACGAAGGTTTTTTTCATGCGATGAGTCAGTTTGCGGCCCGCCGGCGGCGGAGTCAAATCCGGCTTGGCTTGCCGCCATCCCCAGTTCTGGTTAGTCTGCACGCGCATTTACATGAGCGAAATCCTAGTCATCGGCCATCGGAACCCGGACACCGACGCCATCTGTTCGGCGATCGGCTACGCGGAGTTCAAGCGCCGCACCGGCATGCCCGAGGCCGTGGCCGCGCGCTGCGGCGACACCAACGACCGGATTGATTTCGTGCTGAAAACTTTCGGCGTGCTCGCGCCCAAATTCATCGCCGACGTCTCGCCGAAAGTTTCCGACGTGATGCAGCGGAAAATTTTGAGCGTGCGCCCCGACGCGACGGCGGCGGAAGCGCTGCGGTTGATGGACGAAAAAAATCTCCGCATCCTGCCGGTGATGGATGACGAGCAAAAATGCCGCGGCCTGCTCTCGCTTTTCAAACTGAGCAAGTTTCTGTTTCCCGCCGTCAACCGCGCCCAAAACTCGCGCGAGGTTTTGTCCTCGCTCACCAATCTGGCGCAGACGCTTGATGGCAAGCTCGACCTCGGCTTCGACGAGGAACGCGAGGAGGAATTGATTTTGATGATCGGCGCGATGGGGCTGGAATCCTTCGCGACGCGGCTGGAAAAATTTCCGCCGGAAAAATCCTGCGTCATCGTCGGCGACCGCTGGGACATCCAGAACATCGCCATCCGCGAAGGCGTGCGCGTGCTCATCGTGACCGGCGGCATCAACGTGGAGCCGAAAACGATCGAAGCCGCGCGCAAAAAAAATGTCAGCGTCATCACCTCGCCGCACGACACGGCCACGACCGCCTCGCTCTGCCGCGCCGCCGTCGGCGTGCGCCACGTGGTCAACGAGGAATTCCTCTGCTTCCGCGAAAATGCGCCGCTCGCCGCCGTGCGCGACGAGGCCACGGCGTCGGGCTATCTGGTTTTCCCCGTGCTGAACAGCGAGGGCCAGACCGTCGGTATTTTGTCCAAAACGGATTTCCTGAAAACCGTTACGCATAAATTAATTCTGGTCGATCACAACGAATTGTCGCAGGCGGTGCAGGGCGCGGACGAGGTGGAAATCATTGAAATCATTGATCACCATCGCATCGGCGCGCTCGCCACGCAGCAGCCGATTTTGTTCCGCAACGAGCCGGTCGGCTCGACGAGCACGATCGTCGCGGACTGTTTTTTCCGGCAAGGGGTCGAGATGCCGCGCGACATCGCCGGGCTGCTGCTGGCCGGCGTGGTGTCCGACACGTTGAACCTGACGTCGCCGACGACGACGGCGCGCGACGCGGAGATTTTGAAAAAATTGGAGGAGCTCGCGCAGGTCAACGCGCGCGACTTCACGGAAAAATTGTTCGCCTCCGGTTCGCTGCTTACGCTCAAGCCCGCGCCGCAGGCCATCACGACCGATTGCAAGGAATACGCCGAGCACGCCATCAAGTTCAGCGTCGCGCAGATCGAGGAGATCGGTTTCGAACAATTTTGGAAGCGCAAGGACGAGCTGCTCGCCGCGCTGGAAATTTACCGGGATAAGCGCGCGTATCATTTTTCAGCGCTGCTCGTCACCGATGTCACCACGCAAAGCTCACTGCTGCTGGTGGTGGGCGACGAAAAATTTATCAAACGCATCGACTATCCACGCTTGGAAGCAGGCATCTACGAACTGCGCGACGTGGTCTCGCGCAAAAAGCAACTCTTGCCCTACCTCACGCACTGCCTGCACGAGACGGAAAAAGGCCTGAAGGGCTGAATGCGGCGGCCCAATGTCGGCGGCGGTTTCAAAATAAATCGCGCTTGCCATTCAAGTAACCGGCTGGTTACTTGTTTTGGTGAAACCGGCCAGAACCGCCCGCCGCGGCGCGACGCGCAATCCCGCGCGCACGCGCGGCCTGATCCTTTCCGCCGCGCTCACGGAATTCGCCGCCCATGGTTTTGCGGGCGCGCGCGTGGACGCGATCGCGCGGCACGCGGGCATCAACAAGCGGATGCTCTACCATTACTTTGGCGGCAAGGAGGAATTGTTCCGCGCCGTGTTGCGCCGCAAAATCACCGAGCGCCAGGCGTGGGCGGAATCTTTGTCCGGCGACCCGACGGAAAGCTTGCCGTTCTGGTTCGAGGCGACGTGCAAGGACATTGACTGGGTGCGCCTGTTGGAATGGGAAGCGATGCAAAGCGGTGAAACGGTGATTGATGAAGCCCAGCGGCGCAAGGCGGTGAAGCGGGGGCTGGCGCGCATTCGCCGTCAGCAGGCCGGCGGCCAGATTTCGGCGGACTTCGATCCACGCCATCTTATCCTGGCCATGCGTTCGCTGACGATGTTTCCGGTGGCCTTTCCACAACTCACGCGGCTGATCATGGGCTGCTCGGTCTTCGATCCCAAATTCCAAAAAGAGCGCGCGGAATTTTTGAAAAAATTCGCGGCGGCGTTCAAGCCGGCGGGCGGGCGGGCGGTTCAAATCAAATCGAACGGATGAAGAAAATTTTTTTTATTTGGGCCGCGTGCGGGTTGGGCATGCTGGCGGGAGGCTGTTCGCGCACGGACAAACCGCCGGTCGCTGCGGCGCCGGTGCTGGTGGCCACGGCGGTCACGACCAATGTGCCGGTGGAAATCCAGCCGGAACCGGTCGGGCACGTGCTGCCGATTTCCATGGTGACGATGCATTCGCAAATTCAGGGCATGATCAGCGAAGTGCATTTCAAGGAGGGCCAGGAAGTGAAGCCGGGCGATTTGCTGTTCACGATTGATCCGCGGCCTTCGCAGGCCGCGCTGGACCAGGCGCGCGCGGCGTTGGCGCGCGACACGGCGCAGTTGGAATACGCGAAAATTAATTTTGCGCGCGAGCAAAAATTGTTCGACCAAAAGCTGATTTCGCAGGACGAGTTGGACACCAATCGGGCGAACCAAGACGCCTTGACGGGCACCGTGGCGGCGGACCGCGCGGCCATCACGAACGCGCTTTTGAACCTGGATTATTGCCAGATCCGTTCGCCCGTGGATGGCCGCACCGGCAGCCTGCTGGCCTTTGCGGGCAACGTCGTCAAGGCGCCGGACGACATTTTGCTGACGATCAACCAGATTCATCCGATCTACGTGGCGTTCGCCGTGCCGGAACAATATCTGCCGGAAATCAGCCAGGAAATGCGCACGAAAACATTGAAGGTTTCCGTGACGTTTCAAAACATGGACGTGGCCCCGCCGCAGGGCGAACTGACGTTCGTGGATAATTCCGTCGACATGACGACCGGCACGATTTTGCTCAAAGCGACTTTTCCGAACGCGGACAATTCGCTCTGGCCCGGACAATTTGTGCAGGTGCTGCTCACGTTGGCAGAATTGACAAATGTCGTAGTCGTGCCGTCGCAGGCGGTTCAAACCGGCCAGAACGGCCAGTTCGTTTATGTTGTGAAGTCAGATCAAACCGTCGAAGAACGCGCGATCACGACCGGCATTGTTTATCACGGTGAAACAGTCGTGACCCAGGGTTTGGCGAGCGGAGAAACGGTCGTGACGGACGGACAGTTGCGGCTCGCGCCCGGCTTGAAAGTGGATGTCAAAGCGTCCCTCTCGGCGGATGCGGCGATGGCCACCACGAACGCGCCATGAGCGTGCCCGAACTGTTCATCCGCCGCCCGGTGATGACCACGCTGGTCATGTCGGGCATTTTGCTTTTCGGCGTCATCGGCTTTCATCTGCTGCCGGTGAGCGATCTGCCGAGCGTGGATTATCCGACCATCCAAGTGTCCGCGAGCCTGCCCGGCGCGAGCCCTGAGACGATGGCCTCCGCCGTGGCGACGCCGCTGGAAAAACAATTTTCCATCATCGCGGGCGTGGATTCGATGTCCTCCGTCAGCGCGCAAGGTTTGGCGCAGATCACCATTCAATTCACGCTGGAACGCAACATCGACGCCGCGGCAGCCGATGTGCAATCGGCCATCGCGCGCGCGGCCAAACAATTGCCGCCGAATCTGCCCAGCCCGCCGACTTACCAAAAAGTCAATCCCGCCGACCAGCCGGTTTTGTATCTCGCCATGTCCTCGCCCACGCTGCCGCTTTCGACGGTGGACGACTACGCGGAAAACATGCTCGCGCAGCGCATTTCCATGGTCAACGGCGTCGCGCAAGTAAATGTTTTTGGCTCGCAACAATACGCCGTGCGGATTCAAGTGGATCCGAACAAACTCGCGGCTTACGGCCTCGGCATTGACACGGTCGAACAAGCGGTCGAAGCGGGCAATGTGAACCAGCCGCTCGGCACGCTTTACGGCCCGCACCAATCTTTCACCGTGCAGGCGAACGGCCAGTTGAAAACGGCGGCGGATTTCCGGCCGATGATTGTCGCCTATCGCAACGGCAATCCCGTGCGCCTGCAACAACTCGGGCAGGTCCTCGACAGCGTGCAAAACGACAAGGTCGCGAGCTGGTTCAACAACACACGCGCCATCGTGCTCGCCGTGCAACGCCAGCCCGGCGCGAACACGGTGCAGGTCGTGGACAACATCAATAAATTGCTGCCGCTGTTTCGCCATCAGGTTCCGGCGGCGGTGCAGATCGGCACGCTCTTCGACCGCTCGCAGACCATCCGCAAATCGGTTTCCGATGTGGAAAACACTTTGCTGCTCACCGTCGCGCTCGTCGTGATGGTCATTTTTATTTTCCTGCGCAATTTGTCCGCGACCATTATTCCAAGCCTCGCGCTGCCGATGTCCATCATCGGCACATTCGCGGCGATGGCGGTGCTCGGTTACAGCCTCGACAATCTGTCGCTGATGGCGTTGACCTTGTGCGTCGGCTTCGTGGTGGACGACGCGATTGTGATGCTGGAAAATATCGTGCGGCACATGGAAAACGGCGAACCGCCGATGCAGGCCGCGCTGAACGGCTCGAAAGAAATCGGCTTCACGATCATCTCGATGACGTTGTCGCTCTCGGCCGTTTTTATTCCGGTGCTGTTCATGAGCGGATTGCTCGGGCGCATCCTGCATGAATTTGCCGTGACGATCATTTTCGCGGTGCTGGTGTCCGGGTTTGTTTCGCTGACGCTGACGCCGATGCTGTGCAGCCGCTTTGTGCATGCCGTGCGCGACGAAAAGCACGGGCGGCTTTACCAGGCGTTCGATCGTTTTTTTGACGGGCTGCGTGGCGCTTACGACCGCACATTGCGCCTGTCCATTGATCACCGCCGCACGACGCTTTTAATTTCGCTCGCAGTTTTTGTGGTGACGATTTTTTTGTTCGTCGTCATTCCGAAAGGTTTTTTCCCGGACGAAGACACCGGCCAGATTTTTTGCATCACCGAGGTCGCGCAGGACACTTCGTTTGAAGCTTTCCGCGCGCACCAGATGGCGGCCGCAAAAATCGTCGGGGCCGATCCGAACATCGCCGCGTTCATGTCCTCCATCGGCGCGGGCGGTTCCACCGTCAGCGCCAACAACGGCCGGATGTTCATGCGTTTGAAAGCCCGCGCCGACCGTAAATTGAGCGCGAACCAGATCATCCAAGAATTGCGGCCGAAGCTCGCGCAGATTCCCGGCATCAATGTCTTCATGCAAAATCCGCCGCTGATCCGCGTCGGCGGCATGTTGACGAAGGCGCTTTATCAATTCAGTTTGCAGGACACCGACACCAAGGAATTATTTCGTTGGGCACCGATTTTGATGGATAAAATGTCGAAGCAACCGGGATTTCAAGACGTGACGAGCGATTTGTATATCGCCAATCCGCAGGTCACCGTGGAGATTGATCGCGACAAGGCCGCCGCGCTCGGCGTGACCGCGCAGCAGGTGGAAAATGCGCTTTACGACGCTTACGGCGAACGCCAGTCCTCGACGATTTACGGCGACATCGCCGAATACTGGGTGGTCTTCGAAGTGCAGCCGCAGTTTCAGCGCGACCCCGATGCGTTGTCGCAACTTTACATCACGAGCTCGTTCACCGAGACCAACGGCCAGCCGAAAATTGTTCCGCTGAGTGCCGTCGCCAAACTCACGCGCGATCTGGGGCCGACGACGATCTCGCACGTCGGCCAGTTGCCGTCGGTGACGATTTCCTTCAACCTCGCGCCCGGCATCGCGCTCGGCACCGCCGTGGCGCAGATCCAAAAATTGCAGGCCGATCTCCACATGCCCGCGACCATCACGCCCAGTTTCCAAGGCTCGGCGGCGGTGTTCCAATCCTCGGTCAAAGGGCTTGGCCTGTTGCTGGTCATGGCGATTCTTGTGATCTACATCATCCTGGGAATTTTGTATGAAAGCTTCATCCATCCGCTGACGATTTTGTCCGGCCTGCCGTCGGCGGGATTCGGCGCGCTGCTGACGCTGATGATTTTTCACCTCGACTTAAATATTTACGGTTTTGTCGGACTCATCATGCTCGTCGGCATCGTGAAAAAAAATGCGATCATGATGATTGATTTCGCCATTGAGGCGCAGCAGCGCGGCAAGAATGCGCACGACGCGATTTACGAAGGCTGTCTGCTGCGGTTCCGGCCGATCATGATGACCACGATGTGCGCGCTCATGGCGTCGCTGCCCATCGCACTCGGTCTCGGAGCCGGCGGCGAATCCCGTCGCACGCTCGGCCTCGCCGTCGTCGGCGGCTTGGTGGTCTCGCAATGCCTGACGCTCTACATCACGCCCGTGGTTTATCTCTACATGGAATCATTTCATGACTGGATCAAACGGCATCGCCGGGCAAGAGTTCCGGCGCGATGATTACTTTTCAGAAATAAACCAGGCTTCGACCTTTTGCCGCGCCCACGGGGTTTTGCGTAGAAACGTCAGACTGGATTTCACGGTGGGATTAAATTGGAAACACCGGATGGGCAACCGCCGCCCCATCTCGCCCCAGCCGTGGCGCTGGACGAGCTGGTTCAAGATGGTTTCCAGCGTGATGCCATGCAAGGGATCACGCGGATGCTCGTCTGGGCGCATAATCTTGGTTGGCACAATAGAACTTCAAGACTGCGTCACGCGGTTGCCAGATTGTCCTCCAAAACTTTCGAATGCGCCGAATTTTCTTTTGCTTCTGCCGGCGACGCATTTTCCAAAATTTTGATTGGTTCGTAAAACGTATTTCGCTGCACCGGCGTCAAGCCGGTTTCGCGGATGGCTTTGATCATGTCCGTTTCGGTCTGCAACTGCGGCGAAGTCGCGCCGGCCATGTGGAAAATATGTTCCTCGATGATCGTGCCGTGGATGTCGTCCGCGCCGTAGCTCAACGCCACCTGCGCGAGCTTCAGGCCGAGACCAACCCAATACGCGGTGATGTGCGGGAAATTATCCAGGTAAATCCGGCTGACCGCGATGGTGCGCAGCGAATCAAAACCGGTCGGCGGATGTTCGACGGGAATGTCGTTGTCCTCCGGCTGATATGCGAGCGGGATGAGCGCGACAAAACCGCCGGTCTCATCTTGCAATGCACGCAGCTGCCGCAAATGATCCACGCGGTCGGCCAGGCTCTCGACGTGGCCGTAAAGCATCGTGCACGTGCTGCGCTGGCCGAGCTTGTGCCAGGTGCGATGCACATCGAGATATTCCTCGGCGGATTCTTTTCCTTTCGCAATGGCGCTGCGGACTTCCTTGCGGAAAATTTCCGCGCCGCCGCCGGTGAGCGAGTCGAGACCGGCGGCTTTCAATTCCGTGAGCGTTTCCAAAACCGTTTTTTTGCCGAGCCACGCGAGATGCAGAATTTCAATCGCCGTGAAACATTTCAATTGCAGCCGCGCGTCGAGATTTTTCAACGCCTTGAGCATGTCCGTGTAATAACTGAACGGCAGCGACGGATGCAATCCGCCAACGATGTGTAATTCCGTGATGCCGAGCTTCAAAGCTTCACGCGCTTTCTGCACGATTTCTTCGATGGAAAACTGGAAGCCGTCCGCGTCGCGTTTTTTGCGCGAGAACGAACAAAATTCGCACGACAAAATGCAGTAGTTCGAATAATTGATGTAGCGGTTGATGATGAAGCTGGCGCGGTTGCCGACCTTGCGTTGCCGCACGAAATCGGCGATGGCCCCGAGCGCGTTCAAATCTTTCGATTCAAAGAGCCGCAACGCGTCGGCGTCGGAAATGCGTTCGCCGGCGACGACTTTTTCATAAATGTCGCGCAGTTCGCTGCGTTGGATGAAAAAATTCACGCCTTAGCATGACTGAAATCGGGGCTTTTGGCAAATTGGCGTTTAGAAACAAATCTGGCCGCCGATAGTAATCAGAGTTTGTAAAACTGCGAATTTTCTGCAACTTTTCGCGGCTCGGTTTGTTCAAACTAGACCAGAATGGCCTTTAGCTCTGTCAAAAATCTCGTGGCGTCCGTCGCGGAAGCGTCGCCGGCGCAGTTCGAGGACTGGCGCAAGACGTGGCGCACGGCGGCGGACAGCGGTTCCACCGAGCCGCTGCTCACGTTCGTTGCGCGCGAACGCGGCGTGGCCGAGGACGTTTTTCTCCAACGGCTCGCGGCTTCGCTGGGCTGGCCGTATCTGGAGCTCGCCAAACTCACGGTGGACAACGAAGCGCGCAACAAAATCTCCACCAAGATCGCGTTTCAATATTTTGTTTTGCCCGTCGCGGTCAACGACGGCGTTTTGCTGGTCGCCGCGAGTGATCCGTTTGATGCGGCGATGATGAACGCGGTGCAGTTCAATGCGCGGATGCCGGTGACGTTTGCGCTCGCGGCGAAAACGGAAATCGAGAAGGCGCTGAAGAAATATTACGGCGTCGGCGCGGAAACTTTGGACGAAATGGGCGCGGGCGAGCCGATGGAACTGGAACTCGCCTACGACAAGGAAATCACCGAGGGCGACCAGGAAGCGAGCGTCATCAAGTTCGTGAACCAAATTATTTGGGAAGCGTTCAAGGATCGCGCGACGGACATCCATTTCGAGCCGCAGGAAGACGAGTTGCGCATTCGCAACCGCATTGACGGCATTTTGCATCAGATTCCGCTGCCGCCGCAGTTGAAGCGTTTTCAAGCCGCGCTCATTTCGCGCATCAAGGTGATGAGCGGGATGAACATCTCCGAAAAGCGTTTGCCGCAGGACGGGCGCATCAACGTCCGCATCAAAGGCGAGGAAATTGACATCCGCGTTTCGACCGTGCCGACGGTTTACGGCGAAAGCGTTTCGCTGCGTCTGTTGACACGCGGAAAAATTTTTCTATCGCTCGACAAACTCGGGTTTTTACCCGCCGAAGAAAATGCAATCCGCGAAATCATCGTCAAGCCGCACGGCATTTTTCTAGTCACCGGCCCGACCGGCTCGGGCAAATCCACCTCGCTCTACGCGTTTTTAAGTTCCATCAACTCGGTGCAGAAACGCATCATCACGGTCGAGGAGCCGGTCGAATACGAGCTCAAAGGCATCAACCAGATCGCGGTGCGGCCGGAAATCGGGCTGACGTTCGCGATGGGTTTGCGCCATATTTTGCGGCAGGACCCGAACGTCATCATGGTCGGGGAAATCCGCGATCTGGAGACGGCGGAAATCGCCATCCGCGCGTCGCTGACCGGTCACCTGGTTTTTTCCACGCTGCACACGAACGACGCGCCGAGCGCGTTCACGCGTTTGATTGACATGGGCATCGAGCCGTTTCTAGTGGCGTCGTCCGTCGAAGCCGTGCAGGCGCAACGCCTCGTCCGCACGATTTGTCCGCATTGCAAAACGGAGCAGAAAGTGGATCGCGATTATCTGCGCAAAATCAGTTTTCCCGAGGCCGACATCGAGACCGCGAAATTTTGGCATGGCCGCGGTTGCGAGGAATGTCGCCAATTCGGCTATCAGGGCCGCAAGGGCATTTACGAATTGCTGCTCGTTTCGGAAGTGTTGCGCCCGCTCATCATGAACCGGGCGTCGGCCACGACCATTGCGCAGCGCGCCATCGAGGGCGGCATGCGCACGCTGCGCACGGACGGCTGGAACAAAGTGAAAGCCGGCGTCACGACCATCGAAGAAGTGCTGCGCGTCACGCAGGCGGAAGAAATGCTCGAAGTGCTGGGCGAGAAAAAGAAAATTGTGTCATGACGAAATTTCAAGCCGGGCCGCTGCCACAACTTCCCGCCGCGCCAAAAAAAATCCACGCTCCGCAATCCGCAATCCGCAATTGAATCATGGCCCGCTGGAATTCCTGCAACATTTTGCACGTCGCGCCCGACGCCAAACGCCTCTGGCAGTTTGACGCGAAAGGCGGCGGCTTCGTGCTGGGCCGTGAACAACGGGTGCCGCACGCGCAACCGTTGCCGGGAAACGCGGTCGCGAAATCGTGGACCTCGCTCTGGCAGCCGAAGCTGAACATCGCGTGGCTGCCGCCGGAAAATGTTTTCCTGCGCGTCGTCGAACTGCCGGCGAGCAGCGCGGAAGAAATGTTCGCGATGGCGGAGTTGCAGTTGGAAAAAATCTCGCCGCTGCCGGTCGCGCAAATCGTCTGGACGATGCATGTTTTGCCCGCGCCCAAAACGGAAGCGCCACCGGCGGAAGGGACGGTCCCGATGCAGACGGTCGTGATGGTGCTCGTCGAGCGCGCCGCCGTGGAAGCATTTCTTGGCCAGCTTGAGGCGCAAAATTTTCGCGCGGACCGGCTGGAAGTTCCGTTGCTGGATCAATTGAGCGCGGTGGCTGCGACCGAAGATGGCGCGTGGGTTTTTCCGCTGCACGCGAGCGGCCAGAACACGGCGCTGGTCGGCTGGTGGTTTGGCGGCGCGCTGCGCAGCTTGAGCTTGGTGACGCTGCCCAAGGCGGGCGAACTTGCGGCCGATTTAAAAACGCAATTGTCATTGCTCGCGTGGGCGGGCGAACTCGAAGGCTGGTTGACGTCGCAGCCGAAATGGCATCTGGTCGCCGATCCGGTGACGGCGATGGAATGGGAAACGGCGTTGCGGACGGGACTGGGTGAACCCGTGCAAATCAGCGCGCCCTTGACCGCGGTGGAACTGGCCGCGCGCACGGCGCAACGTGCGGCGACAACGACGGCACCGGCGAATCTGCTGCCGGCGGAATTCACGACGCGCTACCACCAGCAGTTTGTTGACCGCCTGTGGCTGCGCGGGCTGGCGGCGGCAGGCGTTTTTTACGCGGTGGTGGTGGTGATTTATTTTTGCGCGGTGGCGGTGCTGGGTTACCGCACGCACGCCGTGGAATCCCAGGTCGCATCGCTCGCCGGCAGCTACACGAATGTGCTGCAGCTCAAGGCGCGTTACGAGGTGTTGAACGAGCGGTCGCAGTTGAAATATGCCGCGCTGGATTGCTGGCAACTGGTGGCGGAGCAATTGCCCGCGCAAATTTCATTGCAGCGGTTCAGTTTTTCCGACGGAAAAAAAGTCACGTTGAGCGGCGTCTGCACGCCGGAACAGATCAGCCTGATTTCGGACCCGAACAAATTTTACGACAACGTGCGCAAGGCCAAGAAAAACGGCCAGCCGATGTTCGATCAGAATCCCGACGACCAGCTGGTTTATCGCCAGCAGGGCACCAGCCAGGCGACGTGGAATTTTGCCGTGGAACTCCAGCACGCGGAGGCGGAGCCGCAATGAACAAATATTTCTCCCAACTCCGTCCGCTGGAACGCCGCCTGGTGGTGGCGGCGGCGGTGGTGGTTTTTTTGGTGCTCAACGCGGTGTTCATCTGGCCGCATTATTCCGACTGGGGCAATTTGAGCGGGCGGCTGGAAGAAGCGAAGCGCAAGCTGAAACTGTATCAGACGGCGGTGGACCAGACGGCTACTTACGAGGCGCAGGTGAAAAAATTTGCGAGCCAGGGCGAATCCGTGGCGCCCGATGACCAGGCGATCAATTTCACGCGCAGCATCCAGTCGCAGTCCATCGCCAGCGGCGTGCAGCTGCAGAACACGTCGCGGCAGATCACGCGCACGAACGACGCGTTTTTTGTCGAGCAGGTGCAGAACATCAGCGTGCTGGCGACGGAGGAGCAACTGGTGAATTTTCTCTATAATCTCGGCTCCGGTGCCTCGATGATCCGCGTGCGCGACCTGGAATTGCAACCGGATGTGTCGCGCCAGCGACTTTCCGCCAGCATCAAGCTCGTGGCAAGCTACCAAAAAAATTCTCCGTCCGCCAAAGCCCCGTCAACCGCAAAGGCCCCATGAAAAAGATCACGCTTGTCTTCCTCACTTTTTTTGCCGTCCTCGGACTGCACGCGCAAATGCCGCCGCCCACGAGTGCGGCGGCGATGGCGCGGGCGCGCTATTTGCGCCAGCACGGCACCAACGATCCGCTGACGCAGCCGCGTTACCCGCAGGCGGCCCAGACGGTTCCCGGCAGCCCGGGATTTTCGCCGTCGGGATTGCCGGGGACGGCGTCGGGGAATGCGCCGCTCGGTTCCGTGCCGGCCGATCCGGTCGCCGCCAGCACGCAGCCGGAAGAAACCGTGCCGCCGGGGACGATTAATTTTCAAGGCGTGGACCTGAATGCGGTGCTGGAAATTTATGCAAAATATGTCGGCCGCACGTTGATCCGCGGCCAGTTGCCGGATGCCAAAATTATTTTGAAAACGGAAACACCGCTGACCAAAAGCGAAGTCATCCAGGCCTTGCAGGCGGTGCTGGCGCTCAACGGCATTTCCGTCGTGAACATCGGCGACAAATTTGTGAAGGTGCTGCCCTCCGACCAGGCGAATTCCGCCGGCGCCGAGATCGACCGTTCCGGCGCGACGAACCTGCCGAACATGGGTTCCTACGTCACGCACATCACGCAGTTGAAATATGTGAAGCCAAGTTTGATGATGCCGCTCATCGCGCCATTTTCCAAATTGCAGAATTCCATTTTTGCGATCGATGACAACGGCATCCTCGTCATCCGCGACTACGCGGAAAACGTGAAACGCATGTTGGAGATGATCGAGCAGGTGGATGTGAGCGTGCCGGCGGAATATGTTTCGGAAGTGATCCCGATCCGGTATGCGAAGGTGGATGAAATCGCCGCGGCTTTGAACAGTCTCGGCGGCGGCGGCGGCGGCACGACGGTGAGCATCGGCGGCAGCAGCGGCACCACGCAGATCAGCGGTTTCGGCGGGAACCGCAGCAGCGGCCTCGGCGGCAGCGGCGGGATTGGCGGGGGGATCGGCGGCGGCGGCAGCGGTGGGGGCGGCTATCAGGCGAATGGTTCGACGACGGGTGCCTTTGGTTCGCGCACCGGCATTTCCGGCGGCGGCGGGACGACTCCGGGCGGCGGGACGACCGGCGGTTCTTCGTTCGCCCAACGTCTGAACAACATCATCAATCGCGCCTCCAGCCCGACGGGCGGCAGCGGTCAGGATCAAATTCAATTGTTCGGGCAGACGAAAATTATTCCGAACGAGAGCAGCAGCTCGCTGCTGATTTACGCGACACGGCAGGATTTGGAAGTGATCAAAGGCATCATCGCCAAGCTGGATGTGCCGCTGGCGCAGGTGTTGATTGAAGCGGTGATCATCGATTACTCGCTGGGACCGAACACATTTAATTTCAGTCTTTCGGCGGCGCAAAATCCGGCGCAAAACGGCAATTTCATCGGCGGCGGCGGCGTGAACAACGGCAATTCATTCGCGAATTTTATGCAATCGGTCACCAGCACGACCAACGGCTTGGGCGTGATCTCCAGCCCGATCACCACGATCAGCTCCTCCGTCGGGACCAATGGCGGCGCGTTCGCCAATTCGTTGCCGGGCGGGTTGAGTTATTTTGGGAGCATCGGTTCGACTTGGGAACTCGCGTTGTCGGCGGTGCAAGCCGACAGTCATGCCAGCGTCATTCAGCGCCCGCGCATCCAGACCTCGCAGGCCAAGGCCGCGCAATTTTTCGTCGGTGACACGGTGCCTTACGTCACCGGCAATACCTACGGCGGCGCTTACGGCAACAGTTCCTCATATTCGCAGTTATCCGTCGGGGTGGAGCTCGACGTGACGCCATTCATCAATCCCGATGGTTTGGTCGTGATGGACATCAGCCAGGAAATTGACGATCTCAACGGCTACACCACCATCGAAGGCGTAGGCAATGTGCCCAACACGATCAAGCGCACGTTGAACTCCGAAATCGCCGTCCGCGACCGCGACACCGTCATGCTCGGCGGCTTTATCAAGTCCAACAAATCCACCAGCCGCTCGGGCGTGCCCGTGTTGATGGACATTCCCTTCCTCGGAAATTTGTTCACCTCGCGTTCCGACAGCAAGGCGCGTGAAGAATTGATCGTGCTGATGCGGCCGACGGTTTTGCAGACTCCAGAATTGGCCGCCAAAAATACCATCAAGGAGGAACAGCGTCTGCCAGGCGCTTCGCAAGCTGCCGCCGAAGACGCCGCGGCCGAGCGCAAGCTGATTGATGCGCAGCGCAAACGCGAACAGAAAAAATTCAACGAGACGAAACAATACGACGGCTTCTTCAATCCTGAACCGGATTCTACGGCCACCAATCATGTGGCCCCCGGACCGGCGTTCACACCCGTCGCGCCCCCCGCCGCTCCCTATTCCGTGCCGGCGCCGGCGCCGAGCACTTACGCCACGCCCGTGCTCAACCCGCCGTCGTCAGAATCGGACGCGCAAGCCAAAGCACGGGCGGCGGTCGAAGCGAAGCTGCGCGAACTGGATGCCGCGACCCCGCCGCAGTGAAGCGCCGCCGCCGCTGCTGAAACTGGGCCATCGATTCGTCCAGCCAAGAAAAAATGAACCGTTTCAAAAACATTTGTGCCTGCCTTGGATTATTTTTGGCCGTTGCCGAGTGCAATGCCGAAACGATTTTCTGGGCGGATAATTTTGAGACGAATGCGGGCAGCCGATGGACGACCAACAGTGTCTGGCAAATCGGTGCGCCCAGTTTTGGACCGGGCAGTGCCTACTCCGGCAACCAATGCGCGACGACCGGTTTGAAAACCATTGCGCCGGCCAACGTCGATGCCCGGCTGATCTGCACTAATTATAATGGCACCAACTGGCTGCTCGTTCCGGCTGCAAATCAGTTTCCCCGGCTGCGTTTCTGGCAATGGTATGATTTTGTGAACGCGGGCGGAATGGTAGAAATTCTTCAGGCCGGCAGCACCAACTGGCAGGCCATCTCGGCGACCAATATCAGCGTTGGCGCCACCGCCAATTATGGCAGTGGCGTCTGGTCGCGCCCGGCCATTGATTTGAGCGCGTTTGCCGGCCAGAATGTGCAGATCGCCTTTCGGTTTTTTTCCGGCGGCAACGGCTGGGGCAGTGATCCCGGCTGGTATGTTGATGATGTGGCGGTGGTGATCGGCGCGCCCGTGTTTAATAATCCAGAAAGTTTCGAGGGTGGCCTCGGCGATTGGTCGGCGACGGCGGGAACCTGGGAAGTAGGCAAACCAACTACCGGCCCGGCAACTAATGCCGCTGGTTTTCGCGCTCATTCCGGCACCAATTGCGCGGGCACCGTGCTGGCCGGTAATTATGGCTGGAATATGGATACGCGGCTGGTCAGCGCGCAGTTTACGGTTCCCACATCGGGCAGTCCGGTGCTGCATTACTGGCAGTGGTATAGTTTTATCAACGCCGGCGGTTTTGTGGAAATCAACACGGGCATCACAAACACGACGGCCGTGACCAACAGTATCATCACCACCAACGCCGTATATGCCGGCCTGAACACCAATGTCTATCAGTTGGTCGGCGCAGCCATTGCGGACTACGCCAATCCGCTGTATTGGAATCAAACGATCGGCGGCTGGACGAACGCGACCAAGGCGATGGGGAACGTGAACGACATTGTTTTTAAAGCCGGATATTTTTTTGAAGCGGGCAGCGCGCCCTTGCTATCCGTCGGCAACCAAAATGATGATTACAGTTTAAATAACGTTTACCCTGTTCCGCGCACTGCGGCCGCGACCAATTATCTCGCATGGCAGGGCCAGACTTGGAACTCGCCCGCCAATGGGAATGACAATCCCGTCGGATATTTTGGCACAAACTACACTTTCACTTACACCACCAACACCACCGTCTTGTTCACCCAGAATAATTGGCTGTCCATTTCACCCACGAATATCAGTGTGGGCAGCGCGGCGGTCAGCAGCGGTGGTTGGACCCCGGCTAATTTGAATTTGAGCGCGTATGCCGGCCAGACAGTGCAGGTGGCATTCCGCTTTTTTTCCGGCGGCAGCGGCTGGGGCCACGCGCCCGGCTGGTATCTTGATGACATCGGCCTCGCGGCGTTCCCGATTTTAACCGTGCCGACGAATGCCGTGACGGTGACGGCGGGAACATTTTTGAAGGTGACAAATCTTGTCACGTTGAACCCGACGGATCTCACGGCCACGTTCCAATTGCTTTCCGGGCCGACGAACAACGCCGCGCTCAATGCGACCAATGGCGTGCTCACGTGGGCGACTTCCGCCGCGCAACCACCGGGATTTTATACCAACATCATAAAAGTGTCCGACACCGATGGCCTGAGCGCGACCAACACTTTTGTCGTGACTGTTTTACCCGTCGCTCCCGACTTAGCATTAACCGCCAATGGGCGCGCCCTGACCAACGGTTTCCAATTCAGTTTCCAAACGTTGAGCAACTCCACGTGGCGCATTGATGCTTCCACCAACTTGCTGACGTGGCTGCCCGTGTTCACCAATAACACCGGCGCCAACGGCACGTTTCGATTCACCGATTTGCTGGCCACCAATTTTCCGCTGCGCTATTATCGCGCGGTTTTTCCGTAGCCGATTTTCCGCGTCGTCACGGTTTCGCGGCCGCACTGTTTGTGGATGCCGGCGTAAAAATTTGCTCGACGCTGCGGATGGGATGCAACGGCGCCATGAGCAGTCGCGGCAGCAACAACACCGGTTTCGCCTTCGGTCCGCCGAGCGTGCCGGTCACCTGGCATTCAAATAATTTTCCCACCGGCCATAGCACCGCGCTGATCAACGGCCCCACGCCCCAAGTATTTCGCAGCAACTGCGCCGTCACCTTGGCGTTCACATTTTGTTGCAAGTCCACGGTGCCCACGTATTCAAGCCGCATCATCAGCGAGCGGACCATCAGCGAATCGCTGTGGATGACGCCATTGGTCATCGCGAGCTGCGCGGTGGCCTGCGTCGCGCGGCTGCTGCCCAAGCCCGGCAAAAACGCGTTCAACACCGGCGAGGCCAACCCAAACAGCGGAATATCCCACAGCAACCCGTCATTTAATTGCACGCTGCCAAAGCCGTTCCACGTCCGCCAGTCCTCCGAGTTGGCGCTCGTCACTTCGACCCAGCCAGAGAGCGCGCCTTCGAGCGAATTGGTCGGCGACCACAGTGCTTGGCCCATCGCGTGCAGATTGATGTTTGCGCCCGCCACATAAAAACTCAGGTCGGTGCCGGGGCCGGGCGTGAGCAAGTTAAATTTTCCCCAACCATGCGCCGTGCCGCCATAAACCTCGCCCACGACATTCGAGACCAGCAAAAATTTTCCGAGCCAGTGGATCTTGCCCGTGATGCGCGGCGTTTCAAAACGATGCCAGCGAAAGGGCACGTCGCCAATGATGTCCACCTGCAAATCCGCGTCGTCCAAAATCAGATCGTCATTCACGCTGCGCAGCGGAATGCAGCCGTTCACGCGCGCCAGCGGCAGCGATAAAAATTCATACGGATCCATGTCCTGTCCGGTTTTCGGCCCGATCGCATGGCCGAGCGCCGACAGCGCGAGCGTGCTCAAACCGTTCGTGACGAACAGATGCAAGCCCGCCAAATCCAACGCCAAATTATCCGCCGTCGCCGTTTGTTTGCCGCCCGCGCGCAGGATTTGCGGATGCGAAAAATTCACCGTTAAATTGGTGTAGGCCAGCGCGGTGGCCACGCTGTCCAGCGTCACCGCGCGCACCGCAAAATTCGTCAGCGCGATGTGACCGGTCGCAGTGAACCGGCTCAAGTCGCGCCAGTTTCCATTGCCGGCCAAGTCCAGCGCCAGCGGCTCGGTGAAATGCACCAGCCCGAAGCCATGCCGCGCGAGATCGTTGGGCAAAAGCGGTTCCACGCTCGCGGCAGCGAGAGTGCCGCGCGTATGAAAAATAAAATTATCCGTCGCGAGACTGTCTTCGCCGTCCACCTCCAATCGCGTGCGGCCTTGCGCCAGCGAAAAATCGGAAAGACCGCAAATCAGATTGGCAAACGCAAAATGCGTCTGCAAAAAATCCACCGCCGTGCCGGCCACGACCATGTTCGTGACCGCCAGTTCGCCGTGCAGATGCGCCGTGCTTTTAAATTCAGCGCGCCAGTCCGCCAGTCCGTTCGTCCACGCGGGCAATTGAAAAGAGCCGCTCGCCCGCACGCGCGGCGGCTGCGGCCACGCAATTACTGTCAATTGCGTGCGCACGTTTTCTGGCAGCAAATTCGCAGCGAGGCGCGGATCAAAATGTGCGTCGTTGGTAAAAATCAAATCACGCGTCGCCACGTCGAGCGTGCCGCCCAAATCCAGCGTCCCATCGCCAAGGCGGGCGGAAAAACGGGTCAGCGCAAGCTGGGGCGCCTGCCAGAGCGCCGTGATTTCGACCGCACTGGCATTGAGGATTTCCGTGTGGACTTCCCGCGCGCGCGTCATCCCGGCGAGTTTAAACGGCTGCAGGTTCGTCCACCAGACCAGCGCGGGATCGGTATTGGTGGGCGCGTCCGCCGGCGCGGTGAGATTCGCGGCGACCTGCAAATTTTCGGCGGCAAACCACGGCGTGCGCACGGCCGGTGCGGTTGCGTTGAGTCGCACGACGATGGAATGGATGTCCCGCGCGTCGCCATTCACCGTCACATTCAATTGCGGCATCGGCGCAAAAGAAATTTGCGCGAGCGTGTCGGCCACGGATTGGAGCAACGGTTGGACCGCGCTGCGGCCGCCGCTGGCCGCCGTGGTTTTCGCACCCGCGAACATCTGCCAGTCCACGATTTCCGGCGCGTGCCCCAGCTCACCGCCGAGGGAAATTTTCACCCCCGCAAAATCGGCGCGAAAATTATCCAGCGACCAAGTGTCGTTGGTTTCAAAGCGCAGTTCCGTCTGCACGTTGCACAACGTCAGCGCATTGGTGGCGGAAAGCGGCAGCGTCAGTTTTCCGTCGCGCACGACCAAGCCGTCGAGCTGCAATTGCCGGTGCAGCAGCGCGGGATAATCCAATCGCAACTGCATTTCGCCGGCGGTGAAAATCGGCTGCGTGGCACCGGTGCCGGTGCCGAGACGAACATTGTCCGCCACGATGCCGTGAAGCAGGCGCAGACGCATCCGCGAAAATTCCAGTTGCACGTCGTGTTCTTGCAGCGCGGCCACGAGCCGCGTTTTCAAGAAATTCGGCAGGCCGATCAGGTTGAACCACGCGAACGCGAGCAACGCCGCCAGCACGCCGGCCCAGACGGTGAAGCGCAGGCAGCGAAATCCAATGCGACATTTGCGCCAGAAGCCGGGCATATCACGGGGAGTTCGCCGGAATCGTCAGCCAGGCCGCCACCAACTGATAAAGCGCGGCCGGAAACACGAACGCCCAGCGCTCGCCGTCCAGCGTCACCGCCGCCAGCGCCGTCTGCAAGCGCGGAATTTCGACGCCAAAATCCACGGAATATTTTTCGCCGTTTTTCAACTCGATCGAAATGGAAAGATTGTTGGTGCTCAGCCCAAATTTTTCCGGCGCGGTGATGTTGCGCCCGACCCAGCCGGCCGCGGCGAGTTCGCCGAGGCGATGCACGGTTTCCTCGATGGCGGGCGGATTGATCATCCCCTGCGAACCGGGCGCGAGCGACCATTTGTTTTCGCCGGTGCGCAGGAGCTGTTCGGTCTTGCCGTTTTGCCGCAGCGTGACTTGCGTGACGTTGGTTTCGGAAAAATGCCAGAGCCGGCGTTCGCGAAATTCCCAGCCGCTTTCCGGCAGGCGGTTGAATTCATCCGCCGCCAGCGAATAAACAAAATCCTCGTCGGCGCGTTTCACGAAAACTTTGTTCGTCTGCGCCGCGCTGAACAGGAGCTGCGCGATCACGCTGTTGGTGTCGCCCGCCACGCTGCGCAACGTGACCTGCCGCGCCGGCGTGGCGAGGCCGAAACTTTGCAGGTCGGCCGGGGTGACGACATCCTTCACGAATTCTTGGACGCGGAAACCGACCAGTAATTTGACCAGCGCCAGGACGTTTTCCTCGTCCGCCGGAAATTTTTCGCCGAGCAGCGCCCAGCCGGCGGCCCCGTGCGATTGCAGCGTGTAAGTATCCGCGTTGGTTTCCCCGCGCACTTCGATTTCGGCGACGGGCGCGGTGAGTTCCAGCAGATGCGGGTCGCGAAAATCATTGATCGCGCCGCGCCACGCGGCGAGCGCGTCATTGGTGACAGCCAGCACGCCGTTCCAGTTTTCGCGCCGCGCGTAAATCAAGGCCGGATTTTCCGGCAACGCTTTGCCGGCATGGATGGCGGTGAAAAAATTGGTGCCGCGGCCCAGCCACAAATCCAGTTCGGCGGGCTGCAAATTATACGCGGACAAATCGGCTTTTGGATCGTCGTTGACGAACGCGGCGACGCGCGTGGTGCGCAGCGCCTGCAACGCTTCGAGGATGTGCAGGTCGTCGGCACGGGCCGCCAACGGCCGGAGCATGCGCCAGAGATGGTTGGTGGCGTCGCGGCGGAGTTCGATGATTTTAGCGCCGTTCGTGACGACAATCCAATCCAGTGATGCAGTGGCGTCCACCAGCGCGGTGTCGCGCCATTGGTCGGCTGCGCGCGGCAACAATTGCAACCAGCTGGCATCGGTCACGAACGCGCCATCGAGGCCCACGATGCGGATGTAAACCTGGTCGCCCGGCGCGGTTTTGTTGCCGATGCGCAAATGCCAGGCCTGGTCGCCCGCGGTGAGATCCAGGTTGTATTGCGGATTTTCAAAACCAAATTCCGTGTCGGAATTTTTTCCGCGCACGTCGGCCGCCGTGAGCCGCAACGCGGGCACCAGTTGGGCCATGGCATTGAGCAGGTTTTCCACGCCCGTCGTCAGCGCGGGATAAGCAAACGGTTTGTCCAGCTGCCAGCCGCCATTGGTGCGTTCGACGCTGATTTCGCGCGCGCCATTCGGACTGATCTGCACGCTGGTGACTTCGGCCACGCGCAGGCCGGAAAACAAAACATTTTGCGACGGGTTCGCCGGCTGGAAATATTTTTCAACGCCCCAGATGAGCGCGAACAACAATGCGGCGAGCACGAACCAGATGACGGTGGATTGCGATTTCATTTGCGGCGCACGAGCCAGACCAGCCAGCCAAAAATCAGCACGCCGCCGGGCAGCGCGCCGAGCAGCAGCCAGTTCAATTGTTGCTGCTCCTGGCGGGTGACTTGCAGGCGGAATTCCGTGACGGGGCGCGGACCGATGCCCGCCAACAGTTCCTGCCGGTCCATCAACCAGTTGAGCGAGTAATTCAGAAAGTCGCGGTTGGCGGCGGCATCGACGAGCTGGTTGTCAAGAAACAGCGAATCACCGGCGACGACCATGCGCATGTTGCCGCGCGGATTGGTCACGCCCGCCACGGGTTTTTGTTCGACGGAGGCGATCAGCGGATAACTGCGCGGCGGGGCGGCGGGATCGCTCGCCAGCAAAGAGGTTTCGCTGGAAGCCGCCAATTCTTCCACTTGCGGCGCGCTGGCCGGCGGATTGTCCCCGCTTAATTTTTCCACCGGCCGCGGCAAAACCATTTCCACCGCGAGCTGCGTGAGCGGATTGACAAAAGTTTTGGGATTGAACTTGCGGACTTGCACGCCCCAATCGCCGACGGCGTTTTGCGGGTCTTTGACGTAGCCGGCGGTGACGTTGATGCCCCAGCGTTGCAACACGGATTCCAAACCGGTCGGTGGGCGGCGCAACTCATCGAAATTGAACAGTGCGAACAGCCGGCCACCTTGCTGAAGATATTTGTCAATCTTTTGCAATTCAGGTTCGCCGAGTGTTTTGATCGGCGCGGCGATGATGAGCAGGCTGCAATCCAGCGGCACCTCCGCGTCGCCGAGCAATTCCAGGTTGTTCACGGTCAGATCATTTTGCGCGAGGGCGAGGCCGAATTTGGTGAAGCCGTTGTCGGTGTTGTCTGCGAGCGAGGATTCGCCGTGGCCCTGCAAAAAATACGCCTTGAGCGGCTGCGCGTGCGCGAGCGTGAGCAGCTTGGAGGTGAACATCACCTCGCCGTTGAACGCGATGGGTTTTTTGCGGAACTGCAATTCTTTTTGCTTTGGATCGTCCGGCGCGGTTTGCTCCAATTTATATTGCACGATGGCCTCGCCCGGCACCACGTCATGCCGGTCGCCGCACGCGAAGATGATGAGGTCCTTGCTCGGCGGCGCGTTGGGGCTGTCGGCGGCCCCGGGCAGATCGTATTGCTCCTTCACTTTTTCGGCCTCGCCGGCGTCCCGCACGTAATCCACCGTGCGCACGGAAATTTTTTTATTGGCATCGTGATATTCGTCGAGCAGCGCCTTGATGGTCGGATAAAAATTATCCGGGTCGTGCGTGTCGTAATACAACGTCACGGACATCTGGTTCGTCAGCGTTTGCAGCACGGCCAGCGTGCGCGACGACAGCGCCACGCGCGTCTGCGCGCTCAAATAAAACCGGTGGTAAAATTTGCCGCCGAGAAAATTCAGCATCACCGCCACGGCCAGCACCAAGGCGGTGCGCAGCGCCACGTCGAAGCCGATCTGCCACCGGCGCGCGGGCGAGTAGCTGGTTTTTATTTTGTCGCTCATCTCATTTCCACCGGCGGCTTTCCACCACGCGCAGGGTCAGGAACAAAAAGAACAGCGTCGTGGTCATGTAAAAAATCACCGCCCGCGTGTCCACCACGCCGCGCGCGAAATCATGCATCTGGTCGAACAGGTTGAAGCAGGCGATGACCTGCGATGTCCACGCGGACGTGCCGGGGATTTTGGCCAGAAAACCCATGGCGAACAAACTCATGCCGAGGACAAAACTGATCATCGCCGCCGCCATTTGACTGCGCGTGAGCGCCGAGGCAAAACAGCCGAGCGACAGGAACAGGCCGCCGATGAGCACGATGCCGAGATACATTCCACCCAGCGTGGGCACGTCCAGCGCCGCGTTTTGCTGCGTGAAATGGCGCACGATAAAAAGGCAGCCGAGCAGCGGGAGCCACGCGATGAGATAAAAAAACAGCGCGGCGGAAAATTTCGCCGCCACGACTTGCAGTTCGCCCACGGGCGTCGTCATCAGCGTTTCAAAGGTGCCCGTCGCTTTTTCCAGCGCGAACAGCCGCATGGTGATCACCGGCGACAGCAGCAGCAGGATCAGCCAGAAAAAATAAGTGCTGTAAAACATTTCTGTCATCGGCACGGTCACCGGGTCGGTGCCGACGGTGAGCAGCAACACGACAAAACTCAAACCGGTCAGCAGCGTCACCGCGGCGATGATGACGTAACCGGTCAACGAATAAAAAAACGACGCGAGTTCGCGGCGGAACAGCACCCAGAAAATGCTCATTCGGTTTCCTCCGGATTCGGCTTGGTCACCTGCACGTAAATGTCTTCGAGCGAATGCCGGCTTCGCGTCAGTTCACGCAGCGCCCAGCCGCGCTCGCGCACGAGATTGAAAATCAGCGGGCGCAAATCCTGGCCGTTGCGCGGCGTCAGCGCGCAGCGGAAAAAATCCCCGGCGCTCGGCGAGACATCGAACTGTTCCACTTCGGGCATCAAATCCCAAACCGCGTTGAGTTCGGCGGCGGGCGCGGCGATTTCCGCGATGACCTGGCTGCCTCCGGCCATGCGTTGCTGCAGATTTTCCGGCGTGTCCGCCGCGAGGATTTTTCCGCCGAGCATGATGCATACGCGGCTGCACATCATTTCCACTTCCGGCAAGATGTGCGTGGAAATCAAAACGGTGTGCTTGCCCGCGAGACTTTTGATCAACTGCCGCACGGAACGGATCTGCTGCGGGTCCAAGCCGATGGTCGGCTCGTCCAAAATGATCAGTTCCGGTTCGTGCACCAATGCATCGGCGAGACCGACGCGCTGTTTGTAACCTTTGGAAAGCTGGCCGATCACGCGCCGGCCGACGTCCGTCAAACCGCATTGCTCCATCACCGTCGTCACGCGCGCGCGCGATTTTTTCCAGCCGAGGCCTTTGAGCCGCGCGCGAAATTTCAGATATTCGCGCACGCGCATTTCGGGATGGAGCGGATTGTTTTCCGGCATGTAGCCGATGCGCCGCCGCACTTCATCGGCATCGTGAAACACATCGAAGCCCGCCACGCGCACCGTGCCGCTCGTCGCCGGCATGAAGCTGGAGAGGATCCGCATCGTCGTGCTTTTGCCCGCGCCGTTCGGGCCGAGCAGGCCGACGATCTCGCCGCGCGCGACCGTGAACGACAAATCATCCACCGCCGTGCGACCGGCGTAACGCTTCGTCAAATTGGAAACTTCAATCATCACGCTGTGGACCGCGAAAAATCTCCCGCCAGTGTAGCCGAAAAAACCCGGCGGCGGCGAACAAAAATTTCGGCCCGCCCACATTAAACAGGCAAGCATCCGATTGGTTGCGTTCAAAATAATAAACCAGGAAAACAACGGAACGCCGTTTGATTTCATTCCGCAGCCGTTTATTGTTCAACGCGCTTGACTTTTTGTTTCGGCGGACAAAAAACTGGGCGCGTGAAAGCGAACGGGGAAAATTTCTACGCCGGCTGGCGCGAACGCTGCCTGGGAGTGGGCGCGCTGCGCGAGGAAAACGGGTGGCCGACCGAACGTCTGCTGCAAGCCATCTGGCAACATCAACGGCTGCGGCGCGACCAGCTCAAAACCACCGACGGAAAATCCGTGCGGGTTTTTCACCCCGGCTTCGTCAGCGTCGAAGGCGGGCCGGATTTTCGCGGCGCGGTTTTGCAGATTGGCGACGCGCCCGCGTGGATCGGCGACGTGGAGATTGATCTGCATGCAAACGGCTGGCGCGCGCACGGCCACGATCAAAATCCCAATTTCAAAAGCGTCCGCTTGCACGTCGTGTGGGACGAGGGCAAAACCAATACGGACGCGCCCATCGTCGTCGCGCTCAAAAATATTTTGGACGCACCGTTGGCGGAATTGAGTTTGGCGCTGGAAAATGAATCCTTGCGTTCGCTGCCGGAAAACTTGCGCGGCAAATGTTGCGCGCCGTTGCGCGAACTGGACGAAAACAAACTCGGGGAATTATTGCACGCGGCCGCGCGCGTCCGCTTTGAAAACAAGGCGGCGCAAATGCGCGCCCGCGCCCGGCACGTCGGCTGGGAACAGGTTTTGTGGGAAAATCTTTTTCGCGCGCTCGGCTACAAAAACAACGTCTGGCCGTTGCAAAACCTGGCCGAAAGCAAATCCCGTTGGTCGCGCGGCGCTAATTCGGTGTTTGAAATCCAGTCGCGGCTGCTCGGCGTCAGCGGTTTGCTGCCGGAGGAATTGACCCGCGCGCAAAAAAGTTCCGACACGTATTTGCGGCGCGCGTGGGATTTTTGGTGGCGCGACCGCGATGAATTTGAAACCTGCATTTTGCCGCGCGCGAGCTGGCGATTTCACGGGCTGCGCCCGGCAAATCATCCGCAGCGCCGGCTGGCGCTCGCCGCGCACTGGCTGGCGGATGAAAAATTTATCGCCAAGATTGAAGCGTGGTGCGCGCTGGCCGCGCCGGACCACCGGTTGCTGGATTCGTTGCGCGAAATTTTTCAAGGCGCGCGGGATGAGTTTTGGTCGTGGCACTGGACCTTTAAATCCGCGCGGCTCGCGAAACCACAATTGTTACTGGGCGAGGCGCGCGTCACCGATCTGGCGGTGAACGTGATTTTACCGTGGCTGTGGATTCGCGCGGTCGAAGGCAAAAACGAAAAATTCCGGCGCGAAGTGGAACGGCGTTTTTTTGCGTGGCCGGTCGCGGAGGATAATTCGGTTTTGAAGCTGGCGCGCCAGCGTTTGCTGGGCGCTTCTGACGCGCGCATTTTGAAAGGTGCGGCGGCGCAGCAAGGCTTGATGCAAATCGTCCGCGATTTTTGCGAACACTCCAACGCGATTTGTGCCGAGTGCCGTTTCCCGGAATTGGTCCAGGCGAACTTCAACCCGCCGTCGGCGGCGCGGAATCTGTCCGCACATTGAGATCTAATTTGGCGAGCGCATCGTTGCCGAACGCGGCGGGCGCGGGTTTGGTCGCGACGAGTTCCGGCGTTTTTGTTTTTTTCACCGGCGCTGGCGCGGCGTTTTTGGCGTGACTTTTTTCCGCCGGTTCATCGTCTTCCTCCACTTCATCCGGCACGTGCAATTCCGCCTCGGCTTGACGTGGATTTTTGGCGCGCTTGTTGCGCGGGAGCGGACTGATCATCAGATTGATCGCGCGCCCGACGAGCTTGGGCTGGAAATCGGGATGGCCAAAGGGCGTGATCAGTTCGATGAATTTCTGGATGACCTGGAAACCGACTTCGGTGTGCGCCATTTCGCGGCCGCGAAATTTGAGCGCGACCTTGACCTTCATGTCTTCGCAGAGAAAATTAATGGCGTGCTGCACCTTGATGCCGAGATCGTGCGGATCGATGCGCGGGCTTAACTGCACTTCCTTGACGGTCGAGGCGTGCTGATGTTTGCGCGAATCTTTTTCCTTCTTGGCGAGTTCGTAGCGGTATTTGCCGAAATCCACGAGGCGGCAGACCGGCGGCACGGCGTTGGCCGAAATTTCCACGAGATCCACGGCGTGCTGGCGCGCGAGATTGATGGCGTCGGTCAGCGGCATGATGCCGAGCTGTTTTTCCCCCATGATGACCCGGACTTCGCGGGCACGGATTTTTCCGTTGACGCGAATGAACGACGCGGGCGAGGAGTTGCGGGGTGTGAAGGGGCGACTCAAGCGAGCCTCTCCGGTTGGGGCTGAACGATGTGGTGGCGCATCAAGCTATTTCAAATACTGCCGTTATTTAAGCCGCTGCCGCTGCAAGCGCAAGTAAAATATCATGGCTGCCCGGACTGCCCGTGATGCCGGAACAGCCGGCCGCGGTTCTCAAACAAATACCACACAATCAGAATGTTCAATGCCAGCACAATGGCCAGACCGATTTTAGGATGGCTGAACAAGTGCGGATGATTCGCCGGATTGAGCGGGCGGCGGCGCACCAATTCGAAAATTTCCACGGGGATGAAAAACGCCGATTCGCCGATCGCCAGCCAGATGGCCCACTTCGCGCGCAGCGCGAGGCCGGAACCGCCGACGAGCAAAAACAGCCCGTAAAGCATCGTCACCGTGGCCACCGCCTGCACGTTGCCCGGCGTGACCGTGTCCAGCCAGTCGCCGATGTTCGCGAAAAATCTTTTTTCCGGGTCCACATCCACGAAACGCAGAAAGCGGTCGAACATGTCCGGCAAATCCTTGCCGGCCACCACGAAAAACCACACCGCCACCGCCAGCAGCAACAGACCTTTGAAGATCTTGAAGCCGGCGATGAAATACAGCGTCGGCGCGTGTTTGGGCACGTCCGGCGTCACGATGATTTTGGGCACGTCCGACATCAGCGTATCTTAGACAGCAGAAATTCCAAAAGTTCAGAAATTTTCAACCGCTCCTGTTTGCCGTCGTCGCGATAACGGACTGTCACCGTGTCCAGCAACTCCGGTTTTTCGCCGAGCGTGTCGAAATCAATCGTCACGCAGAACGGCGTGCCCGCCTCGTCCTGGCGCGCGTAGCGTTTGCCGATGGAACCGGCCTCGTCATAAAACACATTCATCCACGGACGCAGCAAATCCCGGACTTCCTGCGCTTTCTTGACCAGCTCCGGTTTGTTTTTCAGCAATGGAAAAATGCCCGCCTTGATCGGCGCGACGCGCGGATGAAACTTCATCGTGTAAACCGTCTCGCTCTTGCCCTTGTCGTCGGTGGTGGTGGTTTCTGAATAGGCATTGGCGATGAGCGCCAAAATCAAACGGTCCACGCCCGCGCTCGGCTCGATGACGTGCGGAATGTATTGGCCCTTCGCGAGACCGTTCGCGTCGTCTGTCGCTTGTTTGGAAATTTGCTCCGCCGTTTCGTCCGGCTTGGCGGATTTCGTCAGATAATTTTTGCGGTGCTCGTAGTAACGCTTCCACAAATCATCCTGCTTTTCCTTCGGCAACTTTGCCCACGCGGCGCGCAATTCCTCGTCGAATACGCCCATTGGCTTCCCGGAAAATCTCTGGTGCTGGCTCAAATCAAAATCGCTGCGCGCGGCGATGCCTTCGAGTTCGTCGCCTTTGACATTTCCATTCTCATCCTTTTTGCTGAATGGAAACTTGAACAAAATGTCCGTGCACGCGCGCGCGTAATGCGCCAATTCTTCTTTGGTCTGAATATGAAAACCAAGCGTCGCGCGCGACAGCCCGATGCCTTCGTAAAAGCGCACGCGTTCCTCGACCCAGTATTGATGCCACGCCTGCCAGCCCCAGTTCGGTTCGGGAGATTGGAGTTGGGAGTTGGGAGTTGGGATGAAAACGTTGCCGTGGATGGCCTCGATGACTTCATCCGGCTTGATGAAAAATTCCAGTTCCATCTGCTCGAACTCGCGCGAGCGGAAGGTGAAATTGCGCGGCGTGACTTCGTTGCGGAACGCCTTGCCGACCTGCGCGATGCCGAACGGGACGCGTTGCCGCGACGTTTCCAAAACATTTTTGAACTGCGCGAAAATCGCCTGCGCGGTTTCGGGGCGAAGATAAACTTTATTTTCCTCGCTTTCAATCGGGCCAGCATTCGACTTGAACATCAAGTTAAACGGCTTCGGGTCAGTTAATTCGCCACCACAATGCGGACATGGCAAAAATACAAGACCAGTCGCATCAATGTTTTCAGTAGCAATGTGCCGAAAGAATAGATGCTCGCTCAATAACGGATTATACTTCGTTGGATTTAAATCTCCTGGCGGCGGCGGGATTTGCAAAATCGCAGAATCAGATGTCATTCTTTCTATCCGATTCAGAACTGCGTCTGGATTACGCACTAATGCAAGATTGGGACCGTCTTTCTTTAGTTCACGGACGAGCATTCGCAGTTGCTCCGGTTTGAAATCTCTCGACTGCCATTGTCCAACCTCGCTCCAATAAGTGTGCAAAAGAAACCACCATCTTTTATCTAAAGACATTTCAAAAACCTGATCTGAACGCACCAGCTTTTTGCAATGTTTGCAAGTGCTCATTGGGTCAGAAAATGTCGAGACGTGTCCGCTCGCTTCCCAAATCTTTGGCGACATGATGATGGTCGCTTCGAGGCCGGCGACGTCGTCGCGCTGGCGGGTCATGGCGTGCCACCAGAGTTCCTTGACGTTGCGCTTGAGTTCCGCGCCGAGCGGGCCGTAATCCCAAAAACCGTTGAGGCCGCCGTAAATCTCGGAGGACTGAAACACAAACCCGCGCCGCTTGCACAGCGACACGATTTTTTCCATCTGCAAATTTTCTTTGGGCTCGGCCATAGGGTTGTTCAGTGTTCGGCAACCGCGCCCAGAAATCAATCCTGAAGGCGCAGCAATCTTTGGACAGGATTAACATTGGACAGGATTAACAGATTATCCAGAATTCAAAAAAGCGGGCCGCTGTCGTTTTTTAAATCCTGAAAATTTTGTCAATTCTGTCAAAACAATCTTGTGAACAACTTTCCCCTCTCTGCGTGGTTTTCACGCGTCATGCGTGAAAATTTCACGCGTGACGCAGTGCCTGCCATTTGGTCGCCTCAAAATCATTGGGGTTTTGATGCGTGGCGGGTTGGCACCGGCATTGCTTAATAATTCAGAAATCCGATTGACAGTTGCGGCCAGTCCCGTAGATTCCGCGCCTGCCCCGGACAAAAGCAAAAAAAAAACAATTATGAAACAACAACCGAAAAAAGCGTTCACGCTTATCGAACTCCTCGTCGTCATCGCGATCATCGCGATTCTCGCGGCCATGCTCCTCCCGGCGCTCGCCGCCGCCAAGCGCAAAGCCCAGCGCATTAACTGCGTCAACAATCTCAAGCAGATCGGCCTCTCGTTCCGCATCTGGGGCGGCGACAACGGTGACAAATATCCGCAGGCTGTCTCCACGGCTCAGGGCGGGTCACAGCAATACGTTTATCAAGGTGCCACAGCACCTACTTTGGGCAGTAGCAAAAACTTGGGTGTCACGAATATCTTTTGCGTGATGTCGAACGAAGTCGGTTCGGCTAAAGTGCTTTATTGCACATCTGACAGCTTGGCACCGCATACCGGTCAGGCAGCCACGAACTTTGCTCAAATTGGCAGTTACGCCGGCGGTCAATTGCAGGTCAGCTATTTTGTATGTGGTGATGCCTCGGATGCTTATCCGCAAATGATTCTCACGGGTGACCGTAACATCGGCACCTGCCCATCCGGCGCGAATAGTGCGGCGACTTTAACAAATTATTCCGGCGCGGTTGGAACCTACAGCAGCCCTTCTCTTAGCAGCGCTTGTCTCGTTGCCAATGCCCAGGCTTGGACTCTGAATGACTTGCACCAGAAAGCAGGCAACCTCGGTCTTGCGGACGGTAGTGTGCAACAGGCAACAATCAGTGGCTTGAACCAGGCTCTCGTGAGCGCTACCAACGGCGCGCCCACTCTATCCCCGTTGTATAACTTCCCGAACTAAAATTTTCAGTTTCGCAAAACGCGGCAGCCGCAAGGTTGCCGCGTTTTTTATTTCAAGTAGCAGCCGACGGGAATCGGCTCATTCCTGGTTGGCAAAAAATTAGAGCGGACTCCCGCCCGCGGCTACAGCTCGGCCGGCGGCTTTTGTCCATTCTTTTTTGCGTGCCGTTGTTCGGAAAAAAAACTTCGCAGCAAGGCGCGGCATTCTTCCAGCCGCACGCCGGAGGTGATTTCGCAGCGATGATTCAAAGTGGGAAACTGCAAAAGATTCAGCGCGCCGCCCGCCGCGCCGCCTTTGGGATCGCCCGCGCCAAAAACGACGCGCGCCAGTCGCGTGTGCACGACGGCCCCGGCGCACATCGGGCACGGCTCCTTGGTGACGTAAAGCGTGCAATCGGTCAGCCGCCAGTCGCCCACGGCATTTTCCGCCTGCGTGAGCGCGAGCATTTCCGCGTGCGCCGTGGCGTCTTTCAAAGTTTCGACCTGATTGTAAGCGCGGGCGATGATGCGGCCTTCGCGCACAACGACCGCGCCGACGGGAACTTCATCGTGCTCGTAAGCCTTCGTCGCCTGTCGCAGCGCTTCGCCCATGAAATAATCGTCGCTATGCAGGTCAATGATGGGATCGCTCATGGGAAAAGGATGAATTATGAAGGATGAATTATGAAACAAAAACCGGCGCAGCATTTGCAGCTGACTTCATGATTCATAATTCAACCTTCATACTTTCTTCAAGCATCCACTCGCTCCGTCCGTCGGCATGGCAATGACAATGCGCCGCGAAAAAACCGCCGCGAAATTCCCAGAACCACGGCCAGATTTTTTCACGGTCCGTCTGCGGAATTTTCAGAGCAAAAATCTTTTCGCGGGGGAAAAATTCAAACCGGCCTTCCGCGTGGACCGGCGGCAGCGATTTCAGTTTCACCTTCACCTCGAACAAAAACATCAGCCAGTGCGTCTGGCCCTGATAGCCGTGCTCGCTGACGAGGCCCGCCAGATGCAAATCCGACGCGCGCAGGTCCGCGCCGATTTCCTCGCGCGCCTCGCGGCACGCGCACGCGTAAGGCGATTCGCCGAGATCCATTTTCAATTTCCCGCCGCATGGGCTCCACAAACCGCGATTCGGCTCCTGCGCGCGTTCGAGCAAAAGAATTTGGTCATGATCGTTGAAAACATAAAGCAGCGTGGCGATTTTGTAGGGCAAAGCCATTGGCAAATCATTAACCGCGAAATACGCGAAATACGCGAACAAATTTTTTGCGATGATAGTTAATTTCTTTTCGTGTATTTCGCATATTTCGCAGTTAAACTGCCTCTTCACTTTTTATGAAAATTTACAACATCGCAGCGCTCGCCGGCGACGGCATCGGCAACGAAGTCATGCGCGAAGCCAGCAAGGTTTTGCGCGTCACCGAGAAAAAATTTGGCTTCCAGCTCAACCTTACCGAAGCGCCCGTCGGCTGGGCGGGCATTGATGCCGCCGGCAAAGCGCTGCCGGATGCGACGCTCGCGCTGTGCAAAAAATCCGATTCCATTTTGTTCGGCTCCGTCGGCTTGCCCGATCGCGATCCGACGATTCCGAAAGAAGAGCGTCCCGAACGCGCGGCATTGCTCCGCCTGCGCAAAGAATTCGGTTTGTTCGCCAACTTGCGCCCGGTTTCATTGCCGAAAGTTTTGGCGCACGCGTGTCCGCTCGCGAAGGAACGGCAGGGCGATGGCATTGATATTTTGGTCGTGCGCGAACTGACCGGCGGCATGTATTTCGGCCAGCCGAAAAAAACGGAAGATTTGGGCGGCGGCAATTTCCGCGCCATTGACACGATGGTTTATACGACACCGGAGATCGAGCGCATCGCTCACGTCGCGTTCAAGGCCGCGCAATTGCGCCGCAAAAAACTGACGAGCATCGACAAGGCGAACGTGCTGGAGAACGGAATTTTGTGGCGCGAAGTCGTCACGCGCGTCGGCAAAAATTATCCTGACGTGGCGCTCGACCACATGTTCGTGGACAACGGCGCGATGCAACTCATGCTGCGCCCGACGCAATTCGACGTGATGCTCTGCGAAAATATGTTCGGCGATATCTTGAGCGACGAAGCGGCGGCGCTGGGCGGTTCGCTGGGCATGTTGCCGAGCGCGAGCTTGGGCGCGACGAATGGCAATCAGACCTTCGGTTTTTATGAACCTGCCGGCGGCACGGCACCGGACATCGCGGGAAAAAATCTGGCGAATCCGATCGCGCAAATTTTGTCGAGCGCGCTGATGCTGCGCTATAGTTTTGGTTTGAACGAAGCGGCGGCGGCGATTGAAAAAGCCGTTGCAAAAGCCATCGAGCAGGGCAACCGCACTGGCGATATTTTCAATCCGATTGAAACGACGGCCAAGCGCGTCGGCACCACGCAGATGGGCGACGCGATCGCGGCGGCGCTGTGACGCAAAAAATCAGGGGTTCCAGACGAGTTCGGAATTGTTGGTGATGACCTTGCCGGTGGCGTCGCGAAAAGCTGCCGTGGCAAAGCGCGTCACATGGCCGTCCAGAAAAACAAATTGCGCGCCCGCACCATGCAGGTTGGTGTGAACAAAATTCACCGTTCCGACCGCCGGCAGATTTTTGGAATCAAACAGCCACACCACGGCTGCCGGTTGGCGGATCGCACCAAGTTTGATGACGGCGTTGTTGGCGCCCGTGCCGTTGACCGATTCGTTCAAGCAATAGTGGAAAAGATTTTTTCCATTGCTGCGGCGCGCATTGCCGGGGCAGAGCCAGACGGTGTTGCCCGGGTCGAGCAGCGCATTCGTGTGCCAAGGCAGGTCCGCGTAGCGGGGCAAATTTAATTCCGCCGGCAGTTGCACATACCAGCCGGTGTTTGTGTCCGCCGCCGAGGGATTGGGCGCACCTTCGGGCGGCAGCAAATCTTCGTGGCCGGCCGCGTAAAGCTGCGTGGCCAGACCCCATTGTTTCAAATTGTTCCGGCAGGCAACCGCCTGCGCGGTGCTTTTGGCGCGGCTCAAGGCGGGCAGCAGCCACGCGGCCAGAATGGCGATGATGGCGATGACCACGAGCAATTCGATCAAGGTGAAGGCCCGGTAAAAATCACCTGCCCCATCAGCGCCGGAAGATTGATTGAATTTGCATTCCCGTTTCATGTCGTTCCGCGGACATGGTTCCATTTATGCCTGAGCAGCCATTATTCGTTGTTCAGGATTTTCAAAGTTAATTTCAATTTTTCCCGGGCGAAAGTATTTTTTACGACCTCAACACCGCTCGACAAAATTTCCTTCCCGCGCCAGACTGCGGCCATGGCAATGGAATCTGATTCGCCGCTCGACTCGCTCTGGCAGGAATACGGCCGGACGTTTCGCGAGTGGGACGACCTCACCCTCGCGCGCTGGCTGGCGCAAACGCTCGGCCAGCTCGAAGGCCGCGCATGGCGCCTTTCGCATCCGCTCGTCGGCGCGTATCGCCTCGCCGCACAGGTTGCGCACGAAAAGCAAATCTGGTTTAAGCGCCTCGCCACGCCGCCCGCGGCCTACGCGGAATCGCCCTGCTGCCGCGCACCGTTTCTGCCGTTGCTCACGCGCGATGTGCGCGCGGAAGGTCTTGTCTGCCAGCATTGCAACGAAATTTTAGTGCCTTTCGATGAAATTCCCGCCGAGCGCCGCGCCGATCTGGAAGCGTGGGCGCAACAGTATGAGCCGGTTCACGCCGTCGCGCATTGGGACGATCGCCAGCGGAAACGGTCGGTAAATTATGACGCGGCCTACGAAGGGGCGGCGGAACAGGCCGAACAATTGCTTGCGTTCAGCGGCCGCCAGCTTGCGCCAAAACTGCTGGATTCTTACGCCGCCGTGATTTGGGAAGACCAGGATGAATGCCTTGAAGTCCGGCCCGAAGACGTGCGGACATGATTTGCGATTTTGGATTTACGATTTACGAGTTCATTCGAAATTGCCCACGGCGCGTAAATCGCTAACCGTAAATTAAAAACACTGTGATCAAGTTTGTTTTCAAATGGGTGTTTCGGCTCGTGCTGCTGGCCGTCGTGCTCGTGGTGATTTTCTTTTTGTCGCTCGACACGATGCTGCGCGTGCTGATGGAACACAACATCCGCGCGCAAACCGGCATGGACGCGGAGATCGGCAAAGTGCATTTTGGCTTGGCCGAGCCGGTGATCAGCATCGAAAATCTCAAGCTCTACAATTCGCCGGATTTTGGCGGCACGCCGTTTCTCAACATCCCGGAAATCCATGTGGAATACGACCGCCTCGCGCTGGCGGAACACAAAATCCACGTGACGCTGCTGCGCTTCAATCTCGGCGAACTCGACATAGTTAAGAACGAAGCCGGCCAGACAAATATTTTTTCGCTCGGCGTTGCCGTGCCGGCCACGGATAAAAAATCGAGCGGCGCAGCGCTTGCGGCATTCAAAAAGCAAACCGGCTTCGCCTTCAAATCCATTGACGTGCTGAACGTCTCCGTCGGCACCGCAAAATATATTGATTTGAAAAATCCGCAGAACGATCGCGAACAAAAAATCGCGATCGAAAATCTGGTCGTCAAAAACGTGCAATCGCCGGCGGACTTGGCCGGGCTGACGGTGCTAATCGCTTTGCGCAGCGGCGATTTTTTTGGCTCACTTATCGCGCCCGACGCCGCATTCAAGTAATCGGAGTTTAGACTTTTTTGCTGCGTTAATTTTTTCTAATTTTCTATCGTGCATCGCGCCCCGCTTAAAACTGCCAGCCGCATCGTCGTGAAACTCGGCACCGGCGTCCTCACCGACAGCCGGAAGCTGATTGATCCGGCGCAGCTCGAACAGCTCGTCGCGCAGATGGCCGCGCAGCGCAAGGCCGGCCGCGAAATCATCCTCGTCACCAGCGGGGCGGTCGGCGCCGGCATGGGCGCGCTCGGTTACGAAACGCGGCCCACCGACCTCGCGGAAAAGCAGGCGTGCGCCGCCGTCGGGCAGTCGCGGCTGATGGCGGCTTACGACAAACTTTTTTCCGCGCACGGCCTCGTCGTTGCGCAGGTTTTGCTGACGCACGAAGATCTGGAACATCACGAGCGCCATCTCAACGCGCGCAACACGCTCGTCACGCTGCTCCAGCGCGGCGTCGTCCCAATCATCAACGAGAACGACGCGGTGTCGTTCACAGAAATAAAATTTGGCGACAACGACAAATTGTCCGCGCTCGTCGCTTCGTTGTTGCCCGCGGATTTATTGGTGATTTTGACGACGGTGGACGGCGTCATCGAAAATTTTGGCAAAAAAAATGCGCAGCAGCTTTCGCTCGTCGAAAAAATCAACGCGGATGTGGAGGACATGGCGGGCGGCACGACAAGCGTGACGGCGGTGGGCGGAATGAAGTCGAAAATTGACGCGGCAAAAATCGTCGTGCGTTCCGGCATCCCGCTGGTCATCGCGTCGGGCAAAAAGAAAAATGTGCTGGCAAAAATTCTGGACGGCGCGGACGAGGGCACGTTGTTCGTCGCGAAACCGAACAAGCTGCAGGGCCGCAAACGCTGGATCGCTTTTTTTCATCATCCGAAAGGCACGTTGGTTGTGGACGACGGCGCGAAAAAAGCGTTGCGCGAAGCGGGCAAAAGTTTGCTGCCGCCGGGCGTCGCGCGCTGCGAAGGCGAATTTGTGGCGGAAGATGTCGTCCGCATTTGCGACCTCAACGGAACGGAATTTGCGCGCGGCATCGCGAAATTTTCCGCCGAGGAAATCCGCGCCAAAAAACTCGCGCGCGTGGAACTGGTGCATCGCGATGATCTGGTGATTTTATGATTTGCCACAGAGACACTGAGGCCACAGAGAAAATTGTTTTTCAAAACTCTGAGTTCTCTGTGCCTCTGTGGCAAAAAATATTTCCATGAAAAAACAACCGGCGATCAACGATTTGCTCAAGGTCATGGCGCGGCTGCGGTCGCCGACGGGCTGTCCGTGGGACCGCGAACAGACGCATCTGACGCTGCGCCGCCACGCGATCGAGGAAGTTTATGAATTGATTGATGCCATCGAGGCGCGCGACGACATCGAGATGGCCGAGGAGTTGGGTGATCTTTTATTGCAGGTGGTTTTTCATTGTCAACTTGCGAGCGAGCGCGGCGCATTTGATTTTGAAAAAGTCACGCGGCATCTCGTGGATAAATTAATCCGCCGCCATCCGCACGTTTTTGCGACGACGAAAGTCAAAGACATTGACGAGGTCTGGGCGAACTGGGAAAAAATCAAAAAGGCGGAAAAACACGGCACGCATTTGGAAAGAAAATCCGCGCTGGATGGCATTCCGAAACATTTGCCGGCTTTGCTGCGCGTCGAAAAATTGGCGAAGAAGGCGCGCAAGGCGAAACTTTTGCCCAAAAGTTCCGTTGCCAAAAAATTGACGAAGGCGCAGGTGGCGCAGGAGCTTTTTGCGCTGGCGGAATTTGCGCAAAGCCAGGGCTGGGGCGCGGAAGAATTGCTGTGCGGCGAAATCAAAAAACACGAGCGTGCATTGCGCCGATTGGAGCAAACCAAATTGTCAAAAAACGGGCATTGACAGATTTCGGAAATCTGGTTTAATTCCCGACCCTTTGCGGGAAAATTTTTTTATGTATGCCGTTTTAGAAACCGGAAGCAAACAATATCGTGTCGTTGCCGGCGACACGTTGGAAATCGAAAGTCTCGCGACCGAGGCGGGCAAGCCGGTCACGTTTGACCGCGTGCTGCTCGTCAACAACGACGGCAAGGTCACCGTGGGTTCGCCCACCGTGACGGGCGCAACCGTGACGGCGGATGTCGTGGCGCACAAGCGCGGCGAACACAAGCTGACGTTCAAGATGAAGCGCCGCAAAGGTTATCACAAGACCATCGGCCATCGGCAAGAGCTGACGGTTGTCAAAATCACTGCAATCAACGCTTAAAACTTAAGATTTTATGGCACATAAAAAAGGTCAAGGTAGCGTCAAGAACGGCCGCGACAGCGTCAGCAAACGGCTCGGCGTAAAAGAATTTGGCGGCACGGTCGTCAGCGCGGGCAGCATCATCGTGCGCCAGCGCGGCAGCAAATTCATCGCCGGCAAGAATGTCGGCACCGGCCGCGACTGGACGTTGTATGCGCTCGCCGATGGCAAGGTTTTGTTCGACAAGAACAGCCGCCGGGTGAACGTGGTCGTGGAAGCCGCCGCCGCGAAGAATTAATTTTCGCCAGCCCCATTTCAAGGCGAGGTCATTGGCCTCGCCTTTTTTGTTTTCGGTTTTTAGACAGAATTAACAGGATTATGCAGAATTTTTTGTTGTTAATTTTTTCAAGTAATTCTGTAAAATTCTGTTAATTCTGTCTTAAAGATCATGTTCATAGACGAAATAAAAGTTTACGCGAAGGCCGGCCATGGCGGACCCGGCTGTGTCGCGTTTCATCGCGAGGCTTACATCACCAAGGGCGGGCCGAGCGGCGGCAATGGCGGGCGCGGCGGCAGCGTGATCTTGCAGGCGGATCACGACCTCAACAATCTCGTCCAGCAATATTATCAGCCGCGCCTCATCGCGCCGGACGGCGAAGGCGGCATGGGCAAGGGCATGGACGGTCACGCGGGCAAAGATCTGATCATCAAAGTTCCGTGCGGCACGCTCGTGTGGCGGTTGCCGTCCGCGCCGAAACCGATCGCGGAAGATGAGGACGACGATTCCGAAGTGGAAGCCGAGGGCAAGCCGACTTTTTTCCCGACCGCGATCAGCAAACGCGGTTTGATCCGCAGCGCGACCGGCACGCGCGCGCAGGAAATTGATTTGAGCCAGGAGCCGGAAGAAAGTTCGGACGGCAAAATGCCCGCGCCGCGCGGCGAACTCGTCGCCGACCTTACGGAAAACGGCCAGCAGTTTGTTTTGTGCAAGGCCGGGCGCGGCGGTTTGGGCAACCGCAATTTCGCCACCTCGCGCAACCAGACGCCGCGGTTTGCGCAGCCGGGCGAAGACGGCGACGAAGGCGAATTTATTTTTGAGCTGCGCATCGTCGCGGAAGTCGGTTTGGTCGGTTATCCGAACGCGGGTAAATCCACGTTGCTTACGGCGATTTCCAAGGCGCGTCCAAAAATTGCCGCGTATCCGTTCACCACGCTGACACCGCAAATCGGCATTGTGGAATATCCCGTGGATTTCAAACGGCTCACGGTTTGCGACGTGCCGGGACTCATCGAAGGCGCGCACAACAATGTCGGGCTGGGCCACAAATTTTTGCGCCACATCCAGCGCTGCAAAATTCTCGTGCTGCTGCTCGACATGGCCGGCACGGACAACCGCAAACCGTGGGATGATTACAAGCAATTGCTGCGCGAGCTAGAACTTTACGATCCCGCGCTCGTGGAAAAACCGCGGCTCGTGGTGGCGAACAAAATGGACGAAGCCGTCGCTGAGAAAAATCTGAAGGAATTCAAAAAAAAGATCAAAAAAGTTTCCGTGCTGCCGATTTCCGCGGCGTTCGATCAGGGCATGGAAAAATTTCGCGCGGCAATCCGCGAAGAGGTTGAAGCGGCCGCCAAAGATTAATTTGGCAGGCCAACCCGAGCGGCAGCCTTTTTAATGTGTGCGGCGCGGCAACGCCGCCCTACCAAAGTTAAACGAGTTCAAAAAAGCGCATCACGGTGTCGCCATGCTTGAGCATTTTCACTTCCGTCCACGGCGCGACGATTTCCAGCGTGTCGCGCTTAGTGTGTCCGAGCATGAAACGACCGCCGGGGGCGAGCAGCTTCGTAAGATTTTTATCGTCGAGCAACTGCTGCGCGAATGATTCCGAGCGGCGGTTCACATTTTTTTCACCATAAGGCGGGTCGGCGAGAATCAAATCAAACTGCCGCCCGTTTTCCGCGAGCTGGTTGATGACGGGGAAAACATCCTGCGTGCGCACTTCCAAAATTTCGCCAAAGCCGGCCGCATCCGCGTTGCGGCGGATGAAGTCCGCATGTTTATAAGACTTCTCGACGCACATCACGGCTTCGGCGCCACGGCTCAAACATTCCAAACTCAACGCGCCGCTGCCGGCGAAGAGTTCCAAAACTTTCGCGTCCACCACGCGGTCGCCGAGCGAATTGAAGACCGCCTGCTTGACGAGGTCGGGCGTCGGGCGGACGTCGAGTCCTTTCGGGACTTTCAGAATCCGCCGGGCCGCTTGGCCGCCAGTGATGCGCATAAAATTGATCCGCAAACTTCGCCGATTTTCCTGGATTAATGATTCGCAAAATTTGCAGATTGAAAAATCAGTCGTGAAAAATTCCCGCGAAAAACATTTTCATCGCGGCCCAGGAACGGCGGTCGGCGCGTTCGTTGTAGGCCGCGCCTTTGGAATTGTCGTTGCCGGCCAACGGCTGCGTGAAGCTGTGCACGGCGCCGCCATATTTGATGAGCACCCAGTCCACATTGGCCTGGCGCATTTCATCCTCGAAGGCCGCCAGGTTCGCCGGCGTCGTGAACGGGTCGTCCGCGCCGTGACATATCAGCACCTTGCATTTGATGTTCTTACCATCGGCGGGCGTGGGCGAATCGAGGCCGCCGTGAAAACTGACGATGCCGTTTAATTCCGCGCCGCTGCGCGCGAGTTCGATCACCGTCGTGCCGCCGAAACAATAACCGATGGCGCCCACGCGCGATTTGTCCACGAGCGGATTTTTCTTCAATTCATCCAGTCCGGCATTGACGCGGGCGCGCAACAATTGGCGGTCCGATTTATATTTCGCGGCTTCGACACCGGCTTCTTTGGTGTCTTTTGGGCGGACGCCTTTGCCGTAAATGTCGGCGCAAAAGGCGACGTAGCCCAGTCCAGCGAGTTGGCGCGCGCGGCCTTTTTCGTAATCGGTCAGGCCGAGCCATTGATGCACGACGAGCACGCCGGGGCGCGGAGCAGCGGTCGCGTCGTCATACGCCAGATAACCTTCCAGCGTCGCCTCACCTTGTTTGTATTCGATGTCTTGGGTCACAATTTTTGCTTGGACGGAAACCGCGCAGGCGGCGGCGAGAAACAGTAGCAGGATGTTTTTCATAACAACTCCATTCATAAACCGCAAACGGGAAAAAGGCCAGCAGGTTTATCGCGCGCGAAAATATTCTTCGCTTTGCCGCCGGCGCGGGCTTGGCACCGCCATTTTTTTGTCGGCAGTTTTTGGCTTGCTCGCTTACACTTCGCGTGCGTGAACAAACTTGAACCACCCGACGCGCATCTGGTCGACGCCGCCATTGGCTGGCTGGGGCTGGGCTGTGCCGACGATGCGCGCGCCGAGCTGGCGAATATTTCTGAAGCCAATCAAAATCATCCCGCCGTGCTTGAGGCGCGCTGGACGATTTCCGCGCAGGATCACAAATGGCAGGAAGCGCTGCTGATCGCGTGCGCCGAACTCGTGACGGCGCCGAATGACGCGGCCGGCTGGCTGCATCGTGCGTATGCATTGCGCCGCGTGACGGATGGCGGTTTGGCGCAGGCGTGGGATGCGTTGCTGCCCGCTGCAAAAAAATTTCCGGCGGAACCGATCATCGCCTACAACCTTTCTTGTTACGCCTGCCAGATGCATAAGCTGGACGCCGCGCGCGAATGGTTCGTCCGCGCCGTTGCTGCGGGAAATAAAGAGGTCCTCAAAAAAATGGCGCTGGCCGACGAAGACCTGCAACCGCTCTGGACCGAAATCAAAGGACTGTGAGCGCCGTGCAAAATATTTTATCGGTGGAGCGCCTGCGCATCGTGCGCGACGGCACGGTGATTTTGCACGATGTGGACTGGCGCGTGCAACGCGGTGAACATTGGGTGATCCTGGGTGCGAATGGTTCGGGCAAAACATCTTTGTTGAGCGCCTTGACGGGTTATCTGATGCCGACGAGCGGCGAAGTCGCGTTGCTCGGTGAAACTTACGGCGAATCCGACTGGCGCGAGCTGCGGAAAAAAATCGGGCTGGTCAGCTCGTCCGTGCGGCAATTGATGGCGGACGATGAGCCGGCGCTGGAAACCGTCGCGAGCGGCAAATATGCGATGATTGATTTTTGGGGAAAACTGACACGCGCGGAAAAAATTCAGGCGCGAAAATTATTGCGGCAGGTCGAGTGCGAATATCTCGCCGCGCGGCCGTGGCGCGTGCTTTCGCAAGGCGAACGCCAGCGCGTATTGATCGGCCGCGCCTTGATGGCGAAACCGCGCGTGCTGATTCTGGACGAACCGTGCGCCGGCCTCGATCCCGCCGCGCGCGAACATTTTTTGCAATTCATCCAGCGTCTCGGCACGCAGAAAAATTCGCCGACGCTGGTGCTGGTGACGCATCACGTCGAGGAAATCATGCCGGTCTTTTCGCATGTGCTGATGTTGAAAAACGGCCGCGTGTTGGCGACCGGAAAAAAAGTGGCCGTGCTGCATTCAAAAAATCTGGCAGCGGTGTTTTCCGCGCGCATGAAATTGCAACGAACCAACCGGCGTTATGGGTTAAACGTCACCCTGAAAACACGGGCGATGATGTGAAAACGAATCGTTTCTGGCGATTTAAGCGGGCGCTGGCCGCAGCATTTTTGCCGATGAATCGTGATTGTCCTCCGCGAAAAAATTCGTTAAATCCCTGCGCCCATGAATCGGTCAACGAGCAACGGTCAGGATAAAACCAGCCACGCCCGCGCGCTGTGCGAGCAAGGTTTGTGGCCGGAAGTGCTGGCGTTCGCCCAAAAATGGCACGCGGAAAATCCGGCGGACGCGAAGGCGTTGTTTTACGCCGGCCTGGCGCTGGCGTCGCTGGGAAACTTTGGCGAGGCGGAGGCCAATTATCGCCGGGCCTTGAGGCTGGACGCGAAGGATTTCAAGACGTGGAATAATCTCGCGGCCCTGCTGTTCGATGCGTTGAATCAGCCGGTGGAAGCGACGAAATGTCTGGTCCAAGCCTTGCAGTTTGATCCGGGCAACCCGCTGGGTTGGTCGAACCTCGCGAGCATGCACGGCCAAATGGGTCGTCACGCGCAGGCGCTCGAGTGCGCGGAGCGGGCGCTCGCGCTCGATCCGCAGATGGTGGAGGCGCAGCTGCATCGGGCCCGCGCCGCGCAAATGCTGGGCAAACCGGAGATCATCCAGGCGGCCAGCGAGGCGCTGGCCAAATTGCCGCCGGAGAAATTCAAACGGACGCGATGAGTTTTTTGTGAATTTTTCCATAATGGTGGCCCGGATAGAATGGGTTTAGAATTTTTCCGGCGTGATTTTCGTTCGGCATTTATGCGACGACAGGCAAACGGACTCGACAAAGAAAATTATCGCGTTAGTTTTTGAAACAATTTATGACCGACCCGCGTTACAAAAAACTGGCTGAATTGCTCGTGAACTATTCCGCCGAGCTGAAAAAAGGGGACCGCATCCTGCTCGACATGATTGATGTGCCGGATGAATTCACCATCGAACTGATCCGCGCCGTGCGCGCGGCGGGCGCGACGCCGTTCGTCGAGACGCGCCACACACGCGTCGGCCGCGAACAACTGTTGGGCATCAATGAAAAACAGGCTGCGGACATCCGCGACCTCGAGATGTTCCGCATGAAAAAAATGCAGGCCTACATCGCCATCCGCGGCGCGGACAACATGAATGAAAATTCCGACGTGCCGAGCGACCGCGTGCAGCTTTATTCCAAAATCATCCGGCCCGTGCAGGATTATCGCATCAACAAAACGCGCTGGTGCGTGCTGCGCTGGCCGACGCCGAGCATGGCGCAGGCGGCCGGCATGAGCACGGAGGCGTTTGAAAATTTATATTTCGACGTGTGCACGATGGATTACGCGAAGATGGGCCGCGCGATGGGACCGCTGGAAAAACGCATGGCCAAGACGGATCACGTCCGGCTGGTCGCGCCCGGCACCGATTTGAGTTTCAGCCTCAAAGGCATCGGCGCGAAGATGTGCAAGGGCGACCGCAACATTCCCGACGGCGAAGTGTTTTCCTGCCCGGTGAAAAATTCCGTCAACGGCTTCATCCAGTTCAACACGCCGACGCTTTATTCGGGCACGAAATTTGAAAACGTGCGGCTCGTTTTGAAGGACGGAAAAATTGTCGAGGCCACGGCGAACAACACGAAGCGGTTAAATGAGATTTTGGACACGGATCCCGGCGCGCGTTACATCGGCGAATTTTCGCTCGGCTTCAATCCGCATATTTTAAGCCCGATGTGCGATATTTTGTTCGACGAAAAAATTGCCGGCTCGCTGCACTTCACGCCGGGACAAGCCTATGAAGATTGCGGCAACGGCAACAAGAGCGCGATCCATTGGGACATGGTTTTGATCCAGCGCAAGGAATGGGGCGGCGGCGAAGTGTGGTTCGACGGCGAGTTGATCCGCAAAGACGGAATTTTTCTGACGAAAGAGTTGAAGCCGCTGAATCCAGAAAACTTGAAATAATTTTTGGCAAACGAAAAACGGGCGACGCTTTCTGGCGTCGCCCGTTTTTTTGTTTCAAATTGATCAGGCCGCTTCTTTGAGAATGGAAAGGAACTGTTTCATCGCCGGCGAGAGCACCTTGTGTTTTTTGTAGATCGCGGCGAGCGGCCGGAAAAACTGGCCGTCCTCGATCTCCACGGAACACAGCGTCTGCTTGGCGATTTCCTGCGTGACGGTGCCGAGCGGCACGATGGAGATGCCGGCGTCAATTTCCACCGCGCGTTTCACCGTTTCCACGTTGTCGAATTCCATGACGTGCTTCACCTCGACGCCGTGCTCCCGCAAAATTTTGTCGAGCGCCTTGCGCGTGGGAATGTCCGGTTCGAAGCCGATGATTTTCTGGCCGGCCAGCGCCTTGAGCTTGATGGTTTTCTGTTTGACGAACGGATGCTGCGGGTGCGCGATGAGCACGAGCGGCTCCTTGCGCAGCGGCACGATTTCCAGCTTGCTGTCCTTGACCGGATACGCGATGAGGCCGAGATCCACGACGTTGCTGAACACGTCTTCGTAGACTTGGTTTGCGCGGCGATACTCGACGTGGATGTTCACGGTCGGATAGCTCTTCATAAACCGCTTGATATACGGCGGCAGATCGTGCAACCCGATGGAATAAATCGTCGCCACGCGGATCGTGCCAGAAATGATGTCCTTCAATTCCTGCAGCTTGCTGTCCAACGACTCATAAGTCTGGATGATTTGCTTGCTGTAGTCGTAGAGCACCTGGCCTTCGCGCGTGAGCCGGAACTTTTTCTTGCTGCGTTCGATCAGCAATGATTTGAACGTGCGCTCCAGCGAACTGATTTGCTGGCTGACGGCGGACTGCGTCACGCTGTTGATCTGGGCGGCCTTGGTGAAACTTTCCGTCTCCGCCAAATCGCAAAATACCTTCAAGCTTTCAATTTGCATAAGTTGAATTAAACACAATCCGCTGGCGCCGTCAACCGGCGGCTGCCCCGGTGAGCGCCGTCTTCACTTTCACCAGCAGGTCCGAACTCGTGAACGGCTTTTGCAGATAACCGGCCGCCGCCTGTTTGTCTTCCGGCATCACGTAGCCGCTCGTGCACACGATCGGCTGCGCGAAGCCCTGCTGCCGGATTTTTTCAATCAACTCCCGGCCGCCCATCGCGGGCATCACCAGGTCGGTGATGATGAGATCAATGCGGTTCAGCGGATGCGCCAAAATGTCCAGCGCCTTTTGGCCGCTGTTCGCCGTCAAAACTTTGTAGCCGAATTCCGTCAAGATCGTGTCCGCCATGGTCAGCAACAGACTTTCGTCATCCACCACCAGAATGGTGCCGGTGCCGTGCAAATCCGAGTCCGAGGGAACCGCATCGAGGATCAAGCTTTTTTCCGCCGGCAAATAAACGCGGGCCGAAGTGCCCATGCCCGGCTGGCTGGAAATCGCCACGCCGCCGCCGTGATTGGTGATGATGCCATAAACGAGCGCAAGGCCGAGACCGCGATGCGGCGGCCGTTTCGTCGTGAAAAATGGCTCGAAGATGCGCGGCAACGCCTCCGCCTCGATGCCGGTTCCGCGATCGGAAATTTCCACGCAGACATAAGCGCCCGCCGCCAGCCGCACGTTGCGATCCTGCGTTGCCTCCGTCAATTCCACGTTTCGCGTGTGCACCGCGATCTGGCCCGTGCCGTTCGCGCCAAACGCCTCCACCGCGTTTTCCAAAATCTTCGTGAGTGCCTGCTGCACTTTCGCCTCGTCAAAGCGCGCCTCGAACAGGCGCCGCTCAAACACTTCGCTCCACGTGAAACGCGTCCCGTGGGCATGGCGGAAAAATTCCACGCACCGGCCCGCGACTGAATTGAGGTTGCCCGCCGGCGCGCGGCGCGATTCTTTTTCCTGCCGGCTGAACAGCGCCAGTTCGCTGGCGATTTCCGCCGCGCGCGCCGCCGATTTTTCCACCTCCAGCAAAGACCGCCGCCACGGATGCTCCGGTTCCGCCTTGCTGAGCAGCAACGAGGTGTGCGCCAAAACTCCGGTCAACGCGTTGTTGAAATCCAGCGAGACCGTGCGCGCGAGTTGCAGCACGCAATCCAGTTTTTGCTTCAGCGCCGCATCGCCCGTCGGGGCGTTTTTTGCGTCGGGCAACGGTTCCGCCGCGTGCGGGGCGGGAAATAATTGCAGCACAAACCATTTGTTACCGTCGCCCGTGAACTGGCAGATCATCGTGGAAAATTCCGCCGTGCCGCCGCCTGGCTTGCGAAATTTCAAGATGGTTTGCAGCGCCGGCCGGTTTTCCCAGCGCAGCAGAAAATCCGCCGCCGTGCCGCCGTTTTCAACCGCCCAGATCGCCGCCAGTTGTGCTGGATTTCCGTTCAAAGCGGCGCCAAAAACATTTTTTGCCGCCGTGTTGGCCAACAGCACTGCGCCGCTCGCATTCACCAGCAACGCCGGCCAGACGGCATTCTCCAAACCAAATACAACTTCAGGTTTCATCAAATAGGACGAGCGCAGCAGGCTACCAGTTTTTTCGCAAAATTCAAGGAACGACCACGAAGGCGGCGGGCAAAAGTTTTTTCACCGTGAACCGTCGCACTGTTTTTAAATCGTTGCTGTCCGCAATGAACACCTGCGCGTCCGGCGCGTATTCGCGGAGCAATTGGCGGCACGCGCCGCACGGCATCGGCCCGCCGTCGCAGCGCGCAACGACCGCGACCGCGATGAAATTTTTCTGTCCGTCCGTCAGCGCCTTGAACAGCGCGATGCGCTCCGCGCAGCACGTCAAACCGTAACTCGCGCTCTCCACGTTCGCGCCGCCAATGATTTCGCCGGTTTTGGTGAGCAGCGCCGCGCCGACCTTGAATTTGGAATACGGCGACACCGAGCCTGCGCGCGCCGCCGCCGCCGCCGCCACTATTTTTTTTTGGTCAATTTTCACAGCTAAATTTTGCCACAGAGACACAGAGCGCACAGAAAAAATTCAAATTTGATTTTTATCTGTGCGCTCTGCGGCAAATTCATTTTCCGTAAAGTTCCGCAAAATTCCTGATCAACTGCGCGCCGGATTTTTTCACGCGTTCGGCGGTTTCCAAAACTTCCGCGTGCGACAATTTTTCTTTGCTGATACCCGCCGCGAGATTCGTGATGCAGGAAATCGCCGCGACGTTGAGGCCGCAGTGCCGCGCCGCGATGGCTTCCGGCACCGTGCTCATGCCCACCGCGTCCGCGCCCAGCCGCCCAAACGCGCGCACCTCCGCCGGCGTTTCGTAACTCGGGCCGGACACCGCGAGATACACGCCCGAACGGATTTTTAACTGGCTCGCGGCCGCCGCCCGGCTCAAGAGCTGGCGCAGTCCCGCAGCGTAAGTATCGGTCAAATCAACAAAACGCATTAGTCCCGGAATCGCCGGCCCGCGCAGCGGATTCGCGCCCATGAAATTAATGTGGTCGGTCAAAATCATGAAATCACCCGCGCGAAATTTTTTGTTCACGCCGCCGGCCGCGTTCGTCAGCAGCAAATCCGTGATGCCAAACGCCGCCAGTGTGCGCGTGGCGAAAGTGACGCGCTCCATGTCGTGGCCTTCATAAAAATGGGCGCGGCCGCTCAACACCAGCACCGGCGTTTTTCCGAGATGACCAAGATACAATTCGCCCGCGTGGCCGCTGACCGTCGGTTTGGGAAAGCCGGGGATTTTGGCGTAGGCAATTTTTTTGGTCACGCGCAATTCCGCCAGCGCATGATGAAAGCCGCTGCCGAGCACGATGGCGAGCGTCGGGCGCAGCGGCGAAATTTTCTTGAGCCGCGCGGCGGCGGCTTGGGCAGTGTCAATTGGTTTCATGCGCGTTGACTTGATTTCTTTCGCTGCTGCATTACTATAATTTCCCTTTAATTTATGGAACTGAACAATGACGAAATCCGCCGGTATTCGCGGCACCTGATTCTGCCGGAAGTCGGTCTGGCAGGCCAAAAGAAAATCAAAGGCACCAGCGTGCTCTGCATCGGCGCGGGCGGCCTCGGCTCGCCCATCGCTATGTATCTGGCCGCCGCCGGCATCGGCAAGCTCGGCATCGTGGATTTCGACACCGTGGATTATTCCAATCTGCAACGACAGATTTTGCACACGGACGCGGACGTCGGCCGCTCGAAAGCCGAGTCGGCAAAAGAAACGATTCGCGGCATCAATCCGAACTGCGAAGTGGTCATCCACAACACGCGCATCAGTTCCGAAAACGCGCTCGATTTGATTCGTCCTTATGACATCGTGGTGGACGGAACGGATAATTTTCCCACGCGCTACCTGACGAACGATGCCTGCGTGCTGCTCAAGAAACCCAATGTTTACGGCTCTATTTTCCGTTTCGAAGGCCAGGCCAGCGTGTTCGCGCCGCACCTCGGTGGACCGTGCTATCGTTGTCTATATCCCGAACCGCCGCCGCCGGGAATGGTTCCCAGTTGCGCGGAAGGCGGCGTGCTCGGTGTGCTGCCTGGCATCATCGGCTGCATTCAGGCGAATGAAATTTTGAAACTCGCGCTCGGCAAAGGCACGCCGCTCATTGGGCGATTGCTCTTATTCAACGCGCTCGACATGAAGTTCCGCGAACTGAAATTGCGCCGCGATCCGCAGTGCCCGATTTGCGGCGATCATCCGACGATCAAGGAATTGATTGATTACGAAACGTTCTGCGGCATCGTGCCGGAGCCGGAAAATATCGGCAATCCGGACGAAGTCACCGTGCAGGACATGAAAAAAGCTTTGGATAATCCTTCGCTCGGCATCAAGGTTGTTGACGTGCGTGAGCCGGATGAATATGAAATCGCCAAGGTCGCCGGCGTGCCGCTGTTGCCGTTAAGTGAATTGCAAAGCCGCTTCACCGAACTGGATCCGAACACACAATATTATTTGCATTGCAAGGCCGGCGTGCGTTCAATGAAGGCGCTGGGATTTTTGCGGCAGCAAGGTTTCAAATACGTCAAGAGCGTCAAAGGCGGCATCACCGCCTGGTCGGATGAAATTGACCGCAACGTGCCGCGGTATTAACACGCAAATTCTGGCCAATGTTGAAATGCAAATTCACAATTTTTTGATCTGTGTTCCATCTGTGAAAATCTGTGGCTAAGAAACTATGACCGACGACTTGCAAAAACGCATTCAAGCCGCGCTGGCCAATCCGCAAAACATGGGCGAGATGGCGGGCGCGGATTCCATCGGCACCGTCGGCAACGCCGATTGTGGCGAGATGCTGCGGCTGTGGGTGAAGTTCAAGCAGCAGGACGGCAAGCGTGTCATTGACCGCGCGACATTTCAATCGTTCGGCTGCGAAACAGCGATTGCCGTCGCCAGTCTCGCGACGGAATTGATTCGCGGCAAAACCGCCGAGGAAGCGCTCGCGCTGAAAACGGATGAACTCGCCGGCGAACTCGGCCCGCTGCCGCCGATGAAAATCCATTGCGCTCAACTCGTCGAAGGCGCGCTGCGTTCCGCGCTCGAACCGCAAAACGCGGAAGCGAAAAAAGAAATTTCCGCCGCGCCGGCGAATGCGCCGACGTTGCTCGACAGCTTTTCCAAACCAAAAGAAGGCGGCGTCAAATTGACTTTTCTGGATTAGTTTCGGGCGGCCCGCAGTTTTCTGAACCTTGGTGGCTTTGCGCCTTGGCGTGAAATTTATTTCCGAATCTCCGCGCTTTTTCCGTGCGCGCCGAGTCCTTCCAGTTCCGCGAATTTTTTCACCGACTTCAACGCTTTTTTGAGCGACGCGCGGTTGTATTCCACGACGCTCGTGCGGCGCTGAAATTGATCCACCGTCAGTCCGGCAAACGATGCGCCAGCGCCGTCGGTCGGCAGCACGTGACTCGGCCCGGCGACATAATCGCCGAGCACCGTGGGCGACCAATTGCCCAGAAAAATCGCGCCCGCCGTCACGATGCCGTCGCTGAGTTTGCGGGCGTCGCGCGTGATGACTTCGCAATGCTCCGGCGCGAGCCGATTCGCCAGCGCCACGGCGTCCGGCAGCGTCGCGACTTGGATGAGCCACGTGTTGCGGTCCAGCACGCGCTGGATAAATTCGCGGCGCGGCAGCTTGGTTAACTGCGTGGAAATTTCCTTTTCCACCGCTTTGAGAATTTTTCCCGAAGTCGTCACGAGCCAGACGCGTTCGTGGCCGGAACCGTGCTCCGCCTGCGCGAGCATGTCGGCGGCGGCAAATTTTGGATTCGCCGTGTCGTCGGCGATGACCAGCAGATCGCTTGGCCCGGCCAGCAAATCAATCGCCACGCGCCCAACGAGCAGCCGCTTGGCCATGCTGACGTAGGCGTTGCCCGGCCCGAAAATTTTCTGCACGCGGCGAATCGTGTTCGTGCCGTAAGCCAGCGCGGCGATCGCGTGCGCGCCGCCGATACGATAAATTTCCGTCGCGCCGGCTGCGCGTGCCGCAAATAAAATGGCCGGATTGATGGAACCATCTTTGCCGCACGGCGTGGCCACGACGATTTCTTTGCAACCCGCAACTTTTGCAAGCGTGATCGTCATCAGCGCCGTCGAGACGAGCGGGGCGGTGCCGCCGGGAATGTAAACGCCGACGCGCGTGAAGGGATCAAATTTTTCGCCGACGCTCGCGCCGTGGGAATTTTTAGCGCCCCAACCTTTGCGCTTCGATTTTTTGGCGAAGCTGGCGATGTTCGCCTCCGCTTCCGCGACCGCCGCGCGCAGCGGTTCATCGGCCGCGACCGCGGCGTTGAACAATTCCGCCTGAGTCACGGCCAGCTGCTCGGCCGACAGTTTTGCGCCGTCAAATTTTTCCGTAAAATCCAACACGGCATCGTCGCCGCGCAAATAAACCTCGTGCAAAATAGCTTTGGTGCGCGATTCAATCTCGGCATCGAACAAACTGGAGTCAGCCGCGACCTCAAGAAGCTTTGCAGAAAAATGTTTGTCGGTGTGGCGGACGATTTTCATAATACAGGCTAGGAAAATCGGCGCGGAAAGTCAAAACGCGGCCTGACACTATTTTTTGAAACGTCGAAAACAAAGAACGAGCAGGCTGGTTCCAATCGCCAAGGCGGACGCGGGTGGCTCGGGCACAACACTGGGCACGATGGATTCGATCCATGGCAGGCCGGAGGACATTCGGCTGAAGCCGCTATAATTGCCATAATACGAATTGGCGGGGCCGTTGGTCGAGGCAACGAACGAGATGACGCCCGTCAGTTCGTATTGGGAGCCGACTTGAACAAAAACGCCGCCGCCGCTGTCACCGTAGGCCACGCAACCTTCCAACGGCTGTGCGGTGCCCGTGGAAGGATTGTGGGGATTGATGAACAGCGATCCATAGACATTCGTGGGATTATTGAAATCCGTGTCAATGATGTCCTGGAATGCGCGCTTGTTGCCATCCAAAGTTTTGTAGCCCGTCAGCCCGGTGCCGGTGAATCCATAGCCGACGTAAGTTCCGACCATGCCCAATTCCGAAGTGCCGGTGAAGAGTGTTGCCGGAGTTACGCTCGTGACCGGCGTATTCAAATGCACCAAGGCGAAATCACCGCCATTGGTCCCGTAGCCGTTCCACGCGGGATCGCGGTAAAGACTCGAACTGGTGTAGGAAGCCCCGTTGATCGTAAAAGTTTCCGAGGTGGAAAACGTCAAAAGATGCGCGGCCGTGAGCACCCAATCCGGGGCGATGAGAATGCCGCAACCTGTGTAGAGACTGCCGACGAGCGTGCCCACCGACGCAAAATCAGACAGCGCACCCAACGCCTGATATTCACTGTCGGACACATCATCGCGAATGGTGGAGGCGGAAGCCGGAACGACGCCCAAGCCGACGATAATTCCCAAAAGGACGACGGGTTTTTCCCAAGCTGTTTGCACGGCGGAAACAGAATAAGTCCGCTTTAAACACGGTCAAGCACAATGCGATTTAGGCTTTGGCACAACTGCCGTTCAGCAATATCCTGTCGCCATGCGGAATCCCATCATCGCCGCGCTCGACGTGCCCTCGGCGGAACAGGCATTGAAACTTGCGGAACAAATCGCGCCCGCCGTCGGCGCGTTCAAAATCGGCAAGGAACTGTTCGTCCGCGCCGGGCCGGACATCGTGAAAAAAATCCGGGCCACCGGCGCGGCGGTTTTTCTGGATCTGAAATTTCACGACATCCCGAACACCGTCGCCAAGGCGGTTGCCGCAGCCACCCATCTCGACGTGCAGATGACGACCATCCACACGAGCGGTGGCGGCGAGATGATGCGCGCGGCGGAAAAATCCGCGCAGGACACGGCGCAGAAATTAAAGCGGCCGGGCCCACTTGTCTTGGGCGTGACGGTCCTGACCAGTTCAAACAATGAAACGCTCGCGGAAATCGGCTGCCAAGCGGACACGGAAAAACAAGTTTTGCGCCTTGCGCAACTCGCGGTGAAATCCGGCTTGCGCGGCCTGGTTTGTTCGCCGTTGGAAATCGCCGCGCTGCGGAAAATATTACCGGCACATATCCAGTTGGTCACGCCGGGCATTCGCACTGGCGCGGAGAAAGCCGATGACCAGAAACGCACGCTCACGCCGCGCGAAGCCATGCAAGCCGGCGCCAGTTGGTTGGTCATCGGCCGGCCGATCTACGCGGCGGAAAATCCGCGCGCGGCGGCCGAGAAAATTTTGGAATCCATTTTCTAGTCTTGGATTTTTGAGATGAATACGGATAAAAATATGAGCAAAAAAATCATCACCGTCGTCGCCACCTTCCACGCCCGGCCGGGCAAAGAAACGGCCTTGAAAGCAGCCTTGACCGGTCTCGTCGCGCCGACGCGCAACGAAGCCGGCTGTCTGAACTACGATCTGCACGCGGCGCTGGACGACCCGGCGAAATTTCTCTTCCACGAAAATTGGACGAGCCAGGCGCACCTCGACGCGCATTTGAAATCAGCGCACCTCGCCGCCCTGCTGCCGCGCGTGGACGAACTTTGCACGGCGCTTCCTGAAATCAAAATCTGGGAAAAGATCGCCTAGCCAATGCTTTCGTGCACGAGTTTCGGCGCGGAAATTTTTCGTGGCAAAATTTCAAACGCAGTTTGCAACCGCGCCGCCGCCGACTTTGCCTGCGCCAAATCCGCCGCGTGAATGCGGCAAAGCGTCCCTGACTTTTCAATGCGTTCACCGGGCTTCGCCATTTTATCCACGCCGACAGCGAAATTGATTTTTGATTCCTTGGTGAGCCGGCCGCCGCCGAGGTCGCGAATGACTTCGCCGATGATGCGCGCATCGCATTTGGAAACGTAGCCGGCTTTTACCGATTTCAATTCGGCGACAACTTTCGCAGTGGAATTTAGCGCGAGCTTTTTGTTGAACGCCTTCAAGTCGGCGCCTTGTGCCAAAATCATTTCGTTCCATTTTTTACGCGGCTCGCCGGAGTTCAAAGAATTTTCCGCCAGCGTGCGCGCGCCGGCGAGCGATTTGGCCTTGCGCGTTTGAACCAACAAGTGCGCGGCCGAATCAATGACCAGTTCGCGCAAATCATTCGGGCCTTTGTTTTCAAGGCAAGCAACGCTCTCTTTGACTTCGAGCCAGTTGCCGGCGGCGCGGCCGAGCGGCGTGTTCATGTCGGTCAGAATCGCGCGCGTGTGCGTGCCGCATTCGTTGCCGAGCGCGACCATCGCCTGCGCCAATTTTTTTGCATCAACTTTCGTTTGCATGAATGCGGCGCAGCCGAATTTCACGTCGAGGATGAGTGCGTCCAAACTTTCGGCCAATTTTTTGGAAAGGATCGAAGCGGTAATCAGTTGAATGCTCGGCACGGTGCCGCTGGCGTCGCGCAACGCGTAAATTTTTTTGTCGGCGGGAACCATTTTGTCGGTCTGGCCGCAAATGACGCAGCCGACTTTTTGAACTTGCGCGACAATTTTGTCGGCGGATAAAAGCGTTTGAAAACCGGGAATGGAATCCAGCTTGTCCAGCGTTCCGCCGGTGATGCCGAGGCCGCGACCGGAAATCATCGGCACGCGGAAGCCGAGGCAGGCCAGCAGCGGCGCGAGCGGGAGCGAAACTTTGTCGCCGATGCCGCCGGTGGAATGTTTGTCCACGAGCGGGCGCGGGTCTTTCGGAAATTTCAGGAGGTCGCCGGAATCGCGCATGGCGAGCGTGAGCGCGGTGGTCTCGGCGGTGTCGAGGCCGCGAAAATAAATGGCCATCAGCAGCGCGGCCATCTGGTAGTCGGGGATTTTTCCGGCGGTGAATTCGCGGATGAATTTCCGGATCTGTGCCGGCGCGAGAATTTTTCCTTCGCGTTTGGCTTCGATGAGCGGCAGGAAGTTCACTGGGTCAGGTAGCCGCGGTGGACGCGGCGGCTGCCTGTTGACTGGCGAACTCGGCCGCCAGCGCGGCGGTATCCGCACCACTACTTTGCGTTGCGAGGCTCAACAGGCCGAAACCATATCCGCTCAAGCCGTCATGCCAGAGCATCTTGCCGGTGGCGGCGTCCAGACAGAAAATTTCACCTTGCGCGCCCGCAAAAATCCGGCTGCCTTCGACGAGCAACGTCACGAAACTGCTGCCCTTTAATTTTGTCTCCCAGACGCGGGCGCCCGTTGCTTTTTCCAAAGCTAAAACCGAGCCGCGAATCCCAAGATAAATTAAATCTGGAGCAGCCATATTTTTTACGTTTGATTCAGCCAACAAACTGCTTCGCCGCAATCGTCGAGTTGTGGCCGCCAAATCCAAATGAATTGTTCACGATCACGTTCACCGGCATTTCGCGCGCGGTGTTCGGCACGTAATCCAGATCGCACTCGGGATCGGGCGTTTCGTAGTTGATGGTCGGCGGGACGAGGCCGTTTTGGATGGCCAGCACGCAGGCGGCCATTTCCACCGCGCCGGCCGCGCCGAGCATGTGACCGGTCGCGCCCTTGGTGGAACTGACGACGAGCTTGCGCGCGTGATCGCCAAAAACAGTTTTTATGGCCTGCGTTTCGCAGACGTCGCCCTGCGGCGTGGAAGTGCCGTGGGCATTGATGTAATTCACGTCGGTCAGGTTCAAGCCGCCGGTGCGCAGCGCCATTTTCATGCAGCGTGCCGCGCCTTCGCCGCCGGGGGACGGCGCGGTGAGATGATGCGCGTCGGCGGTGTTGCCGTAGCCGGCGATCTCGCAATAAATTTTCGCGCCGCGTTTTTTGGCGTGCTCCAATTCTTCCAGAATAATCACGCCCGCGCCTTCGCCCATGACAAAACCGTCGCGATTTTTGTCGAACGGGCGCGACGCGTGTTTCGGATCGTCGTTGCGCGTGCTCATGGCGCGCATCGCGCAAAAACCGGCGATGCCGATGGGGATGACCGCCGCCTCGGAGCCGCCCGCGAGCATCACTTGCGCGTCGCCCATTTTGATGGTGCGCCAGGCTTCGCCGATCGCGTGGTTCGCGGTGGCACACGCCGAGCACGTGGCGAAATTCGGGCCGCGCAAATTGAAATACATCGAGATCAAACCGGACGCCATGTTGCCGATGAGCATCGGAATGGTGAACGGCGACACGCGGCTGGGCCCGCGCTCGTTCAACGTTTTCAACTGGTCGCTCGTGGTTGCCAGCCCGCCGATGCCGGAGCCGAGAAACACGCCGATTTCATCCAGATTTTCCGTCGCAAGATCAAGGCCGGAATCTTGCAGCGCCGACCAGCCGGCGTAAATGCCGAACTGCGAATAGCGGTCCGTGCGGCGGATTTCCTTGGGCGACGGAAACGCCGCCGCCATGTCAAAACTTTTCACCTCGCCCGCGATCCGCGTGTCAAACGGCGAGGCGTCGAACGCGGAAATTTTATCAATGCCGCACTGGCCGGTGACAAGGTTTTGCCAAAATGTATCAAGCTCGTGGCCCAGCGGCGTGACCACGCCCATGCCCGTGACGACCACCCGGCGATCGGAAAAGTTGTTTGCCATGACAAAATCAAACGGGGCAGTTCGAGCTGTGTCCAGCTTAAACTGCCCCGTCGTTGGAATTCAGATCACTTCGCGTTTTCCTCGACGTATTTGATCACGTCGCCGACGCTCTGGAGTTTTTCGGCCTGTTCATCCGGCACTTCGATGCCGAATTCTTCTTCCAGCGCCATGACCAGCTCGACGGTGTCGAGCGAATCCGCGCCCAAATCCTCAATGAATTTGGCCGCCGGCGTCACTTGGTCGGGTTTCACGCCGAGTTGTTCGACGATGATGTCTTTTACGCGTTGTTCGATTGGTTTGTCTGCCATAATTATGCCTGTTTTTCTAACCTATAAACACCCTGCGCGTCAAGCCGCGAATCATTTAACTTACATCACCATCCCGCCATCCACCGTCAAAACTTGTCCGGTGACATAGCGCCCGGACGCCGCCGCGAGATACAACGCCGCCGCCGCGATGTCGTCCGACTGGCCGAGCGAACCGAGCGGAATTTTTTTCAAAATTTCCGCGCGCAACGCCTCGTTCAATTCCGCCGTCATGTCCGTCTCGATGAAGCCCGGCGCGATCGCGTTCACCGTGATGCCGCGGCCCGCGAACTCGCGCGCGCACGACTGCGTGAAGCCGATCAGCCCCGCCTTGCTCGCCGCGTAATTGCTCTGCCCCGCGTTGCCGATGAGGCCGATGACCGACGAAATGTTGATGATGCGGCCCGTGCGCGCCTTGATCATCGCGCGGCTGAAACTTTTCGTGACGAGAAACGCACCGCGCAAATTTGTGTTCAAAACCGTGTCCCAGTCCGCATCGCTCATGCGCATCAGCAAACCGTCGCGCGTCACGCCGGCGTTGTTCACGAGAATGTCCACCTTGCCCGCCTCGGCGAGAATTTTTTCAGCGGCAGCATTGACCGCGGTGGCATCCGCCACGTCCACCGCGAACGCCCACGCCTTGCGGCCGAGCGCGCGGATTTCCGCCGCGACCTTCTCGGAATTTTCCTGCGTGCGCGACACCACGACGACATCCGCGCCTTCATTGGCGAATTTCAACGCAATGGCGCGGCCGATTCCACGACCGCCACCCGTGACGACGGCAATTTGATTAGTGAGTTGGCTCATAAGTTTAATAATTTTCCAACAGAATTGACCAAAGGAACAGAATATTTTAGCCGCCGAGGCACCGAGGCACAGTGAATACCGAGCTAAAATTAACCGCTGTGCGCTCTGTGCCTCGGTGGCAAATTTTTAGGCTAAAGTTTTCGCCGTCGCTTCCAAACTCGCCGAGTCCGCGACGTTCAGCATCGTCGCCGTTTTATCAATGCGCTTCATGAAGCCGCTCAGCGCCGTGCCCGGCCCGAGTTCGATGAAGCGCGTGAAACCTTGCGCCAGCAAATAGCGCATCGAATTTTCCCACAACACCGACGAGGTGACCTGCTCGACGAGCCGCACGGAAATTTCCGTGGCGTCGCCGTGCGCTTGCGCGGTGACGTTCGAAATCACGGGCACGCCGGGGGAAACCAGATTTATTTTGGCGAGTTCCGCCGCAAGCTTCGGCTGTGCACTGGCCATGAGCGGCGAGTGATACGCGCCCGCCACGGCCAGCGCCAACGCGCGTTTCGCGCCCTTGGCCCTGGCGAGTTCACACGCTTTCGTAATTTTTTCCGCCTCGCCGGAAATCACGAGCTGGCCGGGACAGTTTAAATTGGCGAGAACAACTCCCGCTTCCGTGCAAACTTCGCGCGTCAAATTTTCGTCCAAGCCGATGATCGCGGCCATGCCGCCTTGGGTCACGTCGCACGCATCCTGCATGAATTTTCCGCGTGCACGAACCACGCGCAAACCATCCTCAAAACTCATCGCGCCCGCCGCCGTCAGCGCCGTGAACTCGCCCAGCGACAACCCGGCGGTGGCTTCAAACTTGAGATGTGGCGACTTTTCCTTCAGCAATTGAAACGCGACCCAGCTCACGAGAAAAATTCCCGGCTGCGCGTTTTCCGTTTTGGTCAAATCCGCTTCCGGGCCTTCAAAACAAATTTTGGCGAGGTCGTAGCCGAGCGCGGCGTTGGCGCGGGCGAACCAATTTTTCGCGCTCGGAAATTTTTCCGCCAGGTCTTTGCCCATGCCGACGACTTGCGCGCCTTGGCCGGCGAATAACAATGCAGTTTTGCTCATGGAAAAAATTTTAACCACAAAGCCGCCGCGACACCAAGTTTTGAAAATGAAATTTTCCTAATGAAATTTTCCTTTTTGACGGGAAGGCTTGGTGGTTCAATTTGCGAATCATGTTTTCACACGTTGTCATTTTTTGGACCGATCCCGCGCAACCGAACGCCGCCGATGAAGTCATCGCGGGCGGGAACAAGTTTCTCAAGACCATTCCCGGCCTCACGCAATTTCACATCGGTAAAATGGTGGGCAGCGCGCGACCGGTCGTGGACCAGACCTATCAGGTCGCGCTCAACACCGTGTTCACGAGCAAGCGGGCGCAGGACGATTATCAGGTGCACCCGCAACACTTGGAATTCGTCGCGCAGTGTGTGAAGCCGTTCGTGAAAAAAGTCACCGTTTATGATTTTGAATGATCACCCGCGCGGGTGAAATTTCCGGTGGATTTCGCGCAGCCGGTTCCCCGTCACGTGCGTGTAAATTTCCGTCGTGCTGATATTCACGTGGCCGAGCAATTCCTGGATCACCCGCAAATCCGCGCCGTGTTCCAGCAGATGCGTCGCAAAACTGTGCCGCAACATGTGCGGTGTCATCGGGCGCGCCACGCCGGCGCGCGCCACGCGATGTTTGATGTGCAGCCACAATGTCACCGCCGCGAACGGTGTGCCGCGCTGCGTGAGAAAAACATTCGCGGGCGATTTGGGCGTGACGAGTTCTGGCCGCCCAGCTTCGAGGTAACGATTCAACGCGGTCACGGCCGTTCGTCCCACCGGCACGACGCGCTCCTTGTTGCCTTTGCCGACGACATTGATGAATCCGGCGTCGAGATGCAGTTGCTCCAGCCGCAGATTTTTTAGTTCGGACAAACGCAGGCCCGAAGCGTAAGCCAGTTCCAAAATTGCCTGGTCGCACAAACTTTTCGGCGTCTCGGGATTTTCCGGGGCGAGCAGTTTTTTTATTTCAGCATTCGACAGCGCCTTGGGCAAACGCTGCCAGCGGCGCGGCAGCGAAAGATTTTCCGCGAGGTTGGCGGGCAACAGTTTTTCATTTTCGGCAAACTTATAAAATGCCCGCAGCGCCGCGATTTCCAGATAAACACTCTCGCCGCTCAAACGTTTGGTGGAGGCTTTCGGTTCGTCGGCGAGCGGTCGCGCCCGTTCATATTGCAGAAACGCCATGAGATGCTTCAGCTCGACCGATTGCCAGTCGGTGATTTTTTCTTTTGCCGCCCACGCCGTGAATTTGCCGAGCAGCGCGGCGTAAGTTTTCGCCGTGTTGTCCGACTGCCCGCGCTCGTGGCGCAGGTATTGCAGAAAATCTTCCACAAGCGTTTGCATCATTCAAATTGAACCAACCGAAGTTTTCGGTGGAATGGCGTGAACGGCAAGCTTGATTAGCGATTCAATTGCTTCGACACCGTCCTTGTTGCCAGCCGCCGGTTTGAAAGCTAGTTTGTGCGCGTGCCGTTCCATTCTTCCGCGCTGAAAAACTCGCCGTTGCTTTTGCTGCTGCGCGTGAACGCCGTCCATAGCTGGCGGCGGCTGCTCGCGGTGCGCCAGCAATCGCGGCTGCTCACCAGCATCATCGGCCTGTTTGTGGCGGGCTATCTGGTGCTGGCGTTCGAACTTTTTTTCAACGGACTGAAATTCATGGCCAAGTTTCCCGGCCTCGGCGCGGTGCTGACGGAACGGCTGTTTTACACGTTGTTCGCCTTTTTGTTCGCGCTGCTGCTGCTGAGCAATCTGATCATCAGCTACACGAATTTGTTTCGCAACCGCGAGACGGCGTTTCTGCTGACGCTGCCGGTGTCCACGCAGACGATTTTCCGGTGGAAATTCATCGAGTCCATCGTGCTCGCGTCGTGGGCGTTTTTATATTTGATCGCGCCGCTGCTGATCGCGTTCGGCCTGGTGCGCGGCGTGCCGTGGCATTTTTATCCGCTGACCGTCTTGCTGATCGGCTTGTTCATCATCCTGCCGGGCGTGCTCGGTTCCGCGCTGGCCATCGGCATCGGCCGCTATCTGGACCGGCGCAATTTCCAAGTGATGCTGATGGTGGTGGCGCTGCTGCTGCTGGCATTCGTCGCGTTCTGGTGGAAATCCAATCCAGTCGATGACGACCTGCTCGACAAGCGGACGCTGGAGGCGCTCGACCGCCTGCTCGCCAAAACGCGGTTCACGATGTTTCCATTTTTGCCCAGCTACTGGCTCTCGGCGGCCGTGATGCAATGGGCCGAAGGCATCACGCGCAGCGCCGTTTTTTTTGCAGCGGTGCTGTTAAGCCACACGCTGTTTTTCGGCAGCATCGCGTTCACGCGCTTCGGAAATATCTTTTACGACACCGCCTCGGCGGTCCAAAGCCGCGCCGGCAGCGGCTGGAAATTAAATTTTCAGCGCGCCCCAAAAAAAACCCGCCGCACCGCTGGTTTTTTGGAAAAACTCTCCGGAAAAATTTTCTGGCTCGCCCCGGACACCCGCGCCCTGGCCGTGAAGGACATCCGCATGTTCTGGCGCGACACCACGCAATGGGGCCAGTCCGTGATGTTTTTCGGCCTGCTCGGCGCCTACATCATCAACCTCCGCAACTTCACGCACCAGCTCACCAGCCCCTTCTGGATCAACGCCGTCGCGTTTTTAAATCTGGGCGCGTGTGCCTTCAACCTCGCCTCCGTCACCACGCGGTTTGTCTTCCCCCAATTTTCGCTCGAAGGCCGGCGGCTCTGGATCATCGGCCTCGCGCCCATGGGCCTGGAACGCGTGGTCAAAGTGAAATATTGGCTGGCCAGCATCAGTTCATTGCTCGTCACGCTCGGCCTCGTCACGCTGTCGTGTTACCTGCTGAAAATGCCGTGGAGCGACGTCGCGTTTTTCGGCGCCGTCGTGACCGTGATGACGTTTGCGCTCAACGGCCTGGCCACCGGCCTCGGCGTTTTGTATCCCAACATCAAGGAAACCAACCCGAACAAAATCGTCAGCGGCTTCGGCGGCACCTTGTGTTTCGTGTTGAGTTCCATCTACATCATCGCCTCGCTGACGCTGCTGATCATTGGCGATGGCGGCTTTCACGGCCACGAACTTTGGACGATCGTCAGCATCCTCGGATTTGTGTTTCTCTCTTTTGTCATCGGCTGGCTGCCGATGAAACTGGCCATGCGCGAATTGAAAATTTTTGAAGCGTGAACTGAACCTGCGATTGGCGATATACGATTTACGCGCCACCCAACCGGCCCGCTCGTAAATCGCAAATAAATTCATCCCACCCGCCGCGCAAACTTCGTCAGCCCCGCAAACAACTTTTCCGCCGAAGCAAAATGTTTCTGCCCGCCGTCGGCCACCAAAGCAAACCCGGCGCCGTAAGCCGGGCCATTGGCCACGCACGCATCCGTGCGGCAATCCACGATCTGCCGCTGCGCCGCGCCGATCGCGTTCGTGCGTTTGCCGTTCGCTTCAAATTTCCAGCCCACGATTTTCGTTCGAGGAAACCAGCCGCGCAACTCCGCGATGATTTTCGGCGTCGGCGCCAGCTCCGCCAGCAACGCGCCGGCGCGCGTGGAAATTTTTTTGGACGCGGTGAGCGCGATGAATTCGCCCTTTTCATTTTGGGCAAAAACTTTTCCGAAGCCGAAATCGCTGACCGCTGCCGCGTGAAAAATAACATCCACTTTTTTCCCGGAAAACGCTTTTAATTTTGCGCGCAAATCCGCCGTGGTGGAAAAAACTTTCACCATCTTCGCCTGGCGAGCGCCGGCGTAAGTCGCCGATACGCCGATCAGCAGCGTGACTTGATGCCCGCGCGTGGTGAGATAATTCGCCAGCTCGGTGCCGAGCCGGCCCGTGGAAAAATTCGTCAGCCGGCGCACGTCGTCCAGCGGCTCAAACGTCGGCCCGGCCGTGACAATGCAATTCATGAGGCGAGCATAGCGGATGCCCGCCGCCGGATGAAAGCGTGAACCGCAGCTGGCCGCGCAAAAAAAGAAACGGCGGCGAAATTATTTTTCCGGCGCGGCGAGATAAATGATGCGCGTCGGTTGCGTCGCCGCGTAGGCGTTGCGCTGCGGAATTTTGGCGCGATCAAACGGCTGATAATTTTTGATCGCCCCCACATGGCCGATGTGCACCGAGTCGCGCAAGACGCCGTGGCCGTTGCGCGTGGCATCGCTGAAATGCGCCTGACCAAAGCCGACGCCGTTGCCGGACAGGTTGGACGAAAAATATTTCAGGCCGACAATCCGGTTCGTGTCATCGCGCAGCCAGCCCAAAAAAATCACGGAATGGCCGCCGGCGGGCGTGGTGCTGTAACTTAAAAAATCGCCCGCGCGCGCGTCGGCAAAATTCGTGATCGCGCGGCCGAGGCCGTAGCTCGTGATCGCGCGCTGCTCGGAATCGCCGGCACCCTCGACATACCAAAGTTGCAGCGCGTTGAAGAGATCGTTGAAGGTCATGCCGTTGAAATCATCCGGTTCGAGGCCGGTTTGAATGTTGCGCAATTTCATCGCGCGCACGAAAACTTCAAACGTAAAGCCGCAACAATAGCTGCAACGCGAGCCATCGGGATAGGCTTTCGCCACGATCATGCCGCGATACCATTGGTCCTGCGTCACGCCGTTGTAGATGTCGTATTCGCGCGGTTTCCAGCTGCAATGATATTGATACGAGCCGTCGAGCGGATAGCCGGTGATGACTTTCAACACGAACGGATTCAGCGAACCTTCGGCGTCATTTGTGACCATGTCCTCGCGCGCGTAGGCTTTGGCGAGCGCCTTGTCCACGGGCGAGAAACCGCGTTCATCCACCGGATAAACGCGCGGCGTGTAAGTCGAACGGCGCCGGCCGGGATTTTTTTCGCGCGGCGGATTGGAGTGCGCGGCGCTGGCCACCGCCGTCGCCGGCTTGGCCGCGACGGGCGCATGTGCACAGCCGCAAAAAATAAAAAGTGAGGCGGCCCCAAAAAATAAAATGGTGCGCGCAACGATTTGGTCGGATTTCATAAACCTTGTTTGACTGCCAAAATTATAACCTGCCAGCCGTGCGTTGCAAAGCGCCTTTCCGCGCGGCATGATTTTCGCCGATGAAGTTGAACCCGTGGGACGCGCTGCTGGATGGCCGTTTCGATTCCGCCCAGCCCAGCCGCACGCTCTGGCGCTTGTTCGCCGATCAGCGCGGCAAAGTATTCGGCGCGGCCGCGCTGTTTGTCGTCAAACAATCGCCTGCGTCGCTGATGCCGCTGGCGGTGGGCCTGATCGTGGACGCGCTCACGCCGCTGCGCGACAATTCCTTTTCGCGCGTTTTGTGGATTGCCGGCGCTTATTTATTTTTGCTCGCGCAAAATCCTCTGTTGCACACGGTCTTCGCCCGCATGATGAGCGGCCTGCTGCGCCACATGCAATTCAACCTCCGCAGCGCGATCGTCGAACGCCTGCAACAACTCGCGCTCACGTTCCACGAGGAAAATCAATCAAGCGCGCTACAGACAAAAATTCTCCGCGACGTGGACGCCATTGACGGTTTGTGCCGCTACCTTTTTCTCAACGGCCTGAACGGCCTGCTCGTCATTCTTTACGTCACCGTGATCGCGCTCGTGCGCCAGCCGATTCTGGCGCTGTATTTTTTGCTCACCGTGCCCGCCGGCATCGCGCTGCTGAAAATTTTCGACCGCCGTTTTCGCGAACAATATCAAGCCCTGCGTGTTGAGACCGAACAGATGAACACGCGCGTCAGCGAAATGCTGCTCATGCTGCCGGTCACGCGCGCCCATGGCCTCGAAGAATCCGAGACGCGCAGCGTGCGTTCCGCGTTTCAGCGGCTGCGCGAACGCGGCCTGCAAGTGGACACGCTCACCGAATTATTTGCCTCCAGCTCGTGGTTCACCTTCATGCTTTTCCAGCTCGCGTGCCTCGTTTTTTCCGCTCGGCTCGTGACGCACCACAAAATCACCGTCGGCGACGCGGTGATGTATCACACTTATTTCGGGATGCTCATTGGCGCAGTGCAACAGGCGCTCGGCGTTTTTCCCGCGCTCGCGCAAGGCCGCGAGGCCATCCGCTCCATCGGCGAAATTTTGGAATCGCCGCAATTGGAAAACCACGAGGGCAAACCGCCCGCACCCGCGCCGTTGCAGGGCGGAATCACGTTTGAAAATGTCAGCTTCCAATATCCGGGCGGTCGTGAAACCGCGCTGCAAAATGTTTCGTTGCGCATCGCGCCCGGCGAAACGGTCGCGTTCGTCGGCGAATCCGGCGCGGGCAAATCCACGCTCGTCAATCTCGCGATGGGTTTTCGTCCGCCGGGCAGCGGCCGCGTTTTGCTGGACGGTTTGGATTTACGCGAACTGGATTTGCGGACTTACCGCCGCCAAATCGGCGTCGTGCCACAGACGACGATTTTGTTCAACGGCAGCCTGCGCGAAAATGTGACTTACGGTTTGGAGCAAATGAGCGACGCGACGTTGTGGCAAGTTTTGGCCGAAGCGAATCTCGCCGACTTCGTCCGCAGCTTGCCGCAGCAGCTTGACACGCTGCTCGGCGAAAGCGGCACGCGGCTGTCCGGCGGCCAGCGGCAGCGCCTCGCGATCGCCCGCGCGGTCGTCCGCAATCCGCGCGTGATTTTGCTCGATGAAGCCACGTCCGCGCTTGACACCGAATCCGAGCGGCTCGTGCAGGAAGCCTTGATACGCTTGACGAAAAACCGCACGACACTCATCGTTGCGCACCGTTTTTCCACGATCCGCCACGCGCATCGCATCGTGGTTTTGCAGGGTGGAAAAATTGTTGAAATCGGTTCGCAGCCGGAATTGATGGCGCAGAACGGTCATTTCGCGCAGCTCGCCAAACTGCAATCGTTCACCGCAAACTGACTCAAAGATATTTTGCGATAATCGGTTTCAACTCGGCGATGGTTTTCTTCGGCCAAGCTTTGCGGTCGGTCATGATTGCATTTTTCAACGCGGCATGACATGGCCAGTTTGGTTCGGCGGGAATTTGCGGAATCACTTTTGCGAGAATCGCCTTCGCGGTCGCCGCATTTTTCATCAAATTGGCGATGACCATTTCCACTGTCACATGCGCTTCATCCACCTTCCAGCAATCGTAATCCGTGATCATGGCCATCGTCGCATATGCGATCTCGGCTTCACGGGCGCATTTGGCTTCACCAAGATTGGTCATGCCAATCACATCGTAACCGAGCTTGTGATTGGTCAGCGATTCGGCGCGCGTGCTGAATTGCGGGCCTTCCATGTTCACATACGTGCCGCCATCGTGAACTTTCGCTTTCAAGGCGCGCGCGGATTTTAAAATAATTTGCCGCAACTCTTCGCAGATCGGATCGGCAAACGCAATGTGCCCGACGATGCCGCGCCCGAAAAACGTGTGTTCAAAATCACGCTTGGTGCGGTCCAAAAATTGGTCGGGCAAAACGATGTCGCACGGCGCATATTTTTTTTGCAGCGAACCGACCGCGCTGACGCTGAGAATCCACGCGACGCCGAGTTTTTTCATCGCCCAGATATTGGCGCGATGATTCAACTCGCTCGGCAAAATCCGGTGACCGCGACCGTGGCGCGGCAGGAAAACCACTTCGCGGCCGGCGAGCGAGCCCGTCAGAAATTCATCCGAGGGCGCGCCGAACGGCGTTTTGACCGGCACCCATTTTTGATTCGTAAAACCTTCGATGTGATACAGGCCGCTGCCGCCGATGATGCCGATCTTGTAATTTGACATGGCGGGATTTTTAACCGCGCAGCCCGCGAAACACACGAAAAAATTTCCGCCGGCAAAATTTTCTCGGCTGGCGTTTGGCGGCGGATGAATTATTTTACGCGCATGGAACTGTTTAACAAAATTTTGAAGGCGTCCGTGGACGGCGGTGCCTCGGACATTCACGTCAAAGTCGGCACACCGGTCATTTTCCGCATCAGCCGTGAATTGATTTCCATCGAATGCCCGGTGCCGACCGAGCAGTGGATGAACAAAATCATCGAGGGCATCACGCCGATTCATCTCAAGAAAAAACTCGAGGAGGACCGCGAGGTGGATTTTTCGTATTACATTCCCGACGTTGGTCGCTTCCGCACGAACGTGTTTCAACAGCGCGGTTCGTGGGCATTGGCGATGCGTCACGTGAAATCTTCCGTGCCGAGTTTCGAACAACTTGGTCTGCTCGAAAGCATCAAGACCATCGCCGAATCGCCGCGCGGCATCGTGCTCGTGGCCGGCTCCACCGGCTCCGGCAAATCCACGACGCTTGCCGCGATGATCGAGCACATCAACAGCAATTTCAAAAAACACATCATCACGCTCGAAGACCCGATTGAATTTGTGTTTGAAGACAATCAGTCCGTCATCGAGCAGCGCGAAATCGGTTTGGACACGGCGAGTTTTTACGGCGCGCTCAAACACGTTTTGCGACAGGACCCGGACATCATCATGCTCGGTGAAATGCGCGACGCCGTCACGTTCACGGCCGCGATGAGCGCCGCCGACACCGGCCATCTGGTTTTTTCCACACTACACACGACGACCGCCGCGCAGTCCATCACGCGCATCCTGGATTTTTTCAAGGCAGACGAACGCGAACAAGTCCGCCGCCAGCTCGCCGGCACGTTGCGCGGCGTGATTTGCCAGCGCATGATCCCGACGATTGCCGGCAAAATGACGCCGGCGCTGGAGATCATGACGAACTCGCCCGTCGTCAAAAAAATGATCGAGGAAAACCGCTTGGACAAATTGACGGCGGCCGTGGAGACCGGCAGCGACGACGGCATGATCACCTTCAATCAATCGCTCTTCAACCTCGTCAAAGAAGGCAAGGTTTCGGAAAAGGAAGCGCTGTCCAAGGCGAGCAACCCGCAGGCCTTGGAGATGAATTTCAAAGGCATCTTCCTCAACGAAGGCGGTCGTATTGTCGGCTAATCAGATTAATTGCCGGCCGAACGAAATTACCCGGTTGACTAAAACCCAACCGGGCTTATCGTTTTTAAAATGCGGATTTCAAAAAAGACCGATTACGCGTTGCGGGCCTTGTTCACATTGGTGGATCATTACGGCGGCCAGCCCATTCCCATCCGCGAACTCGCCCGGCGCAACGATGCGCCCAAACGGTTTCTTGAACAAATCATGCTCGCGCTCAAATCGCAAGGCTGGGTGGACAGCTCGGCGGGCATTCGCGGCGGCTATTTTCTGGCGAAAAATCCGGCCAAAATCACGATGGGCGAAGTGGTGCGCCATTTTGATGGAATCCTTGCGCCAATTGATTGCGTTTCGGTCACCGGCTATCAACGTTGTTCGCAGGAATCCGTCTGCCGGTTCCGGCGGGTTTTTTTTGATGCGCGAAATTTTGTGGCAACCCTGATGGACCGCGCCACGCTGGCCGAGGTGGCCAAAGGACTGCCGCTGGCCAAGCGGGAAATTTCCTCCGGTTTTATTGGCGGCGAGGGCATTTAAAAAATTTTGCTTTATCCGTTGACAAAATTAACCGATGGCACATAATAACGACACAATAAGTCGTCAATATGATTCGGATGAATGAAAGCAGCAGGTTAATAAGTCGGTTTGCAAAGCAAAATGGATTTGCCCATTGAAGCGGGTTTTTATTTAAATACATAAACGACACAATGAGTCGCTATTAGATTTGCAATCACAGATATGAGCGCCACGACAATCAAGAACGGAAAAGAAGCTGATCGCAAACTAGAATGGCTGTCGGTCGTTCAACAGCAGGTCGGTTCGCTGCGCTACGGCGTGGTGCAAATCATCATTCACGATTCGCAGGTCACGCAGATTGAAAAAACCGAGCGGATGCGGCTAGACCGGCCGCGTTCGTAAAACATTTAACCGCCCTACAAAACTGGCGGCCAAACCAAAACCAACCAAGCCAAACGGAAAACCGTAGCAACAAAATGAAAACTGAACTGAAAAAACTGATTGTGGCAGCCGTCATCGGCAGCCAATTCGTGCGCGGATCGCTGGCGCAAGACAGCACGTCAACCAATGCCGCGCAAGTCCAAATTCCCGCCTATGCCGCCGACGGTGCGGGTGGCAATACGGCCGAGGCTGCCGAGATCAAAGCCTTGAAACAGGAAGTCGAAGCGTTGGTGCAAAAAGTCAACGCGCTGGAAGCCGAGCGCGCGCCGGCCCAACAATCGGCGACCATTCAGGACTTGGATCAAAAAGTGCGCATCCTGTCGCGCGAACGCGAAAACGATCAGGAAGCCGCCGCGGCGTTTGCCAAGACGCAGCCGAAAATTTCGATCGGTTCGAGCGGATTCAGTTTCGCGTCGGCAGATTCCAATTTTGTCGCGCAACTGCATGGCTTGGTGCAGCTCGACAGCCGGACATTTTTCGAGGACGGCGGCAACAATGGCAATGATGGCTTTTTGTTGCGCCGCGCGCGCCCGATTTTCACGGGCACGGTGTTTCATGATTTTGATTTTAATTTCACGCCCGATTTCGGCGGGAGCGTGGTGCAGATCCAGGATGCCTTCGTGAATTACCGTTACAACCCGGCCATCCAGCTGCAAGCGGGCAAATTCAAATCGCCGGTCGGTTTGGAACAATTGCAATCCGATCCATACACTTCGTTCAACGAACGCTCGCTCGCGAACGACCTGGTGCCGAATCGTGATCTGGGCATCGCGTTCAAAGGCGATGTCTTCAACGGCGCAGTGAGCTACACCTTGGGCTTGTTCAACGGCGCGCCTGATTACAATGGCACGACGACAAACTCGTCGTTCCAGGATGACAAAGCGTTTGCGGGGCGCCTTTTCGCCCAGCCGTGGAAAAATTCCGACCTCGGCGGCCTGCGTGGCTTGGGTTTTGGCATCGGCGGCAGTTACGAGGCGAGCCATCCGAACACCAATTCCGCCACTGGCTTGACGCCAGGCTACACGTCGGACGGCCAGCAGAAATTTTTTACCTACAGCAGCGGCGTGAATGCCAGCGGCGCGGCGTGGCGCGTCTCCCCGCAGGCCTATTATTATTATGGCCCGTTCGGCTTGCTCGCGGAATATGTGGTGTCCGATCAGGAGGTCAAAAAAGCCGCCGCCTCGACGGATCTGCAAAACACAGCTTGGGAAGTTTCTGGTTCCTGGGTTTTGACGGGCGAAGACGCTTCCTACAATGGCGTGACGCCGCTGCATCCGTTTAGCCCGCACAACGGCCAATGGGGCGCGTGGCAAGTGGTCGCGCGCTATGCCGCGCTGGATGTGGACAACAAGGCCTTCACCGGCAGTGTATTTGCTGATCCCACCAAATCCGCCTCCGGCGCGGGCGCGTGGTCCATCGGCCTGAACTGGTATCTGAACAAAAATATCCGCGCCAACCTGAGTTTTTCGCACACCGAATTTGACGGGTTCACCGGCAAGGCGGCTCCGGGCGTCGTGCCGGCGCAGGCGGAAAACGCCTTGTTCTCGCGGGTGCAATTATCGTTCTAAAACAAATCATTCAGCAACTTCATGGCATGAAAATCATACTCTCAATTATCCTCGCGACTTCGCTGGCAGCAGCGGCCGGCGCCAAGGAAATCAAACTGCTCAACGTCTCCTACGATCCGACGCGGGAGCTTTATACCGAATACAATGCGGCGTTCGCGAAATACTGGCAGGCCAAGACCGGTGATAGTGTTACAATATCACAATCACACGGCGGCTCCGGCAAGCAGGCGCAGGCGGTCATCAACGGTCTCGAAGCCGACGTGGTCACGCTGGCGCTGGCGTATGACATCGACGCCATTTCGCAGCAGGCGAAACTGTTGCCGGCGGATTGGCAGAAGCGTTTGCCCAACAACAGCACGCCTTACACCTCGACGATTGTTTTCTTGGTGCGCAAAGGAAACCCCAAGAAAATCAAGGACTGGGACGATGTCGTGAAAAAAGGCGTGACGGTCGTGGTGGCGAATCCAAAAACGTCCGGCGGCGCGCGCTGGGCTTATCTGGCCGCCTATGCTTACGCGCTCGAAACTTACGGCCATGATGACGCCAAGGCGAAAGACTTCATCACGAAGCTTTACAAAAATGTGCCGGTTTTGGATTCCGGCGCGCGTGGCGCGACGGTTACATTTGCACAACGCGACATCGGCGACGTGCTGCTGGCATGGGAAAACGAGGCGCATCTGGCGTTGAAGGAATTCGGCGCAGATAAATTTGAAATCGTCACGCCGCCGTTGAGCATCCTCGCCGAACCGCCGGTTTCCGTGGTGGACAAAAATGCCAAGCGGCATCACACCACCGAAGTGGCGACGGAGTATTTGAAATATCTTTATTCGGACGAAGGCCAGGAGATCGCGGCGAAAAATTTTTATCGTCCGCGCAATGAAGACATCGCCAAAAAATACGCGGATAATTTCAGCCAGTTGAAACTGGTGACGGTGGACCAGGAATTTGGCGGCTGGGCCAACGCGCAGAAAACGCATTTCGCCGACGGCGGAGTTTTTGACCAGATTTTCCAGCCGCAATGAGCAACGCCAGCCAATAAAAATATGACCATCGCCGCCCCGCTTAAAACAATTGTCAAATCCACGCGGCAGCAGCGTCGCTCGCTCGCCGAACTGCTCGCGCCGCTGGAACGGATTGCCGCGAACTCGCCGAATCTGGTGGCGAACCACGACGCGCGGTTTGAGGTGGGCGGCGAAAATTACGGCTTGCCGCGCTATCTGTTTGTCGGCCCGCGCGGCGGCGACACGCCGATCCGCATCGGTATTTTTGCGGGCGTCCACGGCGATGAACCCGAAGGCGTCCATGCGGTGGTGCAATTCATCCAGTTGCTCGAAGCGCGGCCGGAACTCGCGACGGGCTATTATCTTTCATTTTATCCCGTGTGCAATCCGACGGGTTTTGAAGACGGCACGCGGCATACGCGCAGCGGCAAGGATTTGAACCGCGAATTTTGGAAAAATTCCCGCGAGCCGGAAGTTTTATTGCTGCAGGCCGAGCTGCAATCACGTTCGTTTCAAGGGCTGATTTCGTTGCACACGGATGACACGAGCCACGGTTTTTACGGATTTGTCGGCGGGGCGACGCTGACGAAACATTTGATCAAGCCCGCGCTGGCGGCGGCGGAAAAATTTTTGCCGCGCGACGACCGCGCGCAGATTGACGGTTTTGCTGCGCGCAACGGCATCATCACGGATGGCTATGAAGGGATTCTGTCCGCCCCGCCGAAAGTTCGGCCGCGGCCGTTTGAAATCATTTTGGAAACGCCGGTCGCGCCGCCGGAATACTTGAAACAATGCGCGCTGGTGGCCGCGCTGCAGACAATTTTGCTCGAATACAATAAATTCATCGCCTACGCTCCGAACCTTTAAACCGTGGCGACCCAAAAAATCTGGCCAAAAAAAATCCGCGTGCTGCCGGGCTTCCGACTGACGCTCGGCTTCACGCTATTTTATCTCGGCCTGATCGTGCTCATCCCGCTCGCGGCGGTTTTTTGGAAAACCAGCGAGCTGACCTGGGCGCAATTCTGGCACACGGCGACGATGCCGACGGCGCTGGCGTCGTATCGCGTCACCTTCGGCGCGTCTTTTTGCGCGGCGCTGGTCAATGTCGTTTTCGGCCTCATCGTCGCGTGGGTGCTGGTGCGCTACGAATTTTTTGGAAAAAAAATCGTGGACGCGCTGGTGGATCTGCCGTTCGCGCTGCCGACCGCCGTCGCGGGCATCACGCTCGCGGCGTTGTATTCCGAGCATGGCTGGATCGGCCAACTGCTCGCGCCGCTCGGCATCAAAGTCGCCAACACATCGCTCGGCATTTTCATCGCGCTCACGTTCATCGGCCTGCCGTTCATCGTGCGGACGGTGCAGCCGATCCTCGAAGACCTTGATTCGGAACTGGAAGAAGCCGCGTCCAGCCTCGGCGCGAACCGCTGGCAGGTTTTTTCGCGGGTGATTTTGCCGATGCTCACGCCCGCGCTGCTGACGGGTTTCGCGCTGGCGTTCGCACGCGCGCTCGGCGAATACGGCTCGGTTATTTTCATCGCCGGCAACATCCCGATGAAAACACAGATCACGCCCGTCGTCATCATGCAGGAACTCGACATGTTTGATTACGCGAAGGCCACGGCCATCGCCGTTGTGATGCTGGTCATCTCGTTTGTGCTGCTGCTCACAATTAACGTGCTGCAATGGTGGTCGAACCGCTACAACACGCACAACCTCGCATGACGCCCGCCGCGACCACATTTCATGCGCCGCATCAAATCGTGCATCGCCGCACGACGGGCGAACCGCCCTGGGTGCGCCGCCTGCTCATCGGCGTGGCGCTGATTTTTTTAAGTTTGTTTCTGTTCATCCCGCTGATTTTTGTTTTCACCGCGGCGTTTTCAAAAGGCGTCGGACTTTATTTTCAAACCTTTCGCGATCCGAACGCCTGGAGCGCCATCCGGCTCACCTTCATCGCGGCGATCATCGCCGTGCCGTTGAACTGCGTTTTCGGCGTGGCGGCGGCGTGGCTGATTGCGAAATTCGATTTTCGCGGCAAAAATATTTTGCTCACGCTGATTGACCTGCCGTTCTCGGTTTCACCCGTGATCGCCGGGTTGATTTACGTCCTCGTTTTCGGCGCACAAGGCTGGCTCGGCCATTATCGCGACGCGGACCAACCGTGGTTTCCCTGGCTGCAGAACTGGTTGAACGAGGAAAATTTCAAGATCATTTTCGCCGTGCCCGGAATCATTCTCGCGACGATTTTTGTCACGTTCCCGTTCGTCGCCCGCGAATTGATTCCGCTCATGCAGGCGCAGGGCCGCAACGAGGAAGAAGCCGCGCGAGTTTTGGGCGCGAGCGGCTGGCAGACGTTCTGGCGCGTGACGTTGCCCAATATCAAATGGGGTTTGCTCTATGGCGTGATTTTGTGCAACGCCCGCGCGATGGGCGAATTCGGCGCGGTCGCGGTCGTGAGCGGACGCATTCGCGGCCAGACGAACACGATCCCGCTGCACATCGAGGCGTTGTATGACGACTACAATTTCGCCGGCGCATTCGCGATGGCGTCGCTGCTGGCATTTCTCGCGCTCGTCACGCTGGGAATCAAAACCTGGGTGGAATACCAGCAGGCGCGGCAAAATTCCGACGTAGAAAAAATTTCCTTATGAGCGTTGAAGTCAAAAACGTCACGAAAAAATTCGGCGGCTTCACCGCGCTCGACAACGTCAGCCTCAAAGTTGAGTCCGGCGAACTGGTCGCGCTGCTCGGCCCGTCCGGCTCCGGCAAAACGACCTTGCTGCGGACGATTGCCGGGCTGGAATTTCCTGATCCCGGCGACGCGCAGGTTTTATTTTACGGCGAGGACGTGACGCAGATTCCCGCGAGCGAACGCAAGGCCGGTTTTGCCTTCCAGCATTATGCGCTGTTCCGGCATTTGAGCGTGTTTGAAAACATCGCGTTCGGCTTGCGCGTGCGGCCCAAAGCGACGCGACCGCCGGAAAAAGAAATCCGCGCGCGCGTGGAAAAATTATTGGGGCTCATTCAGCTGGAGCCGATGGCGAAACGTTTTCCCTCGCAGTTGTCCGGCGGGCAACGCCAGCGCGTCGCGCTCGCCCGCGCGCTCGCGGTCGAGCCGAAAGTTCTGCTGCTCGACGAACCGTTCGGCGCGCTGGATGCCAAAGTGCGGAAAGAATTGCGCCGCTGGCTGCGGCAATTGCACGACGAGATTCACATCACGACGCTGTTCGTGACGCACGATCAGGAAGAGGCGCTGGAAGTGTCCGACCGCGTGGCGATTTTGCGCGCCGGCAAGATCGAGCAGATCGGCACGCCCGAAGAAATTTACGATCATCCCGCGTCGCCGTTCGTCTATGATTTTCTCGGCAACGTGAATCTGTTCAGCGGCCGCGTGAAAGACGGCGCGGTGGTGATCGGCGAAACGCATTTTTCCCTCGGCGAAAAAACCGGCGAGAACGACACCGCTGCCGTCGCGTTTGTGCGCCCGCACGACATTCGCGTGACGCGCGAGTCGGGCGGTCCGGCGCTGGCGGCGCTCGTGGTGCGTTCCAACGCCGCCGGGCCGGTGGCGAACCTGGAATTGAAACGGCTGGACAGCGGCGAAATTTTCAACGTGCAGTTGAGCAAGGAACAATTCCAGGAATTGTCGCCCAAGCCGGGCGAGCCGGTTTTTGTGGAATTGAAGAACGTAAAGATTTTCTCGGACGATTATTCAATCTGAACCGGGGTTGACACGTTGGCGGGCTTGCCTATCGTTTCGCGGCATGGCCGACAAACATTACCGCAGTCTCATCAAAGCCGTCTCGTGGCGCATCACCGGCAGTGTGGACACGCTGGTTATTTCGTTGTTCATCACGCATAAACTGAAGTGGGCGCTGGGGATCATGAGCGTGGAATTTTTCACCAAGATCGCGCTGTTTTACACCCACGAACGGATTTGGGAAAAACTCTCGTTTGGTCGCGTCAAGCAACCGGGCAAGGACAAACCGAATTTCGACATTTGACGCCCGGGGCAGCGTCCGGGCCGGTTCTCAAACAAACTTGAGTTGCGTTGCGGATGACCTAAATTCTGCGCATCCATGAGCGACATCACCCAGGTGCTGCAAGCCATTGGCCGGGGCGAAGGCCATGCGGCCGAGGAATTGTTGCCGCTGGTGTATGAGGAACTGCGTTCGCTCGCCGCGGCGCGCATGGCGCAGGAACAGCCCGGCCAGACGTTGCAGGCCACGGCGATGGTGCATGAAGCGTGGTTGCGGCTGGTGGCCGATGGCGCGCGAACGTGGGAAAATCGCGCGCATTTTTTTGGCGCGGCGGCGGAGGCGATGCGCCGGATTTTGATCGAGCGCGCGCGGCGGAAATCCACTTTGAAACGCGGCGGCGATTTGGCGCGGGTGGATATCGAGGGGCTCGATTTGGCGGCGGCCGGCGCGGACGACAAAATTTTATTGATCAATGAGGCACTGGAAAAATTGCAGGCGCAAGATCCCGAAAAGGCGCGCATCGTCATGCTCAAATTTTTTGGCGGCCTGACCAATGGCGAGGTGGCGCAGAGCCTGGGCGTGAACGAGCGCACGGTGGAACGGCAATGGGCGTTCGCCAAAACCTGGATGTATCAGGCCATCAAGGCCCAGGCGTAAATAAATTTATTGCGGATAATTTTTTTCACCCGCCGCATGAATCCCGTCCCCACCGAAGAAGCCTTGTTTGAAGCGGCCCGCCAACTGCCGGCGGCGGCGCAGCATGCCTTCTTGGATCAGGCCTGTGCCGGGAATATCCCGCTGCGCGAGCGCTTGCAGAGCTTGCTGGCGGACGCGGCGGCGGCGGAGAATTTTTTCGCCGCCGTGGTGCCCTTCGGTGCCGCCACGAATCTTTCTCGAGAAAAAAGCGGCACGGCGGCGGAAAAACTCACGGTGGATTGGCTGGCGGAATATCCCGCCTCGCGCATCGGGCCTTACAAATTGCTTCAGCGCATCGGCGAAGGCGGCGGCGGCGCGGTTTACATGGCGGACCAAGAACAGCCGGTGCGCCGGCGCGTCGCGCTCAAAGTCATCAAGCTGGGCATGGACACCAAAAACGTCATCGCGCGTTTCGAGGCCGAACGACAAGCGCTCGCGATGATGGATCATCCGAACATCGCGCGCGTGCTCGACGCGGGCGCGACGGAAACCGGCCGGCCGTATTTCGTGATGGAATTGGTGCGCGGCGTCCGCATCACCGATTACTGCGATCAACATCAACTGGACACACGGCAACGACTGGATTTATTCATTCAGATTTGCCGCGCCATCCAGCACGCGCATCAAAAGGGCATCATTCATCGCGACATCAAGCCGTCGAACATTCTCGTCACGCTGCACGACGGCAAGCCCGTGCCGAAGGTGATTGATTTCGGCATCGCCAAAGCCACCGACACGCGGCTGACCGACAAAACCTTGTTCACCGGGTTCGAGCAAATCGTCGGCACGCCGGCTTACATGAGTCCCGAACAGGCGGAAATCAACAGTCTCGACGTGGACACGCGCAGCGATATTTATTCGCTCGGCGTTCTGCTTTACGAACTGCTCACCGGAAAAACCCCGTTTGACGGCAAGGAACTGGTTTCTTCCGGCCTCGACGAAATGCGGCGCACGTTGCGCCAAAAAGAACCGCAGCGACCGTCCACCATGCTGACGACGCTGCAAAATGTGGAGCTCACGGCGACCGCCAAACAACGTGACGCCGAAGCGCCGAAATTAATTTCGCTGCTGCGCGGCGACTTGGATTGGATCGTGATGAAGGCGCTGGAAAAAGATCGCACGCGGCGTTACGAGACGGCGAACGGGCTGGCGATGGACATTGAGCGATATTTGCATAACGAACCGGTCATCGCGCGTCCGCCCAGCCGCGTTTACCGTTTTCAAAAGCTGGTGCGCCGCAACAAAGTGGTTTTTGCCGCGACTGGCGCGGTGATTGTGGCACTGGTCGCCGGTTTCGGAACTTCGACGTGGTTGTTTCTCAAAGAGCGCGAAGCGCGAGAACGCGCCGTCGAAGCCGAACGGCAGCAGGAACGCTTGCGGCAGGCGGCCGACACGCGGGAAAAAATCACGCACGCCACGGTTTTGGTCAGCCAGGAAAAATTCGAGGAAGCCGAGGCGCTCGTGGCCGGCATCAATTTTGAACAGCCCACGGTCGAGGGCGCGGCCGCGCTGCGCGCGCTCGGCGAATGGCGGGCGTTGCAAAACGACTGGACCCCGGCGGCGCGCCATTTCAAAAAATTACTGCAGGTGGATCAACTCGACGGCGTGGATGTTTGCACGTTGGATTATTTGGAGTGCGGGCCGGCATTGATCGAATCCGGCGACACGGAAGGCTATGCGCGTTTTCGTCAGGAGGCCATCGAACGTTTCGCCAGCAAACCGTATCCGTTTGCCGACCGGATCATCAAAATCAGCCTGCTGCTGCCGGTGGAGGCGGCGTTGTTGAAAACGATTGAGCCGATGGCCGAAGCGTCCGTGGCCTCGTTTGACAATGGCACGAACAGCGAAGTTTTTTTGGCTGCGTGGCGCTCCGTCTCGCTCGCCTTGTGGGAATATCGGCGGGGGCATTTCGACGAGACGGTCGCGTGGTGCCAGCGCTGCCTGGCTTATTCGGAACACATCGCGCCGCGCAGCGCCGCCGCCCAAGTGCTCCTGGCCATGGCGGATTGGAACCTGCATCACCGGGCGCAGGCGCGGGCAGAACTCGCCGAAGTCCAAACGGCCATCGAGAACCATTTCAAAAGCGGCTTGGACCGCGGCACTGGCGTGGAGGGATTTTGGTTTGACTGGGTGTTCTGCCGCCTGCTGCTTACCGAAGCCGGCGCACTGATCGGGAAAAGTCCCTGATCCAGTTCTTCGCAAGCGGATCGTTTTATTAATTTTGCAGAAAATTAATTTTCCGTGTCGGGTTTTCCGCTTGAACTGCGCATTGGTAGTTGTAACACCCAAATGTTTAAAACCGAAAGGCACTATCGGCGGCGTTTTTTTGCCGCCAATGATGTCCTTCTGTTCGAATTAAACGATTTGGACGCAACTTGAATCCAATAACTCAAAGCACCATGAACCTCAAAAAATTAACCGGCTGGACATTGTTGGCCTTGGCGGCTGGCCTAACCAATCACGCCAATGCCCAAGATGACCATTGGAATGGCACAACTGCAAACAATGCGTGGAATGTCCCGGGCAACTGGAGTTTGGGAACCGTGCCTCCGTCGGGCAATGGGAGTTATGCCGGCAATGTTTGGCTCGATGCCGCGAACGGTGATTCGGTTATCACCATCACTGCGGGCGATGTGGAAAGTCCGGGGGTGGCCACCGACGGATCGCCGGAAGCCTATAATACCATTTTTGGACCGGAATGGGGCGTCACCTTGAATGTCTACGGCACCCTCAACTTCGACTGGCTCCTGTTCCCCGTGCAAAACAATCCGGCCGCCCCGCGCAGCTATGTGAATTTGTATACCAATTCCGTGGTTTCAACCCATGGCGCGGCGCTGGGTCTGGGCGATTCCTGGTTTTATGCCGATGCGCCCTATGTGACGATGAATCTCTATGGCAATGCCCAATACAATAGTTTGGGCGGCGCGGGTCTTTGGCTGGGCGGCCACTTGAACATTTATGACAACGCATCCTTTCTGGTGAATGGTTATATTAATATGGATTTCAACGCGCATCAAACCGACGGCACGCGTGCCATCGTCCTTGGTGGCGGCACCTTGATTCTGCCCAAAGGCTACATTAATGGCGTCAATCTTTCTTATAACGGCGGTTCGGGAAATATTTACAGCTTCATCGGTCGTGGCATCGTGCGGGCTTATGGAAAAGGTTTCGACACGAATGATCTGGTTATTACGGATAATGGCAACAACACCATCGTCACCCCGGTTCCGCTCGGAGGAGCTTTGCAGCGCGTCTATTTCCAGCCGTTGCCGCATGCGAGCGTAACTGCGGGCACCTACGAGCAAGCCACTTTGGTTGGCGATTATCCTTCCGTCAGCGGTGTGCTTTTAAGTTCCACTGAACCCGGTTTGGACCCGGCCGCGTTTTCCAAGCCACTTTACACCTCGAGTAATCCGCACATAGTCTCGGTGGACACCAATGGTTTGATCACCGCTATCAATGCGGGCAGCGCGACGATCACGGCCAAAGTAGGAGCGTTCAACAGCACTAATTCACTCACGGTGACCGTGTTGTCGGCTCCCACCTTGATTCACGAATATAAGTTTAGCGAGACCTCCGGCACCGATGTCGCGGATTCTGTCCCGGGCAATAGTCCAACTTGGGACGGCACCATCATGGGCACCGCCACGTTGAGCGGAGGCCAAATCACCTTGGATGGTTCCAGCGGCTATGTGCAATTGCCGCCGGGTATCCTGACCAATGTGGATGAAGTCACTATTGAAACATGGGCAAGCTTTGGTTCGCCGATCAACACTTGGGCCAATCTGTTCGCCTTCGGAGATACAGATGTCAATGGTCTGGGCGAAAATTATATTAACTTGCAGCCGCATACTGGTGGCGGCACAACCTCGGCCAACTTCGGCCTTGGCGATCCAAGCACAGAGTCGGACGCGGTTTCTCCCGCGCCGTTAGATGGACTGGTTAATGTTCAGATCGTAGCTGTCTATCATCCCTTCGCAGGTTCGGTCAGCCTTTATACCAACGGCGTTCTCGCCGCCAGCAATGGGGCCTTGTTCAACAACCTGACCGATCCCGTGGCGTTTGCCGGACCCATGTATAACAGCCAAAGCACGCTCGCCTATACTCTCGGCGCCGACAATCTCAACTATATCGGCCACTCCTTGTATAATGCCGATCCGACCTTGAATGCTTCCATTGATGAATTCCGCATTTACAACGGCGCTTTGTCGGCCTCACGCATCCAGGCGGACTATGCGCTCGGACCGAACCAGTTAATTGGATCCGCAACCGATGTCTCTTTGAGCGCGACCAAGAGTGGTGGGAACATAATTATCAAATGGCCGACGACTTCCGCACTGGTAAATCTGGTTTCTTCGCCCACGCTGGGCGCAAGCGCAGTATGGACGCCGGTAACGGGCAATCTCGCGGTGGTGAGTGGCAACTATCAGATGACAGTGACTAATTCCGGCACGGCCGCATTTTTCCGGCTCACACAATAAAGCAGGCGCTGAATTAAAAACAGCCGACAAATCACAAAGCCGCGTGGGATTTTATTTTTACCCGCGCGGTTTTTGTCTCGCCCAGCCCAATGGATTGGTTCCAGAATGTCTTAGTGATGAAAAAAAGCGCCAGATCAATTTTGAGGCTTTTAGCAGGCATCGCGGCGGGGCTCTGGCCGATGTTCATCCACGCGCAGATGCCCGTCTATGGCGATTACTATGCGCATGATCCATCCACGATGATCAAGGACGGCACCAATTATTTCATCTATGCCGATGGCCAGGGGATCAGCGGTCAAACCACTTCGGATTTGCGTAATTGGACGGCCGTCAGCCCGATATTTCCCGGCAATCCGCCGGCGTGGACCACGAATGCCGTTCCCGGTTTCGGCGGATATTTTTGGGCGCCCGACATTGCCTACTTCAACGGAAGATACAACCTTTACTATGCGTGTTCGGATTGGGGCACGATCAATTCCGCCATCGGCTTAGTGACTTCGCCATCGCTAACTTCGCCGGTCTGGACAGACCAAGGCAAGGTTATCCAATCCAATCCAAACTTTGCCACAAACGCGACCACTGACCTTACTGCTTATAACTGTATTGATCCTAGTGTCATGGTAGATACCAATGGCACAGTCTGGTTATCCTTCGGTTCTTATTCCGATGGCATACTTATCATGCAGTTGGATCCAACTACTGGTAAACGCATCTCCGCCAAATCACCTATTTACCGAGTGTCTAATAACGGCCCCGTATTTTTCAGTAACTCCGAAGAGGGTTCGTGCCTGTATCAGCGCGGCAGTTATTATTATTTATTTGTGAATTTCGGCGGCTGTTGCGCGGGCGTGAACAGCACTTACAACATCCGCGTGGGCCGCAGCCCCAGCGTAACGGGTCCGTATTACGACAAGAACGGCATCAACATGACTAACGGCGGCGGCACGATGGTGCTAGAATCCACGGCGCGCTATATCGGGCCTGGCCAAGCGGCTATCATGAATGATAACGGCACGAACTGGTTCACTTATCATTATTATGATGGCAATAACAATGGCACGGCGACGCTGGGATTGAACCAGATTTTTTGGACGGCCGATGGCTGGCCGGCGCTGACGAATGATTGGAGCGCCTTTTACACGTTCAACACGGATGCGCGCGAACATCGCGGACTCTACAACGGCACCTTGCAAAACATGGCGAGCATCACGAACGATTCCACGCGCGGCAATGTCCTGAACCTCGATGGCGTCACAAATTTTGTGACGTTGGCGAATCCCGTCGCCAATTGCAGCACCATCGCGGCGTGGGTCAAATGGAATGGCGGCAGCGCCTGGCAGCGGGTGTTTGATTTCGGCATCGACACGACCAATTATTTTTTCCTCACGCCGATGGCCAGCAATGGCAAAATGCGTTTTGCCATCACCACCAATGGCAATGGCGGCGAACAGCAGATTAATGCCAGCATCGCCATGCCAACCAATTCATGGTGCCATGTCGCGGTCACTCTCGATGGCTCGCAAGGCTTGCTGTATCTCGACGGCGTGCCCGTGGGCACCAATTCCAATCTCAAAATTCGCCCGTGGCAAACCGCGTGGGAATCGGCGCAAGACGGCGTGGCACAAACCAACTCGATTGGCAAAAGCAAGTTTGCCGGCGATCCGCTTTTCAGCGGGCGCATTAATTCCTTCCGCATTTTCAGCCGCGCCTTGTCCGCGCCGGAAATCCAAAGCATCGTCTACGCGCATCCGGCGCTCGCGCATCGCTACAGTTTCAGCACCAACGCGCCTTCGCCGGCGTGGGATTCCACCGGCATGGCGCATGGGACGCTCAACGGTAACGCCGTGGTGACCAACAACGCGCTGGTTTTAAACGGCACCACCGGCAGCTTCGTGAATCTTCCCGGTGGGCTAGTCTCCGGTTCGTCCGCCGTGACGATTGAATTTTGGGCGACCTTTGGCGTGAACGGAAACTGGGCGCGCGTTTTTGATTTTGGCGACATCAGTCCCAGCCTCGGCGGCACCGGCATCCAATATTTATTTTTCAGTCCGCACACGGGCGATGGCACGCAACGAATGGAAATTTCCACCAACACGACTGTGACGCTGGAAGCAGCAGGCACGCTGGACAATCGCACGGTGCACGTCGTGTGCATCGTGGATCCGACGAATCATTACGCGGCGGTTTACACCAACGGCGTGCTGGAACAGACATTGACTTCTGCGTGGCCGGCGCTGAATTCGGTCAGCACCGCGTGGTCGTTCCTCGGGCGCTCGCTCTTCAGCACCGACGCCTATCTCAACGCGACAATTGATGAATTGCGCATTTACGATGGCCGGCTCACGCCGCAGGAAATTTCCGTGAACGATCAGTTCGGACCCGACGCGCTGGCGTTGCCCGTGACGATTGCCTATTCCAATTCCGTCGCCGGCCTCACGTTGTCCTGGCCATCGTGGGCGGTCGGTTTCGCGCCGCAAGTCGCGACCAATCTGGCCGCCGGCGGCTGGACAGCTCTCACGCAAACTTCCATGCTGGCGGGCGATCAATGGTCGCTGACGATTGCCCCGACCAATGCGCCACAATTTTACCGGCTCGTGCGTTGATCCACCCCAAATTAAAAACATGAAATTCAAAAAATATTTTTTCATTCTCTCGGCCGCCTTCTTGGCGGGCGCGACGCCCGCCCAATCGGTCGGGCCAACCATCACCATTCAGGCGGATCAGCCCGGCGCGAAAATCAATCCGGCAATGTGGGGCATTTTTTTCGAGGACATCAATTTCGGCGCGGACGGCGGCCTCTACGCGGAGCTGGTGAAAAATCGCGGCTTTGAATTTCCGGAGCCGCTGATGGGTTGGATGAAACTCAGCCCGTCGCTCGCCAAAGGCGAATTGTCCGTGCGCGACGACGCGCCGTTCAACACGAACAATCCGCATTATGTGCGGCTGCATTCAGAAGGCACCGCGCCGTTCGGAATTTCCAACGAAGGGTTTCGCGGCATGGGCGTGAAGCGCGGCGAGGCGTATGATTTTTCCGCGCAAGTCCGCGCCGTCGCCGGCGCACCGATTCTTCGCGTCCAACTTTACGGTGAAGATGGCACGCTGCTCGATTCGGTTGACTTGAAAAATTTCGCCGGCGACTGGCAAAAAGTTACTGCGACGTTGCATCCCCAAGATACCGATGCCAAGGCGCGCCTGGCCGTGCTGCTGATCAACAAGGCCACGCTCGACTTAGATTTTATTTCGTTGTTTCCCGAAAACACTTGGAAGCATCGCCCCGGCGGCTTGCGCGCGGACATGGTGCAGGCGCTCGCCGATTTGCATCCCGGCTTCATGCGTTTTCCCGGCGGCTGCATTGTCGAAGGCAGCGTGCTCGAGCGGCGCTATCAATGGAAAAACACCATCGGCCCGATTGCAGACCGCAAGCTTTTGATCAACCGCTGGAACTACGAATTTCTGCATCGCCCGACGCCGGATTATTTTCAATCGTTCGGCCTCGGCTTCTACGAATTTTTCCAATTGTGCGACGACATCGGTGCGAGTCCGCTGCCGATTTTGAATTGCGGCATGGCCTGCCAGTTTAATTCCGGCGAGTTATGTCCGATCGATGCGTTGCAGCCTTACATCCAAGACGCGCTGGACTTGATTGAATTTGCGAACGGTCCGACAAATTCCACTTGGGGCGCGAAACGCGCGGCGCTGGGCCATCCGGAATCTTTCCACCTAAAAATGATGGGCGTGGGCAACGAGCAATGGGGCCAGCAATATATTGATCGCTACGCGAAATTTGCTGCCGCGATCAAGGCGCAATATCCCGACATCCAACTCGTGTCCGCCGCCGGCCCCGATCCTGGCGACGCGCGATTTAAATTTGCGTGGTCGAAATTGCGCGCGCTGAACGCCGACATCATTGACGAACATTCCTACGCTCTGCCGGAATGGTTTTTGAACAACACGCATCGCTACGACAGCTACGATCGCACTGGCCCGAAAGTTTTCATGGGCGAATATGCCGCGCAAAGCGTGGGCATTGTCAGCACCAAAAATAAAAATAATCTGGAATGCGCGCTGGCCGAGGCCGCGTATCTCACCGGCCTCGAACGCAACGCCGATGTCGTCCGTATGGCGTCCTACGCGCCGCTGTTCGCGAACACCGAGGCGTGGCAGTGGACGCCGGATTTGATCTGGGTGAACAGCCTGCATCTTTACGCGACGCCGAATTATTACGTCCAGCAACTGTTCAGTTGCAATCGCGGCGATGAAGTTTTGCCGTTGCAATTAGACGGCGTGGCAACCACGGCAGCGGGCACGCAAAATCTTTACGCCAGCGCCGTGCGCGATGATCAGGCGGGGGAAATCATTCTCAAAGTGGTTAATCCCGGCGCGGAAGCTGTGACGACGCAAATCAATCTCGCGGGCGTGACCAAGGTGGACGCGACCGCCACGCTCACCCGGTTGGCCGGTGCCAAGGCGGGCGACGTGAACTCGATGACGCAGCCCCCAAAAGTTTTTCCTGTGGAAACAAGGCTGGAAGGCATCGCGCCACATTTTTCGCACGCATTTCCCGCTCGTTCTGTTTCTGTCGTGCGGATCAGAACGCCCTAGCACTTTTTAGTTTTGCGTTTGGCCGAGGATGTCAGCATCACGCTGCCTGCCACCTGCGGCAATTGCTTTTGACAGGCATGGAAGATTTGGTGATGCTAAATTAAATGTGGCCCAAGATCACTGGCAAAAAATGTAGAATCGCAGTTTATATTTTTTCGCTGTTACTTGTGCTGTTAAACTTGATGGGTTGCGCTTCGGCCAGCGGAATCAAAGTTGCCAGCCCGGTCATGACCGGCACGCCCGTCTCCATGGACAATGTTGTCGTAACGACGTTTAGCTCCTTGGGTGACGTGGAAGCTGAAAAAAACACCCTGCGTGACGCGATTTTTTCCGGCCTGAATGAAACAAGAATGTTTACGCGTGTGGCGACGGAGCGGGCGCAGATCGGGGACGGCACCGGCGTCGCATTGAAAGTGGAGATCAAAGCGATCAGGAAAGTTTCTGAAGAGGCACGCGAATGGCGCGGGTCGTTGGCTGGCCGGGCGCGGATTTTGATTCGCGTGACCGTTAGTGATTTGAATTCCGGCAAACAAATTGAGGTGTTTGAAGCCAAAGGGGAATCAGGACAATCGGCCTATGCAGGAACGACGGATGAAGCGATTGAACGCGCGGCTGAACAGGTCGTGGCGGATATGCTTAAGCTGAACGCTGCAATGGCTAAAGGGCTTTAGGATACCACGGGTTCGCACTTATATCGCACATCAACCCGCAAAGATTTGTTCCATCAATTAGCGACGAGGCCGCCTAACCGGCCAATGCGGGACTCATTCAAAAAACGACGCACATTGAACTGGCGCGGCGGTTGCGTTAGCTTCAGCGCATGGCGAAAAAATTGGCGGCGGCAAAGGCTGGCGCAGCGACTGAGGCCGCGGTTGCGGCGGTGCCTTCGGCAATTTCCCTCGCAGCGGTGAAACGCATTTTGCCGTGGCTGGTGGCGGTGGCGTTCTTCATGCAGGCGCTGGACACGACGATTTTGAACACCGCCGTTCCCGCTATCGCGAAGGCGCTTAACATCGCGCCGTTGAGCATGAAGGCGGTCTTGTCCAGTTACACGTTGAGCCTGGCGGTGTTCATCCCCATCAGCGGCTGGATGGCGGATCGTTTCGGCACGCGCCGCGTTTTTGCCTGGGCCATCGGGACGTTCACTCTCGGGTCGGTATTGTGCGGCATCTCGAACAGCATCCACTTGCTCGTCGCATGTCGCGTCCTGCAAGGTTTTGGCGGCGCGATGATGGTGCCAGTCGGGCGATTGACATTGGTGCGCACATTTCCCAAATCCGAACTCATTCGCGCGATGAGTTTCGTGGCGATTCCCGGCTTGATCGGCCCGATGCTCGGCCCGGTCGCCGGCGGATTCATCGTCGGCTATTTTCATTGGCGGCTGATTTTTTTCATCAACTTGCCCGTCGGCCTGCTGGGACTTTATTTTGTCTTTCGCCATCTGCCGGATTACCGGCAGGAAAATTCGCCGCCGCTCGATGTCATGGGATTGATTTTTTTCGGCTTGGGCATCGGGCTGATGGCGTATGTGCTGGAAGTTTTCGGCGAACATACTTTGGGTGACGGCATGCTGCTGACGTTGCTGGCCGTGTCCGCCGTTTGTCTCGTCGCCTATGGAATGCGGGCCGGGCGCATCAAATTTCCCCTGCTGCGGTTGACGCTGTTTGGCATCCGCACTTTTCGCGCGTCGGTCAGCGGCAGTTTTTTCACGCGGCTGGGCATCGGCGGAATTCCATTTCTGTTTCCGTTGTTGTATCAGGTTGGTCTCGGCTTCACGCCGATCCAATCCGGTTTGCTCATCATGCCGCAGGCCGCCGCCGCGTTGAGTTTGAAATTCGTGCTGCGAAAAATTTTGCAGCGGTTCGGCTATCGCCGCGTTTTGATTTTCAACACGATGATGCTCGGCGTGATGATCCTTTCGTTCGCGACCATCGGCGCGGGCACGCCGGTCTGGCTGATCGTGACGCAAGTGTTTGTTTTTGGAATGTTCACTTCGCTGCAATATTCCAGCATGAACACCCTGGTCTATGCGGACGTGACGGACGAACAGACCAGCGGGGCGAGCGCCATCACCAGCACGGTGCAGCAAATGGCCATCAGCTTTGGCATCGCGATCGGGTCGCTGCTCACGGCGGTGTTCGTGCCGGACCGGTTTCACACGAGCGCGCCGCAGCTGATCCATGGCATTCATCTGACGTTTTTGATTCTGGGCGGCTGGACGATTATTTCCGCCTATATTTTTCGCGAGTTAAAAAAAGATGACGGCAATACCTTGAGCCGGCACAAGGCGTTGCCCCATGCCGGTTGAAACAATGACCGTCCCGATAAGAAAAGTCACTGCGTTGGCGGTTTTGAGGCAGGCATCCTGAGCGACGGCTTTGGCTTTTTGTAAATCGGAACGCCAAACCGGCTTGTTCCCCCTAGCAGAATGTATTCGACGAGGAAGAATTCGAGCTTTTTGCCACCCTTAATTTTCAATGTTTTTCCGATGACGGCTGAAACGCCCTTTTCTGCAATTGTTACAGGAAACTTTCGGTTCTCATAGTTCTGTAACAATTCAAACATCCGCTTTTCTGTTAGAACCATTGACCCTATTAGAAAGCCCAAATGAAAATGGGGTGGCCGACGGGATTCGAACCCGCAACAACAAGCTCCACAAGCTTGGACTCTACCATTGAGCTACGACCACCAACCGGCCTGATAGAATAATTTTTCCGCGCCAGAGAGTCAAGTTTTGCAGCAACGTCGTGCCCACCGGCCTTTATAATTTTCGTTGGTTCCACGGCATTTTCGCCAGCAGCAGACCCATGCCACAAAAATCCGTGATGCCGGCAAAAATAAGGCCGGCGCCGACGAAACCCGAAAGCCAGATGAAACGGCTGTCCACCCACCAAGCCAGCAGCACGCCCGTCAACCCCAGCGCACCGGCGGCGATGCGCACCTGCCTTTCCAGACTCATGACCGGGGTCGCGCTGCGGTTCACCGGCAAGCCCGCCGCGACCCACGCCAGCGTGCCGCCCGTGACCACCACGGGATGAAGGAATCCGGCCTGACTTAATTTTTCCGCCGCCTTGGTCGCGCGTTGGCCGCTGCGGCATAGCAAATAAACCGGCGCGTCTTTTGGCAGCGCCAATGATTCTGGCTTCAGCGCATCGAGCGGCACGTTTTGCGCGAGCGGCGCGTGAACTTCGTCAAACTCCACCGGCGTGCGCACGTCAATCATCGCTGCCGCCGGTTGCACGGCGAGCCGCTGTTGCAATGCGAATGGCGAGATGTTTTCCATGCCGGTTGCGTTTTTTAGTTCAGTTTCGCCGCGATGAATTGCGCCAGTTTCTGCGCGTCCGCGTTAAACAGGCGGATGCCTTCCGCGGTTTTTTCCGTGGCCATCGCGTTTTCGTTCACGAGCCAGCGGAATTTCTTTTCGTCCAGCGGCAGTTTCTCGATCTGGCTGTCGCGCGCGATTTCGGGACTCAATTTGCGCGCGAGCGGAGCGTCGGATTTTTGCAGTTCCGCGAGCAGTTGCGGACTGATCGTGAGCAGGTCGCAGCCGGCGAGTTCCTGGATTTCGCCGACATTGCGGAAACTCGCGCCCATGACTTCCGTCGCGTGGCCGAATTTTTTGTAGTAGGAATAAATTTCTTTCACCGAAATCACGCCGGGATCTTCGGCGGGCGAAAATTCTTTTTTCTCCTTCGCCTTATACCAATCCATGATGCGGCCGACAAAGGGCGAAATCAGTTTCACCTTCGCCTCGGCGCACGCGACCGCCTGCGCGAGCGAAAACAGCAGCGTCAGATTGCAGTTGATGCCCTCGCGCTGCAAAATTTCCGCGGCGCGGATGCCTTCCCACGTCGAGGCGATCTTGATCAAAATCCGCTCGCGGCCGATGCCGCGCTTTTCATAAAGCGAAATAAAACGCCGGCCTTTGGCCACGAGCGCCGCGGTGTCAAAAGAAAGATCCGCATCCGTCTCGGTCGAAACCCGGCCGGGCACGATCTGCAAAATCTCGCTGCCGAAAGCGATCAGCAAATTGTCCAGCACGAGCGGCAACAAATCCTTGGCAGGGGCGTTGGCCGATTTTGCGTCGGCGATGGTTTTATCCACGAGCGCCTTGTATTCCGGCATCTGTGCGGCCTTGAGAATCAGCGACGGATTTGTGGTCGCGTCGCGCGGCGCGAATTGTTTCAGTGTGCCGAAATCGCCGGTGTCGGCGACGACGACGGTGAACTGCTTCAATTGGTCAAGTTGGTTGCTCATAAAATAATGAATTGATTTCCTGCGCTTCAAAATACGCCGGAGTCGCACATTGGCAAACTTTTTGACACCGCGCCGGCTTGGCTTAAACTGCGCACGAATTTCTTATGCCCACACATTATCTCGCCTGCGACCTCGGCGCGGACAGCGGCCGCGTCATCCTCGGCACGCTCGCCGAGGGAAAAATTTCCCTTGAAGAACTGCACCGCTTTCCCACCGGCGCGACGAAAGTGGCCGGCGCGCTGCATTGGGAATTCGACCGGCTGCTCAACGAATTGAAGACCGGCCTGAAAAAAGCCGCCGCCAAAAATCTGCCCATCGCCAGCATCAGCACGGATTCGTGGGGTGTGGATTATGTGATCTACGACGAACGCGGCCTGCCTTTGGCGCCCGTCTGGTGCTACCGCGATTCGCGCACGGCGCAAGGCGTCGAGACCGTCAAGGGCAAGGTCGAGTGGCCGACCATCTATTCCATCACCGGCATCCAATTCATGGCGCTCAACACGATTTATCAGATCGTCACTGAACCGCCGGCGCGGCTCGCCCAGGCGAAAAACATTTTGCTGATCGGCGACGCGTTCAACTTTTTTTGCTCCGGCGTCGCGCGCAACGAGGTGTCCCTCGCCAGCACCACGCAACTTTATAACCCCACCTACAAACGCTGGTCCAAGCGGCTGTTCGCCGCGCTCGGCTTGCGCGAAGGCTTGTTCGCGCCGATTTGTCCGAGTGGCACCAAGCTCGGGCCGATGAAAAAAAATCTCGCCGCCGAAGTCGGGCTGCCGCCGATCGAAGTCGTTGCCTCATGCTCGCACGACACCGGCGCGGCCGTCGCCGCCGTGCCCGCGAGCGGCGAGAATTGGGCCTACTTGAGTTCCGGCACGTGGTCGCTCATGGGCGTGGAAAAACCGCAGCCGGTCATCAACGACCAAAGCCGCAACCTCGGCTTCACCAATGAAATCGGTTTCGGCGATTCGGTGCGGCTGCTGAAAAACATCGTCGGCCTCTGGCTCATCCAGGAATCGCGCCGCCACTGGAACAAGACCGGTAAAAAACTGGAGTTTGCGGAGCTTGAAAAACTTGCGCTCGCCGCGCCGCCCTTTGTTTCGCTGATCAATCCCGATGACCCGCGTTTTTTGAGTCCCGACGACATGCCGAAAAAAATCGCCGATTTCTGCCGCGAAACCGGCCAGCCCGTGCCGGCGGATATCGGCGCCTGCGTGCGCTGCATTTACGAAAGCCTGGCGCTGTTTTATCGCTGCACCTTGCGCAAACTCGAACGGCTCACGGGCACCAAAATGGAACGCATGCACATCGTCGGCGGCGGCAGCAAGGACGCCACACTGAACCAGTTCACCGCCAACGCGCTGAAAATTCCCGTGCTCGCCGGCCCGACCGAATGCGCCGCGCTCGGAAACATTCTCGTGCAAGCCATTGCGCTCGGCCATTTGGAATCGCACGAAGCCGCGCGCGAAGTCGTGCGAAATTCTTTCGAGCTGAAAACTTTCACGCCGCAAAATTCTGCGGAATGGGACGCCGCCGCGAAACGGTTTGAAAAATTGCTGAGTTAAAGACCGGCGTTCACGCGCACAATTTGGGATGGATTTGCGGCGGATTTTTGCGACACTGCGCGACCGATGAAACCCATAGTCAAATTGCTGCTCGAAGGCGGCAGCCTCGACACCGCGCAGATGGCGCAGGTGCTGAACCTGTCCGCCGCCGATGTGAACCGCCAGCTCGACGAGCTGAAAGCCTCGCGCGTGCTGCTGGGATTTCGTCCCGTGCTGGACCTCGCGCACGAAGATTCCGGCGTCGTCCGCGCCGTCATCGAGGTGCGCATCACGCCCGAACGCGGCGGCGGGTTCAATCGCCTCGCCGAGCGTATCTCGCGGTTCGACGAAGTGGAATCCTGTTTTCTCATGTCCGGCAGCTACGACTTGCTCGTGTTCGTCAATGGCGCGAGCCTGCAAAAAGTCGCGGCGTTTGTTTCTGAAAAACTGTCCACGCTCGAAGGCGTGCTCTCAACGGCCACGCATTTCATGCTGCGTTCTTACAAGGAACAGGGCTTCATGATGGACGTGAAACAGGAAGAAACCGAGCGGCTCAAAGTTGCGCCGTGATTTTTTTGGTCGCTGCCATGCGTTTTAATAAATTCATTTTTCTTTCGCTGACGGCTCTGTCTCTGGCTGGCTGCCAATCTGGCGTAACAAACATTCCGGTTTCACCAGATTCTGAATTGGGAAAGCAAATGGTGGAGATGGACGCCCAAGGCCGAGCATTTCAAAACGCGCCAAAATTTTCAAAGGCGATGCAAGATTTTGAAGCAGCACATGGTGGAAATTGCACTGATGTGGTGTTTGATAACCTGCAAGAGCCTGGACAAAGAATCAGCCCGTTTGTCCGTCTTTACATGATGGAAGGCAAGTCGCCAACGTGCGGCAGCAAATTGTATTGTGCGAGACTCATCTTTGATGATTCAGCAAACACGGTTGTCAAAAAGATGCAAATTCTTTTTGGTCAAGATGAGGAAATAAATTATCGCAACAAAGCGATGGAATTTATTCGGTATGCGCAAGCAGGCGATGTTCAGCAAATGCTCGCGGATACAAGTCCGCTCAGCTATGCCTCTGACAACGGAACAACCATTTTAAAAATTTATGCAGATGAAGTTGTTCCGCAATTTCAAAACGCCATTGTGACATGGAATGCCCGAAGCGTTCCAAATGTTGATGAGAAAAACAATGTGGGACTTGTGATTACCGGAACAGCTCAAGGCAAAAAGACGTTTTCCTTCGACATAGCAGTTAGTTATGAGAATGGAAAATTTGTGGTGGCAAATATTCGAAAACGCTAGTGACTTTTAACTTTCCAATAAATTTCCAAAATGGACTCCTCGCGCCACATCGCCAAGCACGTCATCAACCTGCCCAAATCAGGCATCCGCGACTTTTTCGAAATTGTCTCGAAGATGAAAGATGTCATTTCGCTCGGCATCGGCGAACCGGATTTCGACACGCCGTGGCATATCCGCGAAGCCGGCATTTACGCGCTGGAAAAAGGCAAAACGCATTACACCTCGAACCTCGGCCTCATCGAACTGCGCCGCGCCATCAGCAAATACGTCGAGGCGAATTATTCCGTCAGCTACGTGCCGGAGAACGAAGTCATCATCACCGTTGGCGTGAGCGAAGCGCTCGATCTCGCCTGCCGCGCGCTCATCAATCCCGGCGACAAGGTGATGTTTCACCAGCCGTGCTACGTCAGTTATTCGCCGAGCATCACGCTCGCGCACGGCATTGCGGTTCCCGTGCCGACGTTTGCGAAAGATAATTTTGCGTTGACGGTCGAGGCGTTGCGCGCCGCGTGGCAGCCGGGCTGCAAATTGCTCATGCTGAATCTGCCGTGCAATCCCACCGGCGGCACCTGCGACCGCGCGCAGATTGAGGCCATCGCGAAATTTGCAGTGGAAAAAGATTTGATCGTCCTGAGCGACGAAATTTATTCCGAGCTGACCTTTGAAGGTGTGCACACCAGCATCGCAAGCATTCCCGGCATGAAGGAACGCACGATTTTTCTGCACGGATTTTCCAAGGCGTTTGCCATGACCGGCTGGCGCATCGGCTACGCCTGCGGCCCGGCGGCGCTCATCGAGGCGATGATGAAAGTGCACCAATACTCGATGCTCTGCGCGTCCATCATCAGCCAGGAAGCCGCCATCGAAGCGCTCGTGCGCGGCGAGGACGGCATGAAAAAAATGCGCGACCAATATCATCGCCGCCGCGACTTCATCGTGCGCCGGTTCAATGAAATCGGGCTGAAATGCCATCTGCCGCGCGGCTCGTTCTATGCGTTTCCCGATGTTTCCAAAACGGGTTTGAGCGAAAAAGATTTTGCCGTCGGACTTTTGCAGACGGAAAAAGTCGCGATGGTTCCCGGCACGGCGTTCGGTGAAAACGGCAATGGTTTTTGCCGCGCGTGCTTTGCGACGAGCTACGAACAGCTCATCGAAGCGAGCAACCGCATTGAACGGCATGTGCAAAATCTTGTGAAGCAACAATGATTTGTGGGAGACGACGTGAGAGTCTCACTCGTGATTGAACAGGTTTGAGCCTCCTCTCGTCGGCTCCTACGAAAATTTATTTCGCCTCCGCCGTCAGCGACAGAAAAATTTCTTCCAATTCGCCCGCCGCGCCGCTTTGTTTGCGGAGTTCCTCGCGATTGCCCACGGCGATTAACTTTCCGCCATGAATGATGCCGATGCGGTCGGCCATTTCCTCGGCGATGCTCAACTGATGCGTGGAGACGAGCACGGTCATGCCGGCAAGCGAGCGCTCCTTCAAAACATCCTTCACGATGCGCGCGTGCTGCGGGTCGAGGCCGACCATCGGTTCATCAATCACAAACACTTCCGGATCGTGCAGCAGCGCGGACACGATGGCGACGCGCTGCCGCGTGCCGTGCGACAAGCCTTCGAGCGCGCGATCCGCGTATTCGCCCAAATGAAAACGCGCGACGAGTTCCTGCGCATTTTTTTCGATGCGCGCGGCGTCGAGATGGAACAATTGGCCGGTGAAACGGAAAAATTCCCATGCGGTCAACTTATCGTAGAGGAAGGGAAAATCGGGCACATAAGCCAGTCGCTGGCGCGCTGCGAGCGGTTGCGCCTGGATGTCAAAACCGCAGATGCGCGAGCAACCGGAAGTCGGTTTGATCAAGCCGGCAAGCAGTTTGATGGTGGTGGTTTTGCCGGCGGCGTTGGGGCCCAGCATCGCAAAAAACTCGCCGCGTTGAATCGTCAGGGAAATGTCGTTGACGGCCGTGAGGTCGCCGAATTTTTTGACCAGATGGTTGAGTTCGATCATGGGCGGCTCCATTCATCAATGCGCGCGGAAACATTGCCGGGCAGTTGCACCGATAAAATTTCGCCCAGCGTGCTCACCTCAATGATGATGGGTTGGTCCAGCAGGCGGGTTTCGAGCTGATAAACCGGCACCGGCTCGGTGCCGATGCGGACGCGAGTGCGCGTGGCGGTCCAGGCTGACGCGGCGGTGCCGGCGGGCGGCAACGCGGGCAATTCCAGATTGGCCAGCAGACCGCCGGCAAAATCACCGGCAAAGACGCGGATCAATGCTTCGGGATTTTGCAGGTCGCTGAAGTTCACGTCCCGCTCCAGCACTTCGCCTTCATTGGTGATTTTGACATGCACGGTCTGGTTGGTGGCCAGCGAATGAATTTCCACCACGGCCAGGCGCGAGGAAATTTTCAACGTCAGTTCGCGCCATTGATGGGTGGACAGAAAACTGGCGCGCCCGTCGAATTTCACCCGGTTGGTGAAATCGCCGAGCGCGAAATTGCCGGCGAGATGAATTTGGTAGCCGGCGTGCGCGACGAGTCCCTCCGGCGGCGGTTTGTCGGCGTCCAAATTCGCCATCTCCTGGCCGACGCTGGTGGAAAATTCACAGTAGCCGGTGCGCTGGCCGTTTTGAAAAACGCTCAACGAGGAAGCATCCGGCGCGGTCAAAATTTTCCGCCAGACCAGCCGCAGCGGCACGGGCGTATCGCCGCCGTGCGCGCCGAATTCCGTGCGCCAAAGCAGCACGTTCATCGTCAGCCAGAAAGCCGCGATCAGGATGAAAATCAGGCGCGCGGTCACGGCAGGTTCAGCGTCTGGCCCACGCGCAATTTTTTCGGGCTGACGCCCGGATTGGCCGCTTGCAGTGCGGCGAGGCTGACGCCGCTTTTGCGCGCGATGGCCGCCATCGTTTCGCGTTGGGCCACGACATGCGTGTGCGGTTTGACTTTGAGCGGCGGTAACGGTGTGATCTTCATTCCGCCCTTGCCCGGGTTTGGTGGCGGCGTCGAAATGTCATCCGGCGTGTAATTATAATTGGGCGGCGGCACGGCCACATTGTTGGCAACCGGCGGCGGATTATTTTTGGCGGCGGCCTGCAACGTGCCGACGTAGGCGTTCAATTTATCCACCTGATCCTGCAACTGCCGGTTTTTTTCGACGAGTTTTTCCAGCTGCTGCTGCGCGGCCGGCGCGCTGGGCAGTTGCAGAACATCGGTTGCCAGCTGCTGCTTGCAACCGTCAATGCGGCGGCGGATGAGATCGGCGATCTCCGTTTTCGGGTCGAGCCGCAGAAATTCCTGATAATGATAAATCGCCGCCGCCGGATCGGAAATTTTAGTGTCGTAAAGACACGCCAGTTGATAATGCGCCTGCGCCGAGTGCGGACTGACTTCGAGCGATTCCTGAAACGCTTCCACCGCGCCGGTGTAATCCATCGCATTCACGCGGCTTTTGCCGAGGACAAAATGCGGTTCCTTTTCGTCGTCGCCCGCGCTTTGGTCGTCCGGCGAACAGCCCGCCAGCACCGCGCCAAGCAAAACGGCGGGTGCCAACGAGACCAGACGGACAAAAAATCGCATGGCGGAAAATTAAACGAACCTGCCGCGTCGTGCAATGACGGGTATTCTGCCGCCGCCGAACTTTCTTTCATAAATCGCCTGCGATTGTCACGCCGACAACAAAAGGCTAACGTGGAGCTGAAAATTTCATGAGCGAATCCAAACGTATTCCAACCGATGGCGGTCAACGGCTGACGCAGAATCCGTTCGCCGCGCTGTCCAGCGAAGGCCTGCCGCCCGCGCCGGAAATTTCTGCGCCGGTCAGCGGGCGGAAACAGCCGAACAAAAATCGCGGCCGCGTGGATGTCCTGCGCGTCACCGCCGGGCGCGGCGGCAAAACGGTGACCATCGTGAAAAATTTCGTCGGCATCGGCCTGCCCGAAAAAGAGCGGCTCGCCAAAGCCATGCAGCGCGCCTGCGGCACCGGCGGCACGGTGAAGGACGGCCAGATTGAAATCCAAGGCGATCAACGCGAAGAAGTCGCGCGCATTTTGACCGCGGCGAATTTTCGGCCGGTGTTTGCGGGCGGATAAATTTCACGCCAGCAGTTCCTGGATTTCATCCCAGTTCAGCGCCGCCGCGAATTCCTCTTCGCCGCCGATCGTCGCCTGGATCACTTCGCGTTTGCGATTTTGTAACAATAAAATTTTCTCCTCCACCGTGTCGCGCGTGATGAGTTTGTAGTTCGTCACAACGCGCGTCTGGCCGATGCGATGCGCGCGGTCGGTCGCCTGATCTTCCACCGCCGGATTCCACCACGGATCGAAATGGATCACCGTGTCCGCGCCCGTGAGGTTCAAGCCCACGCCGCCGGCTTTCAGGCTGATAAGAAAAACCGGAATCGCGCTCGTCTGAAATTTTTCCACGACCGCGCCGCGATCCGTCGTCGAACCATCGAGGTAACAATACTCAATCTTCTCCGCGTCGAGCCGCTCCTTGAGCAGCGTCAACATGCTGACGAACTGGCTGAACACCAGCACGCGATGGCCGCCATCAATCACTTCTTCGAGCAGTTCGCCGAACATCTCCAGCTTGCCGGAAGAAGCCACGAACGCAGATGTCTTCTCCCTCGCCCCGGCTGAGCGGGGAGAGGGTTGGGGTGAGGGGATTTTAGCCTGCAAGATTGAAGCCTCCTCACCCCGGCCCTCTCCTCCTTTTGGGGAGGAGAGGGAGGCGAGGTGATGGCCGCCTGACGTTTCGTCCGCTTCTACAGCAATTGCAGATTCCGGCACTGCTTCATTGGTATTTGTTAGCTTCAACAAACGCAGGTCGCAGCAAATCTGCCGCAGCCGCAGCAGCGTGGTCAGCACGAGCATCCGGCTCTTGGCGAGACCTTGTTCGCCGACGGCGGCCAGAATTTCCTTCCGACTCGCCTCGAGAATTTGTTGGTAAACGCCGCGCTGATCCGACGTCAATTCGCAGAACGAAACTTGCTCAATCTTCGCGGGCAAATCCCCCGCGACCTCGCGCTTCAAACGGCGCAGCATGAAGGGCCGCAAGCGCCGCGCGAGCCGCGATTGGGCTTCGGCATTTTTCTCCTTGGCGATGGGCAATTCGTAGCGCTCGCGAAAATCTTTCGCCGTGCCGAGATAGCCGGGCATGAGGAAATCGAAGATGGACCACAGATCCAAAACGGAATTTTCCAGCGGCGTGCCGGTCAGCACCAGCCGATGCTTCGCGCGCACGGCCTTCACCGCCTGCGCGTTTTGCGTCTGCCGGTTTTTGATGTGCTGCGCCTCGTCGAGCACGACGGTATCGAACTCGAGCCCGCGATATTTCTCCGCATCGCGGCGGATCAGCGCGTAGCTGGTCACGACGATGTCGCTGTCCGCCATCTCGCTAAACCGCGCGTGGCGATCCGGTCCGTGCAGCGCGAGGATTTTCAATTCCGGCGTGAATTTTTTCACTTCCGCCAGCCAGTTGAAGACGAGCGTCGTCGGGCAGACAATCAAATGTGGATTCGCTCCCTTCGGCAACGAACTTAAAAACGCCAATGTTTGCAGCGTTTTGCCGAGCCCCATTTCGTCCGCGAGAATGCCGCCAAAGCCGTTCACTCGCAAAAAATGCAGCCAGCCGACGCCATGCTTTTGATACGGCCGCAGCACGTTTTCCAAATCGCCGAGCGGCGGACATTCCAATTTTGCTTCGCCACTTTGCTTCGCCGCGCGATCCCGCCACGCGGTCGGTGCCTCGACTTTCCACGCCGTGTGCTGCTTCAACGTCGCTTCGAGAAAACCGGCCTGCGCGTTGTTGATGCGATAACCGGCCGCGTGTTGCTGCGGCGCGCAATCCAGCAATACTTCCTGCAATTCCTCAACCGCGCCGGAATCAATCACCGCCATTTTTCCATTTTTCAAACGCGTGTGATTCTGGCCGGATAAAATGAGCCGCTGAATATCCGCCGCTGAAAATTGTTCGCCGCTGCCCGCCGCGAACACGACGCCGAGATCGAACCATTGCACACCGGACGAAGTAATTTGAAACTGCGGCTCCACGCGCTCGATGTTTTTCAGCGTGCGATTCTCAAGCTGTTCATCGAGCGTCACGCTCCACTCACGTTGGAGTTTGGGAAATTCGCGGGCGAGAAAATTCAGCACGGAGTTTTGTCCGGTCAACTGAAGCTTGCCTTGGCCGTCGGGCGCGGAAAAACCGCTGCGTTGCAGCCGCGCGACGGCAGCGCGCTCGGCGGAAAAATCGCGCGTGGAATAGCGCGTCGGCACCTCCGGATCGGGCAGCCAGACATTTTCATCCGCCGCCGTCACGCCGACGGTCATGATGCGCGAGCCGTAAGCGCATTGCAGCAGCGCGCCGAGCTGCGTGAGCCCGCCCTTGAGTGCGAGCAGGAAGCGCGGCGCCTGTGGTTCGAGTTTAAAATCTTCGAGTTTGAAATTCGCCTCGACGCCGCCCGCCGCGGAAAGCTGCGGCCATTGCTGGCTCAAAAACTGCGGCACTTGCGCGCGCGTCACTCGCACCGGCGCGCGGAAAATTTCCTTCAGTTCCGGCGGCAATCCCAGTGGCTGCAGCGAATTGTTTCGCCAAACCCAGTCGCCAATCATCGGCAGGGCACCGACTTTTTCTTTCAGCGACAGAAGAATTTCACCGCTGCTTTCGAGCGTGGCTTGCAGCGGCAGTTGCAGCGGCGTCTTGCTGATCGTGACCGCGCTGGATTTGCCGAGCGTGATGTTTTCATGGCCAGTAAGGAGCGGCACGAGCGGGATGAAATCTTTTGCATCCAATTGCATCAGCACGGGCGTCTCGCCATTCGTCAGAATTTCAAGCTGCTCGATGACGGCATTGTCCGGCGCTGAAAAAGCGAAGGCGCGGTCTTTGGGCAAGGTATTTAACGGCCCGCGGCCGCCGCTCCATTTCGCTTCGAGCACGATCATGATTTTGCCGCGCGCGATGGCTTGGTCAAAATTTGGCGGCAAAATGATGAACAGTTCCGCCGGCTCACCGTTCGCGCTGCGAGTGAGCGCGGAAATTTTTTTGACGGGAGCTTTCGTCGCCGAAGTCGGCGCGTTTGATTTTGCGGGGGCCGAAGTTGTTTCACCTTTTTGCGCCGCGATCCAATGCAAGCCCACGGCGACGCTGTGCGCGCAAATTTTTCCCCACTCGCGCGCCTCGCGACAGTTGCAGAGGTTCTCAATATCGATCTCATTATTGATTACCAGCGAGGCGCGAAATGAACTTTCCGCGCCTTGCACGACGCCGCGCAGCAATGGCGCGGCCCAATACGAACTGACCACCTGGCCTTGCTCAAGGTAAGCGCGCGCGCGTTTCACCACGTCCCAGCCGGCGGCCTGCATGAGCAATTTTTCTGTGAGTTCAACGGACATTCTGCTCAATATGCGGCGGAAAACCATCGCGATTCAAGAACACAGCGCGCCGGCTTTGGCGCGGCTGGTTTTATCTCCGCTCATTTTCGAATGGAATTCATTCGATATTTTCCGAATCATCTGAAATGGCCGTGACTGGACATCGTCTTCCCCGCTCGGTGGCGCTCGCCGCCGCGCTGTTGTATGGGCTGACCTTGAACTGGGGACTTACCGCCAGCAACCTGCCCCTGGCCGCGACCTCAGCTGGTTGGAATTGGCAGCCCGCGCTCAATCAGCCGGTGGCATGGCTGTTGACCTTGCCGCTGCGGTTGTTGCCGGCGGCGTGGATGCCCGCGGCCCTTAATTTGCTTTTTGCGTTGTGCGGTGCCGCCACGCTCGGGCTGCTCGCCCGTTCCGTTGAATTAATTCCGTGGGATTGTCCGCCGCCGAGCAGAAAACAATGGATCAAATTTTTGCCGGTGCTGCTGGCCTGCGGCGTCTGCGGCTTGGAATTTAATTTCTGGCGGGAAGCCACCAACGCCACCGGCGCGATGCTTAACCAGTTGCTGCTGGCCGCCGCCATCTGGTGCCTGCTCGAATATCGGGCCGGGAAAGATTCGCGCTGGCTGAATGCCGCCGCCGTGATCTGGGGACTCGGCATGGCGCAAAACTGGGTGCTGCTGCTCAACCTGCCGTTGTTCGTGGCCGCCCTCATCTGGTTGCGCAAGCGGCGTTTTTTCAAAGGGTATTTTCTGCTGCGGATGACGCTGTTCGGTTTGGCGGGATTTTCTCTTTACGCATTGCTGCCGCTGGTCAACGGCCTTAATCCCCATTCGCCATTGGGTTTTAGCGCCGCCTGGCTGGCCACTTTAAAAAACACCAAAAGCACATTCTGGTTGCTTCATCGGGAATTTTTTTCGGCGCACCGGCTGATGACGCTCGTGTTGGTTTTGTATTTTCTGCTGCCGACCTTGCCGGCGCTGGTGCGGCTGCAAGATCGCGGATCGAACAACAAATCCAAGGTCGAACGGCTGCAGCTGTGGATTTATCGGTTGGTGCGCGGCGCGCTGTTGCTGGCGTGCCTCTGGCTCGCGTTCGAACCGGTCCTCGGCCCGCAACAAATCCTCATCCGCCAATTTGGCGTTTCCCAGCCGCTGTTGAGCTTCGATTATTTGAACGCGCTCGGCATCGGTTTTTTGTCGGGCAATCTTTTGTTCGCGCTGCAAGTCCGGCCCGAACGCGGCAAACTGCGCGGACTGAAGCGAAAAATAAATTCGTGGCGGCGGCGCAGCCTGCCCATCATTTTGACCGGCGCGTCCGGGCTCATCCTGGCCGCATTGGTGGTGAGAAATGCGCCGGCCATTTTATCGGACCACCGGCAGTCGTTGGCGACATTCGGCACGCTGGCCGCGAGTTCGTTGCCGGCGGGCGGCGGCATTCTCGTCGGCAATAACCCCGAGCCGCTCGCCGTCGTGCAAGCCGCGCTCGCGCAGCAATCCAAAAATGGCGGCTGGCAGATCGTGCAACTAGCGTCGCTGGCCTCGCCCCATTATCGCGCCGTGCTCGAACGCCAGCAGCCGCTCGGCTGGCTGACGGAACAGAACCGGCATGAATTAAAACCGCAGGAACAGTTCCGGCTCCTCGAACAACTGGCGCGCGCAAAAAATATTTTTTTCCTGCAACCAGGCCCGGGCCAGATGTTGTTCGAGCAATTTTACGCGGAGCCTGCGGGCTTGGTGGCGGAACTGAAAACTTATGCGCCCGCGCAGGTCAGCGCGCCGCCGCTCGCGCCGGCGGCGTTGGCGGCCGGCGAAAATTTTTGGGACGACGCGTGGCAAGTTAGTTTAGCCGCGCTGCGTCAACCGGAACGCGAACACAGTTCCGCGTGGACACGGTTCCGCGAAAAATTGTCGCGCATGTTGGCGCTGGAACCGCAGACGGATCTGCAACCCCGCTGGCTGGCCGAATGGTATTCGATCGCGCTCGATCAATGGGGCGTGGAATTGCAGCGCAGCGGCCGGCTGGCCGCCGCGCAGCAACGCTTTGAACAGGCGCTGGCGTTGGCCACCAACAACTATTCGGCCGCCATCAATCTCGAATGCAATACCAACCTGCAAGCCGGTCGCCCGTTGAATCTGACTGGCTTGGACGACTTGAGCGCGCGGTTCAAAGATCTGCCGCATCTGACGCAATTCATCAACCGCGGCGGCCCGATCGACCAGCCGGCGGTCTGTTTTTTGCTCGGCCGCTATTGTGAGGCCAGCGGCTGGTCCCGGCAGGCCGTGCAACAATTGGAACGCGCCCGCACACTCGCACCGGCCGCGCTGCCGCCGGATTTTGCGCTGGCAGAAATTTATCTTCGCCACCATGAATTCGAAAAAGTTTTTGCCAGCGTCCAACGGCTGCGGACCGCGCTCGCGACTTTGCCCGCCGACCAGTCCGGGCCGTTGGCGACCGGCGTGGATTTGTTGGAAGCGGAAACGTGGATGTCGCAAACCAATCTCGCCCAGGCGCGGCGCTGTTTTGAATCCATTTTGCAACAGCATCCGCAGGATCCTTCCGCCACGCGACTCGTTTTGAACACCTACATGAATTTCGCCGACTACACCGATGCGTTGAAGCTGTTGAATCAGCGCTTGGCCAGCGAGCCTAACAACGCGGAGTTGCTGAACGATGAGGCCGGAATTTTATTGCGCGTGAATCAAGCCTCCAATGCCATCGTCATCTTGGACCGTTTGCTGGTCATCACGAATTGGCCCACCGTCCGGCTCAATCTCGCGCTCGCCTACTTTCAAAACCAGGATCTGCCGGCCGCCGAGACGGAATATCATCAGCTCGAAGCGGACCCGCCGGATGTCTTCCTCGTTCATTTCGGCCTGGCGAATATTGCCGAACGGCGGCATGACACCAGCTTGGCCATCCGGCATTTGGAGATTTGTCTGACGAACGCGCCGGCCGGTTCGCTCCGCTGGCAGGCAGCGCATGCCCGGCTGGAGGCGCTGAAACCGTAAATTTGTTTCGCGGGAAAAAATGCTCCCGGCACGCCCGACCATTTGCCCAAGCCATCCGCCTCATGTCGCGCTGAAAACGCCGATGCGTTCGGACACCAGTTGGCTGTTCTTGGAAACTGCGGAAAGATTCCGTGCGATGTCAGATGTCGCGGTGACTTGTTCGGACACCGCGTGCGAAATCGCCCCGGCCCCTTGCGACACGCGCGCCACGGTGGAGTTGATGGACTGGATGAAATCGGTGACGCCTTTGACCGTGGCGTGCATGCGCTCGACCTGCTGGCTGATTTCATCGGTGGCCCTCGCCGTGTTGCGTGAAAGGTCTTTCACTTCCGTGGCCACGACCGCAAAACCGCGGCCGGCCTCGCCCGCGCGGGCGGCCTCGATGGTGGCGTTCAGCGCGAGCAAATTGGTTTGGCCCGCGATTTTATTGATCAACGTGACGATGCTGTCCACTTTGCGCGTGGCTTCGCTCAATTGTTGCACGGCTTTTTCCGCCTGCGCAACGACCTTGACTGCGTCCTGGCTGATGCGTTCGGACTCGCCGGCCTGTTTGGAAATTTCGCTGCTGGTGGAATTCAATTCCTCGCACGCCGCCGCCACGGTGGCGACGCTCGCCGCGGTTTCGCCAGCGAGCCGGCCGACGAAGGAAATCTGCTCGCTGCTCTCCCGCATCTTGCGTCCGGCCCGGTTGATGGTCAGGGCGCTCTGCCGATACGAGCCATGCAGGCCGCGCAATAAAATCGGCCGGTGAAAACGGTCGTGGCTGCAATTTTCCATCGCGGCGGCGGCTTCGCGCACAAATGCGTCGGACATGTCCAGCAGATGATTGATCGCGTGCGCGAGCCGGTTGAATTCGGAATCCGGGGCGAGGCCGGTGATGCGCGATTCCAGATCGCCCTGCGCCGCGCGCTCGCAGGCTTCGACCAGGCGGGCGATGACGGCGACTTGATTTTCCTCCTCCGCCGCGGAAATTCCGGCGGCCGTGTGGCGGTTGAACGTTTCAGTTTTCATACAGCGGCCTCCAGCGTGGTGTGTTGCGAAAGTTGAAAAACAAACTGGCTGTAGTCGAGCGCGCCGGATTTCAAAAGTTCCTCCAGCTTGCGTGTGCTCGCCTGCAAGCCCGCGCGCGGATCGGCGTGCCGCTGCTCCTCCTGGCGCAATTGCTGGTAGAGCGGTTTTACTTTCGCCAGCGCGTCGGCATACGGCACGCGCCGGCTGGAATGATAACCGATGTGCTGGCCCTGCGGATTGTAACTCGGCGTGACGTGTGCAAACACCCAGTAATGATCCCCGTTTTTAGCCATGTTGAGCACGTAAGCGAAAATTTCCTTCTGCGCCTGCAGATGATCCCACAGCAATTTGAAAACGCAGCGCGGCATGTCCGGGTGGCGGATGACATTATGCGGCTGGCCCAAAATTTCCGCCTCGGTGTAGCCGGCGACTTTCAAAAAAACATCGTTGGCGTAAGTGATGATGCCCCGAAGATCCGTTTTGCTGACGATGATGTCCTCGTCGGCGAACATGACTTCATGTCCAGTGGGTTGCGTATGGGTGGCCATAAAAAATTATTTGGTTGGATTGCCCGGGCTGTAAACCACGGTTTTGTCGAACGTCACGGGTTTGTATTCGGCGTCCAGGTTCATGGTCGTCTCCGCGGTGCCCAAAAAAAGATAACCGTGGGGCAGCAGACAATTCCGGATACGTTTCAAAATCATTTTCTTCGTCTCCACATCAAAATAAATCATCACGTTGCGGATGAAGACCAAGTCGAATGGCGACATGATCGGCCACGGCTGGATCAGATTCATCGCGCGGAACTGGATGTTTTTTTTCAGCTCCGGCTTGATGTGCCAGCGCTCATTTTCCTTCGTGAAATGCTTGATCAGATAAGTCGCCGGCAAGCCGCGATTGACCTCAAATTGCGAGTAGCTTCCCGCCTGCGCGGTTTTCAAAACGGTGGGCGAAAGATCGGTGGCCACTATGGAAATCCGCCAGTCGCGCAACTGCGGAAAATGTTCGTGCAGCAGCATCGCCAGCGTGTAAGGCTCCTGCCCGGTGGAACACGCCGCCGACCAGATGGTCAACTGCCGCGTCGCCGCGCGCTGCTCAATCAGCTGCGGCAAGATATGTTTACGCAATGCTTCGAACGGGTGGAAGTCGCGAAAAAAAGAAGTCTCATTCGTCGTGAGCGCATCGATGGTTTTGTGATGCAACCCGTTGACCGCTTCGGACCGCATCTTGCCGATGAATTTTTCCAGCGTGCCATAACCCTCCTGCTCGGCGAGCGGCGTCAGGCGATTCTCGACGAGATATTCCTTGCCCGGCTCCAGCACGATCGCCGCCTGGCTGCGCGCCAGGTTCGCGATGTAATCAAAATCGGTTTTGGAGATGGCCATGAAATTTTAAGGGTGAACCGCCATTGACCGTCCCGCCGGCGTCCGGCGCGCGATTTCGCCGGCGATTTGGTTCAGCGGCACAATTTTATCCGCCAAGCCCGCGTGCGCCACGCAGCCCGGCATGCCCCAAACCACGCTGCTCGCCTCATCTTGAACGACGATCTGCCCGCCGCGTTCACGAATCAATTCGCAGCCGCGAAAACCATCCTGGCCCATGCCCGTCATGATCACCGCGAGAATTTTCTCGCCATAAACCGCGACCGCGCTGCGAAACAAGACATCCACCGCCGGACGGCAGGAATTTTCCGGCGCGGCTTCGGTGAGATGCAAAACGCTGGTGAGGCCCGCCCGCTTCACTTCCATGTGCTTGCCGCCGGGCGCGATGTAGGCATGGCCCGGCTCGACGAGCTGGCCTTCCGCGCCTTCGTGAAATTTCACCGAGCCATGCGTGTTCAGCCGTTCCGCCAGCATCGCGGTGAAAATCGGCGGCATGTGCTGCACGATCAAAATCGGCAGAGGAAAATCGGCGGGGAAATTTTTAAAAACTTCCGCTAGCGCATTCGGCCCGCCCGTCGAAGTGCCGATACAAACCACCTCCGCCATCACGCTGGTGAGCGGGCGGACGGCCAATTTCGCGGTCGCGGTGGTGGTAAATTTGGCAACGACTGGCAACGTTTCCACCAAATGGCGGCAGTGGATTTTTATTTTGGCGACCAGGTCATGCTGCAACCGCTCAATGCACTCTGTGATGTTGCCCACGTTCGAGGGCTTGGCCACGTAGTCCGTCGCGCCCGCCGCCAGCGCCTCCAGCGTGAACGCCGCGCAACGCGACGTCAGCGTGCTGAACATGATCACCGGCAGTTTGGGATGCGTCTTGCGCAATTCGCGCACCGTCGTGATGCCATCCATTTCCGGCATCTCGACATCGAGCGTAAGAATGTCCGGGTTGAGCGACGCAATTTTTTGCAGGGCGATGTGGCCGTTGGCTGCCACGCCCACCACTTCGATGCCGGGGTCGCGCGACAGCGTTTCGCTGATCAGCTTGCGCATCACCACCGCATCGTCCACGACCAAAACGCGAATTTTTGACATCGGGTTGTTTAGTTCAGACCAGACCCAAGATTTGCAGTTTTTCCTCGAGCGATTCTTTCGTCACCGGCTTCATCAAAAAATCATCCGCACCCGCTTCCAGCGCCGCCGTCACGCGCTCCAGCGTGTTCTGCGTCGTCACCATCATCATTTTCAACGAGCTGAACTCTTTGTTACGGCGCACCGTTTGCACGAGTTCCAAGCCCGTCATCACCGGCATGTCCCAGTCCACCAGCGCCACGTCGAACGGCTCCCGCGGATCGTTCTTGATCAGCTTGGTCAAGCCGTCGCGGCCGTCCTCGGCTTCTTCGGTCTGAAACGAAAGTTCGCTGGCGATGTGCTGCAGAAACGTGCGCATCGCTTTGGAATCATCGACAATCAGCATTTTCATAGGCGTTGAAAAATGGAAATTTTAGCGCGCTCAAATCTTCGCCGTGTCCACGATGCGTTTGAGGTCGCTCGCGAGCTTGGCCAGCTCGGTGGCCGCGCTCAACGTGTTGTTCGCGCCCTGCGTCGTGTTCTGCGCGGCGAGGCCGACGTTGGAAATATTTTTCGAGATTTCCTGGCTGCCTTTCGCCGCCTCGCTCGCGTTGCGGGCGATTTCATTCGTCGTCGCCGATTGTTCCTCCACCGCGCTGGCGATGGTGTTGGAAATATCGTTGATGCGGCCAATCACTTTGCCAATCTGCGCAATCGCCGTGATCGCGCTCGTCGTATCGCCCTGGATGATATTTATTTTGCGGCTGATATCTTCCGTGGCCGTCGCCGTCTGCTTGGCCAGTTCCTTGACCTCGTTCGCCACCACCGCAAAACCTTTGCCCGCTTCACCTGCGCGCGCCGCTTCAATGGTCGCATTCAACGCGAGCAGATTCGTCTGTTCTGCGATGCTGGTGATGACTTTGACGACCTTGCCAATCTCGATGCTGCTGTCGCCGAGCTTCGTGATGGTGCGATTGGTTTCGCTGGCCACGGCGACGGCCTCGCTGGCCACGCGCGCCGCCTCGCCGGAATTTTTGGCGATCTCGCGGACGCTCGCGCTCAATTCTTCCGCGCTGGCCGCGACCGTCGCGACATTTTTGCTGACTTCCTCCGACGCGGCGGCCACGACGCTCGCCTGCGTGGACGTCTCTTCGGAATTCGCGCTCATCTGCTGGCTCACGGCCGTGAGTTCCTCCGAGGCCGAGGCCAGCGTCTGGGAATTTTGCCCGATGGTGGTCAAAGTGACTTTGAGACTTTCCGTGAGCCGCGCGGCATCACGTTGTTTTTCGGCGATGTTCAGCCAGTCCACATGATCCGCGCCAAAAACATTTTTCAATCCGTTGCGCGCCTGGTTGAACGCCCGCGCCATCGCGCCGACTTCGTCATTGGCGCGGGCGGAAATTTCCCGGCTGATGTCGCCCGCCGCGAGGCCGACGATCGCCGATTTGACATTGTTGATGCCGCCCACAATCGCCCGACCCACAAACCACAGCACCACGACGCCGAGGCAAAGGCCCACCAGCGCCACGACCTCGGTGACCAGCTTGAGCGTGTTGGTCACGCGAAAAATTTCCGCGGGTTCCGCCCGGACAAACGTCGTGTAACCGCTGCCCGCATAGCCGAGCACCGGCACACTTCGGGCGAAGCCGCCGGGCTGGAAAACATCTTTGCCGAGCGCCTTGCTCTTGCGCACATTTTTTCCGTAGGCGACGCCGTCCGGTTCGATGGATTTTCTGGACGCGAGCGCGATTTCCGAGCCCACCTCCAGGAAATTATGCTTGAACAAATCCGCCGAACGCAATTTGTTGTCGCCCGCCGCCGACGGGTCCACCTCCACGATCAGATTTCCCTTCTCGTCCATCACGTTCAACTCCGAAGAGCTCAAACCCTGTTTTTTTTCCTCGGCGTATTGATCCGCGACAATTTTTTCGATCATCGCGCAGTCAAAATAATTCTGCCAGTAGCCGCGCACCTCGCCGGTCTGCGCGTCATGGATCGGCGCCGTCAACGTGATCGTCCAATCCGGCGCCTTGTCACCATAGACCTCGGCGATGAACGCATTTTTTTCCGGCGCGTCCACGAAAGTGCCCGTCAAAGCATCGTTGTTTTTGTAAGTGGTGAATTGTCCGGTTGACGCATTGCGAAAACCGGCGGTGTTCGCCACGCTGCGGCCGATCAGCAAATGCGCGTTCGGCAGCGCATCGCCCTGCGGCGATTGCGTGTTCACCGCCACGATTTTCCCCGTGGTGTCCGCCACGAGGCTCAAGTCATAACAGCCGTAGCTTTTCGCGTAGTCATCCAGCAAACTGATGATGCCCATGCGCTCCGCATCGGTGAACGTCTTGAGATCACGATGAAACGTGCGGTTCAAGCCGAACGCCTGCACATCGCCGTAACGCTCAAACATGCAGCGGTCAATCTGGTCCTGCACCGAACGCGCGGCCGAAGCCAGCGACGTCATGCTGGAATTTTCGAGCACCTTGGCCTCGCGCAGCACCGCCACATATACGGCGGCCAAACTCAACAGCAGCACCGTCACCGCCGGCAAAATGATTTTCCCTTTCAAGCCGAAGGAAAATTTCTGGCCGGCGCCGGCGCTGGGGGCTTCCGCGCGGGGCGGAGCTGAAAGAATTGCGCTCGCGGCTTGATGACCATTGCCGTGGCCATTGTGATGGCCGTTGCGCAATGGGATTTCAATCGGCGCGTGGGTCCGTTCGGTATTCATATTTTTCAGGGTTGGTTAAAAATTAATTGCAATGGGTGGCTTTTTGCGTGTCGAGGACCAGCAGCAGCCGCTCCTTCATTTTGTAAACGCCGCGCACCAGTTCGCGCGCGGTGCCGCGCAAGGTTTCCGGCGGCCGCTCGAAAATGTCGTCCTGGATTTCCACCACGTCACCAATTTCATCCACGAGCAAACTGACCGCGCCATCGTCGGCACGGATCACAATGTTCATCGGCAATTTCTCGCCGGTGCGCGCCGGCAATTCCAGCCGCCGGCGCAGATCAATGGCCGTGACAATCTGCCCGCGCAGATTGATCAAACCTTCCACGATCGCCGGTGCCAGCGGCACGCGCGTCATCGGCTGATAACGCAGCACTTCCTGCACGTTCGTGACTTCCACGCCGAAATACAGCCCGTCGAGGAAGAACGTGCAAAATTGTTTGGGATTGGCCATGGGTTACCTTTCAAACTTTTTCGGCGGCGGCATAAAAATTGGGTTCCGCCGCGCGGATGATGCCGCGCACGTCCAATAAATCGGTCACCTTGTCGTGGATGACCGCGGAGCCGACGATGCCGCGCCGGGGCGTCTCGCGTTTGACCGTGATCGTTTCTTGCACGATGTCGTGGATGCGACTGACCACGAGCCCGATGCTGCGGCCGGATTCCGAATAAACCACGACTTGCATCGGGTCTTGCGGTGCCGCGGCGGTTTCCGTCTGCGTCAAATATTTTGAGACTTGGATGAGCGGCAAAATCTGGCCCCGATATTGGACGACTTCCTGATCGCCGGCGCGCTCCACCGAGTGGAGCGGAAATTCCTCCAGCCGCGCCACCATGGAGAGCGGAATCGCCAGCCGCGAATTTTTCCCCGCGTGAAACAACAGCAACGTCTGCCGGTCATCGGCGCGGGCGGATTCCGCCGGCTTCTCGGTCAACGCGCGGTCGCGCGTCTCGGCGATGACTTTGGAAAGTTGCGCCAGACCCAGCACATCGAGAATCAACGCCACTTTGCCGTCGCCCATGATCGTCGCACCCGCAAAGCACGGAATGTTTTTCAACTGCTTGCCGAGCGGCTTCACGACAATTTCTTCCGTGTCGTTGATCGCATCGACGATCATCCCGAAATGCTGGCCGTCCGCCTGCAAGACCACGATGTGAACGACCTCCGGCTTGGCTTCGGACAATTCCGCCAAGCCGAGTTCGCGGTTCAAATAAATGAGCGGGAGCAGTTGGCCGCGCAGCCGATAAACCGGCGCGCCGTAAAGCATCTCAATGCCGCTGCGCGCCGACGCGCCTTCGAGCCGCACCAGCTCCAGCAGGTTGACTTGCGGGATGGCAAACCGTTCGCCGTGACTGGTGATGATGAGCGCCGGAATGATCGCGAGCGTCAGCGGAATTTTTATTTTCAACGTCGTGCCCTGGCCCGGCTCGCTGAAAATGTCCACCGAGCCGCCGATTTTTTCGATGTTGGTTTTCACCACGTCCATGCCCACGCCACGCCCGGAAACATTGGTGACTTTTTCGGCGGTGGAAAATCCCGGCAGAAAAATCATGTGAAACACGTCGCGGTCGGCGAGGCGCGCGGCGGCTTCCGCCGTCACCAACCCTTTTTCAATCGCCTTCTGTTTGACGCGCGCCACGTTGATGCCGCCGCCGTCATCCATGATTTCAATGTTCACCTGACCGCCCTCGTGAAAGGCGCGCAAAATCAAAAGTCCCTGCTCGGGCTTGCCCGCCTTGACGCGCACTTCCGGCTTCTCAATGCCGTGGTCAATCGAGTTGCGCAAAATGTGCATCAGCGGATCCTTGATCGCTTCGATGATGGTGCGGTCCAGTTCGGTCTCGTTGCCTTCCATGACGAGCTGGATTTTTTTTCCCAGTTCGCGCGTCACGTCGCGCACGATGCGTGGAAATTTCGCCCAGATATTGTCGATCGGCTGCATCCGCGTCTTCATCACGCTCTCCTGCAACTCGGTGGTGATGATGTTCAGCCGTTGCGATGCGTGATGCAGCGCCGGTTCGGTGGCCTCGCCGGTGAACTGCAAAATCTGATTGCGCGCCAGCACGAGTTCGCCGACCAGATTCATCAACTTGTCGAGCTGGCTGACTTCCACGCGGATTGCGGTTTCGGAAACCGATCCGGCGGCGCGGGCGGGAGAATTTTCAACCGGCGGCGGCGTTTCGGTGGCCGCTGGCGCGGGCGCCGTCGCCGTAGACGCAACGGCAGACTCCTCGTCAAACAGTCCCCACGATTGATTTTCAGATACTGCGGGCGTCACGGGCGCGGCGACGGGTGCCACGTCGTCTGCAAAAAGTCCCCAGCTCTCATTGGCGGACGCCGTCGGCATTGCCGCCGCCCTTAGCGGCGTTTCGCCGGCCGGAGCTTCACCGGTCTGCAACTGCTGCAATTTTTGCAGCAGGCTGGAATAATCCTTGTCGCCCTGCTGTCCGGTTTTTTCGAGGCAACCTAAAATTTCTTTCAGCGCATCCGAATATTCGAACAGCGCGGAAATCATCGGCGGCGAAATTTTTATTTTGCCGTCGCGCAGCAGGCTCAGCAAATTTTCCCCGACGTGCGCCACCGACTCGATTTTTCCCAAACCGATGCAGCCCGCGGTGCCTTTGATGGTGTGGATCGCGCGGAAAACAATGTTGAGCGAATCGCTTTTGCCGGCGCCTTTTTCGAGCCGCAAGATCTCGTTGTCAAACCGCTCCAAGCCTTCGGCGCTCTCGATGATGAGATCATTGATGAGCTGCTGCTGCAAAGCTTCGTTGTTGAGCGCCATGGTGATTTAGGCAGGCAAAACTTTGCTCACAACGGCGAGCAGTTGTTCCTGGTTGAACGGCTTGACGATCCAGCCTGTGGCGCCGGCCGCGCGGCCTTCGGCTTTTTTCGCCGGGTCCGATTCGGTGGTAAGCAAAATGATCGGCGTGCGGCTGTAGTTCGGCTGGCTGCGCAACTCGCGCGTCAGCTCGATGCCGTTCAGCTTCGGCATGTTGATGTCGGAAATGACGAGATCCACCGCGCGGGTTTTCAGCAGGGCCAACGCTTCCGCGCCGTCGCCGGCCTCGAGCACCTCGTAGCCGGCCGATTTCAAGGTAAAAGAAACCATCCGCCTCATGGTTGAGGAGTCGTCCACCGAAATGATGCTTTTGCCCATAAAAATTTATGTCACGGGTAATCTTGAAAAGATGTCTTCACGGCGTTATCGGCTCATTATTATGAATGCTTAAAACAATTCCACATTGTCGCCGAGGCCGGTTGCCGGGGAGGCTGACGGGGCGACCGCAGTTGCGGCGGCGAGGGTGCCATTGACGGAAGTTTGCGGCGGGGACGAAGTTTTTTCCGGCGCGATGGAAAGCGGTTGAGCCGGTGCCGCCGCCGCGTTAAAAATTATCGGCTCGGGATCGTCAAAAAGTTCCACCGTGGATTCCACGGCGGTCGTCGCCGGCGCCGCCACGGCTCCGTCATGACCCTGGACCACGCTGGCCAAAACGTCCCGCTCCGAGTTCATGGTGTAACCGTTCTGAAACTTTTGGACGAACGCGCCGGCATTGAATTCGGTCGCATCGGTCGTGCGGCCAACCAATGCGATGATGTTCTCCATTTCGCTTTGCAACTCCGCCAGCGGCGCCTTGGCCGATTCGACGAAATCAAGGTTCAAGGAAATGCTGTCCGATTCGTTGCGAATATTTTCGAGCAGCGTGTTGAGATTTAACAGCGTGCCCAGCGCCTCGTCCCGCAACGCGTGAAGATTGCGTTCCGCCAGCGCGCCTTCGTCGGCCAGATTCTGCTGCTGAACCAAGGCCGCCTGCTGCGAAGCTTCCAATTCTTTGACGCCTTGCGTCAGCCCCAAAACCAATTGGTCGAGGTGTTGCGCCACGCTTTCACTGAGCCGCGTGGTGGCGCGGGAAATTTCACTCGTGCGGGCGGAAAGCACTTCCAGCGCGACGCCTTGCCGCACTTGCGCCGCCTGCACCTGGGCATTGATGCCGATCAAATGGATGCGCTGGGAAAGATCACGCACGACCACCGTCAAATCCGACGCCAAGCCGCCGATGGGCCGAAGTTTTTCAAACGCCGCGCCGGTGTTGGCCGCCGTGCTGGCGATCTGTTTGCGCACCGTGTCAAAAACATCGAACAAAACCTGCACCATGCCGTCGGCGGAGGTGGTGAGCTGCTGGAATTCCGCCAGCGTCAGACATTGCGAATCGGCCATGATGAGCCGGCCCAAAATATTTTCCACGCCGCTCTTGATGGATTTTTCCGCGCCGGCCAGATCTTCGCTCACGGCTTTGATCTGCCCGGCTTCCAACCGGCACAACTGGCCCAAAAACGCCACGCCATCCGGCGCGGCCAAAATTTCCTCGACCTGCGCCAGCGCGCTTGCGGTATGCTGCAACTTCTGGCTGATGATGTCCTGGTATTGCAGGCCCACCACGATCTGCTGAATATCCTGATTGATCTCCTTGCCCACGCGACTGATGCGCGGCTCGCGTTTTTGGTTCTCCAGCAATTCTGCCTGCAATTTGTGCAGCGATTTTTCGATCTGCGCTTTTTCCGCCACAATGCCCACCCACAGCTGGTCCGTTTGTGCCTGCAGTTCGCGGATGACTTCGTTGATCGTGCGCTGGATGGCGCGCAACTCCAAAAATTTCGTGGTGAACAGCTCGCAAACCTGTTCGTGAAGTTTTTTGATTTCCTTGGTCAACGCGCCGAACCGGGCTTGGACTTCTTCCCCCAACGGCGCCGATTCGATGGTGAACAAAGTTTGAATGTATTGCAGCGGCGCGATCGTGCTCTGCAGTTCGGCCTGAATGTTGATGAACTCGTCAATCCGTTCATTCGTCTGTTTCAAACGCTGCAACAACTCGCGGGTTTCGGCATGACTGCCATTGAGAAATTCCAGCGGCCTTTCAACGACCTGCACCGCGTCGAGAAACATCGCGGAACCGCCCAGCCGGCCGGTCGCCGAATTGAGAAGTTTCTCGCTCAGGCTGACAAAGTCCGCGCCGTGCGCGGCCAGTTTTTCCACGCCCGCGCCGGTCGAAAGAAAACGTTTTTCCAGCCCCGCCGAAACCGGTTGCAGTTCCGCCGCCGCCGCTTTGAGTTTCGTCAATGAGTCCGCCAGCGAAGGCTCGCCGGACAAAGTGCGGCGGAAGGGTTGCCGGCCAAATCGCACCGGAATCGCGACAAGGGCGACGACGGTTTTCCAGAGTCGTGATGCGCCGGCTCTTTTCATGGCCAAACCGCCATGCTTTCGCGGGGCGCGGCAGCGGGCGACCGCCCCGCTTGCGTTATAATTTGACTCATCATTTTGTGTTTCTCGCTGACCGCCATCCCGACTGGCAAAGGTCGCTCCAGGCTGAACGGAGAAGTGCTTCAGCAAAATAGGGTGCTCACAACCGGAGATGGCCAATCTGATCGCACGGGTATGCTTGCCCTGTCATCGGCGTGCCGCGAAAAATCTTGAGCGGAAAAACGCCCCCGCTTCGGCGCATTCGCTTCAGTTAATGCCCGGATTGCCGATGATGGCGGGTGGCATCATGTCCGGTGGACGGGGTGCCATGCTCATGTTGCAAGTTATTGACCCAATTTCACCCGCGAAACGACGGCACGTGCTGGTCGTGGAGGATGATCAGGTCAGCCGGACGTTTTTAAGGATCAGCCTGCAAAAAAATGGCTGCACCGTTCTGCCCGTCGCCACCGTCGCCGAAGCCCAGGCGCAACTCACCGCGCAAGGGTTTGAACATTTTGACTGTGTCATCTCGGACTATTGGATGGCCGAAAACACCGGCCTGGATTTGGTGGACTGGCTCAAGACCAAAGACGCCACGCTGGCCGTGATCATCGCCACGGGTGAATGTGAAAAAGCGCTCGTCGCCGAATCGCTTCGGCGCGGCGTGACCGATTTTTTGGAAAAGCCCGTGCGGGTGCCGAAACTGCTGGCCGCCGTCACCAAGGCCGTGGCGCAAACCGAGCAACATCGCCGCTTGTCGCAATCGGCCACGGCGCTGGAGAGCCTGGGCCGCACGCAGAGGTGGATGGTGCAGTCCGGCACCAAAGCATTGGGAAAATTATCCGTCGAGGTCAGCTTTCAGCCGAAGCTCGAAGCGGGCGGGGATTTTTTCGGCCATTTCCAGATTTCTCCCGAAAAACATTGCTGCCTGTTGACCGACGTTTCCGGGCACGATTTGCAGGCGGCTTACATCTCGGCCTATTTTCACGGCATTTTTCGCGGCATGTTGAGCCGCTCGTCGTCGTTGCCGGAAATCTTCGGTTACTTTAACGACTTTCTCGTCAATGAATGGAACCAGGCCGAGCAACTCCAGACTAAAAATTCGTTCGGCACCTCGCTTGCCGCCGTGGCGGTGCTGATTGATTCGCATCAGCAGGTGGCCAACGTGTTCATCTGCGGTGCGCCCGTGCCGGTTTATGTTTCGCCGGATGGTCGCGCGCAAGATATGAGCGAGAACGACGGTCCGCCGCTCGGCTGGTTTCCTGACATCATCTCGCGCTCCGCCATTTACGCCATCAATGGCGGCGGCACCATTTTTTTGTGGACCGATGGCCTCGCCGATCTGGCCATCGCGCAACAGGTGCATCCGTTCTGTCTGGCCTACGCTTTGCAACGGGCCAAGGAACAAAGCGTGCGGCATCCGCTGTTGCAAGAAGCGAACGACGATATTTTATTCGCCGCCATCCAGCTCACGCCGAACACGCTGGCGGGAGAATTATTTCAGCCGCTCGTCGTGGATACTTATCGCGGCGATCAGGGCGGCGAGATCGACGCGCTCGAAGCTGCTTGGCGGCGCAATCTGAAACTCGCGCTTCCGGAACTCGGTGAACCGGCAGAACACGACATCGTGTTGGCGATGCGCGAAGCCGCGCTCAACGCCTTCAAACACGGTTGTCTGGCCGCGCCGGAAAAAGACGTGCGCCTGCAAATAAACTACCACCGCGCCCGCCGCGTTTTGCAAGTCCGGGTGGAAGATCCCGGCGACGGCCACGATTTTGATTGTTCCGCGCACCTGCAAAACCCCGCGCAGGATCTCTTGGCTGCGCATCGCGGACTTTTTTTCATCGTCCATCTCGCGCAGCACGTGAAATTTGAACGCAACGGCGCAACCATTATCATGGAATTCCATTTATGAAAACGCACCTCGACTCCAAAACCGGCGTCCTCTCGGTCGTCCTCGATGGCGATCTCATCAGCACCACCGCTGAGCCATTGCGTCCGGCCATCAACAAATTATTCGAAGCCACCAGCGGCAAAGACGCCGCCTGGAAATTGTTCCGGCTCGATCTTTCCCGCGCCAAAATGGTGGACTCCGTCGGCCTGAACTTCATCGTCAATGTCTTGAAATCCGTCCAGCAACACGGCGCGAAAATGCAGATCGTTTACGCCAATCAAAATGTGCATCGCACGTTCCTCTTCACCCGGCTGGACAAACATCTGGAATTGCTCAGCAGTCCGGTGGCCTGAGGCGGCGACGCGGGCAAATTTTTTCCGCGAACGGGAGCGCCCGCCGTTGAAAAATCGCCGAGCGCGAGGTGGTTTGCAAATCGTCGCGCGTGCCACCTAGTTCAAATCAAACTGGAATTCTCACACGGTTTCTCCCGCCACGTTTCGGCCTGTTGCTGCCGTATTTCCTCCACCCGTTTGCGTGCGGTGATGTCGCGGAACGTCCACATCCGGCCGAAATAATTTCCGTTTTTGCTCAACACTGGCGCGGTGTAACAATCGAAAATCCGCCCGTCCTTCATCTCGATTTCTTCGCGGCTGATTTCGTTCCGGTGCGATTTCAGATACATGATTTTTTTCAGACGTTGTTCCGGGTCTTTGACCATCTGCACCGTCCAGCTCCGCTGCTGCTCGTGGTCGGGATCTTCGGCGATGGCCGCCGGAATCTGAAACATGTCGGTCATCCGCTGGTTTTGCAGGATTTTCCGGCCCCGCTCGTCCAGCACAAAAATGCCGTCGATGGATGAGTTCACTTGCGCTTCCATGAACGCCGTCTTGCGCTGCAATTCCTCCTCGGTTTTTTGCCGTTCCGTGATGTCGTGAGAAATGCCCACCAGGCCGGTGATTTTGCTGTCTTCGCTGTAAATCGGCACTTTGGTCGAAGAAACCCATTTTACTTCCTGCGGGCCGGCGCTGCGTTCCACCATGTTTAAAACGGGCTGGCCGGTGTTCAACAAGCGCCGCTCATCCACCAATTTTTGGCGCGCTTCGTGCAGCGGAAAAAAATCCTCGTCGCATTTGCCGATGGCTTCTTCCGGCTGGCTCAGGCTGAGGTGACGGGCAAGGGCGCGATTGATGCGCGTAAAACGGCTCTCGGCATCCTTGAAATAAATGAAGTCCGGCTGGTTGTCCATCAACGCCTGCAACAGGTCGCGTTCCTGCGCGAGCACGTGCTCATTTTTTTTACGCTCGGAAACGTCCTGTTTGATGGCGACAAAATTTTGAATTCCGCCCGCCGCATTGCAGACCGGCGTGATCGTCATCTCCTCATAGTAAGCGCTGCCATCCTTGCGCACGTTGACCAGTTCGCCGTGCCAGCTTGCGCCGGTCTTAATGGTCGCCCACATGCTGGCGTAAAATTGCGGCGATTGATGCTTGGATTTTAAAATGCGCGGATTCTGGCCAACCACCTCCTCCGCGGTAAAACCGGTCAGTTTGGCAAAAGCTGAATTCACCCAGAGAATCCGGCCGGCCGCATCCGTGATCATGATGCCATTGGCCGTGGCTTCCAACGCCGTGGTTTGCAGATGGATTTTTTCCGCCGCGCTGAGCCGTTCGGTTTTGTTCTGTTGGTTCACCGCCCGATGGATGCCCTCTTGGCGTTCCAAGCGCGCCTGCACCCGCACCAACATTTCTTCCATCGCGAACGGTTTGGCGAGAAAATCATCCGCCCCCTGCAACATGCTGAACCGCGCATCGGTCTGATGCGTTTGGCCGGTCATGATGATCACGGGGATGGCCGACGTTTCCGGCCGCGCACGCAGATCTTTGAGCAGTTCGAAACCCGTCCGCCCGGCCATGTTCACGTCGGTCACAATCAAATCGGGCGGATGCGCGAGCGCCCGCGCCAAACCTTCCGCCCCATCGCCCGCGCCAATGACCTCATATCCGTGCCGACGCAACGTTGACATGACGACCGCACAAAACGGTTTGTCATCATCTATGACCAAAATAGTTTTCATCAATCTGATTTGCCGGGGCCAACCAGTGCGACCCACAGCCACCTGTCTGAATCGGCCGGCGGTGGCCGAGGCTGAAATCAAAATGTAGTTTATTAGTAACACAAATTTTTCCGGCCTTGAAATCGCGCGACAAACCCGCTTTGCTTTTCAGCCGAATGATGGAATAGTGAAACATTTGTTGGCAGGACGATTTAAGATGGCAAATTTCTTCAATCATTTATGAGCGGCGGGCCGGATCATCTCCCAACCTTTCTCGCGTCCGCGGCCAAAAAATAAAGGCGCACCATGATCACCTTGAAAGAACAACAGCAGCGTAAAATCCGCACGCAGCCAGGTTTTCTCGCGGCGCTCGATCAAAGCGGCGGCAGCACGCCGAAGGCGCTCGCAGCTTATGGCATTGAGGAAAATGCCTGGGCCGACGATGACGAAATGTTTGCGCTCGTTCACCAGATGCGCGCCCGCATCATCACCAGTCCCAGTTTCAACGGCGACCGGATTCTGGGCGCGATTTTGTTCGAAGGCACGATGGACCGCGATATCGCCGGCGAGCCGGCCGCCGATTTTCTTTGGAATAAAAAACGCGTGGTGCCGTTTCTCAAAGTGGATAAGGGCCTGGCCGACGAACGCGACGGTGTGCATTTGATGAAGCCGATGCCGGATTTGCCGGCGTTGCTGAACAAAGCGAAGGCGAAGAATATTTTTGGCACGAAGATGCGCTCGGTCATCAATCAGGCCAACGCCGCCGGGGTCAACGCCGTTGTGCGTCAGCAATTTGAAGTGGCCGCGCAAATCATCGGCGCCGGTTTGATGCCCATCGTGGAGCCCGAGGTGGATATTCATTGTCCCGAAAAAGCCGGGGCCGAGGCGCTGCTGAAATCGGCGCTCAATGAACATCTCAACGCGCTGCCGGCCGGCCAGTCGGTGATGCTAAAATTGACGCCCCCCGAGCAGGACGATTTTTATGCCGACCTCGTCCAGCATCCGAAAGTTTTGAAAGTGGTCGCGTTGTCGGGCGGTTATTCGCGCGAAGAAGCCGATCTTCGTCTCCGCAGGAATCATGGCGTGGTGGCAAGTTTTTCGCGGGCGCTGGTGGAAGGCTTGTTCGCACAACAATCGGACGCGGAGTTCGACGCGTTACTGGATGCGTCCATCCAAAGTATTTATGAGGCATCCGTCCTGAAAGATTAACAATTCGCCGGCCTTGATTGCGTCGGCAACAAAAGGAGTAAAAACATGCAACTTGGAATGATTGGTCTCGGTCGTATGGGCGCAAACATGGTGCGTCGGCTGATTCGCGGCGGACATGAGTGCGTGGTTTATGACCGCGCGCCGCAGGCCGTCGCGGGTCTGGCGAAAGAAAAGGCCGTCGGCGCCAGTTCGGCGGCGGAATTCATCCAAAAACTTTCCCAGCCGCGCGCCATCTGGCTGATGGTGCCGGCGGCGGTGGTGGATCAAACCATCGCTGAACTCGTGCCGTTGCTGGCGCCGGGAGATATTTTGATCGATGGCGGCAATTCATATTATGTGGATGACATTCGCCGCGCGAAAGAACTTGGGAACATTCACTACGTGGATGTCGGCACCAGCGGCGGCGTGTGGGGGCTGGACCGCGGCTATTGCATGATGATCGGCGGCGAAAAAGAAATCGTGGCCCGCCTCGATCCCATTTTCGCCACGCTCGCGCCGGGGCTCGGTGACATTCCGCGCACGCCCGGCCGCGACAAAATTGGCGGCACGGCGGAACATGGCTACTTGCACTGCGGCCAAAACGGCGCGGGCCATTTTGTGAAGATGATTCATAATGGCATTGAATACGGGATGATGGCGGCCTACGCCGAAGGCCTCGGCATTTTGCGCGGAGCGAACACCGGCAAAACGGCGCGCGAGTCCGACGCCGAAACCACGCCGCTGCGCGATCCGGAACTTTATCAATTTGATTTGAACCTTGCCGACGTGACCGAATTATGGCGGCGCGGGAGCGTGATCGCATCGTGGCTGTTGGATTTGACGGCGCGCGCGCTGGTGGAAGATCAAACGCTCGCCAAATTTGCCGGCCGCGTTTCCGATTCCGGCGAAGGCCGCTGGACGATCAAGGCGGCGATTGACGAAGGCGTGCCCGTGCCCGTGCTTTCGGCCGCGCTTTACGAGCGTTTTGCGTCGCGCGGCGAAGCGGATTATCAGGACAAAATTTTGTCGGCGATGCGCTTTGGTTTCGGCGGGCATGTGGAGAAAAAATAAAATGAACAACAATTCAAAATCGGACAAGCTGGTTTTTTTTGGCGCCACCGGCGATCTGGCCTACAAAAAAATCTTTCCCGCGCTGCAAGCGATGATCAAGCGCGGCAACCTGAATGTCCCCATCATCGGCGTGGCCAAGGCAGGCTGGAATTTGGATCAGCTCAAGGCGCGCGCGAAAGACAGTTTGGAAAAGCACGGCGGCCTGGATCCGGCGGCGTTTGAAAAATTGTCCGGGCTGTTGCGCTACGTGGATGGCGATTACAACGACATCGCCACGTTTCAGGCGTTGCGCCAAGAATTGGGAAATTCCCAGCGCCCGGCCTATTATCTCGCGATCCCGCCGGCGGCGTTCGCGATCGTCATCGAGCAACTTTCCAAAACTGCCGGCACGAATAAGGCCCGCATGATCATTGAAAAACCTTTTGGCCGCGATCTCGCTTCGGCGCGGGAGCTGAATGCCATTTTGCTCAAAAGTTTTGAGGAGAGCGCGATTTTTCGCATCGACCATTACCTGGGCAAAACGCCGGTTCACAACATGCTTTTTTTCCGGTTCGCCAATTCCATGTTGGAACCGTTTTGGAACCGCGAACATGTCGAAAGCATCCAGATCACCATGGCCGAGGATTTTGGCGTGGAAGGCCGCGGCGCGTTTTTCGAGCAGGTGGGCACCATCCGCGACGTGATGCAAAACCATCTGTTTCAAGTGATGGCGATCGTGGCGATGGAACCGCCCGTGCGCACCGACAGTGAATCCATCCGCGACGAAAAAGTAAAAGTGTTGAAGGCCATCCCGCCGCTCGAACCGAAAGACGTGGTGCGGGGACAATTCAAAGGCTATCGCGCCGAGCCCGGCGTGGCGGCGAATTCGCAGGTGGAAACGTTTGCGGCGTTTAAATTGGCGGTGGACTCGTGGCGCTGGCGCGGCGTGCCATTTTATTTTCGCGCGGGCAAAAATCTGCCGGCCACCTGCACCGAGATGTTGATCCGGCTGCGCCGTCCACCGACGATTTTTACGAATTTCGACGTGAAACCAAATCACTTCCGTTTTCGCATCAGCCCGGAAGTCGTCGGCGCATTCGGGTTGAATGCGATTTCGCCGGAAGATCCCGCTGTGAGCATCGTCCGCGAACTGACTGTCAGCCGTCATCCCACCGAGAAAGAAATGGGCGCTTACGAACGCGTCCTCACCGATGCGATGGCCGGCGACCAAACTTTGTTTGCGCGCGAAGATTATGTTGAGGAAGCCTGGCGCATCGTGGATCCGGTGCTAAAAAATGACGCGCCATTACATGAATACGCCCCTCATTCTTGGGGACCAAAAGAAACCGATCAAATCACGCCGGCGGGCGGCTGGCATGATCCGGTGTTGACTGACGCGAAATAAAACGACTTCACACTCCTTTGTCGATTGAGGCCAGCCCTGGTCTGTGGCGATCAGCTTGCGCAGCGGATGCTTGCGGCGCTCGCTCGCCTTGGTGTATTTATAGCGAGGAATTGTCGGCAAGTTCGACTCAATCAAGGTTGCGCGCGTGGTGGAATGGCAGACACGCCAGACTTAGGATCTGGTGCCGTAAGGCGTGGAGGTTCAAGTCCTCTCGTGCGCACCAAGATTTTTTGCAATGAGTCGTTCGGGGATTTTACGGCTGCACTTTTGGCAATTTTGGGGGTGAACCCAAACTGAATCGGACCAGCGCGAAGTCGGCTTCATGCACAGCCAGATCGCTGTTGAAAAATTGCGGTCCAGTCACGGGCAGGGCGGATGACGTGGACTGCCAGGGCAATTTTTTTTCCGACTCCCGCGGATTCATCATCTTCCACGTTTCCTGCGGATTGAGCGCATCCACCACCGCACCGGTCAACAGCGTATTTGTTCCCAAGGTCCAATGCGGCTCGATGGGCGCGGTGAAGACATTGGTCCCGTTCGTTTTGGTCAGCAATTCAAGATGGGGCAATGCGGTCGATGACGCGGTCGCGCCAGTGGAATTCGGCAAGTAGATGGGCTGGGGTGTTGCTGGCGGTGACACTTCAACCGGCGGCCGCGCCGCGGCAATCCAAACGACGTTCGTGGCGAGCATGAAAAGAACTGGCCGCCTCCACAGATTTTTAATTTTCATAAATTCAATCTTTCTCAACGGGCAAAACATTGCCGACGATTCAAGCTACAATTCGTTCTGCAGATTTGCAACGGGTGGAGATTAATTTTTACCGGCAAAAAACGGCCCCCGCTGGATTTTTTAATGATTGTTGCGAACTAAATCTGTCGGCGGTATCGCGCCGCTTGGCCGGAGAAAACTTGCCAGCCAGCAGCGCTGGTTGCTAAAAGAAACGTCGTGCCGCAGACGCCTTTGATTGCCAATCCGAAATTGTTGTTGAAACGGCGGGGCAAAAATTTATCGCGCAAGCGGCCGCGCCGGCCCAATTTGAAACGCCCGGCCGTCTTGATTTTCATGGGCGTGGCGGGTTGCGGCAAAACGACGGTGGCCGCTTTGTTCGCCAAAAAAACCGGGGCGGATTTTTTTGAGGGCGATGATTTTCATTCGCCGGAAAATGTCGCGAAAATGCGCGCGGGAATTCCGCTGACGGATGCCGACCGTGCCAACTGGTTGAAAACATTGAGGAAAATCATTGTCCGCGCGCTCGCCAAAAAAAAGTTCACGGTGCTGACGTGCTCGGCGTTGAAGGAAAAATATCGCGACGAATTGGCGGCGGGCGATCCGCGGGTGCAGTTTGTGCATCTCACTGGTCCGCCAGCGCTGATCGCCGAGCGATTAAAAAACCGGCGCGGTCA